>Ga0307428_1000030_pt1 | contig 140437 bp, 133 predicted proteins | sample SalMarWE160240MG_FD_202161 | JGI IMG/M metagenome (GOLD analysis project Ga0307428, IMG submission 202161) | Salt marsh sediment microbial communities from the Plum Island Ecosystem LTER, Massachusetts, United States - WE1603-240 | ecosystem: Environmental > Aquatic > Marine > Intertidal zone...
TGGCTAATCTATCGGTAAAAGCTTTAATAAACAAGAGCCCCAAACCAACTATAGTTACCAGGCCGATTATGCCCAGCCAAATATTCTCAAACATACCGACTATCCAGGCGATAATCCAGGCTATAGTGACTATCATTAAAATAATATATCCCGTCTTTTCCATTTTCCTTTAACTCCTTTCTATCTTTATCTTGCGATAGCTACAATTTTATTATTCGCATTTTTACTTCAATATCAAAGGTGCCGTGGTTAAAAGACTTTATTCTTTGCTCTACAAATTTTTTAATATTTACCTATCGCCTATTAATTATAAGATAAACGAATTTTCTCATCCGCTAATGTTGGTTGAATAATTTCTTCCCATTTTGGTGAATCCCATGTCCCCAACATCTTATGCATATCATAATATTTCTGAGGAATCGGATGTGTACCAATCACTACTTTTATTCCGTATCTTGCCTTGATAAAATCACAAAAATAGGTTATACGGGGACAGGGAGGATATCCCACAACCAGCCCAGTAGCCAGGTGAATAACCTGTGCCCCGTTCTTAATCATTTCCTCGGGAGCATATTCAATATTTCCACCAGGACAGCCATCACAAGTAGTATATCCAACTAATTCCAGTTCATCATCCTTATCGTAAATGCTAAACGCTCCTTCCCGGTTACGCAGAGCTCTAAGGCATTTACCTCCGGCACAGGTATGGTAACGGTCACAGATAATAATTCCAATTTTAATTTTATCTTTCACTACTATTTCCTCCTATTAAATTAAATTTATTAAATTACCGCCACCTAAGGCGGTAACCTTTAAAAAAATATTATTTTTGCCTGTCCTACGGCTATAAATCATACAAAGAATCGTCCCTTGTATTAATTATAATGTTTCTACTTTTAGTAAATTAGTGGTGCCGGGAACTTTAAAAGGAATTCCCGCAGTAATTACAATCTTATCTCCTGGGTTGGCTAACCCGGTTTTTAAAGCAATCTTCTTTGATTTTTCAATCATATCATCGGTATTTTCCAATTCATCAGATTTAAAAGGATAAACTCCCCAACTAAGAGCAAGTTTTCTAACTGTGGAATCGTGGGTACTGGCTGCGATAATAGGAACAGAGGGACGATATCGGGATACCATACGGGCCGTACTCCCGGAAAGAGTAAAGGTGACGATGGCCCTTGCTTTTAAATCCATGGCTACCTGACAGGTGGCGTGACTTATCGCATCCGGATTGGTGGGTTTAACCGAAAGCGACCTCTCACTCAATATTTTTTTATAATCTATGGCCTTTTCTACTCTTAGGGCTATCCTATTCATTGTTTCCACTGCCTCTACGGGATAATTGCCTATTGCAGTCTCCTCAGACAACATAATAGCATCAGTCCCGTCCAGAATGGCATTGGCTACATCGGTAACCTCTGCACGTGTAGGGCGAGGACTGCTCACCATCGACATTAACATCTGGGTTGCGGTAATTACCGGCTTCCCCACAAAATTACATCTTTTTATAATATCCTTCTGAACCAAAGGCATATTTTCCAAAGGTATTTCTACTCCCAGATCACCCCGGGCTACCATTATCCCATCAGAAACTTCAATTATTTCTTTCAGATTATCTACCGCCTCTTTCTTTTCAATCTTGGCAATCAAGGAGATATCTTCTGCCCCATTTTCCTTTAATATTTTTCTTGCCCTTAAGACATCCTCAGCGTTTCTGGTAAAAGAAAGACCGATAAAATCAACTTTATTTTCTATTCCAAAAAGAATATCCTGATAATCTTTCTCAGTTAAAGATGGGATATCCATAGATATATTCGGGATATTTATCCCTTTGTGAGAGCTTAATTTTCCACCCTTCACTATCCGACAGATAATATCAGTAGGAGTAAGTTCTTTAACTTCAAGCTCTAAATTTCCGTCAGCTAAAAAGATACAGTCACCTTTCTTCACTTTCAGGGGTAAAGAAGGGAAGGTAACAGATACTCCCCGTACATCACCGGGAACCTCGCGGTTAGTAAGAATAAAATAAGAACCTGCTTTTAAAAGAATGGGCTCTTTTTCGATTTTTCCAATTCTTATCTTTGGCCCTCCCAAATCCTGAAGGATGGCCACAGATTTATTTGTCTTCAAAGAGGCCCGGTGAATATTTTCAATAACTTGATGATGCTCTTTATGTCTTCCGTGAGAAAAATTCAAACGGGCAACATCCATACCCTCCTGAATCAGCTTCTCTATTTTTTCATAAGAATTGCTCGCTGGCCCAATAGTACATACTATTTTAGTTTTTATCATTATACTCATCGTAACCTCTCCTTTAATTTAACCGGCTACTTTGTTTTCTTCAATCGTATTTTATTTCATTTTTTGCTATTCCGCAAACTTATCTTTTGTTTCTCTTTCTTAACTCGATACGCGATACGAATTTGTTACCCGGTTTACCAGTTTGCCAGTTAAATTATTTAACGTGTGATATGCATTATGTAACCTGTTTTTATAATCTTATTACTCATTACTCATCACTATATCCTCTACGCTTAACGCTATACGCTCCACGCTATTCTTCACTATATATTCGATACTGTTTTCACTCGAAACCATATTTGCAGGCTTGACAAAAATAATATTATCTATTATAATATTTCGTATCCTAAATATTTGTATAATAAATATATTAATGCAAAATAATTTTTAAGCACTTTGCCTGATTATGCTTTATTATGCTTTCATATATTATATACGTTTTTTATATTATATAAAATAAATCTCAATTTATCAAAAAGCAAAAGAAAGTATTGAGTATCGGGTATATAGTAAAAAGAAAGGTACCATAGAGAAAAGATAGGAAAACAAAAACAATAAATATTCTTTTCTTTATCTAACTACCTCACTAAAGTTTACACTAACGAAAAAGGAGGAAATACAATTATGTCTAAATCTAAATTTGAGAGCATTTCGAAAATAATTGATCTTACCAGAAATTTTAATAAATCTATGAGACATAAATTTCATCATTCTATACACGATTCAGGATTCACCCTTCCCCAGCTTTCAGTAATATCGATGCTGGAAAAACATGGAGAGCAGAAGGTAAGTGAATTAAGTTTGAAAATGGGATTATCCGATAGTACCGTATCGGGAATCCTGGATAGACTCGAACAAAAAGATATTATAAAACGTGAGCGCACTAAAGATGACCGAAGAGTGGTAAAAATATCTTTAACCGGGAAAAGCAAAGAATTCTGCAATGATTTTCGCCAGAAAAGAGAAGAGTTTTTTACCCAGCTGCTAAAAAGTCTTTCTGAACAGGAGATAAAAGATATTATTAAAGGCCTGGAAATTCTTAATCGTGTACTCGCTAATAACGAACACCACATATAATAAATAAATATTAAATTACCACATCTAAAGCGATGTCTTTAAAGAAAAAAATGTAACAGGAGATAATTCATGAAAAAATTAACTGCCCGATTAGGAGAAGAAAGAATAAGCAAACTTTTGCTAAATTTATCTTTACCGGCAACTATCGGTATGATGGTAAACGCATTGTATAATCTCGTCGATACTATCTTTGTAGGAAGGGGAGTGGGGGCTTTAGCTATCGGCGGATTAACCATAGCTTTCCCAATTCAAATGGTTATAATGGCTTTCGCCCAGATGATAGGAATCGGAGCAGCTTCAGCTATATCCAGAAGTCTGGGAGCAAAAGACATAGAAAAGGCAGATTACGTTGCCGGAAATTCCTTTTTGCTTATAGTTATACTGAGTTCAATAATTGCCGCTATCGGCCTTACTTTTACCGAACCAATGCTAAGACTTTTCGGTGCAACAGATACTATTTTACCTTATGCTAAAGATTATATCACTATAATACTCTGGGGCAGTGTTTTCTTTTCTTTCGCCATGTCTTCTAATAACTTAATCAGAGCTGAAGGTAATGCCAAAGTAGCAATGGCCACCATGCTTATCGGGGCGATATTAAATATAATCCTGGACCCGATTTTTATATTTGTTTTTAAGATGGGAGTTAAAGGTGCAGCCCTGGCTACGGTTATTTCTAAATTTGTTTCTTTTCTCTATGTATTAACTTATTTATATAGTGGTAAAAGTTCATTAAAAGTAAAACTACACCACTTAAAACCTAAGATGCATATCATAATTGAAATACTTACCGTGGGATTTGCTGCTTTCGCCAGAATGGTTACCGGGAGCGTAGTAGCTATCGTGGTAAATAATTCTCTGAGGATTTTTGGTGGAGATATGGCCTTAATAATTGTTGGCATAGTTCACCGGGTTACTATGTTTGTGTTTATGCCTTTATTCGGGGTGGTACAAGGGATGCAGCCCATAGTTGGATTTAATTATGGGGCAAAAAAATTTGTTCGAGTAAAAGAGACTCTCAAATTATCGATTATTACCACTACCGTCATCGCCATTTTTGGTTGGTTGATAATAGAACTGTTCCCCTTTGCAATTATAAGCGTATTCACCAGGGATGCAGAAATAATAAAAGAAGGTTCTACTATAATGAGAATAGTTATCTCTGTGATACCCTTAATCGGCATACAGATAGTGGGGGCTGCCCTATTTCAATCTTTGGGGAAAGCAGTTCCTTCGTTGATACTGGCTTTACTCAGACAAGTTCTATTATTTATCCCTTTAGTTATCATACTACCACGGGTTCTCGGACTTGGACTTTTGGGTATCTGGATTGCCTATCCTGCTGCTGATATTTTGTCGGTAGTCCTTACTGTTTTGTTTTTAAGAAGTGAACTGAAAAAGATGAACTTAAGCATGTGGTAAGATATACCAGACTATTCTCTGATGTAAAAAAACCTGACAGAGGATCGTCCCCTGGTTGGTTTTTTATTTGATTACTGGTTTATTCTTATATTTTTTTTCAGATTTAAAGGGTAAGAATAATTTTTCTTCCTGGATATTTCTTTGTTTTAAAATCATAGACCAGTTTAAACCTTTCTCCCTATCTCGTAGTAATAATTCAAAATTAATCCTCTGGTGTGCCCCTAAATTCACCGCCAGGAGAATATCATTTAGAGTAAATTCTTTTTCGATACAAAACCATAATCTATCCATCTCAATCCTATAATAATCGCTTATAAAGATGATAAAGATATTTCCTTCTGAAGCTAATTTTCTTTTTAACCCTACTTTTTTACCTTTTCCATGAGTTAAGGCCATCTGCATGCCATGAGCATTAGGTGGTAATCCCAATATAGCAGTAACCCTATTCCAATCCTCTTCCCTTTTTCGCAGCATAAAAATTAAAGAAAGTGGCTTTTGGCTGTCCCCTGAGAAAAATAAAGCAGTAACAATATCCTCAGGATGGAATCCTCTCTGACGATAATCCAACATTAACTTAGTATCCACCCCAAAAAATTCACCGGTAACTGCCATTTTAAGCCTATCCATCTTTAACTCCCCTTCTTCAAGAGAGATAGTAGGAGAAATACTAAAACCTATACAATAGGCACTGCCGGCCATTAAAGCGAATATGAAACCCACTAACAAAAAGTAATTTGTTATTCTGTATAAAAATTTAATGTTTTGCTCCTTTACTGTCTTATTCATTTTAGTTCTTCCTTCTTTATTAATACATAACCAACTTTTTTTATTTAGATTTAGAATGGTCCTTCTAAATATTTTGAGAGGATGGATTCCGGTGCATCATGAGAGACCAATAAAGAAAAACAGGCCAGTGCGTGGATAAATTCTATAGGATAATCCATCTGACTCCAGACCCTAAATCCATCCTGGGCCAGCCAGGCAATGCCTACCTTTTTATAATATTTAGGTTTTTTGATATCCCCTTCGGCCTGACTACAGGCAATTATACAGGGCTTCTCCCTTTCAAGATAAAAAGACCGAAAATAATTTAAAACTCTGGTGGGGGCATTCCCCGCTCCAAAACCATAGACACAAACTATCTTTTTATCTTCGCTGAGCTTTTGCTCTACGCCGGGTGCACACATAAACCAGCCTACTTTTTTGCAGATATCTCGTACCTTTTGTAAATTATAACTTAGAATCTTGTTTATCCCATCGGAAGGAACATATTCTATCTTTGATGAAAAATTTCTCCTCTTGCTTTTAAGAGCCCAGTCAGAATTAAAATAGACTGGTACACCGTTAGTGGTAATAAATATGTCCGGATGTAAGGCATGGGCTTTATGTGCCCGAGCGCCGGGAATCAATTTCCAATTACAATAAATCCATACTCCGGGAAAGTCTGAGCATACCACTTGAGCAGCCCCACGTAAATTTACGGTAACATCTTCCGGCATATAGTCCAAGGTAAGTTGACTTCCGGTAATGACTATGGGAATAGGAATTTGGGGGAAACAAATATTAAGCCAGGATGATAGATAAGCCATGGTGTCTGTTCCATAAAGAATAAGCACACCATCGAGACCTTTTTGAAGTTCTTCTACTATAATAGAAGTGATTTTTATCCATTGTTCCGGACCAAGATTAGAACTATCTTCTCCCGGCATTCCCAAAGGTTCCTGACAGATTAATTCTACTTTTTTATCCTGAAAAAATTTTTCTACATAACTATGCAGTGATTTAAACATTTTATTATTCGGGCCTGTAACCTTGCCCTTACCCTGACAACCACTGACTATAGTCCCTCCGGTAAAAATCACTAATACTCTCTTTTCCCGCTTCATTCCTACCTTCTTAATACTTATAATATTCCCTAAAACAGTGAATTTTCGAAACTAACTAACTGGTAAATTTGTTATTTTCGCTAATATAAACCTGCCAGAGGACCGTCCACTGGTAGGTTTATAACAGAAGACTGTTCCCTATCAGGTTAACTTAAACTCTGCCCAGTGATAATTATTAGGTCCTTCTTTTTTTGCTAAATACATAGCCTTGTCTGCACTTTTTATCAAAACTTCTTCTTCTTCGCCGTCATCGGGGTATAAAGCTATTCCAATACTTGTAGTTATACATATCTTATTAACCTTGAATAAAAATGGTTCATTAAGAGAATTGAGTATTTTTCGGGCAACATCTACAGTATTCTCTCTAGGTTGGGTAAGGCGGGGTAATAAAATAATAAATTCGTCTCCTCCTAAACGACAAATGGTATCGGTTTTTCGCAGGAGCTTGCTGAATCTTTTTGCTACTCCTTGAAGCAGCTGGTCTCCAATATCATGACCAAATTTATCATTAACTTCTTTAAAATTATCCAAATCCAAAAACATCAGTGCAAATTTCTTCTGTTCTCTTTTGGCATAAGCTATTTCCTGTTTCGTTCGATCATAAAATAACACCCGATTGGGCAATCTGGTTAGAGAATCATACAGGCTAAGAAATTTTAATTTTTCCTCTGCTTGTTTTCTCTCAATTGCAGTAGCTATCTGTTGAGAAACAAATTCCATAAGTTTAATATCTTTTTTAGAATAAAGTTTCGGATCAGTATAGCTTTGCAAAATCATGGATCCGATAATCTTATTTTCTATCTTTAAAGGAACGCCTAACCATATCTGTTTATTGGTTATAACATCATAGGAAATAAAATTCCCCTGAGCAATCATCCTTTTATATTTATTATAGTTCAACAGTAATGAGTCCCCGGTTTTAAAAATATAGTTAAAAATACTATCGGAGATACTGTATTTTGAGACTAAGAAATCCTTATCTCTTTCTCCTGTTTCATCAGCATAGTAAGAAAAATAAAGTTTGTTCTTCTCTTCATCAAATAAGGCGATGGAAAAATTGGTCGTATCGATAATAATACTGAGCTCGTCGTGAATAACAGAATAAAGTTGCGTTAAGGAAATATCGGAGTTAGCTGCCCGGGAAATATTGTATAATACGTTTTTTATCGTTTCATTTTCTTTACGATAAGTAATATCACTTAGTAAAAATATTTTTCCGGTAATTTGCCCGTTAACTTGATTAAAGGTAACATAAACAGAAACATGAATTAATTTATTATTCTTTTTCTTTGCTATCAATTCCAAATCGGTAAAAACACGCTCATTACCCAAAATTTGAGTATGCCAATTAGTCAATACCTCTTCAATATGTTTACCTCTCGTCTCCTCAAGTTCATAACCTAAAAGCTCTTCAAATCGTTTATTTACCTCCAGGATAATTCCGTCCGTATCGGTATAGACTAATGCTTCTGGCGAATTTTTAAATAGACCGATAAACTCCTGCCTACTTCGTTGAAGTGCCTGTTCGTTCTTTCCAAACCTGGATGTATTACTAAAAATAGGTTTTGCCCTTAAATTTGTTTTATTAATTTTATTGTTCGGTTCGGCCTTTATCCGCTTTAATTTATTTACCAATTTATTTAAATAACCACTGTCTTTTCTTTTTCTGTTCATTAACCCGTCTCTTTTCTTTTTTAGAGGTATCTATATATTTATACCACATAATTTTTGAAAATCCTCTTTTTGTAGAAATAAAAATATGAGCAAATTTTTAAGCTGTTTTATTCTGCAATTTTAAAAAATAAAAATTAGATATAGAATATAAGAAGAAGAATAAAAAAGAAGATAGAAAATTGTTTTCCCTTTTTGAGATATTTTGGGGGGATAGTTCTTTGTTTCGAAAATGATTCAAAGAACCATCCCCTGATTCATCCTGATTCACTAATTTACTTTATTCGGTAATGACTTTTAGGGGAACGGGAATAAATTTTACTCCTAATTCCACTCCATTTACTACCAGGTAACCGTTCATTACTCCCAGAACACCCATCATCCAGGGTTGCTGAGCAACAGTTGCTTTCATATCTCCTGCTTTGACAGCATCAAGAGCATCAGGTACAGCATCAAACCCTACCACAAACATCTCATCCTGTCTTTTGGCAGCTTTAATAGCTTGAATAGCACCCAGAGCCATCTCATCATTGTGAGCAAATACCGCATCAATTTTTGGTTGAGCCTGTAGGATATTTTCCATAACACTCATTCCCTTAGCTCTATCAAAATCGGCGGTTTGCTTGGCAGCTAATTTGATATCGGAGAATTTAGCAATATAAGTTTCAAAACCCTGGCCTCTCTCTCGGGCAGCAGATGAACCGGTAATTCCTTCTAATTCTACCACGAGACCCTTTTCTCCTAATTGTTCTACCAGATAGGCTGCGGCCATCCCTCCGCCTTTGACATTATCGGAAGCGATATGCAAGGCAACATCTCCACCGCTGACACTACGGTCAATAGTTAAGAGAGGAATACCAGCTTTATTAGCTTGTTCAACTGCTGGAACCAAAGCATCGGCATCAGTAGGGTTCAAGAGAATGACATCAACTTTTTTCTGAATTAAGTCTTCGATATCAGATACCTGTTTAGCCGGGTCATTCTGAGCATCCATCACTACCAAATCCACATCAAGGACTTTCGCCTGCTCTATGGCACCATCCCTTAAGATTACAAAGAAAGGATTATTTAGAGTAGAAACTGATAATCCCACAGTCATACTGCTCGCAAAAGCAGAAACCCCTAAAATTGCTACCAAACAAAGTGCAAATAATAATTTTTTCACTTGAAAAACCTCCTTATTTTTTAAAGATATAGAAACATTAATTAACAAAGCTTCTTTTTTTCTATTCTTCCACCCCCTTTTTTTTGGTAATTTCTCATTTCTTACCACTTTGGGCTACTGTTATAGCTATTAAGATAACTACCCCTTTTGCTACCTGCTGGTAAAAGGACGAAACATTAAGCATGTTTAATCCATTATTCAAGATACCCATGATAAAAGCTCCGACCAAAGTACCCCATAACTCTCCTTCTCCACCAAAAAGACTGGTTCCTCCTAAAACTACAGCTGCAATAGCATCTAACTCATAACCCATACCGGCTGTTGGTTGGGCAGAATTAAGCCGGGAAGCCAGAACCATTCCAGTTAATCCTGAAAGAAAACCACTAATAGCAAAGGTAGAAATAATAACTTTATCTACTTTTATTCCTGATGCCCGGGCAGCATTAATATTACCACCGGTAGCATATACATAACGACCAAACCGGGTAAATTTTAAAATAATATATGCTAATATAAATATAATTAACATCAAAATTATGGGAAAAGGAACGTTTCCTATATATCCTCTTCCTAAAAAAGCAAAAGAAGAAGGTAAACCAGTAATCGGGCGACCATCGGTATAAACCAGGGTTCCTCCCCGAGCTATAGCCATCATGGCCAAAGTTGCTATAAAGGCTGGTACTTTTAATTTAGTAATTACTATTCCACTAAAAGCCCCTAAAGCAGTTCCCAGAGCCAGCCCAGCAAGAATACCAAAAAATATTCCCCCGTTTTGCATTACTCCTGCTCCTACTGCTCCGGAGAAAGCTAAAACAGAACCAACGGAGAGATCTATGCCAGCCCCAAGAATCACAAAGGACATACCCACAGCCAGAAAAGCAACAATAGAAGTCTGTCTCATTACAATAAGCATATTGGATATAGTAAAAAATCGCTCGGATAAAACAGAAAATCCAGTAATCAATCCGATTAAACCGATTAATATTCCATATCGCCGAATCATGTCTTTAAACTGTAAATTTTTCATGTTAAGATACCTTTTTCCTTATAGCAAATTTTAAAATATCTTTCTCCGTTGAACTTTGCGGATCCAACTCTGTAGTGATCCTCCCCTCGCTCATTACTAAAACACGATGGGCAATTCCTAATATTTCCGTAAACTCGGAAGAAATAAAGATTATCCCCATCCCCCTTTGAGCCAGAGTATTAATAATTTTATAAATTTCTAATTTAGCTCCTACATCTATCCCTCTGGTAGGTTCATTCATAATCAAAATCTTAGGCCTGGTAAGCAGCCATTTACCAACCACCACCTTCTGTTGATTACCTCCGCTTAATGATTCTGCTTTCTGGGAAAAGGAGGCAAAACGAATGGATAATTCCTTTTGTGCTTCTTTAGCCAACAACATTTCCCTCTTAAGGTTAATAAAATATTTCCTGGCAACATCCCGATAAAGTGCAGGAAGAGTAAGGTTTTCTAATACGCTTCTAACAATAACCAATCCCAATTCCCTTCGGTCTTCCGGTAGTAAAGCCAGACCGTATTCAATGGCTTTAAAAGGTGAATTTATTTCTACTTTTTTTCCTTCTATATATATCTCTCCTGCATCTAATTGATTTAATCCAAATATAGCCATAGCTACTTCCGAAAGACCGGAACCTACCAGACCAGCCAGACCAAGAATTTCTCCTTCTTTAAGTTGAAAGGAGACATCTGAAAATTGTCTTTCTTTATTGATTTTTTTTACCTCTAAAACTACTTTGGATTCTTTTTTTTGTTTTACCCTGGGAGGGAAAACAAAATCTAAAGAGCGGCCGACCATGTTATTAATCACCTGATTACGGTCAATCTGGGCTACTGATTTAGTCAAGATTAATTCTCCATCCCGCAGGATACTAACTTTATCAGCTATCTCAAATATCTCTTCTATACGATGAGATATAAAAAGTGTGGTGACACCATTGGCTTTTAGTCCACGAACTACCTCAAAGAGGCGGCTGGTTTCTTCTAAAGTTAGGGCAGCAGTAGGTTCATCCATGATAATAATTTTGGAATTTAAAGATAAGGCTTTAGCAATCTCTACCACCTGCTTCTGGGCAACAGTTAAATCTCCTATCTTTAGGCGGGAATCTAAATGGAACATCTTAAGAGAATCTAAAATTTCCTCGGTTTGTTTATACATTAAGTTACTATCCATAAAGGATAAATGTCCTCTGGTTAATTCCCGGCCTAAAAAAATATTTTGAGCCACATCTAAAGTAGGGACCAAGCTAAATTCCTGATGAATTAAACTAATTCCATAATGATAGCCGTCAGATGGAGAATTAATTTGAGCTTCCTGGCTAAATACTTTGATAATCCCGGTATCGCGCAGCAATTCCCCTACTGCTATTTTCATCAAAGTCGATTTTCCAGCCCCATTTTCTCCTACAATGGCATGAACATCAGCTTTTTTTATCTGAATACTGACGTTTTTTAAGGCCTGTACCCCGGGGAAACTCTTAGAAATATTAATAAATTCTAAGGCTAAATCGTTCAAAATGTCACTCCTGAGATTAGAATAATATTGGCATAAGGACTGCATTCTCCTGTTCTAATAATCGCCCTGGCCTGTTTGGATAATTCCTTTAACTCTTCATGGGTAATAAACTTAACTTCTCCTATTAATGAGGAAATCAAATTTAGGGTTTGAGGATTTTTCTCTTTAATTTCTTTAGCCACATAGGCCTCTTCGACCTTTAATTCGGAAAGTACTGCTGGCAAGACTTCTGCAAAAGAAGGAGTTCCACATTTTAAAACTAAATCAATTCTCTCCACTTCTTTAAGAATAGGTAAGCCGGCATCAGCAATTATTAACATATCCCGATGTCCCATTTCAGAAATGACACGATTAAGTTGAGGATTTAAAATGCCTCCTTTTTTCATATCTAAACCTCCCATCTGCTTACTGAGTCTCGTTCAATAAGCTCAGTTTCAAGTTCAATAGATTTCTTTATTTTCTTCTTATTTATAAGTTTTATTAAGGTTTCAACTGCCTTCTGTCCCATCAGGTAAGTAGGCTGAGCAATGGTGGTCAAAGGTGGATAAGTGCAATCAGAAAATGGTATATTATCGAAACCCATAATAGACATTTCTTCTGGTACACGGACTTTTAGTTGGCTAAAGGCTTTTAAAGCCCCGATAGCCATCAGGTCATTAGCCGCAAAGATAGCCGTAGGTAGTTCATCCAAATTCTTTAACTGAGGCCAATGGTATATTGTTTTCTGATAAGCAGTATCCAAACGGAAATCAGCCACTAATTCCTTTTTCCAATTTATATGAGCTTTTTTCAGGGCAGCCTGATAACCTTTCTCTCTTTCCTGATTAGTTTTAGTCCCTTTTATTCCGGCTAAATACAATATCTTTTTATGACCCATGTTAAGTAAGTATTTAACTGCTGAGTAAGCCCCGGCAAAATTGTTGACTTTAACGATGGGAGTCGTCATTCCATTTATTTCTCTATCAATAAGAACTATGTTCATTTTTTTAAGTAAGGACAACTCTTCTTCGGAAAACTCCTCCTCCCGATAGCCAGCCACCGTCAAAATTACTCCATCTACCCGCCGGGAGTATAAAAGCTTTAAATAACGACCTTCTTTTTCCTGGCTATCATCTGAATTCACCACCAATACACTGTATCCATGCTTTTCACAAACATCCTGAACCCCTCTTACCAGATTAGAAAAAAATATATTAGTTATATCCGGTATTATCAAACCTATATAATTTGTCCTTCTCCTGGGCATACTTGCTGCCATCATATTGGGAATATAAGCCAATTCTTTTACGGCATTTATAACTTTCTGGCGAGTATCTTCTGCCACTATTTCAGGGGTATTCATTACTCTTGATATTGTTGAAGGAGAAACTCCTGCTATTTTTGCCACATCATAAATAGTACTCTTTTTCTTCATTCCAATTTCTTCCAATCAATCTCAGATTTGTTCGGGAAAGATATCGCTGCCCCTTTCTTTTGGATAGAGTAAGAAGCAGTCAGGTTGGCTATTTTAATCGCCTGGGAAATATCCCTCTGCTGAATCATTCCATATAAAAAACCAGCGATAAAGCAATCTCCGGCTCCGGTAGTATCTATTCTCTGTTCCACCGGTGTGGCTGGAAAAGCAACTAATTTACCCTTACTTTCATATGCTGCTCCCTGCTTACCTAATTTGACAATGACTTCTTTTACTCCCCGGGATTTAAGGATATGAATGGCTTTTAAAATATTCTCGGTATGAGTAAGCTCTTTTAATTCAATTTCGTTAGGGAAAAGATAATCTACCAATTCCCAGATATGGTTATTGCTAATTTTTTTTACCGGGGCAGGATCCATCACGGTCTTTAAACCATGTTTTTTGGCAAACTTTAGGGCTAATAGAATGGATTTTAAGGGGACTTCAAATTGGGTTAAAAGCCAGGAGGCGCCATCAAAGAATTTTTCATGCTGGATAATAAAATCTTCATCAACTTCTCCATTGGCTCCGGGATAGATTACGATAGAATTCTGACCCGGGGCGTTGACCCAGATAGAAGCAGAACCGGTAGAACTTTTCTGGCTTTTAGAAATTCCGGTAATATCTACTCCGCTTTCTTGCAGTGAGGAAAGTGCGAAATCACTAAGGATATCTTTCCCTACTTTTCCTAACATCAAAGTAGGAACATCTAATTTAGCCAGGGCGATAGCCTGATTGGCGCCCTTTCCTCCTTGAAAGATGCCGAAATCATTGCTGACGAGAGTTTCACCGGGGTGAGGGTAGCGAGAGACATAAGAGACAAAATCTATATTGATACTTCCTAATACCAATACCTTTTCCATAACTGCTCCTGTTTATGAAATCGATTTCTGATATCGATTTCATAATAGCATAATTTTTTTTCTTTTGTCAAATAAAAATTAGCTAAAAAATAGATTATCAACGAAAATCTTCATTCAATTAATACAGATAAATTCTTTTCTTTGCGATAAATATCTCTTGTAGAATTAAATGCAAAAAGCTATAGTTTCAATCTCTATCTCTGCATCTTTGGGAAGGCGGGATACTTCAATACAGCTGCGTGCCGGAAATTTTAATTTAAAATTTCATATAAAATACTTTTTTTTATTATTTTTAAAATATAAAAAAGAACTGTATATACTAATGTACTACATTTTTATTATAAATCCTTTTTTATAAATTTTTTTATATAAAATAATCTTGTCTAAAATTGTTTTTTTTGGGGAATAATATAAATAGAAAGAAAAGAAATTTGAAAAGAGAATGAATTATCACTAAAAAGTTGATAAAGGTAAACTATCTGAAAGGATAGGGCGCAAAGTCATGGGTCTAAAGTGCTTCTGTGCCAAGACCGCCAGACTACCGGCTTTTTTTATTTAGAAGCACTTTGTTAATACTCTCTTTTCTAAATAGAAAAAACTCCAAAAAGGGTGATAAATAAAATGATAATTTCCAGAAAAAGTATATTTCGCACAGTGTTATTAATTTCCTTAACTATTGTAACATTAGTTTATGGAGTAACGTATCTCATGGATATCGAAGATGCGAATATTTACAGTAAAGAAATTAATATAGACAAATATACTGAAGATGTAAACACTTTAGCCATTACCGAAAATAATAATCAGATTTGTAATTCATCAACAGGAGTATGCACCCCACCTCCCGGTTGGTATTCAACAAATAACTAATACCAATGCTAATGATAAAAAAAGCCTTAATCTTGAGAATATTGCCCAATTCTCAAATTAGGGCTTTTTTTATTTTTAAGAATCTCAGAGAGCAGTCTTATAAGTAGAAATCTTAACACTGGTCACTTTAATATCTGGCTCTCTAATAATCCGCTTGATATCCTTGCTTATTTCCGGTGATGATTTAACAAATGACTCTAACTCGTCTGATTGATATACAATACGCTCGGAAACCTTCACTTTCTCAAACCCTGCTTTAGGAAAACCAAACCTGCCAGGGGACGGTCCTTTGGCAGGTTTTGGTTTTTATAAGTTTTGTCGTGCTTGCTCTCTAAAAAATGAAGTATCAGGAATAGAACGAAGCTAATAAATAGAGGAATTGCGGCCATTCGATAAGCCCAAATTAAACTAAATTGCTCTGCAATCCATCCATAGAAAGTTGGTGCAATTGTAGCAGAAACTCCCTCAACAAAAAATAATATCCCGAAAATTTTACCCTGACGGTTAACCGGACAAATAAAGGTCAACCAGGTATTCAAAGAGGGAAAAAATATCCCATCTAAGCTTCCCAGGATTCCAATAACCAAGAAAATAGGTATAGGATGGACAATGAAGGTTATACCCAGAAGCAGTAAAGTAGTAAGAATGGTTGATGATAATACTAAAACAAGTGGTTGATTCTTATCTGTAATTCTAGTAGAAATGAGGGCACCTAACAATACCCCGATAAAATACGCGCTGACAATCCAGGCAGAAATCTCGGGTTTTAAACCGAGATAATCTGTAGCATAAAAAGGGAGAAATGAAAGAACAGCCCAGATTCCCAGGCTTCGAATACCTAGACTTATAAAAAATAGATGAATATGGCTTTGTTTGGTTTCCCTCTCTGCTTCTGCTTTATGATTTTTTTTATCCTTTTTTGATTTTAGATATGCGTAACCCAAAAAATAACCGGGGAAAGAGAGTAGCAAGCAGGTTATTTTCCATCCCCACATTTGAACAAAAACACCGAATAATACACTCGCCACAATCAGTCCTGATGTTCCCGCGGCAGTAAATAGACCAAAATTACGTCCTCTCTGGTTTGATTTAGAATTTTCCCTAACCATGGTAGTTGCTAAGGGATGAAAGGTTGATACACCGATAGCTAATAAAAATAAAAAAGCAACAATAGTGTTGATATTATTTACCCAGATTAAACTTCCTAAAAAAATAGAAGAGCAGATAAAACCACTGGCCATAATCACTTTTTTCTCATATTTATCTCCGAGGTATCCGAATAGTAAGGAAAAGATAGACCTTAAAGCAACGTGAACAGTTAAGATTAGTCCTGATTGAACATAATTGATTCCGAACTCTTTTCTTAAAAGGGGCAGAAGAAGAGGGATAATGAAAAAATACATATCATTATAGGAATGGCCTAATGCATTTAGTTTTAATTTTGATTTTATTTCTTTTCTATCTGTATCAGACATTTTCTTCTTTCACCTTGAATCAATACATTTAAATAATATAGTCCATTTATTTTAAAACTACAAGTAATCTTAATAAATACTTCACTTAATAAACCAGAGATAGTCGTCTTCTATCAGGCTCTATTTTCTTATTCTTACTACCTGCCCTTGATTGGCTTTCTGCAATTCCTGAGTGGAAATTCTAATCAGAGATTTTTCTGAACCACCTCCGGAATATATCACTTCCTTTTCCATAACTTTCGGGTCGATTAAAAATGTAGCCAGATATCCAAAGGAAGGAACACCGCCACAGATAAAACCGGTTTTCTCCAGAATTTCCTGCGAATTAGCTGTCCGTGGACTTTCAACCCCCAGAGCTTTCCCTATTTTTTTGGTGCTAGCCCGGTCTTCTCCTTTGACAATAGCCACAATTAGATTTCCTTCTTTATCAACCAGACAAATATTTTTCACAAAATCCTCTGCCGAGGCATTGACTGTCCTGACCGCTTCCTCTACCGAATGACAGGAAGTTTCAAAAGAAAGGTGCTCTGCTTTGATGTGGTAATCTTTAATATACTTATTAATCTTTTCTTCGTAAGGGTTCATTAATGATTCCTTCCCGGTCATTTTTTCAACTTTTACTTTAATAATGATTACTTTTTCCAGAGCATTTTTCGGATAATGAAATACAGATGAAAAATCATGATAATAATAGTGATGCATTATAATATCCAGAGCTCTTTTCTTTTCTGCAATATCTTTTAAAATAACTGCTTTCCCAAAAGCCAGGACACTCTTGTACTTCATGTTGGTATTGCATGCCTTTCGAGATTGTACCAGTTCTACATCAACATCAAATTCTATACAAACCTTATCATTATTCCGAAGAATATCAAGCTTCCGCCCTTCCCCGGCTGAATGTAGATAGATATAATTATCCCGATAACCGAAATTCATGGGTATTACATAAGGCTCATCTTGCCAGCACATAGCGACCCGGCAAATAATTGCTTTTTCAATAATAGATACCATCACCTTTTCGTCAACTATTTCTTTATCTTTTCTTCTCATGATATCTAATCCCTTTATCTTCAGCTATAATTAATCATTTAGAATATTAATATCTATAATTAAACCAGTATATAAAATGTTGAATAAAAAGTAAAAATTACTTTCCTGCCAGAGAACCGTCCCCTGGTAGGTTTATAATTCTTAAAGGTCGTATATTTAATTTATAGTTCGACAAAATATTTAAAAATCCTCTTTTATAAAAAAATATTTTATTTTATATTACGTTTGGAAATCTTTGAATAATCATGTATAATTAAATTTAAATTATTTAATAAAAGAGTAAATTAAAATTGTTTATTAGCAATAGGGTTAATTTACAAAAATAAATGAAGGAAGAGAAAAAAATGAAAAAAGAGCAAACAAAAAAAATGAAAAAATGGGAATTATATTTTTATATTATTATTGGCATAATATTAGTAATAGAAATATTTATAATTTTCAGACGACAAGGTTGGTTACCCCTTTGGATAGATAACTTACCCTCACCCCTCATTGCTCAAATGGAACCAGCAGTTAGGGAGAAAAGGGCAAATTTTAAGATTATAAATGCTCATGAACATATTCAATCTTTGGATAATATTCCTCTGATTCTAAAATACATGGAAGATTGTCAGATCGAAAAAATGCTTTTATTGGGAACCTCTAATTATACATTTTACCTTGATCTCAAATATGGTTTTACTGGAATTGATGAGAATAATGAGGAAATAATTAAAATTAGCAAAGAATATCCTGATAAATTTATTGCCTTGTGTACTATTGACCCTTTTGATGAGAACAAGTTAGAAAAACTAAAAAAATATATTACTGCTGGAGCGAATGGTTTAACATTATGGAATGGGCATGGATTTTTCCATGACCATTTTTTAGATCTTCCCTTAGACGACCCTGGAATGATGGAAATATATCAGTACTGTGAGGAGGAGGAAATCCCCATTCTTTACCATATAAACAGTAGCCGTCCCTATTTTAAACAATTTGAAAAAATATTAAAGACTTTCCCGGATTTGATAATTCACGCACCCCATTTTGTTCTAACTTCAAGAAATCTCAATTTCTTAGTTCGTTTACTTGATGATTATCCTAATTTATATACTGATGTCAGTTTCGGACATCCTGATTTTCAAGTAGCAGGATTTGAAAGAATTTCTAATAATTCAGAAAATTTCCGAAAATTCGTACAGAAATATCGAGATCGGATTACCTTCGGAACAGATATGGTAATTACTGATCATCAGTCCAAAAGCCGGACTTATCTGGATAATATCACTCTAAGTTATTTTGATATGTTAGAGAAAGAAGAATTTACTTTACCTTCTGAACTTTTTAGTAAAATGAGTAAAAAATCTCGTAGTAAAGTTGACCCTAATAAAGTATATAAAGGACTTCATCTTGATGATGAAACTTTAAGAATGATTTATCACGACAATGCAGAAAGAATTTTTTGGAAATAGACAAAATTTTTCTAAAATAATTAGCCCATATATATATGTTAACACTAATTCTTAAAAATCTTTATAAGATTGCTCCTCATTCTTTTAAATCAATCAGGAATTTAAAAAGATATGGGGAGCTAAATTATTAAACTCTAGAACTTTTTCTTTTAATAATTCATACCCTTTCTTCTGAGAAATATTTTATCCTCCTTTAATCTCACTGTTTTTATTCTATCATCCTCTTTTTTAGAGAAATTACTAAACCATATACAGATATTGATATTAAAGGTAGATGTAATATCCCATTCCACCATAAAAGATTGGGAAACATAATAAAATTAGTTAAAATATTATAAAAGCCTATAATTGTCCCTACAAGACTGGTCACCCTCAATGTAACTATATTAATTCTGGGATAATATAGAATAAGCAGGGAAATATATACTGGGGTCATCATACAAAAAGTCAGACCAGCTTCATTGGTGAGCAAGTAAAGGATATTCAAATCTGGCCTCATTGTTTCTGGATTTATGGGATACCAAAAGGCAAGAAAGGAAAGAGGAATAATCCAATACTTCTTTGATAATTTTGTTGGTGAGGTAAAATCATTTTTTTGTATTGCTGCTTACCAGATCCAAAAAAAAGCGACCAGAAGAAACATAACTATATTTATGGCGATAATTGCTATGCCATATTTTTCGGTAAAGGCAATGCTTTGCAGAAAGGCAAAAAGAAGATAAGTAATAGCTACATAAAGATTAAATATACGAGTAACTCTATTCCTAAGCAAGATTATACAGATGACCAAGATTAGAGGAAGTACTTTAAAAATAGGATAAAAGGCAGGGAAGTTATATACCAAGGAATGACTAAGAACCTCTCCTGTGACCACTCCTATTTCAGATATCTCAAATCCCTTTGATGCATAAGGTGGAATAAATTGTATTAGGATAAAGAATAGAAAAAACCACCATTTTCGAGTTATTAACTCTAATTTTATTTGTATATTTTCAAGATTATTTACAGACATATATTTCTTAAAAACCTGCCAGAGAACCGTCCCCTGGTAGTTTTTTCCTATAAATTATTAACTGCTCTTTCTATTCTCTTTAAACATTCTTCAAGAAAAGACCTGGGGCAAGCAATATTGATCCTCATAAAGCCCTTTCCTTCAGCGCCAAACCAATATCCGTTATCAAGGGCTACTCTGGCTTTTTTAATCATAAAATTATTTAAGTCCTTAGCATTAAATCCTAATTGCCGGCAATCCAGCCAGACTAAATAAGTTCCTTCCGGTTTTATAACTTTTATTTTTGGAATTCTTTCTTTAAAATATTTCATCAAGAATTTTAGATTTTCATTTAAATAAGATAATAATTGCTCAAGCCATTCTTCTCCATCTCTATAGGCCGCTTCTAAAGCTACCAGTCCAAAAACATTATTTTCATCAAGGGCTAAACCATCTAAGATGTTTTCATAAATTTTATAATATTTTTTATTGGGAATTATAATAGAAGAAGTCTGAAGTCCTGCCAAATTAAAAGTTTTACTGGGAGCAGTACAGGTAACAGAATTGTGAGCAAATGCCGTTGAAATCGAAGCAAATGGGATATGTCTATATCCTTTAAATAGAATATCGGCATGGATTTCATCAGAAACAACAATAATATTGTGTTTTAAACAAATTTCTCCTAGTATAATAAGCTCTTCTTTCTGCCAAACCCGCCCTACGGGATTATGTGGACTGCAGAAAATTAATATTTTCACTCTGGGGTCATCAACTTTTCTTTCTAAATCCTCCCAATCTATAAAATATTTTTTATTATTAAATTTTAAGGGATTATTTACTATGTGGCAACCATTATTTTCTATAACCCGAAAAAAGGGATAATAAACCGGTGGTTGAACAATAACCTTATCACCGGGTTGACAAAAAGCTTTGATTATCAAACTTAACGCCGGAACTACCCCGGGGCTATAAGCTATCCAATCTTTTTTTATTTTCCAATTATGTCTTTTTTCCATCCAATCAATTATTGCCTGATAATAAGATAATGGCCTGGAGGTATAACCATAAATACCATGTTCATTTGCTTTTTTTATGGCTTCAATTACCGGTTGTGGTGACCTAAATTCCATATCGGCAATCCACATGGGAAGCACATCTTTGGAGATAACACCAAAAGTAGTTTCCAGTTCATCCCATTTTGCAGAATGATACTTGGCACGGTCAATAATCTCATCAAAGTTATACTTCATAACATTTCTCCTTAACTAATATAAATAAAAAGGGGGACGGTTATAAAGATTCGACCCTTTATCCATTTGTGATATGACAGAGACCGTCTCCTGTCACACGATTCCCTAAAGACAAAGATTAAAAACTAAATCAGAAGAGAGATATCTTTTGATATGTTGATATAGTTACAGCTCCGAATGACATTCTATTATATTTTATAAGTTTAAATTTATCTTTTTCTATCAAACTCAATAGCCCATCGTTTTGTATGTAGCTTTTAAAATTTATATAATGCTCTCCTCCAGCGATTTTTTCAATTATACTTATTACTATTCTACCAAATTTAGTCGTTTTATTATCAAAAACATAATCAACAACAAGTATAAATCCATCTTTTTTTATAATTCTATACGCTTCATCTATAAGGGCTTGTTGAGTATTCCTATCTTTTTCGTGGATTGCAAAACTTATAATTACTACATCAAATGATAAATTTTTAAAACCTGTTTTTGTTGCATCCTCATTGTAAATTTTTATAGAAGAATTACTTCTTTTTGCAATTTCTAACATTGAATCAGATATATCGAGACAATAAAGGTTTCTAAATCCGTGTTTTGAAAGCAAGTTAAGCTGATTCCCCGTGCCGCAACATAAATCTAAAATTACTTTCTCTTTATATTTTAAAAGCTCATTCATTACCGCAATTCTTATTGTCTTAAGAGGTAAATAAAAAATAGGGTCATATATCTTCGCTGTTAAACCATAATTACTTTTCATTTCGTGTCATATCCTTTATGGGCAACAAGAGTTTGATAAACTATCTAATTTCAATGCTCTCACCTTTCCAAACTTCTGACCACTTTCGAGCAAGTAAGGAAATACAGAGTAATGTTCGTGACTATTTGCGAATTTCATTTTCAATTGCCTTCTCAACTTTCCTTTTTGCTTCTTCCCATAATTCTTTCGCCCTCTGTTTTGTTTCATGTGATTGTTTAATAAGTGATGAGATTTCTTGTTGAACTTTTTTAGAAAGGACTGGGACTTGTAAATTTTTAATTTGTTCGGGTCTCCAGTGGGTAATTACCCCTCCATCCTCTCTTTTTATCTGAAGCTTCCCGATAATTGAATTAATACAAAGGGCTAAATATTCTTTATTGACTTTGTTTTCATTAATCTTTAATATCAGAATACTGCTGGCTGCAATTACTCCTACAGGTTCCTTTACTATATAAGCTATCCCATGTATTACATCTTTAGTTAAAAGAAAATCTCCGACCTTAGGTTCATGAAGGGGTTTGAGTTCTTGGAAGTCGAGTATAAATTCCTTAATTTTTACTATTTTAGAATGCTCTTTTAAAAATCCCATAAAACTATCATAAGTAGTCTGAAAATACTCAGCGTCTATACGATGAACTCCAAACGCTTTAGAAAGATTAGTAGTATAAGAAAGTTTATATTTTACTTGAAAACCTTTTAGCCCCAGTTCTTCTAAAAGAAGATTTTCAGCTTGGGAGTAAAGGGATTTTGCTTTTTCGATTAAATCAAAAGAGTTTTTAGCAAGCATTTCTATCTCCTGCTGAAAATCTGTATCAAATAGAGGAATTAGCAGTTCTTCTAATTCTCTACAGCTTAAGTTAAACTGCTCGGTTTGCCTGCTTAACATCCAAAGCTGTTCTCTACCATATTTGGAGTTAAGAAATACGGTCAAATAGAAGGGATTGAGCAAATTCTCATCCGTTTTTATAACCGCGATATTTTGGTTGGTTACTGATTGTGGATAATAATCTAAGAAAATCGCCGTTTTACCAATAACATCATAGTGTGCTCCGCTAATTGTTACTATAACGTTCTTGAATTTTAAGTAATCTCTTTCCGATAAACTTCGAGCAGGCAAGAAGTCTGAATTTTCAAAATTAATTAATCTCTCTCTCAAATTATTTGTTTTTATAAAATGAATTCTTATATCATCCTTGTAAATATCTCGATTTCTCGGGATATTCCCCGTCCTAACCGTTTCTGCTACAAGATATCCTAATTTTCTGATGATAGTAATTTTCTTTAGATCCTTCTCTAATTTAAGAAAGCTTGTACGATAACGTCCTGCATCGAACCTTTTAGACCCTTCAATTTCTGATAATTTTGCAATACTTATCCTGGCCATATTTTTTAAGACCTCCAGAAATTAAAATTATGTTCTTTGGCAAATTTAACAAAAGCCCTGGCTATTTCATCTAAATCATGGTCAATTATACCACGCCCATGTCTATCTAAAAGTAATTCTCCTTTAACCCCTCTTTTATATCTATATTCTCCCTTATTATTTCTGAGCGATTTCTGGTTCACCGCAAAGAAAATAGGATAATCAATTTCTTTTATCACTTTGCCATCTAACCAGAATTTCTTAAATTGTTCGGTTATCTCTTCCTCATTTAAGACTAAATAGATTTGCCCACCCAAAGTTCTTTGAGAAATCTCTCTAATAAACTTTTTAATTTCACTAGTCAATGTGCTAATTTCTTTTCTTGTTTCTTCTATCTTTTCATCCTTTAAAATATTGTCCTTTGATTTTTTATGTTTCTCCCTTAAAAGAGTTTGCATTTCTTGTAATTTCTCGATTAAGGCTTTAAGTGATTTCTTGCTTTTAATTTCTTCGGTCTCTTCAACGTCCGAACCTTCAATTTTCTCTTCTAATTTTTTCCTCGTTTTAAAATAGGCATTAATAAAAGATTTTAGTTCTTCAGATAGCTCTCCCTCGCACAACAATTTATCCCAACTTATATTTTGGTAATATTTTTTCACTTCTTCTACCAAATCGACATATTCAATTAGAGTTTTAAGTGATTTTTTCCTCTTAATTTCTTCCATTTTTTCAGTCTCTTCAGCCTCTTCACCTTCCGAACCTTCAATTTTTTCTTCTAATTTTTTCCTCGTTTCTTCTTCTAATTCCTCTCTTTCCTCAAAATATGTCTCAACGAAAGATTTTAATTCTTCGGATAGTTCTTCCTCGGACAGTAATTTATCCCAACCCACATCCTTGTATTCTTTCTTTAATTGTTTTACAAACTCTAACCATTCTCTTTCACATTTTACTTTAATTCTCTGGATTTTCTGTTTTTCCTCATTGGTATATTTTTGCAAAAATAAGATACTTGTTTTTATCCCGGTGTGAGGCTTAAAGGTATTTCCGTGTAAACCCACTACTGCTAAAATTCTCGCTTTATCTATAATAAATCTACGGATATATTCAGCGCTTGCACTATTTAATAGGCTCTGTGGTAAAATAATTGCCATTCTACCACCAGGTCTTATAAACTGTAATGAACGATCTATGAAAAGGATGTGTCGACCAATTTGTTTTACTAATCTACTATTTTTCTCTGCCAATTGATAAAGCCTTAGAATTTCTCTTTTCTTCACTTTGCCAGTAAAAAGTGGATTGGTCATGAGAAGGTCAAAATCAAAATACAAAAACCTGTTTTGATTTTCTTTATCTTTCTCCGGGTTTTCGGGAAATCTCAGAAGTCTCGGCCTTAAGACTGATTTTATTTCATTATTCCATATTAAAGGATTCAATGAATCGCCATGTGAACCGCCGCCAAATATATGGGATTTGCCATCTCCAACTATAATGTTAATAGCTTTGGCAATTTTTATAGCTTCTTTGGTAAAATCTATTCCGTATATATTGTTTTGTGTAAAATTCTTCGCCACCATAGGAAGTCCCTTGCCGGTAATTACACCACCAGCAACCCACTTCACAGAATGCAGTAAAAAACCTGCTGAACCACAGTCCGGATCAATGACAAATTCCTGAGCTTTAGGGTTTAACATTTTCACAACCATATCCTGAATAGGTCTTGGCGTAAAGAATTGCCCTTCTTTCTTTTTAGACTCCTCGGGAATTAGATGTTTAAAAGCTTCATCAATTATTCGTAAATTTGAATTAAGTAGTTTTATTTTTTCTAAAAATGATACACAGACTTTTAAATGTGTCTCTACCAGTTCTATTTCATCCGTAGAATCAAACACTCCTGCCCAGCTTCCTTTAGCTCCTTCCAAGAGAATAGTAATAGCTCTTTTTACTTGTTCCGGACTTCTATCTCCGGCAAAAAATTCTAATTGATAGTCAGGATTATTTATTCCATTCCACTCATCATAAAGCTTAGCATAAATCAATTTAAAAATTTCATCAAAAACCTTAACTTCAGCATCTCCCAAAACCAGTTCTTCAAGATCTAATAATATTTTTTTAAGTGTATTTTTACCTTGTTTTAGTTCATTGTGTTCCTCTAACCATTTAAAAACCCGTCTTTCAGTTAATATCTCACCAATCGTTTCTGATATTTTAGGGATTCGAGGGATTTCTACAAATAAATTGAGTTCCTCTTTATAGAGTCTTATTATCTCATTTCCATTTGACCAAATGCCAATAGGAGTACCTTCCGTACTACAGTAACTTTTAAGCTGTTCTAACCCGGCAGTTCTATCAGGTTTTTTTATTTCAAATAAGATATGATAATCTTTTAAATCTTCCTGGAAAACTACAATATCTACGGCTTGAGGTTCTATCCGAGAAGCAAAATAGGTGGTTTTCTTCACACCAATTCGTTTTTTGGGATAATTATATTCGTTAAGTAATCTATAAATCCATAGTTGTCTTACTATTTCTTCCGGCTTAGCTATTTTATATCTATTCTTAATTTGACATTTTATAAAATATTTTCCCTCTTGTTCTATTATTAATCTTTTAATTGCATTAATCTCATTCGAATTAAAAAGAGATATACCATGTTTAACATCCGGTGCAGAAAATATTTTTTGGAGATTTAATCTATTCGACATATTTTCACTCTCCTCATCCTTATGTTAAATATTTGAATTTTTATTTTAATCCTACTTTAATAACTTTAATTATATATTCTATATCTTGCCCTGTATATCCTTCTTTTTAACTTAATTTTAATCTAAAATTAAAAAAACCCGAACAATAGGATAAATTCGGGATTCTAATTAAAACAATTTAATTACCTTAAATTACGACGAACAACGGTCCTCTGATTTTACCAATCAAAATTTGTGAAGTTGTGAAGCCCCCGTGTTTTCCTGTATTTTTATAAGGGTTTTTATTCGGATTTTCTTCTATCTTTGCCGGTTCTTCTGTCCTGGCCGCTTCTTCGTTTAGGTCTTTTATAATTTGTGTCATCAAATTTTCTGCGGTCTTCTCCTGATCTTCGTTCTTTCCCGGTACGACGCTCTTCTTTCTTTTCCATAGTATTTTCTCCTCCTTTATCTAATTAAATAATTAAATATGGTTTACAATTTGGGTTAATGATCTACTCATAGATACTCATACTGACTTACTGTATCTAATTTTTAAAATTAATTAATAAATACTATTATAAATACTGTTACTGAGATACGACAAGGATGAGGCAAAATCCTTCTTTTTCAAGAAAAATATTTTCAGTTTTTAGTTGTTAGTTTTTAGATTGAGGGGGAGGAGATTTGATGAGTGGAATGTAAACAGCATAGCGGGAATCACCTTTTCAGTACCAATTCTGGCGGTGCTCAGCACACCCCATCTAATCTTTTTTATTTGATTACTCCCTTTTATTGATTAAACTATCTTTTAGTCATATAAATGGCAGGAGACAAAGTGTTTTTCTTCTATCTCTTTTAAGGGCGGTGATATTTTTTCACAAATCTCTCCGATCTTTTTCGCACACCTGGTATGAAATCGGCAGCCTAAGGGAGGGTCTACCGGGCTGGGGATCTCTCCTTTGAGAACAATTTTCTCAGTCCTTTTTTGAGGGTCAAGTTTGGGAATAACTGAAAATAAAGCTTCGGTATAAGGGTGCAAAGGATTTTTAAAGATGCTCTCTGTATCTCCGTATTCCATTATCTTTCCCAGATACATAATAGCAATCTTTTCTGTAATAATCCGCGCTAGATACAGGTCGTGAGTAATAAATATATAGGTGAGGTTAAATTCCTCTCTCAGTTTCATTAATAAATTTAAAATCTCGGCCTGGACTGAGACATCCAACGAAGAAGTAGGTTCATCTAAAACCATAAATTCCGGATTCAAAATAAGAGCCCGGGCAATAGCTATCCTCTGTCTCTGTCCACCGGAAAGTTCGTGGGGATAACGATAAAGGTGTTCCTCTCCCATACCCACTAAATTTAGAAATTGTTCAATTTTAGTTATAAGTTCTCCCTCGCTCTTTACTAAATTATGGGTTCTTAATCCGCTGCCTATAATATCTTTTATTTTTTTTCGGGGATGTAAAGACGAATAAGGGTCCTGAAAGACTATTTGCATATTTCTGCGCAAATCCTTGTCTATTTTTTTTGTCCTGCTTATCTCTTCTCCTTTATAGAAGATAGACCCGGAAGTAGGGTCGATCAGATGAACCATCATCCTCCCCAAGGTGGTCTTTCCTGAACCGGATTCCCCCACCAATCCAAAGATGTCTCTTTTATTAATTGAAAGAGAAACGCTATCGACTGCTTTCACGTATTTGTGCTTCTTCCAGGGAAAGTATTTCTTAATTTCTTTAAGCTGAATCAGCTCTTCCATTTGCTCCTCCCTTGTATTCTTCTTTTGACCTTTTGTCATGTCTCTCTTCATACAAGAAACAGGCCGTCATATGGTCTTTCTCTACTTGCAGAACCTGGGGTTTTTCTTTTTTACAGATAGGTTTTGCATAATCACAGCGGGGATGAAATCTGCATCCCGAAGGGGGATTCACCAAGTCAGGGACACTACCTCTAATCTCCACCAATTCCTTGCTTTGGTCAGATGGAATTGCCTTTATCAAACCCTTGGTATAAGGGTGTTGAGGATTATTGATAATCTGATCTACCGTACCTACTTCCACCATATCTCCGGCATACATTACCCCTACTCGACTGCAAGTTTCGGCAACTACCGAAAGGTCATGAGTGATGAGTAAAACTGTAGCCTTGTGTTTACTGATTAAATCTTTGAGTAAACTCAATACCTGAGCCTGAATGGAAACATCCAGGGCAGTGGTCGGCTCATCGGCAATAAGCAGAGAGGGCTCGGTAGATAACATCATAGCAATCATAACTCTCTGGGCCATCCCTCCGGATAATTGATGGGGAAATTGACGGGCAATCTTTTCTGGTTCGGGGATATTAACCTCTCTTAGCAATTTAATAGTTCTCTTCCTGGCTTCACTTTCATTCATATTTTTGTTGGCAATAAGTGCTTCGGCAATCTGGTCTCCATTATTCATAACCGGATTTAAGGCGGCGATGGGATACTGCATTATCATAGTAATTTCTTTACCGCGAATCTTTTCCCTGATTTCTTCTTTGTTCATCTTTAAAAGGTTTTTTTCTTTAAAAAATATCTCTCCTTCTTCAATCTTCCCGGGATTTTGCACTAAATTAAGAACAGCAGATGCGGTTACACTCTTCCCACAGCCGGTTTCTCCCACCAGACCGAAAAATTCCCCCTCATAAATCTTCAGGTTGACTCCGTTTAAGGCCTTTACTACCCCTCGGTAAGTATAAAAATTAACCCTTAGGTCTTTTATCTCCAACAATATTTCTTTAGCCATTACTTACTGCCTCCCCCTTCTGAGATGAGGGTCAGAAATATCCCTTATCCCATCACCTAACAAATTGAAACCAAAAACCGCCAGCAGAATGGCAAAGCCAGGAAAGGTAGGAACCCACCACTGATTGACTAAAAAGTTTCTTCCCGTACTCACCATCAAACCCCAATCCGGGGTAGGAGGTTGAGCACCTAATCCCAGGAAACTCATTCCAGCAGCAATACGGATGATATTTCCCATATCCAGAGTAGCCCGAACAATTAGAGTAGATATACATATGGGTAAAATGTTAAAAACCAGTATCCTGAAATTAGAAGTCCCTAAGGCCCTTTCCGCTTCAATGAAAGTCCTTTCTTTGATACTTAAGGTCTCTCCCCGGGCTAATCGGGCATAGACCGGCCACATAGTCAAGGCAATGGCTATCATAGTATTTCTGAGACTGGGCCCTAATGCTGTCCCAATAGCCATAGCCAGGATAAGCCGTGGAAAAGCCATAAATATATCGGCAGTCCTCATGATGATTTCATCAATCCATCCCCCGAAATAACCGGCAGCAAGTCCCAGCAAGATACCTAAAGGTAAATCTATAGCCAGGACAATTAACACAATCTTCAGGGCTACTCCTGCCCCGTAGATTATTCGGGAAAGGATGTCTCTCCCCAATTCATCGGTACCCAGCAGATGAGCTCTGGAAGGGGATGCTAATCTGTTATCCAGGTGCATAGTCACGGGGTCATAAGGGGCAATATAAGGAGCAAAAATTGCCATAATAGTTAAAATTAATATTACAGCCAAGCCGACCATAGTCAGCGGGCTTTTCCTTATTAAATAAACGGTTTCTTTGAAGTCAGAGATTTCCGAAGAATGTCTCTTCCCCCAAGATGCTATCCAATTTTGAAAATTTTCTTTAGCCAAATTACTTACCATCCTAATATTTAATCCTGGGATCTAAAGCTGCATAGAGCAAATCGACTATCAAATTGCTCAGAGCATAGCAAATAGCGATCAAGGTAACCGAACCTATCACTGCATTTAAATCAAGAGATAAAAAGGAATTTACCGCATACCTTCCTAATCCGGGATATCCGAAGACGGTCTCGGTTAGCACCGAACCTTCCAACATGTAACCGAAAGATATTCCTATCATGGTTAATACCGGAATAGAGGCATTTCTAAAGGCGTGTTTAAAGATAACCACCTTTTCCTTTAAGCCCTTAACCCGGGCAGTTCTAATATATTCTTCATTAAGGACCTCGAGCATCGAGGACCTGGTAACTCTACATATATAGGCTGTCTGAATCCATCCCAGGACCAGCGCTGGGCCTAATAAATGATAAAGAGCATCCCAGAAAGTCCTAAATTGACCGGCTATTAAGCTGTCCAATAGATAAAGACCACTTACCATGGGAGGGGAAGAAATACTGGGGGATAATCTCCCTCCAGCGGGGATAAGACCTAAATGATAATATAAAATTAAAATAAATAATAAACCCAGCCAGAAAGCGGGCATCGATATTCCCACCAGAGAAAACACCCTGCTTGCATTATCCGGCCATTGGTTTCTTTTAACCGCGGAAATTATACCGATAGATATTCCAAAAATTATGGCAATTAATAAGGCCAGTAAAGCTAATTCTATGGTGGCAGGAAAATATACTCTAAGGTCTTCCGAAACTTGTTTTTGAGTTCTTAGGGATATCCCAAAATTCCAATTTATTAATCCTTTGAGATAGCGGGTATACTGTTGACCCAGAGGCAAATCCAAACCCAATTGCCTTTCCATCTTTTCCACTAACTCTTGCGGGGCGTTTTCACCTAAAATTGCACCTACCGGATCAGCGGGGATGACGTGTGAAATAAAAAAAGTAATGGTTACTACTCCAAAAATAACTATAACAAACAATATTAATCTTTTTATTACGTATTTTACCATCTGTAATCTATAATCCCATTCTTAACTTTTTATTATTTTTATTTGTATTTATTCTAAATTTTTAAATTTAATCAATAATTTAGCTATACCGTATATACTTTGCGGTGTTAGTATGTGTATATACGGTATAGCCTGCTTACAACCAATATTTTAACATATTTATTCTGTGAAAAATACTTTTTGCTAAAAGATTTTCTATTAAATTAAAAGGTTGTGCGTTAGTCTTTTAGAGTGATGAGCTCCCAGGGTGTCTGGGTTAGTTCATTCATGATAAAATTACCAACTCTGTCGTTTAGCCCTAACTGGATAGTCATTTGGTAGAGTGTTTTAAAAATGCCATCACTTTGCCATTTTTTCTGTAAATCCAAATAAACTTTTTCTCGTTCACCCCTATCTTGAATGAAGGCAGCTTCTTCCACCATATCGGTCATTTCAGGATTGGCATAGGCATTTCTCCAGGCTAATTGCTTTACTGTTGCCTCGTCACCAGTGGTTCTACAATGGGCAAACGGCTTGGCATTGGCATCAGGGTCAGCATAATCAGCTCCCCATCGAGCTATAACCATCTCCAATCCCTGTTTTCTATATTTACCTAAGAGGGTACTGTAAGCAATTACTTCCAGATTAGTCTTTATGCCCACTTGTTCGAGATAGGATTTAACTACTGTCCCTTCAGTAGATAAGAAATCAGGAACGGTTAAGGTTATTTCAAAACCATTCGGGTAGCCGGCTTCGGCTAACAATTCTTTGGCTTTTTCAGGGTTATAGGGCACTTCTTCTTCATCGTAATAAGCGAACATCCCCTTAGGAATAAAGGAATGGAGTTCGGTTACACCGCCTCCTACAGCTTTTATAATTGCCTCGGTGTCTATGGCAGACTTAACCGCCCTTCTAACTAAGACATTATCTGTCGGCGGAGTTTTCCCATTCATAGCAAAGTAGATTAATTTGAATTGTGGTTTAGAGAGAATGTAGACTCCTTTGGTCTTCTCTACATCCGGAATCTGGTCGTGCTCGAGGTTCCAGGCTACATCGATAGTGCCGCCTTTAAGCTGAAGGAGCTGACTGGACGATTCGGGTATATCTATTATTACAATCTTATCTATTTCTGGTTTAGGTCCCCAATAATTTTCGTTGACTTCAAAAATTAACTTCTGGTTTCTCTCCCAGCTGACTAATTTATAAGGGCCGCTTCCTACCGAGTTTTCTGTTAAGTAAGCCATTCCCATATCACCTTCTACATTATGTTCTTCAGCAACCTTCGGGCTTACGGTACCGGTAACAGAATAGGTCATACAGGACAGAACCAAACTGGGTGAATAGGCCTTATCCATAGTTATCTGAACTTTATTACCTATGGCTTTAATGGAATCTTCGGTTATTCCGAATTGAGTGATTACCCAGGAGGGGGCTTGAGCCAACTTAACTACCCTCTTTAATGAATAAGCTACTGCTTCAGCATCTACCGGGTCACCATTAGAGAATTTTGCTCCATCTCTTATAGTAAAGGTTATATTTTTATCGGAAAATTCCCAGGATTCTGCTATCCCAGGTTCAATTTCGCTGGCTGAGCCGGGTTTAAATCTAACTAACTTATCGTATACATTATCTAAAATCCAGCTTCCCTCAAATTCGTAGGCTTTTGCAGGATCTAAAGAGACTATAGGACTGGTATTCATGCCTATAACCATTACTTTTTCGGCAGCATATACACCACCACTGATAGCCAAAACAAAGGCAATAGTCAGCATTAAACTTAAAATTAAGGTCCTTTTACTTTTTAACATTAAAAAATATCCTCCTATAATTTTTATTAATCTAAGAAAAAAGTAAAGAAACGGAAACAATTTTTTTTGCTTTAGATTTCACCTCCTTCAAAGTTTTATTTTTTTAATTAGTCAGATATCTATTGATGCCTTAGGTGTTTTATAATTCTTCGACATAAGTTTTCAAAATCCTTCTTTTTTCTTTTTCTTTTTTTCATACATATTCTCATCGGCTATTCTGATTAATTCTTCTATGGATAGAGGATTGGACGGGTTATAACAAGAAAGACCGATACTGAAATCTATTTTATAGGGTTTAGCCAGTTTCTGATTTAATTTTTCTAAATTTTTACTTAACCTCTTTCTAATCAGGGGAGCATTATTCAAGGAATTGTCCGGGAAAATAAGCAGGAACTCATCTCCTCTCATACGACAGATGATATCAATCTCTCTTAAAGTAAATTTGAAAAGTTTGACTCCTTCTTTCAAGACCATATCCCCTTCTTTATGACCGAAGGGATCATTAATATATTTAAAGTCATCTATATCAAGATAGAGCAAGAGGATAGGAGTTTTCCTTCGATTGGCGGTCTTAATCTGCTGTTCCAAGAGAGCAAGACCATATCCTCTACTGCAGCAGCCGGTAAGAATATCATAATGGGCTAACTTTTTTAATTTCTCTTCCATATTCTTTCGTTTGGTGATATCAATATAAGTACCTATCCCTCCCTTAAACTTTCCATTAATTACATTATTAGAAATGGATATAGCTACTGGAAAGAGAGTGCCATCTTTCTTTTTTCTGATAGTCTCAAAATCAAGATAACCTTCTGATGATTTTCTAGTTAATCTCTCCCCTTCCCCCAATTTATCCAGGGGGTGAATTACCCGCTATCGATATTTTTACCATTTATCTCTCCTAAAGTATAACCAAATAATTCAGTAAAACGGGGATTTATATTTAAGATACGTCCTTCTTCGTCATGGCATAGAACAGCTTCTGGATTACTGTTAAAGAGACTGGCAAACATCTTTCTGGCTTTTCTTAACTTTTTTTCAGCTTTCTTGCGCTTGGTGATATCACGAACATAAGCAATAAGCCTGGGTTTTCCTCCGATATTAACAATTTTGGAGGCAACTTCTGTAGGAAAGATAGTACCGTCTTTCTTTTTGCTTATCCGGGGTAAGAAAATTCCATGAGTAGTCTCTTTTTCGCTAATGACCTGGGGTAATGTTTTGGCAAACTCTTCGGGGACTAAATCTGCTAAGGTTAAGTTCACCATTTCTTCTTTAGTGTAACCATATATCTTTGCTCCAGCAGTATTGCATTCAAGCATACGACCATCTACTGTCTCTATGAGAACGCCATCGATAGCCAATTTTACCAGAATTCGATATTTTTCCTCACTCTCAATTAAAGCCTCTTCTATCTGCCGATATTTAGTCTCCGATTTTTGTAGCTCAGTAATTTGCTGACGCAATTTCACCAATTTGTCTATTAATTGTTCTTTAGTTTTTTCTTTACCTTTCATATATTCCCCTTATCCTTTTAAAACTTATAGTTTTAGGCATTCTTTCTGTCCTTATAAGAATTATATGATTAGCAAATTTTGTTTTTATATTTTTATTATTATAATACCAAAAAATTATATTTACAATATAACGAATTGCCTTATTAAAAATCTAAATGAAAAGAAGTCAAAGGGGTTTAAACATTTGATAGAACTTGCCAGGGGACGGTCCTTTGATAAACTAATAAAAACTAAAGAAGTGCGGTACTGAAATACCTTTCAGCTCGGTCAGGTAATACGGTCACCACCCGGTTACGCCCATTATCCACATGAAGGGCGGCAAAGACATTAGCTCCCGATGAAGTCCCTACTAGCAATCCTTCTTCTTTGGAGAGTTGGCGAGTAGTTTCAATGGCTTCCTCATCAGTAACGGTAAATACCATATCTACCATTTTTACATCCAGGACAGCAGGGATAAATCCGTCACCGATTCCCTGAATCTGATGAAGCCCTGGTTCTTGGCCTAATAAGGCGGAACTGTTTTTGGGTTCTACTGCCATGATTTTTACTTTAGGATTCTTTTCCTTTAAAAATTTTCCAATCCCTTGAAGGGTTCCTCCACTTCCTACTCCAGCCACAAAGACATCTATTTTCCCCTTCATTTCCTTCCAGATTTCAGGTGCAATCTGCTGATAATGAAGCTCTGGGTTATGCGGATTTACAAATTGGTCAGCAACAAAATATTTCTCCGGTTCTGCTTCGGTAATCTCCCGCATCCTTTTTATACTTCCGGGCAGACTACCTTTAGCCGAGGTGAAGATAATCTCTCCTCCAAAAGCCTGAATTATCTTCTTCCGTTCTTCACTCATATTTTCAGGCATCACACAAATTACCTGGTAACCTTTTTGTATTCCCACTAAAGTTAAGCCAATTCCGGTATTCCCGGAAGTAGCCTCTATAATAGTCATCCCCGGTTTTAGCTTTCCCTCTTTTTCTGCCATTTTAATAATGTGTTTGGCTACTCTATCTTTAATACTCCCCCCGGGATTTAGATGTTCAGCTTTTACAAATACATTTCCCGAAGACATCTTTTTTAATTGAATTAAAGGAATGTTTCCTATTGCGTCCAGAACGGAATTTACCAGCATAAAAATAAACCTCCTAAAACCTACCAGGGGACGGTCCTCTGGCAGGTTTCTCTGACAAGATTAAAATCATTTTTAATTAGAAATTATAACAAAATTAATCAGGATTTGCAAGAAAATATAAATTATTATAATTATATTCATATTTTTATAAGAAAAATATATAAATAGAAAAGTCCTTCAGCAAAATAACAAAGAGATTAAAATTTCAAATCTCTCCTGCCACATTTTAGTTTCCATCATAAATTATCCAAATTTGGAAGATTAATAAATATATAATAAATCATTATTTTTAATATAATGATTGACAAAACGTTTTTTTTAATATATATTATATTTAATATAATGTTTTCAATAAAAGGAGTAACTTATGAAAGGTGAAACAAAAGAACAACGTTTTAAACGTGTTGCTAAAAGGAGAGTCCAACGGGTTTTAGATAGTTTACGGAGTTTATCGCAGTGTTCAAATAAACGAATGTACAAATGGAATGAAGAACAGCTTAAAAAAATCTGGGATGCTATTGACCATGACTTAAAATCTTGCCAAGAAAATTTTAAAAATGCGGAACCGGAAGAATTTCAATTATAAAACAGGAGGTGTTGGTTAAAATAATGGCTATGATTTTATATAAGAAAGTTCCTTTTTCTTTTGAAGAAAAAAACTATGAAATTAGAGTATTTTACGATGATAAAACTATAAATATTGTCGCTTTTAGAAATAATTATTCTGCCAATGGTTTCAGACATCAAATAAAAATTTCTAAAAGTATCCCCATTGAAGAAATATTAAAGCAAAAAGTAATTGACGAATTAATTGAAATCTGTAAAAAAGATATTTCTGAAAAAAGATGGGAACGACTAACTGCAATTAAATAAGATATTAGAATAGTAACCTTCTTTTGCCTTTTACTTTTTCTATTATAATAAAAATAATGATTTAAAAATAACCTCTGCTCTCAATTATTTCTTTTAACTTCTTATCAATAGTACCATCAGGAAGGACATAATCAGGAGATACATAACCTTCTTCTTCAAACTTTTTCTTTCTGATACAACCATTTCCCTCATTCCAGCAGTAATTCTCAATCCATTTTTTGTCTAATAAACCTTTATCATAAGCTCTCTTCATCCCGGAAGTTTGATTATACCATTGGCACATTTTAACCATCATTATCTAACCTTTCTTTTATAAGATTTCGGCTCATTAATTTTAAAGTGATTGATAATAACTGTAATTTCATTTTTACCTTGAATGTTTGTAAAACCATCAGTCAAAGACTTTTTAGAATTTACAACTGCAAATGTTTCCTTCCAAATATAATAAGAGGCAAGGCACCTGCCTTACCTATCAGATAATTAATTATTTTTTTACTGTGAGTGTATTAGGAAGTAAACCCTCAGCTCCATATCCTTGAACATAAAAAGTTCCTGCAAGTAAGGTAATCTGAATTTCACCAGGGGTATTAGCAATCTCCGGAAACCATCCTGATGTATTCATCGCAACTTCATTATAAGGATTTTGTAAACCGGCATTTTGAGCAAGTTCTACAGCCTCATCACGATTAATATCTCCACCGGCAAGTGCGGCCTGTAATAAACTTTGGATAGTTTCAGCATTAGCTTGAACTATAGTGTCTTTTGCCTTTTCCTGAAAAACGGTATTTTCGGTCTTTCCTTGTTGGTTGCCAGTATAGAATTTTAATCCTATTAAAGTAGATAGTGCGATAATAGAGGCTACTATTAATAAAACAATTAAGGTAAAACCTTTTTTATTTTTCATTAGCTATTCCTTTTCGGCTCTTTTTTTATTTTAAATTATTTCTATTTATTATTTACTACATTTATTTTAAAAATCCTTCTTTTCTAGAGAAAAAAGTTTTTATAAGATGCGAGTTGCAAGTTTTTAGAAAGGGGAAGAAAGGGATGGATTCCCGCTTGCGAGGGAATGATATATTGCTTAGGAGTTAACCCTAAATTTACTATAGTTTGAATTTATATGCCTTAATTTCATCTGGTCTCAAATATTCAACCTCATTATTAGAGAGCCTAATCAAGGTATAGCTTGGGTCATCTGGACTGTTCCAAAAGTCATTAAAAAACTTGCAGAGTTTGGCTATCCTTGTTTTTGTCTGTCTATCTTGAATTATTTTTGCAAGGCCAGCAATCCTAACATAACCTCGCTTATTGCCTTCTTTAAGAAATAAACAAATTTCTATCCTTGGATTTTTCTGTATTTGTTTCACTTTTGAGTCATTTGTTCCGGTAACAATCCAAAATTTCTCTTCGAGACAAATAAGTGTAACCGGTCTAACTCTCGGTTGGTCTGCATCAGAAGTTGCCAAAAATACAGGTTGATAATCTCTAAACTGTCTCCACACTTCTTCTTTAATGCTATCAAACTTATCATCCGACATTGTTGTACCTCAATATTATATTTTTACTCCTTTTTAGTAACTTTTATTCTTAATTCTGAATTTAATACTTAAGGAGAAATTTACAAATTTCATCAACAAGAGAATTTTCCCCTTGAATCATTTGTTGTCCCATTATTTTCTTTATCAAATCTCTTCAGAAATTCTTTAGCAGCTTTCCTAGTCTTTGGACTGCTGCAATCTACTTGTTTCTCTACAAAAATAAAAATTCTTTCTTTTCCAGTAATTCCCTCAAAGATTTCTGAAAGGGATTGAATAATATCATATTTAATTAAATCTTTTCTCCCTTCCTCATGATGCGTGTTATCTATATCTAGTAATTTTTCAGTTATTTTGGTTTGCAAATAAGGTTTAACCTTGGCTATTTTCCCAGCATTGCCAGCAAGATACCTTGCTACAATCATACTTTGATCATCTAAATGCTGGAAATACTGGTTAAAAATGGGGTCAAATCTCTTCTCAATATCCACCCGCGTTAAGTTGGATAAAATATTGATTGCAGACATTCGATGGTAGGAGTTGGGACTGCCCAATAAATCTAAAAAATAATTCCATTCAGGATATAATAACAAAGGCTGGGTTTTACTTATCTGAAAAAGCACTTTAAAGCAATTATAACGAAAGGTTTCATTTTTAGATATCAAGCCTTTAAGCATTTCTTTTAGAATTATCTCATCAGTAACAGATTTTTCGATTACTTTATCCAGGTGTTTTCCCTTTTTATCATTCAGGATTCTATTTATATCAACTCCTAATTTATTTAACGCTTCATTTTTCATTTTTTAACTTCTTGTTTTTTTAAAAAATAATTATTAGGGGCTGGGGCTTATTTTTACATCCACTTTTTTCTTTTAAAATAGATGACCATAACAATTCCTATAATTAACATCCCTAACAAAACTATAGGATAACCCCAAACCCATTTAATCTCTGGCATATTTTGGAAATTCATTCCATAAATACCAGTTATAAAAGTTAAAGGGATAAATATGGTGGCAATAATAGTTAACATTTTCATAATTTCATTCATTCTATTGCTTGCACTGGAAAGATAAATGTCCAGCATTCCTGAAATTATGTCCCTTAAAGTCTCTACAGTATCTATAACCTGAATTGTATGATCGTATACATCCCTAAGATAAACATTTGTAGATTCAAGTATAAGAGAAGATTCTCCTCTTTGTAGAATACTAATTACTTCCCTTAGGGGCCAAACAGATTTACGTAAAAAGATTAAATCTCTCCTTAATTTATGAATTACCCGCAAATTAGCTGGTTTTGGTCGACTAATCACTTTATCTTCTAAATTCTCTATTTTTTCTCCTAATTTTTCAATTATTATAAAATAGTTATCAACTATTGCATCTATTAAGCCATAAATAAGGTAATCTGCTCCTGCTTTTCTTATTCGTCCAATATTATTTCTAATCCTCTCCCGAATAGGATTAAAAACATCTCCTTCTCTTTCCTGAAAAGAAATAACGTAGTTCTTCCCCAGAATCAAACTCACTTGCTCAACTTTCATTTCATTATCATTTTTATCATAGTAAAGCATCTTTAAAATAATAAAAATGTAATTTCCAAAATCTTTTATTTTGGGTCGTTGATCAGTATCTACAATATCTTCCAGGATAAGAGGATGTAAATTAAAATGTTTTCCAATTTCTTCTATAACTTTCATCTCATGTACCCCATCTACATTTATCCAGGTTACAGTAGATTTATCTTTATAAGGGAAACACTCTCCAACAGATTTTACTTCTTTCTCTTGAAATTTCGCTTCGCTATAGTCCACGATGGTAATCTTTGCCTTTTCATCTCTCTTATTTCCGATATGAACTATGCTTCCCGGAGGAAGCCCTACCTTTTTTGACTTTTTCTTAACCAATTCAGGCAATACAATTCACCTCGTTTTAATTTATATAAATATAATACCTAATAATTTACAATATTGGTTCGTGGATTTAATTAGGGTTATTTATTCTAAGGGTAATTCTGATTCTTCGCTCTCAATTTCCTCTTCTACTTTGCTTTCAGCCTCTTTTTGTAGGCCGCTTTCCAGCTCCCAGATTTTCTTCTTTTGATTGGAAATTATCTTCCTGGTCTTCATCATCGAAGGCACTGAAACTAATAAACTCGTCAGAATTCCCAAAGCAAGAGTAATTAAAAGCACCAGCGCTAATGAACTTTCAAATTTCCAGGTTAAGAAACTTACGGTTATAGGAACTGCATTCTGAAGTGCAAAAACAACAGCCAGAATAGCCACAATAATAGCCACAATCAATTGTAACTGCATACAAATCACGCCCCTTTCTTTTATTTTCTTTTAATTATAAATTACTAATATTATATCACTTTAATATGACAATTTAATCGGAAGTAACATAGGTCTAACTACCCCACTAAAGTTTACACTAACACATAGGTACCTTCTTCTTATACTCCTCATATGCCGACCCAAATTTTTGGGTTAAAAGTCTTTCTTCATATCGTGAGATTATATAGTAAAATATTATAATTAGGAACCACACTAAAGTTGAAAGGAGAGATAGCGATAATAAAGTGAATCCAAGATAAAGTAATATTGAACCAAGGTATATCGGATGACGTACAATAGAAAATACGCCGGATGTAATTACCTGTGGTTCTTCTCTTACCTCCTTAAAAACTGTATTTAAACCAAACCCGGCAAGCAATCCAGACATGATTAATACAATTAGAGCAATTGGAACGCGTATATAATTAGATATATATTGGGTTAAAAAAGTAGAATATTTGAATACAAATGAGTCCGCAATCCACACGGTAAGAAAGATAATCAATAAAATCAGTTGACCTATATCGCTAAAAGCATGCTCGCCCGTTAAGTCACTACGATGTTGATGTGATTTTCTTAAATGTCCTTTTTCGCTTTTCATTTTTTTCTGCCTTATTAAAAATTTGTTATTTTTACTCTTTCCATCAAAACCTGAAGAACTTTTCCTTTCCTTTTATATAACTCTTTTTTTATTTTTCCCGCTTATGCTCGATTAATTGTAAGCATTCTTCCGCCCACTCAATATTTGAGCTTACATTTTTATATCCCTTTTTTAATGTTAGGTTCCAATAAAAGGTGTCATTTTCATATTGTTTTTTCTGTTCATAATCTCGAACCATCTGTTCAACCTTATTTAATGCCTTTACCTCTTCTTCTTGTTCTTTTTTATATCTTTTTATTTCAAAGGCTAATTCATTTAACTCTATTCTCGAAGAGAAAAAGACACGCATTAAAAATCGACTTCTAGATGGTTCGCTAAGTCGGTTGGGAAATTTATTCATCCAATTTAAAAAGACCTTCTTACCCTTTTTGGTAAGTTGATAGACTTTCCGATCAGGTCTTTTCTCCTGGGTCTCAATCGTAGATTTAACTAATCCTTTTTCTTCCAATTTATTTAACTCTCTATATATCTGACTCATTTGGGCAGACCAAAAAAAATCTACAGTATCATCAAAGATTTTTTTTAAATCATAGCCGGTCATCGGCCTATAATTAATTAACCCTAATAAAGCATTTCCTAAAGACAATTAATAATCCTCCTTTGTAATATATTTGATTATTTATATAATAAATATTATAGTATATGTACAATATAACTATGTCAATTATATATTTTTGACCAATAAATTTGAGACATAATATTAAGTATATTTAATATATAATAATTTACCATTAAAAACAAGACAATAAGGTACAGTTCTTCGATATACTAATTTATAGTGAACTAATCTATAGGAAAGTTATTTTATCTTACAAAATTCGTCGGTTAAAAGTATTTTATTTTGAAGTATAACCTATAATTAGTTTATAAAATAGAATTGGAGAAAATAAGAATGAGAAAGAAACTGTTTCTTATCTTTTTGATGTTCACTTTTGTGCTAACCTGTGTTGCATGGGGAACTAAAACACCTGCACAAACGACTGAGGCAGATTTTGAAGCCTTTGCGGAGTTTGAAGTTGAATTAGAAAATCTGCGCCAAAAGCTCAAGATTCCCGCTTTTTCTGCTGCCATCGTACGAGATCAAGAATTGGTCTGGGCTAAAGGCTTTGGCTACGCTAACCTGGGAAACAAAGTAGAGGCAACACCGGACACGCCATACCATCTGGCTTCACTGACTAAACCGTTTGCTGCCACTATTATTATGCAGCTTGTAGAGGAAGGCGTGCTGAATCTTGATGACCCAACGTGGTTTCGGCTATTGGCCGACCCGTATATTTGCAGGTGGAAAGACTGCAATAGAGGAATAAAATATATCAAAAGACCATTCTATAACACACATTTTTATCTTGAAAGTGTGTCAAAGAACCGTCCCCTGTCACACATAAAACATAGTCCACATTCCAATCATGGATACTCCTACAATGATTGAGTAAGTTGCCGTAATTTTTTAAACTTTCATTAATCTGTCTTCCTTTTTCTAGTAATTCTTAATTAAATTATCTTTTTTTATTTTCTTAATTTCAAATAATAATTATTTCTCTCAGCTATTTCATCCAATATTAAATGAAGAATTTTAGATTTCTCTTTAATCTCCAGTCCGGTAGAATCTTTCTTAGCTTTATTCAATGACTCCTCTAATTCTTCAATCTCTAATACTGTTGCGGCAATACAATAATAACTTTTGGAGCGTCCTTCGTTAAATTCTTGCAACATCTCTTTCAATAAGTTCTCTCTTGTTTTTTGTACCTTTTCAAACTCATTAACTCCATTCTTTTGAATAAAAGCAATGTTATTTTCCAACTTCTGATAACATTTGAAAGAATCAACCTGTTTGCTAAATTCTCTATGCTTTCTCCACTTTTCACAAGTTTCATTTTCTTTACATTGCCAGCAAAATTCAATTCCTTTTTTCTTTATCGCACAAGTGATAAAAGGACACCCAGCAGACATTCTAAATTCGCTTTTACAGCCTCCGCATCTACTTTTACTTTCGGTGTGGTAACGGGGGCAAAGTCTGCAAGAAAGACCACAGATTCCAATCTCAGGATATTTGATTTGCACATTTAACTTTTTTGTCATATTATTTACTTTTCTTGTTTTCAGGAAACTCTTTTATCTTTATTCTCTTTATCTTATAACTTCTACAATGTCAGTGGGCATTATATCTGTATTGGAAAATCTAGTTGTAACCAGGGCTATAGAAAGTTTTTCTTTAACTGTCATTATCCTTGCCTGAGCAATTAAATCTAATTCTCTATCCAGGACTTGGTTGGTTTTAGGGTCTAATATAACTTCCCCTTCCTGGAAGATTTTTACTTCATCTCCTACTTTGATGCCAGAACCTTCCCCCAGATTTATATACACTTTAGTTATTTCTCCACTTGAAGTTGATTCTACTTTTACTACATATCCTTCTAAAGGCAGGGAAGAGATTATCATTGCTTTACTATCTAACTTTGCCGCAAATTCCGCTGCAGCTTGCTGGCATACATCCTCTATAGCAGAAAAAATATCGGTTGCCGATTGAGAAGACAAGCCTAATCCTCCAGCAACAGGAACACGAATAGATACTCCGGATTTGGAAGTAGTTCCTTTTTTTACTTCAGAAAAAACAATTTCTCCTGTTGTAACATTTATCGCCCTTACTGTTACGGTAACTGAAGCAGATGATTTTTTTAGACTTACGGGGCCTAATTTTATACCTCCTGATTTCTTATAAACTATACTGGTAACACTTCCGGTGACTATTGAATCTACACCGAGCATTTTACCAATTTTAACCGCAGTAGAAGGGTCAACCCTTCCGGAATAAGCTTGAAAATCTTGTTCTTTCAAGATAGCATCTAACTTAACCCTTTCGAATACCCGAAAGCGCTCAGTCTTTATCAGGGCATTTATCATTAAATCTGTAGCGGCTTTAGAGAGTTCTGAATTAATATGCCAGATGTAACCCGGAGCAGTTGAGTCAAATCCGATAACTGCTACTCTGGGTAGCTCTTTAGAAAATCCCATACTCGAAACTATTAAGACAATTATTAGAACCATTAATACTTTCAAAGTTATATTTCTTCTCTTTAACATTTTTGTAACCTCCCATTTCTTATTATTCTAAAATATTTTAAATAAAATCCTTTTTATAGGTTCTTTGTTTTAAAGCAGAAAAAACAATGAAAAAACATTAATATATTTCTCTACTATATTTAGTATTAAAAATCCTTCTTTTTTAATAATATTTAAAAAAATTTTCTTAGAAACCTGACAGAGGACCGTCCCCTGTCAGGTTTCTCCTCTCTCACACTTTGGGTAATTCTTGTAAAGCCTCTTCAATTTTTTCCTGGGGATAGGCATAATCTTTTAATTTTCCGGCAAAGTAAGCTTCGTAAGCAGCCATATCCACATGTCCATGCCCACTATGAGCCAGTAGTATCGTTTTTGACTCTCCGGATTCTTTACATTTAAGTGCCTCATCAATAGTAGCCCTTATAGCATGATTTGTTTCTGGAGCACTGATAATCCCCTCATTTCTAGCAAAGGTCACTCCAGCTTCAAAAGTGCCTAATTGATGCTCTGCCCGTGCTTCAACTAATCCCAGATTAAGTAAATGACAGATAATCGGGGCCATTCCGTGATACCTTAAGCCGCCAGCGTGAACCGGTGGGGGAATAAAGCCATGTCCCAGAGTATACATCTTCATTAAAGGTACAAGTCCCGCTACATCACCATAATCATAAGCATAAGGACCTCTGGTTAAAGTCGGACAGCTGGCCGGTTCAACATTTATTATTCTCAAATTGGGTTTCAATCCTTCAATCTTATCTTTCACAAATGGCAAGAAAAGACCGGCAAAGTTTGACCCTCCTCCTACACAACCAATAATAATATCAGGATATTCACCAATCTGTTCCATAATCTTCTTAGCCTCTAATCCGTTTATAGTCTGGTGTAATAAAACATGATTCAATACACTTCCCAGTGAATAATGGGTATCATCACGACCGACCGCCTCTTCTACTGCTTCACTGATAGCCAGACCGAGACTCCCCGGACAATCAGGATCTTTAGCCAACATATCCCTCCCGGCTTGCGTTTCTGTAGAAGGACTGGGAATACAATTTGCTCCCCAGGTCTCCATCATTATTCGACGATATGGTTTTTGCATATAACTAATCTTGACCATATATACTTTAATCTCCAAACCAAAACAGGCACCGGCAAAAGATAAAGCACTACCCCATTGCCCCGCTCCTGTTTCGGTAGTTATCCGATTAATCCCTTCTTTTTTATTATAGTAAGCCTGGGCTACCGCAGTATTAGGCTTATGACTCCCGGGAGGACTGGTACCTTCATACTTATAGTAGATTTTAGCAGGAGTATCCAGTGTTTTCTCTAATCTCCGGGCTCTATAAAGGGTAGTCGGTCTCCATATTCGGTAAATATCCTGAACTTCTTCGGGTATTTCAATATACCTCTCGGTACTCATTTCCTGTTCTATTAATGCCATAGGAAATAAAGGTGCAAGGTCATCTGGCCCAAGAGGCTTGCCTGTTACCGGATGTAGAGGAGCTGGAAGTGGCTCTGGCAAATCGGCTAAAATATTATACCAGGATGTGGGCATTTGTTTTTCATCAAGGACAAATTTAACTCTTTTCATTTTTTTCTTTCTCCTTTCAAATTTAAAAGATTTTCTTTTAACTAAATTACTTTTTTTGCTTTTTTATAAATATATCTTGCCCCCTGAGGGGCCAATTACACAATAAAAACATAAACATATCTAACCTCCTCTACTCTGTTTTTTTAAAAAACTCTTAAATGCTCTTTTTTCAAATAAAAAAAGCCCTCTGTCCCAATTTATTCTAATAATAGGGACGGAGAGCTATTTTTTCCGCGGTGCCACCCTGATTGAGTCTAACAGATTAATATAATTTAATATTAAAATTATTATTTATTAGACCCCTCTTGATAAAGTGTACAGGTATATAAACAAAAAAACCTTTCATCTCCAAGAGACGAAAGGTTAATTCCGTGGTGCCACTCTAATAGGATTTTTATTTAGAAAAATCCTACTCTTTTAGAGTACGGGCAGTATAAATCAATTATATGCCGATACACTTTTCCTCTTCACGGTGGAAAAGGCCGTCAGAACTTAGTCGGACTATTTTAGTCCTTTCAGTTTGAAGCTTGTGGGCCCACTTCGCAAATCCTTTAAAATTTTTGTCGCTTCTCACTATAAACGACTCTCTGTTAAATTTTGTAATCTGCTACTTCTCCCACGCCTTGCTTTTAACTATTTATTATTTTTAATAATTATAACATGGATGTCAAGTCTATTTAAAAAATACTCGCAAATTCGTATCTCGTATTATAGCGTGGAGCGTACAGCGGATAGCGTATAGCATCACGGCGTTGCCGTGACGAGGAAAGAAAAGAAGAAGAAATGCAAAGACTAGAATAATTTCGTATCTCATCTTTTCGTCATTGCTTTAGCAAACCTGCTCCATGCGAAAGTAGGGAAAGCAATTCTAGTTGAATTCCGAGATTGCTACGCTTCGATAAATCGAAGTTCGCAATGATATAAAGAAAGACAGGACAGGTATCTCGCCTATCCCACTAACGATTATTCACTATTCGCTAACGACTAATTTAACTGGGTAACTGGGTAACTAAATACTAACGATTATTCACTAACTGTTAAAGCATTTTGTAATCTTCTTAAAGTTTATCTGAGGTATCTTTTGGCAATATTTTTCTTTTCTTATTAAACATAACTATAGTACCGATTACCCCAATCAAAAAACCTATAGGACAGGCAAAGATAGCTATAAGGAAAAATATCACTTCAAAAGCTTTCATCAGATAGCTTAATATGGTTATATGGCTGGCAACCTGCTCTAAAGCATAAAAAATATTGTGTAGTATGGCAAAAATAAAAAATCCGGCAGCAGAAGCCCCGGTTAACATTAAAAACTTTTTAACCTTCCCCTCTACCTTTTGTACCAAAGTTAAACCTATTAATACACTACCTAATATAACAAGAATAACCCCGGAAATTATCATAAAAGTACCACTTACAAATCCTCTAAATGCGGGGATGAAAATTATACTTATTGCTAAAACGAAAACTGCTACTAACAAATAAAATATTATAGTTAAGGTGTTTTCTTTTTGACTCACCTCAACTAAACCCATGCTTTTCACCCCCTATTGAGTGAAGACTTTGTCAGCGGGCAACGATCCTTTAATAAAGTTAATAGTTTTTATAAATCTTACGAAAATGAAACCCGTAGACGGCATAGGTTATGGCCATAGGCAAGAGTTGCGGACGCCGAAACAAAGTCCAGAAAAAGATTTTCCAATAATAAATTCTTTCCTTCCCTATTATACCCAGCTGCCAGATAGATTTAAAGAAGGCAGTAAGATAACAAAGTTGAAATTGATATCTCTTCTTTTTTAAAGGTTTCATATTTTTTAAAAGCATCAGGACTCGTTCATAGTAATATTTAGGGGAATAAATGGTATTGAGAACTCTTTTATAGCCATCGATAAGTGCTTTATAGTTCATTTTGGTAATAAAATTAATGGAAAGGTCGGTGTTGTCACCTGTGGCTTCTTTTAATAATCTATTCTCTTTAATAAGTCGCTGGTAGAGTTTGGTGCCTCGAGGAGCGTTTAATAGTCCGACCATAGCGCTGACAATTCCACTTTTTTGAACAAATTCAATCATACTTTCAAAAATTGAAGGTGGGTCACTATCGAAGCCTATAATAAATCCTCCGTTAACTATTAAACCAAACTTTTGTATTTTCTTAACACAAGCTATTAGATCACGATTTTTATTTTGCAGCTTGTTGCATTCAGCTAAACTCTCTTCATTAGGAGTCTCAATACCCACAAATACTGAATCAAACCTTGCCCGAACCATCAAATGCATAAGTTCCTCATCATCGGAGAGATTTATCGAGGCCTGAGTAGTAAAAGAGAAAGGACATTTCCTTTCTTCCATCCAATCGATTATTGCCGGAAGCACCTCGTTTTTTAGCTCTCTCTTATTCCCAATAAAATTATCATCAACAATGAATACCCCACCTCTCCATCCCCGTGAGTACAGACTATCTAATTCTGCTAATATCTGGTCTTTGGTTTTTAATCTCATCTTATGTCCAAAGAGGAAGGTAACATCACAAAAATCACAATTAAAGGGACACCCTCGAGAATATTGGATACACATAGTGACATATTTATTTATATCAGCTAATTCCCAAAGGGGAATGGGGGTCTTTTTTATATCAGGGAACTGATCTGACTTGTAGATATGTTTAAGTTGCCTTCCTTTTAAATCTTCTAAAAATAGAGGTAGGGTGATTTCAGCCTCATTAAGTACAAAATAATCTACATCATCCTCAAAGTCTTCATATCCGGATGTGAAGAGAGGACCGCCGGCAACAATCTTAGTTCCCAATCTCTTACACTGAGCAATTATCTTCTTCACCGACTCTTTTTGAATAGACATAGCACTAATAAATACATAATCAGCCCATTTGATATCTCTATCAATTAATGCTGTTACCGTCATATCTACAAGTTTTTTCTCCCACTCTTTAGGAAGCAGGGCAGCTACAGTTAACAGTCCCAAAGGAGGGAGACTCGCCTTTTTAGAAATAAATTTTAATGCATATTTAAAGCTCCAGAAGGTCTCTGGATATTCAGGGTAAACAAGAAGTATTTTCATGTTAATCTTCCCCTTAATTTTATATTTTCTTTTAGATGAAGAATAAAATTTTGTCTAACAAAATATTTTTTTATTGTTGTATTATATTACCCCTTAGTGCTTCCTGCTGTCAAACCCTTAATTAAAAACTTTTGAAATATTAAAGCTAATACAATAGGAGGTAAAGAGGCTACAAATCCGGAAGCAGCTATTTGGTCAAAGGCGTGGATATATTGACTTCCTAAGGCAGAAATAAATACAGGTATAGTTATAGAATTTGTAGTTTTAGTAAAAACCAGTGCTAAAACAAATTCATCCCAGGCTAAGAGAAAGGTAAAAATTCCGGTCGCCACCAAACCAGGTGCCGAGAGGGGTAGAACGATTTTTATTAATGCCTGAGTCCTGGTACATCCGTCAATTCTCGCTGCTTCTTCAAGCTCAGTAGGAATAGTAAGAAAAAATCCTCTCATAATCCAGATAACAAACCCCAGAATAAAAGTAACATAAAGTATAATCAGGTTTATTTTGGTATCATAGAAATGAAAGTTACTGTTGGCCTGTATTAGATAGTAGTCAAAGGTACGAATAATTACAAAAAATGGAATTACTAGAGCTACAGTAGGTATCATACGAATAGAAATTAAAGACATAACAATATTATTTTTAAAAGGAAATTTTAATCTGGCTAAAGCATAAGCCGCCAGAGTTCCAAAAATTAAACAAATAATAGTTACACTGCCAGAGATAATAAAACTATTACGAAGAGAATACATGAACCTCTGGCCAATATGACTACTCATATCAAACATAGCCTGAAAATTCTTAAAAGTTGGATTCTCAGGAAACCAACTGGTAGTACGGTCTGAAATCAATTCCTTATAAGGGAAAAGACCGGAAACAAACAGCCAGGCAAAGGGAGCAAGAGTCCAGACAACAATAAGAACAACCAATACATATAATATTATTCGAGACATATGTTTTTTTATCCTGGCTTTCCCGATTCCCATTTTTTAAACCTCCTCAGAATATAGTAATTTTACATAAATAAGGGATATACCTAAGATAAATAAACCCACCAAGAACGAGAGAGCAGAGCCTCTACCAAAGTTTAAAAATTTCATTCCGGTTTCAAAGGTATATACACCTACCACCCTGATAGAGTATTGCATTAAAATATAAATAATATCAAAAACTCGGAATAATTCCATAGTTCTTAAAACCAGGACCACCAGTAATACCGGACGAAGTAAGGGTAAAGTTATGTTCCAGAATTGATGCCAGCTGCTTGCTCCGTCAATCCCGGCTGCCTCATATAAACTATCCGGGAAAGTTTGCAGGGCAGCTAATACTAATAAAGTTACCAGGGGGGTAACCTTCCAGGTATCTGCCAGAATAATCATATTAAGAGCGGTGCTTGCTCCTACCCATTCCATAAAATTGCCAATAAGGGGAATGTTTTGGAGGGGTACATCAAACCCCAACCAGACCTTATCATAGTCAGCTGGAAATATATGTAATACCTTCATCAAACCATTAAGAGCTCCAAAACTTGAACCGGCATAAATCCATTCCCACATACGAGCATTAACTACAGTAGGAAGCGCCCAGGGGAGTAATATGATAGATCTGACAAAAGACCTACCTATAAAACTCTTATTAAGCACCAGGGCTATGCTGATACCAAGAATCAATTCAATAACCAGGGAGACAACAGTAAAATAGGAAGTAACTCTTACCGAACTCCAGAATAAAGGGTCTTTTAAAAAATAATGTATATAATTGCTAAAGCCAATAAATTTGGTAGAAATACCTCCGATTATCGGCTCTGCTTTAAAAAAACTTAAGTAAAAAGCAAAAATAAGTGGTCCGATAACTACACATAGGATAATTAAAATACTGGGTAACAGGAGTATTAAGGCTAACTGTTTTGAACTAAGCTCTTGTCTTCTTATGCTCATAAAACTATCCTCTTAATCAAGAGAAGAGGAGGAGGATATAATATTCTCCCCCTCTTCGGCCTTATTCCTATTACAATCTTATTACAATATTATAATCCCATCACCGCTTCAATCTCTGTTTTAGCTTTATCCAGAGCTGCCTTAGGTTCCATTTTTCCTGTTAAAGCTGAGTGGATGTATCTTTGTAAGATAGAGGAAACTTCCGGATAAGGAGGAACTTTGGGTCGATGATGTACACTGGCGATCTCTTTTGCCTTAACATCTATTACCGGATCCATGGTCTTGGCATAAGCACTGGTCTGGACTGAAGTCCATACAGGCATCTCAGTTAGATAGGCTCGCTGAACTATAGGACTGGTAATAAATCTGACGTACTTCCAGGCTGCTTCTTTATTCTTGGAATTAGCCAAGATAGCTGCTCCCTGGAATCCACTAACCGAAGCAGTTTCATAAGTATATTTTCCCAGTACATCTTTAGCTATCGGAAGTAACCCCATCTTTCCTGCTCCTACTACTTTGGAAATAGATGGATCATTCATAGAACCATACTGGAAGGTCCAGTTAGAAGTAAAAGCAGCATTGCCAGCAATGAAATCATCTCTTGCTGCCGGTTCATCATTAGTCAAAGACTTTGGACTGGCTAATCCTTTATCTAAAAGCATTACCATAAATTCCAGTGCCTTCAGACCAGGACCAGTATTAAATATAGGTTTAGCATCTTTGTCAAAGGTGTCTCCTCCAAAAGCCCCGGTTAACCAGACATACTCACAAGTTAAACCTTCTTTCTGATTCCAGGAATCGGTCCAGGGGTATTTGCAGATTCCCTTGGCTTTTATGGCTTCCATCTGCTCAACCATCTCTTCTAATGTTTTAGGAGCGGCATCAAAACCAGCTTTTTTAATCATGTCGATATTATAGAAGAAAAGTTGGAAGTTAGCCAGGAAAGGCATTGCCCAGGTTTTACCATCAAAGACGAAAGCGTCCATAATTGCCGGAGCAATATCTTCCTTTACTGCCGGACTCATGTAATCATCAATAGCAACACAGAAACCTTTAGATGCAAATTCTGCTGTCCAGATAAGGTCTAAAGAAAATACATCATAAGTGGGGATAGGTGCTACTGCCGAGGCCACGACTTTCTCATGCTGTTCATCATACTTAACAAATTCCAGATTAACTTTGATGTTGGAGAGTTCTTCGAAAAGGTCGGCCATATCTCTAATTTCGTTAGGTTGATAGGCAGCCTGAGCCATATAGATAACATTTATCTCCTCAGCTGCCAGGGCGGTAAATGCTCCGCTTACCAATAAAACTCCAATCATTAACAACGCTAAAAATAATTTTCTCATTTTATTTATACCTCCAAATTTTTTCGACTTTACTTTAATCTTCTAAACAGACCTTTTTCTGTTTCTTATTCATCTATCACCTCCTTTATTTGTGTCGTGTGTCGAAGACTTCTGAAAGTAATATTTAGTTCTAAATGATCCGAGTTTGTTGATTAGTGTATTTCATATTAGTATATTCATATTATAATAATTCGACATTTACATCGAAATATCCTCTTTTTTTCAGAATAAAATTAAATTTTTCCATAAGTAGAGACATTAGTCCTACGGATAATCCTGCGACAATTTTTGACTTAGAGGAATTGTAGATCTATATTTTTAATAAGTAGTAAATAATAAGTAGTTTTTCTTGTAAGCAAGGCTGTTCTAAGTAGATTTTCCTAAAGATTTTTTCTGATTTCTGCCAGAGCTGTCTTGGCATCAGGAGCCATGTCAAAAAACTTGGTTAGTTTTTCACAGGCATAATCATCACAATAAGCACAATTTTTAACTTTCTTCTCAAGCCCACACTTTCTTATTTCACAGACTTTGCAATGACTAAAAAGTCGGCCAGACTCTTCTAAACATCCATCACAGTTAATATCTTCTGGTTTTATATTAGTGCTAAATTCTTTAGACCAAACTTTTGCCACTTTTACTCTTTCTTTATCATCATTTTTCTGGGTAGCTATAAATGCCGGGCATTCAGTACAAGTTAATCCGCAAAAAGCAATCATCTTATCCATAATTTTCACCCCTTTTTTTTATTTTATACTATCTTAGCAATTTATTCAAAAAGTTCGTCAAAAGTAATACTCACTCAAATTTTATCATGACATTAGCTCTCCGTACACATCTGTAATTGTAAGAATAGAGATATTGTGTTCTTTTGCCAAACGGATTAAAGTCCCTCCGAATATATCTCCTTCATGTCTGCTTTTCCCTTTTTCATAATCCCTTTGAAAGGAAGTCTTAGTTTCGTAGGGAAAGTTCTGGGCTTTTTGTAGAGTTTTTTCTACTATATTTTGCTTAAAATCTATATTCTTTGTTTTCCCCACTAAAACAACTTCTTTCATAATATTTTCCGTCATATACTTTAATTTATCATCAGCGAGTACTGCTCCTATTGTTTTTCCCGAATAGGCTGTCATTAAACTAAACGCGGTAATAAATATATACTTTTCCCATATTGCCGGATAAGGATTATCGTACCAGGTGTTGCTAATTCCCATTTCATTAAAGAATTTAGCAAGATACTCATATTTACAGCCCAAGTGTTTCGGGTCTTTGCCAAATACGATATGTCCCTCAGGACCTCTTTGTCTGATTGTTCCGGGTTTTTCAATATTGGAGGAAACATAAACACAGGCAGGTGAGACTATCGCTTTTTGCAAATTGGTCCTAATGCGTTCACAGATATCTACTCCGTTAAGCAAGGGAAGAACTATAGTATCAGCGGATATATTTTTTGAAATTGATGCAATAGCATTATTCAAGTCATACCCTTTTACACATAGTAAATATAAATCCGGGGTGGGAATATGTCTTATATTATCTGTCGCAATATTCGGAAAACAATGAAACTCCTCTTTATCGGTGATTAAATTCAACCCGTGTTTCTGAATGGCTTTTAAATGTTCCCCTCGGCCTATAAAATAGACCTGTATAGCGCGGTTCCCCTTACTAACTTCGTGAGCTATTTTGCCACCAAAATATCCGCCGACACCTCCGATACCATATATGCATACACTTTTAATCGTTTTATTCATCATACATTACCCTTTCTATCTACTTTTAAATCAACTTTGAGCTCGAGCATTATTAGAATAAATTATATTAAGTTTAACCATCCTTAAACATTTTTTAATTTTATCAGCTTTTGCAACTTATGTAAATTTATGTAAATTAGTATCGAGTATATAGTATCGAGTATCGAGCCAAGAAAGAAAAAGAAGGGATAGAAAAAAGTAACATTCTTCTTTTTATCTAACTACCTTACTAAAGTTTACACTAACAAATTAGTTTATTTGACAATAGAGCTTTTTTACTGTAAATTGATAAACACTTTTACTTGCTGTTTGAATCCAAAAATTATAATCCAAAATAAATTATTGAGGAGAGAATAGAAATGAACTTAATTGACTTTGGTGTTTTAATTCCCTTCGCCTTGATTACTACCTTCACCCCGGGACCCAATAACCTGAGCTGTGCATCCATGAGTATTAATTTCGGAATTAAAAAAACCATGAATTACATCTATGGAATTATTACCGGATTTTTCTTACTGCTGTTGCTCTGTGGATTTTTTTCTAATCTGCTTTTCGCGGCCATTCCCTCTGTTGAACCCATCATGCGCTGGATTGGAGCGGCTTATATTCTCTACTTGGCCTATGGCACTTTTAGAGCCAGCTTTTCGTTTCAGGAAAAATCTGACCAGTATCTCTGGGGTTTTTATAAAGGCGTATTACTTCAATTTTTAAATCCTAAAGCAATCATTTATGGTCTGACACTTTACTCGGTCTTTCTAAATCCCCTTATTGGTAATCTCCTCTATATTATCCTCTTCTCATTGGGCTTTGTTCTTTTAGGTCTCTGTTCTCTTTTAACCTGGGCTTTATTCGGGGCAATTATTAACCAATTTTTGCACCATGTAAAATTAAGAATTATTATAAGCAGTATCCTATCCCTTCTTCTGGCCTACACGGCAATAAAGATTAGCGGAATACTTTCCTGAATAAATTCTTTTAATGAAAAACCCTCTTTTTTAGTTAAAATTTCTTAAAAACTCTGGCTAAAGATTTTCCAGGTGCTTTTAAGTCCAAATCCAAAAAATAACCAAAGGGAGTTTGCCATGTCTTATAACCTGCATTTTCTAATCGCTTTTCAGCGTTATTAAATATTGTTTTTGTTATCTCCGGTTCAGCTTTACTTAAAGATAGATGAGCAAAAGAATGCAATATAATACTGTTTGTGCTATTCTTTTTGGCTGCCCATTTTAAATTTTTAATTAATTTAGTTTCAACTTTATCAATTTTTTCTTCGTCTTCTTTTTCAACTTGAATAAATCCTACCAAAACATCTTCTATTTGCTTTTCTTCTTCATATTTCTCCACTATCTCTAAAGTTTTTTTACTTGTTTTATAAGCAAATCTATCCACATAAATCATCAATAGTTTCATATCTTTATCCTCCTTGCTAAATATTACAATCGTTCAAGTCATAAAAGATCACACTTTATTAATGAGTCTACAGAGCATAAAATAAAATATAATTTATAAAATTATTCGACTATCAATAATAAAGACTTGATCCCCAATTTTTTTTCTCGATGCATCGTGCCCCATTACTATTTTGTGGGCTTATTGGGTTATAATTATTTAATTAATCCAATATTATAAATTTACTTATTACGATATTTTAGTAAAAAAATAAAAACTTCAAAGATTAAATGATTCTATCAAACTAAGGTTCTTAGTCCTATCGAGAAATTCCCCAGTGCGGTTCAGCGAAGCTATATTGCATGCTACAACGATAAGTTATGTATTATTTTTACTTTTAATATGTTTCTTTACTGATTTAATAAATTTTCCAAATTGTTTATTTTTCCGTCGTTTTTCCAAATATGACATCTCATAGTAAATTGATTCTTTATTCATTTTTATATAGTTTTGATAGCGTTCCTGGGAAATTGTACCATCTTTTAACGCAGCTAAAACTGCACATCCATCCTCTTGTATATGAGAACAGTTATTAAAGCGACATTGTCTTGATAATTTTGCAATTTCATCAAATGTATTATTAATGCCTGATTCTGATCCAATATTTCCCAGCTCTCGCATTCCCGGTGTATCTATGAGCATTGCACCGTTTTTTAATATATTTAACTGGCGTCGTGCAGTAGTATGTCTCCCCTTTCCATCTTTTTCTCTAATAGCCTGGATCCCAAACCGCGCTTCGACCAGAAGAGTATTTAGTAAACTAGTTTTTCCAACTCCTGATGAGCCAAGCAAACAAAAAGTTTCACCTGAAATCAATAATTCTTCTACTTCACTTAAACCAGAATTAGTGATATTGCTAAAAGCCACTACCTGAATGTCTGGCATCACTGTATGAATTTCGGATATCTTTTCTCCTACATTCATAGGGGATAACAGATCATTTTTACTAAGTAATACTATAGGGCGAATATTACTTTCATTTATCATTGCTAAATATCGTTCTAATCGCCTGAGATTATAATTGTAATCGAGTGACTGGACAATAAAGGCCGTTTCGATATTAGCTGCAATTAATTGAAATTCTATCTTTTTACCCGATGTTTTCCTTTTTAATATTGTTTTTCTGGGAAAGATTTCATTAATAAGGGCAAAAGAATCTTGGTTTAAATATTTGGCATAGACCCAATCACCCACTGTGGGATAATCTAATGAAGAATAAGCATTGAATTTAAATTTTCCTGTTACTTCCGCAAAAACATCTTTTTTTTCATTTCTAATAATATAGCTATCCTTATTTACAGTGACAACTCTGGCTATTCGATACTCGACTAATTTTGCAGGATCAATTTTACTTTTAAACCAATGACTAAGTCCTAATTTTTCTAATTTCATGAAATATTCTCCCTGAATTACTACCTATAAATTTTAACATTTAATCAATAAAATAAAAATAGATAACCAAAGCAAGCAAAGCCATCTCTTTTTATAGAACTTTTTCACGAGACCTACTCCTGACAAACATTTAACAAAATACTCATTGCTCTTTTCTCTTTATCCGCTAATTCTACTAATATTTCAGAAGCCTTATTGATATATTCAATATCCTTCGTATCTCCTGCTTTTATAAACAATTTTGAAACTTCTCTCCATAGACTGGCGATATCACTAAACAGGTCATAGGATTCCTTTATTTCTTCTACCTTTAATATCTTATAACTTTCTTTTAGAAAATCTCTATAAAGATTTCTAAACAGCGCGCCACCGGTACCGGCTTTTTCCATTAACATCGCAGTTGTTTTAAAATCCCCTTCAACATCTTTGCTTCGCCTAAACCATTTTATTATTTCTTTACTGGTTTTTAAGATTCCCTTATAACTAATATTTTGTATAGGAGGATTCAAATAATTTTTAGCATTATTACCTATAGCTTGCATAATTACTTTCTTTAGGTCATATTTTTTATTGGTAGCTTCAATGGTATAAGAAAGATTCCTAGATGACATAGGTCCCTTTTCATTCCTGGCCAATTCAAGGTTCTTTAAAGAGGTTTCAACCAATCCGCCTTGTTGAATGGTATCAGCCAGATAAGCGATATTTCCATCATATCCGTACATTACTACATAATGGCCGGCAAAGTGAAATTTATTAGTAAAATAGTCCAGATGATAGCAATCCAGCTTTATCCCCACCGGAATCCCTGAATCAATTTTTTCTTTTACATTTTTCCAGGCTTTTTTGGGTGAAGACGTTTCCCAAACATTCAATTTTAAATTGAGGTGTCTGGTAATATTTTGGGTTAATAAATCCGTTTTTATCCTTCCTCCGATGAAAGGGAAATCCATTGTTTTCATATTCCAAATAATAAAGTTCAATCCCTCTCCCAATCCAAAAAGCATGGGCTCGGATAAGTTAATCCCTATATGACTAAGTAAATTCCCTGCGGCGGTTGTTTCGCAATGTTGACCTTCAAACGGTTTAAAATTTTTAATTATCATTTTCACAGCCCTCCTTTTTTGTATTCATTTTATAATATTAATTTGATATCTGTCCAGAAATTTTTCTAACCTTTGTTAGTTTCCACCAAAACATTTTTTCATTTTCTTCGTATTTTTGCATCCCGGCTTTTTCCAAAACTCTATAGGATGGAAGATTGTCTTTTTCTGTTTCAGCAATAACCTCGGTAACATTATTAAAACTAAAAGCCCAATTTATTAATTCTTTTACTGCTTCTGTCATATATCCTTTGCATCTGTATTCATCCTGCATTCCATAACCGATTTCAACTCTCCCTTTTTCATCAGGACTGCCTTTAAAACACAATCCCCCTATTATTCTGTTCTCTTTTTTTAATACTATTTCCCAACTGGTAGACCAAAGATAATCTTTCTTATTTTCTAAAACCATTTTAAGAGAAGTCCTCATAACTTTCTTCACCGGTTCTTCCAGTTCTGTATCAGTAATTTTTACTCCCAAATTCCTCTCCATCTTCCGACGGTCTTCAATTGACCATCTAAAATTCTGAGCATTAAGGGGAATTAATTTCAACTTTTCAGTTACCAGAATAAACATCTTATTTCTTTTTTTTCTCCTTTACTCCTTTATTTTTAGCCTTTAAAGAGGTAGATAAAAAAATAGAAAGCCATTACAACAGACAAAGACAATTTAATAAAAACTGCTGTAATACTTCCGATAAAAGTAACTATGCCGGCTTTTAGGGCCATTGAATTCTCTTTGCCGGAGATAAGCTCTCCTATAATGGCACCGATAAATATCCCTATAATCATTCCGAAGGGAGGAAAGAAGATGATGCCGGCTATCATCCCTATTATTGCCCCCCAGATTCCGTATTTAGTAGCACCATATAATTTTGCTCCCAGCAGAGGGAGAAAATAATCTATTAAAGAAATTATAACAGTTAAGATAGCAAACCTGACCAAGAAGCTTTTGCTAAAAACAGGTTCCTCTTTGGCAAATTGAAGCAATATAAGAGCAGCATAACTAAGAGGAGGTCCGGGAATTGCGGGAAAAATACAACCAATTATTCCTATAACAGTACAGATTATTCCTAATAAAATTAAACCATATTCCATCGCAAACTGATTTCTCCAGGTAATAATTTTGTATCAAAAATTATTTAAGGATTTGTTTAAGGAACGAAAGGATAGAACGCACAGGGCTTTCGGATTTAACCTAAACTTTCAAGGGTGCTCTTAACGTGAAGACCACGCCAGAGCCCCTGCGTTTCCTTGAAAACATTGTTAGTTATATTTATATATTGTAATTCAATTGCTTATGAAACTGCCTCATTAATGATTACTCATTACAAATAAATGACTCCGGATACCGGGCCATTGAATCTCGAGCTTCATTGGGTATATTTTTAAGAAATTCAACATTATTAAAGACATTTTCTATAAGCTCTCTGTTTAGTTTTGTGCTATAGTAAATGAAATCTTTCTCAATTTTATCAATATTATTTTCAATATCAGTTACAAGTAGCGGTGACTTACATGAAAAATTAAAATCTTCAAAATTTATTACCCTTGTTTCCCTATTTCCATATGTCTTGTAATATATTTTCATATTTACTATATCATAAACAATACTCCAATGTGTGGCTTCTCCCTGACTAACTGTTTTCAAAATATCGAAAGAATAATTAATTATATTTTCGGATTTCTTTTCGTCAAATTTCTTTACCATACTCGCTGCTTGAGCGAATCTGTCCAAAGATTTCATTGTTTTAGGAATTATATCATTCCCGCCGAATTCAATGAATTTCTTAGTATAATCAATCGATTCCTCATAGGTATTATTTGCCAAAACAGTTACCGGTAAATCTTTACCTTTATGATAAACTAATTTCCCATCAATATATTCAATGGTTGCAATATCTCCTTGCTTATCACAAAGTAAAAAATGTATAGGTGCTTGTGATTGAAACGACACTCTTACCAATGTATCACTCGCAATAATATCATTGATAGAAGTAGAATTATCCAATTGATATTGAATCCATTGCAATTCACTCAATCCGTAACGGTTATCGGATTCCGGATACTTCGTTTTATCGAGCCACATTTGTTCAATGACAAGACCAGCTTCATTAATTCCTCCGTAAGGGAATTCTCTCCCCATTTGATTAAAAGTGATACTTCCATATTTTGAAGTCCAGGTCATTGGTTTTTCGGGAGGAAAGACCGCTGCAGTTTTTGTGACATTTCTTTTATTTATCATTACATATCCTAAACCGGTGCTAAAGTCAAAATTTCTGCCAAATATTATATTTTTATTATCTTTTATACAAAACGTGGTACAGGGATATACATTACTGCTTAAATAAAAAACAATTAAACATACGATTAAGATAACAATATATTTTTTCTTCATTATATTATCTCCTTTTAATTATTTTATTTTTTACAGACGTGTATTATATAATTTATATCATATAATTCAAAATAGCGCAATTCATCTTTCATCCTTCCTACTTCTTACTTCTTCTCTCCGTCTCTCAGTCACCTCTTCACACCCTCACTCTTTCTCCCAATCCCTATGTGACAGGGGACGATTCTCTGACACATTATTTTATCACATTTTCACTTTTCTAATAATTAAATAAGTTTAAAATACTCCTTAATATTTTTCTGCAATATTATATTGAATGTCGGTTATTTTGAGTTTGGCATAGGATAAATCTTTATCAGATAAATTCCATTCCACTTCACCTTCTGTGGGAATTTTCATCCCTTCAATTTCCTGGTAGTTTCTATAATAACCTGCCCACTGTTCTTTAAAATATTTACCATCAGCCTCCATATATCTATCATTGGTTACAAATTTAATAATCTCCCCTTTTTCATTGAAAGTAAAAATTCCCGAGGCAGTATATCCCTTATCCTTGATAACCACCCGGGCTGAATTAGAATCAATCTCTTTCCACTCAATATAATCACTGGGAAGTAAAGCAGTGGGGAACCAGGGTGCTTCCGCTAAAAATCTTATTAATGTGGAAATATCCATTTCACTTCCGGCTGCATTGGCAACTGTTATGGTAGAAAGTAATTTGATAAGCATATTTCCTTTACCCTGATAATACATATCCCTGCCTTCAATCCATATAAAAGGCGCCATGGTAAATTTAACCCGCCAGATAAATGCCGGGTCTTCTGTAGTAAAGTATTGTTCTGCCTTGATGGGCATCCATGGTTGATTCTCTTTCATCCTGAATTCACCAACCTGTTTTAATCTTACAAATTTAATATGTTCCTGCCCATCTCTTAGAGCATATTTAAAATATCTTTGGACAGGCTCGGGTAATCCTTCAAGATCATTAAAGCTAAATGTTTTGGATTGAAATTTACTACCCTCTTCGGTCAGCATGCCTACCTCTTTTACAACCTTTTTATCGAATAAAATTTTACTGATTGTAATAAACAAAATGAATATTACAATAACTATTCCCAAAATTAATAATATTTTTTTCATAGAATTTCCTTTCTCCTTTTTTATTTATTGCTCTTATGGCTGAGGATTGTGTAAGATAACGGTACAATTTTGTCCTTCTCCAAACCTTCAAGGGCTGCTGATACATCGTGCGGATACTCTGTAAACTCCTTAATTATAATTTTGTTGGAGCCTATCGCCGTTATGATATCAGATAGTTTATGGGCAAATGATGTAAACGTCTTAGATTTGTATGTGGTCTTTCCGATGTAGTCAGCTCCATTATTGTCAATCCATGGGGTATCCCGGAAATATTTATAGACAATTTTATAGGGATTCGCTACTTCATAAACAGGTTCATCTTTCCATGCCAGCAGATTAGTGAAAGGGTGAATTTCGTAAATTACAAGATACCCTTCCGGTTTCAACATCCTTCCAACTAATTCAAACAGCCTCCCAAGATCATGAAACCAGGTTAGTGCCCCTGCGGTGAATAGGATTAAATCAAAAGTGTTATCATATTCAGTATTGATATCATAAATATCAGTTCTTACGAATCGACAGTCGAGATTGGCAGATTTAGCAATTGCGCTTGCCTCTGCAATAAACTCATCTGAGATATCAAAACCAACACCCCTCGCACCAGTAGTGTTCACTATCGACAGCAGTTCGCGTCCGTTATTACAGCAAAGCTGCGCAACGGTTCTACCGGATAATGATATCTTATTAAGAAGAGATAATAGTGTGCTATCCAGCACAGAGTAGTTTTTATTCTTAAATAATACCGCATAATCTACTTTTCTGTTCTTTTTATGCACGCTGGCTGCTTCGTTCCAAGCTTCCCTGTTCTTCTCGGAATAATTATCTGTCTTCATATATTTTTTACCTCCTATAAAATAAAAAAGATAGCAAGAGGATTGTTATCACACGTATCACTAAAGCTCAATTCAATTGGAGATGCGTGCCTCTGCTATCTTATACATAAGCTGACGAATCTCATTCCAGGTAATATTAAAGTCTTTATCTGTATTTACGCGATGAACTAATACCAGTTTTGTATCAGGTAATACAACCAGAAGATGAACGCCAGTTCCGGTATGATAAAAACCATTTCCAAACCCTGATTCTTCAGGTATTATACTCCACATATACCCATAACCATCCCCGTCTAAATTGTTAATCGAATAAGGGGTCGTACTTTCCGTAATCCACTCCGGAGGGATGATCTGTAAATCTCCGTACTTTCCGTTATTTTGATAAAGCAATCCAAATCTGGCCATATCTCTGGCAGTCATTCTAAAATGATAGGCAGGGTGTTTTGACTTTTTCCATTCGCGTTGATATCGGCAATCTGTCAAAAGAAAATCCTGCATCCCTATGGGGTCTGCAATCTCTTTTTTAAATGCCTCAAATATCTTCTTGCCTGTTTGCTTCTCAAAGATAGTGCTTAATACATTAAAATCCCAGTTATTGTAATAGAAGAAAGTTCCAGGAGCATGACTACCTCTCTCCGGACGGGTTCTAATCATAACTTGCGCTTCGGCTGCTGCTTTATGATAGACCCCGGAACGGGACATTAATAGATCTCTTACTGTAGCCTTTTTTTCTTCAGGTGTAAGGCAGGGTGGAATATCATCTATCCCCAACTCATCCAGACTTTTATCAAGATCAATTAATCCTCGTTTTACATATATGCCATATAGGGCGCAAAGAAAGGGTTTTCTGATAGAGTGGATCAGGTACTTTTGTTTAATCTTCCCCCAGGAAAAAAACACTTTTCCTTCGTAGAGAGCCATAACTGCTGCTGAGCCGATTTGCTCTGCATAGTTTTTTACCTCTTCTAACTTTACAGATGACCAGCCGATTTCTTCAGGTGTTACATGCTCAAGCTCATTTATTTCCCTGCTTTTTGTTACACTTCCAAAATATGTAATAGCAAATAGAATGATTGCAGTAATTACAAATAAACCAATGATTGTAATTAGATGGCGCTTGGGTTTCATTATATCTTCTCCTCTTAATAATATTTTTCTCTGTTAAAAAAGGTGTAAACAAGGGCAATAAATAATATTAAAGATATTATTGCCAAAACCAGAGAGAATATACCTGGTAAACAAAAGGTAAGAAGAAGCGTAAAGGTAACAGACAGAAAAAACAAGGTTGTAATTAAGCTTCCGGTTTTTTTTCTTTTAGAGAAATCTATAAAATAAAAGATGGCAGCGACTAATAAAATTGCACTGAATATTATTTTAAAGGTACTCTCTCCATAAACAATCCAACTCAAGAAAGCAATGGCAATGCTTCCGATAATAGTAAGCCATAAAATTGTTTTATTATTCATATTTTCTTTCCTCCTTTCATTGGTAAATTTAATGTGTTCCTCTGGCCTTTTGTTGTTAGCTAAAAGGATTCTCTATTAACCTAATGTCTTTAGTTGTCGGGTTAAGACTAACCATACACCCTAAAGGTAAAATTAACTTCGGATCAGTATGGCCAAAGTCCATATCAACAATTACAGGAATATCACTCACATTAAACTCATCCCTTATTACACTTAAGATGATTCTGCTAAGTTCCTCTTTTTCTTTAACTGAATAATCTTTTGCCCTGCCAAAAACAACACCTTTTACCTTCTCGAGTATTCCTTGAATACCATAATTTCTTAGCATATACCCTACTCGGTTTGGTAAAGGTTTTTCTTCAGATGTTTCAAAAAACAAAACCTTATCATCCCAAAAAGTTTCATCCGGCCAATAATCGGTTGACTTGATACACTCTAAAACGCTGATACAGCCGCCCCAAAAACGACCTTGTGTAATTTCATTTCCCTGCAAGAAAGTCCAACCATTTTCATTATTAAAAAATTCCGTACATTCTCCCAAAGTATCCTTATTACTCCAATTTTTATAACCATTAGTCCACTTTGCGTAAGGAGCATAAGTATAAGGGAAATGAACCGCAAATAAAATACTTTTAATGTGTTCTATATACTGAGAAGGAAGATGTTTAAGTTGTGCAAATCCGGCCATTACTGAAGGGCCATAAAATGTTATCATTCCTAAATAATTCAGATAAGATAAGAAAGTGGTAGCATCGGAAAAACCCATAATAAGCTTGGGATTCTTCTTGATTATATCAATATCTAAATACTTTAGAATTCGTACAGATTCATAACCTCCTATTGAAGTTATAATTCCGTCAATGCTATCATCTGCAAAAGCATGATTTATATCCTCTGCCCGCAATTCTGGATTTTTATAAAGTTCATCCGGAGACATCCTTGCAGTCGGCATTTCAACTATTTCAAAACCAAATATCTCTTCCAAATTTTTTAACCCTAATTCATAATTATCAGGGAATAAAAAAGGAAGTCCATTTGAAGGTGAAATAATTGCTATTCGTGATCCTGGTTTTATTTTCTTTGGTTTTATCAAAATACATCTCTCCTCTTCTTTCACCCACTACCGCAGGAACTATAAAATATTTCTCAATATTTTAGAACACCTGTATGCATAATCAACTTCCAACCATCTTTCGTTTTTGTATATCCTTTACTGACAGTACCTTTCCAATGAGATTCATTGCCATTTTTATCTCGCCATAATGTGTCTATTTCTACAACGGCAAAAGCTCCATCGCCTTGCTCAGAGACTGTTATTTTTATCGTTTCCCGACTATTGTGAATTAATTCATAGGTATTGAAAAAGTCTTGCCAATTATCTTTCCAGCGTTTTCGATTATACCTGCCAAAGGGGAATATCCAATCAACGGGATTATGCGCATTTTCATTTTCAGGCCACGGCCAAACCATATCAGGGTGAAATATCGATACCAATGTTTCCGCGTCTTTTTCATTCCATGCCCGGGTCTCACGATTTATTATTTCTTGAATCTGTTCTTTAATTGTATCCATAATTGTATCCATTTTTTCTCCTAATATATTATTATAAAGTGTTCATATTATAAAATTTGCTTCTTACATTTTAATTCCTGATCCACCGAAAATCTCTTTCTACCAGCAATAATTTGTTATTATTCGAAATTATTAAACATTATGTAACAAAGACTAATAAAAGTCAACTGATAAAAAATAGGGACACATCCCATTTTTTCTTCAAAGAAATATTTAAAAAATGGGATGTGTCCCTATTTTTTATTTATATTTTTTAAAATGCCATATAACTTGTTTATATCCGAAATAGTATTGTTTCTGTTATTTTTTTACAAATAAGAAAATCCTGGCCTTTCTCCCGGAATAAATAAATCCTTCTCTCTCAACATCCTCAATCAATTTTTTCTCTGATCCCCTGGTCTTTTCAAATGAAAGCACACCTTCGGGTTTTAAGATTCGATACATTTCAGATATCAAATTTTCCATTCCACCTGCGATATAACGAAGACCAAAAATAAAGGCAAGGTCAATACTTTGATCTGGTAATCCGGTATCAGATGCATTGGTAAAAATAGGATTCACATTTTTAATTCCCTCTCTCTCCACCTTTTCTTTAACTTTTTTGATTGCCAGTGGATGTGTATCTACCGCATAGATAGAACCCTCTTCTCCCACTATTTTTGCTGCAGGGATGGTAAAAAATCCTGGGCCACATCCCACTTCCAACACTTTTTGTCCTGATTTTAATCCAGCTGCTTCTAAAAGCCGATATGGATTTCTAAAAATCGGGACAAGTGGATTATCATGCATTAAAGATATTATCCTAAAAGCAAAATTTGAGCGATGATATCTCTCTTCAATTTTATTTTTCATTTTCTCTATCTCCTTTTATTTGCTTACTTTTCTATTACTTCTAATGCCTGCAATTATTTTCAACGCAATTTTTTTCATAATATTTACCTTAAATGTTTCTCTACCCTTTTCCTCATCACCAACAACCACTACTCTACAATCCTTCAGCAAACCAATTGATTTTTTTTGCGTCCATAAATCTACGTTGAGTTCCAATATTGGTAGTAATCGGCATCTCTGCAAGAATTTTTAATTCTTCTATCCCTTTCTCAGTTACTCTAAAGTTATCTTGAGATAATTCTATCAGACAGTCTTTTTCCAGGTGGGCATAAATACTTTTATAATCCTCGTCCTTCAGTCCTATGGGAAATCTTCTCCCAAAACCTTTTTTAACCCGTTCAAGATTCTCCTGTTTGGTCATCTCTTGTAGATTAAAGAACCAGAGACTTACAAATGTTCCCCGGTCCGGTAAAACCTTAAGATGGCTCTCAAGAAACCTGGAGAATTTTTCTAATTTAGGATCTTCTCCGTGCATCACCTTATTCGATTCCCTAATAAGTTCATAACCACCTAATAATATAAACAAAGAAACTATTGCTCCGGCAATGGCATCAAGCACCAAGAATCCTATGGTTGCTCCCAGAAGACCGATTAAAACAGCTACCGATGACCAGATATCTGTTTTTGTATGATAAGCATCAGCTACCAGTGATATGCTTCTTGTCTTTCCACCAATATAAAACTTATAGAATGAAAAAAAACCATTAACCGCAATATTAACTACTATGGTAACTAAAGCAATAGTTTGAAAATGAATCTCAACAGAGTGAGAGATCTTGGTTATCGATTCAAAGGCAATGAAGACACCGATGCCACAGAGGATTATCCCTCCGATAAGAGCAGCTTGTGCTTCTTTATTGATTTTTATCCCAATCCAGGTGATTGCTGAAGCAATTATATCAACAGCAGTATGAATTGCATCTGCAATAAGACCGATGCTTCCTGAAAGGAAACCGATAATAAATTCCAGGGCTGAAAGACCGACATTCCCCCACAGAGAGTACATGGCACACGCCTCTTTAGAAAGATGCCCCGAATAGTACCGTTCAATATCTTTTTCTTTTTTACCTAAAGCGTCTAAACCTTTTTTAGTTATTTTATATTTATCTGAAGAATATTTTATCAAACCTTCGTCTGCCAGGCGGCTCAAATAAATATCAATGAGTTTATTATTTACCTGCCAGCAACTCAGATACATATCGCTAAGTTTGTCTATAAGTTCTTGTTTTGTTCTATTAGTTAATCGCAACAAGCGCAAAATGTGCCACCTGAGATTTTTTTTTACCTGAAAGTCCTTGATTTGCAATTGCTCTTTTTGTATATCAACTACCTCCTCTCTCTATAAAGTGCTTTTTCATTTTCCTCAATTCTCATCACTTTCTTAATCCTTAATCCTTTTTCTCAACCTCAACAAGGCTAACCTTCGGATAGGTATCCTTAAAATCTTTTCTATCAGGGAAATCTTTTGTGAGATAAGTCGGTACTAAAATGCCCGTGAATATAGTGACTACCATTACAATGATGACAAGCGTTTTTGGTTTCATCCTTAGATATTTTTTAATTAAAATTCCTTCCTGGTAAATTGCTTTACAATTTTCTAATTTACCCATTTTTTCTCCTTCTATTTTTAATATTGAATTATCATTCATTTATAATGAAAAAAATTTAACGATGAAACCCACTCACTCCATAAAAAAATTGATGCGTTAACATTTTTAACATATTTTCCGCCCATTGACTTCCTTGATAATGTCTGGCAATCTCCAATAATCCTTCGATAAAATTATTAGCTAAAATATGATAGAAGGCTTCATCAATTTTAAAAATCTGACTATTAACTTTAGGGCTTAATTGTCGCTTGATATGTTCTTTAGTAACACCAATAATCTGCTCTTTCGCTTTTTCAAACCTTGTCCCCTTGCTGCGGTCAATTAAAATTAAAAAAATCTCCCGCTTCTGCCTTAATAATTGCAAGATAAATGCTGATTCTTGTTCAAACAGGTTGCTCGGGTCACCTATTTCCGAATTTCTTTCTTCTTCGTTTTCAATTGAATGGATAATTTCTTTATAAATAGGTTCCACGATAGCAGCGAATAGATCTTCCTTGCTGTTATAATAACTATAAGTCAACCCAACCGAAATCCCCGCCTTTTTGGCAATATCCTGCATCTTTGCCTTTAAAAACCCTTTCTTGTAGAATTCTTCAACGGCTGCCTGATAAATTTTTTCTTTCACATTCTCTTTTAGAACCTGCACCAAATTGCACTCTCCTATATTCCTATATTGAATTATCATTCATTATTGTATAAATTATAACATAGTTTTTATTCTTGTCAAGGGAAAATTTAAAAAAAATTTATTGCTAGACATGAAAGTTCAAGAGTTATTTCCCGGACATGGCAAACCTTTTGATAGAGAAAAATTACAAAAATCATATATAAAATTAAAATAAAAAATTACTTAATTAATTGTCATATATGAACAATCTTTCTTGTTACGCTTTATACTTCTTTACATTATAAATATACACATGATAGAATATATTACGACTTTTTAATAATCTTAAAAAATTAATAATCTTAATGTTTGTGGATGTTTATAAAAATGAAAAATAAACAAATAAATAATTTAAAAAAGGGAAATTATTCTTTAAAATCTCAAAACTTGGGTGAGGAAATCGCCAATAGCATTACTCACGGTATCGGAGCAGGTTTAAGTATTGCTGCCCTGGTAATTTTAGTAGTTCTTGCCAGTAAGCGCGGTGATGCCTGGCGAATAGTGAGTTTTAGTATATATGGAGCTACGCTTATTTTGCTTTATCTCTCTTCCACCCTTTATCATAGCTTTGTAAACCCAAAGATAAAAAATATTTTTAGAATTCTGGACCATTCAACAATCTATCTTCTTATTGCAGGAACCTACACACCTGTTACCCTTACGCTTATGAGAGGAGCCTGGGGTTGGACTCTATTTGGGCTTGCCTGGGCAATGGCAATAGGAGGAATTATTATCACCACACTCCTTCTGGATAAACTTAAAGCTTTATTGGTATTGTCTTATGTAGTTATGGGATTACTTGTTGTTATTGCCATCAAACCAATGATACATATGGTTCCCCGGGGAATGATTATCTGGCTTTTTATCGGAGGAGCTTGCTATATATTAGGAATAATATTTTATTTATGGAAAAGATTGCCTTACCACCACCCCATCTGGCATCTATTTGTTTTAGGCGGAAGCATCTCTCATTTTTTGGGTATATTATTTTATCTCACTTAAAAAATTTTTTTATCTGAAGACTTTGTCGAAGGACCATTCCTTGACAAAGTTCAACTCTGACAGCCAATACACTTATCTACATCTTTTATGGTTAATCTCATAGCTTCCTCCTTGTTCGAAAATGGAGATAGTTCTATTTTGTATTATAACCTAGATATAATTATAAACATAACTATTGATAATCCTGCACCAGCATAAAAAGCTCCACCTATCCCCCAGATACTTATAACCATTCCCATTAAAAGTGGTCCCAGGGTCTGACCTACTCGAAAAGTCATTCCACTTACCGACATAAATGTAGCCCGGTATTTCAGGGGGGCTACCTCTGCAAAGAGAGCCTGAATAACAGGAATGCTCATACCATGAGCAATCCCGAAGATAATTACAGGAATTAAAAATAGCCAGAGTTGAGAAATAAGAGGAATAATCAATAAAGACAGAGCATAGAGAATAAAAGATATTTTTAAAATGGTTCTCTCTGAAAAGAGCCTGGCAATTTTACCCAGTTGGGAAGAAATAAAGGCAGCAATAAGAGATACACTAGCCATAATCAAGCCGATAATAAGAGAAGATAAGCCAAATGAATTTCCCAGTAAAAGTGGAAAACAAGTCATATATGAACCAAAAAGCATAATAAAGATAATAATACCAATAACTAACAATCTGGCAACATGGTGATTTCTTAATTTTTTCCAGACGATATTCAGATGTTCTCTAATATGAAGTTCATTTTCAGGTTCCGGAACTTTTAAAGTAAACAAAACCAAAAATCCTATGGGAATAGCTATTACTGGTAGGATAAAGGGATAATGCCAGCCCATCATCGCCAGAGCTCCGCCAATAGCCGGATAACTTGCAGACCCTATACTGCGAATACTGGAATTATAACCCATTGCGGCCATAAGTTCTTTTCTGGAATAAAGATCCCCAATAATGGTAACAGTTAAAGAACCCAGAGGAGCTGCTCCTATCCCTTGAATTAAACGCAATATCAGCAATAGTTTAAAATCACGTACAAAAAAACATAATCCTCCAGCTATACCAAATAGCATCAGAAAGGGAATAATTATCCTTTTTCTGCCCCATCGGTCGGCAATCACTCCTAAAAAGGGAACTAATAAAATGCCTGGGAAGGAAAAAGCAGTAATTAAAAGCCCGACATCCTTGGCTGATATATTTAACTCCTTAACTATTTTGGGAAAGGCAGGAGTAATAATGGCAACTCCCATAATATAGGTAAGAGTTATCCCAAATATAATCTGTAAGTTAGTATCCAGATAGATTTTTCTTTTGTTTTTTCTTTTTTCTTCTTCACCAGATTTCATTAATAGCAAATTTTCCTATTTCTTTTAATTTCTTAATAAAAAATAGAACCATCCCCCTTTTTCATTATCCCAATAGATTTTTATTGTAAATTGCCATTTTTATCTAATTTTATTACCCAGACATCTGCATTCCCTGCTCCTTTTGATTCCGTCCAACCGGCGACAGCATAACCTCCATCTTCAGTCTGAATAATAGAATGGGCTTCATCGTCTTCACTTCCTCCAAAGGCCCTATCCCATACCAGGTCTCCTCTTTTGTTAAGTTTTATTATCCAAACATCGGTTTTACCTGCACCCATCGATTTTGTCCAGCCGGCAACCATATAGTCCCCATTGTTAGTCTGAATAATAGAATTTGCCCAATCTTCACTCGTCCCACCAAGGGTTTTATCCCAAATCTTATTACCTTCTTTATCCAGTTTTATTACCCAGACATCTCTATCTCCTGTATCTTCTGATATCGTAAATCCGGCAATAGCATAACTTCCATCTTCAGTTTGAATAATAGAGCGGGCTTCATCATAATCGCTTCCCCCAAAAGTCTTGATCCAAACGAGGTACCCACTTCTGTCAAGTTTTACTACCCAGACGTCTCCTCTCCCCGCGCCTTTTGACCATGTACTTCCGGCAGCAATAAAACCACCATCTTTGGTCTGGATAATAGAATATATTTCATCCCAACCTATCTCTCCAAAATCATTATTCCATTCCACATTTCCTTTAGCATCAAGTTTTATCACCCAGCAATTTACTTCCCCCCAGAACCTTTTTCCGGTACCGCCGGCAATTGCATAACCTCCATCTTTGGTCTGAATAATAGAATATGCTATATCATGTTCATCTTTATCAAAAGTCTTCTCCCATTCTTTATTCCCATTCTCGCCAAGCTTTATTAACCAGAAATCCCGTTTTCTTACGTATTTTGTCCAAATAGATCCAACTACTGCATACCCTCCATCTTTGGTCTGAATGATAGATCTCGCCACATCAGCCTCTTCCTCACCAAAAGTCTCATCCCATTCCATGTTTCCATTCTTATCAAGTTTTATTATCCAGAAATCCTGTCTATAAGATTTTTCTAATATTATATATCCTAGTTTTGATCTCCAGTCATCCTTTTTTTCTCTTCTTGGCAATACTGTATATCCGGCTATTGCATATCCTCCATTTTCGGTTTGGATAATAGAAAAGCCCATGTCATCACTACTTCCGCCAAAGGTCTTATCCCAGGTAATTACATTTCCCTTATTTTCACCTGATGCATAATCAACAGCTAAAAAAGAAATTAGTATCAGGCACAATAACAATTTAATAATTACAGATTTTCTCATAACTTATACCTCCTTTATAAGATAACTTTTAGGGAATCATATTTAATTTTTCCTCAGATTATCTTTTTTTTATTCGGAGAAATTTTGCAAGTTGCATTTTACTTAACAAATAATAAATTATACTCGGGCTAGATTAATAGGTTTGCCGATTATTCCTTCAGCTGCTTCGGCGATAGCCTCTGCCAGGGTGGGATGAGCATGGATAGTATTCACAATCTCGAAAGCAGTGGCCTCCATAGAGAGAGCCAGAGTACCTTCAGCAATCAAGTCACTGGCATGAGCTCCTAAAATGTGAAAACCAAAGAGTTCAGAAGTATCAGCGTCAGCAATTATCTTTACCATTCCTTCAATCTCTCCCATACTCAGGGCCTTACCATTAGCCAAAAAGGGAAATTTGGAGACTTTAATATTATTATTTTCTTTTCTGGCTTCCTCTTCAGTTAAACCTACACTGGCTACCTCGGGCATAGAAAATACACAATTAGGGACCACTTTATAATCCATCAAAGCCTCTTTGCCAGCGATATTCTCTACCGCTACTATCCCTTCTCGAGAAGCGACATGGGCTAACATTATCTTGCCCACCACATCCCCGACTGCATAGATACCGGGAATATTAGTCCTCATCTTTTCATCTACTTTAATCGCTTTCCTATCTAATTCGATACCCAGTCTTTGGACATCTATATTCCCCAGCTCAGGTACTCTACCGGCAGCTGACAGGACCTTTTCGGTCTCTAATTTCTTCTCCTTATCAGTGGTAGAAACTAGAACTTCTAAATTCTGATTGGTCTTCTTTATCTCCTTAACTTTACAATCAGTAAGAATTTCAATCCCTTTTCTTTTTAGGAGCTGAGTAAGCCTGCGGGCTATCTCCTCATCTATAGGAAGTAAGATTCTGGGAAGCATCTCTACTACGGTAACTTCCACTCCTAAAGCCCTAAAGATACCGGCAAATTCTATCCCCACTACTCCTCCTCCGACAATTAACATCCTGGAGGGCAGCTCGCTCAAGGATAGGGCTTCATCACTGGTTATTACTCCTTCACTATCTATGCCTGGGATAGGAAGTTTCATCACCTTTGAGCCGGTAGCAATGATGATATTTTTGGTCTTTATAACCTCTTTTTCTCCTGCAGTATCCATAACTTCCACTTTCCCTGGTTCAATTATCTGCCCTTCTCCTCTTACTACTCTTACCTGATTGGCCCTCATCAACTGTCCTACACCTGAGGATAATCTCCGAGCTATCAGTTCTTTTCGCTTCATTATGGCAGCAAAATCGAAAGAATAATCCTTCACCTGAATCCCGAATTCCTCAGCCCTTTGGAGATGGTTTAATAGTTCTGCAGTACTTACTAAAGCTTTAGTAGGTATACAACCTCGGTTTAGGCAGACTCCTCCCAATTCATCCTTTTCTACCAGAACAGCTTTCAATCCTAAATGGGCTGCTTTTATGGCTGATACATATCCGCCAGGCCCGCCGCCGATAATGACTACATCAATCTCGCTCATATTTACCTATATCCCCCTTATAATAATTTTTATGGATTTAATAGTTATAAACAGTTTACTTCTTAATAAAAAATTGATAAGAAAATTAATTGAGTAAAGATAAAGAAAAAAATAAGTTTAAGCTAAAAACAGATTAAAAATCACTCTAACCTGTTTTTAGCTTAAACTTGCAGGATGATTTAGCAAAGAACAATTAATGTATTTTCTCTTGTTTTTTTTATTTTTTTATCTTATCTTTAAATATGTTTTATTAAAATTATTTTAATCCTCTATCTTTATCATCTCTACATAAAGAGATGTAGTCTCACCGGCATATACCCAAACATCTTCTACCCAGGTTCTATATCCATCCTTAATTAAAGTGATTTCGTATTCTTTTTCTTTGAATTCCTCTAAGATTTTTGGTTGAAAAGATGAGGACGCTGCCTTATAAGTTCCATTTACAAATATTTTTGCTCCGTTTACATTAGAGTAAACAGCAATGGAACCATCATAGCTGATTTCGGGAACTAAGTAAGCAGAAACCATATAAGTTTGGTTAGCTGCGACCATTATAGTATTAATCCAATCCTGATAACCATCTTTAGTGATTAATAATTCATGGTAACCTTGTTCGATATTTTTTAACTCCACCGATTTATTGGTGCTGGTTCTTCTCTTGTACTTTCCATCTATATAGATTTTAGCATTACCCTGATTACAGTAAACAGAGATTGAACCATCAACTGCCTGCCTAATTAAATTAACTACAACTTTCATAGTTTTAGAAGATGAAACATATACCTTTTTACTCCAATCTTTATAGCCTGTTTTAGTTATAAGAAGCTCATGGTATCCTTTTTCTATATCTTCTAATAACACTGACTTAGTCGAATAAGTTCTCTTTATGTAAGTTCCATCTAAAAATATCTTTGCACTACTCTGATTACAGGAAATAGAAATTGAACCATATGCAGGAAAAGGAACTAAATCAGCAGAAACCGTAGCAGTCCGGGAAGGAGATACTGAGACATAACTACTCCAATCCTGATAACCTGCCATTGCCAACTTAATCTGATGCTGGCCTGCACTAATCCTCTCTAAGTTTAAAGGAGTTTTCCCTTTATAAACATTATCCAGATATACCTTAGCCCCCTGAGGATGGGAAGTTGCTACAATCCTGCCATAATAAGTGGGAGGAGTTATTGATCTTACCATATAACTCAATATATTACTCGAGGTCCAGGCGGTAGGAGGCATAGATATTATTATACCCTTGATTATGTTGGTAAAGGTTCTATAATTTTTGCTTATTTCTGGCATAAATTCTTTGGAGATTAGATTTTTTTCCTTGTCACCAATAAGTATTGGTCTGGTGGTAGCAAACCCCTGTATGTATTCCATTCCTGGTCTGGTATGTGTGTCAATTAGACCTTCAACGGAATTAATTTGTCCGGCTCTTACAAAATTATGTGGTGAATACCGGTTGGGGAAGATAATTTTCACTCTACCTTCAGTATCATAGTTATAAAGCGTTACAAAGGAATCCCGAGAGGCCTGAAAGGAAATCTTAATCTTCTCCCCAGGGGCATAAGTAGCTCCTCTTTCTTTATCCAGCCACAATCTAAGAGAAAATGGGGGATGAGGATTGATAATTTGAATGCTTTTCATTTTTTCGACTTCCTCCGGACTGGGGCTTTGAGCAAAATTAATTCCGGAAATACCCAACCAAAGAAAAACTATTAGAGCAATAAAAATGCAGGCAAATATTTTCCCTTTCTTTTGAAACAATATACCTTTTGACATTTCTTAAAACCCTCCTTTTTATTCGTATATCGTATATCGTATTACGTATTTAGTATAGCGTAGAGCGGGTAGCGTTTAGCGTGTAGAAAAACAGTAATGACTAATATGTAATTAGTAACAGGTAACTGTCTAAACACTCTCATGCTATCCACTTATTTTTTATTATAACATAAAATACAATTAAAAATATCTCACGAAATTAATGAAACATTAAATTATTCTCCTAACCAAACACCTAAAAACCTAACATAAATAAAGATTTTTAGCTTTTATTACAACTAAATTGCCCTCAATAGGTTAAAACACTTGCAATATATAGTAATTTCTTTTATAATTACTCAACATATTTCTATTTTATATATAATAAATCTATCTCCTGAATAACAATTTGGATTAAATTTACTAAAAAATGCTTGAAAATACCATTTTTTCTAAAAAAATTAAAAATAATTTCTAAAAAAAGAAGGATTTTTAAAATACTTGTCGTATAATATATAAGTAGTAGCAATGAAATGCTTACAAATATTTATATTTTACTCCTATTTTTATAGGGTATTTTGTTTTAAAAAACGAAAGGAGGTGTAAACAGTGAACAAAGGTGAATTAATTGATAAGGTAGCAGGTGAAATCGGTGTTACTAAACGGGAAGCCAAAAAAGCTGTCGAATGTGTATTCGAAACCATTACTGATTGCTTAGCCAAGGGTGACGCAGTTAGATTAGTAGGATTCGGAACTTTTGGTGCCAGACAAAGAGCTGCTCGAATGGCAAGGAATCCACGTACTGGCGAAAAAATCCAAGTAAAAGCTATGAACGTACCTTTCTTCAAAGCAGGCAAGGAATTAAAAGAGAAGGTAAAATAAAAAAATATTTTAATTATATTAACAAGTTTAATTGTAAATAGGCCTATCCAGGTAATTTCTCAACACCTGATAGGCCTATTCCTTTGATATATTAACTATTTCTTTTCTTCTATATGCACACCTTGAATATTTACATTTATCCCGGTAACCTTAAGTCCAGTTTTGGTTTCTAATTCCCCTTTTACCTTCTTCTGAATTTCTTTAGCTACATCAATTATTATGGAACCATACTCTAAAATAACCGAAATAGTGGTAGAAACTTCTTTGTTTTCTCTAAGGTCAACATTTATCCCTTTTTCTAATTCTTTGGTCCCTAACAAAGTTCCTATCCCGCCTTTAGCGCGAGTAGCTAATCCGGCTACTCCGGGTATGCCGATTACTGTTCTGCTAATTATGGTCGCTATTACCTCGGGTACAATATTAACTTCTCCTAAAATTTCTTTAGCTTTAACTTTTTCTTCTTTCTTCTCTTCTTTTTTTATTTCCCCAGCTATTTTTTCGGTTTTCTGGGTAAGCACATCCTCTATTTTCTCTTTTTTCTCCTTTTTTTTATCCATACTAATCTTAATTCTCCCCCCTTATTATAATATTTTTTAAATCTTCTTTTTCTGTTAAATCACTTTAGCTATAAATTTCTTTCTAAGTTAATCCCGCATTTTTAATAACTTCTAAATTCTTCCTGTTACTTTTCATCCAGAACGACATTTATAATACAATTTTTTATCCGGGTTTGACTAAAAATTTAATAGCGGTTCTCTCTTCTCCTTCAATTTCTACATCTACAAAAGCCGGTATACAGACTAAATCAACACCACTGGTTGCGGTAAAACCTCGAGCAATAGCAATCGCCTTAACTGCCTGATTTACCGCCCCTGCTCCTATGGCTTGCAATTCTGCTTTTCCTTCTTCCCGTATTACTCCAGATAAGGCACCAGCCACTGCTTTAGGATTCGACTTAGACGAGACCTTTAACAGCTCCATTTTTTCTCCTCCTTATAATGTTGAATGCTTTATAAAATATCCGCATTTACTAATCTATGTATGCTATTTTTGTTCATTTTTGTTTCTTGCCCTTGTTCACTTTTACAGCCTGGGGATAACTTATTTTTCTTAAATCACCTCCAATTATTATATTCGAAAATCTATGGTATATTTTTATTTTAATTATAACACATTTTGTTTATACTATTTATATTTTCACCATTGATTTTATCTGTTGATAGACTTTATATGTAATATCAGGTGATAAATAAGGTAAAAGTGCATCATTGTGAAAAAGAGGGTCAATCTCTCCTTTTAAATTAAAATAAGTCCTGGCTTCGTCCCAGATTTTGGTTCCCGGAATGGCTGAAAACTTTGCCAAACGCGGATGGGCGCCACAATCTATCACAAAACAGATGGAATCAATAATTTCCTGAACATCTTGTCCGGGTATCCCGATTAAAAGATAGGCCCCGATCTGGGAAGATTTAAATCCCGCTTCCAAAAGGCAATTCACCGCCTTTTTAAATTCGATATTAGTGATCTTCCCTCCTGTCTCTGACTGGACTCGGGGGTCTACTGTCTCAAAACCCAACCTGATGGTCTCTACTCCTGCCTGGTACATCTTAACGGCTATTTTTTTATTTATCATTCGGGCATGAATGCCGTTAGGAGTATGAAACCTGATGGCCAGTTTTCTATTGATTAATTCTTCCAAAATAAGCAGAAAATTATCTTCCGAATTTATCAATAAGGCATCATCATAAAAAACAAAATCCTTTACTCCTCTTTTCTTATTCCAATATTCTATTTCTTTTGCCACTTCTTCGGAATTTCTAAATTCCAGTTTGGGATTTATTTTAAAAGAAGCACAATAACTGCAACGATAAGGACAACCCCGAGAGGATAAAATAGAGATATAATCAAGATTAGAATAGAGGTCCCAGGCCGGACAAGGCAGGTAGTCTAACCCTTTTTCGTATTTTAAATAATTGTTTTTATTCCCGCTAAGCTGTTCTAATATTTTTAAGCAATCTCTTATATTATTTCCTTTTACTATATAATCAGCCCTGGAAAATTTAGAAGCATGCTCAAAACATAAAGTAGCATAGACACCTCCCAAAATTATGGGAACACCAGGAAAAATTTTTTTAATTATCTCTATCACCCTGAAAACCCCGGGATACCAGTAGGTCATAATTGAAGTAATCAATACTGCTTGGGGTAAAGGCAGCTTTGTTAATTTATTTAGGAAAATTTCTTCGGTAATTCCATACCTGCTATATCTGCGGGGTATATATTTTAAAATTGCAGGTTTCTTGATTGTTTCTTTGTAAAAAGAACCTCGGCCAAATTCATCTTTTTTAGGAAATTCCCTATTCTGTAGCTTTAGAACCTCCCGATTATAACGGTCCATACAATCGATATAACTAATTTCGTAACCCTGTTCCCTCAAAATGCTGGCAATATATAATAAACCTAAGGGTTTGGACCAAAAATCATAAGCCGTAAAATCATAAATCCAGGGATTAATCAACAATAAATTAAAATTTTTTTTCATCGATTGTTCATCATTTACTTCTAATTTCAATTTTTTAAAAAAATCTATTCTACATCAGTTAAATTATTGCGACTTTATAAAACTTTTAATAGTTTCAAGTCCTAATTAATTAGCTTAATATCTTAAAAAGGACCCACGATAAAAAAATCCCTCTCCGCTAAAAAAATATCGTTAATATACACTTTTACTTTCCACTCTCCGGGCAATTGAGAGGCATAATTACCCCTAATCTTTATCCAATACCAGATACGGTAATTAGTGTAAGTGCCAGCTTCCATCTCCACTTCGCCCCGGTGATATAATTTACCCTGAGGATTAATCCATTCCCACTTAAGGGAAAATTTCTCTGGGGAATTATAAGAAAATCTAAACCAGGTAACCACTTTCTCATCCTGGGGAAAGAAAAAATTGGTCTGTCGTACTGGGTCCTTTTCCAGAATATCTTTACAAAGAACAATCTTTTGCAGATATTCCAAATCCTTAGCTGCCTCCTGTGCCATACTTACTCCAGAGAAAATCACTAAAAATATCAATACAAACAACCACGATTTAATCCTAAGAATATTCCTTTTCTTTCTAATCGACATTTACTTTACCCCCCTTTTAAAATTTACCAATTAACCAATTCAACAATTAAGATTACAGGTTATAAGCTTCTAGTTGCAAGTTTGTAGTTATCGGTTTTCTGTATTAGTTTATTAAGCCTTATATTATTATTCTGATTTTGGGTAGTGGACGGATTCATCCGCCCCGGGTTATTTTGTGTTTTTTTAGCGGGTTCGATAAATCAAACCCTTACATATTATTCGTTGCGGGCAGACATAAGGTCTGCCCCTACATATTATACATTACTATTCTCTTCACGCAATACGAGATACGAATTTCGTTTTTAGTTTTTAGATTTTAGTTCACTCTTAAGTTTTTCTTAACTTGTAACTCTCAACCTGCAACTTGTAACCTGTATTTTAACTGGTAAACTGGGTAACTGGCCAACTGGATAACTAGTAATAACCAAATAACCAGGTAACCAACTAACTAGCTAACTAAATAATTATTCTCCACTCCTCCCCCGAATTCCTGCATACTTTTAAAAAAATATTATTTATTTTTAAAAAACAAAAAAAGTAACGGCTTTTTCATCTTTTAAACCATTACCTTTTTATATTTTCTGTTTGTATAAAATTTTTATTTTTATCCACAGGTAGAGCAATAACCTGATGAACAAGAGCTACAAGAACTTGAGCTTGAACTCATTGAGGATGAAGTCTTTCCGGTGCAAAATCCACAGCCATTAAAAATCCTTTTGATACTCTTGCTCTTACATTTTACACAAGATATTTTACCTGCTTCCATCTCTTTGATAGTTGCTCTCACCTCAAAGCTTTCGTGACAATCCTGACATTCAAAATCATAGTTTGGCATCTTAACTTTCCCTTCTTTTTCATACTATTTTTGTCAACATTATTTTCTATATTTATTTATACTCCAAACTATCTTTTCTGTCAAGAAAAAAATCTATAAAATCTCTATAAAGCTTTTTTAAAAAACCTGACAGAGGACCGTTCCCTGGTAGGTTAAAAGTTTGACAAATATGAAAAAAGGGTATAAAATTCGAAAGTAAAAAAGGACTATTATATTTTAATTGCTAAATCCCTCAAAAGGGGGGGAACGGGGAAACCAAGATTTTGGGGTGAATCTCATTACCCTTAATTATGGTAATGAGTAGGGCATTCCTTTCAGCTCGAACCCGTCAGCTAACCTCGTCAGCGCGGAAGGAGATATGATAATCGGGATATGTTTTCTAAATATTTCAGAGAAACTAAAATCGAATAGTTTCTCTTTTTTAATTAATAAATTTGTTTTATGGTTTAAAGAAAGATAAATCGAGGTGAATCTCTTGAAAATAATTATCATAGGGGCAGGGAAAGTCGGTTGCCAAATAGCTAAAACTCTTTCTTTGGAAAATCACGATGTAACCTTAATCGAAAAAGATGATGTAATCCGACAGTCTGCTCAAAACAGTTTGGATGTACTCACTGTTTTAGGTAATGGAGCAAATTCCCGCACCTTAGAAGAAGCGGGAATTAGGCAATCAGATATGATAATTGCTGTAACTAGTAGTGATGAAGTAAATATGATTGCCTGTATGACGGCTAAGCAATTTGGTGTGCCTCAAAAAATTGCCCGTATTCGAAATCCTGAATACCTGTATGCTAATGCCTTATCGCGAGAAAAATTAGGAATAGATTTTACTATTAATCCGGAAAGAGCTACCGCAAAAGAAATAGTTAAATTGCTTAAATCACCAATAAATGTTGCTCAGGTACAGAACTTCGCTGGAGGGAAGGTTCAGCTTTTTGAACTTAAAGTTGATAAAAGTTTCCCTTTTATTAATCAACAATTAAAAGCTATCACCTTTAAATACCCTGTATTAGTTGCCGCTATTTATCGAAATGACAAAATAATTATTCCTGACGGAGAAGAAAAAATTATTACAGGTGATAATTTATATATTTTAATTAAAAAAGAATATTTTTTAGAGTTAAGTGAAATTTTCAACCAAAAACCTCTAAGCGTGCAAAATGTTATGATTTTAGGAGGAAGCAGGATAGGTATTCAAGCTGCCTTAATATTAGCAAAACTGGGCTTTAACACTAAATTAATTGAAAGAGATAAAGAAAAATGTGAAAAAATCGCTGAAAGTCTTCCTCATACCTTGGTAATAAATGGCGATGGTACCAATATTGATCTTTTAAAATCCGAAGGTATAGAAACCACTGATGGTTTCGTTGCAGTCACCGGATATGATGAAGACAACCTCTTGGTAGCTTTATTAGCCAAACACCTGGGCACAAAAAAGGTAATTGCCAAAGTAGATAGAATAAATTATATTCCCATACTAGAAAAAATTGGAGTAGATGCTGTAGTAAACCCCAGAATGACTACTACTTCTGCCATCTTACGATTTATTCGAAGAGGGAAAATAATTTCTCTAACTTTGCTAAAAGAAGGCGAAGCAGAAGTTATTGAATTAATAGTTAGTCCTCACTCAAAAATTATTAACAAACCATTAAAAAAAGCTAATTTACCCCAGAATAGCATTATCGGTGCTATTGTTCGTAAAAATAAAGTTATTATCCCTCATGGTGATGATATCATGCAACCTGAAGATAAGATAATTATATTTGCCTTGTCATCCGATATAAGGAAAATAGAAAAAATATTTGATGGTGGGAATAAATAAAAGTGAGATATAAGATTGTACTAAATACCTTAGGGAACCTTTTGTTTTTTTTAGGACTAAGCATGCTGTTCCCTCTTTTGTATGCTATTTACTATCAGGAACCGGTAATCAATGCCTTCATACTTTCTATGGCTATTACTTCTTTAAGCGGTCTTTTATTATGGAAATTTTTTCCTTCAAAAGATCCTATCGGTCATAAAGAAGGATTTGCTATTGCTGCCCTGGGATGGATATTGGCTGCTGGTTTTGGAGCTCTTCCCTTTTTATTTGCCGGCACTTTCCCCAGTTTTATTGATGCTTATTTTGAATCAATGTCCGGATTTACTACCACCGGAGCTACTGTACTTGTCCCTATTGAAGGAAATTCCTATGCAATCCTTTTCTGGCGGGATTTTATCCAATGGTTAGGCGGAATGGGAATTATAGTTTTGGTAGTAGCTATCCTTCCGGCCTTAGGAGCAGGGGGAATGCAATTATTTAAATCAGAAGTCCCCGGGCCGGAACCGGATAGATTAAAGCCCAGAATCAAAGAGACCGCCAAACTTCTCTGGGGAGTATATTTATTATTTTCTGTTTTACAGGTAGCTTGTTTATATTTTACCGGAATGTCCTTGTTTGATGCCCTTACTCATATGTTCGGCACTATGCCTACAGGGGGATTCACCCCCAGAAACCTAAGTGTAGGAGCATATGATAATCCTGTTTTCGAAAATATAATAATTCTCTTTATGTTTATTGCCGGAGCAAATTTTACCCTTCATTATAAAGCTCTTCATGGAAACCTAAAAAGTTTGTTTAAAGATAGAGAATTTCTTTTTTACAGTGGAGTGATACTATTCTCAATCTTAGCTATTGCCACTGAACTTAGATTTTATATTTATAATTCAATTTTTACTGCTCTAAGATATGCTTCTTTTCAGGTAGTATCTATAGCCACTACTACCGGTTTCGTAACTGCTGATTACGATGTCTGGCCGGCATTTTCTAAAAGTGTGTTATTGATTTTAATGTTCATAGGCGGGTGCGCTGGTTCGACCGGAGGGGCTATTAAAAATATTCGGGTCCTCCTCCTCATGAAACAGGTCTATAGAGAATTTCGTAAATTGATTCACCCTCAAGCGGTATCTCCGATTAGATTGGGAGATAAGGTAGTTTCCGAAGGTGTAATGCGCAACATCACAGGATTTTTCTTTCTTTACATCTTTATTTTTGTTATCTCTTCTTTTATAATGACTATATTAGGATTAGATATAGTCAGTGCAATGGGATCAGTTGCCGCCACCTTAGGGAATGTGGGACCGGGTCTGGGACTGGTCGGTCCAGTTCAAACTTATGCCCTTATACCGCCTTTGGGGAAAATTGTTTTAACTATTTGTATGTTGTTGGGTCGATTGGAAATATATACGGTCCTGGTTCTGGTAGTTCCGGAATTTTGGAGAAAATAATTAAACTAAGAGCCAAATTTCAAAAACGAGGTAAGGAACTATATCACTTACTAGAGAAGTAAAAGAAAAAAAACTATCGCCACCTCAGGTATTAGCATTAGGGTTTCTTTTGGTAATTGCTGTAGGTACTATACTTCTTAATCTTCCCGTTGCTTCCAATACAGAAAAGAGCATAGGTTTCATCAATGCCCTTTTCACTGCCACTTCTGCCACCTGTGTTACCGGATTGATTGTACTGGATACAGGAAAAGATTTTTCTACTTTTGGGCAATTAGTTATCCTGATTCTCTTGCAATGCGGTGGATTAGGAATAATGACTATGTCTACAATGTTTGCCTTTTTAGTGGGGAAGAAAATCTCTTTAAGACAAAGATTGATAATGAAGGAATCCTTAAACCAATTTTCTATCGGAGGATTAGTTCGCTTAGCTAAATATATCTTAATATTTACGGCAGCTATCGAAATTGCCGGAGCCACTATCCTGTTCTTTCGCTGGCAGAGGTTCTATTCCCCTCTATATGCTTTGTACCTGGCAATCTTTCATTCTATCTCCGCCTTTTGTAATGCCGGATTCTCTCTCTTTTCAGATAGCATAATGCGCTACAAAGGAGATTTAGTTATAAATCTTACTTTTATAATCTTAATTATATTAGGAGGAATCGGATTTTTAGTTTTATTAGAACTTTTTCAATACGGAAAAAACGGAACCATCTCCTTGCACGCTAAATTAGCCTTAAAAATCAGTCTTATACTTATTCTAATCGGTTTTATAATTATATTCTTTGTAGAATCTAATAATCCTTCCACCCTGGGAAATTTGAGTTTCTCGGAGAAAATGTTTGGTTCGATTTTTCAATCGGTTACCGCCCGTACTGCGGGTTTTAATACCATCCATATCGGAAGCATGCAAAATGCCACCCTTTTCTTAATTATTATCTTAATGTTTATAGGTGCCTCTCCCAGTTCTACCGGAGGAGGAGTTAAGACTACCACTTTTGGTTTACTTATATTATACGTCTGGTCCTCACTAAAAGGGAAAGAAGAAATTCAAATCTTCAAAAGAAGGATATCACAGGATATAATTCCTAAAGTCTTAACCGTTATCACCCTCTCCTTAGGAATGGTTATTACCATGACCATTCTATTATCCTATGTAGAAGGAGAAGATTTTATAAAAGTATTATTCGAGGTTGTTTCTGCTTTTGGTACAGTAGGATTATCAACAGGTATTACCTCATCTTTGAGTATAGCTGGTAAGATTATAATTATTATTACAATGTTTACCGGCAGAATTGGACCTTTAGGTCTTGCCCTATCATTAATTCAAAAACGTGAACCAGAAATGATTAAATATCCTGAAGAAAAAATTATGGTAGGATAATCAGTATCGAGTATCGAGTATGTAGTATATAGTAAAGAAAAAATAGAAATAGAAAAGTAGAATTCAGGATTTAGGAGTCAGAAGAAAGAAGTAATCAAGAGTCAGAAAAATAATATATAGTATGTCGTGAAGAGAATAAAATCCAGAATTTAGAAGATAAAGTAGAGACCCTTGAGGGCGCATGCAATACGCCCCTACTTCTGGCTTCTGGATACTGGCTTCTATCTTCTTCTTTCTTCACTATATACTATATACTGATTAAAAAAGGAGGTATTTTTTCATGAAACAATTTATAGTTCTTGGTTTAGGAAGATTTGGTTCGGCAGTAGCCACAACCCTGGTTGAATTAGGACATGAGGTTCTGGGAGTAGATAATGACGAAGAAAGAGTAAATGATTTAAAAGATAAGATAACTCAGGCAGTGCAGGCTGATATTACCGAGGAGAGAGTTTTAAAAGAATTAGGGGTAAAAAATTTTGACGCGGCTATTGTAAGCATCGGGACCGATTTAGAAGCAAGCATCTTGGTAACTATGATGTTAAAAGAAATGGGACTAAAATATATTATCGCTAAAGCCCAAAACAATCTCCATGCAAAGATTCTAAAAAAAATTGGCGTGGATAAAGTTGTATTTCCCGAAAGAGATATGGGGGCAAGAATCGCTCGAAGATTAATCACCCCAAATATTAAAGATTATATAGAACTGGAACCTGATTACAATATTATGGAGATTGAAGCCTTACCCGAATTCGTAGATAAATCTTTAAGTGAACTTGATCTGCGGAATAAATACGGAATAAACGTTTTAGCTATAAAAAGAGAGAATAGCTTTAATATCTCACCCCGGGCAAAAGATGTAATAAAAAAGGACGATTTTCTAATTGTAATCGGAGAGACCAAAATAATTACTGAATTAACCGGCAAAGTAAATCATTAAAAAATAAATTTTGGGGAACTATTACCTATTTGGAGTACATAAAAATTCCCAGCACGTTAATAATAAGAGAAGAAACATGCAAATATTTGATAAAAAACTGAAGAAATATTTTACTAATTACATAATCCAAAGTCTGTTGGCTACTATTACTCTGATCATTATTCTTTATTTTGAAAATATATTTACTAATACCGCAGTTGTTGCTTCTTTGGGAGCTACCACTTTTATCATCTTCGCTATGCCCAAATATGCCACTGCTCAACCCCGGAGGGTCATAGGAGGACATATAATCTGCATCATTGTGGGAATCTTTTGTTCTTATCTCTTTTCCCACATACAAAACGAAAACAATTTTTTTCTTTCTCACGAAATGCTTAAAATTCTTATTCCTGCAATTTCCGTAGGATTAGCTATCTTCACTATGGTTATTACCAACACCGAGCATCCCCCCTGCCGCCGGTACTGCTTTGGGAATTACAATTCAAGGATGGACTTATTCAACTATACTGGTTATTCTAACTACTATTTTCCTTTTATCATTATTTAAATATTTGCTAAAAGTATGGCTAAAAGATTTGGTTTAAATATTAATTTATTTGTATTTTTTATTATCTTATTATAAAATATTAGTAGGTTTTATCCCGTAACAATTATAGAGTAATCTCAAAACCTCTTTTTGCCTATCTTATAATACTGCAAAATTATTTCTTATTTTAATTTTCGAGAGAAACTATCCGAATGAAAATATACTATAGAGAATAGTGAATAATTTTAGAGATAAATTATTCTTTATAAAAATATGATAAAAAGAAGTTGAATGTATGATAAAAAATATTTTATTTGTTTATAACCAGGTAAGCCAGAGAGAACGTAAGGGACTCTTTAGAGAATGTATTCCTATAGAAGATGTAGATGCTATCCGCAAGGCTTTGATTAATACTAATAATAATATTTTATCTTTAGACCTTCTTACGCCAAAACAATTAGACGAGTTTATCAGTAAACATCAACCTATTGATATGGCCTTTGTTCTGGCAGAAGGATATAAAGATATCCCTCATACCTTTTATAGCGGGCATGGTGCGGCAATGGTCCGTAAACAGTTAAATAGATACCATATCCCCTGCGCTCTCTCCGGTATTGAAAGTATGGAAATCTGCCGCAATAAAGACCTTACTTATCTCAAACTCGAAGAAAAAAATATCCCAATCCCTGGTTATTTTGTTTTTGATACTCATCTTCGGTTTAATAGAATAAAATTACTCTCCCAGATAAAGAAAATAGGATTCCCCCTGATGATAAAACCAGCTGGCGGAGGAGACAGCATAGGCATTACTCCTAAATCTGTAGTACACAATCTTCAAGAACTAAAAAACAGGTTTCTTTGCTTAAAGAAAGAATTAGGACCTGAAAAATTGATCATCGAAAAATATTTACCCGGAAGAGAATATACTGTTGGAGTCCTGGGTAGTAAACCTAAAAAATACATTTTACCTATTATCGCTTTTCCTAAAGACCATGGAATCAGATATACCTCCACTAAAAATAAAGAATATAAGATGAGGGAAAAATTTGAAATAATCTATCGGAATGATGAAAGATTTAAAAAACTTGCCCAAATAGCAATCAGTACCTTTGACTCTGTGGGAGCCAGTGATGCTATTAGAATTGACTTTATGGAAGATGAATCTGGAAACACCTACGTCATAGATGTAAACGGTACACCTGCTTTATCTCTAACCGGCTCTTTAACCTTTATGGCAAGTAAAGTAGGGTTAACCCATAGCCAATTAATAAAACTTATTTTTTATGAAAGTATCGTCCGATATGATTTAGCCCCTACCTATCTTCTGGAAGAGATTATATCTAAAATTCAAGCCAAGCTTGCTACTTATTATGCTGATAAAGACGATAAAGATACGGAAATGGCTTTTATTTAGATTCTAAATCTATCATCTTCCTTTTTAAAGCAATCCCTTCTTTTCCAGAAAAACCTCCTAAACTACCGTCACTTTTTATGACCCGATGACAGGGAACAACTAAGGGTAAAGGATTATTTCTCATGGTGTTTCCCACTGCCCGATATGCCCGAGGATAACCAGCTGCCTCTGCTGCCTCTTTGTAAGACCTGATTTCACCATAAGGAATTTTTCTAACTGTCTGTAAAATTTCTTGTTGAAAATTCGTATAATCATCTAAATTCAACTGGTAATCTTTAAAATCAACTTTCTTGCCGGTATAATATTCCTTAACCTTTTTAATTAAACTTTTCCACCCTCTATTATCTTCGAAAAGATTATTACATTTTAACTCTTTTCTTATTCTAAAAAGAACATCCTCTTTTCTCTCTTCCGGCAAAATAAAAATCCGTAAGCCTTTTCGGTCAACTACAAACCCTGCCCATCCCCAGGCAGTTAAAAAAATAGCATATTTAAAAATATTTTCAGACACATATTTTCTCCTCTTTTGTTTTGTTAATGTTTTTATTATATAATTTAAATTAGTCGTTAGTGAATAAACCTAGCGTGGAGCGTATAGCGTTTAGCGTATAGATGCGGGTAATAAGTGTAAGAAAAATACAAAATACAAATTAGTCATTAGTTTCAAATACAATTTTTCAGTTATCATTATATAACTAAAAGCTTAAAGTTAAAAACGCAAAACCAAAATTCAAAACTCAAAACTTTTTCTCTCAATACTAAATTTTAAGTTTTAGTTTTTGCTTCTTTATCTTTTCGTTTTACTATATTATACGAGATAATAAAGATGAAATCCAATAAATAAAACAATATATTTAAATTTTAAATTTTGAGCTATGGGTTTACGTTTTGCGCTTTTCGTTTTTCGCTATATACTATACACGAATTAGGGCTTAGAGAAAAAGGAAATTCATATACAATAAATTTAAAAATTAGAATGGAATTAATTATGATTGAGAAAATAAATGTCTTGCTGCTGGCAGGTGGAAAAAGCAAAATAAGTATGAGAAAATTCACCGGCAAAGAAAATAAAGCTTTAATTGAAATAGGCCCTCGCCGCAAACCCATGATCCTTTATATTATAGAAGCTTTAAAAAAATCAAAATACACTGATAAAATCATAGTAGCAGGACCTGAAGAAATACAAAAATTAGTAAAAGATCTGGTCTATCTAACCATTTCCGATGGTCAAACTATTCCCGATACCTTGAAATCAGGAATTTTATCCCTCAAAAAAGAACCTTTAATATTAATCTCAACTTGTGACGCCCCTTTAATAACCGAAAAACATATCGATTGTTTTATAAAAGAGTGTTACGGATGTCCTGGTTTTGATATTTATTATCCTATAATCGATAAAGAGGTTTATCAACGGTCTTTCCCCTCTTCAGATTTAAGAAGGGTTTATGCTAATCTTGTTGAAGGAACTTTTACCGGGGGTAATATTCTTTTAATAAATCCTCGGATTATTACTGATTTTGCAGACACAATTAACGATTTTATCTATTTCAGGAAACATCCTTTAAAAATGGCTCGACTCTTAGGGGCTCGAATAACCGCAAAATACTTAAGAAAATATCTATCTATCCAGGACCTGGAAAAGAAAGTCCCTGAATTATTGGGGGGTTATAAAGGGAAAGCTATCCTCTCTCCTCCGGAAATCGCTCTGGACATCGATAAACCCAGGCATTTAAAAGCTCTTTGGCATAATTATTAAATCTTACTCTTTACCCCATACATACGACCGCCATTTTTACCGGTAAGAAGATAGGAAGCAATAAAAACTTTACGATCACGTTCTAAAGCGACATCCTTTACTTTTGGAAAATAATTTCTTTCACATATTACCTTGAGAATTTGAACTTCTCCATCTTTACCATATCCTACATTTCGGGTAACTCCGAATCCCTCTTCCCGAAGTTCCCCTTCAATTTCCTGCCATTTAGTTCTGGAAATAATGCCTATAGAAATTATCTCTTTAGAGATTTTTTCAGATATGTATATCCCAACTATATTTCCGGTGGCAAAACCTGCGCAATAGGCAATGACATTAAGCCAATTCCCAATATCCTGTATTACTTTGCTTACTATCAGAATAAAAATTAAAACTTCAAAAAAACCAAGCACGCCGGCAATAAGCTTTTTTCTTCTTACTATCATTTGAACTCTAAAAGTTCCTATAGATACATCCAAAACTCTCGATAAAAAAATAATTCCCGCCCCTGTATAAATGTTTGAATCCATCGCTCTATCAATCATACTCATTACTATTTCCATACCTTTTTTCTCACCCCTTTCTCTTTATTTTTATTCTAACATCTTATTTGTTTTATTTTACTTTTAAATTACAGGCAATTATAATACACTAATATTAATTATTCAACTATTCTTTTAAAATATTTTAATTTTATTTTATAATATAACCCAAAACCAAAAACCAAGAAAAAAGTTTTAAATTTTTATATGATACGAAACAAAAAAGAAGGATTTTCTCTTAAAACGTCGAATAATAAATAAGGATGCAGAAAAATCAAACAGAATTTTCCTCAAATAGGAGGTAATAAGAAATGTTAGAAAATTATTTCGAAAAAGGTGATAGAGCTCTATCCACATATGAGGCTTACGGAAGAAACCCGGTGTCAATCAATAGAGTAATCGAGTACTTTAAGAAAGGTTTAAAATCAGCTCCCGATAATATCTTATACCATTATCGTTTGGGTTATGCCTATCATCTATTGAGAAGATTAATGGAAGCAAGCAGCGAATATGAAATAGTATTAAGATTAGACCCTCCTCAAACACCTTCCGGAGAATTTTTTAAACTTTCTCTAAAATATGCTCCCAGATTATTTGTAAATCCCAAAGAATACTTCAAGTTAAAGGATTTAGTAGCAGTAATCCATCCAATAAAACCAATTATTGCCTATAATCTTTTCTGGGAAGATGATATTGACTATCCTGGAAATAATGACCCTTGCGATCATGAAGTGGTATGGATAGAGTTTAATAAAAGTAAAGGTAAGGTAACCGGAGTATATACTTATTTTCATAAGGCTATTCTCTTCACCGAAGAATCTGTTAAAGATAGCAACCTTCATCGCCAAAGAGCTAAAGTATTCGGACAATGGGGCGAACACGGGTCTCTACTTTTAGGATGGGAAAAATTACATCCGGAAGCAATATTTGAAAAAATTAGTAAAAGAATTAAAATAAAAAATATGGCTCAAAGATATCAGGAATTAAGTAAAAGCATTAAAAATCCCTTCCACCCTTTAGCCAGGGATTGGCCTAAAAAATTTACCGGAAGTTACAAAGATTTTATCAATTTTTCCAAAAATATTGAATTGTGTAGACTCCTTAAAAATAAAAAAATGGTAATAATTAGCAAATGGCCCAATGCAGTAATTAATCGCTACTTTCTTTCATATAATTATTTCCCTAAAAAACAATGGCCTAAATACTCCATGGAGGAAACCTGATAAGATATTTGTTCAAGTTTAGAAAATTAATCAAATAAGCTCCAAGGAGGTAAATCTTGAAATACCGAAATCTCCATTCCTGGAAAGTTAGCCCTGGTGAGGCTATTCAACTTCAGAATGAATTAAAGGGAAAAATATCCCTGAAAAAATCTTTTAACAAGGTAAAAATAGTAGCCGGGGCAGATGTAAGCTATTATCAAAATAAAATGATTGCGGGAGTCATCGTTTTTGAATTTCCAAATTTAAAAGTAATTGAAAGACAATTTTTCATCTCTCCCATAAACTTACCCTACATCCCCGGACTTCTTACCTTTAGAGAAGGGCCAAGTTTACTTGAGGCCTTAAAAAAAATTAAAATTGAGCCCGACATCATCCTCTTCGACGGTCAGGGGATAGCTCACCCCAGGAGAATGGGGATTGCTACTCATTTAGGACTATTTTTAGATAAACCTACTATTGGTTGTGCTAAATCCAGATTAAGCGGAAAATATACTTCAGTCGGGGAGAAAAAAGGAGACTATGTCCTATTAAAGGAAGGTGAAGAAGTTTTGGGAGCGGTATTAAGAACAAGAAAAAAAGTAAAACCTATTTTTATATCTCCCGGGTATAAAATTGACCTGTCTAATTCTATAGAGATTGTCCTAAAATGTACAGAAAAATATAGATTACCCCTTCCGGTTCGGGAAGCTCACATTTTTGTAAATCAAATTAGAAATGACCTCGCTGTGATAATGAATAAAAATGAATAAAATCGATTCTTAAATTACTTTTAAACTCATTTATATTTTTTCTTTTCTTCTTTAAATTTTAAATATATAATAAAAAAGTAGTAAATAGTATTTAGTAGCAACACAGCGTGCCGTGTTGGACAAAAAGACATAGATAATTATTTAAGAAGAGGTAAATAAATTGATGAAAGCAGAAATTATCAGTATAGGTAGTGAAATACTAAGAGGGCAGATCACCGATACCAACGCTAATTTTATTGCCAAAAAATTAGTTGAATTAGGTATCGATTTAGAGCATATTTCGGTAGTTAGTGACAAACCTGAATCTTTATTATCCACTTTAAAACTCGCTTTTCAACGTTCTAACCTAATAATTACCACCGGCGGTTTGGGACCTACGGAAGATGATATTACCTACCAAACCATTGCCAGGGCTCTAAATCTAAAACTAATAAAATATCCGGAAGCTGAAGAAAATTTAAAAAGAATTCTTAAAAAAATTAATAAAACAATCTCTCCGAGCAATCTCAAGCAAGTCTACCTTCCAGAAGGAGCCAAAATTATCATTAATCAATATGGCACTGCCCCAGCCATGATTTTAGAAAAAGATAACAAAATTATATGTTCTTTTCCCGGAGTCCCCCATGAGATGAAAAATCTGATAGAAGAAAATCTAATCCCTTATCTAAAAGAAAAACTTCCACCTTCTATGATTAAAAAGTCAAAAACTTTAAAGATTACTGGCCTTGGAGAATCATCGGTTAATGAACTAATTCGCGATTATATAAACAGGCAAACTAATTTTTCTTTTGGCATCTATGCTAATCCGGAAAATATTCAGGTCCAGATAACTACCCAGGCTCCCACCGAAAAAGAGGTAGAAAAACTGTTACAATCTTCGATTAATCAATTAACCAAAATATTGGGTAATTATGTTTATGGAACTGATAAACAGAGTTTAGAAGAAGTCATGGGAAATTTATTAAAGACTAAGAAATTAAAAGTAGCGGTAGCAGAATCTTGCACTGGGGGTATGTTAGGAGAAATGATTACCCGCATACCGGGGAGTTCTAAATATTTTCAAGGCGGAGTGATAAGTTATAATGCTAAAGTTAAAAAAGACCTGCTAAAAGTACCGCCGGAAGTAATCAGAAAATATGGAGAAGTAAGTAAGCAAGTGGCTAAATTAATGGCAGAGGAAGTAAGAAAATGCTTTCACAGTGATATAGGAATTAGTATTACCGGCATTGCCGGTCCGGGGGGAGCAACGGAAAAGAAGAAAGTAGGATTGGTCTATATGGCTCTTTCTGACAGTAAAAAAACTATTACCCAAAAACATCAGCTATTTGGAAACCGTCAATTGGTTCGCTTACGCTCAACCCGCCGCGCTCTCAATATGCTCCGTATGTATTTAATGGAAAAATAATTATAAAGTTAATTTAAATTAATTTTACTTTTGTAAGGAGGTTAATTTTGATTAAAGTAGGAGAATTTTATAGTCCTGGAAAGATTATCTTTGGTCCGGGGGGACTATCTCAAGTTGGGGTAGAGGCGAAAAGATTGGGAAATAAAGTTTTAGTGGTATTGGGTAGGAGTGCAATGAGAAAAAGTGGAGCACTGGACCGCTTAACTCATTTGCTTAAGGAAAAGGATTTAAAATATATAATCTATGAAAATATCCCCTCTGACCCTACAGTTGAAACAGTGGATAACGGAGCAAGTTTAGCCCGAAAAGAAAAATGTAATCTGGTTATAGCTCTGGGTGGAGGGAGTGTTCTGGATACCGGCAAGGCCATCTCGGCAATGTTAACCAATGAAGGTTCGGTGGCTGATTATCAGGAAATCGAAGGTAAGGGCAGAAAATTTCAACATAAAACCCTGCCCTTTATCGCTATTCCCACTACCTCGGGTACCGGCTCAGAAGCGACTAAAAATTCGGTGATCACTAACACTGAATTTAGTTTAAAAAAGAGTATAAGAGACCCCATGCTTATTCCGGAAGTAGCCCTGGTTGACCCCGAACTCACTTTATCTCTATCACCTCGTATCACTGCCATCTGCGGTGGTGATGCTTTAACTCAATGCATAGAATCTTATTTAGGCAAGAAAAGTCAGGAAATCACCGATGTCCTGGCCCTGCATGCCATAGGATTAATGGGCAAAAGTTTGGTCAAAGCAGTAAAGGACGGAAAAAATTTAGAAGCACGTAAAGATATGGCTATGGCTGCGCTTTTGAGCGGGCTTTGTCTGTCTAATTCAGGGTTAGGAGCAGCTCATGCCCTCTCTCACCCTTTAGGGGTATACTATAAAATTCCTCATGGTCTGTCCTGTGCAGTACTGTTGCCTTATGTAATGGAATTCAATCTGCCAGTAGTTACTAAAAAGTTGGCTAAAATAACTCAATCTTTAGGGGAAGATCTCTCTTTATTATCGGAAACAGAAGCCGCTCAAAGGGCAGTGGAAAAGATAAAAGAAATACTTTCTGCAGTCGGAATTAAAGAAAATCTTTCGGAATGGGGAATAAAAGAAAAAGATTTTTCACAATTAATCAAAGGTGCAAAAGGGGGAAGTTTAAACAATAATCCGCGAAACACATCTGATGAAGATTTAATTGAACTGTTATATAAAATGACTGGCCTTTATTGATATAACAGAATTACATTAAATTTAAATTAATTTACTATTTTAGTATTTTAGTATCTACTACGATATTCGCTTCTTGGTCTAGGTGGACGGGCTTCATCAATCTTTAATGGACGACCTTCAAAATCGGTATCATTTAACGCATCTTTGGCTTTTCCAGCTTCTTCTGAAGAAGACATTTCTACAAATCCAAAACCTTTGCCTTCGATAATGTTGACACTCTTAACTTCACCATGATTAGAAAATACATCACTTAACTGATCATTGGTTACAGAATACTTAAGATTTCCTACATATAATTTACTACCTTGCATACTTTTTCCCTCCTTTTCGATATTTCTCTTAAGTCCAATAACGTTTCTTTGGGAGAGAAGAAGCAAAATAGTGATTCTAACCTCTTAACGATAACATTATTAAAACACAAGAGATCCTTTTTTAACAATCTGTTATAAAGAACTCAGTTGATTGTTGTTAGCATCTCTTTTAAGTAACAAAGGCCAGTCGTTTTTATCTAACAGACTTTAACTTTTCAAGTATAACACAGTTTTTAATTTTGTCAAATTTATTTATTTATTTTTTTTCAAATTGGGGTCAGGCTTCACAAGTTCATATTTTTATCAATTTCTATATTCGATTTGATCAAGAATCCATTCTCTTTTCATTCTCTTTTATATTTTGTGAACTTGTGAAGCCTGACCCCTGTTACACACAAAATTTATTTTAATCAACAAGATTGATGTTCTGTTCGGCTGATTATCTCATCCTGTAAGGTCTTACTGAGATTATTAAAATAATCGCTGTAGCCTGCTACCCGCACAATAAGATTTCTATATTTTTCAGGCTCTTTTTGAGCAGCTCTTAGGGTATCAGCACTAATTACATTAAATTGTATATGATGTCCTCCCAATTTAAAGTAAGCCCTGATTAGGTGAGTAAAGCTGTTTAGCCCTTTTTCTCCTTCTAATAATTGAGGGGTGAATTTTTGATTTAGAAGAGTCCCACCTGTTTTTACCTGGTCCATCTTGGCTGCTGATTTAATAACTGCCGTAGGCCCCAAACGGTCAGCACCCTGGACAGGGGAAATACCTTCGGATAATGGTTGTTTCTCTCTTCTCCCATCTGGGGTAGCTCCCACTACCGAACCAAAATAAATATGGCAGGTTGTGGGTAGCATATTAATCCTATAAACTCCGCTTTTGGTATTTTTTCTTCCGTTTACCTCCTCATAAAAGGCATTGAATACTAATTTCATAATATCATCAGCATAATCATTATCATTCCCGTATTTAGAGGTTTTGTTCAAAAATAGTTGGCGTATCTCTTCATGACTTACGAAATTATTATTTAATATTTCTTTTAATTTTTTCATATTTATATTTTTCTGGTCAAAGACATGATATTTAATTGCTGAAAGACTGTCAGTGATAGTCCCAATTCCCACACCCTGAATATAATCGGTATTATAGCGAGCTCCTCCGGCATTATAATCTTTCCCATTTTCAATGCAATCACTGATTATTATGGAAAGAAAGGGAGCTGGCATATAGGTAGTATATAATCTTTCAATTATATTATTTCCCCTAATTTTTATCTCTATAAAATGGTGAAGCTGTTTTTTAAAGGAAGTCAGTAATTCTTCAAAAGAATTAAACTGGGTTGGTTCACCGCTTTCCATCCCTATTTTTTTACCAGTCTGAGGGTCAATACCGTTATTTAAAGTTATCTCTAAAACTTTTACTAAATTAAAATAACCGGTTAAAATGTAGCTCTCTTTACCGAAGGCACCGGTCTCCACGCAACCGCTCGTACCACCACAACGGGCATCCTCTAAAGATTTACCCTGTCTGAGCATCTCTTCGATAACTTCTTCGGCATTAAATACCGAGGGTTGACCCCAACCCTTTCTAATTATCTCGCAAGCCCTTCTTAAAAACTTATCCGGACTCTTTTTACTCAATTGAATATTGGTGCTGGGCTGTAATAATCTCATTTCATCGATTACATCGAGTATCAGATAGGTCAAGTCATTCACTCCATCAGAACCATCAACCTTTAATCCCCCATTATTAATATTGGCAAAATCGGTATAGGTCCCACTTTCCGCTAAAGTTACTCCCACTTTGGGCGGCGCCGGTTGGTTGTTAAACTTTATCCAGAAACACTCTAAAAGTTCCTTTGCCTTCTCCTGAGTCAGCGTCCCCTCTTCCAGCCCCTTTTTATAAAAAGGATATAGGTGCTGGTCTAATCTACCAGGATTAAATGAGTCCCAGGTATTAAGTTCGGTGATAACTCCTATGTGAACGAACCAGTACATCTGGAGGGCTTCCCAAAAATCCCGGGGAGGATGGGCGGGGACATACGAACACACTTCGGCAATTTTTTGTAACTCTTTTTTTCTTCGAGGATTTTTTTCAGCATCAGCCATCTCTAAGGCCTTTTCGGCATAACGCTCGGCAAAGTTGATTATCGCTTTAGCACAGATAAGCATTGCTTTTAACTCTTCCTGTTTGTCATAAGCCTCAGGGTCATTTAAATAATCAAGATTCTGGATATTTTTTTCTATGTCCCGGATAAAATCAGAAAAACCTTTGTGATATATCTTATCATCAGCCACCGTATGCCCTGGGGCTCTCTGCTCCATAAATTCGGTAAATATTCCGGCTGTATAACAGTCCTTCCACTCCGAAGTCATCTCTTTAAATATCCTACTCCGTATTGACCTGTTTTCCCAATAAGGAATGATTTTCTTTTCTTGAATTTCCTTTACTTCTTGATTTACCTGAAAAGAAATCTTTTTTCGCTTATTAATAAGTTCGAGGTCTTCCAGAGAATGACAACACAACTCCGGAAAGGTGGGAGTAGCCCGGGGGTGCTCCCCTCTTTCTCCTACAATAAGTTCTCCTTCACCAATATATATACTTTTATTTTCCAGCAAATGTTTAAAAGCTAAAGCACGAAGAACAGGAGCCGAAACTGTTCCGTTATGCATCTTATATGCCTCAGTTACTAAACTTGCTCGCTGGATAGAAATATAAGGTTGTGTATCTAAACTTTCCTGTCTTAATTTTTTTATTCTTTCATTCATATAAATTAACCTCCTAATTTCACATTCAATTTAAACTTCTTTAAAACCGCAGATACCTCGGATAATTTTTCTTCCGAAAGAGGTTGTGTAGTTGCTAACTTATAAGTCCTTTTCAATCTTCTGTATTTATCTATGCCTATATAGTGATAAGGGAGAAGATTCACTTGAGCAATTTTTAAGGAAGACAAAAATTCTCCCGTTCTCTTGATGTTTTGATAATCATCATTTATACCGGGGATTACCGGAAAACGAACAAAAATATTATGGTGTACCGAGGAGAGTTTCTTTAAATTTTCTAAAATTATCTCATTGGATACCCCAGTATATTTTTTATGCCTTTTATTATCCATTATCTTAATGTCGTATAAAAATAAATCTACTTTGGGACTTATTTTGTCTAAAATTCTCCAGGAAATATATCCGGAGGTATCGACTGTGGTGTGAATTTTCTTTTCTCTGCAATCATTGAGAAGCTCCTCTAAAAATTCAGATTGCTCCAAGGGTTCTCCACCGGAGAAAGTCACCCCCCCGCCAGATTCCTCATAAAATACTAAATCTTTCTCTATTTCTTTTAAAACCTCTTCTGCGGTCATCTTTTTGCCTATCATTTCCCGGGCTAAGGCTGGGCATTTTTCTATACACTTTCCGCAAAGAATGCATTTCTCTTTCTCGGTAACCGGAATACCATTTTTTATCTGAATAGCACCAGTAGGACAAATCGTAGAACATGCTCCACAGCTTATGCATCTATCTTCCCAGAATATCATTTCCTGCCCGCTTAACTGGCTTTCGGGATTTTGACACCACCAGCAATTAAGCGGACACCCTTTTAAAAAGACTGTAGTCCGAATTCCAGGTCCATCATGAATCGAATATCTTTGAATATTAAATATTATTCCTGTAGTCATAATTATTAAATCTTATTTAATCATTCTGTCTTTCTTTTTTTATTTTTAAAACTGCGTCAGACAACTATCCCCCCTGACAAAGTTTTTAAAGTTTTAGAGATATATATTTACCCCATAATGGATAATAGGTCAATTAAAAAATATGTCAGATGTTTAAACTTAACATCATTATTGACACATTATCAGCTTTTCATTTTTCCCATAATTTTAAGCGCTGTTTCGGTTGTTGAAAGTCCCCCTCTACCAGTACAGCGCAACTCTGCAGGTAGACTAACACCTACATCATACATAGCTTTTATAGTCTCATCAAGCGGTATCACTACATCAACACCTGAAATAATCATATTAGCTACAGCAAAAGCATTAGTAGCAGCCATTACATTTCTCCCTAGACAAGGAACTTCAACCCGGCTGGCTACTGGGTCACATATTAATCCTAACATATTTTGCAAGGCTATTGAAGCTGCATCGATACCTTGTTTAACATTTCCTCCAATTAGTTGGACTAAACCAGCTGCGGCCATTGCTGAAGCGGCACCACACTCTGCCTGACACCCACAAACTTCTGCAGAAAAAGTAGCTTGTTCTGAAATAAAAACACCAATAATACCCGCAGCAAGCATCGCTTTGATTATCTCATCATCATCTAAATTCATATACCATGCTGTACCAAATATAGCCCCAGGTATTGCACCACAGGAACCAGCAGTAGGGGCAGCCACGATTAGCCCCATAGAGCTCTTTACCTCCATCATTGCCATGGTAAAAGAAATAATATGATTCAATACACCTCCGGGAATCAACTTATTTTCTTGATTGGCTTTTTCAACCAACCAGGCTTGGGGTCCTAAAATTCGATCCTGATAAGATGTTCCCTTTAAACCGATCTCAATAGATGATTTTAATATATTAACAATTTTCCTCATCTTAGAAAATATTTTAGCTTGTGTTAATTTTCCTCGACTACTTTCATATAATACAGCTAATTCCCATAATTCCCCACCTTTCTTTTCCCAATAACTCAACATTTTGGAAGCAGTATCATACGGAATACAACAATCTTTTACCGATACAACCGGCATAACAGGATCCAACTGTCTTATATATAAAATATTTTTTAATTTCTGTAACCAAAGGATTTTAGACAGAGATAATTTTGAACTAGATTTTAAATTAATAATGCCTTGCTCTTGTTTACTATTTTCCGATAAATCGATATAGGCAATTCCTTTAATTTCCTTCTTAATCTGCTCTATTATTTTCTCAGCCTCTTTGCTTGTGATTCGGGAATAAAATAATAATGTTTCATAAAAATCTCCACAAATTGACAAGGGAAATTCCTCAATTTTTTTTATTTCAATCAAGCCGCCACCAACCGAAATAGCTTTTAAATGAATCTTTTTGCCTTCTTGATCGGCTAACATTATTTTTATGGTATTGGGATGATCAGCAATAAAATCGGTAATTTTAAATTTTATATCTATATTTTCTCCTCTTGCCTTCTCCAAAGAAATAGGCATAGTCTGATCATCCGGTATTAACCCTAACAATCCCGCCGCAAAACCAATATCGGTTCCTTGGGTATGGTAGGTGGGGGCGATAGCCCCCTGTCTTTCAAATTCAATCACAACATGCTTTAATTTCCTATCTAATAACTGACGTGCAAGATTACCAATTCTGACTGAGGCAGCCACATGAGAACTGGAAGGACCTCTCATGATCGGCCCTATGGCATCATTAAAAATACTGGCCGGTTGTTTTTTGATAAAATCACCTTCTTTTATTTCATAAACTCAATAGCCTTTTCTAATAATCGATCAATTTTTTTACAATATTCTTTGCTTAATGGTAAACGAGGAGAACGAAAATTACCTCCGTTTGCTCCTCTTCTATCCATACAATATTTTATAATCTGCACTAACTTACCTGATTCTTCTAGTTCTATACATAATGGCAAAATAACATTATAAATTTCCTGTGCCCTTTTATAATTTTTATTAATCACAGTTTCTTCGTAAATTGCCGATGATAGTTCAGGTAACGCATTACTGATTACCGATACCCAACCCTGAGCTCCCAGGAAAAATGATTCGAATACAAGCTCTTCACTACCACAGAAAGTAATAATATTTCCATGGCTAAGCCGTTCGATTTCTCTTAAACGAATAATATCTCCAGTAGATTCTTTAATATATTTAATATTTTCTTTCTCTGCTAATTTAAGAACTGTTTCTAACTGGATATCCACTCCAGATGTCCCTGGATTGTTATAAATCATAATAGGAATATTGACAGCATCTGATATTGTCTCATAGTGATAAATAATTTCTTCTTGTATAGGATTATAATAATAAGGCGGTAGAATAAGAACAGCATCAGCTCCAATCTTTTCAGCATGCTGAGTATATTCTAATGTTTTAGCTGTTGTTTCTGAAGTTGTACCTATACATACTGGAAGTCTATTATCTACAACCTTAACCACAAATTCAGCCACTTCATAGCGTTCCTTTTCGGTTAAACCAGCCATTTCACCAGTACTACCCAGAGGAATCAATCCATGTGCACCTTTCTCAATGTACCATTCAATATTTTCCTCTATTGCCTTAAAATTAATATTTTGATTTTCGTCAAAAGGTGTAACCATTACTACAAAAGTCCCTTTTAATTCTTTTATTTTTTTCTTCACAGAAAACCTCCCTGAGTTTAATTTAATTTTTATTTTCACCTTTTTTTAAATTTATTTTATAGCATAAATAATAATTTTATAATAATCATTGATTATTACATTAGATAATATCAAGATCATGCAGTTTTTCAGGTAATGGTTTACCAGTTTGCTTATCCCATCCTCTAGCCTTGTAATATTCATCCAGCATTTCTTCAAAATTCTTTATCTCACAGCCTTCCTCATCTTTATAGTCACCAAATTGGGGTAAATTTTTCATCCTTTCCGGCAATAAATCATCTTTCCGAGAAAAGCCTTCTCTCATATTAAATAACCTCTGTAAATTATATACTCTTTCTCCAATTTTTAACAAATCTCTATCAGATATATTCCAGCCAGTAATGGCAGATAATAGCATTGCTAGATGTTCCAATGTACAACCTACGTACATCATAAATTTACAAATATTTAAAACATCTGGGATTATTAAACCATCTTGTAATAATTTTACTATCTTACCTTTTCCTTTTTCTTCCCATCTACCCACTGTCTCTGGATCAGGAACGCCATACTTTATAATCCCGAAATTCATTTTCCCCGAATCATACGCCATGGCCTCCAGTGGATGAATATGGCACATTCCCCGGTTTGCAGTTCCGTAGGTAACAGCTAAAGCTTTTCCCGATCTAGGATCATGAGCAGGGGCTTCCAAGCCTTTCCCATTAATGGCAAATTCTTCTGAGCCGTTTCCCAGTTTTTTGGCAGCTTGTTTGACTCCATCAGCAAGAAGTGATCCAATTCCATCTCTCAAGGCGATTTTTTTAACTAAAAACGGTAAAACTTCTGCATTACCCCAGGTTAAATCTAAACCATCAACATCATTTTGATTAAGTACATCTTTTTCATAACATTCCATAGCAAAAGCTATCGATGCACCAGTCGAAATTGTATCAATTCCATATTCATTACATAAATAAGTGCAATTAACCGCTGCATCAACATTTTCATTTAATATAAATGCGGTAAAAGCAGCAATTGATTCATACTCTGCCCCTTCATGTACAGGGGTTTTATATTGTCCATTTTTAACTTCTACAATTCTTCCGCATGCTATAGGACAACCCCGATAGCACATATTATTTTTAATTAGATTGTTATGGGAAAAATAATTATATATTTCCTCTCCTTTTCCCCATGAATTAGACTGCCAGTTTTTGGTAGGAAAATCCCCTTCAACATCAATCCCCGGCATATCCCCTATAGTTCCGCGTTCTTTAAAAGCGGTGGTATTAGGATTTTCTTTTACCACCTTCAATGCCATCCGGACAGCTTTCTTAAATTCTTCAGGTTGAGCGGGAGTTATTTTATTTGTACCTTTAACCGCTATCGCCAGTAGATTTTTAGAGCCCATTACTGCACCGGCACCACATCGGCCTGCAGCACGACCCCCAAACATCACAGTAGCATACTTTACCAAATTTTCTCCGCCTGGGCCAATGCACATAATTTTAAAATCTGAATCACTTAGGTCGCTCTTTATTTTCACTATTTTTTCAGTTACTGTGTTGCCTTTTAGATAATCAGCGGATTTAATGCTCACCTTCCCATCATTAATAACCAAATACACCAGTTGATCCGCTTTTCCTTCAATAATTATAAAATCATAACCAGCTTTCCTTACTTCTGGTCCAAAATCTCCGCCACACCTGGATTCTCCCCACCCATTGGTTAGGGGTGATTTAAAACATAACTCTATACTTCCTCCCCCCGGTACAGCATTCATTGTTAAAGGACTAGTAGCAAAAATTAGCTTGTTTTTAGGACCTAGAGGGTCAATTCCTTCTTTAAGTTCATCGTATAAAAGTTTAGCCCCGTATCCTACTCCACCTATATACTTTCTCAAATCATCAAAATTTAAATCTTCTTCTTTCCCCTTCTTTTCATTAAGAGAAATTCTTAATAGTTTTCCTGCATAACCATTAACCATTAATATATCCCCTTTTCGCATTTTTATATTTCCCCTTGTAATCGATTAGCTATCTTATCAGGATATAAAAAATAATATTTTATAAACTTTTTGAAAAAATTCTTTTGTTCTAACATTTTTCGGATTATTTAATACTTCCTTAGTCAGGCCACTCTCTTCCAATTTACCATTATCCATAAACAAGCAGTAACTGTACATTCTCTGGAAAAAGGTATTTCATAGGTTACAATTAATGAAGTCATCCCTTCTCTTGCCAGATCCTTTATGACTTCTAGTACACCTTAAACCGATTATGGATCTAAAGCTGAAGTAACTTCATTATATAACAAGATCTTTGGCTCCATAGCCAGAGATATTGCTATGTCAATTCTTTGGGCTTGACCACCAGAAAGTTCATGACGAAAGGCATCTTTTTTGTAAGCTAATTCAACCTTTTCCAGTAGTTCGACTGCTTTTTTTCTACATTGATTCATGGGTATTTTTTTAATTTTATAAGGAGCAAGGGTAATATTGTCTAAAACGGTTAAATGAGAAAAAGATTATAATTTTGAAAAATAATCCCAATGGATTTGTGAATCTCTAATTTTTTATACTCAGAAAGTTTTTTCCCTAAAAAAAAATTCATCACTTTGTATTAGCTCTAAAGAATCAATATGTTCATCGTTAGTGAGATTAATATTATTTTAAAGATACTCTAACATTCCTAATATGTTTACTCATTAATTCTTTCGCTTGCTCGGCATTTCGTTGTTTAATCGCCTGAACCAAATTTCTGGTAATTTCAATGGTATTTTCCCTAGTATCTCTGGACATTTCAATAATCTTCTCAGTTTCTTTATATAACATTTCTCCTATAATTTTCATTAATCCATTCATGATAGGATTATGGGTTGCCTTAGCTATGGTTAAATGAAATTCCAAATCTTTAACAAAAAAGCTATTTAAATCCTTAGATTTAGCAATTTCGTTAAAAATCTTTTCAATTATATCGATTTCTTCCTGGCTTGCATTTAAGGCCGCTAATCGTGCAAACTCACCTTCTAACATAATTCTTGCTTCCATAAGATAATCCAAAGAATAATTAGAGAATTTCGAAAAAAAATTAGTGATTTCATCATATTTGCTAGCTATCTCTAAGATATAGGTTCCCTTACCTTGAATTACTTCAAGATAACCTGAAAATGATAATGCTTTAATTGCTTCTCGAACCGAAGCTCGACTAACTCCTAAAAGAGAAGCCAGTTCTCTTTCGGAAGGCAGTTTTTCTCCGGGTTTTAAAATACCCTTTTTTATTTGGTCTTTTATCTGTTGGATAATCACTTCTAAATTTGATTCCTTTTTTATTATTTTGAAATTCATTTTAACACCACCTATCTTTTTAGTAATTTATCATATTCTCTACTTTTCCCAATTACATTTAGTAGTAAAAATACAATCCTTTTAATTATAGATAGCCTATACCAAAAAGAAATTTAATTAAAATAATCCCTGCTGCAAAAAAAATTAGCAAGGAAAAGTAGTATCTTATATGTGCTCCTCTTAGTTTCTTATTAAGTATTGCTCCTAACTGAGAACCAATTAAAGAACCAGTCAAAATACAAGCAACTAGTTTAAAATCTATATTCCCTTTTAATAAATGGGTTATAGCTCCATATCCTGAGGCAAATATAATCTGAAAAAGATCTGTTCCGATAGATACACTTGTAGGAGCTCCTATTAAGTAGATTAAAGCAGGACTCATAATAAAGCCCCCTCCCACTCCTAATAACCCGGAAAGCGTTCCTACTCCAAAGCCAAGAAAAATTAAGTTCCATAAAGAAATAGATTCTATCTTGGAAGTAGGTAAAGATATAATTGGAGGAATCTTTATATTTTGAATTTTTTGAGAAAATACAGTATCTACTACTCCTCCTCGAGGAGCTCTTTTTTTGGCTTTTTTACTTTCCAAGAACATAGAAATTCCAACCAAAGAAAGAAAAATTATATAGATGATGTTTATCCAAAAATCCATTATACTGATGGTAGAGGCATTAATGGTTATAGTGCCAAGGTTTTTTAACCGCATCAAGACTCGTGCTCCTAATTCTACACCTATTATTGAACCCATTAAGATAAATCCAGCCAGTTTATAATCTATATGGCCATAACCTTTGTGTTTCAAAGTTGAAGCAGTAGATGTTCCTACCATTTGAAGAAGACTACTCCCTATGGCAATATTATAGGGAACATTAAATATCACATTTAACAATGGTACCAAAAGAAATCCTCCACCTACTCCGAATAAACCAGATAGTATACCAATAATAAGACCTGTTCCCGTAAAACTAATGCAACTAATCATTATATTTTATCCTTTACTTTTTTATGATCAAAATTAAGCAAAAGTATATATTTATTTTAGAAAATATATTATAATTATTATTTAATTCAAAAGTTTTTAAAAATATGATTATAAATTAAGGCAGAATAACTCCATTTCTGGTTGCTTCGAGAACCGCCTTGGCTAATTCGGCAATACCATGAGGAAAACCAATAATTTTATATATGAAGAGAAAACCAACTATGCCGTAGGCAGTGCTTCGGTAGTAAAAAATATGGTAGCTGTAGTAATTATTCCTAAAATTAATTTTTCCTTCCATGCAGCTTGATAAATGCTGCTAGCTACTCCTGTTTTTATCATATTATCAGCAAAACCATATTCTTGTACAACTTTTTTTAAACTTTCAGGAACAGGAACAATAAAAGCGATAAACGCAAAAATGGCAACTCCTATGAATAACCAGAACATCTTACTATCCATACAAAGTTTATTGTAATTTTTAGTAGGTAATTCTTGGTTCATTTATTCCTCTCAAATGATTGTTTCTTTAACTATAATTTTTTTAAATAAATCCTTGGTCTAAATAAGGTCTTTTTGCTTTATAATTCAATTACTAAAATCTCCTTTCTTTATTTTCTCAATGATATTATTAAATCTATCTATTGTATATCGAAAAAATTCTTGGTAAGCAAGACATAAAATATTTAATCGTGGTTTTCCATCAATAAAAGGCTCACGCCAGCGACGGCAACCTCCTCGACATAGACTAAACCAGGGACATTCTCGACAAACCGGGTCAACATAAATTGATGATTGCACAAATTGCTGTACCACCGAAGAATTTAATAATTGAGAAAAGGATTGATCCTTTATATTTCCCAAATACCATTGATCAATAACATAAAAATCACAGGGATAAACACCGCCATTGGCCTCTATGATAAATTGACAGGTACACCGCCCCATCATACCACAGGCTTCTGGCGGATATCCCATCATCAATTGAAGTAAATTATCAAAATAGCGGATGCTAACAATTTTATGATGGATCACATCATCATACCATAAATCAAATAATGTTTTTAAGAAACTACCATATCTTTCAGGAGTTAAAGAATAAGGATATTGACCCGGATTTTCCTGCAAATGATCCATACAGGGAATAAATTGTATATACTGAAATCCTTTTTTTTGAAAAAACCGGTAAACCTGATGAGCATGTCGGGCAAGCTGTGAAGTGACCACAGACAAAACATTGAAATCAACATGATATCTTTGTAAAAGTTCAATGCCATGGATAATCCTTTGATAAGTCCCTTTCCCTTGATGGTCTACACGGTATAAATCGTGTATGGATTTGGGGCCATCTAAAGATACCCCGACCAAAAAATGATTTCTTGCAAAAAAACGAGCCCATTCCTGATCAATTTTAAGACTATTTGTTTGTATGGAATGATTAATTTTTATCTTTTTTTGATTATACTTTTGTTCATGTTGAATTAGTCTTTGAAAAAATTCTAAACCAATCAGCGTTGGTTCTCCGCCTTGAAAGGCAAAAGTACATTCTTCCTCTACTTCTTTTAAAGCCTTTTGCACTATTATTTCTAATAATTCAAAATTCATAAATCCATACGATTTTCGTATTCTTTTATTTGAAATATCATGATAAAAGCAGTACTCACATTGCATGTTACAATTACTAGAGGAAGGTTTTATCATTATACTTAACGAGTTAATCATATTAAAAATCTTTTCTGATACTTTTTATGTTTTCATTTATATTAAAATTGTATATAGTGTTTACACTCATATACTAAAATATTAATTTGTCTTTAATTTTTATAAAGTAAGCATCACAGGTAATAATTCTCTATCACGCATTTTTTCACATATTATCATACTATCTGGTATAAAAAATATTTCTCTTATAAAATTATTATCACTAATAGGAGTAAACTCACTTCCTCCATATATAACTTCGGGAATATGATTATATAAGAAGATTATCTCCTTCGTAATTACACTCTATAGCACAGTGTTTGTTTTTTCTGTAGTAATCCACCTTTAACTCTATTGCAAAATGATTCTTATTTTTAAGTCATGAATTACTAATTTAGAAATATAAGAATTTCTATTCCATCAAGATAGATTCGATTCTAGCCTTTATCGTATTTCTTAATTTTGTATATTGGATACTGTTTCTACTGGAATAAATACTTTCATTTTATCATGATAATAATAAGTTCTTAGAAAATAATTAAATTAAAAAATAATTTCTTTATTTTCTAAATAACACCTACTTTAATATTTTAAGACTCATTAAATAAATAGATTAATATAACTCATTTATTTTTCTCATTATTCTTGTATGGCACGTAACAATCCCTATCAACATCAGGGAATTTAGATCCATATCGCACATATCTCCTGGCAAGATTTACAGTGGAACCAATCTCCCAATATGTTATACGCCCTTTTGATAAAGCATTGCTAACCAAGATGCTCTTTTTCTGATGCCTAATTATTTTATCTTTAATATTTTTCGTGTCCCATTTTTGCTGAACTAGAGAAAACATCATATTTTCTAATTTTTTATATTCTGATAAACCTGATAAATTTTTCAATTCATGTGGATCATTATACAAATTATACAGCAATGGTGGATAAGCTTCGCTCCATACATATTTATATTGGTTTTTCTTAACCATTAATCTAGGAGCTAATGTTCCACTATCAGTCTGCTCAGCATAAGCAATATTATCCCAATTATTACTATTTCCATTTATAACATCTAATAAAGTACGTCCATCTAAATCTAGAACATTTTTGTAATTATCAATATTGCAACTACATACATCAAGAATTGTAGGCATTATATCCACCAAAGAAGTGTTTTTAGTAACCCTTTCAGGTTTAAACATTAAGGGAAAATTGAATATTAATGGAACCCTTATAGATGATTCAAAAAAGGTTTTCTTATACCACATCCCTCTTTCTCCTAACATTTCTCCATGATCAGAAGTAAAAATTACAATTGTATTTTTATCTAGGCCTGTTTCTTCAAGAGCTTCAAGTAATTTACCTATTTTTTCATCGACATAACTAATCATACTGTAGTAACCGTGCGTAGCATTTTTAATATCTAAAATATTAGTAATCTTATCCATATTATATATTTCATAAAGATAACGAGAATGTGGATCTTGCTCTTCTAATGGAATTGGAGAAACTTTAGGCATGTCTATCTCATCATTATTATACAAATCCCAATATTTCTTAGTAGTAATAAACGGATCATGGGGATGACTAAAAGAAATGAATAAAAGGAATGGATTTTTTTTATCTAATCGAGCAATTTCATATATTTGCCTTCGTCCTTGACAAAAAACTTCTTCGTCATAATCCATTTGCATGTTCCACGCATAAGTACCTGCATCTAATGCTGAATCTATACTGCTAATTTCATTACTTTTCACAAATCTTGCATCTGTTTCCCAATTTGAAGTCCAAGAAAAATCAGCAGGATAAATTTCTGTTGTTACCCTCTCCTCAAATCCATGTAATTGATCAGGTCCTATAAAATGCATCTTTCCAGATGAACAAGTATAATAACCCTCAGATCTCAAAAAATGCACAAAAGTTGGTATTGAAGCCTTAAATTCAGCTCCATTATCATAAACCTCTATCTTAGAGGGAAGATTACCAGATAACAAGCTAGCCCTTGATGGAACGCATAAAGGACAGGTTGAATAGTTATTTTCAAATACAATTCCATTTTTGGCTAATTTATCTATATTTGGGGTTTTTACAACTTTATTCCCATAGCAAGATAAGGCTAATGCACTTAATTGATCAGCCATTATTATTAAAATATTTGGCCTTATTTTTTTATTTATTGATTTCATTTTAATACTCCTCCTATTTTATATACATTTATAATTTTATAACTAATTTTTACTCTGTTGGTGTTCCCAATTTAGATGTCATTTTTTTATATTCATTCATAAGCCAATTTGTATATTTTCCAGGAACTCTTTCTCCAATTTTTTTACCATCAATTTCTGAGACCGGAACAATCTCTCCGACTGTACCACATATAAATACTTCGTCAGCATTGTAAAATTCTGAAATTGAAATATTTCTTTCAATAACTTTGCACCCTTTCTCTTTGGCCAATTCAATTAAATATTTTCTAGTAATACCAACCAATATATAATCAATTGTGGGTGTATAAAATATGCCATCCTTTATCATAAATATAGTTGTTCCATTAGTTTCTGCTACAAATCCATTTATATCTAACATAATCGCTTCATTGGCCCCTTGTCTATTTGCTTCTATGCTAGCCATTATTTGATTTAATTGATTCATAGAATGAATTTTTGGATCTAAAAAGTAAGGAGCAGCCCTTCTAAAGGTAGAAGTAATTAATTTGACCCCTGATTTGTTGAATATTGGTGGTTTGTAATCATATAACACTACAATAGATGCCCCACCAATATTATATTTTGGATTCATTCCTGAAACTATTTTCTTCCCACGAGTAACCATTAGCCTTATATGTATATCATCTTTTATTTTATTTACTCTAACAGTTTCTAAAACTATTCTTTTCATCTCTTCTCGACTAATCCCTATATCAATATCAATAGTCTTTGCAGACTCAAATAATCTTTTTATGTGTTCTTCTAGCATAAACACTTTTCCTTGATAGACTCTTATGCCCTCATAAATTCCATCTCCATGCATGAATCCACTATCATATACGGAAATAAATGCTAATGATTTTTTTACAAATTTACCATTCACATAGACGATAGTATCTTCATCGGACTTCTTAACCATAGTAACCCTCCATTCCTATTAGCTTAATATTCTTATTATTAAAAAGTATCGACCTATTAAAATTAATCTTAAATTCCATTTGATCATGAATTAAACTTTTAATTAATTGCTTTATTTAAAAATTCCCTAATTAAGCCCATAATATTTAGACTCTTCAATTTACGTAATTATAATAATCAATACAGACATTTAATATTAATTTATATTTAATTATTTCTTTATTCAGGTTACTGTAATACATAGTGGTCAACTTTCTTTAGTTTTTTAATTGATTAATTAAAATATCCTACTCTGGATAGTTCTCGTAAAACACCCACCCAGGGTTTACCCTGTTCTGGCCCTCTTAGTTTCAGCTTGCTGAAATGAGTTCACTAGTCAACTAACTCAAATAAATCATCTATGACTTCATCAAGAAGACCAATAAATTCTTTTTCGTCTTTCACGCAAACATATTTTTTTTCATCAATTTTATCTATAATTCTGTTAAGCTTATCATTAGCGATAAGATTATTGCTTTTAAGCATCCAAAATAATTTACTCATAATTTCTACAAGGCGAAATGATCCATAGATTTTAGGTTCATCTATACATCCTCTTGCACTTGTAGCTATATATGAAAATAGCTTCATTATATCCTGTTCATTCATTAAATTCTTTCTCCCCATCTGTTTTCGAAAGAAACTTCTTCTACTGTTTTTCTCTTAGGAGGTTTTGCCTCTTTCATTGGATATCCAATACTAATAATCAACTCTGGTGAAACATAATCTGGCAATTCCAAAATCTTCTGAATTGCTTTACCATTAAAAGATTTTATTGCACAGGTTCCCACCCCTTTTTCAGTTGCTAACAACATTAAATTTTCTGCTGCCATAGAAATGTCCATTAAACATAGTTCATCTCTTCCTAGTTTTCCGCCTTTATTAAATGCTTTATTTCTGTCACTACAAATTACAATGACATTAGGTGGATTACCTAATAATCCTGGACTAAAAGAACTTATTTTATTCAATACTTTTTTATCATTAACTATTATAAAATACCACGCTTGCATATTACTTGCAGATGGTGCCCAAGTAGCGGCTTTTACTAATTCTAGTAATAGATCTTTTGGTATATCTTCCTGCTTATAGTGCCTAATGCTTCTTCTTTTTATTATTATATCTATTATACTATTCATTTCCTATCATCCTCTTTCTTAGGTGGTTTCATAGGATTGTTGTCCGGCTTCAAAATATGGTTACAAGTTGACACCCCAGAACCTCCTTATTTTTGTTCTCTGTTTCAACAGAATCATAGGCAAAAGTCAAATTTTCTTGCACCTCCTTTTCGCCCCTGATTGATTCTAACATTTTTTTTACTACTTTGTTTCTCTAAGATCAAATTCTTCTCCCGCTCTTAGCTCCCCCCTGTTACTACGAATATTGTTACCATCACTTAAAGATATTACACTTAATTACTCCAGATTTATTTTTATTTTCCAAACCGTAATAAAAGATCATCCCTGATACTGACACTATTCTTTTCTATTTCTTACTACCCCACTAAAGTTTATACTCACTGTGGGGACTAAGAGCCCTAAAAAAGGTCTGAGAGCTTCCAGCTTTCAATCTCTTCTTGAGGGGGAGGCAGGTATTCATTCTTCTTGTTGAAATACCATCCATGCTTATTTCTCAAATCCACAAGGAATTCAGCGTAATTTAAGGCAGCCAAAGCAACATCAATAACTGGTACCCCTAAAGTACTCTGCAACTCTTGATAGAACCCAAATTGATGAGTACAGCCAAGGATGATAACTTCTGCTCCATCCTGTTCAATCGCTTTTTCCGCAGCCTGAACTATTCTCCTTTTAGTCTCTTCAGGGTCCATCTGAAGGTCTAGTACCCCCATGCCAATGGGCTGGAAGGAGGCTAAGTGATCCTGAAATCCATACTTGATGACATTTTCTCTCATAAGAGGTATCCCTTTAGTCGCTCCCACAATTATGGAAAAACGTTGCCCTAAAGTCACCGCAATATGCATGGAAGCTTCCGCCGGAGCAGTTACCACCAATTTTTCCGCAATTTCTCTGGACTCTCTTAAGCCGGGATCGTAAAAGCACCCGATGATTGCTGCGTCAAAATTTTCTTTTTCTGCCTCTTTGATAATTTTTAAAATCTTAGGCACTACCAGCGACCCGTAGGAGTAGTATCTCAGGTGTCTAGGACCCTCGTCAAAGAAGTTACTTCTAATTCCGTCTCAGGGTCTTTAAATTGAGATAGATACCCTTTCCAGGAATCAACGGTCTCGCTTACTACAGGCTCAATATATAGTACTCTCCTCTTCACACCAATCACTCCTTTATTATTTTTTATTTTCCAGTTTAGTAAATAGGTGGCATCTAACTATATGTCCAGGAGAAAACTCAATCATCTCCGGGTCTACTTTCGAGCAAATGGACATTTTGTAGGGACATCGGAGATGGAAGCTACATCCGGGGGGGATATTAACCGGGCTTGGGATCTCCCCAATAGAAATAACCTTTTTGGGTTTTAACTTCTTTTCTTCCTCAGTAATCACCGGGACTGAGGAGATCAGCATCTGAGTATAGGGATGAAGTGGTTTTTCGAAGAAGGTAACAGCCTCAGCCACTTCACAGATCTTTCCCAGATACATAATAGCAATTCTATTGGCAACATTTCTCATTAAGCTCAGGTCATGTGTGATAAATAGATAAGTCAAGTGCATCTCTTTTTGCAGATCTATTAACTTATTTATAATTTTAGCCTGTACTGATACATCCAGAGCTGAGGTTGGCTCATCGAGAACAATCAATGATGGATTTGATGCCATAGCTCTGGCAATGGCCACCATCTGTTTTTCTCCTCCGCCGATTGAGGGGGGAGATTTGTAGAGGTAATCTGGAGAGAGCTCCACCTTTTCCAAAAGTTCAACCATTTTTTCTTGGAGCTGTTTTTTAGGCGTCTGGGTATGAATCCTGAAGGGCAAGGCTAGGATTTGTTCAATCGTTTGCCTGGGATTCAGGGAGGACCCAGGATCCTGAAATACGATCTGAATTTCTTTTTTTGAAGATAAAGACCTCCTTGATGCCTCCATGCCTATATTTTTACCTTTAAACAAAATCTGACCAGAGGTTGGACGATACATGCCCACGACAGTGTAGGCAATAGTGCTTTTCCCAGATCCGGATTCTCCTACTAATCCTAAAGTCTCACCATACTTGATGTTAAGGGCCACTCCATCTACTGCACGAACGTATATCGGGCCTTGCTTGTCCTTTCCAATATGAAAGTATTTCTTCAATTTTTCAATTTTCAAAATTACATTATTTGTCACTTGTTTCATTTATTCACCTCTGAGTTAAGTAGCACGCTACTAAATGATCATTCTCAATCTCAAATAATTGCGGTGGCTTTTCTGAACAGATCGGGCTCTCCTGTTCACATCTGAGCTGAAATCTACATCCAGAAGGTGGATTCAAATAGCTCGGAATTTTCCCAGGAATACCCTTGGCTATTCCACCTCCTGATATTTTTGGGACCGAGGCAAGTAGACCTTTGGTATAAGGATGAACAGGGTTTTTAAAAAGGACCTCAGGAGTAGCAGTTTCAACAATTGTCCCTGCATACATAACATAAATTCTATCCGCCATTTCTTTTGCTACACCCAAAGAATGGGTAATTAAAATGATGGCTGTATTCCTCTTTTCCACGATCTTATTCAAAAGCCGATGAATCTGGTCTTGAATGGTAACATCCAGTGATGTCCCAGGTTCATCCGCTATGAGTAAATTTCTCGGAGAGGATATGGCCATGGCGATACAAACCCTCTGTCTCATACCCCCGCTTAATTGAAAGGGATAATTAATACGCATCCTTTCAGGATCAGGAAGATATACTTCTTTTAATGCCTTTATAGACTGCTCCTTGATTTTTTCCTTATGCTCATTCTCTGCAAAAGCAGATGAATACTTAATCACATCACCAATTTGATTTCCGATAATAAAAACTGGGTTCAGAGCTGCGGTAGGGTCTTGGAAGATCATGGCAATCTCCCTAGAGCGAAGGCTTTGGAGCTCTTTAAAATTCATCTTTAAGATGTCCTGCCCTTTATAAAATATCTGACCTTGAGGAATGTGGAAGTCTCCGGGGGGAAGAATTTGTAAAATTGATTTCATAGTGGTAGTTTTCCCACAACCCGCTTCTCCTACAAGGCCAACCCGTTCACCTTCTCGCACCATTAAGTGAACGCCATTAAGTACTTTTAAATAACCACCATACACTCTGTACCAAACGTGTAAATCTTTTATATCTAATAGAATATTTTCTTTGGTTTTCATATCTCAATCCCTTCCTATCTCAAGCATATCTCTAATGCCATCACCTAATAAGTTGAAACCCAGAATGGCAAGCACGATAGCTAGGGCGGGGAAAACAATAACCCACCATAAATTGGGCATGTAAATCGCTCCATCCGAAACCATCTGGCCTAATGCAGGGGTAGGGGGTTGTTCTCCTAGACCTACAAAGCTCAGGGATGCTCCGATTAAAATTACCCACCCTACATCCAAAGCCATCTTAGTAAAAACTGGAGACAAACAGTTAGGGAGGATTTCTCGAAGGAGAATATGAAATTTACTCGCACCGGTTAAATCTGCTGCAATAACAAAATATTCGTTCCTTACGGAAGAAGCCATTCCATATACCAACCTGGCATACCATGCCCACCACGTTAACGAGATTGCAATCATTGAGTTCATCAAGTTTGGCTCTAATACTGATGCTATTGCTAGCGCCAGCATCAGGGGCGGGACGCCAAGGAATACATCGGTGATACGCATGATTATAGTGTCAATCCAGGTATTCTGTAAATACCCGGCAATTAACCCCAGGAGAATACCTGGTGGTACTGCTATAGCCAGGACAACGACTGCCATAATCAAAGCACCACGAAACGCAAAGATGACCCTTGAGAAGATGTCCCTTCCTACGTAATCTGTCCCAAAAAGATTCTGCAAGGAAGGTGGTTGCATCGCATTCTCAAAATCAACAAAGGGGCCAGTGTGATCAGGGTAAGGAATTATCCAGGGCGCAAAAATTGCTGAAATAATCATCCCGGCGACAATCACCAGGCCTACTATTGATAACTTATTCCGGGAAAACTTATACCAATTTTTCCCCAGATTGATCCAGAATATGAATTTGGGTCTTACTAAACTGATAGCTATTGAATTATTAGGTTGATTCGAGTTTCTCATTTTATATTTATATACCTCGGCTAGTTCTCAATCTGATTCTGGGATCCAGAAAAGCTAAAGTAATATCGACGATAATGTTCATGACCATGAAGATGGCACCAAATACAACGAACACTGTGGAAATAGCGACTAAATCTTTGCTCATCATCGCGTTGATACCGTAGCGCGAAAGCCCGGGCCAGTTAAAAATCATTTCCACCAGGAAGGCATTAGCAAATATGTTGGCAAACTCCATGCCCATCATCGATACCGTGGGAATCAGTGAAGGTTTAAGAAGATACTTAAACATTATCACTCTCTCAGGGATACCATACCCCCGTTCTGCAGAAAGGAAGTCCTTACGCATATTGTCAACCATAGCAGAGCGGTTAATGCGGGCATCCTGAAAAATATGTGCTAAGGATAAGGCAACGGAGGGTAAGATCAGGTGTTTGAACGCATCCCAGAAGGCCACAAAATTTCTCTGGATTAAACTGTCCAGGGTCAATAGACCCGTGATCCTGGTAGGATAGCTTATTCCAGGACTCAGCCTGCCCAAGACTGGTAATATTGGCCAGTAGTATCCAAACAGCAGCATAAAAATAATCGCTGCCACGAACGCCGGAATAGCCACTCCAAAATAGCTCAGAATCCTAATTAAATTATCTACCCAGGTGTCCTTATATCGAGCTGCAAGGGTTCCGAGGAGAATACCAAAAATAACCATTAGTATCCCCGCAAAAATAGCCAGTTCCACCGTTGCTGGAAGGTATTCCTTAATATCTTCTGATACCGCCCTTTTAGTAACCAAAGAACGACCAAAATCCCCAGATAAAACCCCTCTGATCCAGTAAAAATATTGCTTCGGTAAGGGTTTATCCAGATACATTTCCTGCCTTAGCCTCTGAACCACCTCTTCAGGAGCTCTCGGCCCGAGGGCCATGCGAGCCGGGTCACCCGGGACAACTCGCGCAATTATAAAAATCACTATCGACAGGCCAAAAATTACAAAGATCGAGAGTAACAATCGCTTAAGAAGGAAACTGCCAAATTTCATTAGATGAACACTCCTTTATTCCATATTAAGCAGGCTCTTAATTAAGAGCCTGCTTAATTCCAACGTGCTTAGAGAATTTTACGCTAGAGTAAACATTATGGTTTGAACGGCGTATATGGCGGCTGTGCCTTTTCAGAAGTAACCTTGAAATCTCGATAATAAAAGTTATAACCCCCATTGGGGTTATACAGTTTTCCTTGCTTAACCGCCTCGGCGGCAGGGAAAACCACGTAATCGCTTCGATAAGCTTGCCTTACTGCTGATTCATTAATCCATATTGATGGACAGAGTTCTGCAATTTTCTCCTGAATGACATAGTATTTTTGGAATCGCTCTTTTTGATCAATGGTACTAATCGCATCCTCAATCATTGCGTCAATTTCGGGGTTCTGCAGCCATTCTCCTTGAAACCAGGTTCCACAAGAAATAGAATGGTAGCGAGACTCTAACATCGATCCTGCTTCAGCATAATGAGGATTGACAGAGATGAGGACTCCGTGAGGAGTGGTTTTGAGTTTAGACATAATATCACAAATGGCGGGCCAGGTCATCTTAACGACGTTTACCTTTATTCCCAGCTTGGCAGCATTAGCCTGAACCATCAAAGCAACTTTTTCCCTATCCTTAGTGCCCCCTGGCCAAATAATATCAATGGGGTACTGGTCCAATTTCCCGTAATAGGGAGACTGTTTTATTTCTTCTTCTGCTTTTGCTAGATCCAATTTATATGGCTTAAGATTGGGGTTGCAGCCAGGGGTGCCGAAAGCAACAGGACCAGGAACAGGTTTGGAGCCGGGGAAAACTTTGTCAATAATTTGCTGGTAATCAATGGAGTAAGCAAGGGCCTTTCGGAAATGAATATCGTCTGTCGGAGACTTCTTGTTGTTAAGCATTAAGTTCAGGACTTCACCCTCTACAAGAGAGACCACCTCCACGTTGGGAAGCTGATCAAGAGCAGCGAAATTTTCGCTGGTTTGCCTTTGGTCAGTAATTTCTAGTTCCCCTCTCGACATAAGGGTCCTTACGGTAACCGCCTCAATGGTTCCGATCTCTTTCACATACTGCGGGGCATCTTTATTCTCCCATCCAGCCCAGTAATCGTTGAATTTCTCCATCAGGAGATATTCCTGGGTTTTCATCTCCTTGACTTTATAAGGACCTGATCCGGCGTCATGAGCGACTAGCCATCCCTTGCCATAATCACCGAACTCCCCATATTGACCATCTTTTTGTATATTCGCCATTACCTGGTTTTTATTAAGAATGTAAAGTCTTATCAGCGCTCCCAGGAAGGGTCCAAAGGGCTTTTTGAGGGTGAACTGAACCTTGTATTTTTCGAGAGCCTTGGCCCCTTTAACATTCATAGTGAAGAGATAACCATACCCCTCTCCGATGGCCATGATCCTCTCCAGAGAGAAAACCACATCATCTGCTGTAAGCTCGTCTCCGTTGTGGAACTTAACTCCGGGTACTAATTCAAAGGTATAGGCCAATTCATCCCCAGATACTGTCCAGCTCTTTGCCAGCCACGGTTTCATGCTGCCATCCGGATTTGGAAATACCAGCGAATCATACAGATTAACAAGAGCAACGGTACTTGTATAGTCTGTTCCAACTGCTGGATCGATATAGCAAGGCCACGTATTGGTTTGGCGAATGACCTTAACCTCTTGTTGTGTATATCCGGCACAAGATAGAATCAACACCAGGCTTACTACCAAAACTAAAAACAATCCATTCCTTAAAAATCTAACAAAATTACTTGCTTTCATAACTTCTCTCCTTTCCTTTATAAGGTTTAATTTTTTACTTTTCTTTTCCTCTAACCATTAACAATTTAGTATCACATTATTCCCTTCCTCCCTCCTTATACCTTTTAAATAAGGTAAACTTTCTGCTTAGAGATCTGCTGGTATTCTTTTTGATAGTTTCCACTACTTTACTTACGGCATACTTTGGGGGAATGACCATATACAAATAATTGATCTATATTTTTTACTTTTCCTGAAGATAGTTTAGGAGGAAGAGCAAATGCTTTTTTTGAATGCATCAATCCAATGCTAACCAAGCTTTCTGCCATCTTTAAAGCAATTTTTGGAGGATTAATTACAGGTATTTTTAAAAATTTTGATATTTCATCGGCAACATTCAAAAAACCCATCATCCCACATCCTAATACCAAACAATCTGCCCCATCGTCTTCAATCGCTTTTTGACTTACTCTGATTATTTTTTCCAATGTAAATTTTCTATTTACCGCTAAATCTAATACCGCAATATTTAAAGCACGCACAGAAGCTAATTTATCCAATACGCCAGCCTTATATACAACTTCTTCGTAAATAGCTATCTCTGATTCATAAAGACCAATAATAGAAAATTTATGCCCCAACATAGCCGCTGTTAATACACTGGCTTCTCCCAGACTAACTACTAACATTTTTGTGGTAATTTCTCGCATAGCATCTAAGCCAGGATCTGCCGCACAACCTAAAATAGCGGCATCATACCCTTCTTTTTCTAAACGAAATATTTCTTTAGCCGTAGCACTAAAACTTAAATATTCTTCATACTTACATTCTATAGTCGTTGGTCCTTCAGTAACAATTACAATATTAACTTCTGTATTTGGGAATGCCCATTCTTTTAATAATTCCCCTCGAGGGGTCGCCTCCTGAACATCCCAGTAAAAGGGAACTGGAACTACGTATCCTATTTTCATTTTTGCACCTCTATCAAAAATATTTTGAGATACACTCCACTATTATCTTCCTTCTTAATTTAGACTTTCCCTAATTTTTCTGCTAACTTTTTAAGTTCTGGGTCTAAAAGGTGACCATTGTCCATAATTTGGACGCCATCCAACCAAACAGAAGAATCTAAACATATCCCATCAGTATGTGAAGGGCCATGAACACCATCTGGTTTAATTAATAAACTACCAATATGGCCAATTCCCCATTCTGTACAACCCCATACTCTTTCATCTTCTACTACTCTTCCTGTAAGTTTCGCACCTGGGTTAAAACCATAACATACATGAGCCATTTTAAGCATCTGGGGATGATCAAAGCTTTTCATCCACGATTCAAATTCTCTTGCTTGATTTCCTCCATCAACTTTAACAATTTCTCCTGCTTTAATAGTCAAAAAAATTGGTTCTTTAAGCATAGTATCACTACAACCATTACTAATTGAACCATCAAATACAATCGTTCCATTAATCGTCTCAAGATCTGGAGACCAACCAATTTGACCAGATAGCATATGTGAGCCCGGAACATGAGCATATCCAACGTGGGCTATAACTGGATAATTTGGATCAGGCTTTCCTCCGGAAATTTTTTTGTTATCAAATTCTACATCCGTACCAGCAGGTGTAGTTATGCGAACATGTTTAGCATTTCGAGTCATATCTGCTGTCTTATTCAGAAAATCCTTCAATGTAGACGAGTCAACACGTGTTATGCATCTTGTCATCATATCAGCATCCATTCCAACAAGGTTCATATGCCGAAGCTTTTTATTCTCCTTCATTGCAACATTGTATGGTGTTGAATAGAGCAGTTGACTATACTCCGCCCAAGCATCAGCCTCTTTTAGGGCTGCTGTCAAAGTTGCTATAGGTAATACCGCATCTGCTTCTTTCCCCTTTCCTTTGTGTGCTGCTACCCAAATCACCATAGGTTTTGCACCAATAGAAAATGCAGCAGCAGCAGTAGAATTTACAACTTGAGAGTCACTTTCCGTATCTGCTGTTATAATAAAATTCTCTCCTTCTTTTAAATTAAAAAGTTCTTTTGTAAGTGTATTACAAGCCTTCGCTACTTCAAATTGATTTTGTAACATTTTATTTTATTTTCCTCCATCTAATAAATAATCATAATAATTAAACTAAATTTTTTTATTATACGGCACAACAAACACCAAAGTTATTCTATATCCCACTTCCATTTTAACTTTCCTTTCTCAACTAATGAAACTATTAATTTATTAAATTAAATCAATCTAATCACCCCCCCCTCGTATAAAAAGTATATTCCCCTCTAGATAAGTTACAAGAAAATCTGGGTAGGTTTATCTATTATTATAATTTTAAAAGAACGAATCAGAGTTACAGGCTTAAAGAAATCTAAAGAACTTTTCCCTATAATTTATTTTTAACCATTTAAAGAATTCTTCCACCCAATAATTTTCTACAAAGAATTTTCACATAAGATTTCTATTAAGATTTTCTACAATAGCAATTATATACTTTTTAGTTCTTTCTAAATCTTCTATATATATCCACTCACCAATAGTATGTACATTCATCATTCCAACTGCCAAATTAGTTGAAAGAATACCTTTTTCATTAAATATATTAGCATCGGTCCCTCCCCCACCTGAACATACTTCTGGTTGAAGTCCAATTGATTCTGCAGCCTTTATAGCAACTTTTACTATTGGAGAAGTTGAAGATAAATTATATCCATTGTAATTTTTCTTAATCTCAATTTCTGTTCTAGCATTAGCTTTTTTCGCCAGATTTTCCAATGTTTCTTGCAATTTATAAATATAGCTTTCAATCTTCTCATTATTTCTACTTCTAACTTCTCCTTCTAAAACAACTTTATCAGGTATAATATTAGTTGCTTTACCTCCTGAAATAATACCAATATTTGCAGTAGTTTCTTCATCTATCCTTCCTAAATTTATCTGCGAAAGAAAATCTCCAGCAATTTTAATAGCATTAATTCCATTCTCAGGATTAGCACCTGCATGAGCTGCTCTTCCTCTAATTACTATTTTAAAATCTCTCTGCGAGGGGGCGCTTGTAATGATTCTCCCAGTTCTTCCTATAGCATCCAGAATAAAGGCCATTTTGCTCTTTAGCCGAGAAGTATCTAAATTTTTTGAACCTAATAAACCAATTTCCTCACATACAGTAAATATAATTTCTATATCACCATGGGAAATGCTATTCTCTTTAATAAAACGCAAGGCTTCTAATAAAGCTGCTATTCCAGCTTTGTCATCTGCTCCCAATATTGTCTTCTCATCACTTACAATTCTACCGTCTTCCTTTATTTGGGGATGAATATTGTTTCCAGGAGTAACTGTATCCATATGCGCAACAAACGCTACTGGACAAAATCGTTCAACATCGCCCTTTAACCTAGCAATTATGTTCCCAGTATTACCTCCTATTTCTTTTGCCGTTTTATCTATAATTACTTCTAATCCTAAATCTTTTAACCTCTTTAGTAATAATTTAGCTATTTTCGCTTCATTTTTGGATATACTATCAATTTTAACTAATTCAATAAATTCGCTAACTAATCTATTACTGCTATTAAGCATAGAATAATTTATCTCTCCTTATATTTTTAAATATTTTCAAAGCTACCAAACTCCATCTAAAAAGCTATCTTTATATAAAATACTCACACCAAACTATTCTATTGGTGTTACCAATTCAGATGTCAATTTTTCATATTCATTCATAAGCCAATTTGTATATTTTCCAGGAACTCTTTCTCCAATTTTTTTGCCATCAATTTCTGAGACCGGAACAACTTCCCCGACTGTACCACATATAAATACTTCGTCAGCATTGTAAAATTCTGAAATTGAAATATCTCGTTCTACAACTTTATATCCCTTCTCCTTGGCTAATTTAATTAAAATTCTTATAGTAATACAAATCAACATATAATTAATTGTTAATACAAGCCTTTACTGGTAAATATTACAAAAAAATATTTTTCAAAGACTTATTATAGGTAAGACTTAATATTTATATAATTAATCCCTACTATATTTGATAGGTAAACTGATTTAAAAGTAAAAAATTGTAGTACTGTACTATCCCTAACACTTTACCAAAAAGCTTTATTTATTTTTTAAGATATTTTAAACATCGAAATATTTTTGAATATCTATCAAGTACCATCTAATTGTCTAACTTATTCGTTATCAATTTTTTTAAAAAATGTTTTTTACTTTCTATATGTTCAATCATCCATTTTTTTGCGTCATCTGAATTTCTCTCTTTAATTGCTTTTACTAAATTATAAATAGTTTTTATTGTATAATTTCTTGTATCCTTTGAAAAATCAATAATCCTCCGAGTTTCTTTATATAACATTTCTCCTATAATTTTCATTAATCCATTCATGATAGGATTATGGGTTGCCTTAGCTATAGTTAAATGAAGTTCCAAATCTTTGACGAAAAAAGTGTTTACATCCTCAGAATTGACAATTTCATTAAAAACCCTTTCAATTACATCGATTTCTTCCTGGCTTGCATTTAAGGCTGCTAATCGTGCAAACTCACCTTCTAACATGATTCTTGCTTCCATGAGATAATCTAGAGAATAATTGGAGAATTCCGAAAAAAAATTAACTATTTCATCATATTTGGTAGCCATCTCTAAAATGTAGGTTCCTTTACCTTGAATTACTTCAAGGTAACCTGAAAATGCAAGGGCTTGAATAGCTTCTCTAACAGATGCTCTACTCACTCCTAATAGATCAGCTAATTTTCTTTCTGAAGGCAGTTTTTGTCCGGGTTTTAAAATACCCTTTTTTATTTGTTCTTTTATCTGGTGGACAATTACTACTAAAGTAGATTCCCTTTTTATTGTTTTGAAACTCATTTTAATATTACCAATAGGATATTATTTTTATTATGTTGTATGTTATCTTATGGTATGACCAGTTATCAATATAAAAATAACACATCTCTTTATTTTCGTCAAGTGCTTATTTGCTTTTTTGTTTGCTTTTTTCATTTAAAAATTAAAATTGGACCAAATTAAGGCCAGAACTTTCTAAAAATTCTTTTACCTTCTCCTGAGTTAGCGTTCCCCTTTCTAACCCCTTTTTATAAAAGGTGTATAAATGCTGATCTAATCTACCTGGATTAAATGAGTCCCAGGTATTAAGCTCGCTAATAACTCCTAAGTGAATGAACCAGTACATCTGTAGGGCTTCCCAAAAATTGCGGGGAGGATTTGCGGGAACACAAGAACAAACTTTGGCAATTTTTTGTAACTCTTTTTTTCTTTGAGGATTTTTCTCGGCTTCAGCCATCTCTAAGGACTTTTTAGCGTAACGCTCGGCAAAGCTGATTATCGCTTTAGCACAGATACGCATTGCTTTTAACTCTTCCTGTTTGTCATAAGTCTCAGGGTCATTTAAATAATCAAGATTTTGCATACTTTTTTCTATATCCCGGATAAAATCAGAAAAACCTTTGTGGTATATCTTATCATCAGCCACCGTATGTCCGGGGGCTCTCTGCTCCATAAATTCGGTAAATATTCCGGCTGTGTAACAGTCCTTCCACTCCGGAGTCATCTCTTTAAATATCCGACTGCGCATGGACCTGTTTTTCCAATAAGGGACAATCTTCTCTTTTTGAATATTTTTAACTTCCTTACTTACTGTAAAAGAAATCTTTTTTCGATTATTAATCAGTTCGAGGTCTTCAAGACTGTGGCAGCATAATTCTGGAAAAGTGGGAGTCGCCCTGGGAGCTTCTCCTCGCTCTCCAACAACAAGTTCTCCCTCACTAATACATATACTTTTATTTTCCAGTACATGTTTAAAAGCTAAGGCGCGAAGAACAGGAATTGAAACTGTTCCCTCATATTTCTTGTAAGCCTTAGTTATTAAACTGGCTCGCTGGATAGAAATATAAGGTTGAGTATTCAAACTTTCCTGTCTTAATTTTTCTATTCTTTTATTAATATAAATTAACCTCTTAATTTTACATTCAAATTAAACTTCCTTAAAATCATTGCAGACCCCATTCTCTTTAAAACTAAAATAGCCATTCCCACCGATTATAATATGGTCCAATAAAACAATATCCACAGTTCTGAGGGCGGCTTTTATAGTTTTTGTTATATTGCAATCATCCTCCGATGGCTTTAAGGATTCTCCCGGATGATTGTGTGAAATAATAATGCCTGTCGCATGATTGTGTAATGCCCGCTCAACAATTTTTCTGGGATATACTACTGATTTATTAACCGTTCCTTTTTGTATAGTCTCAACTGCCAGCAGACGATTTCTGCTGTTTAAGAATATAACTTTAAACTCTTCGTCAGCTACTCCTTTTAAAGAAGCTTTCAGGTAATCATAGACAACATCTGGCGAAGAAACTAAATCTTTTTTACAGAGCCCTTTCTCAAGATAAATTACTGAAATGTCTTTTAAAAAATTGAGAAACAAGGCACTATGTTCGGAAATACCACAAATTTTTTCCAGCTCTTTCCTGTCAGCATCCAATACACCATTGAGTGTTTTGAATTCAGACAACAACTGCTTTGCAATAGGTTTGGTGTCTTTTCTGAGAATGGTAAAGGATAAAGCAAATTCCAACACCTCGTAATCAAGCCACCCTTTTATTCCACCGCTTTTGTACTTTGCCTTTATTCTCTTGCGATGTCCAAGATAATCTGGTTTTAAAGCTTTACTCACCTATCTACCTTCAGCCTTTCACTGTATTTCTCCCAATCCGGCAAGAAAGCAAACATCAGACTTTTGAATAATTTACCATGATTAGGGACTTTCATGTGCAGCAGTTCATGAACAATTACGTAATCACAAAGTTCTCTCTCCATTTTAAGAAGTTTAGTGTTAAATGTTAATCTTCCATTTTGCGATAATGATGCCCACTTGTTTTTCATATAACGCAAATGTATATCTTCCGGCTCAACGTCCAGTTTCTCTGCCCATTTAAAAATGTTTGATTTAAATTTCTCTGCCTTATCTGATTGGTCCAGACATTCTCTATTTTTACTTAAAAGCATTGGCATTTATCTTCTCTCCAGTTTCAGAATCCTCTCAACAAGTTCAACAGCCTTTGTTTTATTTTCTTCTTTCAGTAGTATCTTATACAACTGTGTGGTTAGTTCTCTTGCTTCCTTGCTGTTTAATCTCCAGTTGGGATATACTTCAAATATATCGTTAATCTTTACTGCCAGTATGTCCGACTTAGCGACTTTACTTTTCTTAAACAACCAGAAAATCGTAAAAGTATTAACATCAAAATCCTTTTCAGCCTGTTCCCTTCGCGCCTGGTTAATCTCTTTGGTAATTTCTTCCAGCCTTTTCAAAGCCTCAAGAGTCGTAATGCGTCTGTCATCATACAGTTCAATAACAATCTGTGCCTTTTCACCTATCGAGATCAAATACGGCTGGGTATCCTGATTATCATCAATAAACTTAAGAATACTCTTTCTTAAATTAATCACTTTAACTTTATCTGATTTATTGCTTTTTTTTAGGGCCTCAAGAGTATCCTCTTTTATCTCATAAATCGGAAGAGTGGAGGAAATGTCTGTTGAATACACATGCTTCTTGACCAGGTTAGCGGTCTTCTGCATCAACTCCTTATCCAGAAGAATCCTTTTGGCAAAGGCATTTCTGATAATGCTGTAAAGATAAGAAATTCTCCAGTAATCATTTATATAATCTCTTAAAAATTTATCCGGTGAAATAATCTCATAAAGCATCTCAAGCTGCTTAAAGAACTTGTAAAAATCTTCTCTCTTGTCTTTATCACTAAAAATTTCAATTGCTCTTTCAACCGTTTTATCATCAAATCTATGTCCTATCAATTCAAGATATGGCCTGGCTTTATCTTTCATCAGGCTTTTAAAGGTTGATTTCAATATGTCTATGTTCCTGATAACACTTGCCACAACATCTGAATCAAAAGCCAGTGCCTTTTCGAGTCTTTCAAATATACCAACAAAATCAAGAACAAATCCCGCAGGTTTCTTTAAGCCATCTTCATCCTCATAAGGTCTGTTAACTCTGGCTATGGCTTGCAGAAGAGTATGATCCTTCATGGGCTTGTCCAGATACATACAATAAAGAATAGGGGCATCATATCCTGTTAATAGCTTATCAGTGACTATCAATATCTTTGGCATCTTTGTTTTGTTTGGGAAAATCTTGCCTTTCAATTCTCGCTCCTTATACTCGCTTAAATAATGCTCTTTTAAGAATGCCCTGTCATTTTGAGCCTGACTATAAACAACTATGGGATATTCAGAAGGAAGATATTTGTCCAATGCTTTTTTATACAAGGCACACGCTTCTCTATCCACACTAACAAGGAATGCCTTATAGCCCATAGGTTCAACATTTTCCTTATAGTGCTTAGCTACAAACTCAGCAACTTTCTTAACGCGGTCTTCGGATTTTAGGAAATTCTTCAGACTTACTGCCTTATCCAGTAATTTGTTTAATTCCTCTACATCACTAACGCCTTCTTTTTCCATCAATGCAAAAAATTCCTTCTCAAGCATTTCTTCAGGCACTCTTATCTCGCTTGGTGCAAGTGTGTAATGCAAAGGGACAGTGGTACCATCTTCAATTGATTCTGCAATAGAATACTTATCCAGATATCCTTTTTCATCCTCTTTGCCAAATATTTTGAACGTGCCTTTGCCATAAAGAATCTTATCAATGGGCGTACCAGTAAAACCAAAATATGTTGCATCGGGAAGTGCAGCTAAAAGATAATTGCCCAGGTCACCAGTAGTAGTTCTATGTGCTTCATCTATTAGCACAAAAATATTATCTCTTTTGTTGATATCCTTTGGCATGCCTTCGAATTTGTGAATCATTGAAACTATAAGCCCGCGGTAGTCTGAAGAGAGAAGTTCTCGCAATTCCTTTTTGGAATCTGCTATTTTCATTCCTTTTCCTTCTTTAAAACCGTAGGCGTCGAGATTTCTGAAGAGCTGACTTTCTAGCTCATTTCTGTCAACAAGCATAATAACTGTCGGCTTTTCAAATTCCGGCTGCTGCAATATTTTTTCTGCCGCTACAATCATGGTGAAGGTTTTTCCTGCACCTTGTGCATGCCATATAAGTCCTGTCTTCTTTTCCTCCTCCAATGCCCTATTAACTATCTTTTCAACTGCTCTTGTCTGGTGCTGACGCATAATTATTTTGGATAATACGTCATTTTTCCGGAAGAAGATAATATAATCCTTTATAAGTTGCAATATACGATCCTTATCGAAAAAAGCCTTGACCTTCTTCTCAAAATTTCTTTTTTCAACATCCTTCCAGTTAAAAAGTCCTTTTCTGTCAAGATTCCAGGTAACTCCATAATAAAAATCAAGCAGATGCGTGACATCAAATATCTGGTTTGAGGCCATAATCTCGGGTGTTTCAGAATGGTAGCGTCTTATCTGGGCAATTCCTTCTTCAATTCCTTCCCGCTTGTTGGCATTTTTTATCTCTGCAATTATTACAGGAATACCATTTATCAGGAATATAACATCTCCTCTGTTGGTAAATTTACCGTTGGTGTATTGCCATTCATCTGTTACATGAAACTGATTGTTGTTGATATTTCCAAAGTCAATAAATCTTATATTTAGCTCCCGTTTATCCCTCTCATAGTAAACAGATTTCTCGCCTTTGAGATATTGCAGGATTTCCTGATTGCCTTCTATTGAACTCTTTATATTTCCCAGTCGCCTGATGATTTCATTAGCTTTCTCATTATTGATTATTCCTTTGTTTAAATTCATTAACTGCTCTTTAAGGATATTATAAAAGAATAATCCTGCCTCGCCTTGCCTTAAAGTCACGGCTTCATCTCTGTTTAAATAAGTCCAGCCTATCTGCTTCACATATTTTATTAATGGCTCCTGAACTATTTTCCGTTCAGACATTTTCTTTAACCTCAAAATCAAAATCTTTTACTCTGATTTTTCCAGTCATTAACTGGTTAAGCATGGTCTTAAACAAATCTTGAAGGGTTTGTTTTTTGGATTCGGCTTGCCATATCTTCTTGTCTATTGATAAAATTGCATCGGCAATCTCTTTTTGCTCAACAGTACTTTTTGGCTTTGCAATCTTAATCTGTCTAACCAATCCCAAGTTTAGTCCGCTTCTATCCTTATCTCCTGTGATATTTCTGATTTTATCGTAATTATAAGCCATATAATAATGTAGATAAAAAGAATCTATTTTTTCTGGATTGGGAATCATGCCAGCGACTGACTGACTACAGGTGCAATCAACCATCAAAACAGAAGTTGTACCTCTTGTTTTTCCTCTTCCAGACAAAGCTATAACAACGGTTCCTTCAGGCATCAATCTAGCATTTGAATTTTCTAAACCAAGTTGAGTAATTCTATTTTTAACCTCATAAATAGGTTTAGTGTTAATATCTCCTGATTTCATCCATCTTACACTACCTTCTTTATAATATTCTCTGACCACAGTCCTTGGAGTTCCCCCGGTAACTACTTCACAACAATCTTGAATAGATATCGTGTCCCAACTCTTCGGCATCAAACCAATCTCGGTTTCTTTTTGTTCTTCGCCATGTAAGCCTTCAGTGAAAAGTTTATTCATAAGGGATTTCTTTAGTTCTCTTGTTGTTTCAATTATTCTATCCTGTTGTTCAATAGCCTGCTGGATTTTTGAGAGGACAAAGGTAATTTTTTGTTGTTCTGGCTTTTCTGGAAAAGCTATAAATTTCTCTTTCAAATATTTATAGTGTCTATTATATCCTTTACTTTCTACTGTCAAGCTACACAAATAATAATAGAAATATTTCGGATTCAAAAAATCTTTAGGCTGAATTAATTTTGTCCCATCTGCACCTAAAGAAAAAGAGAAATCGACAAATTTAAAGATTCTTGTGTGATCTCCAAAGACAATCACTGGTAAACATCCAGAATATAACTTAGATTTATCATCTGTGTACCCTGCAATAAAATTAGCTCCTTGGTCAATAATGGGGTAGCTACCCGTTTTCCTATATTTTCCTTGAGGAATTTTAATATCTCTTGATATTCTTTCTTTATCGATACAGTCTTTAAATCCTTTAACCTGCCAATCTTCAGGAATTAATCCGATTTTTGTTTCTTTGAAACCATTTTCTATTACTGCTTTGGTTTTCATTCTTCCTTTAAAAATCCTCTTTGTGTGATTTTTTTCATTATCTCATTAAGCTCTCTGTCTGCCTTTTCTTTTTCCTCTTCAAGTTCTGCCAGTTCAATAAGTATCTCATCGATATCTCGATATTCCTCTTCCTTACCATTACCAATATATCTTGAGGGGCTTAAATTATAATCATTCTTCTCAGCTTCTTCCTTAGTAATTATTTTGGTAAATTTGTTTATGTTCTTCCAATCATGAAATGCCCTGGCTATCTTCTTGATATTATCATCTGGTATGAAATTCTTAGGTCTGCCTTTTTGAAACTCCAAAGAGGCATTTATCAACATAATCCTGTTTTTTCTTTCCTTTGGCTTGTTTTTGTTTAAAATCAAGATAATGCCGGGTGCATTAGCATTGTAGAAAAGGTTTTCCGGCAACAACAAAACAGCTTCTATCCAATCATTATCGACAAATTTCTGCCTGATATTTTTCTCGCGATTGCTCCCCTGGTTTCCTGAACCCCTTGCAACCGCTCCGGTATCAAGAACTATCGCAGACTTGCCATTATCATTTAAAGAGGCAAACATGTGTTGAACCCAGCCCCAGTCAGCAGAGCTTGCAGGCGGGTAAGCTCCTTCAAAACGGTTAAAGGTATCGCTTTCGTAAAAACTGGTATCATAGCCATCTTGATTCCACATAGGATTAGCCACAACCAAATCAAAGGTTTTCAATACACTTCCCTCAAGAAATTTCGGGTTACGGAGTGTATCTCCTATTGCAATATCGCCTTCCATATCATGAATAATCATATTCATCTTTGCCATTGCATAAGTAAGGTAATTCTGCTCCTGTCCGTAAAGCCTTAAAGGTTTTGAAATCTTCTTCTCTTTTTCCTCAAGAGCAAGCTGTGATTTAACAAGTAATCCTCCCGAACCACACGCAGGATCATAAACCTCCTGCCCCTGTTCAGGATCTAATATGTACGCCATAATCCAACCAACTTCTTTGGGAGTGTAAAACTCTCCCGCGCTCTGCCCCTGCCCTTCTGCAAACTTGCGAAGCAAATACTCGTATGCCCTTCCAAGAATATCCGGTTCAGCATCTTTTAAACCAATCCTATGTTTACTAATAATCTCTATCAAATTACTTAACTTACCATCATCTATTATTCTTTGCCCGCTTACAGTGGCATTAAAATCAACTATGTTCACTACCCCTTGTAATTTCGGATTTTCTTTTGCTATTGCAAGAATTGCATCCGTCAATTTCTCTCCGATTTGGGTTGTCTGCTTTCTTATTTGTTGCCAGGCTGCCTGTTTTGGAATAAAGAATCTCACCAGATTATGGTCTTTCGAAACAATTTCTAATGCGGTTTTCCCATCACCAAATTCTTCAGAAAGCCTTTTAATCTCATCCTCAAAAACATCAGAAAGCCTTTTCACAAAAACCAAAGGCAAGATATAATCCTTGAATTTCGGAGCATCCACAGCCCCCCGAATACTACAAGCAGCATTCCACAACCAAGTTTCAAGAGTCTTAATGTCTAACATATATAAACCAATCTCCTTAAAATTTAATAGTTTTTATATAACTTATTAATTTAACGCATCTATGCCTATTACTTCAACATTATTAATTTTGGTACAATACTTCCTTACATTCTTCATCAAAATATTCCATTTAGGAGTAGCCTTGTTAATATTAAAAACTAAAAATATTCCGTAATTGGCCGAAAAACCTGGAATATAACGTTTAAATTTACAATATGAATCCATCTTTGATAAATCCTTTTTGGGTCCTAAATCAGGGTGATCTGATTTTTTAATTTCTATTACAATTACCGCATGTGGAGAAAATCCATACGAAATATATAAGTCAACTCTTTCATTATCAAGTTTCTGGGGTTCTCTTATTACAGTTATACCCTCTTTCCCCAACTCAGCATCCAATTTAACAGAAACTAACTTTTGAATTTTTGTCTCATTTATAGGTTTTTTTCGAGAATCATATAAAAGATCTTTTGCTCCTTTAACTTCTATCCACAAACGAATATTTTTATTAATAATCTCTTTTATTTTATCTCTAAGATCGCTTTCAGACGCAATTTCTAAATACTGTTTTGACTTAACGGAATTGTATATCTTTATACATTCAATTATTGTCCTAGGAACTCCGATGTAAAGCTGATAGTCCCTCTTTAGCTCTTTAAACCTTTTTCCAAACCAATTTATTCCCTCCTGTGCGGAATTTTTCTGAACGAATTCTTCTAATTTTTTTATTGGGCTATACGGATCGCCACTCTTAACATATTTGAGATTTTTAAAATAACCAACTACTATTTCCCAAATATATTGTGTATAAGACCAATATTCCTTATCCTTCTTTAATATTTGTAAAGAGAAATCTAATAAAGAAAGATAATCGCCTATAAAATTCTTTGATGATAATTTAATCAGGGTCAGGGGTTGTGCAAATCTTTTTTCATGCAGCTCATTCTCTGCATCACTTACCGCATGAAGACCTTTGGGTTCGACAAATTTAAAGTACCTTTTTTTATTTCTTCTATTCTCCATCGTATAGCCTTCTGTTGACAAAATTTTTCAATGAGTATTTGATTGGCTATATCTGCTAATATATTCTTTCCCTTAATATTATTCTTAAACACAGACTCAAAATATTTGGGGTTTAATTCTAATTCCCCTAAACATTTTAAAGCTTCCCTGCGATCATGATTGTGCAATTTTTCATCAGATACGAACGCTTTCAACACAGGTGTGGCAGCCAATAATTTATTATCACGCACTACCTTTATAAAATTGTAAGGTTGGAAATATTTCTTATCGCTATCAGAGTCATATACCTTTAATACATAACTCAATTCTGAGTTTTTAATATCAGGAGCTATCTTTAAAATATTGTCCAGTCCTTCATATCGAGCAAATGGTATGAAATTTATCATGTTCTTTCTCATGTCTTTATCTATTACTATCTTAAGTGTTTCCGCTACCTTCAAACAATCTTCAAATAATGGCAAAAGAGAACTTATCTGAAACTGCATAATATTTTTATTATCTTTATCCCACTCTACAGCTATAAATTTCCCTTCTTGAGGATTTACCTTTTTTAGAATGTCCGTTATCAATTTTTTAATACGCGATAAATCTGGTTCTGTTAAATTATCTTTTATTAAATCATACATTTCAGCAAAGTAGTGAAATAAATCCTGATTATATTTACCTTTTTCTGGCTCTAATTTAAAGAGAAATTCTTTATATAGCCGCTCCGCCTCGGAAGGAACCAGTGCTCTTTTGGCTATCTCTTCTTCTGATTGTTTGTAAAAATTTGCTAAATATTTTCTTCCTTCCTCATATATTTTACTACCTTCTTCTCCTCGTTTATCTTTAGCCAAACATAATGCTCTAAATAAACTATTATCCACGTATTGTAAGTTTTTCAGCTTTTCCAATGCTCTTCCTATTATTTTTTTATTCAAAACTATTGAAAAAAGAAACTCAAACTTAAAAAGATATTTTTTATATTTATCATTACCAAGTATAAAATCACAAAAGTCCAAGATTATATCTGGGTGGTGTCTTCTGAGCACTTCAGCTATTTTTTTGACCAATAAAGAACTGTATCTATGTAAATTTATTACTTTAAAAATAATCTCTAATAGTAATAACTTCATATTTTCTTCATAATTCTCATCGATGTTCTTAAAAATATTTTTGTCATCTTTAAGATAGATACTTTCATGATCAATAATGCTCTGTAAAAATTCCTTATCGGTATTTAACTTCTCTAATAAATATTTTAATGAATCTCTTTGGTTTATTTTCATCAATGCTCTATTTGCGTGAAAAAAATTTTGTTTTATCCCTTTAACAAAATAATCTATGGATATCTGTTTGTTGGGAGCAACTTCTGAACAAAAATCAATAAAAGCATTCTTTACCAAATCGGATGGATGAGCAAATACTTTTTGTACTTTTTTGATAACAACCTCGTCTTTAAAAGACTCTAATGCAAAAAGCGCGAGCCCTTGTAAAACACCATTTAAGTTCTCATCGTTTACAAATTCAATAAGTTTATTTTTCCAAAACGTCTTACTTTCTTCATCAAGTAAATCCTTCCCGATTATAAATCCTAATATTTGAGCAACATTACCCTTTAAAAAATTCTTATCCATTTCAGACGCTTTTCTAGATACACTCTCCTTTAGCCAGCTTTTTAAATAGTCATTTAAAGATACTTCAAAAAATAATGCAAGTCTCCTTGCTATATCCCATTCAATCCAAATCTTTTCCTTCTGATACTGACCAAATACTTTCTTAAATATTCTAATCTTTTGCTCACCTGATAGTCTTGAAACATCAACCTTAGTAAGAAAACGATGGTACTCTTCACTTTCAATTACTTTACCTATCTCTCTTTGTCCAAAATCTATAAGGGGTTCCAGTAAATTAATATCCTGATCAACACAAAATCCTAATGTCCCAAACCAACTTGGATGAATTTCTTTCAGTAAAGGATCAACAACAAAATCATAGAGATGTTTTTGTCCTCCTAATCGTAAAAGCTCACATGAAGCTAAATACTCCTGAATTGTATGGTCCTCGTATAAAATTGTGTTACCATAATCCTTCCATAGGCTGCGTTCAAATAAAATCTGTAATTTACTTATATCTAGAAATTTACCTATCATTTGAGATTGAACATCTCCCATGATACTTAATAGCTCATCCTTTGAAATTTCATTCTTTTGGTATATTTCCATAACAAGAGCGATTTTTTCTAAGACTCTCCTTATTATAACCCTATCTTGAGCACCTCGTTTTGAATCCTCTATTTCTAATCTTTTGTTAATAAAGAAGTCATACAAGCTGGAACGAGTTGGTTTTTCGCTAGGGTGTGACTTCCTAAACTCAACAAATTTCTCCAAATATCTTGGTATTAATATAATAGATTCCCAGTTTGGTTCTTTGAAATCCTGAATAATTGTATCTATCTCTGTATCGCTAAATATCCTCTTATTGTCTTCCGTCAATATCTCTTCCAAATATGTTTTTACCTGCTCAAAGTCAAAATCGTCTATAGACATATAAGTAAAATTATTCTCTTCAAAAACAGGATATTTTTTATAGAATAACAATCTGCATGAAAAGATAACTTTAATATCCCTATGACTCTCGAAAAGTAACTTCGCCTGCCTGACTAATTCAGAAAAAGCATCCTGCTTAATTTCATCCAATGCATCAAAACACAATACTATATTAATTTCGTCGGCTAATCCAGTTAGTGAGATACCTTGTAATTTTGCTTCTTCTATTATAAAAATTTCTAATGCTTTCTCTTTTGAAAACAACTTTAAATCTATAAAAACTGCCTGTTTATCCAAATTTTTTAAATGTCCCTGAAATTCTTGTAATAAACGGGTTTTCCCGTAACCCAGTTCAGATACAACTAGAATTCTTTTGGCTTTGCTCATTGATTCAAAAATATCTTCTTTGCTTCGAATATAGTCTTCTCTTAAAAATCGAGAATATCTTGCATCTTTCCCTGGATTTAAAAGATTATCATAATTTGGGTAAATATCTACATTAGGACAAATATATGGGGTTTTTATTTTTAACATTCTTTTTCTACCTCAATAATTTACCTATTCACTATATTCATTTACTATTTCCACACCTTCAACTGTTCAAATCCCACTTTAAATTTTTTAAAGAATTTCTCAATCTTTTGCTTTTGTACATAAGGAATCATTACACAACCTGCAGAAAGTTTCTGACCGCCTATTTCTTGCAGTAAGCCTTTATATTTGTATCCTTTTCTTTTCTGTTCGTAAAGTTGCCTGTTGAATCTTGCTTTGTCTTTTTGAAGTAAGCTGCTTATCTGAAAAGAGTAAATCAGATAAGGTTTTTGTTGCAGTAATATAGCGGATGGTATGTCGTATGGTTCTTTCAAGTAGAGAATCTTTCCTTCTTGAAAGATATTTTGCAGTAAACCAGTATCTGTTTTCTGCAATTCAGCTATAGTTCTTATGGTTGGCTGGATATTTCTACCGATTTCGGGTTCAAATTCTATTACTTTATCGAGTATCTCTATCTGGGTCTTATCTTTGGTTGTAAGTATAAATAAATCAATGTCTGATCTTGAAGTAAATTCTCCTCTTGCAAGACTGCCATAAAGGATAACAGATTTTACATCCTCAACTTTGGAAAACTTTTTTGCTATCTTTTTAAGTATTCTCTTCATAAATATTCATCTCAAATCTTTTTTCAAAAAACTCAATTATTATTTTGAGATTGTCTATTACTGTCTTTGCTCTTTTGCCATTAATTCCGTCATAACCCAGGTCACCATAGGCGAACCATACCTTACGCATCGCCTTGTTTATTTCACCAGGAAAATTTTCATTTGAGTATTCGTGCCTGCTCTGCTTTTTGTGATAGGCAGTTATTGTTGCTTCATACTTCTCTTTTGCTAATTCAAAATGTTTCTGAAAATTTCCCATTTTTCATCCTTTCATCTTTCGTTATTGTAACGAATTATGGCTTTTTTGTCAAGCTTTTCGTTATTGTAACAAAACAGGTATATTTAAACCTTTTGTATCTTCCAGGGTTAAACCATTCACTTTTTGTGAATAACTATTCCTTTTCTCCCTTTGGTGTCGAACCTAGTCATAGGAACAGATTTTGTCAAATGACCGTCCCCTGACAAAGCTTAATGATTTTTTGGGCGATTTTCTCAGGAGTAAACCCGAAATGATCAGCCAATTGCTGACCAGGTGCACTCTTACCAAAGGACTTCATAAATACTGTGTAATAGGAATCGTTTAATAACTGATACCATCCCTGACCGGTATTGGCTTCAATCACTACCCGAAGTGCATCTTTAGGCCCCAGGACTTCTTTTGTATATTTTTTCTCCTGCCTTAAAAATTCTTCCCTGTCCGGAACAGATACTGCACGGCTGGTAATGCCGTTCACTTTTAAGATAAGATTTACCTTTACGGCTATTGAAACTTCGCTACCGCTGGCCATTAATACTACCTGAGGGATTTCTTTTTCTTTGTGGGATATTACATAACCGCCCCGAGGAAATTCTTTTATACCGCGGCATTTTTCCAGATGAGGTAAATTCTGTCGGGATAAAACCAGGGCAGTAGGACCTTTTGTCCTTTTTAAAATTTCCTTCCAGGCTAATTTTGTTTCTTCTTCATCCGCAGGTCTTATAACTCTTAAGTTTGGTATGGTCCTTAAAGATTCAAGCTGCTCTACCGGCTGATGGGTAGGACCATCTTCTCCTACTATTATAGAATCATGGGTAAAAATATAGATTACCGGGAGCCTCATTAAGGCAGCCATTCTAATAGCCGGACGCATATAATCAGAAAAGACAAAGAAAGTGGAACAATAGGGTCTCAATCCCTTGTGTGCTGCTATGCCATTAACTATCGCTCCCATAGCATGTTCCCTAACACCAAATCTAAGGTTTCTACCCTTAAAGCTGTTTTTTTGAACTTCTCCATAGTTATTAAGATATGTTTTGGTAGAAGGGGATAGATCGGCTGAACCTCCGATAAGATAAGGAATTTTATCAGCAAGTTTATTTAAAACTAGCGATGAGGCTACTCGAGTAGCTGCCGGAGATTTTATTTCCAGGCTATCCAGTTCTAAATCCTGAGGAATAATTAAATTTAAGGCTTTATTCCATTGCTCTTTTAGTTCGGGGTATTTTTGAGACCATTGGGTGAATTTATTTTCCCATTCTTCTCTTTTTTTGGTAAGCTGTCTTTTTCGGTCTTCAAAAAAATCTTTGACGTAAAATTTTTCCTCCAGAGGAAGACCTAAATTTTTCTTTAAACCTTTTACTTCTTCTTCTCCTAAGGGTGCGCCATGACAATTACTGGAATCCTGCTTGGTAGGAGCACCATACCCAATATGGGTTTTTGCTATAATTAAAGTAGGTTTATCTTCGGTCTCTTTAGTTTTAATAATAGCTGCTTTAAGTTCTTCAATACTGTGTCCATCAATATGATCGATTACTTTCCAGTTATAAGCCCTAAATCTATCGGCTACCGACTCAGTAAAAGTAGCTTTAGTCTCTCCGGCAAGGCAGATACTATTATCATCATAGATGGCGATTAATTTTCCCAGACTCAGATGCCCGGCCAATGATGCGGCTTCAGAAGTAATCCCCTCCATCATACAGCCATCACCTAAAAGGGTATAAGTATAATGGTCAACAATTTTATAATCATCAGTGTTAAACCTGACTGCTAACATCTTTTCTGCCAGAGCCATTCCCACAGCATTGGCAAAGCCCTGTCCTAATGGTCCGGTAGTAACTTCGACACCGGGAGTTTCTCCATATTCAGGATGACCGGGAGTTTTAGAATTAAACTGTCGGAATTTTTTTAAATCCTCGAGTGAAAGGTTATATCCCGAAAGGTGTAACAGAGAATACAACCAGGCTGAACCATGTCCGGCAGATAGCACAAAACGGTCTCGGTCCGGCCAATCCGGGATAGAAGGGTCATATTTTAATACATCTCCAAAGAGAACTGCTCCAATTTCTGCACAACCCAAGGGCAATCCCGGGTGACCGGAATTAGCTGTCTCTATCATATCTACAGCCAACCCTCTTACTGTATTAGCGATTTTATTAAACAATTTAGAAATTCCTCCTTCTCTTCTGAATACTGATATTTAATATTTTACACTTATTTTTTTTCTTCTACAAACTTTTTTGTTTTATATTTTATTATTAGTATAAACTTTGGTGGAGGCAATTAGATAATAAGTTATGCTTACGTCTTTTCTCTACTTTCACTTAATTTATTTTCTCTCTCTTTCTTAACTCGATACTCGATACTATATTAATAATAAGTATTGACAAGATATTTATAAAAAGGGGTTTTCTAAGGTATTTCCTGCAGATACCTGGTTTGTAAAGAATAACGGGACGGATTTATCCGCTCCGTTATTCTTTACAAATTTATTAGAAAGAAAATTACAAATGGACTAAATAACAAAGGAGTCCAAGGCCATGGGTTATTTAAACTGATCCAGAACATACAATAATAGACCTTTCTCAACGGTAATGACGGCTTTTTCCTGCTCAATTATATTACTGATACCCCTGGTCTTATATCTTAATAGGTTTCCTGCTTCGAGCAAATATTTACAACCCGTAATAGTAACGCCGCTAACTTTTTCATCTAAGGGAATTAAAGAAAGCCCGGCACCTATTTTTTGAAAAAAAAATTTTTCTTTTTCTATTATCCCCATTTCCAGACCCGGTTCCTTAATAAATGCCGTCATCCCATTTCTAAAAGCATATTCCAGGAGAAAGATGTTAGCTAACTGCTGATCTAATCGCCCCCCTGCAAAGCCAATGATAATAATATTATCCAGACCTCTCCCCCGACAATATTGAAGCGCTAATTCACCATCAGTTTCATCCTTTTCAACAGGATATTTTATAATTTTAGCTCCCATTTTTTCATAATGTTGACATTGCAAATCAGTAAGCGAATCAAAATCACCTATAATCACATCGGGGGGGAAACCTATGTTCTCTAATAACAGAGCTCCACCATCAGCAGCAACAAACAATACATCTTTCTCTCCGATTAGTTTCTTATATTCTTCCTTATTCCCTTTTAATTCTCCGTTTAAAGCAACAACCGCTTTATTCGTTGACATAAATTATCCTCTTATCTTTGATTTTCACCCTTACTAATTACCAGAATCCTTAATAATGGTATTATAATTATATAACTTAGCAACAGTGATGGTAAAAGGTAACTGATATTATATATAGCTGAATATACCCATAAATTCTGACCTTCCGGAGCATACTGAGCAAAAAATATAACCCCGGAAAGGAAGTGACTGATGAATCTTCCCAATCCACCAGTAAGAACAGCTAATAATAACCAGCCATATGTACTGCCTTTTGTCTTTAAGTTTATCTTGTTTGAAAATATTCCTGCTAATCCGACCAGCATATAAGGTAAAGGATAATCTAATACCAGTTGCACTGGATGGACAATGAAAGGGCCAAGTGCTAATTGAACCAAACCATATACTACTCCAGCCATCATACCTGGGCCAGCTCCCCAGCGCAAAGCTATAATTAAAATCGGCAACATTTCGAGGCTAAGCGACCCTCCCTGAGGCATCCTCCACAAAGGAAGAAAATTTAAAATAGCAGACAACGCCACTGCCATACCAATTTCTGTCATAACCCTTATTTGATTTCTTTTCATTTAAAATCTCCTTTTCTTTTAAAATAATTTATTCAAAATAAAAAACCGCAGACCTGATCTTTCAATCAAAATCTACGGTGTAATCAAAACATTATGTTTTAATTCCCTCCGCTGGTATTACCCAGATCAGGTTTTAAGGGTCTGTTTACTAAAACACTCTCAGCCTTAACAAGCTCCCCTATTGTATTATTCTATTTTCTATATATATTTAAAATGGCTGGCCCATTTTTTATATATATTATTTGTAAAATACTAAATTAGTATCTGCGATATTCGCTTCTTGGTCTAGGTGGACGGGCTTCGTCAATCTTTAAAGGACGACCATCTAAATCGGTATTATTTAAAGCATCTTTGGCCTTTTCAGCTTCTTCCGGAGAAGACATTTCTACAAATCCAAAGCCTTTTCCTTCGATGATGTTGACACTCTTAACTTCACCATGAGTTGAGAATAATTCTTTTAGTTGATCATTAGTTACAGAGTACTTAAGATTTCCGACGTATAATTTACTACCTTCCATATTTCCTACCTCCTTTTCGTTATTATTTCTCTTAAGTCCAATAACGTTTCTTATAGGAGGTAGAAACAAAACAGTGATTCCAACCTCTTTAACGATAACATTATTAAAACACAAGAGATCCCTCATAAACAATCTCTGTTTTTAGAGGACTAATGGATTGTTTTTAGCATCTCTTTTAAGTAAGAAGGACCAGCCATTTGAATATTGTCTCTGTATATTTCATTTTACTTATTTTGGCAATTTTGTCAACTTTTTACAAAATATTGTCATCTACAAATCAAAAGTGCACTCTTTTCTTGATGATTTACATTTCAAAAGTGCACTAACAAAAGAAATAAAAAAGATGTAATCTAGAACTAAATTTTAAGAAAAGAGGTTCTAAATTATGTCT
>Ga0307428_1000033_pt1 | contig 134227 bp, 159 predicted proteins | sample SalMarWE160240MG_FD_202161 | JGI IMG/M metagenome (GOLD analysis project Ga0307428, IMG submission 202161) | Salt marsh sediment microbial communities from the Plum Island Ecosystem LTER, Massachusetts, United States - WE1603-240 | ecosystem: Environmental > Aquatic > Marine > Intertidal zone...
TGGCAACCACTTCTTTGTGAGGTCCCTTACATACTGCCAAGGCGAAGGTTCAACGAGTGACCAGGAGGCGCTGTCACTTGTCAATCAACAAACGCTAAGATGACCAGGAGGCGCTGTCACCTGGCCAATAAAGGATAAACCTTGAACTCACCTTGCACAAGAAGCATGGGTGTTTCTCATGCAAGATGATTATATTCACCCTGCAATAGGAAGAGGGTGTAGCATACTTCCTCGGTTTCCCTGCAAATCGTCTCGAACTTGGTCCGGACAGGGTGGAGCTGACCTGGGTTCCTCACCAAAGAAGCCGAAACAGAGATAAGTGTTATGTCCCCGGTACCCGTCGGGATGGCCTAGCGCAGCGTCTATCCCAGTAACCAATGAACTCACTCCCATCCAGTTCAATCCGTCCAAAGAGGTACTTTCGGCTCAGGTTGCGGTTAAAGTGCTCACAGGAAAGCTCTGAGACGTACATACAGGCGTGGCAGGCACCGGTCTCTTCCATGCATACAGGATCGTAAACGCATATCCCCCCTTTATCCAGCACGGCCCGAAGATGCTCGTGTAGCGTCTGCTCGAAGAGAGTGTATAGTCCGCCGATCGTAAACTTTGACCGGTTGTTGCTGTAAAGGACGAATGACAGCGCACGCGGGAAGAGGTACTCGCTCAGGCTAGTACGGTCAAAGCCGCTCTGGATAACTGCCTGACGTAATACCAGGTGACTGAAGGAATGCACCAAGCCATAGACAGCACGGGTGATGGGTTCACTTTCCGGGATCTCCTGGAAGGGGTTGACAGATCCCATCCGGTTAAGAATCCAGGCCCGGACAGCCGCTTCATCATCATTGTCAGGCAGGCCACCTGTGGTCAATCCGTTGATGACCAGCCAGCGCAACACCCGGGCTGGGTCAAGGCGAAACATCAGCGCCTCAGTTTCGATGATGTCCACAAACAGTGGCGTGCATGGCTCGTCCTGCCTCAGACGGGGGAAAGCCCGAATGACCGTGTTATCAGCCTCGCGCTGATCGCGAGTATAACCAACCACGACGGTGGTCACCGGAAAATCCCCAATCAGGCGCACGTCGGTCAGACCAGTGTCACGCAACGCGTCGCGGTAGGCAACCCGATAGACTGGCAGGCGGCCGGGCATCTCACGCTGTGCCTTCTGTTCCAGTTGGGAAAGTGTGGTGATCTGTAATGTCTCATCAGGGCGGACGAACTCCAGCAACTCTCGCCCAGCCTCCTCCAGCGTGTCGTCCTGCAACGTGACCAGCTGTTTCGCTTGCTTAATGACCTGACTGCGCCGGTCGCTGCCCAGGCCGGACAGTCCCTGCCGTAGCGCATCCAGTTTATCCTGGAGATCCTTCTTCCTCGCGGACGGTGCGTTCCTGATCAGCCGCTCCAGCGTGGCTATGCTTTTCTGCTCTGCCGTCTGGCCCTGGGGGCCGGCAACCAAGTCAACCAATCGGTTGTCTGGCCCGTGGTCGAACAGGCGCAGGTAGGCGGCAATGGCCAGCCAGTGGCGCTCCGGGTCTTCCAGGATGCGGGTCAGATCCCGGCCGGGCAGGTTGATCAGGGTGCGGTACTGAGGATAGAACGAGGCTGTAGCCCGATGGACAATAGGGCGCATCGTCCGATCGGACAGATTGCAGTCATCGCACCGGCCATAAACGATGGGCTGCTGGAAATTGCACAGCCGGCAACGCCAGCGGAACTGGCTGTACTTCTGGCTTCCCCGTGTATCCAGCCACATATGCTCATAACCGTGCTGTGGACAGCGAGGAACGATAAACGGGCGAATGTGACCACACTTGTGAATCAATACGTGATACAGCTGAATCAGGCCGGAGCCACATATCGGGCAGCGCAGGCTAGGATTGAGATTGCTGGCCTGACGCACGCTCTTATAAGAAACTACGCGGCGGCATGCTGGATTGGTACATTCGAAGAGAAGCGGGAAAATCTCGGACTCAACGCCCGTGGGTATTGCCAAAACGTAACGCTCAGGATAGCGGTGGGGATCCGGAAAGCCTCTGCGTCGTTCCTCCGGCCACTGGTTGAGAAGCCAGGCAACCCGGTTCAGTACGTAGCGCTTGTTCAGTCTGGTACCCTCGTCGGCCTTGAGGTTGGTAACCTTACAAATGGCCTGTCCGCTCTCGTGGTCGAAGGTCTTGCCTGGCAGGAAATTGAACAGGATTTGCTGTCTACCTCGTCTCATTGGCGTTGTTTCCCGATCGTGTTGCTCCAGAGGGCTCGTGAATCGCGGTTCAGGTAGATCTCAAGCTGCTCATCCACATCGCGCAGGCTCTGCATAGGCTGGTCAGTCAGGTTGGCCGAGGTGAAATCCTTCTGCGGGTTGCGTAGCATATCAATATACTCGTTGACCTTGCTATCGATCACGGTCTCGAACTCCTGACCAATGTCACGGCCGGCTGTCCGGTAGGCGTTTTCTAGATACGCTATCAGGTCACTGGGTTGGATCTGCCGGTTTTCTATCAACTGACGAACTCTCTTGCTGAAATACAGCGATTCTTTTCCGCTTCCTCCCACGCTCGGGTTGTAGTCATTGAGTAGCGTTGCCATGAACAGACCGGGGATGGTGCGCCGGATGCTGAACTTGCTCCAGCGGTTGATCGGCACCGGTTCTACCAGCCGGTTCAGGTACTCATGGTACTTGGCGAAGAAGTGATAGTGGCTCTGGTCACGCTCGCGGGCAGGGTTGAAGCAGACGAAGACCAGACCTGGATGGTCACGCCCTATCCGGCTGGACGTCTGAATGTATTCGGCTGTCTGACGGGGCATCCCGAAGAAGCAGAGATAGTTCAGGCGTTCGACATCGATACCGTGAGAGATAGTGCTGGTGGCCGTCAGCGAACGCAGGCGACGGGCAAAGTCCGTGCCAGCAGGTTTTTTTAGCTCTTCCAGGATAGCGGCCACCTCGGAGAAGGGCGTCTCACCGATGATGGATTTGTTGATGATCTCGGTGTAGCCGGCCTCTGTGAGTTCCCGATTGAGCTGCCCTTCAAAGCTCTGGTTGAGACGATCACCTTCGCGTTTGGAGAGCAGGTAGGTCACAAAGACCTCATAGTTTGACAATATGGCCAGGAATTCGCCAGCAGTGGTAATGAAAGTCAGGCCCAAGCGGTCAATGGCACCCGTTGGGTCCCGGCGCAGGTCTTCCACTTCCCGGTGGAACAGTTCGGCCAGACGGACGACAGCGTTAATGTGCGTATAGTTGTGAGGCATGATACCAACGAAGAGGCGGCGCGTGTCGTCACGCAGGGTGGTGGCATAGAATGATTCACCCAGTTCCGGGCCAGGGACCGGGAAGCGACGCGCTTTGCGGTCATAGAGGTGAGCCACTTGGTTCTCGTATTCCTCAATGGTAGCGGTGGCAGCGATGATTTTGGTGCGCACACCCTGCTGGCGCTGCTGATAAGTGTCCAGAAAGGTCTCATAATGGCCGTCAAAGGCCCCCAATTCCTCACGCAACAGGTGGAGCTCGTCCTGAATTTGCAGCGTGGGCGAGGGGTCCTTGAGCGTGACCGGAATAAAGTCCTTCGGCTTTACGTCACAGGGGGCATACTTCTCTGTACACTCGCCCAGACTCAGGTAGCCGTGCTTCGGGCAACGGTGAGTGACGGCGCCGAACAGATGGCTGAACTTGCGCTCGTAGCCAATTGCAGTCACCTTATCAATTGTACCGGCGATCACAGTGGGTAGATAACGGTAGATCTCGTTGTCCACAATGAAGATGGGCAGGACGCCACCCTGGGAAGCCTGCGGACATTGTGGGGTGGTGCAGCGGTGAACCAGCCGGACAGTAGCCTGATCCAGGTCCATCTTCACTGTTTGCTGACCGCAGAACGGGCAGCGAGGAATCGTCAGAAAACGTTGCATCAGCGCCGGATTCTGCTGAAAGCGCTCCAGCCAGGAAACCCTCCCACTTCTGCTGTACTCCGTCAGTCTGTTAGGAGTGTTACCAGAGCCAACCAGATAGGCCACACTAAAAGGATTGAGGTCAGGGCCGTTGATGGGAGATGTCTGGCGGCGAAGCAGTTCGGCTGCCCCCATAATATCAGCCAGACGCTGCAACTGCTGCAAGGAGAGGAGGCGTAGCGGAAAGCGCATCCAGGCTGTGACGCCGGCCTTCTTGCCCCGCAGCCGGTCAAAGAACGCGGTGCAGACAATCAGGCCCAGGTAGGCCTCGGTCTTGCCGCCGCCGGTAGGGAACCAAAGCACATCTACCCAATCCCAGTCGGCGCGGCCTTCGGGATCGTCATACTCGCGAGCAGCGATGGCTGGCAACTGGGTGACAATGTAGACGATCTGGAACAGCCTCCAGGAAGCATATTCGCTGGCGTTGGCAAACGTCTGGTTCATCAGTTGGAAGGCGCGACGCAGTGCGTCATGACGCTCCAGCGTCTGGATGCCCCGGCGGAAGCGGGTAATTTCGTCCACAAAGGCCTTCATGTCGGTCTGGGCGGACGCCAGCATCTCAGGTGTCCAGGCCGGGTCTGACCGACGTTGGGCCATCAACTGTTCCCATTCGACCTGATACTGATCCATAGCGTCAGCAATGACTCGCAAGACAGACACTGAGTCTTGCGCCAGTGCCTGGAAGGTAGCTTTGGGGAGGGTTGGATCCACAGCGTCACGGGTAGTGTAGACAGGCTGGCGGTGGACAGGAGCGTTTTCGGTTTCCACAGCGTTCCGACCATCTACCAAGCGGACGCCACAGTTGTGCCCCAGTCCCCACAACTCCCGGTCGTAGCGGTAATCCTCGGGCAGGATGTCGAAGATGAAAGGGCAGATGGTCGCGTTATGGCCTTCAACTCGAAGGTGAACATCAAACAGATAGTGATCGGTTGAACTGCGTTCTGAGTGATCATCAGGTGAGGCGTTGTGAAGCATCACTGAGACGCGCAGGCGTTCGCTGTCGGCCGGCCGGGCCTCGATTTGCAACTGCACCTGCCACTGAGGTTCAACTTCCTGACCAGCGGTCGCCACCTGCTGCAAAAAAGCTGCATATACCTTTTCGTTTTTCAGAGCGGACTCCTGCACAGGCCTGCGATCCACTGGTTCCAGATAGCACAGTGGATCAAGACGTACCCGTTGCCATGCCAGGACCAGCGCGGCGTTCACCACTTCTTGTGTCGCCGGACTGTCCAGTCGGGTCCGACCGCTGATCAGGGAAGGCAATTGTATCTCAATCGGCCCCACCCGCACCGGCACCTTCCGGTAAGCAATGGCCCACTCGCCGGGTTTGCGCTTTGCTTCTTCGTCCTGTTCGAGCTCTGGTGAGGCACCACCGTAACCCGAGATGCGCCGCTGGTGTTCCAGGTCGGGGAAGATGCGGTAGTAGACATTGAAGTGGGGTTGGATAATCAGCCGGGCATCTGAGCCCTGAGGCTCCACCAACGCCTCCAGCCCTATCGCTGATGGTGCCAGTCGGGAGAACAGGTCATCGTCCGGCGTATCGGACTCGTTCTGTGGCGACCGGTTGGCCAGCGAACCCACGAAGTAGCGATTGCGTGGCCGGTCATCCTGGCAGATGTTCTCACTCCGGCCGGTGAGCTGGTCCAGGGTGCGCTGCAGCAGGTATTCGGCCAGCCTGACCTCATCCTGTCGTTGTGGTATCACCATTTCAGCTCCATTCCCTTCTCGAAGAATCGCCCGGTCAGGACATAAGGCACCGGTGTCGTCTCCGGGTTGATGGCCGTGACGCGATGCACGGTCACGCTGTCACGGAAGTCGTCCAAGTAGAGGTTCAATTCCGGGTCAATACACTCTTCGGATACGTCAGGGCGCCGGCCCTTCAACCCCGCCTGAACAATCATCTGGTTTAATTTGCGGGCGAGCGAGATATGAAGTCCCCGGACTCGTCGAAGTGCTTTGTCAATTTCTTTCCACTCCTGAATCAGGGCTTCATCGTTGAAGACTTTCCCGACCCGCCAGATGTCTCTGGCATCCCCCGGCCCCAGTACTTCCCCTGTAACCCAGCATCGAACACCCGGCGTTGTCTGCATACGACTACCCAGTTGTTCTAACGCCTGCAGAAAATCCCCGTACTTCATTCCGGAGCGGAAGAAGCCTTCGCGAACAGCCTGCTGCCAGTAACGCACCAGAATGTACGTAGCACCCATCGCCGGGTGATGCTCGATGCGCTCCAGAATGGCTTCATACAGATGTCTCCGCTGGTCGCCGTCCACGAAAATCACGACATCTTCCGGCCGCAGCCCATCAGCCCTGCGATCATCGGTTTTCTCAGTGGCTGGCAGGAAAACCGTCATCCTGCTATCCGGCTCGGCGTAACAGGAGCCGTTCGCAAACTCGATGTGCAATGCTGGTACCAGTATATTCTGGCGCGATGGAGCGGTGAACTCCGAGGGGCGCAGGGCCTCCTCACTATCGCTGCTGAGGGTGTCCTGTCCTCGAATCAGGTCATACTCAGGGGTCGAAAAGGGTGACCAGAGAGACAGGTCGGGGGTCTTGGTGGCGGTCACAGTCCGGCGTGAGACTCGCTCCCCTTCTCTGCGAATGAACTCAATGGCTGGCACGGTAACCCGGGAGGCGGCTTCTGGTAGTTGTCCATCCGACCTGAATGGAGCCAGCGCAGCCCAGGCGCGCTCCCGTTTTTCTGCACTGGCCATTTTAGCCAGGGTTTGATGAATGGTGGCAACTTGCTGCTCAATGCGGTCGGCTTCGTCTCCATAGGCCAAGTAGTGGATTTCTGGCGCGGCTGCCGTCAACGCGTACTGCCGTCGGCCGTAGCTGAACTGACCAGGGAACAACAGTGTATCGCTGGAAGCCAGAGCATTCAGCTCTTTGTACATAACCAGACGAATGGACTGATCGCTGTCCTGCCCTGTCAGTTCGCTCAGGTGCAGGCCCTCGCGGGCGCGCAGGCAAAGCTGGAGCATTCGCTTTGTGGCTCGATTGGGGCAGATGACGACCAAGCCTCTTCGCTGTGTCTGATGCTCGCGAATCTGCCGTACCAGCGTGTCATACTTGGGATTGCCGGTGGCCAGTGCATCTCGCATCTCCTTCAGGTCCAGAACCAGCGATGGCCAGTAGACCTCTGCCAAGTCCGGTGCCTCATCTCGCAGCAACGGCGTGAAGGCTTCCAGGTCAGCGATGCGACGACTGACCGGGCGGATGCGCCACATGTTGCGGGCCTCTTCCTCATAGACTGGCAATGGCACCAGCATCTGGAGCATTGTGTAAAAAGTGCCATAGGCGATGCGGATGGCACGGCGGACACTCAGGCTGGTCCGATCACTGAAAGTGCGCTGGACTGCGCCTAAATCATCCCACAGGTGCCGGGAGGCTGCCTCCAGTACCGGATGATGGCAGACAAGCGTGTGATGCTGGATGCCAGCAGCAATGTTCTGGAACTGTCTGGCACTAACACCGAAGGGATGATCAGTCACACCATCACCTGCGGCTATCTGCGGGCCGAAGTCAGTCGCCAGTCCATGGTGATCCCATACCCAGATAGGAAGACCAGCTCCACTCAATTCCTCGAGAAAGGGCGCGAAAGGATCAGTACACAGATGAATGACGGTTGGAATACCGCGGTGAGTTGCCAGTTCCTGGATATGCTTCGTTTCTTCATCAAAACTGCCACCACTGTGGTCTACGATAATCGCGCCAATACCTCTGGGCCAGGGCGCATCCAGCAAGTGCGGCCGAGAGAGATGATACAGGAGAGGACGCTGCGACTGCGACAATGATCTGGTTGGTACAGGGATAACCGCTGGATCACCACTGTCCCGTATACGAGCCAGCGGAAGGAATTCAGCGAGACAGATGCGATCAACCCTGTAACGTCCCGCCTGAAGTTGCAGATAATTTTGACGCACCTCAATGCGCGAGCTGATCAGTAATATAGGTCCAAATACTGGATTTGCTATTTTATGTCGATGGACAAGGGCAAAGTCATGAAGTAACAACTCGGCAACCGCGAGTGGCGATAATCTGCAAACGGGTATCGGATAGCAAATAGCAAGGGGCTGCTTCCTCAGATATGCTCTACGAATAAGCAGCAGACTGACCTGATCCAGCCAATGCAGATGGATCGGTTGTTGACGGAAGTATAACCGTCCTTTTTCGGCAACTGTCAGCAGGTCATCGGTAGCATGGGAGAGGAGAAATTCCTTCCACGGTTTATTGTTGGCATCGGGCATAGACACACCACTCCTGTACCGGGCACCGCCCGCACTCAGGCGGCCGCTTTTTCATACATATCTCGTCTGCCAGATCCAGCAGGGCGTAGTTGTAAGCCCGCGGATCATCGGGGTCAACCAGAGCCGTGATTAACTCCCTAAACCGACGGTTGCGCCGGGATGAATCTTTTGTCTCCAGCCCAAACAGCCGCCCTATCACCCGCACCGTGTTGGTATCTATCAATGGCTCTGGCTGGTTCCAGGCAAAGCAGCGCACGGTGCTGGCGATGTACTCGCTCACGCCCGGTAGAGAGAGCAGGTCAGCTTTCTGCCGTGGCACTTGTCCGCCGAAGTGCTCTATCAACTCGGTGGCCATCTCGTGGATCATGTCAATCCGCCAGCGCAGGCCAAGTGAATAGAGCACATCGCGCAGTTCCTCTTTAGAGGCCCTGGCCAGCTCCAGCACGTTTGGATAGCATTCGATAAAGCGCTCATACACTGGTACCACTTGAGGTGCCTGGGTGCGATGGAGCAAGACTTCGGCCATGAGAATGCGATACGGGTCTTCTGTCAGACGCCATAGAAAGGAACGGAAATGTTGCCGCTCCCAGGCGATCAATGTCTTGCGAAAGGCCACGAGGTCTACAGTGTAATCGCCGGCTTTGACAAAATGCATGTCAGTCATTGACCAGTTCCTTCTTCGGAATTCTTGCAACCTGAACTTGCTCTTTGCCGTCATTGTGTAACATCGCCATTACGATATTTTTGGGAGACCCTATCTCAGCCAGCACTCTGGGCAAGATTGCCTCAGCTATGGCTTTTGCCAATAGAGGTGGCACCGCATTGCCTACCTGGTAAAACTGTTGGGTAAAAGGCCCGATGAAACGGAACCGGTCGGGGAAGCTCTGCAGCCGGGCCGCCTCACGCACCGAAATGGTACGGGGAGGCTCGGGCTCCCCCTCGCGGCTGGGGTAGATATGGCGGTAGGTGTCCTTGCCAATATGAGCCTCAATCGTCCAGGAAGGGTGATTCCGATACAGTTTTCTGTATTTGTCCTTGAAGATATCGTCCCGGTAGCGTTTGTATTTGTCAGGCAGTTCGACGTATTTGCCGCCTTCCCGTAGCCAAGCAAAGGCTGCCAGATCCTGCTCATTGTGCCAGCGGGTCTGGTGGTTATAGAGCCTATCGCCAGCCCCCTGACGCATCAGTCGCTGATACTCGTTCAGTGTACAGCGAGGCTTATACGGCATCTCGTCCTGACGATGGCCATGGGGTACAATGGGAAGATCGCTGATGGCTTGCCAGACACTGATCGGGTTGCCTTCGCGGGTTTTCACAGGCCAGAGGATTTCCTGCCCCAGCTTGTTACCTGCAATAAACAACCGTCTGCGCGTCTGAGGTACACCATAATAGTCGGCCGGGAGCACTTGCCAGTCCGCTGTATAGCCCAGTTCTCGGAAGCGGTGCAGTGCCTTTACTAATAACAGTTTATCTCCGTCCGCATAGTATCGCATATCTGGGACATTCTCCATTACGAAGTAGAGGGGCTGAAGTGCTTCAACGAACCGGATGAACTCCTTATAGTACTGGTTGCGGGGGTCGTGAATGTATGTGGGGTTGTGCTTGAGACTGCGGAGCTTACCCCGACCCACGCGGGAAAACCCCTGACAGGGCGGTCCGCCGACGATAACATCTGCTCTTTCCAGGTCATGCTCTTGAATGAAAGCTCTGGGGTCTGGGATGTCGCGAATGTCACCCAGATGACAGTGATCACCAAAGTTATGGCAGTGGGTTTTGTAGGGTAGTGCTTCCTTCTCCACACCAAGACCAATGTGATAGCCAGCCATTTCAAAACCCAGGCTCATGCCTCCTGAGCCGCAAAAGAGATCAAGTACAGTTGGATTTGCCATCTGCGACTTCTTAGCAAAATGCCGTTCGATTTGCTCAGCTCGATTCATTGTCACCGAGGTGCTCTCCTTCTAAGACTCTCATAGCTAGCTAAGCTATAGCGTTTTGAGTCGGAGTGGTATCTATAGCTCGCCTTCAACTTACCCTTGCCTGTTATACTTCCAACTGCCCCCAACCTCACAGCTCCATCCTTTCTATCCGATACATAGGCCGCCTATTCGCACACCGCATTTCCTCATCCTCTCCCGCTTACTCACCTATTGTACAGGATTCTCCCCCTCTCAGGATAAATACCGGTTTATACAGAAGGATGTCAGCGCAACGCTCTACAATTTGCAGATCAATACCCCCCATTTGTCAACTGCTGCAAGATGACCTCAAGCTGCGGCAGGATTTGCGGCAAGTCTCGGTGAGCAACTTCCCCAACGATCCGGTAGTTGATACCGAAGTATTCGTGAACGATACTTATCCCGCGTGCCGCCATTTCGTGCCAGGGTATGTCAGAATTGGCATTGCGTAGCGACGGTGAGACCTTCCTGGTTGCTTCACCGATCACCTGCAGGTTGCGCAAGACTGCATCCTGAACCATCGTGCGGTTTACGAACTGCTCGTAAGTGAGATCCTTGGTGTAGGAGATAATGCGACCTATCGCCTCGGTGATATCCGCCAGATAGTGTTTATCTCGTTGGGGTTTCGACATTGGTCAATGTCCGCTGGATGTTAAGGGCAATCTCTTGGTAGCGTGGATGTTCCTGGTTGAACTTCAAGGTGTCGAAGGTAAGCAATTCCACCTTGCGGCCAAGTTTGCGCTCCAAGTCATACACGAGATCGACGAAGGCTAAGCCCAGCGGTCGCTCTAACTCCACCAGCAAATCCACGTCGCTCTCAGGCCCGGGTTGGCCATGGGCGAAGGAACCGTACAGTGCCAGACGCCTCACCCCATAGCGTTCTCGCAGTTCAGGCAGCGCCTCCCCTAAGATGCGCAGCACTTCTTCCCCGGATGTGACGTGAATCCGTTTCATAGCTCATCTCCAAATAGACGATTTAATCAGTTCCCACTGTCTTCCCGCCTTTTCATTCGGTGTTTCCTCATTCTCTCCCGCTTACTCACCTATTATACAGGATTCTCCCCCTCGAGGTGAAACCAGAGTGATGGTTGTGGGCACAATCTGTGACCACCTCGCTCGATTCTCGATTGCGTGCTCGCCAATGTTTGAGGTGACAGACTGGCACCTCAAGCCCCTGGCCTCAGCGAACAAGTTTGTGCAGGCATCGTGTTGCCCGATCTCTCCAGCGGTTTGTTGGAGGCCTATTTCCGGCTTCTTCATCCTCGGATACTTCCTTTTCTCAGCCGTCATACCCCAGCCCTTTCAGATTCTCACAGATCATTGGCTCGGATGAGAACATGAGTTCCAATATCTTCACTACAACGGCTGCATAGAAGAGGTTCTGACCGTCGATGAAGGCAAAAGTACGCTTTACACTGGATTCAGAAGGCATGGGTTGCCTCCAGTAAAACAGTACCCCGCCGGAGGCCAAGGGGCTGATCCAGCGGGGAGCAAATTCCTACACCATTCATAGCACAAGATAGAGGCATTTACAAGTCTCTTTCCTTCCTCGTTCCTTCAGGTTCCCGCGGAGCGCTACCTCCAACCGCTTCGATTCCTCGAACTGCTGTATCACGCCTTTCCTCCCAGCTCATCTAAGATCGCCGTTATCTTGTGCTTTAGAGCTGGCAAGTCGGCCTTGACCACCTGCCATACGATGTCAAGATCGATACCGAAGTACTCATGTACCAGCACATGGCGCATACCGATGATATCTGACCAGGGGACTTCCGGGTGTTTGTCACGGCCTATGAAAGATTTTTTGCGGACTTCTCTAAGCGATACCTTCACAGTCTTGCCCTTCCTCTTTGATAGATCATCCAATTGTAACGTGCAGAGTCTAGCGATGCCGATAGAAGGTGACAAGTGATCAGGGGTGGGGCCTTGTGTGAGGTCTTCGCGGAGATCCCGGATTCGCCGTGGTTGTGAAGCGGCCCAGGTGAGGATAGGATTGCGACATGATCGGGACGTGGATCAACGTAGGGGCTATCCTTGTTGGGAGCACGACCGGCCTTCTCAGCGGGAGGAGGATTCCTGGGCAGATGGGCCGGTTTGTCACTGCGGTGATCGGCTTGGTGACCCTGGTTGTAGGTGTGAAGCTGGCGATTGGAACTTCTAACCTGCTTGTTCTTCTGCTTTCACTCCTTATCGGTGGGGCAGTTGGGACGTGGCTTAACATCGAGGTAAAGCTTACTCGATTGGGGGAAGTCTTTGAACGTTTGTTTCCCCGGTTTGCCAGTGGCTCGGTTCCCCAAGGATTCGTCACCGCGAGCCTCCTTTTCTGCGTTGGACCGATGGCGATCCTGGGAGCGCTGCGCGACGGCCTGTACGGAGACTGGCAACTCCTCGGATTAAAGTCGGTTCTCGATGGAGTCTCTTCGATGATTCTCGCGGCTGGACTTGGCCCAGGTGTCTTTTTCTCCGCTTTAGTTGTCCTTGTCTACCAGGGAGGGATCAGCCTTGTCGCACGCGCGTTCAGTGGGCCCGCTGCGGTCTCTACTCTATCGCACTCACCTGCGTTAACGGAGCTCGACGCCGTAGGGGGAGCGATCCTGATTGCGCTGGCCCTCAAACTCCTTGATCTTTGTGACCTCAAAGTGGGGAATCTCCTCCCTGCACTTGCCTTGGCGCCTCTGATGGCCTTTCTGTTTAGCCTGGTTGGGAGTTGAGCGGGGCCGCGATGTGGGATCAGGCGTTGAGGCGATTCACCGCGCTTGTTGCTCGCTATGACCGGCGCTTATGGACGCTTTTCTTCGTGAGATTGATCGTATCAGCCGGTTTCGGCGTTGCGATGCCGTTTGTCAGCCTTTACCTCTATCGTGAGCTTCATGTATCGATGAAGGTTGTGGGGACGATCATGCTTGTCTCCGCCCTGGTCGGCTCAGTGGGGCGGATCATAGGTGGAGAACTCGCCGACCGCCTCGGCCGCAAGCCGATTGTCTGTGCTGCTATGGCGACACGAACGATCGTCTTCCTTCTGATGGCCTATGTGGTTCACATCCGAGCTTCCTATCTTATTGTCGCTTTGGTTTTTCTTTTGATCCGCTTTGTCGGGGCGATGACCCAGCCGGGGATAAGCGCCATGGTGGCCGATATCGTCAGCCCTGAGCGGCGAGTGGAGGCGTTTGGGATCTTAAGGATCGGGGGAAACGCTGGTTGGGCGCTCGGCCCAGCTCTTGGTGGGTTCCTGCTTGCCGTCTCCTACTCCTCCCTGTTCCTTGTGACGGCGGCAGCGAGCCTGATCGGTTTTTTGCTCATCCTCCTTTTCACCACGGAGTCGATACGTGTGCGGGAGCAGAATCGATTTGAGCTTAAAAACGTGCTCGACGTAGGCAGGGACCGGCAATTTCTCACCTTTTGTCTGTTCAGCCTCACCCTGTTTCTCGTGATGGGACAGTTTGCGAGCACGTTGTCGGTCTTCTCGGTGGAGTTCTTGCAGATCAGCGAGGTCGAGCTTGGGTTTTTATACACCTTAAACGGTGTGATCGTTGTTCTATTTCAGTGGCCGGCGGCCCTTCTCGCCGGACGGCTGGGGACACGGCGTGCCCTTGTCGTAGGGAGCCTGCTCTTTGCGCTTGGCTACTTCTCCGTTGGGGTCGTTCCAGGATTTTCCTTTCTTCTTGGCTCGATGGTCGTAATCACGCTAGGGGAGGTTGTCTTTTCCCCGACTGCGACAACGGCAGTGGCGAACATGGCACCCGAAGGACGGATGGGGCGATACATGGGGTTCTATGGGCTGGCCGAGGCCCTCGGCTGGTCGGGCGGTCCGTTCATCGGCGGGTTCTTGCTTGACGCCTATGGGACAACCCCAGTCCTCCTGTGGGGGGCGATCGCCGGGATTGGGCTGATCGCTGCTGTTGGATTCCACGTGACCTGGCGGCGAAGTCGGTGTGGAGGTATCGGTCAATCTAATCCTTCAGCGCCGCAGTGACCCGCCCGTTTCGCTGGCCGACGTTGAGGCACCCCCAGCCGCCGGAGAAGTCGATGAACCGGTTCCCGTCCAGATCTTCCAGGAGCTCCTTTACTCTGCTTGATGATGAACGGGGCGTAGGTGGCAAGTGGAGCGGCGCAGCTTGCCTGCCTGTGGCGTCCGACCTGTCTGCGTGCGAACACGCACAGGCAGGCGAGGCAGATAGGTCTGCGACGTTCTTCTTCTGCTTGACCCACTCAAAATAACGAGGAGCCCAAAAGCCTGGGTCAATCGATGACGAAGATCCTTCCCGGTGGCACGAGGGTCACCTTAAAGTTAAGCCCCTCGTAGTGCCCGCTTGCCTCAGCAATCTCCTTTAACTTTGTCTTATAGCGGCTGGAGATATGGAAACAGATCAGCTCTTTTTTCACCCCCGCTGCTCTTGCCGTAGTGATCGCCTCGGCCAGGGTGGCGTGCTTGTACGCCTTGCGGTCCTGCTCATCGAGGAAGGTTGTATCGTGACAGAGGACCTCAGTCCCCTCGATGTAGGATGGCTTAATCGGTACCGAGTCCCCACCGTAGGAGAAGAGGCGCTGATGGTAGGTCTCGGTAACCGCCTCTTTCCCTTTTTCGTGTACCAAGTGGATGATCTCCTCCTGGGAGGCACCGGAAAGTTCGGACCGCAGTCGGTGGCGGACCTCGACGATCGAGTAGCCGAGTGAGGCCTCGTTGTGCACGTGCACTGTGGGAAAGGTTTCGATGTAGCGTGGCATCTGCCCGGAAAGAAGCTCCACCTGGTCACCCGCATCGAGCGGGACCCACACAAGGTCGTAGTTCAAACGACGATTCGTCCGCCCCAGAAAAGACATCATCTCCGAGACGAGGTAGTTGTCCCTGGGGTAGTAGACGGTGAGTTCCTTTTCCTTGTCCCCCATTGCGTTATTGCGGATGTTAACCAGTGAAACGAGCCCAGCGATGTGGTCGGCATGTCCGTGGGAGAGGAAGACCCGCTTGATAGCGAATGCTTTGTTTCCCAAAACCGAGCTTGCCCCCTCTCCGGCGTCAAACAGGATGCGATCAGCGTTGTAGTAAAGCCAGCTCGAATAAAGAGCCTTGGAGTACATTAAGATCTTCATCGCTACCATCCTTCTTTGTAAGAGGCGGCCTCTTTCTTCGACAATGGGTAGAGGGTATCCTCCGGGCTCAATATACCCAGACCTTCTTTTGTCCTTTTCTTTAATCTCATCGTCGAAGTTGATTATAGCCTGCCCCCTGTCAAGGTTAAATCGGTTCTTTGTTGCTTACTGTCTTTTCTTCCCCTAGAATCTCCTGCGCGGAGGCGAGGTGGGATGCTTGATATCCACAGATTACGTGAAGATCCAATCGGCATAGAGAAGCGGCTTCAGGGTCGGGATTCGTCGATCGACCTTACGGAGATCTTGAAGCTTGATGAGAAACGTCTTTCCCTTATACAGCAAGTGGAGGAGCGCAAGGCGGAACGAAACCGGGGTTCGCAGGAGGTGGGGCACCTTAAGATGGATGGGAGGGACACCACCAAGTTGATCGCCTCGCTTTCTTCGCTCGCCGAGGAGATTGCACACCTCGACGATGAGCTGAAGCAGGTTTCGACTAGGATCGATCACCTCCTCGCACTTCTCCCAAACGTGCCTCACCCTTCGGTCCCTGTAGGGGCAAAGGAGGAGAAGGTCGTCCTGCGTAGTTACAAGGAAAGTCCGCTGTTTGACTTTCCGATCAAACATCATCTGGAAATCGGGGAAGAGAAGGGGATCCTAGACTTTGGCCGCGCTGCGACGATCGCCGGTGCGCGCTTCCCAATGTATATGGGAATGGGGGCGCGCTTGGAGATGGCGCTCATCCAGTTCATGTTCTCCTACCACGTCAAGAACGGCTATATTCCGGTAATCCCGCCATTCCTCGCCAACTCAGAGAGTTTCTTCGTCGCCTCACAACTGCCGAAGTTCGCGGATGATGTCTACTACTGTGAGAAGGACGACCTTTACCTGAACCCAACCGCGGAGAGCATCCTTGTCAACTTGCACCGTGGTGAGATCCTATCTTTAGAGGATCTCCCGCTTAACTACGTGGCCTACACCCCTTGTTTCCGGCGTGAGGCCGGGACCTACGGCGAAGATGAGCGTGGTCTGATCAGGGTGCATCAGTTCAACAAGGTGGAGATGTTTAAGTTTACTGCGCAAGAGACCTCTTACTCTGAGCTTGACCAGATTGTCGCCGATGCGGAAGGAGTACTTCAGGCCCTTGGAATTCACTATCGCGTGACCCTCCTTCCCACGCAGGACCTGGCGCAGCAGTCGAGCAAGACGATCGACCTTGAGGTGTATCTCCCCGGTCAGGGGCGTTACTACGAGGTCTCCTCGTGCAGCAACTGTGAGGACTTCCAGGCGCGGCGCGGAAACACGCGCTACCGCCCTGCTGCTTTAGGGAAGCCGCTCTACGTGCACACCCTTAATGGATCTGGTCTTGCCACCTCGCGCCTGCTGGCTGCTATCCTGGAGAACAATCAGATGAAAGATGGACGGGTTCGCATTCCGGAGGTCCTTAAGGAGTTGGTGGGGGCGGAGTTCATATGAGCGAGGTGATGGTCGAGACTCGTGAGCTGACCAAGGTCTTCAGGACGCGAAAAGGGGAGGTGCGAGCGGTTGATGGCCTTTCCTTTGTCTGCCGATCTGGGGAGATCTTTGGCCTGCTGGGCCCAAACGGTGCCGGGAAGACGACTACCCTGCGCATGCTCGCGACTATTCTTACCCCCACTTCAGGAAGCGCTACGGTTGCTTCATTCGACACCAGGCTTTCACCCGGACAGGTGCGAGAGCGGATCGGGTTTCTCGCTACCGAGACTGGTCTTTATGATCGTTTCACTGCTCGCGAGACACTCCGCTTCTTCGGTCGGATCAATAAGCTACCTGCACAGGAGATCGAGCGACGTGGTTCAGAGATCTTCGCCATGCTTGACTTAACGCCACTCGCTGACCGGCGAGTGGGGACGTTCTCCACCGGCGAGAAGCAGAAACTCTCTCTTGCTCGTAGTATTATTCATGATCCGCCGGTCCTCATCTTCGATGAACCGACATTCGGGTTGGATGTGATGGCCGCACGGGCTGTGCTCGAGTCGATACGTTTGTTTCGCGATCAGGGGCGCACGATCCTTCTCTCCACACACATAATGCGTGTGGCGGAGAAATTGTGCGATGAGATCGGGATCCTCTACCGCGGCCGGTTGCACGCCTTGGGTAGCCTCTCAGAGTTAAAAGAACTTTTTTTGAGGGAAGACTTGGAGGAGGTCTTCTTTGCCGCCGTGGGGAGCGAGCGGACCGGCTAGGGGTTCCATTTCTTTGAAGAACGTGGTATTCTAGTTTTGTGGTAATATAAAGGAGGCGAAAATGGTCAGGAAAGTTGTTCTATCTGTGGCTGCGTCTGTGCTCGTCCTTCTCCTAATCGCCCTTGTAGTAGGGTCAAGCGGTGAAGGACTCTCACGATCAGGAAACGGCGAGCCGATCTACATCTACGGCGATGAGGCCTTCACCAGCGAAAATGGGGTGAACGGTGGGAGTGGAACAGTCGATGATCCCTATATCATTGAGGGGTTGAGACTGGTCAGCCGCTGGTCGGACTACGGGATCTACATCGACCATACCACGCGCTGCTTTATCATCCGCGACTGTGCCGTCGAACGAGCGCGTGCGGCCGCGATTTACCTAAATACGGTGTCAAACGGTCGCATCGAGGACTGTCAACTGACCCGCAACGCGAAGGGGATCTATCTCCTGAACTCGCGCGATAACACCTTTACTTCAAACCTGATCGCGGAGAACAATTATGGAATTGTGATGATGGCTAACTCTCGCGACAATGTGATAACCGGAAACAGTTTTCTCGAAAACGGACTGGATCTGCTCGACAGGGGACGCGGAAACATGTACAAGGAGGATGTGAGCGCGAAGGAAGTTGGCCCAGCCATCGAGCCAGTGGAGAAGGAACAGACTCCCGCCGCGCCTTCGCCCCCAGCGCAGACGCCTCAAGCTACGACTGACTGAGCTTTAAGATGTGGGAGAACATCCGCCTCCTTTTTTTTAAAGAGATCACCGGCGCAATTCGCGACCGCCGGACCTTAATCCTGACCGTGTTCTTCCCGCTTATCTTCTACCCTCTCATCCTTATGGTGATGGGGCGTTTTACCGCTGCCGAGCAGACGCGCCTCGAGGAGATGATCCCCACGGTGATCGTCGTTGACAAAGCGGCTGACGAGACCTTCCTCCGCCACCTGCGTTCGACACAGACCCTCTATCCCCTGTTCTACGACGATGTGGATCAGGGGCTCTTAGACCTTAAATCAGGGATCGGCCAGGTGGTGATGTCAGTCGACAAGGAGTCTGGCGGGCCAGGGATCGGACTTAATGTAGCGCTTTACTACGACCAGACCGATCAGGGTGCAACGATTGCTGCCGCGCGCGTGCGCGACTTTCTCGAAGGTTATCTAAAGGAGGTCATGCGCGACAAGCTCGACGCTTTGGGTTTTGATTACGATGAGCTCTCTCCGCCGCTGAGTGTGCGCGTGGAGGATGTAAGCTCTGGCGAGTCGGTGGGGAGGATGATTCTAAGCAGGCTCCTTCCGTATTTTATGGTGTTGGCGATCCTAACAGGGGCGATGGGACTCGGCGCAGAGATCACCGCCGGGGAGAAGGAGCGCGGCACGATCGCCACTCTCCTTGTCAGCCAGCTCTCTCGCACGCAGATCGTCCTTGGCAAGTTTCTTACCATTCTCACTGTCTCACTTGTCTCCTCGCTCTTATCGGCAGTCGGCCTCCTGATCGGAGTCCGCTTCTTCGGCGGGGGACTAGCGCCTGTGGGAACGGTGGCGACCTTCTCCCTCGGTCTTACTGACCTTGGTTTCATGCTTGTTGTTCTTGTCCCACTCGCCGTTATCCTGGCTTCACTGGTCGTGATCGTGGGAAGCTTTGCTCGCAGCCAGAAGGAGGCGAGTACGTACCTGATGCCGATCTACATGGTGATCATCCTTGTTGGCTTGATCTCGATGACCGGCGGAGTGAGCTTTGTTGGCACTCGCTTTCTCATCCCAGTGGCAAACGCCATCTACGCGCTACAGGAGATCATTGAGGGAAACCTGCCGATCTTCCATTTGCTCTACACCCTTGTGGCGAACACCCTCTGTGGTGGTCTGCTGATTGCCGCTTCGATTGGACTGTTCAAGCGTGAGGCCGTCCTGTTTCGAAGCTAGGTAAAGCGGCATACACGTCTATATCTTTTGGCCGCGGGTGTAGCGCTTGAGGGCCTCTTGGGTGCGGCGTTTTTCGTCCTCCTCGCGTAGCTTGCGTCGTTTGTCGTAGGTTTTGCGCCCCTTGGCGAGGCCGAGCTCGATCTTGGCATGGCCGCGCTTGAAATAGAGGCGTAGAGGGATGAGGGTGTAACCGCGCTCTTTTATTTTCGTGGCCAGGCGTACGATCTCACGACGGTGCAGAAGGAGGCAACGGTCGCGGTCGGGGTCAACGTTGTGGATCGATCCCTCTTTATAAGGAGCGATGTGGACGCCCCGCAGGATCGCCTCTCCGTTCCGGATTACGGCATAGCCGTCGGCAAGTGAGCAATTCCCACTTCGAAGGCTCTTCACTTCGGTTCCAACAAGGACGAGCCCTGCCTCGTAGGACTCCCCGATATCGTACTCGTGCCGCGCTTTGCGATTTGTCGCCACAACTTTAACCGCCATGCAAGGAAGGCTATCGCAAGCATTGATATTGCGCAAGCACCGAGCCGCGATTAGGATGGAACTCATGAAGGTCCACGTGGGAACACGCAACTCGCTCAAGGTAAAGGCCGTGCGTGCGGGGTTTTCTGATGTGTTTAGCGAAGAACCGCTTCACGTTGTGCCGGTGAACGTCGACGCAGAGGTGCCCTCCCAACCGTTCGACGAGGAGATTGTCCGGGGTGCGATTAGCCGCGCGCGTGGGGCCCTTGGGGATGCAGATTTTGGTGTGGGGATCGAAGCAGGCTTGGTGCGCTTTCCCGGTTTAAAGGAGTACCTGAGCGTTCAGTTCTGTGTGATTATCGATCGTGCAGGGAGGATGACCTTCGGACACGGACCAGGGTTCGAACTGCCCCAGGAGATCAGGGATAGACTGATTCGTGGTTCGACACTTAATCGTGAGATGAGCAGGATATCGGGAATACCCGAGATCAAGGAGAAGGGAGGCGCGATCGGTTACTTGTCGTCCGGGCGGATCGATCGATTCACTATCACCCGCGAGGCCGTCCTGATGGCGCTCATCCCGCGCATCAGCGGCGACCGGATGTAGCGTCGTAGCTTGCCTGCGACGTTGCCCTTTCAGCTTTCAGCGACCAGCCTTCGTAGCGTCGCAACCTGTGTGCGACGTTTATTGGGTTTATTATCGGTCTTTCTTGAAAATGAGGAAGCCAGGAGGCCATGAGAAAAGAGATACGTCAGGGACAAGCTCCGATCAACGTCGGACACAAAACCCGACGCTACGAGGTTGCTACCCACTACCCACAGCATGAGGAGATGAAAGCATGAATCGCGAGCTTAGGGCGGCCTACGACGCCTGCTCGAGGATCACCCGGCGGGAGGCGAAGAACTTCTACTTTGCTTTTATCACCCTCCCGAGGAGGAAACGCCGGGCGATCTACGCGATCTACGCGTTCTGCCGTGAGGCCGATGATATCGCCGACGGTGACACCCCCTTGGTCGAGAAGATCAACGCGCTCACCCGCCTCCGGGTACGATTGGCCGCGGTGGCAGCGGGCGAGCCGCAAACCCTGGTCGATTACGCCCTTTTCGATACCACCGTCCGTTTCTCGGTCGATCCGAAAAACCTCTCTCAGGTGATCGACGGGGTGGAGATGGATCTTACCCTCTCCCGCTACGCGACGTTCACCGACCTTCGCCTCTACTGCCACCTGGTCGCTTCTGCGGTCGGTCTCTCCGTTCTTCCAATCCTCGCTCACCGCCGTGGACGGGGGCTCCCTGAGGAAGCTCACAAGTTTGGAGAGGCGCTCGGGTTGGGGATGCAACTAGCGAACATCGTGCGTGATGTCGCGGAGGATATGCACCGGGAGCGAGTCTACATTCCGGGCGAGGATCTTGAACACTTCGGTGTCACCGAAGAGATGCTGCGCGCCAGCGTGACCAATGAAAAGGTGCGGGCACTGCTCGCGTTTGAGATCGAGCGGGCCCGTGGCTACCTGTGCGAAGGGGAGAAGCTCCTCGCCTACCTTCCACACCACGCGCGCGGTTGCCCCATGTTCCTTTCTGCGATCTACTCCCGGATTCTCAAGCGGATCGAAGAGCAAGGCTACGATGTCTTCAGCTCGCGCGTCTCGCTCTCAACAAGAGAGAAACTCGCCCTCACCCTGCGTACCTGGATCCGGGCGTTCCTGCGATGAAACCGGTCGTTATTATCGGGGGTGGTGCAGCTGGGATCGCCGCTGCCTGCACCCTTGCCGAACGAGGGAAGAGGATCCTTCTCCTTGAACGGGCTCCACGCCTGGGCGGGCGCGCCGCCTCGTTCTTCCATCACCGCATGAGGCAAGAAGTCGACTATGGGTACCACATCCTCATGCGCTGCTGTACGGAGACGATCGACCTGGTGCATCAGCTTGGGATGGAGAGGTCTGTTTCCTTTCAAGAGCGTCTGGCAATCCCGATCGCTTGTGGATCGAAGCGCTCCCTCCTTTCCTCAGCACCCCTCCCCGGCCCGCTTCACCTCCTACCAAGCCTGATGAGATATCGCCCGCTCTCCTACAGAGAGCGGATCGCCGTGCTGCGTGCCGGTCTTTTCCTCCTTGTACACGACCCGCAGAAGGACCGAACGTTCGCCGATTGGCTCCGCTGCCACGGGCAGAAAAAAAACACCATCGCACGTTTGTGGGATCCGATCTGTATTGCCACGCTGAATGAGCGTCCTAATGCGGTGAGTGCCCGTGCCGCTGGGATGATCTTCAAGAAGGGGTTTTTAAAGCCGCATGGGGCTGACATGGGGCTCTTCACGGTTCCTCTCTCGCACCTCTTTTCTCGTGCGATTTCCTTCCTCGCTGAGCGGGGAGGAGAAGTCCTATTAAATGCACAAGTCGCGCAGATTCTTATCGAGAGAGGGGCGGCGCGGGGGGTGAAGCTCGTAAGTGGGGAGAGGATCGACTCTGACTGCGTCATTGCTGCAGTTCCACCATACGATCTTCTTTCCCTCCTCCCACAAGCGGTCGCTGAGAACGGATACTTTGCCAGGGCAAAAGAGATTCGCTTCTCGCCGATCGTCAACCTGCACCTGTGGTTTGACCGCCCCGTGATGGAGGAGCCGTTCTTGGTTGTGATCGATTCTCCGGTGCAGGCGATCTTTGACGTAAGCCGTATTCAGGGCAAAGAGGGACCCACTCATGTCGTCCTTTCACAAAGCGCGGCGCGAGATTTGATAAACCGTCCGAATGAAGAGATTCGGAATCAACTCCTCGCCGCGCTTGAAGAACTCTTTCCAGCCGTCCGCACCGCGAAGCTCCTCGATGCCTTGGTGATCAGGCATCCTCGCGCAACGTTCCTTCCCACCCCAGGAAGCGAGGCGCTACGGCCCGAAGCTAAGACGCCGATCAACGGACTATTCCTTGCCGGAGATTACACGGCGACCGGCTGGCCATCCACGATCGAGGGGGCAGTGCGCTCTGGGAGGAACGCCGCTGCGAAGCTTGCAACTCGCTGAACTTGACCCTCGGATCGTGACAAACTCCGTAGGTTGTTGCGGGGCATTGAGAAGCAAAAGCCTCAAAAACCTAACGTCGCACACAAGGTGCGACGCTACGCCGTTTCGTTGCGCCGGGGTTTATCACCGACGTTTGATCCCCAAGATCCCTCCCCGATGTAGGATGCGATTGCACCGGAAGAGTAAATGGGTATAATCGCGGCGCATCTGCGAGGTGATTTAATTGCCCAAAACAATGACGGAGAAGATCCTTTCACGACACGTGCAAGAGGGAGCTTTGGAGAAAGGCGCGGAGGTAGGCATCCGCATCGACCACTGCTTGACTCAGGACTCCACAGGAACGATGGCCTGGCTTGAGTTCGAATCGCTCGGGCTGGAGCGGGTCAAGGCGGAGTTGGTTGTCTCTTACTGCGATCACACGTCCCTTGGGTTCAAGGGGGAGTCGACCGACGATCATATCTTCCTTCAGACGATCGCTTCTCACTACGGGGCAAAGTTCTCCAAGAATGGGAACGGGGTCTGCCACCAGCTTCACTACGAACGCTTTGCAATACCTGGTAAAACCCTCCTTGGCTCGGATTCCCACACCCCGACGGCCGGTGGATTAGGGATGCTCGGGATCGGCGCCGGAGGAATGGACGTGGCCGTGGCAGCAGGAGGGGGGCTGTTTCATCTTACAGTGCCTAAGGTGATGCGGATTGTTCTTACCGGGAAACTTTCCCCGGGGATGGCGGCGAAGGACGTTGCTTTGGAGATCCTGCGGCGAATCTCGGTGAAGGGCGGTGTTGGCTACTTTATCGAGTTTGCTGGTCCTGGGGTTAAGAGCCTCTCTGTTCCCGAGCGGGCGACGATCACCAACATGTGTACCGAAACAGGGGCAACGTCATCCATTTTCCCTTCGGACAAGGTGACCGAGGCGTTCGCGGCGATGCAGGGGCGAGGAGGCGACTGGGTGGAATTAGCGCCCGACAAGGGAGCCAACTACGACAAAACCCTCAAGATCGACCTTTCCAAGTTGAAGCCATTGGTAGCCATGCCCGGTATGCCAGATAATGTCCACGACATCGACGAAGTCGTGGGCACGAAGATCGACCAGGTGTACATCGGCTCCTGCACCAATGGAAGCTACTACGATATGAAGGTGGCCGCGGAGATGCTCAAGGGAAAGCACGTCTGCACCGAAATCGACGTCATTGTCTCGCCGGGGTCGCGACAGGCCTGGGAGATGCTGATGGAGGACGGAAGCTTCCTAGCCCTCACCAAGGCCGGAGTCCGGATGATCGAGCCTGGTTGCAATGCGTGTATCGGGATCGGCTTTGTCCCCGGACACGGACACTTGTCGCTGCGCACGGTGAACCGGAACTGGAAGGGTCGTGGCGGGAGCAAGTTCGGCAAGATCGCCCTATGCAGTCCGCAAGTGGCAGCTGCCTCTGCTCTTGTTGGAAAGATCGCCAATCCCTGTGAGCTGCCCGAGGTCAAGGTCAAGGTGGATCACCTCACCGTCGATGATTACCTGATCCTCGAGCCGGCGGGAGAGGGCGTGGATGTCCGCCGCGCACCGAACATCGTCCAACTTGAGCCACAGAAACCTCTTTCTTCAGTTCTCGAAGGGGAGGTTTTAATCAAGCTCGGGGACGGGATATCGACCGATGCTATCCTCCCGGCCGGACCACTCACTCAGCACCTGCGCTCAAACCTCCCTGAAATCGCCAAATTTACTTTCTACCACGAGGACAAGGACTTCGCAGCCCGTGCGCAAGAGAAGAACGGCGGGTTTATCGTTGGCGGGGATAACTACGGTCAGGGTTCCTCGCGCGAGCACGCCGCCCTTGCCCCGTGGCAGCTCGGGATCAAAGCGGTATTTGCAAAAAGCTACGCCCGCATTCACCGCGCTAACCTGATCAATGTGGGGATCATTCCCTTCCTATGTGATACCGACCGCTTGGAGGTAGGGGACCAGTTACACCTTGATGTTTCCAAGCTAAGTGGTGATTTGGTATTGATTAACAAGACAAAGGACGACAAGCTCAAGGTGCATCACGACCTCTCCCAACGCGAAGCGGAGATGGTGAAAGCAGGGGGCCTTCTCGCCTACACTGCTCAGCAGAAGTGACAAACAGGAAACATTAAAGATTGGGCCATCAAGGCGCAACACTGTTTTAATGCAGTGCGCTTTTTTCTTCGCCCTTGACCCTTGACATTGAGCGATCGGTCAGCTAGTATTTACCCACATAATGGGATTATATTCTCATAATACGAGAATAGCACCCAGATGTGAGCGCTATGAAAACGCTGGAAAAGTGCGTAAGAATCTTGACCCTGTTTAGTGAACTAAACCCTTCTCTGAGTGTTGTCGACATCGCATCGCGGCTCGGTCTTCCTAAAAGCACAGCCTACCGGTACATCTCCGCCTTGAAGGTGCACGGCTTAATCGAAGAAGACACAAAAGAGGGGGACTACCGTCTCGGTGCAAAGATCTTGGAGCTTGCACGAAGTATCTCAGGAAGGCCTCTTCAACAGATCGCCCTCCCCTTGATGGAGCGACTGTCAGACAAAACAGGGGAGACTGTCATCCTCTCCAGCCTGCGCAAGCAGGAAGGCGTCTGTCTTGAGAAAGTGGAGGGACATCATGCTCTGCGGGTTTCCCACGAGCGTGGTGCAACCTTCCCACTGCACGCCGGGGCCTCCGGAAAGGTTCTCTTGGCCTATCTTGATCCAAAGGAACAGGACGAAATCATCAAACGAGTAGGACTTACTAAGTTTTCCAAGACAACAATCACCAATCCCCATCTGTTGAAGGATGAACTTGCAAGTATTAAGGAGCAGGGTTTTGCCAAGAGCGATGGGGAGGTCATTCAGGGCACCTATGGAATTGGCGCTCCTATTTTCTCTCCGTCGAGAAATGCCATCGCTGCCCTGAGCATATCTGCACCGAGCTACAGGTTGGAGGGGAAAAAGAGGAAAAGAACGATTCAATTGGTGGTGACGGCAGCCAAGGAGATCACGGATTCGCTTGAAGCACACGGTGTGCAATAGAACTTAAAACAAAGAAGAGGAGCGAGCAAGCCATGAACAGTGAGAGTTTCGTATCATCCAGGGATGGCAGCCCAATAACGATAACCGAGGAAGGGCTGAACGTCCCAGATCGTCCGATCATCCCCTTCATTCGAGGGGACGGGATCGGTGTGGACATCACCCCTGTCATGCTGAAAGTTGTCGATGCCGCGGTCGATAGGGCCTACGCTGGAAAGCGAAAGATCGAGTGGTTAAAGGTATGGGCCGGTGATGAGGCCATCGCCAAGTTCCACGGTGATAAGACCAAGGACGAGATCAAGGCGATTCCCCCTGACGAGAGGCAGAAGCTTTACCTCCCTGAGGAGACAATCCAGGCGATCCGCAAGTACCTTGTCGCGATCAAAGGGCCACTCACAACGCCCGTGGGAGGCGGAATCCGGAGTCTGAATGTGACGTTGCGCAAAGTTCTCGACCTGTACGCGTGTGTACGGCCCGTCCACCATATCGGAACGCCAGCGCCAGTTAAGCGTCCGCAAGACCTGGACGTTGTCTTCTTCCGTGAGAACACCGAGGACGTCTACGCCGGGATCGAGTGGCGGGCTGGAACCCCTGAAGCGGATAAGGTGATCAATTGGCTTGAACAGGAGATGGGCGTTACGGCCTTTCGCTTCACCAAGATGTGCGGGGTCGGCGTGAAGCCGATCAGCGAAGAGGGGTCAAAGCGCCTCATCCGTGCGGCGATCGACTATGCCATCAAAAACAGCAGAAAATCGGTGACCCTTGCGCACAAGGGGAACATCATGAAGTTCACCGAAGGGGCATTCCGCGACTGGGGGTACGAGGTCGGCAAAGAGTATCCGCAGGTGATCACCGAAGAGGAGCTAAATGAGGCCTACTCTTCTAATGTGCCGTCGGATAGGATCGTCCTCAAGGATAGGATCGCTGACCAGTTTTTCCAGCAGATGCTCCTGCGACCAAGAGAGTACGATGTGGTGGCAACTATGAACCTAAACGGTGACTACATGTCGGATGCAGCCGCTGCTCAAGTAGGCGGCCTGGGAGTCGCCCCAGGTGCGAACATCAATTACAAGACGGGCTGCGCCGTCTTTGAGGCGACCCATGGGACGGCCCCTAAGCATGCCGGAAAAAACAAGGTCAACCCGGGGAGCATCATCCTCTCCGCTGTTGAGATGCTCAAATACATGGGGTGGAACGAGGCTGCGGAGCTGATCCTCGCCGGGATCAAACGTGCGATCGCCTCCAAGCGAGTGACCTATGACCTGGAGCGCCAGATGGATGGGGCGACGCTCCTCTCCTGCTCCGCATTTGGTGAGGAAATCACTAACAACCTTTAAAAGAGGGTGAGGCACTGATGGCACAGAAAGGGATACGCGAATACGATGCGAAGCGTCTTCTTGCAAAGGCGGTTCCAAAGTACTCGGACGGCAAGCTTCGTTTCGATGGCAGATTGCTTCTCGTTTCGTCAGAGACCGGCCTTGCGGCCTTAGCGGAGGAGGAACCGTGGTTAAAACAAGAAAAGCTGGTTGTGAAACCTGATCAACTCTTCGGAAAGCGGGGAAAGAATAACCTGCTTCTCGTTAACGCAGACTTCGATACAGTCAAGGCTTGGATCGATGAACGGATGAACAAGCAGGTCACGATAGAGCAAACGACGGGAGAGTCCACCGGCACTCTGACCCACTTTTTGGTTGAGCCGTTCGTTCCCCACGAGGAGGAGTACTACCTTGCTTTTACCTCCAAGCGCGATGTGGATGTCATCCATTTCTCTGTTCATGGTGGGGTGGACATCGAAGAGGTCTGGGACTCAGTCATCACGATCGAGATACCGGTCATGGCTGACCCTGCGGGCATCGACGTTCTGTCGCACCTTCCTGACATTGCCAACAAGGAAGCCATTGCCCAGTTCATCAAGGTGTTGTACGCCATCTACTGCGACTACTACTTCGCCTATCTGGAGTTCAATCCCCTCGCCTTCTCTAACGGCGCAGTCGTTCCGCTGGACACGGTTGCCAAGCTGGATGACACGGCCGCCTTCCAGTGCGCAGAAAAGTGGGGGAAGATCGAGTTTCCTAAGGCATTTGGCAGCACCGCTAGTATGGAAGAGGCCTACATCGCCTCCCTGGACGAGAAGACCGGTGCATCGCTAAAGCTCACATTGCTTAATCCGAAGGGGCGCGTTTGGACCCTGGTCGCAGGCGGTGGTGCAAGCGTCATCTACGCGGACACGGTCGTTGACCTCGGCTACGGGAATGAGCTTGCCAATTACGGTGAGTACAGTGGAAACCCGACGACCGAGTTGACATACGAGTACACCAAGACGATCCTTGACCTCATGACGCGCAAGCCCGATCCGCAGGCGCGCCCCAAGTACCTCCTTATCGGAGGTGGCATCGCCAACTTCACCGACGTGGCCAAGACCTTCACCGGGATCATCAAGGCGCTTGAGGAATACAAAGACAAGTTAAGGGAGAATCATGTGAAGATTTACGTGCGCCGCGGCGGTCCCAACTACAAGGAGGGCCTCGAGAACATGCGGCGACTCGGGGAACGGATCGGCGTGCCGCTCGAGGTATACGGCCCTGAGACCCACATGACGCGCATCGTTTCCCTGGCGCTTGAGGAGGTCCGATAGTGAAAGACTATGAACTTTTCAGCAAGGATACCAAGGCGTTCATCTACGGTGCGCAGACGCGCGCGGTGCAGCGGATGCTCGACTTTGATTTCATGTGTCGCAAGGATTCACCCAGCGTCGTGGCGATGATCACTCCGGAGCGGGGAGGGTTTGAAAAGTTCTTCTGGGGCACCAAGGAGGTCCGCATCCCGCGTTTAACGAGCATCGCGGATGCCACAGCCCAGTATCCTGATGCCGACGTGATGGTGAACTTCGCCTCGCAGCGCTCCGCGTACGATGTCACTGTGGAGGCCCTTGATACGGACACGATCCGCACCGTGGTTGTCATCGCGGAAGGCGTTCCGGAAAGGCGAGAGCGAAAACTCGCCGCCATGGCCAAAGCAAAGGGTAAGTGGATCATCGGACCAGCCACGGTCGGCGGGGTGAAGGCCGGAGCGTTCAAGATCGGAAACGCCGCCGGCACGATGCAGAATATCCGTGAGGCAAAGCTCTATCGCCCAGGCTCGGTCGGGTTCGTCTCGGTCTCCGGAGGGCTCTCCAACGAGGGTTACAATGTTCTTGCCCGCAATACCGATGGGTTAAACGAGGGGATTGCCATCGGCGGGGATGCCTTCCCCGGCTCGACCCTCCTTGACCACCTGTTACGCTATGAGAGAAACCCCGCCATCAAGCTGCTCGTCTGTCTGGGGGAGTTGGGCGGGACCGCGGAGTACGAGATCGCTGATGCAGTCAAGGATGGCCGGCTGACAAAGCCCCTGGTCATGTGGGTCACGGGGACCTGTGCCAAGGTCCTCCCAGGGCAGGTCCAGTTTGGTCATGCCGGTGCCAAGGCCGATTCCACGGCGGAGACGGCGGATGCCAAAAATGATGCCCTGCGCGAGGCAAGCGTGATCGTGCCAGACTCGTTCGACGATTACCACGAAAAGATCAAGGAGACTTACGAGCGGCTCGTCAGTGAAGGAACAATCACCCCCGCCGAGGAGTTCGAGTCTCCAAACATCCCGATAGATTATGCACAGGCGGTGGCAGAGGGTCTCGTTCGCAAACCGACCAACTTCATCTCAACGATCTGCGACGAACGCGGCGAGGTGCACAACTACTGCGGTGTTCCTATCGACGAAGTGATCGGGAAGAACTACGGGATTGGTGGTGTGATCGGGCTCCTGTGGTTCAAGAAGGATATCCCGACCTACGCGCGGGAGTTCATGGAGATGGTCCTGCAAATCATCGCCGACCACGGTGCGGCCGTCGCCGGAGCGCATAATACGATCGTTGCCGCTCGCGCCGGCAAGGATCTGATCAGCTCACTTGTGAGCGGGCTTTTGACCATCGGGCCACGCTTCGGTGGTGCGGTCAACGGCGCGGCAGAGCACTTCCTCTACGGGCTGCGCAGCAACATGGCACCGCGTGAGTTCGTGGCCCATATGAAGTCAAAGAACATCCGTATCCAGGGGATCGGTCACCGCCTGCACACCGTGGAGAATCCGGACAAGCGCGTCGAGTTGATGATCGGCTATGCCAAGGCGCACTTCCACAAGACAGAATTGTTGGATTATGCGCAATCAGTGGAACAGGTCACCGCGCAGAAGAAGAACAACTTGATTCTTAATGTCGATGGATGCATCGGCGTGCTTCTTGTCGATCTGTTAAAGGAGCTCAAGTTTTCCGATCCCGAAATCGACGAGATGATCGATGCCGGACTGTTCAACGCCCTGTTCGTCCTTGGCCGCTCGATCGGCTTCATGGGCCACTACTTCGATCAGAAGCGGTTAAAGTCAGGACTCTATCGCCATCCGCTCGACGACATCCTCTACGACGTGCCAGAGCGGCCGGAGAAGGTGGGGTAGGAAGGTAGTTTCAGCTTCACCTAGTTTGTAACGTCATGTGGCCGGACCGCTTGGTCCGGCCGTTTCGTATGAGTGCAAGAGCAAGATCTAGCACAAGAAATGGCCGATTGTTTTATCAGAAGAGTTATGGGAGTATTGGGGTAGTGACTGAGTTGCGTGGGGAGAGCCCTAACTCCCTTGCGCTGCTACTGGCGTATATCCAGTTGTTCTGCAAGATCACCTCTTCGGTGAAGTTCTGACCACAGGTTCATGGGAGTACCTTGCGTATCCGGTAACGCTGGGGCTCCACCGTTGCGATTGCACCGGCCAAGTTCTCCGGTTTGATCCGTTGAAGGAAATCTTGAAGCACAGGGTGCAGAATCTCTACCGTCTGCGGATGGACGCGCAACAGGATCAACCCTGGAAGCTTCTTATCTGCCATAAACCTTCGGGAGAAGTCGAGGTCATACGTGACGAGCGTCCAGCCTTCAGCTTTGGCAAACTCATAGATATCGGCATCATTCGCGCCGCCCTTGCCGAGTTCGCGGACGTCTTTGGCGTCCCATCCCAGGCTTCGTATGAAGTCTGCGGTCTTGGGGGAGAGGTTCTGGTCCAGCAAGAGCTTGATCATGAACGTGCAGTGAGCACGATCTCCTCATCGATGAGGGCAACGGCATATTCGATGGCCTCCTTGATGTCCTCCTCACTGAGCTCGGGATAATACTCCCTGATCTGAGCGATGGTGTAGCCTCCGGCCAGGAGACTGAGCACATTGCTCACCATGATCCTCGTTCCCCTGATCGTCGGCTTTCCGTGGCAGATGTCCGGATCGACGATGATGCGCTCGACCGTTTTCATAAGGAATCACCATCCTTCATTATAGACTATGGGGCAGAAAGAGCCAAAGCAGGGCTGGAAGGCTAAACCTTTTAGAGCTTGCCCGCGGTCTTGGGCTGTGAGATAAGCTCCTCTAAGAGGACCTCTAGCCGATCGCCCTCCTCGGCGATGGCTTTCTTAAGCTCCAGAGTATCCTCGAGATCCTCGAGCAGTTCAGTGACAGTCTCATCGGGAAGTTGTTCGATAAGCTGCTTAGCGCGATCCTTGACGGCACTCATTTCGCTAAAGCTCCTTTCAAGTTTCATTATAGCAGAGAAAGGATGGAGAGGACCATCGGATATTCTTTCATGCAACCGTGCTAACCTGCACACATCGGTTCTTATGCTTCTCTAAAACCTTCGGGCTAAGGGGATGGGTTATAGCTTGATCACTGCCTATAACACCTCCTCACTTGTCATCAGGAACTAAAGATCAGAGGGGCAGAGATCTCTTTTCTTGCCTTCCTTTCCTGATATCATTCATATAGCTTGCTCTCGGCACGTTTCATGTTGTCCGGATGCGCAGGCGCCCACTCTGATATACTGCGAAGTTGCCTAAAAGTTGCTTCTCATATTTCCTTAAGATCTCTTCGACGACAGCCACTTTCGCATTGCTGCGGGCCTCTTCCAAGCGCAAGAGCAGGACACCAGCATGGGGTTGTCTTGAACGATAGACTAGTTCCCCAAAATCCTTATCCATGGTTACGACCAGTCTCTGCTCCCGCACGGCCAAAGCAAGGATGTTAAGGTCTGGCATTCGGGGGTCGAGATCCCTCACAGCGAGCACATCATGACCTTGAGTCTTGAGCCAATTTTCGACGGCCTTCCCGACCCCTACATCGACTAGGAGCTTCAAGTGAATACTCACCCAGCCTTGATTGGAAGAACCTTCTCTTCGGCGATCAATTCGGCAGCATAGGCCAGTGTCGCGCGGATGTCCTCGGGCTCAAGCTCGGGATACTCCTTAAGTAGCTCCTCTTGGGGGGCTCCGGCGGCTAAGGCTTTGAGGATCTGCTCTACGCTGATCCGCAGCCCGCGGATTGTCGGCTTCCCTCCCAGGACGTTGGGATCGACCTCGATGCGCTCAGCGATTTTGGGCATAATCTTCCTCCTCAAAGATTATACAGCGGTCTACCTTGCCATCCAATCTCAACGTGTAAACTTGCCAACAGCGCTTCGTCCCATCTCAAAGCCCTTGCGTGCAAGCGTGCCAACGTTGGTTCTTATACTCCCCTGAAGCTTTCGAGCTGAGGGAAATCGAGTAGTTAACCTCCACAGACCAACGGATAGAGCGATTCACCAGGAAAGTCCTCTCGCAAATGGGAGGACAACCCACCAGTCCCCAAGGTAATGACCAGCTCCATAGATTCACCGGCGCTTCCCTTTGAGCCGCCAGTGAGGCAGTATTTGCTCTTCCCAGCCCAGCCGCAAAAGAGGGTTAAGAGATGCAAAAGACAAGGTTTGACCCCATTTATCCGCAATCCTGGCGCCGGAAGCCAACCAGAAGCTTGAGGAGGCCACTCCGTCCAGTAGCGTTGCCATCCCGCAAGATCCTGACACTGAAGGGACGACAGGTAGGGAGTGAGGCTTGTTCGTTCTTGGCTGTTCGATTTGCTCCATGACACTACTTCGATATCTGTTAGAACCCCATATAAAGTGAGATGATCGGAACGATCACTCCCCCGATCGGGATACCGGCAAGCCCCATCCACAATGCCCCCGCCAGAAAACCCATTCCGACCGCCTGCGGGTAATTGAATACGCCCCAGTACCCCTCTGGGGCAGCAACAGTGGGAATGGCGATCGCGGCTGCAAGCGCGAAGCTGATTCCTCCTGCGACGGCACACCCTACCAACCCCAAGCCAGCGCCGAGGAAGGGAGACAAGAGGAGCGAGGGTTGACGTACCAGGGCCATCTCAGCGATCCACCGACTAGCCAGCGCACCAGTGACGGTGGCCATAGCGGCAACGGGAATAGCGACGAGAAGGGACTCGGAGAGGGGGGTGCCCGCCGGAACAAGACCGAGTCCGGTAGCGATTCCCCCTCCAAGGCCGAGAACCGCTCCGAGGAGCGTCGTCCCTGTACGTACCCGTTCCACCTTGTCTGCAGGAAGGTCGTTTCCGATAACGGAGAGGCCGGGGACTAAGGCCACCATCAAAAGGCAGATCAACATTCGTATCCGTTTCATAGTATTCGCATCATAGGCAGCGGCAAGTATACTTGTCAAGTCAGGGATAAGAAGCTATCAGCCGTCAGCGGTCAGTAATCAGGGATAAACAAGCTATCAGCCAGAAGCCAACCCCATGATCTACTGGAAGCTGACCACTGATCGCGCGATCCGGTACAATGATTAGGACCAAGGCTTTGACTTGAAACGAAGCGGCGAGAGTAGATGCAGGAAACAGGCTGTAAAGGAGCTTTAAACGTTGGAAGGAATAACTGAAAGGGCGAGGCCACTTATTCGGTTGAGGCGAACTGCACTCGACCGGTTCCCGCGGTTAAAGACACGGCTTGCGCTTCGTTTAAAGGACCCGATCCTCGGAGTGGTTGACCGGCTTCCCGTGGGTTCGCTTGCTTCACGTGCTTTCCGGCAGACCCTGCGGCACCTGGTAGGAGGGGTCCTGTGGTCGGTTAAGCTTGAGGTGAACAATGCCTGCGGTCTCTCCTGCCCGATGTGTTACTTAAGGAAAGGGGATGATCTCCTCCCGATGCACGATATCAAGCGGTTGCTCGATGAGATCGCGGGGGTGGGAACCCGCCTGGAGATCCTCGGCGGGGAGCCGCTTCTGCGGGACGATCTGGCTGAGATCATCCGCTATGCAAAGGAGGAGGCCAATGTTCCACAGGTTGTCCTCTACACAAACGCCCTGGGCGCTGATCAAAGGCGGGCGGGGGAGCTTCGCAGCGCTGGCCTGGACGCCGTGCTTGTCAACCTGGTCTCGTGCGATGAGAAGGAGCATGACGCGTTCGTCGGCGTGGATGGCGCCTGGCGAAAGACTACAAGCGGGATTAGATGCTTCAGGGAGGCTGGCGTCGAGGTTTACACCTTCACCGCGATCCACCGCGCAAATATAGGTCGAGTCAAGGAGATCTACGCGTTTGCAAGAGGGCAGCTTGGAGTACACGCCGTCTTCTATCAGTACATCCCTCAAGAAGCGGACGATCCACTCATCCCTGACAACGAACAGTGGGCAGCGGTCAAACAGTGGATCCTATGTGAGAAGAACGCGCCGCACGCCCGGTTTGTCCGAAATTTCTGCACACTGGCTGGCTCGGCCTGCTCTGGAGGGTACTTCGTGTTCACGGTCAAGGTGGATGGCACGGTGACCCCCTGTCCGTTTATTGATGACATCCCGCTTGGAAACATCAAGGAGAAATCGATCTGGGAGATCATGGGAAACCGGTTTGACGTACCTCAATTCATCCGGTTTCAATCGCTACCCGCGGAGTGTAGGGAGTGTAGCTACGCCGATATCTGTAATGGTGGATGCAAAGCGGGAAACGCAGTCTTATTCGGGCGCTACGATCGCAAAGACCACCGCTGTCTTGGACCGTGGGGCAAACCGATCGCGGAAGATGCAGTATCAGACCGGCTTCCCTGTTTCTTCTAAATTCTTCTTTTAAGCGTTGATGCCCAACTTCATCTGCAGGAACCTCTGCCACTTAAGCGGACTATCGCTTTTAAAGCGCAGGCGCAGCCTGCGCCCCTTTCCCAGGCCGATGTCGAGGCGATTGTTTCCCTCGATGGTGAGAGAGCGGATATTCTCCAATACGAGGGACGTCTCACCGACATGCAACCTTTCCTCCTGGTAGCGTGCCTCGCCCGAGGCGATGCGTTGGAGCACCTTTTCTCCTTGAAGAAGCTCGACATGCCCGTGGGAGGTGAGGGTCTCCTGCCCTTGAAATATTCCCTCTTCCTTGAGGGGCGCGACCAACTCTGCTAGAGGGATGCTCTTACCATCGGTTCCTTGCATTCTCAATCGGCGATCGATCGTCCAAGACGCGTAGCAGTTTACACAGTGGATCTCCCGTTTCTGGGTGAAGATCGTCCCGATTGAATGACAGCTTGGGCAGGCCCAAAGAAGGCGGTCGATCCCGGCCGGGGAACGAGGAAGCAAGGTCTTTCCATCGCTTCGTACAGCGATCAGCTTAAGCGCGGATGTGATGCCTTGTAAGGAAAATGGAGGATTGATCGGTGCGAAGAATCGGACCTTGATCGGTCCAGGGAGTGGAAACTTGGCCCACCGGGGATAGATGGCGTAGCTTCCTTCAATTCTGACTGGAAAGATTGGAACATCGAGCTTCGCGAGGAACTTCTTGACCGTCTCCGAAACAGGAAGAGGATCCCCGTCCCAGGAGCGTTCCCCTTCCTGGAAGATGCCCACGATCTCCCCTTGCTTGAGGGCAGACAAAAGCTTGCGGACCGCGCCGGGATCGCTGGCGTAGCGGTGGATCGGGATCGCGCCAAAGCGCGTGAAGAGCCACCTGCCAAGGGGCGTTCGCATCATCTCCGCTGTGGTGAGAAAGCGGATGTATCGGTTGCTTGAAGCGGTGAGAAAGACCGGATCAAGATAACATGCGTGGTTTGCAATGACCACTGCCGGACCTGTTTTTCCCAGATGCTCCTGTCCGTTTACCTCAATAGGGAAGAACAGCCATATGAGGGGCTTGGCGAGAAGGTAGATCATGCAGAACAGCACTCCTGGGCCAGAGCGCACCCGGCCGAGACGAAAGAAGAATGGAGTGACTTTCCTGTAAGCGTGGTATTCCTCTCCAAAACGGCGCGCAAGCACCCGCTCCTCATGTAGCAAGGCATATATGCTCCAGACGAGGGCGAAACCAGGCACGACCACGGCAAGAAATCCGATCGAACGGGCGATCATTGCCCAGCCAGATAGATATAGAGTAAAGGAAAGGTAGAGTGGATGGCGGGAGAGGCAATACGGCCCCTCACGGACAAGCCGGGATGGGGGAAGAAGCGCGATCGGAAAACCCCCACCTCTTAGATACAGAGCGACCGCGATCCAAAGTGAGGCGCCTACCCCGATTGCCAGGGATAGGCACCCAATACCGAGTCCTGCACCTACTGGAAGCAAAGGAAGTTTAAGCACTCGATCGATCTTCGTGGCAGCCACGCCGAGAAGCCAGGGAAGGAGACCCCAGTATCCAATAAGGTTAACGAGGATAAACATCCATTTTGCGATGCGATGGAGCCTAGTCAGCATTTCTCTTAAATTCATCCGCTGCTTGACCTTGTGCATATGAAGGGTGCAGGACCTTGCCAGCCTTGGTCATAACTAAGACAGGCCCAATTTGAGCCAGGTCACTGCTAGATTAAGATCTTCCCGTCCTTGAGGAACAGTACATCGTCCACATGGACCGTTCCGCCCTGCCGCAGATCGCAGACCATGTCCCAGTGAATCGCCGAGCTGTTCTTACTCCCCGTCTCAGGATACCCTTTCCCCAAGGCGAGATGGATCGTCCCGCCGATCTTCTCATCGAAGAGGATGTTCTTGGTAAAACGCTTTACGCCGGGATTGGTGCCGAAGGCGAACTCCCCCACGAAACGGGCTCCCTCGTCGGTCTCTATCATCTTTAGCAGAAACGCCTCGTTTTTGGCCGCTGTAGCCTTGACCACCTTTCCTTTCTCAAACCAGAGCCGCACGTCCTCCACTTCCCGGCCATAAAGGCAAGCGGGGTAGGTATAGCGGATATGGCCGTTGACACTGTCCTCCACCGGCCCGGTGAAGATCTCCCCGTCGGGGAAGTTCTCATGACCGTCGCAGTTCTCCCACGTTCGCCCCAAAACCTTCAGGGTAAGGTCCGTATCGGGGCCGACGACGTGGATCTTTTCTTTGTCGTTCAGCCAATCGACCAAGCGTTGCTGCTTACGAGAGACGGCCTGCCAAGCGGCGATCGGGTCGGGCTCGTGCACAAGACAGGCCTTGTAGGCGAACTCCTCAAATTCACGCAGCGACATCTCAGCGTCTTGGGCATAGGCCTGGGTAGGATAAAGCGTGCCTGTCCACCTGAGCTCCTTGTTTGCGGCGCGTTCGAGGAAGCGTTCAGATAGGGGACGCATCGCCGCTGCCCGACGGGATTGCTTGGCAGGGTCGGTGGTGGTGAGTCGCTTGGTGTTCGCCTCGGTCCAGATGCCAATGCTCGCGTCTATCTGCTCGATCGCTTCCTTCATGAAGGGCGGCACGTAGTCAAGCTGAGCATCATCCGCATAGCTGTAGAAGATTTCCTCTGCCTCCTCCAGACTGACCTGAAACCACGGATGCGCACCGCGTTTCAGCACTTGCTGATAGACCGCGATCAGCAGTGGTGCACCTTCAGGATTGCCATTGATCCGGACCAGTTGCCCCGGCTTCACATCGACTGAATACTCGACCAAGATCTTGGCCATTGTCTCGACTCTGGGGTCTGTCATCTTCTCTCCTTTGGTCTTGCTGCAATGTGTAATTTGTAGCAAAGATAGTCGATCTCCTTTAAGAGAGTCAAATGACTACGCGTCATCTTCCTCATTAGCAGGTTGGTCTTAAATCGGCACAATTTACACGAGGTTATCCCTCTCTTTTTTATTTGCAGGAAGTAGAGCAAAGAACCCCGCAGCAAGCTAAAGGGGCATTAAAAGGCAAAAACCTAAGGGGCTAAGGGGAGTTGGTCCTTATGTTGCAGTCCGGTGTAGCGCTTTGCTGCATTAGAAGTAACCTGGGGGGTGTAGTAGATTCTGAACGGACTTACCACACCCCCCAAGCACACCTGTCTGCCCTGGTGACGCGACAGGCAGGCAAGGTGCGACGCTACATCCATTTTTTCGTAGCGTCGGGCTTCATGCCCGACGTCCCGGAGTTCGTCCACGCCGGCGAGAAGGCGGGCCTTGAGCAGTCTTGCCCTGATCCGCCTCAGTACTCTTTGGCCCGTTTCAGCGAGAAAAAACCATGCGAATCGCCAAGTTGTGTCTGTGTAAGGCCCACCCTAGACTGCGAACTGCTTGGTTCTCCTTAGTACAAACACGACCACGCCGATCAGAATCAAATCCAGCCCAATGAGGATGAAGACATCCGTTGCGATTGCCGACCAGGAACCGCCCTGCTGACTGATCTCCACAACCGGCTGAACAATATAGTATGTGGGGAAAATCTTGCCAATCCACTGCGGTATCTGGGGAAACATATACACAAAAACCGGTGCATAGAGTAGGATTCCGATTCCCTTGATGGTAGCGAATAGTGTGGTGATATCCTTAATCAGTACCCCGAGCACCAGGCCGAATAGCGCTGCCAGCACGGCGCCCAGGCCGAGCACTATCATCAGTAACCCGGTCTGTACCCCAAAGGCCTGGTTCATGAGCAAGATGACGATACTCATCACCAGTGCCAGGATTACGCCCATCAGTCCCTTTGCGGCGAGAATATCTCCCAGTGTGGCCGGTGTGATTGCCAGTGCTGTAAGTGTACGTTTCTGCTTTTCATCCACCATAAGACTTGCCGGCACCATGACGCCGCCCATGGCCACGGCGACGAGGAGCACAAGTGGGAGCAGGCGGTCGCTCCAGGGCACACTCTGAGTATCACCCAGGGTAGTCGTTTCGATGTGGACCGGAACCTCCTGACCGGCCAGCTGGCGCACGGCGCTGTTGATGGTCGCCAGCAGGATACCGCGGTTCTTGGCCAGGCTCTCACCCCATACGTACGCAGGCAGGACTATGGAGTTTCCACTTAATACGTCCTCGTCGAAATTTCCAGGTAAAGCCACCCCCATGTCCACGGCGCCGACCTCGACTGCCTTCTTGAGGTCGTCAGCCGAGGCGTAAGTGCGGGTCTGCACCGAATCCGATGCCGATACCAGGTCCACCAGCCGGGAATTACCCTGGTCGTTGATACCCAGCTTCGCCGTCTGTGAGAAGAAGGTGCCAAATACCAGGTTAAGGACAAGGGAGATTAGTATTGGTGCGACGATTGCCAGAATGAAGACAAAGCCTTTGGAGCCGTACTTGAAGTCTTTCCCCAGCAGGATGGCTACTCTTCGAACGCTCATCTCAGTTTCCTCCCGAGCACCGTGATTCCGAGCCACACGAAAACGATATCAAAACCGAGCAGTATCAACAGGTTATTCCAGAGGTCACTCCACCCGGCATTGAAGTTCGCAGCCTGGTAGACGGCATCAACGAGGTAATAGGACGGAATTGCCTTGACCCAATCCGAGACCGTTCCGGGGGCCAGCACACCGAATGCGGGCACGCTCAGGACGATTAACGCGGGAAAGCCCCATGCCATGACCGTAGTCATTTCCTTGCTGCCGGATGCCACCAGGAAACCGATACCAGTCACCATGATTGCTCCAAGCAACAATGCCGCGATAATGATGAGTGGCTGCTGGTTCAGTCCACCGGTGACTGCCATGAACAGCAGGGCCTGAACAAATGCCAGGCTAACGCCCATTATCAGCTTGGCTGCAAATAGACCCCGTATCGTCATCGGTGTAATCAGCAGCGCCTGGACGGTACGGCCGACGACCTCGCTGCTTATCAGGCTGGCCAGACCGAGCATTTCCATCATCAGTATAATGACGGCCAACATCGGTAACAGGCGGTCCCTCATGGGAATCTGAATACCGACCATGTCACGTCCGAGCACCTCCGGCGAGACATGAACGCTCAACATCTGCCCGGTCTGGAGATAAGCCATTTCCTCAAGCAGGACCGTAATGGAGTCCTGCAGTTCCTCCGGCGTGTCCGTGCCGAAATAGACGTCAAGTCGTCCTTTCTCTCCCGACATCAGTTTGTCCATAAAGTCGGGCGGGACGACCACGCCGGCGAGGTATTCGCCACCGATAACCGCCTCCTTGAGCTGCTCTTCACTTTCCATGAGCACAAGCTCCAGCCCCTGGCTTCCCGCCTGCTCCAGTATCGGAGGCAGTACCGGAGCATAGACGGCCATCTCCAGCGTCTCGTCAACCATCGATGGCATCACGAAATAGATGACAACATAGGCTACCAGTGCCAGAACGGTTATCAGGGCAAAGAAGCGGTTTCTGAAATAGAGTTTGAAGTCCTTGGCAATGAGCGCCCTGACAATCTGCCAGTTCATCCCTGGAGCCCCCGTCCGGTAATCTCAATGAAGATGTCTTCCAGGCTGGCTTCTTCGCTGTGCACGGTGACCACCTTTTCTTGAGAGAAGAGCTGCTGAATGTCGTTTGAAGTCTCTGGTGTATCCAGAATGACCTCCCGGTCCTCTAACTCACCCTTCTCAGTTGAGACTTTAGCCTTGAGCGCTCGCTTACCATACTGCTGTTTCAGGTTGTGCGGTGTATCGAGAGCCACGATCTTACCTTGATCCATAAAGGCTACGCGGTCGGAAAGTTTATCTGCCTCCAGCATGTCGTGGGTGGTGAGAAAAACTGTAGCCCCTCGCTTACGTTCCTCGATAATGATGTTACGGATGGCTTCTGAAGATGTTGGGTCGAGCCCCGCTGTGGGTTCATCAAGAAACAAGACCCGGGGCCGGTTCACCAGCGATCGTGCCACCATGAGACGCTGCTTCATGCCTTTTGAATAGGTCTCGACTCGGTCTTTTTCCCGGCCTCCCAGGCCGACTCTCCTCAACAGGGCATCGGCGTCGAATCGGCCGATGCCAAACAGACGGGCGAACAATCTCAGGTTTTCTACGGCACTCATCTGCTCATAGAGATTTGTCTCCTCAAAGCAAACGCCAATCTCCCCCTGCACCTTGTCAACGTTCTTGGCAACATCCATGCCAAGTAGTGTAGCCTTTCCGTCCTTGGGTCTGAGCTGCCCCGTCAGCATCTTGACGGTAGTCGTCTTGCCGGCACCATTAGGGCCAAGAAACCCCAGAATTTCACCTTCGGCCACGTTAAAAGTGACGTGGTCTACAGCAACCAATTCGCCATACCGGTAGGTCAGTTCCTCAGCAACAATCGCATCGCCAGCCATGTCATCTCCTTTCCCACTGTACGCTAGATCCAGCTTGTTGGAATTCTATCACATACCCGAATTGCCCATTTGGTCAATCCGGAATCAACCGCGCCCGCTTTCCCCACGTCGGGAAGCTCGTTCAGACGACCCTTGGACGCCAGTTCCTCAATTGGGACGCCACAGGATTCGACTGCCTGCGCTGCCCGTCGGTAGGCACGGGGTTTGAACTGGATCCCCTCAAGGCCGAGGAGCTCGGCGATCTCATAGAGAATCCGGGCCACCTGCGGTTCTTCATCCTGTGTGGAGATGGGCAAACAGATTAGGGCAATTCACCATCTCCGTTCCTCCCCTCGTCATGAAGGTAAGGGTCAGTCCTATCATGCCGATCCTTTGGTCAAAACACAAGCAGTAGACCAAGTCGTCATAGCAAAGGAACATCGGAAATGCTGGGGGCGGGGCTTACAATCCAACAACAGGATCAAGGTAATCGTGCTAAACTAGTAGAGGGTAGGGCTTGGTCCTTGGATTCAGAAGGTCATCAGGATCCACCCACCTCATTGTCGAAACGCTCCTACTGGCCAAGACCGCAGAGCACATGGTGTTACGGTCTAAAGCGATCCGGGAGGCGAAGGCACCTTTAGCAAATTCAAAAGCCATCTCTGAAAGCACGCGTCGTGTCAAGGCAGTGTTCTTCGGTTCACCTCCATGATGAACTCGTCGTTGTCCTTCCTGTAGACCCAGTTTGTCGGAGTCATTTCCTCGCTGTCTAGGCAGCATAAGGGGGATAAGCGGCTTGCAAGCCGCTTGCAAAGAACCTAGGATAGAGAGGAGCGAAAGCTGGGGTTGGGGGACTGGATTTACACGCTCTGACATCAAGGAGGGATGAGACTGATGCAGCGCGAGGATGTTCTTAAGCTGATAGCGGATAACCGAGAAGCCATCAGTACTCTCGGAGTTAAGTCTCTCGCTCTTTTCGGCTCGTTGGCGCGAGGCGACGCGGGACCTGAAAGCGATGTCGATATTCTCGTCGAATTCCAAGGTTCTTCCACTTTTGATCGTTACATGGACCTCAAGTTCTTCTTGGAAGAGCTTCTGAACCGGCCGGTTGACCTCGTGACTCGCAAAGCACTCAAACCCCGCTTACGACCTTATGTGGAGAAAGAGGCGATCTATGTTCCGTGACCCGGGGCTCTTCCTCAACGACATCCGCGAGAGCTGCGAGAAGGTCCTGCGTTACACCCATGGGATGGACTTCGAAGCGTTCAAGAGCGATGAGAAGACCAAGGACGCGGTGGTTCGCAACCTAGGAATCATCGGTGAAGCAGTAAAGCGACTGCCGGACACGCTTCGTGATCGCTATCCCAAGGTAGAATGGCGAAAGATAACTGGTCTGCGCGACATCATTGTACACGAGTACTTCGGAGTCGATGAGGAAATCCTCTGGGACGTGGTACAGAACAAAGTCCCCGAGCTTCTGAATCAGGTTAAGAGGGTTTTGTCCATAGAAGATGCTCACTGAAAGCTGTAGTGGGTCTCCATCCCAGTGGACTTCCTTGAACAATACAGACACAAACAAACGGGGACGGCATTTCAGAGTCAAGCAGTACCTGCTCAGAGGTCTGCAGACCCGGTGAGCCACAACCCCGTCAAGTAGACGTTCTACTTGACAAAGGCCTGCCCGCCCCGTGAAGTAAGTCCGATCCCGCTACTTCACAGGGCCCGCCACTGTAGAAATTCAATGGTAGAGCCCATTTTGACTATGCTGACGATCCACTGCCAGATGTGGCAATGAAAGATCAGATCCCGCAATCCCCTTATTCATTTCGACCCCCTTAACGTCTCACCACGTGCCGGCGATGATCTGCCAGGCGAGTGCTCCAACGAACACGCACGCCACGCCGCGGGTGGTGAAGCTCCTCGTGCCCGCCCACAGACGGTAGGCAAAGTATCCTAAGAGTGCCAGAACCAACAACCTAAGAACGATCAAGAATGCCTGTGTCATCCCTCCACCTCCTGCCAGATCCGTCCGGCGATGATCAACATAACCACGCTCAAGGCAAGCATAATCCACAGAGGCTCTTGGGCAACAGGAACGCCATTCACCGTGATCTCGAGTTCCTCGGGGGAGAATCGTTCCGCCAGTGCGGTTAGGCCCGCGTACATTCTCCATGTAGGAAGGGAGTAGGAAACACTGATGATCCCGTCACCTATCCAGCGGAAGAGGAAGGGCGTTCCTGCGACCATCACGATCCCTGGGATCCAGCTTGGTCCCGAAAGCCTAAAGGCGCTTGAAAACACCATCAGAAGCAGCGTCCAGACGAGGAATGGCACCAGCACCGCGCCGATGCCGTAAAACGGCCCTGCTAGCAGGAGCTGCAGGACGCTTCCCGCATCGGGATGGATTCCAGCCTGGAGGGCGACCCACCACAGGAGCCCGCCGATGATCACGTAGTAGACGATCGCCACACCGAGTGCGAAAAGAAAGCGAGCGAGGACGTGCAAGTACCCAGACGGTGGGGTTAAAAGCAGAATCTGATACTGCCCACGTCGCGTCTCCCCGCGAATGCGGCCGATCATGAAGCAGAGCACGATGACGCCTAAAAGCGCCGCAATCCCCACGATCGCCACCCGGATCCCCGCACGTTCTCCGACATCGGTCACTGTGACCTGGTTTAGTCCCCAGAACCAGAACAAAAGCGACCCCAAAAGCGCTGCCGCCCACACGCGGCTTCGCCGGTATTCCAGCCATAAAAGTGTCGCAAAGCCTTTCATCCCAGCACCTCCCTGAAGGTCGAGACCACGCTCTTTCCCTCCTCGCGAAGCGCCTCGGCTTTTGTGTCCAGGGCAACGCGGCCCTCTTTCAGTAAGACCACCCGCTCAAACAGGCCCTCGGCTTCCGCAACCTCGTGAGTGGAGAGGACGATCGTCGCGCCCGTTCGCCACTCACGCACGAGCGACTTTAAGGTCCGCTCGCGGGAGATAAGGTCAATCCCGGCCAACGGCTCATCGAGCAGATAAAGCTTTACGTCGCGGGAAAGCGCCATCGCCAGACGCAAACGTCCCCGCTCGCCTCTGGACATCGCCTTGGTCTTTCTTCGCGGAACGTCGAGAAAATCGAGCAGCTCGTGATACCGCTCTGGCTGAAAGTCCTTATACAGCCCGCCCATGAACCGCTCGCCGTCGTGTGGGCTCATCCACGCGTAGAGCGCATCCGTCTCACCAAGGTAGACGAGCCTAGCGCGATTTGCCCGCGGCGGCCCGCCGAGGGCCGTGATCTCCCCCTTTGTGGGAAAGAGCAAGCCGGCCATCAGTTTCAGCATCGTCGTCTTCCCGCTTCCATTTAGGCCTAACACACCCATGACCTGGCCTTCGTCGATATCAAGCGTGAGGTCTCGCACGCCCTCGGTTTTAACGTAGCGTTTGGTCACCTCACGAAGTTGTGCCAGCATCGAGTACCTCCTTCAGTGCATCCATCGCTTCTTCTTGTGAGACATCAAGCGCCCGCACCTCTGCCACGTAGCGCTTCGCCGCCTTTTTCAACATTCCTTTCTTCGTCCTCATCACCGGCGCATCGGCCCGGATGAACGTCCCCAACCCACGGTGCGTCTCGATTATGCCTTCGAACTCCAACCTTGAATACGCGTGCACCACCGTATTCGGATTCACCCCCAAGACTTGCGCCAACTCTCGCGCCGAGGGCAGCTTATCGCCAGGTCTTAAGTCTTCCCGCGCGATCAGCCGCCGCACGTTTTCACCGATCTGAACGTAGATCGGCCCCGCCTCCATATCGATCGTCCAAGCCAGTTTCTCAGTCACGGTGAACTAGTATACTAAGACACTAGCGAGATGTCAAGTGGCCAACACCTATCACCATTTCTGTAGAGTCCTACGCCGGTAACCAACGTACCTCACTATTCAATTGGTGAAGTGAAGAGTGGAGTTGCTTGATTAACGACCTCCAAGGTACTATGCCTTAACCAGTGCAAGAATGTGAGGGAAACTCTACGAGCAACGATGCATCTCATCCGTGCAGTTCATGTTGAGGGCTTCAGATCCCTGAAGGAGGTTCATGTAGTTCTTGGTGGGCCTCTGTCTGCCATGGTGGGGCGCAACTCCACCGGAAAGTCGAACCTGCTGCGTTCATTGAATCTCTTCTTCAATAACGAAGTCGAACCGATGCAACGACTCGACTTCTCTAGGGATTACTTTGCGGGTACGAGGCGCGGGAAAAAGACAGTTGCCGTTCAAGTGGACTTCAATCTTCCGGACTACTTCACGATACACCGTAGTATCCGAGCTGCAAAAGATGCTCTCGGACGAGATTTCTCGATCCGAAGGGTATGGTTCTTGGACGCGAGGAGAAGAGTCGCTGATCGATTCGAGGTCTTCCGTGACGGGGAACGGGCCGAGGACGCAGATCAGTATGCAGAATCATTCACTTCCCTTGTTCGCTACCGCTATGTGCCGAATGTCACGGTGCCAGCTTCGGTTCTGCGAGAGGAAGGGCAAGCTTTGGCCAGATCCCTCAGCAAGAGAGTACGAGCGAGAGTACCAGTTGAGGGTTTGCTTAAGGTTTTGGATGAGGCGGGGATGAAGCTCCTAAGCGAAGCAGGGAAAGCACTAGAGCGTTCTCATGCCCCGTTGACAAATCCGACAATGTCTACACCAGATGCACTCGGTGGCCTAATTACCGTTGCAGGATTCGAGGCGCAAGGACAGCATGGCACAGTAGTCCGGGATGACGCATGGGGTATTGGTCATCAGACATCTTTCTTATTCGACGTTCTCTGTGCTGTTGATACAGACTACAGGAGCTCTTTTGGGTGGAGACAAGCCACTGTGTGGGGTGTGGAGGAGCCCGAATCGGGATTGCACTACGATTTGGAAATACTTGTTGCGGAGAGTCTTCGCACGTGGTGCGAGGACAAGAGGCGCCGGCTACAGACAATCCTGACTACTCACTCCGCTACGTTCGCAATGGCCGCCCACGCCGGTCATCGCGTTACTCTTGAGGAAGGTGAAACGAAATTGGAGCCCGAGGATATACCACTCCTTGTGCAGAAGGCTGAACTTGGTGGTGTTATTAGCTGGACTCAACCTCTCCTTGCTTACCCATTCAATCCAATCGTGCTTGTAGAAGGTCCGATCGATGCTAAGGTGCTTAGGCACATCGCTGTGCTGATGGGTAGAGCGGATATCCGGTTCATAGCCCTACCTCAGCTCGACCCAGCTGAGAAGGGAGCGGGAAGAGATTCGATCATAACGTACTTGTCGCGACATGGCGCACTGGTCGCAAACCGCCCAAGCAGTTCTCCTCTCCTAGTACTCCTGGATTGGGATACATCGGATGCGGATCTTGATAAGGCACGTGGAGCGTATGGAAGCAGAGGCTCAGAGCGGGTCTTAAGAGCAGAGACTGCTTACTGTGATCCCAAGTTGGGTCGCGATTTCCGTGGCATCGAACGCTTCTACCCGTTGGGTGTGATTGAAGATGCTATCTTAGCTGGTGAGCTTGCTGCCACACGGAATCGAGAGGGTGTGTTGACGGTGTCTCGTGTTGAGTTGCGGCGGGCGAAGAGTGTTCTCGTGGAGAGGATCAAGCTGATTGCTGATATCTCCACGTTGCGTGGTCTAGGCGAGCTCTTCAAAGATCTCACAGAGGCACTGCAACTTGCGATTACTGGTCGGGTGCAGAGTCGCCTGCGGCCAAGAGAGAGGTAGGGGCAAAGACCGGGGTCAAATCTTCGAAAGCGCCGTCAAACGGGGTGGTAGTGGTCCGACCTTGATTTTTGGTGTTTTGTGATGGGCTGAGGAACCTGAGTCCAAGACCGTTTCCAGCATCTTTCTCTTTCAAAGGTTTCTTTCGACACCAAGCTGTACGCACGTGCGGCATGAATCCACATTAGCGGCATCCATTTCCTCAGGGTGAGTCCAGCGTCCAGCCTTGTCGTGATGGAAGCGCAGGAACCGCTCGATCCAGCGCGCGTAGACTTGTTCCGTTCGTGGGGAGTAATGCTTTGCTCGGCAGGCCCGATGGACTTGCTCGAACAGTTTCATGACTGTATGGTGTCATGCACGGATAGCAATGTCAATATGAGGAGATGGAAGGCAGGTTAGAATGGTCGGGAACGGAAGTAGCGGCGAATGGTGCCCGTCGGTGCTATGGTGCAGATTCGCACACTAATCATTGTTCGGCGGCACAGACAATGCCTTCCACTGCAGAAATGATCAAGGAAATTGAATTGCTGCTTCATCGCATCAAGGACATTGATGATCGCTCTAGAGGTCGACATCGAGCAGGCGATTTGCGGATTGCGGTCACGGGACTTCCTGGCAACATCCTTCACACGTACTTGCTTTACGTGGCGATGTCAGACAGTACGATCGGTCGTAAGGATTGGTGGGCGCGCACTTACAGCGATGCCGCCCGACCACACGAACGCGATCACCAAGCGATTAGGCAACTGGAAACGCTAACGAAACATTCCGTCTTCGTGTTCTTCCTTTCCCGAATCGAGTGGAATATGCGGAAGTTGGTCACATATCTAGAACCCGAGGCTTGCAATGGAGGCCAGTCTCCATTTAAGAATATTTATGGATGGCTTCTGAAGAGGCTTTACCTCATGAAATTCGTTCCTCTCTATGATTTGTGTCGGCATGTGCGCAACTCAGTTCATACCAATGGACGATTTGTTCCTCGCTCCAGTGGAGACATCACGATTTCATGGGATGGCGAGGATTACCATTTTAGAAACATGGAGCCAATTGACTTTGTTTCGCATGAAGTGCTCTTCAAACTCTACCATGGCTTGGTGAACTCATTGGATGACATGCTCAATGCGGAAGCTATTACCACGCCAGAATTTATAGAGGATATGATTCATACATAGCCGCCGAACAAATCATTCAACCGGACGCGTAAAACGCGCCGGTTAATTCCACCGTTGGCAAATACACAATAGAGAATTGAAATCCGAGAGACACAAACCATATTTCTGAAGCTTGGAATACCTGGGGCATCTTTGAACAGGCCGTTTAGATGCTGCGGGCCGCAATCATCACGTACCAGCGATTGCTGCAGCGTTCTCCGTTGGTCGCACGGACTCCCTACCGCAGATCGGTATTCTACAGCGTCAGTCACGCTCCGCCTGAGACGCTCTACGAATCCATCGCCACAGGCCGAGGATGAGATTCGTTCCCGGGACGCGCTGCATGTACTCTCGGTAGTCATCGCCAAACTTGTCAATGAGGTCGCGATTGGCTTTTAGGATCGTCAGGTGGTTGGCAGCAATACCGACCACGCCAAGATCGGGTTTCAAGTGTCCGAAACATTTTCTGCTGCAGTCTATCATGCGGTCGTTGGCGGTTGTTTCTCGGCACGCCAGATGGACTTGCTCGAACAACTTCGTGGCTGTAGGATGTCATGCACGAATAGCAATGTCAATATGAGGAGATGGAAAGCAGGTTAGAATGGTCGGGAACGGTAGTAGCGGCGAACGGCGCCCGTCGGCGCTATGGTGCAGATTTGCACACTAATCATTATTAGGCCGCATTTGAATATAATTAACTTGTTTTCGTCGAGGAAAAGTCAATGGAGCTGTTTCCAAACTTAGAAATCGGATTGTTCAACGGATGGGTACTGATTGTCCTCTTCTTTGGGGCTTATGGGATCATGTTGATATTCTTCCCCAAAAATGCGATTGCGAGGCTATATGACCGATCGGGTCAGAGAGAGCATCAGGTACTTCGCCGCTTATTTGGAGTGATCTTAGTATTGATGTGGTTCATTTTTGTGAGTTTGACCCCCCTGAAAATTGGTGATGTAGTGTTTATGATAGGAATTTCAATATATTCCCTTGGGTTGATTGGATTTGTAATCGCCCTTGAAAATTTCAAAAACACTCCTGTTGATCAGCCAGTTACAAGTGGGCTCTATAGGATCTCACGGCACCCTCAGCAGTTGACCGTCTCTGTATCATTCCTGGGGATAAGCATCGCTATAGGATCTTGGCTAGCATTCGCATTCATGGTCCTTGGTGTGATTGGAGCTCATTTTAAAATCCTCGCGGAAGAGGAAGCTTGCCTGGAACAGTATGGTGAGTCGTATAAGAACTATATGGAACGTATTCCTCGGTATTTTTTGTTCTTCTGAGATGGTTTCAAAATGATTATGGAGTGAATATGATTCACAGATTTGGTGTTGAATTTGCTTCCGAATTCACCGAATCGTAAATGCGGCCTAACGTCTCGCTGGAGCGGACCGGGGATGCGGCGCGATTTGCAGACAAAGTTGTATAATGGCGGTGCTGCAAGAGCAGGTAGTGGGGCGAGCCCTGGCGCCTCAGCTCGAGGCTGTTAGGCGCACGCGACCGCAGTAAGGTGGCCACATAAGCAATGTTACATTGAGGTTGTCAATCAAGTGCATAGTTACAGACCAGGAGCTTGGGAGAATACAGAAGGGGAAGGGTGATGGCGAAGGCATTCTTTCTCAATATCCCCGCGCACGGGCATATGAACCCGACCCTGCCGCTGGTGAGGGAGCTGGTCAATCGCGGTGAGACGATCATCTACTACACTGGCGAGGAATTCCGGGAAAAGGTTGAGACAGCGGGGGCCGAGTTTCGGACTTACGAGAGCTTGGGCGAGGCGGTGCGATTTCAGTTTGTGGGTTATGACGAGCGGTCGCCCAATATGGTTTTGATGGCGCGCATCATGATCCAATTTGCAGAAGACGTGCTCCCGCCGCTGCTCGATGTGCTCAGACGAGAGCAGCCGGACTACATTCTGCACGACTTTACCTGCATCTGGGGATTGCTGGCTGCTGAGATACTGGCTATTCCCGCCGTCGCCATCATCCCGCAGTTCCCCATCAACTATCAGACCCGCCCCGATCCCTATCCGGGGATGTGGCGCGATTTTCTCTGGAATTTCGTAGCCGGAATCCCACACCTGGGACCTTTTAAGCGGGTTGCCAGACGCATCAGCGCAGCGTATGAGACACGGCCAATCACGCTGATGAACTTTATGTCCAATCACGAGGACTTGAACATCGTCTTCACGTCACGCTACTTCCAGCCGAATGCAGAGGATTTTGACGAGAGCTTCGTGTTTGTGGGACCATCGATTGCACCGCGCGACGAGACGATTGACTTCCCGCTGGATTTCCCGGCCCATTGTACTGGCCCACTGGTCTATATCTCGCTGGGCACTACTATCTTCACCGCCAATGTGGCGTTCTACCGGGCGTGCTTCCAGGCGTTCGGTGATACAGATAAGCGCGTGATTCTCTCGGCAGGTCAGTGGACCGACCCGGAGTCGCTGGCGGATGCGCCACCGAATTTCATCATCCGGCCATATGTGCCGCAGCTCGAAATCCTGAAGCTGGCAGATGTGTTCATCACGCATGGTGGGATGGGCAGCGTCAGCGAGGGGCTGCTCCATAGCGTCCCGCTGATTGTCATTCCCCAGGCAGCGGATCAGCCATTTGTGGCCCAAAGGGTGAGGCGGCTTGGGGCAGGATACGTGCTATACAGGCAGCTGGCCCGTCCGGCGGAGCTGGATCGGCTGGTGGATGCCATCGTCGCTGATGAAAGCGTGCGCGCCGAGTGCAACCGGATCGCCGAGTCTTTCAAAGAGGCAGGTGGGTTCGTCAGGGCGGCGGATGTGATATTAGATTACCTCTCAGCGCAGGCGAGGACGGCGCAAACGTAAATGGCACCTTGAATTTCGCCCTCCGCCTAACCCCGCGTGCAGCCGACCTGCTAATCGAGTGTCCTCTTGTTGCCAGGTTTCGTTTTTGCAGCGTTTTGGGTTCACGGGTGGTGTTACGAAATTCGAGGGACATCTCTGAACGCACCGTCTAGATGCGCCGTGCCCCAATCATCGTGTACCAGTAATTGCTGTAGTGCTCCCCTTCGGTCCTGCGGACTCCCTACCGCAGATCGGTATTTACAGCGTCAGTCCCGTCTCGTCAGAGAAGCTCTGCGGATCCACCGCCACACGCCGGCAATGAGGTTCGTCCCAGGGACGCGCTGCATGTACTCCCGATAGGAATCGCCGAACTTGCCGATGAGATCGCGATCGGCTTTCATGATCGTTAGGTGGTTGGCCGCAATTCCAACCACACCGGCAACGATGACCGACCAGTGTTGTGTGATGCAGATGATCGCCAGGGCGAGGAGATCGCCTGCGAGATACTGAGGGTGACGGATGAATGCGTACGGCCCGCGGGTGACAAGCGCTGTCGTGTGCATGTAGCTTTTACCCTTGGCCACGCGTCCGTGGCGTCGGAAGAAGAAGATCGGAAGCCATCCGAATACCGCGGAGAGGCCAAAGAGCATACAGCCGAATATGCGCAGCCATCGGAGCGGTCCTGAGGGAAGAAGAAACAGCAGGACCAATTCCGCCACGAGGGCAACGCTCTGGTCCACAGGATCATCCAGAAGGCACCCTCACGTTTTGTTTCTCTTGCCATGATCGCCTTTCAGTCTACACGAAGTTAACCGCGACGTTAACTTTCTGATCAAGTTCACGAATCCACAGATTGGCTAGCTTTTTCCTAGCTGTAAGAAGATCTCACCGGCCTGCTCTTCGAGCGCTGCACCTTGGATCAGCAAAGACGCAATCTTTTCTACAGTCTCTTCGTCGAGGTCGCTGCTGCCGCTCGCGATCGCGTTGATTTCTTGATAGTGAGCGCCGGCCTGTTTGAGAAGTTCTGCTGCTCTGAGGATATCCTCGTCTTCTGCAAATCGTTCCTCGAGGTACGCCGCGTTGTCCGCCCGGGTATAGGGCAGTGTCTCCAGCGCCCACGGGTTCGTGATGCGTTTGTCTTTCTGTATCTGATCAGCGAAGCGCCGGATAGCCACGGCTCCACTGGCCACCGGCCCCTGGATGCTTCCGACTAACGCTCCACCGTTGCGCCGCCACACGTCGGTGAGATCGGAGATCTTCTCGCAGGGTTCGAGGACGATGAACGCGTATCTCCAAGGGCGGGCGAACGTCTCGTTCAGATCGCGGATGGCTTCAAGGAGAATGTTCTTGTCGATTTGTATCCCATCGGCATCTGCGAGGTTACGATCCGCGGTGGCGGTCTCGAAGTAGATGAAGCCGGATGAGTCGTACCCGACTAAGAGCTCGGTGTGCGGGAAGAAGCCCTCCTCCTCCCACAGAAGCGCTGCATTCAACTGGATCACGACGGGCTGATCTTGCGACAGCGCGGCCCGTAGCCCAGCAAGGAAGTCGTCGGTATTGTTCGTGGTGAGGTAACGAGCCTTCAGTCCCAGGTGGCGACAGGCGATGTCCATTCCCGCGATTGGGTCGTTGTAGTCCATGAACGTCGACTGATCGCCGGGGGAGAACGCGCCGTAGGTGAAGCCGGACAGGAAGTTCAGCTCGCCGATCGATGGCTCAATGCCGTGCGCCCACGCCGCCATTTGAAGGGCGGTCGTGTGGCAGTACCACTTCTCATACGAGATCCAGGGGATCCCCTCGATCCGATGTGCATCTGGAATACCCTCGATGTCATATGCTTCCAATTGCTCGGGATGATAGGTAGTCTTGAAGTACTGCTGTTGGAAGTACCTTTGGATCATCGGGCCGGAGAGTACGAAAAGCCCGAGCACCAGTGCCACTACTGCAACCGTCGTAAGGATTAACTTCATCTTGCCCCCTTCCTTATTGGTTAATCTGTGGTGGGGAGATTATAGCATGTTGACGAATTCCGGGTACATCTTAAGAAAGCGCGCGCCGTGTCGTGTCCTTACACCTCGATTCACTTTTCAGGTCGCCTTGTCATGATTTTCCTGCGAACCCAGTCTGTCGGAGGCATCTCTTCGCAATTGGTATGATATGGAGCTCTTGGTATTATGTTGCAGGCTTGCAGGATAATTACTGTATGGGCGGCGCTGCGCGCCTTCCATCAACGGATGAAGCTGACGTGCGTTTTGGCACGTAAGCGTGCCCTCTGCTCGCAGCTTTGTTGGACGAAAGGAGATATATGGGAACACGTCGGGATCGATTGCTGTGGGAGCTGCGGGTTGTCGCAATTCTTGTTGTGGTTTCGTTGCTATTGTACTTCGTGCACTTCGTCTGGTTTCGAGACTTACAGCATATCTGGCTTTGGAGCTTCACGAGCTTGGCCTTCCTGCCCATCTCCGCTCTCGTCGTGACATTGCTGATCAATCGAGTTCTTTCGGCCAGGGACAAGGCGTTGCGCCTCGACAAAATGAACATGCTCATCGGCGTATTTTTCAGCAATGTCGGCAATGAGCTCCTTCTCCGTTTTTCAGACTGGGACGCTGAGGACCAGTACTTGCGCGATTCCTTTGGAGCACCGGAACCATGGAGTAAACTGCGGGAAAAGAATGCCTTAGCCATACTCGCGAAACACCAATTCTCCGTGACCGTGGACCGACAGCAACTTTTCGAGCTGAAAGCCTTTCTCCATCCCCGTGTAGATTCTCTGATGCGACTGATCGAGAATCCGAACCTATTGGAGCATGAGAGTTTCACGCAGCTTCTTCGCGCTGTATTCCACCTTGCCGAAGAACTGTCGTATCGAGACGACCTCGAGTCGACGCCTGAATCAGACATCCTCCATCTCGCCGGAGATGTGGAGAGAGCGTATGCGCTGATCGTGCGGGAATGGGTTCTGTACGTAATGTTCCTCAAGCGCAGTTTCCCCTTCTTATTTTCTCTTACTGTTCGGATAAATCCCTTTGATCGAAGCGCCGTGGCCATCGTCTCAGAGAAGAGACCGCCCAACCAAAGCATGCAGGCCACCAAATGACCCGCGCGGCCGCGGGCCATTTTGAGCCTGATGCTGGACGTTAGACAGCGGCAGGTTCTAGCACACGATTTGGTTTTGGAGTCAATCTATGGACAACGTTGAGAGTTCACTCATCATCCTCGAAACCGAGCGTTTGATACTGAGGTATCAACAGGCCCCTGACGTTGTGTTTCTTGTCGATCTTTGGGCAGATCCGCAAGTGACACGATACATGGGAGACCCTCGTGATCGAGATTGGCTCCAATCTGTGTTTGAGGAAACAGCCCAAGATCCCTATGCTGAGCGGTATGATCTGTGGCCTGTAATCGAGAAGGAAACAGGACAGGTTGTGGGACATTGCGGCCTGCTCGATAAGGAAGTAGAGGGTAGAACAGAAATCGAGTTGTCCTACGTTCTGGCTTCATCATCGTGGGGAAAGGGATATGCGACAGAGATGGGACAAGCGCTGAAGCAATATGCGTTTGAGGAGCTAGGGATAGGGAGGTTGATTGCGCTGATTGAGCCGGAAAACGCAGCGTCAGAGCGAGTGGCGGTGAAGACAGGAATGCGATTAGAGAAAGAGGTTATCCGTCCTGGGGGAGAGGTTCGTAAGGTGTATGCCGTTGAGAGAGGAGAGAGGAGGGCGGCGGCCTAACCACTCGCTCGAGCTGGCGTGGCTATCATGGCTTTACGAGGTTTGATCTGGCCTGTGACCGAACCGGTGAGCGAGTGCAATGAGCCTGGCCCGCCACGTGGCTCAGCTCGGGACCGTCAGGCTCAACCCAACCAGAAAGGAGGAAGACAATGAACGAAGAAAAGAAGCTGAGAACCGCAGCGGGAATTCCTGTTCCCGACAACCAGACGTCCCTGACCGCCGGGGAACGTGGCCCGACCTTGATGCAGGATCACTTCCTGCTTGGCAAACTGGCCCACTTCAACAGGGAGCGCATCCCTGAGCGAGTTGTTCACGCGAAAGCGGCCGGCGCGCACGGGGTTTTCACCGTGACCAAGGACATCACGAAGTACACCAAGGCCAAGCTATTCTCCAAGGTGGGAAAGAAGACGGAAGTCTTCGGCCGTTTTTCTACCGTGGCCGGGGAAAAGGGTTCGGCCGACACGGTTCGTGATGTTCGCGGTTTTGCGCTGAAGTTCTACACCGAAGAGGGCAACTGGGACATGGTGGGGAACAACACCCCTGTGTTCTTTATCAGGGACGCCATCAAATTCCCGGACTTCATTCACACTCAGAAGCGTGATCCACAGACCAATGTGAAGGCGGATACACCGCAATGGGATTTCTGGTCACAGGTTCCCGAATCCCTGCATCAGGTGACCATTCTGTTTTCGGATCGTGGAATTCCAAAGGGTATTCCTTTCATGAACGGATATGGGAGTCACACCTATAGCTTCCTCAACGCCAACAACGAGCGCTTCTGGGTCAAGTTCCACTTCAAGACTCAACAGGGCATCCAGTGCTTGATGCAGGAGGAAGCAGATCGAATTGCCGGCGAGGATGCGGACTACCATACTCATCAGCTGTTCGAGACGATAAAGCGTGGCGACTTCCCGAAGTGGACGCTCTCTGTCCAGATCATGCCTGAATTGGATGCAGAGAACTATCGCTGGAACCCGTTCGACCTGACCAAGGTCTGGCCTCACGGCGACTATCCGTTGATCGAGGTCGGAGTTCTGGAGATGAACCGAAACCCGGAGAACTACTTTGCCGAAGTAGAGCAGGCTGCCTTTTCGCCGGCGAATGTTCCTCCCGGCATATCCTTCTCGCCCTGCAAGATGCTCCAGGCCCGCATTTTCTCCTATGCGGACGCTCAACGATATCGCCTGGGCGCGAACTACGAGCGTCTGCCGGTGAATTGCCCGCACGCCGCAGAAGCGAACAACTATCAACGCGACGGGCAGATGCGGTTCGATGACAACGGTGGGTCGTCACCGAACTACGAGCCGAACAGTTTCGGCGGCCCCAAGGCAGACCCTGCCTACAAGGAACCCCCCCTGAAGATCTCCGGCGATGCCGACCGCTACGAGCAGAAGAGAGGGGTTGATGACGACTACGTTCAGCCGGGCAACCTCTATCGTTTGATGCCGGCCGACCAGCAGAGGAGGTTGATCCAGAACATCGTCGGCAGCCTCAAGAACGTGCCGAAAGAAATCCAAGAGAAGATGGTTGCTCATTTTTGCAAGGCAGACGAGGCGTATGGAGCCGGCATCGCCAAAGGGATAGGCCTCTGACAATGTGGAGGAGCATAACAACCGGCTGCAGCGGACGCGGTGACGCGCGCCGCTGAGCCGGGACGTTAGGGCAACAAGTAGCAAAATCATGAGCAAGTTGGAAATTCTTGAAAAAGCAATTACGGACATAAAATCAATCATGCTTGCCTATGCAACCGATGGCAGAACTGATGAACAACCGCAACAGTATCAAGAGGCGTATATCGATCTCGACGTGCTCATTGAAAATGCAGGTTATAGCAACCCTAACCCTTACAAAACCATAGAGCTATTCTGGAAAGATTGTGGTGGAACTTGGGCAGAGCGTCGAGAGCTCATTAGCAACATCTACGCTGACATCCTTTTTGATATCGGTAGGAAAAAGAGGAAACAGAAAGAGCCACGAAACTGGAAAAGCGCAAATGAAGCTTTAACTGACAAACTTTCGCCTGTCAGAGCACAATGGTTGAAAGCTAAGAATTTTATCTTCACATCACCACCAGATTATGAAAATTCAATTAAAGAGTCAGTCAATTCTATCGAATCGTGCTTAATGATCTTGCTAAATCAGCCAAAAGGTACACTTGGGAAGTTGATTAAAAATCCAAAAATAGACCCTGATATCGGAAAAATAATCAGCCAAGTTTACGGTCTTAGCAGCAATAAGGATTTCGTAAGACATGGTGGTGTTCAAAATCAAGTTATCGGTCAGCTCGAAGCCGAGTTCTTTCTAGATTTTGCAGCTTCAGCCATTATCTACATCAAGGGTAAATTTAAGTGAGTGCCCTAACAAGGCAAATTAACACGGACGCAAATTTCGCTACGCTCCATTTGCGCCGGTTATTTGCGACGTTGGGCAAGGGATAAGATGACAAAGAGCACAACCCATGCTGTCCCAATTGAGGTAATCGACGTATTTAATAGGTCGATGCAAGAGGAATCCGACAGAGCGAGAGTCCTTCTTGCGGTCATGTGGATGGATCACTTTCTCACGTGCAGGCTCAACAATGATTTTGGCAAGGGGGATCGGGATGCAAGGAAACGACTCTTTGGTCCCACAGGGCCGTTCTCGTCGTTCGCGGCCAAGATCGACATTGCGTTCTGTGGAGGGTGGATAAGCCCGGACCTCCACCATGATATGCACCTGCTTCGGCGCATCAGAAATGACTGCGCTCACAGTCTTGATTTCCCTGGACTGAACGACGACGAACTCTCCGAGCGGATTTCCCAGCTCAGGACGCCGGGTCGCCAGTACTTTGACTGGGGTAATCTCAAGGCCGCTGCGACTGCGGACGGAGCGGTGATCATCTACTCGGGTGATAGACCCGAAGAAGCCACCGAGGATCTCGACTTCACGATACCGGGTCGTCTCGGGTTCCAGATGGCCATACCGATTGTCCTAGCAGTATTGATCTCCGAGCTTGAAGTTCCGCTGATCGTCGATGAGAAGGGCAACCAGATGATTGCAAGGCTGCCAGAACACATGAGGGAAGCCCAACAAGAGGATGGACCGTGACCATGGAATCGCGCCGCTTCGCTTTGCGATTCACGGCAGGTCATCCCAGCGTTAGGCGCACTGCTTATCAAACAGGAGGGTGAAGATTTGACTGAAGAGAAGACCCCATACTTCATCGATCCGGAGGATGCCCCCAGACTTACCCAAATGCCAGGACTCGGAACAACGATTCTCACCGGCCTGCACGGTGAGAGAATGATGATGGTGCTCAATGCGACTTCACCTGGTCATACCGTGCCAATGCATTCTCATCCGCACGAGCAGACTGGTGTGGTACACGCTGGCAGAGCTATCTTGCGCATTGGGGATGAGGAGCGAATTGTGGAAAAGGGGGACTTCTATTGTATTCCGGCCAATGTTCCTCACAGCGATACTTGCATTGGCGAAGAACCCTTTGTGATGCTGGATATCTTCAACCCTGTACGCGAGGATTTCATAGAGAAGTTCAAGCAAGCGTCTGAGACGGGGAAAGGGACAGGAGAGTAGAGAGGGCACTGCGTTCAACAATCGGATGACCTTTACTGAGTTACTGAGGCACACACCTTATCTGCAGGGCCTGCCCCTTGCTTATGGTGAGCGTACCACGATCGCAACGCGGGACGACGAACCTGCTTTTTTGAACACTACGGGTTGTCCTTCCGTCGATCAGTCCTCCAGGCGCTCGTAGAAGGCGGGAGCCTCAGGAAGGAGGCCGATGTCTTCATGGAGTCGCTCCACCTTCTGGCCGGAGCGCATACTTGACGACCACTGCATAGCCCGAAGTGGGAGCGATGATCCCCGCGAGCATGCGGATGGTGGTCGTCTTGCTGGCGCCGTTGGGCCCGAGGAAGCCATAAATGATCCCGGCCGGCAGCGCGAACACAGGTCGTGGCTGCACTACCCGATGTCTTTGAGGACTTGACAGAGCCGGACATGACAACCTAGGATGAACCCATGAGAGTATATATCACGCTTTTGGCTCTGGTGCTTGCTGTTACCTCCCTGGGAGTGTCACAGGAGGCCCCGCCGGTGTGGGTGCTCACCATCGACACAGAGATCGGCCGCGGTACCGTGTCCTATCTACGTAAGGGCTTGGCGGAGGCGACCGCTGCCGAGGCCCAGGCTGTTGTGATACAGCTTTCCACCCCCGGAGGCTACCTGGATTCGGCGGTGGCTGGCCGTGACGCCATCCTGGACGCAGACCTTCCCACAATCGCCTACGTTGATCGGGAGGCCTACTCAGCCGGAGCACTCCTCGCCATCGCCTGTGAGCACATCTACTTCGCCCCCGCTGGGGTGATGGGAGCCGCTACCCCTGTCTACTTTGAAAAGGGGATGATGCGGGAGGCACCAGAGAAGGTCATCTCCGCCACGCGCAAGCTGTTCCGGGCCACGGCTGAGACGCGTGGCCGCCCGCCCGAGGTCGCCGAGGCGATGGTGGATCGTGACGTGGAGATCGAGGATCTCGTCGAGCGAGGCAAGCTTCTCACCCTCACCACTCAGGAGGCAGCGGAGTGGGGCTACTCCGACGGAGAGGCGGCTAGCCTTGATCAGCTTCTGCAACTGGAGGAACTTGCCGCGGGGGAGGTAGTCCACTTCGCTCTCAGATGGGTCGACACGGTGGTCGAGATCCTGACCCGTTCGTGGGTAGCGGCCCTTCTCATCACCGTGGGGGTGCTGGGACTCATCGCCGAGATGATCATCCCCGGCTTTGGAGTGCCAGGCATCCTGGGGCTCGCCTCCCTAGGCGCCTTCTTGTGGTCTCACACCCTTGTAGGTCTGGCTGGGTGGGAGTCGATCATCTTCCTCCTGGGAGGGCTTGTGGCAATCTTTCTTGAGGTGTTCGTTTTTACTGCCGTTGACTTCGGGATGGCTGGGCTTGTGGGGCTGGTAGCGATTGGCCTGGGCTTCTACACCTCGATGGTAGGGCCATTTACCCAGCCGGGGGAGACGCTGCAAGCGGTACTGGTAGTCTCAGGTGCCCTTGTGGTGGCTTTGATAGGGGTTATACTGCTCCTTGTCAAGCTTCCCAGGTCCAGATTGCGCTTAGGCGGAGTAATCCTATCTTCGTCTATCACCGGCCGAGCGTTTGATCGGCGCCAAGCTGAAGGTACGGTGAGTCCCTGGGTGGGACGCCGAGGGGTGGCCGCAACTGACCTTCATCCAGTGGGGGCAGGGGAATTTGCCAGCGAGCGAGTGGACGTGATCTGCGAGGAGGGGTTTCTCCCTCAGGGGACGACCATCGTGGTGATCAAGGACGAGGGCTACCGCAAGGTGGTCCGTAAGGAAAAGGAGGTGCAGGAATGAACGTAATGATATGGATTATCCCGATCCTGGTCATTCTGGTTCTTTGGCTTTTCTTCTACTTTGTGCCGGTGGGGCTTTGGATCTCGGCCCTGGCCGCGGGGGTTCCGGTGGGGCCGATGACCCTTGTCGGGATGCGTCTGCGCAAGGTGAACCCACACAAGGTGATCGGACCGATGATCACCGCCTGGAAGGCGGGGCTTCGGCCCTCCGTCTTGGAACTTGAGGCCCATGTACTCGCTGGAGGAGACCTCGGTCGAGTGATTCGGGCCCTGATCTCAGCCGACAAGGCGAACATCGCCCTTGACTTCCAGCGGGCGGCGGCGATCGACCTGGCGGGTCGAGACGTGTACGACGCGGTGGCTATGTCGGTCAACCCCCGCGTCATCGAGACCCCAAAGATCGGGGCGGTGGCTAAGGACGGGATTCAGCTGTTCGCTGTCGCCAGAGTTACTGTGAGGGCTAACCTCGAACGGCTGGTGGGCGGGGCGACCGAGGAGACGATCATCGCCCGGGTGGGCGAGGGGATCGTCTCGGCAATTGGATCGGCTGACTCCCACAAGGCGGTGCTGGAGAATCCTGACTCCATCTCCAAGCTGGTTCTGGATAAGGGCCTGGATGCGGGGACCGCCTTTGAGCTTTTATCTATCGATATTGCCGACGTGGACGTGGGCAAGAACATCGGGGCCCAGCTCCAGACGGACCAGGCGGAGGCCGATCTCAAGGTGGCCCGGGCCAAGGCTGAGGAGCGGCGGGCTATGGCCATCGCTCGGGAGCAGGAGATGAGTGCCCTGGTGCAAGAACGGCAGGCAGCGGTTGTCGAGGCCGAGGCGGAGATCCCGCGGGCCATTGCCGAGGCCTTCCGCAAGGGACAGCTTGGGATCATGGATCATTACCGCCTTCGCAACATTCAGGCTGACACCAAGATGCGGGAGGGACTGGCCCAAGAGGAGACTCCGCCTGCGGGCGAGACCACGGGAGGGGCGTAGATGGCGTCCGCCAAGCCCCTGGTGAAGCTGATTCGAGAGGTCCTGCAAAAAGACCCTCGGGCCGCTATTGTGCTAGGAGAGATCCTCGGTCCCCCGCTGGCCCTGGAAGAGGGCCCACCCCGGCCCTGGGAGGCCTAGGCCTGAGCATCATAGTTGTCTTGCGTGGCGCGGTGACATTACAATTAGTACAGTGAACGAGAGGATGAAAAGGGTTCCTGATCTGCTCACCTCATCGCGGGGGGGCATCGCTTTGGTGATCGCGTCCGCCACGATTTCCACTTCGACATCGCGGCTGATCACGTCCGGTAGCTCATCCGGCAAGTCGGCTCGCCAATGGCGGTCCTCCTTCACCAGTTCTCCCGTGTGGGCGTCGTACTGGCGGACGATATAGCCCCCCTCCACGATCGCTTCGTCGATCATCCGCTGGTGAAACTCCACCCTGAGCTCCCCAATGATGAGGTGGACGAACTCAAGGCCCTGCTCGTCTTGCCCAAATACAAATAGGCCGAAGAGCAGGATAATCCCAAGGCCAATCAATATTCGTGTTCCTTGCCTGCACGGCCACCGCGCTCTCCGTCTTGCGCTTCGCGAAGCTAGCATCAGCACCTCCTTTTTTTGGCAAGCCTCGATAAGCCGATCGAATCTATTCCTCGTCCCTTTTCTTCCACCTCCTTTCTTGATGAATGGCGTATACAGGACCTAGCGACAGAAGTAATATGAGGCACGGACGCGTTGTGAGTCAACTCTTTTCCTGTATGGCAGGGAATCAGTTCCAGAATGCAAACCAGAGCGTCTTTGACGAACGGCATTTCCTTGCTATCGTCGATCATTCTATAATTCCTTTAGGCGAAGGACGGGTCGCTGGAAAAGAGCGACCGAGGTTTGGGTTCAACAGCAAGGAGGTTGCCATGCCGGTCCAGAAACTGAAGGCCTTCCTGGATAAGAACGGGATCAAGTACGTGACGATCCAACACTCCGCCGCTTACACCGCACAAGAAGTCGCCGCTTACACACACATCCCGGGAAAGGAGCTGGCGAAGACCGTGATGGTCAAGATTGACGGAAAGCTGGCGATGGCCGTCGTTCCCGCATCACACAGAGTGGATCTCGATCGCCTGCGCGATGTGGCGGGAGCAAAACACGTCGAGCTCGCGAGCGAAGGAGAGTTCAAGGGATACTTCCCCGCCTGTGATGTCGGCGCGATGCCGCCGTTCGGGAACCTCTACGAGATGGACGTCTACGTCTCCGACGCGCTCGCAGAAGACGCCGAGATTGCGTTTTCCGCGGGCTCCCATTCGGAACTCATCCGTCTAGCCTACGCCGATTACGAACGTCTTGTACAGCCGAAGGTCGCTAGCTTCTCAACGCGCGTGCCATGAGTGCACGAAGGCGAACGCGCTGGATGGATCGAGGCAGAAGCTTAAGGATCTATACTAGCGTCTTCGTGGCGAAAAACAGAGGTAGCATCGAATGGGGCGAATGCTGAGTCCAATACGCGATTTTGAAGCGTATCTCAGTAGATTGCCGCCTCGGTAGCTGCGCGTTGTCTGGTCAAGGTGCGCGGAGGAGTAGCATGATGGCGGCAATCGCGAGGATACCGGCGAGGATCAACAGAGATAAGATCCAGCCTCGATCTGTCTTCTCAGCGGCGAATGCCTGCAGCATTGGTGCAACTACGCCTTCGTCGTCCAGCGGGAGGATCTTGCCCTGGGTGAACCCGGCGAACGTTTCGATCGTTCGCGTATCGAGTGATGCCCTCCAGATGTGATCGTAGTCGCGTTCGAGTGCGATGTAGACCTCCCGCGCTTCAGGATCGAAGACGAGGGAGTAACGGGTCTTGAAGTCGCCCGATGTCTGCGCCGTTTGCCGGAGCACCTCGAACGCATGATCGATGTTGAAATCCTCGAGGTGCTCGTCGATGTAGGCGTAGGCCGTCCGGTAGCGTCCCGCGCCATCCCCACGGATGTCGCCGAGCTCCGTTACCTGGAAATCCCCGTTATGGAAGTTGGTCATTATGAGGAAGGCTCCGTTGATCTCGGTGATCACATTCGCGGAGGCGCCTGCCTCAACGACCATCGCGTTCCCACCGGGATCAGCATAAAGGTTGTGCAGAGGCAGCGTAGGATACTGAACTAGGCGTCTGTCTCCAATCCAGTCAACGACCTCATCCACTGCGGTGCACTCCTGAAGACCCGAGTAGAACGCGTCCCAGATGTAGACTTCGTCTTCGGCGGGCTCCTCAACGTCGGCCCGTAACGGAAAGACCATTTGGTCTGAGGAGAAGAGACCATGCTCGTTCATCCCCACCGTTCGTCCGTAGTGTTCTCCCATCCAAAAGCTCCCAATGAACACAGCACCGGCTTCATGCTCTTCGATGGAGAAGCGGATCTCGTTCGGCGGGTAGTCGAAGTTCATGCCGTAGAGGATCTTTGACGAATACACTGCAAAGCTCGTGCAAGCAAGGCCGCCCTCGACGATGATGCCAACTAGAAAGAGACAAACTGACAGCAAAACCACGTATCGCTTCATAGCGCCAGTATAGCGGAAGGAAGCATAGGTTGAGAAGACCATCGATTGGGAGATTGTAAGGCGCGGGTCTTTGAACTTGATCATTCCCTGTAGTCTTGCTACAGGGTCACGATAGTGGCATCCTGTCCTTATGGGACAGGATGCTGTCCAGAAGGGATATCATTGTGCCTCTACCAGCTTCACTACCACATCGTCTTCCCTGTCAAGTACCGCAAAGCGTTGCTTTCAGAAGTGGTTGCTCAGGCCATCAAAGATATTGCACTGGGTATCCAGGAGCGGTATGAGGTAGAGATTGAGCGAATCGGCTGTGACCGTGATCATGTACATTTACTATGTAGTGCCTATCCCAAGTATGCTCCTGGGCAACTGGTACGTGTGTTCAAGTGAGGTGCGGTTGAAAAGTTGTACCACCTATAGTGCTAAGTTTGGAGGATGGATCTGGTAGGATCACCTCGGGAAGGAGAGGTGATCGAAGTGGGAAAGAAAGGGAAGCGCTACTCCCCGAGATTTCAGTTTCAGGTGGTTCTCGAGGTTCTTAAGGGTGATCGTGACGCGGTGGAGATTGCACGTGTTTACGATCTGCATCCGACCACGGTAGCGCGCTGGAAGCGTGAGTTCCTGGAGAACGGTGCCGAGGTGTTCGGCAAGAACAGCACCGTAGCCCAGTACGAGAAGAAGATCAGGGAGATGGAGCGACTACTGGAACGCAAGGAGGTGGAGATTGCTCTTCTCCACAATTTTATGGACGGCAGCTCGTGACAGCAGAGAAGGTCCAGATCGTACGAGAGAACGCAGAAACTTACGGACTCAACACGACCCTTGAAGCGATCGGGTTGCCGAAGAGCACGTGGTACTATTGGAAGAGCAGCACTATTGGAAGAGCAGCAAGGTCGACTACGAGGAGAAGTACAAGCTCTTGAAGGAGCCGTTGATCGAGGTGCTGACCGCGAATCCGGCGTACGAATACCGGCGGGTGGAACCGGAACTGAAAGATCGTGGGTACCAGGTAGGAGAGACCGTGGTGCAGCGTGTGCTAGGGATGTGGAATCTGTCGTTACGGCGGTGGGTCAAGAAACCCAAACCGTCGGTGCCGCGAAAGCTTCTGAACAGACAGGGCAACGGGATGAACTTGGTGGCTGGAATGGATGCACCGGAACCGCTGCAGGTGTTGTACACCGACTTCACGGAGATCTGGTACGCACGGGGTGCGAAGAAGGCATACCTGATGCCGTTGTTGGATCACGCGACGAAGTGGGTGGTCGGCTGGTCGGTGGGGCATCGTCCAAACACGGAGCTGGCGTTGGAAGCTCTCTCCATGGCACGAGCGACGCTCGATAACGTGGGCCTGACGCTTGAAGGAGGGATCATCCATCACGATCAGGATTCGGTGTACACTGGGTATCGCTGGCTGTACGCGGTGTTGGTCAAGCATCGGGCACGGATCTCGTACTCGGAGAACGGCGCGAAAGGAAACACGGCAATGGAATCGTTCAACGGACGTTTCAAAACGGAGAACCGAAGCCTGTTCCATGAGGCGATGAACATCTGGGAGCTTAAACGAGTGATCGCCCAGCAGATCGGCTACTACAATCGAAGGCGGCGGCATTCGACGCTTAGTTACATGGCGCCGATGGACTACATCATCCAGGAGGGAATCCTGCCGGAACCAGCCCTTGGCTTAGCAGTTCCAAGCAGCTAAACTGGTGCAACATTCCAACCTTATATCCAGACAAGAAAATGGGTTTTTACAACTCTTGATAGCGCCTTTACGAACAGAGCCCTGTCATGCACTCTTCTCAGTATGATAGTGCTTCCGCGCCAACTCAAAGTGCATTGTCCTAGCCTGCGAACCTTGTCCAAAGCAGGTGAACCCTAGCTTTTTAAGCACTCGAACAGAGGATCTATTCTCAAGAGCTGTCTCTGCTATGACGTGGGCTACCTCATTATGGGAAAAGACCCATAAGAGCAATGCCCCGACAGCCTCGGTGGCATATCCGCGCCCTTGATACTGAGGAAGAACCGAGTAGCCAAGTTCAACCGTTCCGTCTGGCTGAGGAGGGCCTTTGAACCCACCACTTCCCACAAGTAGGAATTCTTCTTCCTTCGCCCGCAGCACAAAGTACCACGACAGCCAACCCGCAAGTTTGGGATCCTGTTTGAGTTGAGCAAAGAAAAGCACAAGCGCATCAACAAGGATCTCTGGCGGCCAGTTCTCAGGAATACGTGCACCAAGGGATCGCGAGAAAGCCTCTTGCCGCCCAAGCTCAGCTTGCATTAGCGAAAAAGCAGCAGGAATCAACTTCAACCGTGGGGTGTTCAATGATTTACTGTTCATCAAAAGCGCCTAGGCGGCTCTTGCAGGGTTCTCCTCCATACGCTCGAGCCACTCACTGACAAGGACCGTGAACAGCGCTTCTTGTTCTATCGGCAGGTTGTGACCCGCCCGATCAAGAACAGCAAAAGTGGCACGCGGGAAGTTTTCAACAATCCCCCAAGCATCACTGTATCCAACTATCGCATCCCGCCGACCGACAAGGATCAACGTCGGCTTATCAAAAGAAGAAGGCATATCATCCACGCCAAACGAGAACGCATAGCCATGCGCCTGCAACCGAGAGGAAAACTCTTTATCCGCGATATCAAGCCCGGTGATTACTTCATCCCGCGTCCGCTCCCATGTCCTTTTCGTCTGAACGACAGCGAACGACTCAAAGAGTTCGCGTTGGCTCGGCTCAAGGCTATCCATGAACTTGGCATCCCTCACCAAGGCAACATGTTGAGGCAAAGTCCGTTTCTTGCGGTCAGCAATAATTGCCGGACATATCATAAGCAGGCCATCGACCAACGTGGCCTTTCGATAGATGACCCCGCGGGCAAGATAGCCGCCATAGGATGAACCGACCAAGGCAAAACGTTGATCAGGAATGACTGATTCGATGAAAACCAAAACGATATCGAGTATCTGGTCGGAGCTTGTGAGCCATTCCTTTGCTTCAGTCTTTCCCGTGCCCGGAAGATCGAGGTAGAAGCGCTTCCAACCACTTTGTACCTCAAAGACCGGCTCTAAAGGCCCGCTCATACAGCGATGGTCAGGCCCAGCACCGTTTAATATAACTATTGAATGGCCATCACCAAAAACCTCGTAATGAACGCTTAGGTCCTTGATTTGGCATTCCATTTTTACATCCTTTCCTTTTTCTCCCCTAACCGAAGAGCAGTATTCTACGTATGCCATTGCGCGACTGTCGTTTCAGCTAACGGGTTGCGCATCAGCCCACATTGAAGCAAATCGTCAGTTACATCCCCCTGTAGGACTGGAGCCTAATGTCGATCATATGTCCTGCAAACCTATCCTGTCATCGAGTCAACCGTTGTTGGCTGAGTCACTTCAGCGGCTCGATCTTAACTAGAGGCTCCTGATCTTCTGCCTTGTGCCAGTTGTCGAGCAGCTCCTGTTGGTGGAGAGTTGCCCATTCGATTACTAGACCGAGGGCGCGTGGAGGCAGCCAACCAGCAAACACCGCAAGGTTGCGAATGTCGATGAGGGCTTGATCTTCTCCGTAAAACGCGTGGAAGTGAGGTGGATTGTGATCATCAAAGAACATCTTGATCACAATTCCAAAGAATCTAGAGATCTCAGGCATGGACTGGCTTTTGTTTTAGGCTGGGGAAGATATCTCCGGGTTTCTGCCCCGTAGCCTGCAAATAGAGAGCGTCGGGGCACAGATCGATCTGCTCTCCCCACACCAACTCACCAGACGAGCCGATCCAGACTTCACGGAACGCGTTGTAGTCGTTCCACAGAGAGAATATTCCCTTTCCCACCAAGTGGGAAAGATCGACAGCCCCACGCCTGCCGTCGGCGAACGTCAGCTCCAGCCTGTAATCCTCCAGCACCTTGACGTTTATTATCTTGTGCATCTGTAGACTCCCTTCCGACTCCTACTTTAGCACGGGTGTCTCGGCGATGCAATTGGATACGGTAGTCCTCCCGTATCAGTCAACGGCCGGGAGCTAAGTCACCGAGTTGGGTATTCCACCACCTCCTTAGCTAGTGTTTCGAATCTCTCGGTCTTCTTACGTTGAATGCCGATCGCACCTGACTGTTCATGTCCCATCGACACGACAAATTGTAACTACTTTAGAGGATTTTTGTATCAAAAAGAAGCTAACGCCTTGGCGCTCAGCGGCCGCGTGAAGCGCCGTCCGGCTGCATCGCCATTGTTAGGCAGCCTGGGGGTTACGAGTGCCATTGGATCGCAGACGTGACTGCTTTCGCCACGCGGGAGATTGAGGCCCGAAGGGAGGGGGCAGCAGCCGCGAAGTCCTCGACTGCGGCCTCGACATCTTGTTGTACGCGAGCCCACGTGGTGTAGGCGAAGACAGCGTCGACGCGCTGGACGAGCTCCTCTGCCGGAGGGAACTCGGCTTCTGCGCGGTCGAGAACAGCCTGGATCGACTGCGCCACTGCCTCGCGAAGGGACATGCGGCCGTGGCCCTTTACCAGGACAGGTGGTGGCTTCGGTAGGACTAGCAGAGGGAGAGGCCGTCGGTCCTCGGCTTCCTGAAGTGCGGTGAGGTACTCGCGTGACAGCTGCTCGGCCTGGAAGTACGCTGGCTTGATTCGCTTGACCTCGAGAAGGCAGTAGACGCTGGGCGACTCAAGGATACCGTCCGGTTGGATCTCGAGTGGCGGCTCGCCAGCGGACGAGTCCTCGGAGAGGAAGATGCCGCCGGGAAGCAGACTGAACGTAGTGTGCTCGATCTGCTCAGAAAGGAGCCGAAGAGTCTCGGGATCGCCGCCCGCAAGCGAGGCAATGATCCTGCCGAGAAAGCTGGAACGCGGGAGGAAGTCGAGCGCCTGAAAGACCTCGGCCGTGAGGACATTCTCGAAACCTCTCCCGCCCTGCCGGTACTTGCGAGCGTTACCCTCCCAAGAGATCTCCTCGAGGAGACGACCGATTGAACTTGGCGATATCTTCATGGCACCTCCGGAAGGCTGCCTAACGTTGTAGCTGAGGCGCAGCGCCGGGTTTGCGCTAGACCCCTCGCTCACCAACTATTTCCTGAAACGAACCGCCGATGCTACCCAGCGCCGATGGGCACTATCGCCTCCAGCAGAGTGTTGAGCAGCAGTTGCCAACTAGTCAGACTCCGCGCCTCAAGCTGCTGCAACTCTGCATCTGGTCCATCTTGTGAAGCACGAACAAACTATCAGGGTTTACATGTCCCACATGGCACGTAACCCTTGGCCACAGCTTCATCTCTGCCCGCGAATCGAATTAGGTTCTCTGGGAGGATCCGGTTGACGTATCTGCAGGTCAGATGATGGAACCTAATGCTGTCAGTGCTGCCAACATAGACTGTGTTGGATGCCGCTAACTGTGCCATATGCCGCACAGCGCGACCTACCTGTTCTTGTTGGTCCTGAACGGATTTCACCAGTCGCTGGACAACGCTGCCCGATATTTGCTCTCTGAACGCGCGCGACAGTTCTTCCTGCTGCTTCAGGAACGGCTCCATGATATCGCCGACTGCGGGTAGTGTGGGAAGTGCCACCGCCTCACCTAGAACGCCGGATAACATCTGCGATAGGTCTGCCTGCTGCTTCAGGAACGGTGCGATGATATTGCTGGCTGTCGGGAAGGTTGAGCGTATCAGTTCGTCCAGCGTGTGTGCCAATGCGCGTGACCACTCTTCGCTGACTTTGCGTGCTTCAGCGCGCCCTTGCTCAGATAGCTCGGCAACAGCTGATGCCAGCAAGGTATCTATGCTTTGCTTCGTCTCTTGCAGCTTTCGCAATTCCCAGAGGTGCATTGGCCGGTGATGCATCACTTTGTTGCGTACATCTATCACAAAATTGGTGAAGGTCTTTGTGAGCTCTTTCCATTTATCCACGTCATCGAAGTAGCGAGCGAAGACCTCGTCCCATAGAGAAACCTTGCGGGTCTTTTCTGCTAGCTTCTTCTGGAGGTCCTCCAGCGAAGAGCAGTCCGAAAGAATCTCCAGGAGATCACCAGCGGACAGCGGCTTGCCGGTCGACCAATATTGGATCGAACCGGTCACGATACGTATCAAGTCTTCAAACAGCGTCAGTTCTAATGGGTGATGAAGGGCAGACGATGCTTTCCCCATTCGCTTTTCGACCTTCTGTACCCCGTCTCGAATTCCCTGGTCAGTCAAGAAAGGGGTCATGGAGTTCCACCAATCGAAGCCATTGACTTCGATCATGGCGCGGTTGATGAAGGCACGCAATTACTGCTCGATGTGGGCTAGAATAGGGTATGCTTGGTGCCGGATCTCGTTGCCAGCCTCATCGCGCAGGCGGATGCATGAATAATGGTTTACAAACTTCTGATTGAGCCGCTTGTGACAAGCATCTACATCTTCCAGGGAGCCCCTGATAGACAGCTTAAGGTGTTGGAAAGTCGTCTCGGCAAGCTTCCAATCTACGCTTAGCCTATGCCTACCCAATACCCTGGCAACACTCTTCTTCAAGTCATCAGAGTTGACTTGTGTTTCGTCGATCAGGAATTCTAATGAGTAGGAGATGATTTCAGACATCTTCGCTCACATCAAAGCCGCAGCCCCGTTGCGAGGGCGCGTAGCGTCCTCGCAACAATGATTATTGATCACCTCCGCTCCATAATACAAAGAACCTTTCATAAAGAGCCTCCGCTGGATACCCCCCAGCTTGCTGGGGGGAGGAAAGCGGAGATTCGCCGAAGGCGAATTTGGTTGTTGTTTGTATGAGCTACATGAACTCTGTCAGGAACAAACCTCTCAACGTCGGAGACAAGCTCCGACGCTACGAAAAAATGGATGTAGCGTCGCACCTTGTGTGCGACGTTATCTCTGATGCGACACAGCGCTACATCAAACTGCAACATAAGGACCAACTCCGCTTAGCCCTTTAGATTTTTGCCTTTTAATGCCCCGCAGCTTGCTGCGGGGTTCTTTACTCGGGCAAGTGCTGTGATATTACGATTTTTTTCCTCATTTTTGGCGGATATTGACTGTGCAATCTTTGCCTAACATGATCTTTCCCAAGCTGCTGATATAGCGAAGGCATTGCTCTTGGGCCGCATCTGAACTTATAAACGATCTGGCGCGGCGGTCACCAGCCATAGTCCGCCACAACGCACAAGGCTACTCGCTCTAGTTAAGGTGTAAGCGCTAGATAGAAAACCGACCCTTATATATCGTATCCTAACTTGATAATGGGGTCGTATTCGCGCATCTTATACAACTATCACATGCTAGCGATCTTCATGCAAGGAAAGGAAGTGGGGTGAAAGGGAAAAAGGCAGTGCAAAAAAAGACTCATCGGCGCTGGCTGATCGCTCTTATCGCGGTGGTGGTTTTTGTAACTGGGGGAGCGATCTATGCCGGCCTCTTTCACGATTGGTCACCCAGCAATGGCGTTTCCCCTTTAAGGGAAGAGACGTCCTCTCAACCTGCACCAGCAGATCCAGCCGCCACACCCACAGGGATCAAGGTGGGGCAGACCGCACCGGATTTCACCCTCCAAGGGCTCGATGAAAAAAACATTTCTCTCTCCGATTTCCGCGGTCGAGTGGTGATCCTCGACTTCTGGGCGAGCTGGTGCATACCATGCCGCGCCTCCATGCCACGCCTCGAGAGCCTGCGAAAGCGATACCAGGACAAGGGTTTAGTTATGCTAGGAGTGAGCCTCGACCGAAGGAAGGAGGATGCCAAAAGATTTCTCACTGAGAACGGCTATAGAGAGTTGGTTGCCATGTGGGAGTCGCTTGCAGCATCGCAGGCAGTGGCTCACCTCTACGGGATCTTTGGAATCCCACACACGTTCGTCATCGACCGCCAGGGGATCATTCACTACGTCGGCCACCCATTCTACCTCACCGATGCCGTGCTCGAGCCCCTGTTTTAACGGGATCCGGCCAAACTGCTACCTTGCTTCCTTCTTTGGCTAAATCCCTTTTAAGGCGAGCCGAGGGCCCGTCAAGACTTAAAGGAGGATCGATGTGAGCACACTCACCGCCTATAAGGAACACCTGCAAGAGATAGGCAAGTTGCAATCGAGCCTTGCCCTGCTTCATTGGGATCAACGTACCTATCTTCCCAAAAAGGGGCACGACTCCCGGGCTGAGGTGATCGGAAAGCTCTCCAAGATGGTCTTTGAACTAGCGATCTGTGATGAGCTCGGCCGTTACCTTAAGGAGCTCGAAGGGCAAGACGACCTCTCTTTGGAGGATCGCGCGAGCGTCCGCGTAGTGGGGAAGGCCTATCGCCGCCACAAGGCGATCCCGCCGGACTTTTATGAACGCTTCGCCATCGCCCGCTCTCGGAGCGAGACAGCATGGGAACACGCGAAAGCAACGTCTGGCTTCAAGCACTTTCAACCACATCTGGAAGAGATGATCGATTTCTCGCGTCGCTTCGCCGACTACTACGGTTATGAGAAAAACCCTTACGACGCCCTGCTCGAGGAGTATGAACCTGGGATGACAACAAGCGAGCTTAACGCGCTTAACGAACCACTGCGCAGCAAACTCGTCCCGTTTATCAAACGCCTCTTGGGGAAAGGCAAGCGCCCACAGACCGGATTCCTCAAGCGTACTTTCCCCATCGACAGGCAACGAGAGCTCTCTCTGCGCGTCTTAAAAGCGATGGGATATGACTTTGCCGCCGGTCGGCTCGACACCACAGTTCACCCGTTCACCATCACCACCGGTCCAGGCGATGTTCGCGTCACCACCCGGTTTACCGAAAACGATCTCCTCTCCGGGCTGTTTAGTTCAATGCACGAAGGAGGACACGCTCTGTACGACCAGGGAATCGCACCAAAGCTTCGTTGGAGCGGGCTCGATGAGGGAGCCTCCTACGGGATCCACGAGTCGCAATCGCGCATGTGGGAGAATATGGTCGGCAGAAGCCTCTCGTTTTGGACCTTCTTCCAGCCGATTCTTGCCGAGGTCTTCCCCGAGCTCGCCAAGACCCCTATTGAGGCGTTTTATCAGGCGGCCAACGTCGTCGAGCCGTCTCTCATCCGGGTGGAGGCCGACGAGGTAACCTATAACCTACACATCATGCTCCGCTTCGAACTCGAGGAAAAGTTAATTAACGGAAGGATCTCCGTAGCGGACCTCCCACACCTGTGGCAGGAGGCGATGGAGCGTACCTTGGGAGTGGTCCCGGAGGATGACGCACACGGGGTGCTTCAGGATGTCCACTGGTCTGCCGGGATGTTCGGTTACTTCCCCTCGTACATGTTGGGTAATCTCTATAGCGCACAGATCTTCGCGCAAGTTAAAAAGGAGATTCCCGAACTCAACGAGCACATCGCCCACGGAGAGCTCGCGAACCTTCTTGGTTGGCTGAGAGAGAAGGTTCATCGCTTCGGGAAGATATACGAGCCAAAGGAACTTATGACCCTGATCACCGGTGAGGAGCCGGATCCCTCTTATTTCATGCGCTATATCACCAACAAGTACAGCCAACTCTACCAGCTCTAGCAAACGCTTTAGCGCCGCCTGCGTCGCCGCAACGGGCGCCGTCGGCCTTCCTGAGTCACCTGGGATGGTACGACCTGTGCCGCAGTGGTCATGGCGAGAAGGGCATCATGGATCGTCTCTAATTGATAGTCACGCGTCCGTTTAGTAACAGAAATAAAATCGAAGACCGCAGCTCCAAGCTGGTTGAGAACGTGTTCCATCACGGCAAGGCAACTGACCGCGCCGTGCCCTGACTCACCGGCAGCGGCAACGCAGACGGCCGGTTTTCCTGCCAGGGTACTCGTCTCCCCGGAGGCGGGATCCTTAGTCGCTTCGCAGCGGCGTAGACGGTCGAAGAACGCCTTCATCGGCTCGCTCGGTTCACCAAAGTACACTGGGGTGACAAAGACGTACCCCTCCGCTTGTTTGATCGTCTCGTGGAGGGATTGAAAGTCATCCTCCAGTTGGCAACGGTGGTTATTGCGACAGGTACCCCAACCGTCATTATGCACGGCACAACGCGCGATATTAAGCTCATTTAAGTTAACTAACCGCGCTGGGCTGTGGCCGTCAACGATCCCCTGGCGAGCGGCCTCTCCACAGGCTGCGGTGAGACCGTTTGCATTCGGACTACTTAAGATGGTGAGAACCTTCATCATTCTCCTTTCTTACTAAAAAGAGGAACATCTCTCAAGAGGCAGCTCATCGTAACACGAGAAAAACGGCGTCGATTGAACACGCAATTTGTCACTTTGGGAAAGCCAGTGTCCGCCACTGATAGCCTTATGGTGTTCCATATTTTTCTCTCATCCAGTTGTACTTTTTCAGAAAAAAACGCTACTAGCTAAACAGAACGTGCTCACGCAAGAAGCGTTCTACGTCCCGATAGAAGGCTTCAATCGTCTCCAATTTGCGCCAGCCGTGCCCCTCACCTGCATAGACATGGTACTCATGCGGAACGCCGCGGCTGCGCAGTGAGGCAACGATCCGCTCGGACTGACTCTTGGGCACCACCTTATCCTCGTCCCCTTGAAAAATGGCAATTGGATCTGCGATCCGCTCCGCGGAGAAGATCGGAGAGCGTTCGCGGTAGATCGCACTTGCCTGTGGGAGCTCTCCGACAAGCGAGTCAAGGTAATGAGCTTCGAACTTGTGTGTCTCTTGGGCGAGAGCGAATAGATCGGAAACCCCGTAGAGGCAGAGGGCAGCCTTGAAAGTGCCGGGATACTCGGTAAGGGCACGAAGGACAGTGTATCCGCCAGCGCTTCCCCCCATAATCACGAGCCTCTCTAAATCCACTCGACCACTCTTAGCGAGGTGTCGCGCACCAAAGACAATGTCCTCTACATCGACGACTCCCCAGTTGCCTTTAAGCGCCTCGCGATACTCCCTACCATAGCCTGTACTTCCGCGGTAATTCACCTCAAGGACGGCGTAGCCGCGTGAGGTGAAGAACTGAGTGGTAGCGTGATAGCCAACAGCGTACTGCGAAGTCGGCCCCCCGTGAACCAGGACGATCACTGGGGGCAAGCCCGTCCCAGCAAATGCACCGTTGCAAGGCGGGTAGTAGAGGCCGTGCACCTTCTCACCATCCGAAGCGCCCCAAGTGATCGATTCCGGCACCGACAGACAATCGTCCGGAATCGTCCCCGTGGTCGAATAGCGGTGGATACGCGGCTGCTGACGCGGGGCAAGGCTGCAGGTGATCACGCGAGGAGGGATCCTCGCCGATTGGGCGATCAGGGCAACTACGTTCTCATTCGGAGAGAGAGTGACCTGTTGCAAGAGGGTGTAGTCAGCAAAGTGTTCATCGAGTGTTTCGATGTCTCCCGTCCTAAGATCGATGTACTTCAAACGGTCGATTCCATCCTTGCTTGCTCGATAGACGATCCTTTCTCCGTCGTAGCTGAACCCATAGGTGCGAAGCCCCTGCGCCCAGGCCGGCCGTGAGAGCTCCTCTTCGCCGCCAGTGAGCGCATGGCTAGCCTTCTCAACCAGGTTGTACAGATAGAGGTTTCCGTAGCCCGACTGGTCCGAGACATAGGCAAGAGCTTTCCCGTTTGGGGAGAACTCTGGTTGAAAAATCGCGACACCTTCTCCCCCGGCAATTCGCTCGCTCTGCTTCACCATAGGGAGACGACTTCCTCCCACGTCTAAGATAGCCAGATAAAGGCTCGTCTCATCCCACGGCATCCGTGGGTGATCCCACGCGATCCAGGCGATGCGCTTTCCTGAGGGGTGCCAGCACGGCTGCATGACAAAATCGCTTCCCGAAACAAGTCTCTGCGGCCAGAACTTTCCACCCGCATCAACGACCGCTAAAACGTCCTTTGTCCCGTCGCTGTGGACGAAGAGAACCCACTTTCCGTCCGGCGAAACACAGGGGGAAGCAGCCTGACCAAACGGCGGCGTGATCGGTCGGGGGCCACCAGCAGCGAGCGACTGTCGATAGAGACGCCCCTCACAGACGAAGTAGACTATCCCCTTAAAGACAGTGAAATCTCCCCCACCGTAGCCGACACGGGCACGCACCGAGAGTTCAGCAGTGAGGTCGCGTGAGGCATCTCCACGTCGTTTGGCGACGAGTACCCCACGGTCGGAGCGTCCCTCCAGCCAGACGAGCGTCTCCCCATCTGAGTCCCAGGAAACATCCGATATTCTCAAACCTTGAGCAAGATAACGGGGTGTAATCGGGCTGTCCCACAGACCGTATCCTTCGATCGTCTTTTTCATCGCCGCTCCTTTTCCCCATTGATTGTCATAGGCGAGGGAGCCTCACGTCAACTTGAAAGCGTGAAAGAACCTCCCCTGGATATATTTGGAAAAGAAGAAAAAGCGAAGAAATCTCGCTATCTGCCGCCATCGGAACTGAACAAGTGGTGTGATCCAACAGGCGTGAAGGGAAAGGAATTACGCTTCGATACGCATCAAAAGGATTGTCTTGACCGATCAAAAGTTACGTCCTCGCCGCTTGCTTCCGGTGAAGGTACTCCTCCGCTGCGCGGAGGACGTTGCGAGCCTCAGCGTAAGTAAGAGTCCCCTGTGCGGCCGAATAGACAAGCCAGCGTGACTCTATGTGCTCTTGAGAAAGGACGATGTCACTTTGGCAAACGCGGCCAAGAAAGTAAACGACTTCCTTTGAAACCAACGTCTCGCCTCGGAAGAAACGGTAAGCACTAACCGCTCGGAAGTCTGGAACCGGCTCGATTGCACCAATCCCACTTTCCTCTTGTGCCTCACGCAGAGCCGCCTGCACCTCGCCCTCTCCTAACTCGATCTTCCCCTTCGGGAACCCCCAATGGCCCCCATTACAATGCCTAAGGAGCAGATAGTGCCGTTTTGCTCCTTCGCCGACAGCGTAAAGGACAAAACCGGCGGAGTGCTCTTGGATCGCCTTCTTAGTGGATGTCGATCTCGTGGTCGTCACGGTCATACAACCGCGGGTTTAGCCCAAGACTTCTAAGCTCACGGATCAGGACGCGGAACGACTCAGGAAGGCCGGGTTGCGGAAACTCCCCCCCTTTTAGGATCGCCTTGTACAGCTGAATTCTTCCCCGCGTATCGTCCGATTTCACCGTGAGCATCTCCTGCAAAAGGGCAGAAGCGCCATAGGCCTCAAGCGCCCATACCTCCATTTCACCCAGTCTTTGCCCGCCGAACTGTGCCTTCCCTCCTAGCGGCTGCTGGGTGATAAGAGCGTAGGGACCAGTAGAGCGAGCGTGGATCTTCTCATCAGCAATGTGCTCTAGCTTCAGTATATACATGTATCCGACGGTGATTGGCCTAATGAACGGTTTACCTGTGCGGCCATCACGCAGGATAACCTTCCCATCGTAGTTATCACCTTCAGCAAGACCGGCCTCTTCGCGCAGATCGTGCAATTCGCTCAAGATCTCGTCCTCTTGCGCGCCGTCAAAGATCGGAGAAGAGATCAACTCGCCTTTCAAGTGAGCGAGCCAGCCGAGGTTCGCCTCGAAGATTTGTCCCAGGTTCATGCGCGAGGGAACTCCCATTGGGTTAAGGATAACGTCGAGCGGCGTCCCATCCGGGAGGAACGGCATCTCTTCCACTGGGCGAATCGTAGAGATGACCCCTTTGTTCCCGTGTCGCCCCGCAAGCTTATCGCCGACCGAGATCTTCTTGCGCTGTGCGACAAAGACCTTCACCAGCTCGTTCACGCCAGCATCAAGCTCGTCCCCTTGATCGCGGGAGAACTTCTTCACTTTGATCACCTTTGCCGTTCCGGAGACCGGCGGCATCCGTAACGACGTGTTCTTCACATTGCGTGCCCGCTCCCCAAAGATGGAGCGGAAAATCTTCTCCTCCGGGGTCGGTTCGGACTCCCCACGTGGGGTGATCTTCCCCACCAAAATATCGCTGGTGCTCACCACCGTTCCCACACGGACGATTCCTTCCTCATCGAGGTTCTTTAGATCTTCCTTGGAAATGTTGGGAATATCGGCAGTGATCTCCTCCGGTCCAAGCTTTGTCTCCTCTGCTTTGACCTCGAACTCCTCGATGTGGATCGAGTCTAGCAGGTCTTCCCGGACCAGTCTCTCGCTTATGACAATCGCATCCTCATAGTTATACCCCTCGTAAGGCATGACCCCCACAAGAAGGTTTCGCCCCAGAGCAAGCTCCCCTAAGTCACTCGACGGCCCATCGGCTAAAAGGCCACCTTCGACTAATGTTTCGCCTTCACTGACGGCTGGGCGTTGATAGAGGATCGTATCCTGGTTCGAGCGCTCAAAGTTTATAAGTGGGTAGACCTCCTTCTTGCGGCCGTGCTTAACCACGATCCGACAGGCATCCACCTCGGCCACAACCCCCCCTCTCTCGGCAAGGAGGAGCATCCCAGAGTCCATCGCCGCCTGTCGTTCGAGACCAGTCCCCACCAGGGGGGCCTCAGGATGTATGAGCGGGACAGCCTGTCGCTGCATGTTTGCTCCCATCAGTGCTCGGTTTGAGTCGTCGTGCTCGAGGAACGGAATCAAGGCAGAGGAGATCCCGACTAAGGCCTTCGGTGAGATCCCGATGAAATTGACCTCTTTGGGTGGCTCTAGACGGACCTCTTCGCGGCCGGTTCGCACCTCCACCCGCTCGCCGAAGATGCGGCCGCCCTTCCCCACCGGTGTGGTGGCAGGGGTAATCTTGTATTTTTCCTCGTCATCGGCCATAAGATAGACGATCTCATCGGTCACTTTTCCCTTTACCACTCGCCGGTAGGGGGCTTCAATGAAACCGTACTCGTTTATCCGTGCGTAACAGGCAAGCGAGGTGATCAAACCGATATTCTGCCCCTCAGGGGTCTCGATTGGGCAGATGCGCGCATAGTGCGAGGGGTGGACATCCCGCACCTCAATCTTTGCCCGGCGCTTGGTCAACCCACCACCGAGTGCATTCAACCGGCGCTTGTGGGTCAGTTCAGTCAGCGGATTAGTCTGCTCGAGAAACTGCGAAAAACGTCCGGTATAAAAGAGTTGGTTAATCGCTCCTTGCACGGTGCGTGTCGAGATCAGGCGGCGAATAGTGTCTTTCTCGTCCAAAGCGTACTTGGAAAGCTTGTCGCGTGCGATACGCGCCATCCGCACCAGCCCGGTCCTCAGCGCGTTCTCCGCCAGCTCGCCGGGAAGCCTGACCCGTTTGTTCGCCAAGTGGTCCTTCTCATCGAGGCACGTTGGGTCATTCGGAACCTCCAAAAGAAGTTTGATCGTGCGCACGATGTCGGCGAGGTATAAAACGGGCTTCTTCAGCCCCATCCCCAGTTTCCTATTCACCTTGAACCGCCCCACCTTGGAGAGGTGGTAGCTTGTGGGATGAAAGTACAGGTTCTCGATGTACTCGCCCATCTGGGCCAGTGAGGCACGATCAGACGGCCGGAGACGGCGGTAGACTGCGCGCAGGGCATCCTCCTGCGTGGTGATCTGGTCCTCTTCAAGCGTCTTCTGAATGTAGCGATCGACCAATCGAACAGAATCCAGCCGCGCCTTCTCTAACTGCGCTAGGCACTCCTTTTGAAGCTGCTCTCCAGCAGCAAGGAGGACTTTGTCCCCCTTCTTAACCGCGACGGTGGCGCGATAGCCGATGTATGGTGCTAGTGCCTCAATGCTCACCGGAGAGACATCAAAACTGTAATAGGAACGGATCCTTTCTTCATCGAACCCTAGGGCCTTCAGTAAAACGGTCGCCAACACCTTCCCCTTGCGGTCAAGGTTCGCCTTGAGCGTCATACGTCGGGTATCCAATATCACCTCTAGCCACGCGCCGAGCTCGGGAAGGATATGCCCCTTGTACTGGTTCTTCTGCTCCTTGGTAAAATAGACTCCTGGAGCACGAGTGAGTTCATTGACAAGAGCGTTCTCCGATCCGTTGATGATGAATGTGCCGCGAGAGGTCATCATCGGGAAGTCGCCAATGTACAGCTCCGTCTCCTGCAGCAACTTACCCTCCTGAAGCAGACGTGTTGTCACCCTCAGAGGGCGCGAATACGTGAGGTCCTTATCCTTGCACTCGCTCTCCGAGTTTCTCGCCTCACCAAGGTATGGATCGACAAACTTCAGCGAGAGCCTCTCCTTCCCGCGCCCCTCAATGGGGGATATGTCAGAAAAGGCCTGTGTGATTCCCTTCTTCAAGAAGTTCTGAAACGACTCCCTCTCGTCGCGTAGCAGGTAGGGTGGAGGGAGGATCTCCTTAATCCGGCCGTAGGACCTCCGTTCTCGATATATCATCTTCTCCCCCAAAAAGGACATTCTGCCCAACGCCACAAACGCACGTTAAGGCAGACCGTAACAGAGAACTTGTAAAAACGTCGAAACTACTGCTTGAGTTCAACCTCAGCGCCCGCTGCCTCCAGCTTTTCTTTGAGGCTCGCTGCCTCATCTGGACCGACTCCCTCCTTGATGGTGGCGGGGAGGTTGTCGACGAGCTCTTTGCACTCTTTCAATCCTTTGCCGGTAATCTCCTTGATCTCCTTGATGACCTGGATCTTCTTCTGGCCAGGGTTGGTAAGGAGGACCTTGTAGGTTTCGGCCTCCGCACCACCACCCTCCGCGCCACCGCCCTCACCGGGAGCGGGGGCAACCGCCACTGGGGCCATCATAGCCGCGGATACGTTGAACCGCTCTTCGATCATCTCCACCAAATCAGCCAGGTCCTTCACGGTCATGTTCTCTATCTCCTGAAGGATCTCCGCTTTACCCATCTTACTCCTCCTTATCCTGCTGTTCTCGTTTAATTCGGGTTTCGTTAAGCACCGCGGCAAACTCGCGGATCTTCGCCTTGAGCATCATCGCTAAGGATCGCATTGGGCTGTTAAGAAGCATTGCCAGCTTCGCCAGAAGCTCCACACGAGAGGGAAGGGCCCCATAGCGTTTAATCTCATCCTGTGAAATGACCACCCCTTCGAATACGCCCCCTTTGGGGGTATAGCGTGGGGAATAAGCCACGCGGCACTCCTCGGTGAGCTTGAACGCCAGAACCGGATCGTCGTAACCGATCGCCACACCAATCGGCCCAGCGAATAGATCGACTAATTCCTTCAGCCCGGCTTCTTCCGCGGCGATCCGCGCCAGCGTGTCCTTGACCACTCTGAACTCGAGCCCTTCCTTGGTATACTTCTCGCGCAGTTTGACCATCTCGTCCGCTGTCAGTCCACGGTAGTCAGCGAGGACCAAAGAGGCGGCTTGTTCAAACTTCTTCTTAAGGCGAGCTACCTCCTCTATCTTGCCTTGTGTTGACATTTATTACTCCTAGTCCACTTGCTCCGTTACCGCCATGACCTCAGCAAGGTCTAGGTTAATTCCTGGACCCATCGTAGTAGCAATGCTAGCTTGCGTAATGTAGCGGCCCTTGACACCCTCCTCAGGACGGTGCTCCACAATGCTATGGATAAGTGCAACTAGGTTCTCCTTCAAGGCCTCCGCATCAAAGGAAACCTTGCCAAAAACGGAGTGAATTACACCATAACGGTCGGAACGGAATTCCACCATCCCCTTCTTCACTTCGCCAATCACCCTCCCCACGTCCTTAGTGACCGTCCCAGTCTTTGGGCTTGGCATAAGCCCGCGCGGACCGAGAATCTTTCCCAGTTTTCCGACGACCGACATCATATCCGGGGTCGCCACTACCTTATCGAACTCAAGCCACCCCCCTTGAATCTTCTTCGCCAGATCCTCGCCGCCGACGTAGTCGGCCTCCGCCTCTTCGGCCTCGATCAGAGACTCCCCCTTCGCAAAGGCAAGAACTCGGACCGTTTTTCCTGTCCCATGCGGAAGGCTACATGTCCCGCGCACGATCGTTTGACTCGCCTTGATCCCAAGGTTAAACGAAACCTCGGCTGTCTCGTCAAAGGAAGCAGTAGCGGACTCCTTCAGCTTTTCGATCGCCTCATTAAGACTATATGTCTGGCGCTGTTCGACAAGCGAAGCGACACTCTGATATCGTCTACTGCGCTTCACGTCTCAACCACCTCGACCCCCATGCTTTTTGCCGTCCCCTTAATGATCTCGACCGCTGATTCGATTTTGTAGGTATTGAGATCAGGGAGCTTGCGCTCGGCGATTCGCCTGACCTGCTCAACAGTGATCTTGGCAACTTTCATCCGATTCGATTCAGGAGAACCAGATTGTATCCCAGCAGCCATCTTAATCAACTCAGCAGCTGGAGGTTGCTTGAGAATGAAATCGAAGCTTCGATCCATGTAAACCGAGATGGTGACGGGGATAATCACCCCTGGTGTCTCGTTCTTAGTCGCCTCATTGAACTTCTTGCAGAAGTCCATGATGTTCAACTTATGCTCACCCAGGGCCGGACCAACCGGAGGAGCCGGCGTCGCTTGTCCTGCGGGAATCTGGAGACTGATCTTTGCGATCTCTTTTTTTGCCATCTTTCCTCCTACCGCTATCGGCTACAGCTTTTCAATCCCGTCGAACCCGAGCTGAACAGGGGTCTCACGGCCGAAGATCTTAACCATCACAGTCACCTCTTCGGCATCCTTGTCGATCTTCTTAACCTCACCAGTGAAGTCAGCAAACGGCCCTTCCACAATCTCCACCACCTCACCGACTGAGAAGTCCACCTCGATCTTCGGCTCGCCAGAGCTAACAGGGATCTCCAATAGACCAGCCTTTCGTTTGATGATCTTCATCTCCGGTCCTTCAATCGGTACCGGCTTAAACCGGGAACCGACATAGCGAACAGCCCCCTTCATCCCGTCGATCAGCGCCATCATCGCCTCCTCGTCAAGGCCCATCCTCCCGAAGACGTAGCCTGGAAAGAGACGGCGCTTCTCGATCCGCTGGATCGTCACCACCCGCTTATCCTTGTACTCCTTCACCTTAAGGAGGCCGGAGGCACGGCTGACGATCTGATCCTCCCCTTCTAGGAGATCCCCTTGCTTAAGCTGTATCCCCTTGCGTAGCTTTGTCAGAGACTTTTCCGGGACCAGTCTTGTCTTCTCCTTTCCGCCGGGGTACTCGAACGTTATTCGCCGTACCTTATCGCGCAGGACGATCTTCCCCTTGTTGGCGACAACAAACTGCTCGTCGGAGTCCGAAGTGAGAGGAACGCCGTTACGGATCTTCTCACCAACGCGGATATCACGGCGGATACGCTTGTCAACAGGAATAAGATACACTTCCTCATTCCGGTTTGTCATCTCGATGATCGCTCGCTGCAGCGGTTCGATGTCGGTTACACACGCGTCGGATTCCATATGGAGCGGCGCCTTACGGGCGATCACCTCCCCCCGTTGGATCCGCTCGTTTGGCTTGGCGATAAGGTCGTACTCATAAGGGATCCGGTACTCAGTTCCTGCCCCCCGGCGACTGCGCGAGGTAATGACCTCCTCCACCGGGACAAGGAAGAATGTCTCCTCCCCGTCGACCTGGAAGGACTCAACGTCCTTCTCCAAGCCGCGTTTTCTCACCCGCTCGTTGAGGTCCTCCTTCACCTTCAACTCCGAGCCAGCGTAGGTCTGAATCGCGTACCACTTCTTCATTTGCATGATTTACTTAGAGCTGAACGAAGAACCTGATGATCGCCTGGAGGATCGTATCCACTCCCCAGATGTAGATCGTCAAGACAACAACGAGCAGCAGGATTAGGGCGGTGAGAGAGATGACTTCGTTGCGCGTAGGCCAGCTAACCCGGTCGACCTCTCCGCGGACCCCTTTCAAGTAATTTGCAATCCTCTCAAGCATCCAAGTTCACCTTCATCATCTCTTAAGTTTTGCAGGCCCGGGAGGACTTGAACCCCCAGCCTTCCGATTTGGAGTCGGACGCTCTGCCAGTTGAGCTACGGGCCTATCTCGGTCTAGCTTGCCTAGACCTCCTTATGTAGAGTGTGCCTCCTGCACCACTTACAGTACTTGTTCAAGCTCAGTTTATCGCGGACATTTAACTTGTTCCGCGTGGTATGGTAATAGCGACGGTTACACTCGCTACAAGCAAGGGTAACATGAACGACGGCTTCCCCTTTTTTTGCCATTTCGATTTGCTTATTCGATGATCTTCGTCACGACGCCAGCGCCGACGGTTCGTCCACCCTCACGAATGGCGAACCGGAGCCCCTCATCCATGGCGACATGGTGGATCAGGTCGCCAGTGATCTTTACATTATCCCCAGGCATCACCATCTCCACCCCTTCAGGAAGGTGGACCGTCCCGGTGACGTCAGTGGTGCGGAAGAAGAACTGCGGCCTGTACCCATCGAAAAACGGAGTGTGGCGTCCACCCTCGTCCTTGCTTAAGATGTAGACCTCTCCTTCAAAGCGAGTGTGAGGTGTAATTGTCTTGGGGGCAGCGATGACCTGCCCGCGCTCGATCTCGTCTTTCTCGATCCCACGCAAAAGGATCCCTACGTTATCTCCAGCGATTGCGTAGTCGAGCGTCTTATTGAACATCTCGAGACTCGTAGCGACGGTCTTTTGGACCTCATCATGGATCCCGACTATCTCTACTTCAACCCCCGGAGTGATCTTCCCGCGCTCAACGCGGCCGGTAGCAACCGTCCCGCGCCCCTTGATGGAGAAAATATCCTCGACCGGCATCAGGAAGGGCTTATCCTCATCACGCTCCGGCAACGGAATGTAGCTATCGACAGCCTTCATCAACTCGATGATCGACTGGCACTCCTCGGAATTCGGGTCCCCGCTCTCCATCGCCTTTAGCGCCGACCCACGGATAACCGGAATCTCATCACCAGGGAACTCATACTCGGAGAGGAGTTCACGGATTTCCATTTCCACCAAGTCGATCAGATCAGGATCGTCGACCATGTCCACCTTGTTAAGGTAGACCACCATCGCCGGTACATTCACTTGCTTGGCAAGCAGTACGTGCTCCCGCGTCTGCGGCATCGGACCATCAGAAGCAGCGACTACAAGGATTGCTCCGTCCATCTGAGCTGCACCAGTGATCATGTTCTTGATATAGTCAGCATGCCCTGGGCAATCGATGTGAGCGTAGTGTCGAGTGTCAGTCTCGTATTCGACGTGACGGACGTTAATCGTAATTCCCCGCTCTTTCTCCTCGGGGGCGTTGTCGATGTCGTAGAAGTCGAGTGCTTTGGACTTACCCTCCACGGATAACACCTTAGTAATCGCCGAGGTCAGCGTTGTCTTCCCGTGATCGATGTGCCCGATCGTTCCAATGTTCAGGTGAGGTTTGTCCCTCACAAATTGCTTTTTTGCCATCTTTTAAACCTCCTTGGTTACCACTACGTTTCTAAACCAACTTAAAGAATACTTCCCTCCCAAGCGAGAGCCCGCGATCGGAATCGAACCGATGACCTCTCCCTTACCAAGGGAGTGCTCTACCGCCTGAGCTACACGGGCGTTTCGGTAGGTAATAGTGTAACCGAAACCCCCAACCACGCCAACTGGAGGGGGAGGGATTCGAACCCCCGTAGGCAGCTGCCAACGGATTTACAGTCCGCCCCGTTTGGCCACTTCGGTACCCCTCCAAAACACAACCCCAGAGCCAGCGGCCAGAGTTGAACTGGCAACCTACTGATTACAAATCAGTTGCTCTGCCAATTGAGCTACGCTGGCATCTGACCCAATCAGTGGTTCATTTTAACGGAGGGGCCCAGCACTGTCAAGATGCGATCGCAAGCCAGATCTTCCTCTTTCGCGGGCCGTCAAACTCGGCAAGGAAGATCCCCTGCCACCAAGACCGTCAAACTGCCAAAAAGGGGGAGTTATACGGTCATGTCAAAGGTCAGATTCGATGAGATGGTACAGGTCTTCACGCTCTACTGCAAGAGCAAGGGATTAGCGGATAGAACCCTTCAGACCTACAAGAGCAGCTTAAAGAAACTCGAAGAGTACCTCAACTGCTACGATACGGATAGTGAAGCCATTACGCCAAGCCACCTCAGGGGATTCGTAGCTGAGCAACTGGAAAAGGGCCTCTCTCGCAGTTCAATTGCCATCCACATGCGCTCGGTCCGCGTTTTCTTCAACTTCCTTGCGCGGGAGGGGATTGTCGAAAGAAACCCGATGCGAAACGTTGATACCCCAAAGGTTCCCCAGACGTATCCTCAGGTGCTCTCAGAGGAGCAAATAAAGCGGCTTCTCAAGGCTTGCAACCGCTCTACTTGGGTCGGTACACGAAACTGCACGATGCTACTCACCTTTCTGGACACCGGTATTAGATTAAGCGAGCTGATCGGCCTCAACCTCGAAGACGTCAACCTGCAGAACTGGACTATCCGGGTACGAAACGGAAAGGGCAGCAAAGAGCGCTACGTCTTCATCGGTAGGAGTCTCTCCCGAGCACTCCGCAGGTGGATAGATGTTCGTGGTGTCTCCTGCCCAGATCCGGCTTTCTTCATCACTAGCAACGGTCATCGCCACGACCTCCGCAACGTTGAGCGGATCATTGAGCGCCTAGCAAAGAAGGCGGGGCTTAACGGAGTTCGCGTGACACCCCACATCCTCCGTCACACCTTCGCAACTCACTACATACAGAACGGAGGTGATCCCTTCTCACTTCAACGCATCCTTGGTCACTCCGACATCAAGACAACGATGATCTATGTCAATTTGGCGGGTGTCGGACTAAGGGAAGCTCACGCGAAGGCGAGCCCGGTGGATCGATTGCTTCCTTTGTAAAATAACGTAGGGGTAGCAGCAATTACTAGGCATTCAAGCAGATCAACGGTCACTGCTACGTTCGGGAGAGACGCTGAGCGCTCGTGAATCGAGCATGATCGCTCTAGCAATACACTAAGAGCTTCCGCTTGTGCAATGGCGATTGCAGAAGCGAGGAAGCTGGCAGATGTCCACCTTTGGATTGACACAGCCCCTTGACTAGCGTGTATACAGAGTAGTATAATTTTCATAATTATAGCCCCCGAGCAGTATGCCTTTATGCCGTCAGGTTGAAGCTGCTCGGAAGAATGGTCCCAGGGGGGCGCTAATAACCGCCCCCCTGAATTTAGGGGGGCAGGCATGAGTGACGAAGAGGACGTATTTACAAATCGTATTCGTCTCTTCATGGACTTCTGGAACTTCCAACTCACACTAAACGAGTGCGCGCACAGCAAACCAAAGGTTGATTGGCTTGCATTGCCAACTTGGCTAGCCAGTAAGGCTGCCGATGTCCTACTGCGAAGCGGAGAACGAGATAGCAAGTACATTGGTGGGCACGTCTATATCTCCTATAACCCATGGAACCCCGAGGATAAGAAGCTACTGAAGTGGGTCAACGAGATCGTGGCACGCGCACCTGGAATTCAGACCGTCATCAAGAAAAGAAAGCCGAAAAGTCCGCCTATATGCCAGGCATGTCACCAACAGATCTCAATATGCCCACATTGTGGGGAAGTTATCCGCCGTACAGGAGAAAAAGGTGTGGATACCGGACTAGTCACCGATATGATCAGACTCGCCTGGGAAGATGCGTATGATGCAGCGCTCCTTGTTTCATCTGATGGTGACTTCATCCCAGCAGTACGCTTCATTCAGTCAAAGGGCAAGCGGATTATCCATGTCTGCTTTCCGCCTAACGGTGCCGAATTACAGCGGGAATGCTGGGACTCAGTGAACCTAGTCTCTGCGCTGGATGAGATCCCTTTACGCGCTTGATCTACTGTTGCACCATCGAATGTCTCAGTATCAAGAGAAGTCTTGAGATTTCCGCCGGGTGTGGCGAAACTTGAGCGCGAATGTTGTGATCCACTCGACCTCGCTGCCTTTGTTGGCGGGATCGCCGTGCGCAAGTTGCGGGTTCATGATGCAGTCACCATCGCGTTCTGAACATGCCTTTACCTGCCATTGTCAATTGCCATTTCGGAGAGGTTCTCGTTCTTCCTGTTATTGAACTCGCGCATTTGCTCATCCAGATACAGAAGAGACGCTTTGCACATGGGACATGCTCGATAAGTCCTGCGTTTCAGCGACAGCACAAAGTATTTAGAGAAGGGAACACCTGTTCCTTTCGACTCCTGAGTGCTCCTCTCTAGTGGGGAACCCGCAGATCGCGGACGACTTTATACCGTCTGCAATGGTCACAGTAGTATGCCCAAACGGCATTCAGTACTCGGTGATACACCGCAAGAAGCTCCTTTTGTTGCAACAATAGACGGCTGATGTTGCAGAACGTCAACCTCCACCTATCCCAACAAGCTAGCTAGCTCCTCAGCATCGGCCTGGGCTATCGGTACGTGATCTCGCGCCGGTAGATGTTGGTAAGAACCCACTCTATTTTTCCAAAGCGCTCCTTGTGCTCGTATGAACGTTCCTCCGTCCAGTTGCCATACTCGTCAATCTCCACGAGGACGGTCCCTCTCTCATATCTCATGAACACGCTGCCAAGCAAATAAGCCACAAGCGTATTTATATAGTCCATTCCCTCTACGTCATAACGATAGTCGAATGAGCCAAATAGCTCGCCCTTGTCATCGTACATTCGCGCTGAGAGTGGCTCCCCATCGCTCGTATACGTGTTTTCTGCTACTGATGAAACATCCCCAGAATCCACATCATATATGGTCATCCGGATGATATTCCCATTTGCATCGAGTTCAGTATCATATGCACTTTCAAGATCGCCGGCTCCATCGTAGTCACGACTTATTTGGACGTTCCCTTCATAGGTTACGACGGTCTTGCTTTCAAGGTTACTAAGCCAGTTGTACTCGTCGATTTGAACCATTCGGCCGCTGCCATCGAACGTCCGAACGTAACGTTCGTTAATGCTCCCTGTCTTCGTGTAGTGAATCGACTCGATGCTGTTCTGATCGACATCGTACATGTTAACGGTATGAGCGTCCCATACTTCCACAATATCACCGAACTTCTCTTCCGTTTTATAGCTCCACTTCTCCACCTTGGCCACAGGGCCATTCAATCCCTGGAATGGATCTCCTTGCCCGAACGTTCCTACACCAACAACCAGCACCAATATCGCTGCTACCAACGTCTTGTTCATTCCTGCTCTCCTTTCGTATCATCCGGGCCGGTCGTGAACTCTCGATACACGCAGGCACCACAAAGCAACAACGTCCTGTTACTCCCACCCACATGCCTCCTGCAACGGGCGTATTGCATTCGCCAGCCCTGTTAGGTCGAATACTGCGGTGATAGGGCTCTCGTTGTAGGGGGTCACCTGCGCCACAAACCGGGTAGTGGTCAGAAGCTGCTGGATGAAGGAGATCTCATCATACGGATAGAACGTTGCTTCTTTGTTAGTGGAGAGAGACCATTGGGCCGCCCTTGCATCTTCATCCCCAACTCGCCAAGTTACACGGGCCTCACTCCCAAGATAGTCTGACCAAGCTATATACACATCCGTTTGATTGCTGTCGCATCGAAGTATGAGACCAATTGGGGTTCCCCATCTGCTTGTCCCGCTTTCAGCAAGCAGAATAAGGGTTACCGTCCTGCTATCATCTAGCGGGTTTGTCTTGATACTTACGCTCCAAGCGCCAACATCTTCCGACGGTGGCAATTCTGTTTGTACCGAGACGAGCCCCAGAGACCGTGCAAGCTGGTCATAACACTCAAGCCGTTCAAGCTCCCCGACTATGTCCGCACACTGAGCGATCTCCTGTTCAAGCTCTTCACACGAGCTTGCCCCTACTGACAACGTCACCGTGATCACCAAGAGGACTGCCATGATCATCCGTCTCATTTCTTCTCCTCCCTTTTCAGATACTCAAGAATCGCCTCTACAACCAGGTAGTTGATCGAGCGATCGTTTTTGTCTCCTAGCCTAATCAACCGCTGAACGGGTTTCTGATCTATTTTCGATTGCGGAATGTAGATCGACAGCTTGTCGGAGATTACCTTCTTAGCCATTTGTCACCCCCTTATCACTATGATTGTGTCATATTGTATAATACAACGTGAGAGAAAAGGCGTCAAACCTTGGCTTTAGGTCCCGTTCACTGAGCCAGGCGTCAACAGTGATTAGAGTGCAGTGGCGTTGTTGCTTGTGGCGCTTCTAACTGTGGGGGCTGCTTTCAGTGGTAGCCAGTTCGAGGAGACGATAACCCCAGAAGAGTTTGCGGCGTTCTTCCAGGTCTGCTATAGGCCATCTGTAATTACAGAAGATCATCTGCCCTATATCGACGAGCTCGCAGTGTTCGGGGACGCTACAATAGCGGCTCTCCGAGAAGCTGTTCCTATTACAACTGTAGAGCAGCTGAAGGCCGTTCATTGGATAGGTCTAAAGAAGAGCTTCATCCTGCGGGCGCTCTTCGATCTAAGTGCAGACAAGGAGCCATATCAGACCGGCCAGGAGGGAGGAACCGCGAAGATTGAAGCACTTGGAACCCAGCTGCAGAAGCTGTTGAGGGCGATAGATGATCTTGAGGACGATATCGAGGACCTGGAAGACGAGCTTGATGAGCTCGAGGACCGGGTAGAACAATTGGAGCTGCAGGATGGATAAAGGCCGTGTCGATCGAATGAAAGGCTTGCAAATCGCCTCCGGTGAGTGGATCTAGACTTTGTGTACGGCAAAACGTTACACCGCGACCTTCTTATTGCAACAGGAGGCTGCGAGTGTTGCGAGAGCCTAGGAGCGCAAGGGGTACTTCCTGTTATGCTGGTCTTATTCAACAAGCTCCGAGACGAATCTCCTCGCTTCATCGAATACTGGAGAATGCCATGGCCAGTACCCAGCTTCTGCTGCCTCGCCGAGGCGTTTATCGGGCTTCTCTTTGGACGATAGGAAGACGTGGACCCTTGCCTTGGAGAGATAACGTGTTGCAGGAACACCTCTTGCACCAAGGCATGAGAAGTACTCATTAACGCAGGCTAGGGCATCTTCGTCGCTGACTACCTCTAGACATAAGTCTTCTAACGCACCACATGAGTCAATATGGGGCAGTATCATAACAGCTGTTTTCGGGTTGGTGCCTGCAGGAAGATTTGGCTGTACCGGACGTGGAAATCCCACGGCACTTAAAGCATCACAGACACTTTGGAAAGCGGTGTTAGGATTTGTATCAGCGTCCCGAACGATCCCCAAGGACTGGACTTTCAACTCACCCGGGCTTCGCCTCGTGTTCTGAATGGCCCTCAGACGTGAACGAATGTTGGTTTTGCCGTTAGCACAGATTACCTGGAGGTCATCGTGAACGCCCAAGTCGTCAGCGAGAGCGCCAAAGAATCTTCTATCATCGTTTCCTTCCACAAGCAGCAGGTGTGATTTCTCAATGACAATCGTAGAAGTGGTATTTGGCATTATCGAACATCGAGGCTCATCGTAAGTGCCGCTTCAAGGGTTTCCTGGTCATAGATGACAGCTTTTTGCTTCCTTTCCTCTTGGTTGAGTCGAATTACACAGAAGTCATAGGAGCTGGATTCTTGAAATGCCTGATGGGCAGCAGCAACGCACTCGAGGCTATGAGTTGTCCCTATGACTTGAGTGCCAAATGCGCTGGACATCTTATCAATTGCCTCCCAGATTTTTGAAAGGAGAGAGAAGTGCATCCCACTCGCTATTTCATCAACTAGCACAACCCCCTTTGGGGCACTGGCAATGTGAAGGAGAAGCCGTAAGAAATTGACCACCCCTCCCCCCATGTTTGGAAGGGAAATCAGATATCTCTTTCCAACGTCGCCGTGAAGGATTGGCTGTCCCCCATCCAGAACGACACTGAGACGGCGAAGGCGAGGTTCTACGATTCGCAACGTGTCTACAATTTTCTTATGTTCCTTTCGGCGTTCCAAAGCGCTAAATCGCTCTGCATCTTCCCTATATGATTGGCTGGTGATAGTGGCAGGTGACAGGAGGGAGGCCGGGAAGGGGGGGGCAGGTGGTGCGGGCTCCATTTTAGGCCCCTGCTTGGGGTCAAGATAAAAGAAGACGGATTGTTCTTCTCCCACACCCGTGTAGCGTAATCTGAGGGTTGCCATGAAGCCTTGGAGAGTTGAGAGCGGTCCTGTTGGTCCTTCGGAAATAGGTACATCTTCTAGAGAAGTAGAGGAGTTCGTCTCCGTTTGCAGTCCTTCACCTTCTTTCGATGGGAGCTGAAACGAGTCAGGCGTAGAAGAAACCATGAGCTCTTTCTCCGTTGGTTCTAAAACAAGAAGACGGCGTCCTGTTAGGGAGTCTTCCGCTTCTAAAATTATTGGCTTTGACGTATCCAAGTCAGTGAAGAACTCAGACCAAAAAGGTTCATCCGAAACACCTATCTTGATCGGGAACGCGTTCACACCAAGACGGAATCCTTTAAGCTTCAAGGTCAGGCTGGGGTTGTAGGCACCACAGTGAAGGAAGAAAGCTTCCAGAAGCGCCGTTTTCCCGACGTTGTTAAGCCCTGTGACAAGGGTGACCCGCTTCAAATCAGGAATATCAAGACGTCTGAAGCAGCGAAAATTCCGAACCCCAAAGGATGTGTACATGTATTCCTCCGTTATTCACTATCACACACATGTTACATCAAGTGACGGAGCAAATGCCAGCAGCCAGCTGTGGGCAGGCTTGATCAATCCAGCAGGGCTACTCCAGCAGTGGGAGATGGACAAGGCAACTTATTGCAGGAACTCGAGATTCCTCCCGACATCAAATGAGCGCCCCGCTATTCCCCTCCACCGCTCCTTCCTAGGGGTTGTATACCCCTCCGAACGGAGTCCTCTAAGGCGATCAACGGCTAAAAGTGCACAGAACCTCCCCGGTGAATGAGGTCGCTTTCTCTTGACATGGTAACCGTAGGAGGCTATAATGGGTGATATAAGCCGTATAAGATACGATATGCGGCCACGAAGATGAAAGGAGGAGACATGGCGACACCAAAGAAACTTCCTACAGTTCTAACGGAGGAAGAGCAAGCGGCACTCTTGGAGCAACCGAACCCGCGCTATCCGACCGGCGAGCGCAACCGGGCGATGCTTCGCTTAATGCTCAACACCGGCCTGCGGTTGGCGGAGGTGACGGCGCTCAAGTGGCGCGATCTGGATCTCACCACGGGCAAACTGATGGTCCGGCAAGGCAAGGGGGCCAAGGATCGCACCTTGTGGGTAGCAGAGGCCGACATTGACCGCCTAAGGAGCTTGAGGGAGCGCCAGGCGGAGAAGTGTGCAGGCAGGTGTGACCACGTTTTTACTACGTTAGAAGGAAAGCCGTTAGGTCACCGCTACGTTCAGAGGATGGTCAAGCGGTATACGGCAAAGGCGGGGATTGACAAGGACGTTTCGCCTCACACGTTGAGGCACTCGTTCGCAACGGATCTCTACCGGGAAACGAGCAAGATCCGCCTGGTTCAGAAAGTGCTCGGGCACTCGGACCTCTCGACGACAATGATTTACACGCACATTCACGACCCCGAAGTGGAGAGTGCAATGAAATCCTTTCGCATGCGTCAGGCAGTCGCGGCAGTATAGGAGCCGAGGGACAGGGGATAATGGGTAATACCCCAAATCTGCTCCCAGAGAGGGATGAAGGAAGTTATAAGGTGACGCTGTTGCTAGGCAAACCAAATAGTGTAGGCGAAAGAGGGCGAACTCTGGAGCTTCACGAAAATTGCTTCAGCTTTCCTTCCCTGCTATGCTGAGCTAGGGGTGACAAGAGTGTCAGACGTCCCGGCAGTGGTAGAGGCGTACAGGAAAGGCCACAAAGGTGTCCCACTCGAAGAGCTAGTTAGTGCCTACTTCGATTCCTTGGAGAAGCTACAGGCTAGCAAGAAGGATGCTGCTGCCAGGCTTCGTTACGCGATGATGTGTCTCTCTTTCCTCGAGCCACTCATCAGATACAGCAAGAAGGAGGGAGGTAAGGTACCGCCGGTTATCCCCGCTATACCGGAGGCCACCATCTTCCACGCAATCAACGGCGCGCGCGGGCAGCTTCAGAACATCCTAGATCTGGTCAAGTTCTTCCCAGAAGTACACGACTACATACTAACGGTGGAAGAAGGATTTGTGATTCTGGAACTTGCCTCTAAGATACGCAAACTCTTGCAGGAGAAGCCTGGTGCCATTCAGAACAAACTTAAAAGGACTCTTGAATTCGACGACGGACGTTTGATATCCCGTGTAGTCCACTACATGGAGATCTCTGGCCAACTCAAAAGGAAGAAAAGCGGAAATACCTACGAGCTTTACTTGCAACCAGCTGGAGAAGCACCATCGCAGGATACGACAGAATCTTCCGAGGGGGACCATCCTTGCAGAGAGACTCAATACGGTCCTGAACGCCGTGGAAAGAAGAGAAGATGGTGGCAACGGGGCCCGTAGTAGAAACCAACTCTCAGAGCCTATTCTTTTTTGTCGGCGAGCTTCATTAGCCGCTTGACAGGCTTCTGTACCATCTTTGGCTGTGGAACGTAGATGGAAAGCTTGTCCAGGATCTCCTTTCTCGCCATTCAGTACACCTCCCTCCTCATCTGTCTCAGTACCGTCCATTCTAATCTCTGCTCCCTTGCGAATCAAAAGCGGAAGATGTATGGTGAGAGAGGGTGATCACAGTAAAAGCCAGGCTAACTGGTGTAATAGGAATCCTGGGAATAGCTTTAGCATTGGCTATGGGATGCATGATCACAAATTCCCCTCCCGTGGCGAGTTTCGTTTCTGATGTCTCCTCTGGTAATTCTCCTCTTCTCGTCCACTTTGATGCCTCATCCTCTTACGATTCCGATGGCAGCATTGCCAGATACGAGTGGGATTTTGGAAATGGAGAAACGCAGACTTACCAGTACGTTGAGACTGCTATTGCTCTGTACATTACGGAAAGCAGCCGGACCTATACGGTTGCGTTGGTAGTTACGGATGATGATGGTGCCCAGGCGACTGCAACCAAGACTATTTCAGTAGAGCCTTGGCAACCACCTCCAGAGCCAGAACCCGTCCACAACTTTAGCGGACACGGTCAGCAAGTTACTCCTTTGTTCACTCTCACTGAGGGTCTTGCCATATTCCGAATGACTCACGACGGCAACTCTAACTTCATTGTCTGGTTGGAAGACGACGAGGCAAACTTAGTAGAACTCCTTGTCAACGAGATCGGGTCTTTTGACGGCTCTAAATCAGTACACATCGGGAACACTGTGAGGTACTTACTTGATATCCTGGCTGACGGCGATTGGACCGTGGTCATAGAGCAGTAGCAGGCTTTGCTAGCGAGATTCTAGTTGCTCATAGGCGTCTTCTCGTGCTTGATCGCTCGCACACGTTTGACCGGGCTTGCTGAGACTCCTAGGGACTTGCCGGTTTCATTAGCTGATGGCTTAACTTCTGGCTCTTTCGAACCAGAAGTTCCTAGGTCCGTTCTCTGCCCTCGGCGTTCTTTCGCTTCCTGTCTGTATTCCCAATCCAAAGATTGTCGAAGAGGCAGCTGACTTCTTTACTTGGTTCAACGATTTCTAGGCGAGCGACCGCCTAGCCTTTTGTACTCGCCGAGAAGAGCGGTAGCCAAGAAACTCCTCTATCCAATTCCTATGGGAATAGCGAAGGACGGCCAAGAAACTTCATCGGCCGTCCTTCTGCTGCTTGTCTCAGTCTGTCCGGTCTGGCACCCTGAGAACCAACCCCTCTATTGTGACCCTGGCAAAGGCCGTTGCTAGTTTCATTCCGCCCCTTCTATAACTAATCTACGATATGCAGGAGAAAATGTCAAGGGCACAGACAAGAAGACCATTTAACTTTAAAGTCGATCAAGGTTGACGAAGCAAGACTCTACCGTTGTTTTGGCCCCAGGTTGGTTTTTAGAAGACTTTTCGAGCGGAGTGTTAATCTCAAGGTCGATCAGGCTTTGCAATTAACAGAGTGGGGCTACGGTCAAACCTGGTTAGGGTTGGTGATGAAGGCTCAATTCTGGAAGAAGTGACACTAAGACTACCTTGCTACTCAAGAGCCACCGAGTGTATCGTTGGAGATATCGATGAGAGGTAGTTAGACGGTCTTTGACAGGGGAAGAATCGCACAAAGGAAGATTGGCAGGCTACTTGACGGTTGAACTGGCAACCTACTGATTACAAATCAGTTGCTCTGCCAATTGAGCTACGCTGGCATCTGACCCAATCAGTGGTTCATTTTAACGGAGGGGCCAAGCACTGTCAAGATGCGATCGCAAGCCAGATCTTCCTCTTTCGCGGGCCGTCAAACTCGGCAAGGAAGATCCCCTGCCACCTTCCCAAAAGGAGTTTCCCTTCTTCGAAGGCGACCTGCACAGACCCTCCGATCAGGGCAGCTTTGACATGAGCAGGGGAATTGCCTTACGCATGGGTCAAGGGATGGTCCTCCAAGACACACTCCCCCAGGAACGAGCCGATGTCGTGCACAACTGCCGGGTCGGCCCGCTCGTTAATCATCAGACCCGCGGTGGTGTGAGGACAGTAGATAAAACAGATCCCCTCCCCTGCGCACGTCCGAGCAAGCGCGTCCTGGACAAGGCTGGTGATATCGAGAAACTCAGTCCTGCGGTGAGTAATGAGGGAGACTTCTTTCATTCCTCTTTGTGCAACGCCGCCTCGAGCTCGGTGCGCAGTCCCTCTTTATCCGCGATTCCCTGAGTGCGCAGGATTATTTGACAATACGCCTCATCCTTTTCACCCTGAATCATACTGACGATATGTACATCATTCTTCTGTAGAATTCCAAAAACCCGATACAGATCGTCGGTGGCGTGGCGCACCTTTACAGTGAGCCGGGTCCCCTCAAGGCCGATCCCAAGGGCGCGGGCAAGAGCGCGAAGGATCTCACTCTGGGTGATGACTCCGACCAAGCGGCCATCATTGACCACCGGAAGGAGAACCAACTGGTTCCCGAGGAGGATGAGGGCTGCCTTTTCCAGAGTATCGTTAGGGGAGACAGCAAAGCGGGCCTCGAAACAGACCTTCTCAACCGGGACCTCCCAGTCGGTCACCTCCTTTAACGCCCCTTTGGTGATAAATCCCTTGAGAGCGCCCTCGGCAGTTGTGATTAAAAGGAGGCCAAAACCGTTCTCCTCCATCACCTGTTTGGCCTGACTCAGTGGGGCGTCAGCCAAAACCGTGACCGGATCCGGGTGCATGTACCGTCCAACGTTCATTCGGCTTCTTTGGACAAAACGATTATCTGCTCCTGCAAGTTTGCAGGGACCTGCTGATACTTCAAAAAGTGCATCTGAAAAGTTGCCCGCCCTTGGGTGAGAGACTTGAGGTCAAGCGCGTAGCTCTGCAATTCGGCCAGAGGAACCTCAGCGCGCACCGTCGTGACCCGACCGGAGGGCTCCATCCCAAGGATCCGACCACGACGCCCATTTAAATCACTGACGATGTCGCCGGTGTGGTCATCCGGAACGCGCACCTCAAGGTCCATCACCGGTTCGACAAGGCAGGGGCTTGCTTGGTCAAACGCCATCCGGAAGGCGTTCCGTGCGGCCAACTTAAACGCCAGCTCAGAGGAGTCAACTGGGTGGAAACTCCCATCATAAACCGCCACCGCAACGTCGGTAACCGGATACTTTGCCAGGTTTCCCTCCTCCATTGCCTCAATGACTCCCTTCTGTACCCCAGGAATGTATTGTCCGGGGATCGACGCACCTTTAATCTTGTCGATGAACTTGAACCCTTCGCCTTGGGAAAGTGGCTCAATCCGTAGGTAGACCTCGCCGAACTGACCGCGACCACCAGTCTGCTTCTTATGCCGGTACTTGGCAGTTGCCTTCTTCCGAATTGTCTCCTTATAGGGAATACGTGGGCGACGCGTCTTAAGCGAGACGTTGTAACGGTTCTTCAGCCGATCGATGAAGACCGAGAGATGGACATCACCCATCCCCCACAGGATCATCTCTTTCGTAACCGGGTCTCGCTCCACACGCACCGTGGCCTTAGTCGAGGCAAGCTCCTTCAGTGCGGTGCTCATCTTCTCCACGTCGGACTGACTCTTGGGAAGAATCGTGCGGGAATAGACCGGTTTGGGGAACTCGGGCATCAAGAACGGCTCGGCATCCGACTGTGCGGCCAAGGTAACCCCTAAGGGGAGATCCTCCGCCTTGCCAATGGCAACGATCGCCCCGCTTTCTGCTTGGGAGACGCGCTTCTGCTTTGTCCCTTCAAAGGTGTACAGGTCGCGAACTTCCACCTTATGCCCAGAGGAAAGATCAAAGCACGTCCCTCCTTCCTTGAGCGTCCCCTGAAGAACACGCACGTAGGTAAGGCGACCAAGATAGGGATCACTAGCCAAGTTAAAGACGACAGCGGTGCATGGAGCATCGGCTTCTTGTGCGGGGGCAGAGGCTAAGTTGACAAAGGAGTCCATCAATAGATCAAGCCCTTTTTCCTCCGCAGCCGAACCACAGAGGACCGGGACTAGTGCTCCTTCAGAGATGCCCTTAGACAGCCCGGCATTAAGCTCAGCAGAGGTGATCTCCTCCTCCTCGAGGAACTTCATCATTAACTCGTCATCAAGCGTAGAGACTTCCTCTAACAAAAAGTTTCGCCATTGGTCAACGGCACTCCGCAAGTCAGAAGGGATCTCCTTCTTTGACTTATCAGAAAAGTAAATAGCCCTGTTTGCCAGTACATCCACTACTCCAGCAAAGGCCCCGCCCTCCACGATCGGGAGATGCAGCGGGACAAACTTACCCTGGAAGTGATCGCCCAATGAGGAGAGAATCCCATCGAAATCGGCGTTCTCCTTATCGAGCTGGTTAACGAAGACGGCGGTCGGACGCTGCGCCGCCCCTGTGAGCTCCCACGCTCGCTCGGTGGTAACCTCAACCCCTTTCTCTCCATTCACCACGATTAGGCAGAGATCAGCGACAGGAACCGCCTTGTACATCTCCTCCACAAACTCGTTTCCACCTGGGGTATCTAACAGGGTAATCCGTGTTCCCTTGACCACGCAGGAACCAAACCCCATATCGATCGAGTATCCCCGATCCTTCTCCTCCTGGGAGGTGTCAAGCGCGATCTGGTCTTTAATGCCGCCTTTCTTCAATAGCGAAGTGGCGAGGGTTGTTTTGCCGGAGCCGGAATGTCCCACAAAGCATACGTTCCTCGCTTGCCCCATCGAGTATCCCCCTTGTGTATCTTTAAAGAATTCCCAGGCAGTATACCCATCAAGCAGCAAGTTGACAAGCTTTGCGACGTCAAGCCAACTTAAACGCCCTCTTGCAAAGAGGCTGGGGCGATCCGATGCGTGGATAGGGTTACACCTCGGCCTTGCGGCCTGCAAGAGAAAAGACCCAATTAGGCAACCTTCCCACCGTGCCGGTAGGAGCGGTGCTCATTATAGGCCATCTTGGCCTGAAGAGCTCCGTCGATATCCAGTCCCATTCCACCGGCAAAGTCGAGGAGACGGATGACGACGTCGGCCAGTTCTTCCTCCATCCGGGAGAAACCTGGAATATCTTTACTTTCGGGGTTTCCCTCCCGGTAGGCCTCCATTGCCTCGGCAAGTTCGGTTACCATCAGCATCAACACCTCGCCGGTTGAGCGTGGAGACTCCCACCAGCCGTGCTCGACCGCAGTACGGTGAATTGTATCTTGAATCTGGGCTATCGTCATTTAGAATCGCTCCTCTTGGATAGGTTCCGATAAAAAGAGGGTAGCCTGTCACTCGACAGGCGGCAAGGCCTGATGTGGTTGTCAACTCGGAGCGTACACGTTAGGCTGTAGTGAAAAATAAAAAGGGGGTAGTCTATGCATCTGCTAAAAGGACTGAGAATCCTGTGTTTCAGTCTTTTCTTATTCACAATCCTTCCCACATCACTGCTCGCCGATGATCTCACCGTATCTGGCCCGCTACATCTTGGAATCTTTGCCGATCTGCACGCGCACGACACTAACTCTCCAAATGAGGAGCACGTCTATACAAACTATGGTCAGCGGTTACAGGCATTCGTGGAGGCAATGAATGTGTGGCCGGCCGATCTAGTCATACAATTAGGAGACTTCGTTAATGGTCGTTATGTCATGCCTCCACTGTACGGCGATCCAGAGCGCATACCTGGTATTTTGGAGGAGGTAGAAGCGATTTACGCCACGTTCAACGGACCGCGTTACTACGTCCTCGGGAACCACGACGTGTACGATCTGTCCAAGGAGGAGTTTCTCGAACGTGTCGGGGCCTCTTCAACATATGAAAGCTTCGATGCCGGTGCCTATCACTTCGTGATCCTCGATGCTCAGTACAACAAGAAGGAAGAGGACCTTAGCCACGCCTTCTGGGTTGTGCAAGGGAACATCCCGCAAGCTCAGCTTGACTGGCTACAAGAGGACCTCGCTGCAACGGATAAGCCGACGATCGTCTGCGTCCACCAGCGACTAGACGTAGACTTCCACATTCTCTCAGGCGGCCCTCAAATCGCCAATAAAGAGGAGGTCATGGCGCTCCTACGCGACTCCGGAGTGGTGATCGCTGTCTTCCAGGGCCATGATCATAAGAATGCTTATTCCCTGATCGACGGGATACACTACGTGACCTTCGAGGAGCTTTTTGATCATCCCGGCGGGACCCCTCCCTCCTGGGCAAAAGTGACCTTGGATCCTGTCACCCGCACAATCCTCATTGAAGGAGAAGGTGAGCAAGCAGACCGGGAGCTCCGGTACTAATCTTTTAGGAAAGACGGATGTCCGGTTCAAAGAAGATCGAATAACGGGGGTAAACGCTGGTCCAATCAAGGTGGCTGACCTTTCTAATCACCGGAGTTTCCCTCTTTGTACTCTTTGTTGCTGCACTCGCTGAGGAGCCCAACTCTCCCGATGTCACGCGCATCGGCATTTTCGCTGACCTCCACGCCCACGATGCGGACTCGCCGCTCGAGGGAAAGACGATGACCAACTACCCACAGCGCCTATCCGCGTTCGTGGAGGCGATGAATGCGTGGCCGGCCGATTTTGTGATCGAGCTCGGAGATTTTGTCAACGGCTGGGTCGTCCTCGGGGCCAATCTAGGTGATCCGTACCGCATCCCGCAAATCCTGGAGGAGGCCGAAGCGATCTATGCCCGCTTCGACGGTCCCCGGTATCACGTCATCGGAAATCACGACGTCTACAACCTCTCCAAAGAGGAGTACCTGGAGCGCGTCAATATCACGAGCACCTACTACAGTTTCAATGCCGGTGCCTACCACTTCGTGGTCCTCGACGTCCAATACGATGAAGAAGGAAACGACCTTGCCTATACCTACACCGGCGTGCGCGGGTTCCTCCCACAAGTGGAGCTTGACTGGCTGCGTGAAGACCTCTCGTCTACAGACGATCCGACCATCGTCTGCGTTCATCAGATGCTCGACACAGAGCCTACACAGGCCGGGTGGACCCTCATCGGCAACAACAAGGAAGTGCAAGGGGTGCTCGCTGAAAGCGGGGTGGTGATCGCCGTCTTTCAGGGGCATGATCATGCCAACAGGTACTCGCTGATCGACGGGATCCACTATATCACCTTCGAGGCGCTCGTCGATGAAGGGTCCCCGCCCTCGTGGGCAAAGGTCACCCTTGATCAGGTATCGCGCACGATCGAAATCGAAGGGGAAGGCGACCAAGCGTATTGGCACCTGGAATACTAAAGCCTTCAGGAGGTCATTATGATCGTCGATTTTGCTATCTCCCCGATCGGGGTGGGCGAATCTTTAAGTGCCTATATTGCTGAGGTCTTCAAGATCATCGAGGAGAGCGGCCTTCCCTACAAGCATCACGCCATGGGAACGAACATCGAGGGCGACTGGGACGAGGTGATGGGAGTGATCAGGGCCTGCCGCGATCAAATGCTCAAGCAGACAAACCGCCTCTCGATCTCGATCAAGATCGATGAGCGAACGGGCGTAACAGACGGGCTCAAGAGGAAGGTCGCCTCGGCCAAGGAGAAGATGGGTTGATGCTTCAACTAACCCTGATCAACAAGGATCGGAATGTTCTGATAGATAGATTCCTAAATAAGGAGCACATCGCCGGCGATATTCACTGCATGATCGGCGATACGTTCAAGGTTTTTTAAGACTTCCACATAAAGGATTCCAGCGGTCGGCTCGCAGATTCCTTTCTCCAAACGCTCAATGTGACGGCCCTTATAACGGACCTCTAGCTGGTCGACCTCCTCCTCCAACTCCATGAGCTCTTCATCTAAGGTGCTCTCCTCATTCTTGAGGATTTGGAGTGAAAAACGGTAGAGATGAAGCGATTTTTCGAACATATCGGTAAGATCACGCTGCGCCTCCGCAGAGAAGGAAAATCCCTTCTTAATCATAGACTCAGCCCGCTCGGCGATGTTCACCGCGTGATCGCCTACCCGCTCAATATCACCTGTGATATGTTGAAGAACGTGCAACCGTCGTGCATCGCGGACGGGCAGCATTGCTCCGTCAATCCGATCAAGGAAGTTGTCTATCACCTTCTCTAAAGCATCTACAGCTTCCTCTGTCTCAAGGACCGTTTTCACGTGGATAAGGTCTGCATGTAAGAGCGCTTCCTGACACGAATGAAGCATCGCACCGGTCAACTCGCCCATCCTTAGAAGCTCATGCCTCCCTTGATCGACCGCGATCGACGGGGTGTTTAGAAACTCCTCCCCCAGGAACCTCGGTGAGGTATCTACCCTGATCTCTTTCCCAGGAATAACCCGTCTGGCAAACCAAACAAGACCCCCAACACACGGCAAGAGGAGAAGCGTAACGGTAACGTTGAATAGACTATGCGCGTTTGCAATCTGTCGGGGGAGCGTCCCCGCCGTTGTTGTAACAAGTGCCGAATAAGGGGAAACAAACGGAAGAAAGAGCGCAACGCCAAGGACGTTCACCAACACCTGGGTGACTGCCAGCCGCCGCGAGGAAAGAGAAGAACCGATCGAGGCGATCACTCCTGTAATCGTCGTACCAATATTCGCTCCCAAAATGAGGGCGATCGCCGCCGGGAGCGTAAGAATGCCCGCACTTCCCATTGCAATCACCATGGCGGTCATCGCCGACGAGCTCTGGATGATCGCTGTCACCCCGGCCCCAACGAACACCCCAAGAATGATATTGGACCCACAGGATTGCAGGAGCCGAAGAATCCCTGGAGATTCCGTAAGGCCTCTCAGCCCACTTGCGATCACATCCATCCCCAAGAATAGGATTCCAAAGCCCAGGATAACCCGGCCGAGATCACCCGTGCGCTTCCCCCGGAAAACCTCTGCCAAGACAAAGCCGAACGCAATCACCGGGAGATAGTAGTGTCCGATCTTAAAAGCGATGATCTGCGCAGTCAGTGTCGTTCCGATCTCCGCACCGAGCATTACACCGATCCCCTGAGAGAGGGTCAACGCCCCCGCGTTGATCAACCCGATCAGAAGCACCATCGTCATGCTGCTCGATTGCAGGATCCCCGAGGTCAGCGCACCAACGACGGCTCCACGATAGGCCCGTCCAGTAAGCCGTTCGAGAAGGAACCGCATTCGCTCGCCGATGGCTCGCTTGAGGGCATTGCTTAACGTGCGCAGACCGAATAAGAAGAGTGCTAACCCGCCTACAGTGGAAAAGATAACGGTGATAATGCCCACCCGGCCCCCTCTCCTTTTCTCTCCTTGCCCTTAGATAAATAGATATTTTGACAGAAGTATATACAGAGGCGGCAAGTTACGACAAGGTGGAAGAGAATCCTCTTGAGACTGAGAATGCTGATCCTGGTCACTACCTCCGCACATCATCGGTAATAAGGGGCACATCCCCAAGATATTCACAGCGTGATCGTTGATTCGCTTGGGATCTGAGTAGCTTAACGATGTGGTTTGCCTCAGGACACCGCTTATGGCAAGATTTAAACCTATGGACAGAGAATGGGTGTGCCGCCTGCCAAAGTTCGACCTGCATGTTCACCTCGACGGTTCAATGCGGCCGGGTACGGTGATGGAGCTCTCACGCGAGCTGCCAAAGAATAGGAAGTTTCCCCGAACGCTCGACATCGAGGAGGCTCTCTTCCCGCCGCAGCGCTGTTCACTTGAGGAATACCTACAGGCGTTCGAGGTCACGGTCGCCGTTCTCCAAAGTGAGGCGGCTCTCGAGCGAGCGGCCTACGAGCTGTGCGAGGATGCGGCAAAAGAGAACATCATCTACATGGAGATCCGCTTCGCCCCACTTCTTCACCTACAACAGGGGCTGAGCCCCCAAGCTGTGGTGGAAGAAGTCCTCTCCGGGATGCGCCGGGCGGAAAAGAACTATCCGATTCGCACTGGCCTTATCCTCTGCGCAATGAAACAGGAATCGTCTGACCGCTCAAAACAGGTGGCAAAACTGGCTGCGGAATATCTTGGCAAAGGCGTGGTAGCGTTCGACCTTGCCGGTCCGGAGCGGAACTTTCCACCCACTCTTCACCGTGAGGCGATCGAGATCGTTAAGGAGGCCGGTTTGCATCTGACGATCCACGCCGGGGAGGGATGCTGCCCCGAGCAGATCAAAGAGGCGGTTGATCTAGGCGCCGAGCGGATCGGGCACGGGGTCTATCTCTATCAGGACGAGGCGACCGAGCAGCGGGTAGCCAGTATAGGAATCCCGCTTGAGGTCTGCCCGACAAGCAACCTCCAGATCTCAGGGGTGATGGAGACCTATGCCGATCACCCGCTCAAGCGCTACCTCGATAAAGGGATCCACGTGACCTTAAACACCGACAACCGCCTCATGTCGCGGATTGACGTCACCCACGAGTTTGAGAAGGTTATCGAGGCCTTCTCCCTATCAAAGGATGAGGTCGGAGCGATCCTTCTAAACAGTGCCGAGGCAGCATTCACTACGCAAGAGATCAAGGCCGACCTGCAAAACCAAGTCGAAGCAGCGTTCACTGAGCGAAACTAACGGATCACTAGAACAGGCCGAGCTGATCATCTGCTTTTGCATCGAGAGGAAGCCTCACCTTTCCGTAAACGCCGTCATACCCCGGCTCGATCTTGAGGTCTCCAGAGCGCACCTTCATGATCCCTTGAAGGATTCGCGATGGAGTCTCCCCCTGCAGGTCTTCCTCTGACAGGTCGAGGAGGATGCGGAATTCATTCCTGTAGCGAGTGATCAAACGTTCGTACTCGCGGGCGACCCCTTTGGTGTTCGGCCCAATCCCGAGGGCCTGAGCGATGATCTCCTCTAAAGGCACGAGACAGCGATAGGGGATCCTCTGCGCAGGACCATCTCCTGCCGCACGATCGGCGAGTTCCTCCACGCGGTGCATCACCCCGATCGTAAGCGGCTTCCCACAGACCGGACATAGGTTGCGGTTGGCTATCGCCTCGCGCGGGGAGAGAACGACCCCACAGACCCGGTGACCGTCGTAGTGGTACTTCCCTTCCTGGGGATAGAACTCGATCGTCCCCAAAAAACGAGCGGGATCGCGATCCTTCATCGCTGCGATGAGAGCATCGTAGCCCGGCTCAGGAAGGTCAAACAGGGTCGCTTCACGGCCGAGCTTTCCCGGAGAGTGGGCGTCGGAGTTGGAGACGAGCGTAAGTCGATCAAGGGATGAAAGCCGCCAGTTCATTTCAGGATCGCTCGATAGTCCGGTCTCGATGGCAAAGATTCTTTCTGTGTACTTACCGAAGCATTCTTCAAGCGTGTCGAACCCCGACTTTGACCCGAAGACCGAGAACCACGGCGTCCAAACATGGGCAGGGATCACCTCCGCGGTCGGCTCCGCGTTCCAGACCGCCTCTACGAGCCGCTCTGCGGAGATCCCAAGAATCGGCCGTCCGTCGGCTGCAAGGTTCCCGATCTTAGAAAGCTCGCGGTTGATTCGTGCTGTTGCTTCCATAGAAGGAGAAAGGATAACGAGGTGGACCTTGCGCACCCGTCCCCCCTGACTCCAGATCGCGGAGACCTCCACGGTGAGCATAAACAGGGTCTCATCGTAGCGGTAGAGGCCGTTCTCCACCGGCTCAAGGTTATCTTGCAACTCCTTGTACCACTGTGGATGGGTGAAGTCTCCCGTTCCCAGAATGTCGATCCCCTTGATCTTGGCCCAATGAGCCAGAGTAGGTAGGTCTGTTGTCGGGCTCGTCGCCCGGCTGTAACGTGAGTGAATGTGAAGATCAGCGATCAGCCGCATCTCTTTCAGGGGGAAACGGTGCGCCAGAACAGTCGATGTCAAACGATTCTACAAACACAGTCGCGTAGAAGATCTCGCTTGAGTACTCCTGTGCCGTCACGGTGAACCGCGCCCGCTCTCCTGGTGTCAGCTCGGAGATCTCCACCGTCCCTTCTGTCAGACGAACGCCATCGGCGTTATAGAACTTCGCCTTCACCGTCACCGTGTGCAGGGGCTCAGTGTGCCGGTTCATCACCTCACCGGTAACCTCCACCGGCCAGCCGAGGGTGAGATTCCAAGAGCGGATGACCGCCGCCTCGATTACAGATACTTCCTTGGTCACCGTCCCGGAGACTCCGCGATCGTCGGTAACGACGAGGGTGACCTGGTACGTCCCCTCCTCAGCAAAACGGTGGATCACATCCTTCCACGGATGTCCTTCCGTCGTGGTGCCATCGCTAAACTCCCAGTAAAGCAAGGTGTTATAGTGATTAGGTACAGTCGTGGATTGAGAGATAAACCGGTAGTCCAACATCCCGTACATCCCATCGGGACACCAGGTGAAATCGGCCGTCGGTCGCACTACCGGACCAAAACAACCACCGACTAGAAGGCCCAACCCCACAATGACCACTAAACTAGATAACCCTCTCCTCATTGTCCCTCCTTGTCTGTTAGTGTAGGCTTACAGGTACATGCTAGCAAATTGCCCTCTCACTGTTCAAAAAGAAAGGAGTCTCTTATAACGATCTACTTAGTGTATACCTCACTCACTGGGAATACGCGGAGACTCGCCGAAGCGATGGCAGAGACACTGGGGGTAGAGGCGCGGAAGGTCAAGGGGGTCTCTACCGTGGATGGTGTTGACCTCCTATTCTTGGGAAGCGGGGTCTACGGGGGCCGACCGGCACGCAGCATGCGCGGATTCTTGCGCAAGCTTCCGTCCCTTGAAGAAGTGAAAGTCGCCTTGTTCGGGACCTACGGTACCTCTCCGCACCAACTCGATACGCTGGCGGGGCTAGTGCAGGAGAAGGGTGGAGAGATCCTCGGAAGGTTCAGCTGCAAGGGTCGTGACTGGTTCGCCCTGGGATTAATCGGGCGAGGCCACCCAAGCCCGGCCGAACTTGAGGCAGCCGCTTCCTTCGCCCAGCAGATCCGCGACCGCGCAGAGAAATTGAGTGATCGAGAGAGTGAATGAGCGGGAGATTGTGGTGTTAAATCACTCACTCAATCACTCACCCGCTAAATCGCTCAATGATTCAATCTCCTTGAAGCCGTTCCAGCCGAAGTGTTCGAGATCGATCCGTCCCCGCTCTTCGAAACGGATTCCCTCTTCTTCAAGTAGAGCGACCTGCGCTTTCCCGACGCTCGAGGTTCCTTTCGCGTTCACCACCCGCTGCCAGGGAACGGGCGGTTCTACCGTATGTGTACGCAGCGCCGCCAATGCCCAGCCGACCCGCCGCGGCGTGCAGGGCGGACCGACCAGATACGCCACCTGCCCGTAGGTGGCAACCTTTCCGGCTGGAACCCGTCGAATCACGTGATAGATCCTCTCATACAGACTGTCGCTCAAGATTGACCTCTTTGCCTATTTACGCCAACAGGAGTAGAGTAACGTCGGAGGGTGATATGTACAACATTGAACGTATCCATAATGATTTCCCCGTGCTTCACAAGATGCTCTTCTTCGCCACGGCCGGAGTGGGCCCCCTCCCGCGGGCAACAATTGTCGCAATGCAGCATTACTTAAAGGAGTTGCGCGTGGACTTCTCCAAGAATGCCTGGGGAGAAGATCCCAGAGATGAGGCCCGCACGCTTGCTGCACAGCTGATCCACGCCTCGCAGGAGGAGGTTGTCCTCACCGACAGTACCTCTGCGGGGATCAATCTGCTTGCCGGGGCACTGCCCTGGAAGAAGGGTGAGAACATCGTATTAAACGACCTGGAGTACCCGGCGAACGTCTTTCCGTGGCTCTATCAGGCAGACCGTCACGGGCTTGAGGTAAGGATGATCCATTCACGAGACGGGGTCGTCCCACTGAATGAGCTTATCAATGCCATCGACAAAAAGACTCGCGTCCTTGCGATAAGTCACGTCGAATTTGGCACGGGATACCGTAACGACATCGCAGCGCTCGCGGAGGCTGTACATAAAGTCAACGGTCTGATCTGCGTCGATGCGATCCAGTCCCTTGGTGTGCTACAGGTAGATGTGAGGAATCTCGGAATCGATATGTTGGCGACCGGTGGATACAAATGGCTCTGTGGGCCACTTGGAACCGGGTTCGCCTTCATAAAAAGCGAGCTGATGGATAGGCTCCATCCTCCAACACTTGCCTACGCCAATCTGCCAAAGGAAGAGGAAGAGACTGTATGGAATGCCCTCATCTCCGGGGCCGACTACCCAATGGAACACGCACCTTTGGCAAATGGTAGAAAGCGGTTTGAAGCACAAGGCCTATCGCCGATCCTGTTCAAGGGCTTTGCCACCTCTCTTCGTTACCTGCTGGATCTCGAGATGGATAGCATCGAGGCGCGCATTGCCGAGCTCGTCGATTACCTAATCCTCGCGTTGAACCAAGCAGGGATCGCGATCCTCTCACCGACTGGCCCCAATGAGCGGTCAGGAATCGTCACTGTGCGCGTCCCGTTTGACCTTACGCAGTCCAAGGAGACCAAGGCGTTGGAAGAGAAATTGCATAAGGCCAGGATCATAGCCCTTCCGCGTAGTGGCGGGCTACGCCTCGCCGTCCACTTCTTCAACATGAAAGAAGAGATCGATCAGGTCGTCAACTTCATCAAAAGGCTCTAGAAGCCTGGTGTTTTGCTTCGTCCACACTCACGCAGTGCGGGTTCAGCGCGTGATCCAGGAACGACGGTCGGGAAGAGTCCTTCCACTCGCCTGACAGCTCGGGCAGTAGTAAGTGCGGGTGTTGGCATAGCGGATCTCCGCGATGGGGGTGCCACAGGCCGGGCAGGGTTCTCCCGTATGCTTGTAAACCTTCAAAAAATCACGGACCTCATCGGTGAACAGGCTGTCACCGACACGGGCGCGAATCTCTTCGATCGCGTTTCGCAGGACATCCCGAATCGCCGCGTGCAGCCGCTTTATCTCATCTACAGAGAGGGTACTCAAATAGCGTATAGGGGAAATCCTCGCCGCAAACAGGATCTCATCTGCGTAGGCACTCCCGATCCCAGCGATCATCCGCTGGTCGGTGAGGAGCTTCTTTACCTGCCGCCGACGGCCCGTGACCAGCTGCGTGAGGGTCTCCACAGTGAATTCACAAGAGAGCGGCTCAGGCCCTGCCTCCGCGATTCCCTTAACGGTGATAGGGTCCTCAACGACATGTACTGTGACCAGTTTTACTGGACCGTTTTCGATCAATCTTAGATCCTCTCCGTCGGAAAATGTAGTCATCAGCCCGGTCGCTTTGGTTGCCTTGGTGTTGCTACGGCAGAGGACCAATCGGCCGGCGAGCATCAGGTGGACGACCAAGTGAAGATCCGAGCGAAGAGAAAGAATAAGGTGCTTCCCACGGCGCGCAATCTCGGTGAACGCTCCGCCTACAAGACTTGTAAGCGGCGGGGCGACCGTCTTTAGAATCCCCGGACGTAGGGCGCGAACCGCGACGATCTCTCGATCGATGATCCGTTGCTCCAGAACCTCCTTCAAGATCTCTAGATCGGGCAGTTCAGGCATCCTTCCCCTCCTTGAAAAGATTATACTCGTTCCAACAGAGATGGTTACCAAGTGCCTCCGAGGCCCCGATCGCCACGCAAGGTTCTGCCTACAGTACGATTGCGCTGTCCCAATCGAGCGCCCGCTTTGCTTGGTAGTAGAATAAAACACACACAAACCGGCTCCTACCGAGGTTTCTCAACTGATCGCTACCTTTAGGATAAGTAGGATAAGCCTATACGGTCGGCCAAGGAAAAGTGCGTAGAAAGTGAGGAACGAATTGTGTAGAGTTTCCTGGCAGACAGGAAACCATTTAAGTAATGTGAGCTCCGTCATGACGGTAACAGGGAGGATTTTTGACATCAAACGGTACGCCATCCATGATGGCCCAGGGATACGTACGACCGTGTTTCTCAAGGGATGTTCTCTCTCCTGTCCGTGGTGCCACAACCCTGAGAGCCAAGACGGGTCGCCCGAACTCCTTTTCTCGGAAGATCGATGCATCCACTGTGGCGCTTGCCTTAAAGTCTGTCCCGAACAGGCAATAGAGGAGTCTGGCGATCGGATCATCACCGATCGCGAGCGCTGCACTGCTTGTGGACAATGCGTTACCGTCTGTCCGGCCCATGCCCGGGAGATTGTCGGGCATACCACCACGGTAAAAGAGGTCTTAAACCAAGTCGAGAAGGATATTCTGTTTTATGATGAGTCAGGTGGTGGTGTAACCCTGTCGGGCGGTGAACCACTCGATCAGCCCGATTTCTGTCGCGAGATTCTTCACCAATGCAAAAAGCACGATATCCACACGGCGCTTGACACCAGCGGCTATGCAGAAGAAAAGATTTTCCTCTCCGTGGCGGAGCATGTCGATCTCATCCTTTATGACCTTAAGCTCATGGATGAAGAGAGACACAAAGCCTACACTGGGGTTTCAAACGAGCTTATCCTTGCTAACCTAGAGCGTCTTGACCAACTTGAAAAACACATCTGGATTTGCTTTCCCCTCGTGCCAGGTATCACCGACGACGTGCAGAACATCACCCGCTTGGGACAGTTCATATCAACTCTCTCTTCGGTGGAGGCGGTGCAAGTCCTGCCTTACCATGGAGCGGGGATCCAGAAATACGAACGGCTGGGCCGGAAGTATCCTCTCAGAGATCTTGAGGCGTCATCGGTAAAGGACGCTGAGGAGGTTGCAGCTATACTAAGACACGAACTTCGTCAAGTTGTGAGAGTTGGAGGTTAACACGTGAATGAACGAGTCAAGCGGCTGAGGGAACAGAGCGTATCGATCGAACCGTACGTATCACTTGAACGGGCAGTGCTTCTGACAGAGTTTTATCAACGCGAAGACACAGAAGGGATGACCACACCGGTGCGCCGCGCCCGAGCCTTTCAGTACCTCTTGGAGAACGAAACCATCTGCATCAATCCCGGTGAACTGATCGTAGGGGAACGGGGACCCGAACCAAAGGCAACTCCCACCTATCCCGAGTTATGCTGTCACAGCCTAGAGGACCTTGAGATCCTTAACTCTCGCGGGAAGCGCCATTTGCCGTGAGTGACGAGGTAAGGAGAACCTACGCGGAGAAGATCATCCCCTTCTGGAGCGGACGTAGTATGCGAGAGCTGATCTTTGGCTCCATGTCTTCGGAGTGGACAAAAGCCTTTCAAGCGGGCGTTTTTACGGAGTTCATGGAGCAGCGAGCGCCGGGACACGCTGTATTGGACGGCAAGATCTATCACAAAGGATTTCTTGACTTAAAGGTTAAGGTGAGGGATGCGCGGGATCAGCTCAACAGGGTTGCCGATCCAAAGGCAGAGGAGAAGAACCAGGAACTGCAGGCGATGGAGATCGGTTGTGACGCCATTATCCGCTTTGCCGAACGACACGCTGAGGTGGCAAGGGAGTTGGCCACATCGGAGACCGATCCGGACCGCCAAGCCGACCTGAAACAGATTGCTGAGATCTGTTCGTGGGTGCCGGCTCATGCCCCCCGCAATTTCTGGGAGGCACTCCAGATGTACTGGTTTGTCCACCTGGGAGTCATCACCGAGTTAAATGAATGGGATTCCTTTAACCCCGGCCGGCTCGATCAGCACCTCTATCCCTTCTACAAGGACGATTTAGACGAAGGGAGGCTCACCCCAGAGAGGGCAAAGGAACTCTTGGAATGTTTCTGGATCAAGTTCAGCAACCAGCCTGCGCCGCCGAAGGTGGGTATTACTGAAGAGCAAAGCGCGACCTACAACGACTTTGTCCTAACAAACGTCGGCGGGGTAACCCCTGAGGGGGAGGACGCGGTCAACGACCTCTCCTACCTCATCCTCGATGTAGTCGAGGAGATGCGCCTGCCCTTCTCCGGTTCGTGCATCCAACTCAGCAAGAAGAATCCCGATCGTTTCCTCAAGCGCGCCCTCAAGGTAGTAAAGGCAGGATTTGGGCAGCCCTCCATCTTCAACACGGACGCAATTATTAAAGAGTTCCTCCGCGCGGGGAAGTCGTTGGAGGATGCAAGAAACGGCGGGCCGAGTGGCTGTGTCACTGTCAGCGCCTTCGGCAAGGAAAGCTGTATCCTCACCGGATATGTCAACTGGCCGAAGATACTGGAGCTCGCGCTTAATAACGGCGTCGACCCCAAAACTGGCGAACGGATCGGCCCGGAGACGGGCGACCCGCGCGGTTTCACCCGCTTTGAAGACCTCTTCTGTGCCTACAAGGAACAGCTCCGATACTTTGTCGACCTGAAGATAAACGGCAATAACATCATCGAGCACCTGTTCACAACTCACATGCCCGCGCCGTTCCTTTCACTCCTTATCGATGACTGTATTTCAAAAGGCGAGGACTACAACGGCGGCGGGCCGCGCTATCCTACCACCTACATTCAGGGCGTCGGACTGGGAACAACGACCGATTCGCTGGCAGCCATCAATACCCACATTTTCGATAAGGGGACCATCTCCATGACCGAGCTGTTGGACGCACTTGATAACAACTTCAAGGATCATGAGCCGTTGCGACGGGTTTTGCTTCACGACTCGCCGGCGTTCGGAAACGACGATGATAGCGCTGATGATATAGCCAAAGCACTGTTCAACGCCTATTTTGAAGTTCTCGACGGAAGGCCTAACACAAAGGGGGGCACCTACAGGGTAAATCTGTTGCCAACGACAGTCCACATCTATTTTGGGCAGGTCGTTGGGGCAACGCCCAATGGGAGATACGCTGGGAAGCCTCTCTCTGATGGCATCTCTCCCAGCCAAGGCGCAGATACCCATGGCCCGACAGCCGTCATTAAGTCGGTGGGGAAGATCGACCACGTGCGGACCGGAGGCACTCTGTTAAACCAGAAGTTCCTGCCGCAGGTACTGGCAAGCGAAGAAGGGATCACAAAGCTGGCTCAGCTTATCCGCACCTACTTCCGCTACGACGGCCACCACATCCAGTTTAACGTGGTCGACGTTAAAACCCTGCGTGATGCACAGAAAAACCCCGCAAAGCATCGTAACCTTATCGTCCGCGTCGCCGGGTACAGTGACTACTTCTGTAATCTCGATCCATCCCTGCAAGAGGAGGTCATCGCTCGCACAGTGCACGACGGCCTGTAGGCGTTGAAGCTCTCTTGTCGGTGTTTGCTCAGCTTTCTTTGGTATCTACGGTCAGGATCTATAGAATAGACTGGTTATTCACGAATTCAACAAAAGGTGAATCAAACCGTATTGCTGGGTGATGTATCGAAGGAACTATTCGCCAGGACTCTGCTCGGCGCGATCGCTGGGTCCATCACGCTGAGCGCCAACAAGCTCTTCAGGACATCATGTGGGAGGCCTCTGTTTTAGGGCTCCAGTGAGTCCGCAGGATGGGCAAATTTGAATCGTGCCCGTTGTCCCTGAGGCGACTGGAAAAGCTAGATTTCAATACACATGGACTGAACTGTGGCTAGCCCCGGATCGGTCGATCGCCTTGGTGATACCCCGTGCTTGTTTTAGCTTCTTACTCGTCTGTCTCTTTCACTTGCCAGGGATAGACGTAACAAAAGCGGAGTTCGCCCCTAGAATCGAATAAAAAAACCTTATCTCCTTCATTATCCCAGAGCTTATAACCAAACCATCTCAGTGTCACACGGTCGGTTTCACATCCCTCAAGCGTTTTGCGGCGGTTTTCCGGAATCCCCGGCCCGGTGAGGATCATCAACACGCCGCCCGGTGAGAGATAACAGCTCGGACCAAAGAAACGATAAAAGTCAAGCATGTTCCGTGAGCTTTCTCCTTGCTCTTTCTTTTCGCGAGCGTAGGCGTCCATGAGGATCCATCCGTCTGCAAGCTCTATCGGCTCTGCCCCGCGGTTAAGGAGATAGACCGCTTCCTCCTCGCCCCAGAATCGGACTGCAACTATGGCAAGATCACTCTCAGGGGAAAAGTCGGGGAGTCCCCACAGCCCATGATACTCGCGGGCGGCTTTTATCTGGAAAGATATCAGCTCCTCAGCATAGCGGATAGGAAACGCCTCAGGATAAAGATCGCGATCTATCAGTTCGCGCAGATCAAGAAGCGCCAAGCCATCTTCCACAAGCTGAGCCTGAACGAGCTGTGAGCGTTCCTCGTCCAGGAACACATACGCCAGGACTCGGTCATTCCGATCCCGGCGGTACCCCTCTTCCACTGGCTCCACCTCGAGCCACACGTATCTTCCGGAAACGAGCTCATCGTTTTCTGCTTTCGCCTGAGGCCCAAGGTGGGCTTCATCTTCAAGCTCCGGGGAGCTCGCCCCCATGTACCGGAGATCCAAGTGGCGCCCGTCAGGCAGCCGAACCCCAATGGAATCCCCGTCTATAACATCTGTTACCCAGCACGGACCGATCGCGACATAAGAGGAGGTCTGGACCTCCTGGCAAAGTGCTGGCACAACAAAAACGAGCATGAGCCCAAGCCATAGAAATCTTCGCATCCTTCCCTCCTTCTCAAGCCAAGATCTCAGACAGACTCTCTTCCCAGTGATTATACGCGGAACTTCACTACCCGATCAACAAGCCGCATGCGGCCATCCTAACCATAATCCCACATAAAATCTTCATTGTCATAGAAGCTCTTCAAGGGATGAGAGCGCGAGCTCCAGAGGCCTGGAAAGCTGATTCTTCTGACGAAGACTTCTCATCTGCCCCGCAAAGCGGAAAGGAGCTAAGGTATCGGCGGGGAAGGTTCGAGGATTGATGCCCAAAAGCTCGAGCTTCCCATGGTGGGAGAGGAGCTCTCTCCAGGATTCCAGGGTTGCGGTATCCGGGCTGCGAGCAAAAGAGGGGAGCAACGTTAAATAGATCCTTTCAAACTTCTTCCCCTCGAGGAATCCTCGTGCGAAGGCCAGGCAATCTTCAGTATTGAAAGGGAGCCAGAGACCAGGAATGCCGGTCTGAATATTTGTGCGCGGGTTCTGATGGTTAAAGCAGTCAAAGAGGATCTCCTCCCCCCTAACGCCCTCACACGCAAGGTAAGCGCGGTAGGCAAGGAGTCCGTATTCCTGCGGATGGTCAAAATCGATCTCTATAACCTCGATCCCGTGGTCCTCGGCGAAATCCTTGACCGCTGTAGCGAACTCCCCCGGGCAGCCCCATTCAGACTCCCTCCTCTCCTCTAAGGGAAGATTAAGCGGCCAGCGCGCAAGGTACTCCTGCGGGCTTATCCCGCCCAACCCTCCCACCTGGAGAAAGGACCGTTCAGCTACCACATACTGTGGCCATCGATAGCAACAGTTGATAAGGATAATCTTCCCCTGAGGAGCGAGGTTTCCCAGGATGAACTCCTGATAGGCCCCGGGCAGCTCCAGAAGCTTGATCCTTAAAAAATTAACGTAGCGGACCAGGGATCGATCGTGTAAAGGGTCGTAATGGTTGATGATCTCGATTCTCTCACCTGCGTTGTTGCTGAGGAGCACCTCAGCTAACCTTTTGCCGGACTCATAGTACGGTTCAAGCTCATCCGGCTTTATCGGAGGATGCCTGAAGGTGAGACCAAACGAGGTGGTGAGGAACGGGGCGCGGAGCAAGGCAGCCAAGTGAGAAATTCCCCCGTTGGGGGAGCCGACCATGATCGCCTGGTATCCGTGATCGACCTTTGGGTATTGAGAGGCGCACCATTCCGGCAGCGAGCTGACATCAAAGCCTTCCAGTTCCTCTGGTTTTTGGCCCACCGAGACGGACATTCCCCATTCGATTCCCGCGATCCTCAAGTTTTCCGAAAGGAGGCTAAGCAGCCACAGGAAGAGCCTGCTTCCAGGAGGATAGCACTCCAGGATGCTCTTTCCTTGACCGGTCAGCGCCTCGGCTATCTCCCGAACGACCCTCGTCCCCGAGTCGAAGCCCTCGACCAGGATCGCTTTTTGTGAGCCTGACTCTCTCTTGGCTGCAGCGGGGAAATTCCCAACAACAAGGGCGAAGAGGAGGATGAAAGTGAGCATCACAGCCCCATGAGTCCGCGAAAAACACCTTCTAGTGAGATTCCTTGTTCTCATTTGGCGACTCACCTCAATCCTCATCGGGGCCGAATAGCTCATCCAGGATCGGCTCCAGGAGCTGGGGAAAATCGGTGTAAATCCCCCTCACCCCTTCCATGGTGGCAAAGTGCCGCAACTGGTCCGCTTGATTGTATGTCCAGATGTAGACACCGTATCCCAATCCCGCAAGCTTTATAGCAAGGCTCGCGGTAAAGCCGACCGGGCTGGGAGCGTAGACGTCCGCCTCTAAATCCTCCAGGTATTGTACGGGGTTCCAGGGGGCGAAGATGACTAAAGCGGCGATCGGAATATCAGGATCGAGCCTCTTAACCGCCTTAAGAAGGTCATGGCCGAATGAGGAGACCATCACCCACTCTTCCATCTTTGTCTTCTTGATCAGCGAGACGAGCTTTCCTGCGATCTCCTCTCGGGGGAGGTAATCCATGGGTTTGACCTCGATATCGATCCGCCAGTCGTTCTTTTGGGTAAACTCCAGCGCCTCCCTCAGGGTAGGGATCTTCTCATCGACGTAGGATTGCTGGTCCTCGATCGAGACATTGCCTTCTTTTATTTGCTTGAAGGAGTCGGTCTCGATGAACCAGGAGCCGGCGTCAAGCTTCTTGAGTTCAGCGAGAGTAAAGTCGTTGACCAGCCAGGGGGAGCGCTCGGGGAAAAGCTCCTCGATGTTTGTCGTCCTTTCGAGGCTCGCATCGTGCATCAGGACGAAGACCCCGTCTTTGGTGAGCCGGACATCGATCCCCCAGAGATCCGCGCCCACCTTGAGGGCCACCCATCCCGCAGCCAGGGTGTTCTGTGGGGCCAGGGATGAGGCACCAGCATGAGCGATGTTGAGCACCGGCCGCGAAAGCTTCGCCCCACGGAGGAAGATGTTGTCGCTCTCAACCGCGGCAGCTAAGCTCCAGCATGAGAGGATTGAGGTCAGCGCGATCAACGCCATAAACGCGATCCTCCATCTACGGCTCATCGCTTGCCTCCTTTTAAACGGCGGTCAAGGGAGAAACTCCTTAATAGTCGCAAGCAGGATCTCTGCCTCCTTCTTCGCCTCCCTGTTCCAGAAGGGCCAATCTCCTATTGGGGCCGCAAGCACTAAGTTAAGCTCACGCTCGATCAGCCCACTATCCCTGATCCCATCTATGTTTCCGAAGAGATCGTAGGCAAAACCCCAGTACTGGGCATATACTACGTGATTCTCAAGGTACGTTTCGTCAAGCTCAATCGCCCGTTCCAGGTGCTTTCTGCCCTGTTCGAGGTCACCCCCGAGGAAGTCAGGGGTTGTCACCAGCAATGCTCCAAGGGCGTTGTGGGAGCTCCCACCCCAGTAGCCCTCTTCGACCTCGATACACCTCTCATACATCGCCTTCACCTTGCCGACGTTCATCATCCCCTCCCAAGGGTTATAGCTGAACAGTGCCCCCCAGTTGTTGGCCGTCCACAGCAGGGCCGCGGGATCAATCACAAAGCCGATAGCCTCCTTTAAATCCTTCTCCTCCCACTCAGCAAAGCCAGGATTTAGCTTGAGGCTTTGAAAGCCATAGGCCCTGCCCTTCTCAAAGAGATCCCTATCCTCCGGGGTATTACCCTCGCTAAAGGTGGTAAGCTCGTAATAGCTTTGCGAGAGCCGATTGAGGACGAAGCCCTGGGATTGGACCGGGAGCAAGTCAAGGTGAGGCAAGACCGCCTCATAACAGGAGATGACCTCCTCCATCCTCTCCTTTAAGAACCTCTCGGTAAACGCCTCGTTCGCCTTGGCGGGGAGCTCCGCCGAGGAAGCATCATCGGCGAACGCCGGGACCCGCAGCGCCGCAGTTGGAACCATCAACGTGAGCCCCAGAACTAGAAGGGCCCTTATCACAATCGAGACCGGGCGGCCTTGCAAGAACACCCTCAGCCAAACCCGTCTGCTATACATGTTAAAAAGTTTTACTCTTAAGTATGATCCCCGGCAAGTAGGCACCAGCCCGGAACCTTTCGAATGCTACGAATTTCGGGGCAGTGGTTCAGGTAAAGCAGTAACCTTTGTGCCTCCAGAGCCCACGAGCCCCACCCCCGTTAAGAAAACCGCCTATCTGACAGAGGTAATCTCGGCACTGCAAAATCCGATGGTAGATACTCATACTGAGCAAGAGGCATCACTTGATTAGGTAGAGCAATACTCCATAATTCTTTCGGGGTATTGCTTGGTATCGTCAAGTAGAAACGCTAGAGGCGCATCAACTTGACAAGAACTATCAATACCCCTAAGATTCTTAAGTGTAAAGCTAACTTTTGTCAAGTCGGCGGTGAGCTTATGAACATTCAAGGTTTCTTTGCCAGACGGCCCGTCTTCACGCATGAAGAGTTCACAGCATTTCTCGACGCCAAAGAGCCACGCAGCGTGAAAACCCGGGAGGCGATTCTATACCACTACACTAAGGCCGGACGCATTCTGCGCGTGCGTCGAGGACTGTACGCAACGGTTCCTCCCGGTGTGGATCCCGGGGTATGTCCGGTGGATCCCTACCTGCTTGCGGGCAAGATGACCGCCGATGCTGTTCTCGCCTACCATACGGCCTTGGAATTCTACGATAAAGCCTACTCAATTCATCAACAGTTTCTATATCTGACCAACCGGGCATCACGCCCGATGACGTTTCGTTCGTACCGCTTTCGCAGGGTGCTATTCCCCAAACCGCTTCGAGACAAACGACAAGAATCATTCGGCGTCATTGTGTCTGAAAGAACGGGTCTGGATGTTCGAGTAACCAGCCTTGAACGCACCCTAGTGGACCTACTAGACCGTCCGAAGTTGGGAGGGAGCTGGGAAGAGATCTGGCGATCGTTGGAATCGGTCGAATTCTTTGACCTGGATCAGGTTATCGAGTACGCACTGCTCCTCGATAATGCCACAACGGTGGCAAAAGTCGGGTTTTATCTAGAGCAACACCAAGAAAGCTTGATGGTGAGTGCTGCTCACCTTCATACATTACGGAAACACCGGCCGCAACAGCCACACTACCTGCAACGAAACCGAAGGAGCCCAGGACGGCTCGTGTCAGAATGGAACTTGGTGGTCCCTACGGAGATCCTTGAGAGGTCCTGGGACGAGTTATCATGAGGATCTCCAAAGAGAGGCTCTTTTCTGTCGCGGAAGTTACCGGATTCCGAGCGGAAGTCTTAGAAAAGGCCATCCACCTACTTAACCTCCTGGAAGGCTTCCGCAAGCATCCCTTTCTCAAGAATCGTCTGGCGCTCAAAGGCGGCACGGCTCTGAACCTATTCCTGTTTGATCTGCCACGCTTGTCTGTAGATATTGACCTGAATTACGTCGGAGCGGTGGAACGCGAGGTCATGCTCGCCGAACGGCCGAAACTAGAAGAAGCGATCAGAGCGGTATGCGAGCGAGAGGGTTTCACCATTCGGCGGATGCCAACCGAGCATGCGGGAGGAAAGTGGTTGCTCCACCACGAAAGCATCCTCGGTCAGGGAGCAAACCTCGAGGTTGATTTGAACTTCATGTTCCGGGTTTCTCTATGGCCGACAAAGACTAAAGATTCCCGTGAGGTAGGCTCTTACCAGGCTAGACAGATTCCTATACTGGACATTCACGAGTTGGCAGCGGGCAAATTAGCGGCTCTGCTAGGACGGCATGCAAGCCGGGACCTCTTCGACGCACACCAACTGCTCACCCAGGGTGATCTAGATCGTAGACGCCTTCGGCTAGCTTTCGTTGTCTACGGTGCTATGAATCGCAGAGACTGGCGAACCGTCTCCCAGTCAGACGTAGATTTCGAGGCCAACGAACTTGAGGATCTCTTATTTCCAACGCTGCGCAGGAACTCCATAGCGGAAATCGGAGAAGTTAACACCTGGGCCACTCATCTCGCAGACGAATGCCGTCAAGCGCTGGGGATTGTACTCCCATTTTCTGACTCGGAACGGGAGTTCTTAGATCGCCTTCTTGACCACGGAGAGATCGAGCCATCCCTTCTCACGAAGGACCCGCAGGTAGCAGAACGAATCCGTCAGCACCCAGGGCTCGAATGGAAGGCCATCAACGTTCGCCGATATAAAGGAAGACCACAGGCGTCTGCCTAGATTATAGATCCTTTCCGCATGAATTATGGTATGTGCCCCCGGAACTCCCGCAATGAAGCAATGCCCAGCCTTGAACCTTGCGCTAGGGGTGATATAATGAGCGTGTTGTTGGTAGTGTTGCAGCCGTTTGTGCTTGGAATCCAGTTTCTTTCTGAAGTCCACTAAGAACGTTCTGCTCAGCTAAAACTCCCAGCATAAAGGAGGTCCATTGAATATGTCAGATCGCGAGACCGGTACCGTAAAATGGTTCAACGATAGCAAGGGCTTCGGCTTCATCGAGCGAGAGCAAGGTGAAGACGTGTTTGTGCATTTCAGTTCCATTCGTAGCGAAGGGTATAAGTCGCTAGAAGACGGCCAAAAAGTGGAATTCACGCTTGGCCAAGGACAGAAAGGCCCGCAGGCACTAGACGTCACTATGGTCCTTTAGAACTGAACGACATTTAAACGTGCGGCGCACGATCCCTGTGCGCCGCATTATTGTTATGAGGTCGATGCTCTATCGCCTATCAAGTGGCAACTCCTCTCGTGGCTCAGTAGGGCTTGTAGATGGTAAGGGAATCCCAAGGCCAGGAGCCGTATGCGCTTCGGGTCATGATATGCGTCCCCGGATTTCCGTAACCCCGTCGCCCGTGTTCTGGGGCTATCTAATCAGGGTTATGGGCTTTCATATTGAGGTGCCAGGAACTGCGATTGCATTTGAAGATCGCATAGGAGACCATTGGGATTAGAAAAGGATTGAATCTCTGAATTCGGTCCGTAAGTATGTTTTCGAGAGAGTATAGGTAGTTGGGAAGTGGCAGCTTGCGCTCAAGCTCAGCAACCGGATTCAGCTGATGGCATCTTGCCCCGGCTGATCCTGGCCCCTAACCACGGAAGGCGGAAACTTGCCCCGCAAAGACAAAAACGTACCGAAGATGCCAAACGTTCCCTGGCTTACGAAAGACGGATACCTTGATTTAAGTAAATTGCCGATTGACTCCGTGCTCACGCAGGCAGTCGGCGACAACGAAGAGCAATTCCGCTCGGCTTGTCGTGTGCTCGCTTCAATGGTGTCTGCAGGAAGAACGGAAGCCGGGGTCTTCCTGTACGGCCTGCTGAGATTCTGCGGCGACAACAGGGTCAAGAAGGAATCGGTGGTCGAAGCTCTCGGAACCGTGCGGACGCGTCAATCCGCGGACTTGCTGGTTGAGGAGCTCAAGAAAACGGAGAGCTCAAACTCGACGAGAGGCTATCTCAACGCTGTACTGAAGGCGCTCCAAGGATTTCCCTTGGAACTGGTCAGGGATGGATTCGAAAACCTCCTGTGTGATTCCAAGTGGTCATACAAGATGAAGCGAAAGTTCGAAGACGTTCTTGCGGAAATGGAATACAGGGACCGGGAGTGAATCTCCCGTTGGAAAACCACTTCAGAATGGGCATACCTTAACTCATAGGGGGGTAGTTATGATGGGACACAGCAAGAGGATGTGCTACCCAGAAGGGGCGATTGGGGTGGCTCAAGTGGGTGAGAGAGAGTGGATGTTCGAGTACCCGAGGTTGAACTGGGAAGTGTTGGAAGAGTTCGACGATGCAATCGAACACTGGCGGATGGGGGATGCCGCGTTTGCTGAGGGGGTGTATCGTCAGTTAGTTGAGGACTATCCCGAGTTCATCGATGTTCATCACCATCTTGCTCTATTGCTCAGCCAGACGGGGAGAGGAGAGCAAGCATTCCGGATATGGCAGGACGTTGTGGCTATGGGTTTGGATTGTCTGCCGAAGGAATTTGAGATGGGGCGGGATCTCCTCCCTTGGTCAATTCTTGAGAATCGTCCTTTTCTACGGGCATATCATAGTTTTGGGCTTGAGTACTTGGGGCGAGGAGAGATTGAGAAGGCCCTTGAGATATTTAGCAACACCTTGGCCATGAACCCAGGCGATAACCAAGGAGTACGGGCGCTTGTCATAGACTGCGATTTCCGTCTGAAGCGCCCCCGTGATGTGTTGGCTGTCTGTGGACAGTATCCCGACGATGGGATGGAACAAGTAGTGTACGGACGCGCACTGGCATTGTATCAGCTTGGGCACAAGGTCAAAGCCGAGGAAGCGCTGAGCGAAGCGATGGAGTTTTTGCCGTTAGTCGCTCAAGAGTTGGTCAAGGGCCGACACCGCAAGCCCAAAGAGCTACATCCGGGCTATGTCACACATGGCGGCGCGGACCAAGCCTATTACTACTGGATTGAGCAAGGATCGCATTGGAAGAATACGCCGGGAGCACTTGAGTTCGTGAGGGAGTGTCTCAACAAGCAGTAGTTGACTGCGTAACCTGTGCATGCACCCGACCCACGCCCTTGTGGCACGGGATCGGTCGCTCTTTCGTTTCTGATGGGAGTGGTGGTAAGGCAAGACGCGCTGCAAGATCCGCCGCGTTCATAGCAGCCGCGATTTAAGAAATCCGCTTGACAGAGTCTTCGTAGACCTCGCTTCGATGCCTAATACACAGAACGTAGAGGATTTCCTCTTCGCTGGTGTAGACGATGCGATAGTCGCCCGCGCGATAAGATCGCATTCCTTCGAGTTTTCCCCGTAATCTTTTCCCTTTTTGTGGATGCTGCGCCAGTTCCCGGATGACCTGCCGGATACGGGGCCGCCACGAAGGTGGGATGCGGTCAATCTCCTTTTTCACTTGAGGATGATAGCGAACCTCAAGCATTCGAAAAGACGTCGCTCTCTGGAAGGGATTGGCCTGCTCTCACGTCTTCGCGTCTTTGGCTAAGTGTTTCTACCAACCCCGGAATCTCGTATAGTTCGAGTGTCTCTAGGAGGTCTTCATAATCCTCGATGCTCAACAAGACCACTTCTGGTTTGCCATTACGCGTGAAGACGAACCGATCGAGATTCTCCTTTGCCTCCTTTGCCAGGCGCAAGAGCTCTTTCCTTCCGTCTGTAATGGGGATCACCTTCGTTGCCATGATTCTCTCCTTCGCTAGATGAGCAGAATAATGTGCATTATACTAACCGTTTGGTCTGCGGTCAATTACATGAATGGCTGAGCGCGCCCTAGAAATAGCTACTTGGGTATAGGATCATCTTTGGCTACAAATGCTATTGGTCCAGGTTAATTGGAGAGAGCTGTTGAGTTCTCAAAGTCTTAATGCGGCAGTGGTCAGGAGTAGCACAGCAATCGAGACGAAGACTACAGCGAGTAAGGTCCACAACGCGGCTGCAGTCGGATTCAACAGGGAGATTTGACCGTTTGGCATGTGAACAAATGTGAAACCACTGCTATGAGTGAGACGCCAGTCGCCGTACCAGGAGCGAGAATGCGCAGCGACTTGGTTGTTCCCAAGATATAAAGCTACGTGATCAATCCCTCCATCAGCGTTGGGGTCATAGGCAATAACGTCACCCGGCAATAGCTCGGAGACCGATTCTTTGAGGGTTGCTCCATGCTCGATGAGCCATGCGACCAGTCTTGCTGCTCCTGGTTCTCCGTAGGCCTGCGTTCTGGATTCTATATTCAGACCTCCGCCTAGCTCATGAGGTTCGTTGCCAATGCAACAGGACACGAAGTGAGCGCAGTCATAGCCCTCGTTGCCTTGCGGGACTTTCTTACCTCGCCCTAGATAGGTCGGAGCATCTCGCCTCTCAAAGAAATGCCCATCGCTGCACACGCTGTGCCAATACTTCATCGCATACTGGCAAGCTGCTGAACGATCGTATGCGTGCGTTGCACAAGAGGGAGCAAGTGTCAGACCGAGCACAGATGTCAGTAACAGCAGAAAAGCGATCCATACAGAGCAGGCGCTACTCCTAAACCCAGGGAATCGGCAGGGCATTCGAATCCCTCCATTACATTAGAGCCGTCATCCATTGTTGACAGTCCCGTGAAGCTGTCAACTACCGGAGGCCGACTCACTTTCTTAAGCGGCCTAACGGCGTAAATGAACCGTTTGGGAAGTCTCGTTCTCTTCTACCTTAGGAGCAGTTCCGGGGACGAAAATCTTATTTCCTCAACCTAAGACTGCGCCTGGATTTCTTCATGACTCGATCGGTCAGTCGCTCAGGCGTCTGCCTTGACAGAAACCGTATGCGCTTCGGGTCATGATATGCGTCCCCTGATTTCCTCAATTTCTCCTGTACCAGGATGTTCAGAAGGGGAGCCGACGTTCATCCTGAAAGAACTGTCGAACGAGTTTGCTTTTGTACGCTATTCCATGAGAGTAGTAATGGAGTCGAGCCCGCGAACACTGTAGCTAAAAGCGGCGGAGGTTAGCTGCGCAGTGTGTTTTCCTTAGCCTTTTTGGGAGCTTCCACTTGTTTTACGTCCGTACTTCTCATAACATATGGGATGCCACGGCATTTGATGTCGGAGCCAAAGAAGGTGTGATGCAGTGAGATGCATCGTCGAATTTGAGATTACGGGCTCCTGTCTGCGGTTGCCGCTCGCGTATAACTCACTAGTTCAAGCATTCATATATCGCCATCTCGACCGCGCCCTGGCGAGCTGGCTCCATGAAAGGGGGACCCCACTCGGAAAGAGGCAGTTTCGCTTCTTCTCCTTCAGTCGGCTTTTGGGCCGATATCGAATCGATAATGGCAAGATCGAGTTCTCCGGCCCGGTTAAGTTTCACATCGGCTCCGTTCATGAGGAGATCCTCCAGTCCCTTGTTGAGCACCTGTTACAGGACCCTGAGGTACACCTCGGGGACAATCTATGTGAGATCCGGGGGATAGAGGTGGAATCATTGCCAAAGCTCTCCCGGCCGATGCGGGTGCGGACACTCTCGCCGATCACGACCTATAGCACCCTGAAGACCGCGGAGGGGAAGAAGAAGACCTACTACTACGCGCCGTTCGAGGCCGATTGGGAAGAGCAACTCCTTGCTAACCTCAAGCGAAAAGGCAAAGCACTGGAATGGACAGAAGAGCAACTGGATGCACTCGACGGCGCCCACATCCGTCCGTTGCGCGTCGACAAGAAAAACCTGCGGATCATGAAATACCGCGACACCGTGATCAAAGCCTGGTCCGGCATCTACGAGCTCGACCTCCCCGAGCCGTTCTTCCTTCTGGCCTACGATTCCGGACTCGGTTCCAAAAACCCGCAGGGGTTCGGGATGGTGGAGGTGATGGGGAGTGCTGCAAAGGGGTAATAACAGTAACGTCCAGGAGAGTGAGCCCCCAAGGATTTTGCTAAGAGTTATCGGAGGCAGTACGATGCAAAGCTGGTGCAGGAGATAATGAGATGAAGATAGAACGCTACATCGTCTGGTCTAAGGAGAAACTCGATCTTTTGTCGGAATTCCGACGGCTCTGGGAGGGGTATTTCGCCTATGAACGTGCGCAAGCCACAAAGTAAGGGACTCCTGACCAAGGCGCAGCTAGAGATCCTCAAGGCATTTGGCAAGTTGCCCGACGTGAGCCGCCTTGCGTTTAATGTAGGAGGTGTTACGGCTGGCTCATTACACTATAGGGAAGCGCGAGATCTTGAGTATCGTGGAGGAGCTGAGCGAGCTTTTGGACGGAGAAGGAGGAAATTCCGATGCGTCAAGTGCTGGATAAGCAGGCGGTGAAGGACTGGCTTTCCGGCCAACAGGCCGCAGCCACGCGGACCGAGGATGAGCGGGTGCGATTTCTGCTCACCCTTGCGCCAGAACGGTCGCTGCAGATCTATCTCGATTTGTGGGACTCAGGTGAGAGAGCGCAAACCGCTTGGCCCTCTCCACTTGTCATGGCGATACGCCAGACTTTCGCCCGAAAAGCGGTAAAGGAAAGCCAGAATTCATGAACTTGCTCCCTGCCGCCGCAGAGGTAACTCGTTTTCTCGATATTCATCATGTTCCCCACTTCATCATCGGGGGCTTGGCGCTTCAGCACTGGGGCGAGCCGCGGATGACGCGGGATGTGGACATCACCGTCCTGGTTGCCCTGGAGGAACTTGAGACCTTTGTGGACGCTGTTCTAGAGAGGTTCAACGCCCGCAGTCCCGACGCGCGGGCGTTCGCCCTACAGCATCGGGTAGTACTCATCCAGACTGATCACGGTGTTCCGATCGACATCTCACTGGGGATTCCCGGTTACGAGCAGGAGGCTCTGAAGCGAGCGGTGCGAGTGAACTTCCCCGAGGTTGGAGCGTTGCGACTGATCGGCCCGGAAGATTTGATCATCCACAAGTGCGTTGCCGGACGTCCGCGCGACTTAGAGGACGTACAGATGATCCTCATCCGCCAGCGCTTGAACTTGCACCTCGATACGGTCCGAGAGTGGCTTGAGGCCTTCCGTGAAGTAGTGGACTCCCATGATCCTCTTGAACTGTTCGAGCAGATCCTCAGCAAGGCTCAGCAGGATCTTAAGAGAGGAAGATGAGCAATCTCAAGAACCGCTACCATAGCCTTGCCCTGGTGGTTATGGATAGGTTGAGGAAAAGAGGTACTGCAATCGAAGAGGGTCGACCCACGGATCATGAAGTATAGGGATGCGCCGATAAAGGTCTGGGCTGGGATCTACGAGCTCAATTTGGCCTACGACGCCAGCCTGGGCTCCAAGAACCCGCAGGGGTTCGGGATGGTGGAGGTGGTAAATCCTACGGATGAAAACATCTAACCAAAAGCCCTACATAGCTGAGCTACATGACATCGGCAAGCTAGCTGATACGGAAGCTCTGAAGAAAGCCGGATTAGAGATTAGCGGCCATACCTACCACAACTTTGACTTCAAGCAATTGGGCATCCCCCCTCCAATCTCTCCCAGTTGGTGGGGACAGTGGTCAGATAGCATAAAGAGCCTTGTTGCAGTGAGTGGGTTGCCAAGCGGCATAACGGATGAAGGTAGGGCGTATGTAATGCTGACGAAGATTGCCGATACTATTGCTGCCTGCGTTAGTCGACCTTGGGGTGAGAAAGGAGAGGATACTGAAGGAGTGAGACCGCTCTGGCGTCCGAACTTCTACAATGAGATGCGACAGAGGGGTAGGTCGTGGGCGGCTTTTAGCACACCTGACGAGCTCAAGACGATGTTCGATTTCATCGACCGGTGTGAAAGTCCACAAGAGTTCTTCGAGGGATACAGGGACAACCTTCTACTCACGGCTGAGGACAAGTCAGTCCCTTTTAACTGCATCCCCTTAGGAACACACCTTGATCTTACAGGAAGGATCTTCAGAGTTTTGTGTCACTGGAGCGAACTCGTTTACCAAAACAGCAATGCACTGCTTGAGTATGATGGTCAGAGAATCGCAGCTGTTATCCAAGCTGCGGGCAACAGGGCGACAGATGGCGAGAATAGAGGGAAATGGGTCTTTCGGCTGGTCGCATGTCACATTAGATTCCCACAGTCGCTTGTCCGCCTGCAAGACCTGAACGTGTTGCGCCTGCGTCGTCAGAAGATTGAGGAGATCATCCAAAACCAGAAGGTAGACGGTGATGCAGAACGGCAAGCGTACGCCGTCCTCTTTCATACAGACGATTACCTCTGCCTCTTTCTTCCAAAAGAGACGCAACTCCCTCTGAAACAAGCTATGGCCCCACTCACGGCCGAGGGATTCTGGCTTGACTATGAAGAACTGGAAGCCGAGCTGAACCTGCTGACAAGCACGGGAGCTGGGACACGCCAACAGTTAGTCGACAGATACGGTAACAGAGAAAGAGTGCGTGAAAGGCGCTACTTCGAGCTGCGCCATCGCTCACTCTGGCCGGAGTTGGCGGAAGAGGTGAAGACGCCGCTATGCGACATTTGCCAGCAGAGACAGGGAGAATTGCACCTCAAGAATCAAGTCAGCGAATGGCTCTGCCCCATGTGCAGCAAGATGCGCAACCTGGGGGAACCTGTGAGAGCCCTTTCGGAATGGAGCGAGTCTGCCGTTTGGCTAAAGGTTTCGCTGGACCAGGTCTTGTTGCTTGAGTGTCTCGAACGGCTTTTTGGGAACTACGTTGATAATGGATCTGGTATGGCCAATGTTGCAGAAAACGATCGTGAAGCGCTCAAAGAAGCATTCCGACCTTTGGCTGCTCAAACGGAGTTTGTCCAGCAGTATCACGAGCTTCTGGATGCGTTTCAAGCCTCTCTGCATTCGATGAATAGCATACGAGACACAGTCCTCTACCCAATTCCAGAGTACAAAGAGCTGGCGGTGATTCTCACAGACCAAACTGAAATCCCTTTCCTGGCTCTCGACTCCTTCCTCAAGCTGTTAATCGAACGGTTCCCTGAGTGCCTAGAGGATTGCCCTATCCGTCTATCAGCTAGTGTATCCAACATCAAGTTTCCGTACCACGCCCACTGGCAGTTCTTTGAAGAACAGCAAGAAGCGGGGGTGATCTTCGATATTCAACAGCCGCGTGTGCGTCGAACAAAGCTTAGAGCACAGCAATTCCAAGCCCTCCGAAAGATGTTGAAAAGAGGTAAATTCAGCCACTTCTTGCATCGCCTGGCCGCAGTTGAATCGGAAGCGGGGGAGTTGATGTCCATGATCGAGGCCTTGAATAGACGGCAGGAATTCCCACAGATTCAAGCGCTGATGAAGGACTATGGATTGACATTCTCGCAGATTCTCGACTTCCACCGTTTGACTGAAACTGATAAGAGAGAATCTACCGCTCATGCCCAGTGAATACTCTAGTCCGCCGAGATTCTTGAGGTTGCGCATGACAACGCAAGCCATCGCCATTGGTGAACGTGTCAAGCGAGGAGTATTTCGCCCGTGCCTTGAGACAATTCCTACTTCAACGATTATTGGCTGCCTGCGCGAGCACTTCGGATTAGAGGGCGCTGTAGCGATAGGTTTCTTTGATTCCGGAACCTATCAGAAGAGGCTTTTCACCTACGCGCCGTTTGATAGTGTGATCGGCACGGCGAAGTTGCCTCTGACCCTGGAGTACCTTGCCCCCCAAAAGGTAGGCAAAGAGATCACCGCTCAGGTGTACGTGACAGCCACTCCCGAGGCCCGCAGCAGCTTCGCTAAAGGGGAGGTCCGCGTTGTGGCGATGGGCGCTCTCAGATCGAAGGGTTTTGGACGGTGCCAGCTACAGTTCGTCGAAGAAGTTCAGCCAGGTCGCAAAGTCGGTTATCTCCGAGGCAGTTTGCGGGAGACCGATGCACCAGCTTTCGGTATAGACCCTGAGCGCGACGTGGTCAGGCCAGTTTACGGGTATCTGTTCCGTCCTGATTCTTACCATATCGGCGGCAGATACGAACGGGCACTGACGGCAGGAACGATCCTCGACGGGCCTGATTTTCTGATGGATGAGGAGGCATATCCCTATGATCGCTAACCCCCTTGAAGAAGCGATAAGGCGTGTCCTCAACGACAGGCGTATATTCTGGATGGCGCAGGAGCTAATCGGTAGCGACGACTGGCAGAAGCTTTATGGAGCATTCTCCAAGGCTGATATGAGCACAGCTGAGGCGCTAATCGCGCGTGCAAAGAATAGCCTTGAAGCCAAGATTAAAGCGGAAACAGATCGGAGGAAGAAGCGCAATCTTGAGGAAGATAAAGCGGTCCTTGAAGGACTGGATAAACACATTCGCGAAGGCTCGCCCTCTGCAAAACGACTATTTGAGCTATTGGAGAGCTTTGGGCCCCTGCGCTCGAACCTTCCTAGCACGGAGAAATTCGGCGGAGTGATCGAAGGGCATGGAAGGGCAACGGTTGAGCAGTTCTTCTTATCTAAGATTCAGCAAGCGAAAGACCGACGTCAGCGGCAGGCACTAGAGGCCCTTCTTGAAGTTGTTAAATGGCTTTACGAGCGGCGCGTCGAACCCCTGGAGATTGCTTACTTTGTTCGCAAGATTGATTCCTTACCCGAAATTGTGGAGGTGATAAGATGATCGCGATCCAGCAGTTGGAGCAACTGCCTCAGCTAGAGAGGCTGGGAAATCAAGCGTTCTTCACGCTGCCCCTCAAGATAACGGTTGCTGAAGGCTCATTTCTACATATAGGTGGAACAGGTTCAGTTCTGAGCAAGAAGGATCAGCCGATCTTTAGTGTAGATGGACAACCCGTTGTCCCGGCTTCGTCGTTCAAAGGAGCTTTCCGCCATCAGGTTGAACTACTCCTGATCGATAAGAAAGCGGATCTGGCTCAGGCTCTCGATTTAAGCGGGAACAAAGCCGACTTACTTAAGCCCTCAATCCCTGCTCCGCGGCCCTCAAAAGCGGAACAAGATCTATTTGACAGGGGTTATCGTCGTGAGTCGTGGATCAAGGTCGAGGGAGATAAATTGCAGGTGGCTTCAGGTGGGCTCTGTCCGGTTTCCTACTTCTTCGGTGCCGCTGGCTTGGAGGGTTTCTTACGCATTCCCAACTTCCTTCCACAGCCTGGCGAGTGGCGGATTGACCAGACTCGTATCCGCATTGATCGCAAAACAGGGACAGCCGCGCCAGGGGCACTAGTCACCGGAGAACAGGTGAAGCCTGGATCTTTCTTCGCTGGCAAGCTCCTCATCTTTCAGCAGCGGCATGGCACTACCTTCGGGCACTGCCGCGAGATCGGTGGCACCAAGGTGGACCAATGGCTTGATGAGTGGTCTGAGGCCGATGACAACATGCGCCAGTTGTGCCTGATCAATAACATCCTGATTCCAGCGTTGAATAACCTCAAGGTGCTGGGTGGCCAGAAGAGTCTGGGTGCCGGACGGGTTGAGATCACCCTGCATGTGTGACTCTCAGATCCAGGGCTTACTTTTTGAGAGCAAGCTCACCAAGGCTCCAGGTTGACGTAAAGAAGGTGATCGATGAAGAGGAGGATTCGATCGTGTTTTATCTGGTGCGGCGGCAAAAATACATGGAACGGCAGGTGATGGTCAAGGAGAAGGGCGAGTTGAGTTTGATACTCTAAGGAAACCTGTCGACCCACAATCGCGTAAAAAGTGCCAGGGATCGACAAAAGCAGGTGAAGGGATGCTTAAGAAGGAAAACGTGGGCAGTTCACGATGGAAAGACGTTAGCCCAAAACGGCGAAACGGCCCTTGGCTGGTATTGGGATCCTTGACACAAACTCTTTAATATGGGTTCGTAGCCTACCTATGAGGGATTGAAACGCTCGACAACCAGCCACGGGAACGTCTCCATCGTGAGTTTGTAGCCTACCTATGAGGGATTGAAACTTCTCCTCTTTGAGAGCGGCGAGTTCGGTGCGGGCGTTCGTAGCCTACCTATGAGGGATTGAAACTCTGGCCGCTGTTGCACTAACCGCTCGTTAGCTCGTGTTCGTAGCCTACCTATGAGGGATTGAAACTCCGCGTCCTCTTCCGAGTAGCTTATCTGGTTGTAGTTCGTAGCCTACCTATGAGGGATTGAAACAACTCCACATAGACGTCATAGTCAGTTTCGGGTCCGAGTTCGTAGCCTACCTATGAGGGATTGAAACCATCCTGAGCCTGTCGAAGGGTTACATTCTGAGTTTGTTCGTAGCCTACCTATGAGGGATTGAAACCCGTACAGAGTAACCTTAAGGATCTCCATCGCCGTACTCGTTCGTAGCCTACCTATGAGGGATTGAAACTGCTCTTTAGCCTGGTGCTCCATGTGATTTGCCAGCGGTTCGTAGCCTACCTATGAGGGATTGAAACTCAATTCCAAAGAGCTTGGTAAGCCACTCCTGCGGCGTTCGTAGCCCACCTATGAGGGATTGAAACTTGTCTCGAATCAGCTTGTTGCTTCTTTTGGCGCTGGTTCGTAGCCTACCTATGAGGGATTGAAACACGAGATGGGTCGCAGATAGCCTTTTTATACCGCGTGTTCGTAGCCTACCTATGAGGGATTGAAACTCCGCAAGGGTGAGCGAGGGAAGCTTCTCGATCGCCGGTTCGTAGCCTACCTATGAGGGATTGAAACAGTGATATTGGGGGCTTGAATTCACGTGAACGCCGGGACCTGATCTTGTTTCTTGAATCGAAGCGAGATACTTGGCCCTTGTCTTCTGGATCTCTGAGATCGAAGTTTGGCAGCTCGCATCTACCAAAGCGAAGGGCCTTTGTGGTCAGACCTTCGTTCTTAGGATTTTGTCATAGGGAAATTCCGGGGACGCATACCATAATTCCCAAGGAGCAGCCTGAGATAAGGTCTATGACCCTCGAAGTCCGTGGAATAGATTTGACACCCGTCGCTCTTCGACATAGTATATTGCGGAGTTGCACGATAATCATTGAGCCGTACGAGAGGTTGTATCGAAGTGTCGGAAGGGTTGGCAGGATGGGTTCGAGATTTTGAGTCAATCAGAAGCAGCCTCATGTACCTGGGCATGAAGCGCGCGATTCACAGGGCCCATGTGGAGAAACTGCAGGACCGTCAGATCGAGGACGGGACAAGCATCGTTCACCGCTGGATGCAGCAGAACTACGCGGAGTCAATGCTTATCGGCTTGCGGCGAATTCTGGACGAGCGCAAGGGGTCGTTCTCGCTTCTCAAGCTTCTCAAGAAGCTTGAGAAGAACCATGCGTTATTTACCTGTGAGCGTTACCTCCAGCTGTGATCCAATGGACGGCCTGGGGTCAACGATTTGTATCCACGGGCGCTGTACGCGATCTTTTCACGCGACGGTCGCACAATCGACCGGGAGCGGATTCGGGCGGATGTCAAAAAGCTGCGTACTGACTATAAGAGTGTTCGGCAGTACATCAACACCGTGGTTGCCCATCAGAGCGTCTCTGACAGCAACGCCACGACTGTCTTCACAGCCATCACGTGGGAGGATCTTGACAACCTCTTCGATGAGGTCACGGCCCTTTTCAACAAGTACTACGCTCTGGTGAAGCCTGGGGTGCATGTTGACTTTGCCCCGGTTCTACCCGCTGGCTTCCAACGAGCGTTCGAGAGGATGGTTGCGAGCGGCGACGGCTAACAAGGCGCTGGGAGTTGAACGGGGTCGCGTCTTGGAAAGCGCCGACGAAGTCGGAGGTGTGTAGTTGGTGAAAGTCCGATACAGGGAAGGATTAGCGATCCACCCTGACCCCTCGGGGGGTGTAGTAGCCGAATAGGGACTTACTACACCCCCCGAGTCATGCGCCGGTGTCCGTAAGGGCACGGGTGAAGCGTTGACAGGGGCAGATGTGAGCCGGGTATCGAGCCGTGAAATTGACCCTAATACTTCAGGGTGCCTCCGTTATCAAGATAGGCGAGGGGCAACATCGGGCGCACCGTTAGTGCGAGGTGCGGTCGGACCCTGCGCGGTCGTTAGACCCCGTGCGCGCATCGAAGCACATCTCGCGGAAGACGGGAGATCCCATGGTTGGCCACAGTGGTACTGTGGTCCGCACCAGGAATCCTAAGGGAGCACGATGGTGATGTACGACCATGGGAAGTCGGACAGTCTCATAGTACCCGAGAAGCTTCCGAACAAGGGCTGTGGTACGCCACGGTCGGCGGAGGAAGTGGAGGAAAGGGGACTGGCCAAGGGAAATCTGGTCCAGCAAAACAGGGTCCGCACTCAGTGGCGGGAAAACCTGCAACATGCGCTGGAACGGATACGGCAGGCAGTGCCTGCGTGTTAGACCCGAGGTAGGAGCCCAGTGCGGTAGTTCCGCACGCTGGGATCTGTGCGGGGGGCGTCGGGTGACCGGCGTCCCTACCGCGACTAATCCAGTGTAATCCAGTGTGTCCATCGGGTCAGACCTTTGAAAGCGCCGTCAAAGCCGGAGGTGTGTAGTTGGTGAAAGTCCAATGCAGGGAAGGGCTAGCGACCCACTCTGACCCCTCGGGGGATGTAGTAGCCGAAGAGGGACTTACTACACCCCCCGAGTCATGCGCTGGTGTCCGTAAGGGCACGGGCGAAGCGTTGACAGGGGTAGATGCAAGCCGGGTATACAGCCGTGAAATTGACCCTAATACTTCAGGGTGCCTCCGTTATGAAGGTAGGCGAGGGGCGACATCGAGTGTACCGCTAAATCGCGAGGTACATTCGGACCCTGCGCGGTCTTTAGACCCCGTGCGCGCATCTAAGCACACCTCACGGAAGACGGGAGATCCCATGGTTGACCATGGTGGATGGCACTGTGGTCCGCACCATGAATCCTCAGGGAACACGATGGTGATGAACGGCCATGGGAAGTCGGACGACTCCGTAGTACCGATGAAGCTTCCGAACAACGGCGGTGATGCGCCATCATCTGCGGAGGGAGCAGAGGGAAGGGAGTCGGCCAAGGGGAATCGGGTTCAGCAAAACAGGGTCCGCACTCAGCGGTGGGATGCCCTGCAACATGCGCTGGAACGGATACGGCAGGCAGCAAAGAGGGACAGGAAGACGCGGTTTACCACACTTTGGCACCACGTATACAGCGTCGATTGCCTACGCAAGGCATTCCTCAGCTTGAAGCGAGAGAGTGCAGCAGGAGTAGACGGTGTAACGTGGAAGCAGTACGCAGAAGGTTTGGAGGAAAGACTCACCGACCTGTCAGCGAGACTCAAGCGGGGTGCATATCGAGCAAAGCCAGTCCAACGCGCTTACGTCCCCAAGAGGGACGGAAAACAGAGGCCAATCGGGGTCACTGTACTGGAGGACAAGATTGTGAACCGCCCCGGCTTTTCCGGAGGCTATGTTACGTGAGTCCGGCCACCATGACCGGAACCTCCTGCCTCTGGTAGTATACCACCTCAAACTCGGCGGGTGGAATGTTCCCGATCGGCTCAAGCA
>Ga0307428_1000034_pt1 | contig 133553 bp, 131 predicted proteins | sample SalMarWE160240MG_FD_202161 | JGI IMG/M metagenome (GOLD analysis project Ga0307428, IMG submission 202161) | Salt marsh sediment microbial communities from the Plum Island Ecosystem LTER, Massachusetts, United States - WE1603-240 | ecosystem: Environmental > Aquatic > Marine > Intertidal zone...
ATTAAGGATGCTATGAGGAAAATAGCTTTAGAGCCGTGGCGGTCGATAATATTGCTGAAGCGAAGGTAAAGGCGGCTGTTACTATCTCGGAATAATCCCCTGCCGGCGTATCCCGTAAAATAGGCACCAGTAGCACCTATAGCCTCACCAATTCCAGCTACGGCGCCAACTATGGCAGGATTTAATACTCCCCCCAGTGTGAATGTAAGAACAAGCCCAAAGCCGGGCATAGCCAGGGTCCCGCTGGCGAGGACATTGATAAAAAAGCAACCAACATAGCCCCACTCTGCTATTTGGTCGATGTAGCTTCGATGATGAATTATAAGAACAGATAAAACTATAGTAACTGTTAGAGATATGCCACCTATTAAGGCTTCATTTTTAGTCGGTTTTCTCATTAAATTTTGCCTATTATACAGTAAAGGTATAAAAATAAAGCCAAACCTTTTGAGTCTGATTTATTCACTGTGCCGAGATTATAAATATTTCAATAAAAACATCACCAAGGCTGAGCGCAGAGTCAATGGCCTGGAGACTTTGTGGCTGCCTTGATCGGTGGGAATCCTTGTGTGTGTGTGTGGGGGGGTTACTCTATTTTATGATTTCATGCCTTTTCTAGAGCTTCTTAGTGCCCTCTGGGGCGATTTTCCATGGCTGGGGACAAACCTGAATCATTGTAGCATGGCCACATAGCTGTTTATAGGCACCCCCAGCGAACTTGCCACGGGTTTGCATTTAGCCTTGAGACAATAGAAAAACCTTCCTTCCGGGGGGAGTTCGGACAAAGCCTCGTAGTGTCCCATTCCTTTGGCGAATATAAGGTCTGCTGACTCAAACTCTTGTTTGAACTGAGCTGAAGCCAGCGAAAATACTATTCCCGGTGAAGCTATACCCGTGCTTATAACCTTCCCGAACTCACCTTCCAGACCGGACATCCTCAAATCTTCCAAAGTCAAATCGTCTTGAACAGGCGATGGTTTAACTACGTAGATCACGTTAACAAATCGTCTCATCCATTTAACCAGAGGTAGGTCGAAGTAGAGCTCCCCGGCATTATCCGCCAGATAGAGAACCTTGCCTGCTTCCTTTAGTCTTGTCTCAAGCTGCGCGGAGTCATCCAGAGCAAAGCTCACAGGTTTTCTGATATCCTCCTTGATAGAACCAGGCTCTCTGAAGAAATCAATGACATTCGCTGCTGCGGCCAACTTAAGGCAACCTCGAAGGCCCTCTTTATATCGGGATCTCAGCTCAGGATATAATTCCCTGGCAATCGTCATCTCCCTTTCCTTCGTTGCTCGATAAGGGTCAGGATTGTGGGTCATTTCCCTTACTACCTTGTTAATCTTGGTGGCAATCACAATAGATACCTGGCTATAAGAAAACTCATCATCCAATATCTTTATCGCTTCTTTTATTGCACTTTGCCTCAGCGAAGCATCATCGGTGGCCAGGTCAGCAGCTTGGTAGATTAATCTGCGCAAGCATTCATAGCAATCTGGCATCAGTTTCATTCTACCTCCCTTAACTCAAATTTGAGCAGCTTCTGCCACTGTATTATAATAGTATTGGGTATGTTTGAGAAACTAGAATTAATACAAAAGCGCTATGACGAGCTAAGCCAACTCCTGGCTCGAGCAGAGATAGCCACTGACCGCAGGCGGCTTCAAGAGCTAAACAAGGAGAAGGCTGGCCTTGAAGATATTGTTGGCATGTACCATCAGTATAAAGCCAAGGACAAAGAGCTGACGGAACTTGAAGCTCTGCTTAATTCCCATGCCGAAACGGAAATGACGGCTTTAATCAAGGAAGAAATGAAAAAACTCAAAGAACAGCAAGAAGACCTTCTTCGCCGGCTCAAGCTTTCCCTGATGCCCAAAGACCCCGATGCTGATAGAGATGTTATTGTCGAGATAAGAGCTGGTACTGGTGGCGGGGAGGCAGGCCTTTTTGCCGCAGACTTATTTCGCATGTATAGCCGATATGCCCAGGCCAAGGGCTGGCAGGTAGGGGTCATCGATAGCAACCAAAGTGAAGTTGGAGGTTTCAAGGAGCTAATATTTGAAATCAAGGGTAAAGGCGCCTTCAGCCGCTTTAAGCACGAGCGTGGTGTCCATCGAGTGCAAAGAGTGCCAATCACCGAGGCTTCGGGACGAATTCATACCTCGACAGCTACGGTAGCAGTCCTGCCCGAGGCAGAAGAGGTTGAGCTCAACATCAATCATGATGACCTCAAAATGGAATTTTTCCGTAGTGGGGGGGCCGGAGGGCAAAATGTGAATAAAGTAACTACGGCGGTTCGCATCACGCACTTACCCACAGGCATAGTAGCCTCATGCCAGGATGAAAGGTCTCAAGTAAGAAACAGGATGAAGGCCATGGCGGTGCTTCGGGCCAGGCTGCTGGACCTGGAACAACGGAAGCAATCTGAAAGCATGGACAAAGAGCGGCGGATGCAAGTAGGCAGCGGCCAACGGGCGGAAAAGATTCGCACCTACAATTTCCCTCAGAACCGGGTCACCGACCACCGAATCAGCTCCAGTTTTCACAACCTTCAACAGATTTTAGATGGAGAACTGGACGAAATCATTGAAGCCCTATTCAGCAAAGAGCAAGTTGAACAACTGGAAGCAGCTCTTACATGATTTTAAGCGAAGCTTTACAATCAGCTACCCAAACATTACTCAGGACAAGAATTGACGATGCCTCTGTTGAGGCTGAGCTTTTGCTAGGCCATGTCTTGAGAATGTCTAAAACACAGCTTTACACAGAGCCAGAGAAGGCCTTAACTTCAGCAGAAACAAAGCATCTACGGCGTCTTGTCCAACGCCGCCTTGATCACGAGCCTACTGCTTATATTTTAGGGCACTGCGAATTTTACGGAATCGACTTCTGCATTGACCCTCACACTTTTATCCCCAGACCGGAAACAGAACTTCTCTTGGAAAAAGCTGTGGAACTTGCCCAACGCATTTCCCACCCGGGAAAGCAAATTACCATAGCCGACATCGGCACAGGCTGTGGGGCTATTGCCATCAGCCTTGCCTTAGCATTACCCAAAGCTAAAATTTATGCCACGGATATTTCAGCTTCAACTCTACGGGTAGCCGGCATGAATTGCCGGCGCCACGCCGTTAACAGCCAGGTGGAACTTTTGCAAGGTAATTTGCTTGAGCCATTGCCTCAACCCGTAGATATGATAGTAGCCAATTTACCTTATATTAAAGATCGTGAATTTAAAGATTTGAGCCCAGAAATAAAAAAATTTGAGCCCATGATGGCCTTAGCTGGTGGTGAGGATGGCTTGGATAAAATACAACAAATGCTAGAACAGATGCCGGAAAAACTTAATTATGAAGCTTGTTTTCTTTTGGAGATAGGCCAGGGGCAAGGTGAAAGGGTAACTTCATTGACAACGAGCTATTTCCCCCAGGCTGATATCGAGCTAATTTCTGACCTGGGCGGTATTGAAAGAGTGGTAAAGGTCGTATTGCGGAAAGGGATGAGATGACGGAAGAGATAGAACGGTTGGCTCGGCTTATCTTAGAATCTAAGAAGGTCGTCGTGTTTACCGGGGCCGGGATAAGCACGGAGTCGGGTATACCCGATTTCCGCGGTCCGGGAGGAATCTGGACCAGGTATGACCCTGAGGACTTCACCATTCAGAAGTTTCTCAGCAACCCGGCCGCTCGCAAAACTGTTTGGAAGATGTCCGCCGAAGGTGGACTTCTTGCTGAAGCTGAACCAAATCCCGCCCACCATGCCGTCGCTGAGCTCTACCAGTTGGGCAAATTGGATTGCGTCATCACTCAAAATATCGATAATCTGCACCAAAAGGCCGGGATCCCTGAAGACAAGGTATTTGAGCTTCATGGTAATACGCGGTGGGCGGTGTGCTTAAGCTGCCGTAGACGCTTTCCGATGCTCGAAGTATTACAAAAGATGAAGGAGGGGGTGGAGGTTCCCGATTGCCCCGACTGTCAGGGTATCCTGAAGCCAGATGCCGTGTTATTCGGAGAGGCATTACCCCAGGAGACATTACGGGAGGCTGCCCGCCGCTCGCAGAACTGCGACCTTTTTATTGTCATTGGTTCCACTCTCGTCATTTACCCCGCTGCCTATATGCCAACATATGCCAGAGAGGCTGGGGCCAGGTTAGCTATCGTTAATTTAACTCCACCACCCCTCGACCACTACGCCACAGTGCTTATCCAGGGTAGGGCTGGCGAAATAATGTCCAAGGTGATAGAAAAGGTGAGGCTTTCCTAGTTATTGGGTTTTAGCTAAACCAGCGCTGAATGCTCTTTCTTCCTAGTCCGTTATTTTTTGGATACGCTTTATATCCACTGCCTTGCCGGTATTTTTATCCACTTCGACCAGAATTGCATCAAAACTGACATTCCCCTTTCCAACTGATAGCCGACTAGGCATCTGGGTAAGGAAGCGATCGATTACAGAATTTGGGTCATCCCCGATAACCGAATCTATAGGGCCAACCATGCCTATGTCGGTGACGTAAGCAGTGCCTCCGGGCAGTATGTGAACATCAATAGTGCCCACATGGGTATGGGTGCCGAGAACAGCGCTGACTCGCCCATCGAGGTATCTACCCATGGCCACTTTCTCCGAGGTCGCCTCAGCATGAAAGTCAACAATAATAGGGATTGATTTATGTTCGAACTCAGCCAGTAGCTGATCCATGGCTCGAAAGGGACAATCAAAATTGCCTATGAAAACACGCCCAAGTAGATTAACTATCAGGGCCTTTTTTTTAAGCAAATAGCCACGACCGGGATTTGCCGGTGGATAATTCAATGGGCGGAGAATAGGAGGTTCGCTCTCTAGGTAAGGGATAATCTCCTTTTGAGCCCAGATGTGATTGCCTGTGGTTATGACATCAATTCCAGAATCGAAAAGCTCTTCTGCTGTACCTGGGGTCAGCCCTATCCCACCGGCAGCATTCTCACCATTGCCTATTACGAGGTCAATATTATACTCATGGCGCAAGCCTGGTAGGATTCCCTTCACTGCTTTCCTACCAGGCTTGCCGATGATGTCGCCTATTGCCAGTATTCTCAAATCTACTTAGCGTAATCTATCGCCGTAGTCTCCCTTATCACTACTACTTTAATCTGGCCAGGATAGGTCAGGCTCTCCTCTATCTTCTTAGAAATATCCCGAGCCAATCTCACAGCGGTTAAATCGTCAACTTTATCTGGTTTCACCATGACGCGCACTTCACGTCCAGCTTGGATAGCAAAAGACTTTTCCACGCCAGGAAAATCGGCTGCTATGTCCTCTAAGTCCTTAACACGATTCAAATATTGTTCCAAGGACTCACGTCTTGCGCCAGGCCGCGAACCACTTATGGCATCGGCAGCAGCAACAATAAAGCCCATGACAGTACTAGTCTCTGCCTCGCCATGATGTTCAGCAATGGCTTGAACCACCTCTGGATTTTTATCCCACTGCTTAACCAGGTCAGCACCTATCAGAGCATGCGGGCCCTCTGTTTGATGGTCTATTGCCTTTCCAATATCATGAAGCAGACCGGCTTTCTTAGCGATATTGACATTAGCCCCAATTTCGCTAGCCAACATCCCCGCCAGATGAGAAACTTCGAGACTGTGAAGTAAAACATTCTGACCATAACTGGTACGAAATTTAAGCTGGCCAAGTAGCTTGATTAGTTCAGGATGTAAGCCTGGCACTCCAGCTTCGTAAGCAGCCCGTTCACCCTCACTACGGGCAGTAGCTTCAACCTCTGTTTTGGTTTTGTCTACTATTTCCTTAATTCGGGCTGGATGAATGCGCCCATCAAGGATAAGTTTGCTTAAGGCAAGGCGAGCTACTTCACGCCTCACAGGGTCAAAGCTGGATATGGTAACTGTCTCCGGAGTATCATCGATGATAAGATCAACACCAGTAGCTTGCTCTAAGGCTCGGATATTGCGTCCTTCACGCCCAATGAGCCGCCCCTTCATCTCGTCACTGGGGAGGGGGACAGCGGATATTGTGGTTTCCGAGACAACATCAGTAGCACACCTTTGAATAGCTGTGGCCAGAATATCCCGAACCCTTTCATCGGCCTCTTCCTTTATTTGCGCCTCCCACACCCTGACTTGTTGCGAGGCTTCTTCTTCAACCTCCTGTTTTAGCTCTTGAATCAGGAGAGTTTTTGCTTCTTCACTGGATGTGCCGGAGATGGATTCTAACTTTGCCAGCTGTTTTTCTCTTATTGTCTGAAGTTCAGCTGTTGCCCTCTCAATATCCTCTTTCTTGCTATCTAAATCACGCTCACGTCGCTCTACAGCCTCTACCTTCCGCTCCAGCGCCTCTTCTTTCTGGCCGGCACGCTTTTCTATTCGTTGTATTTCGAGGCGACGTTCCTTGCTTTCTGCCTCGGCAGCCTTGCCAACCTTGATAGCTTCTTCTCTAGCTGCATGGAGTAGCTCATTATACTTGGTTGTTGCCTCATCTAATAAGTTCTGTGCCTCTTTTCTTGTTTTTTGAATCTCCCGCCTGGCTACTAGCTGCCTGATAAAGTACCCAATAAGGATGCCCAAGACAAGAGCAAGGCCACCTATCATGAATGTATAGTCCATCTTTCCTCTTTATTTCGTTGATATAATAGAAACAAAACATTTCATGTTAATAATAACCCTTTATTGGGTTGGCGTCAACTAACTATGCTGGCAAGCAATATCTTGGCTAATTTGCCTTGCATCTCTTAGCGCACTGGGAAATACTATATTACCGTTGAACAAAACTCGGGATTGTGCAATTTACTCACTCCAACGCCCCGCAGCAACACTGAAGAAAATCGAAGATGAAACTCAACAATTTCGTGAGCGACATCTCATTCATGCCAGCCGCTGTTTCAGAATATCGCGACCTCACTCCACTGATGGCCAGTCGGGATAGATGACTGTAGACGCGGTGTCGGTGCATCGTATCAGGTATTCAATGGACAAGAGCCGCCGAACAGGCCGGAACTAAAGTAACGGAATAAACGGTACAAATGGGTGATTGACACTTTCCCAAACGTAAGCCATAGTATATATAGCATAGTATGGCATAGCTGAGTAGTTTCAGGAGGATAAAAGAAGGAATATTTTTCGACGTCGAGTAACCGGGGCTGGAGCCTATTTAGCGCAGCTCAGATGAAGACCATTAGAACGAGGACCGGCCCCGTTACTGCGATAAATCGGAGAAGATAAAAGGGTGGACACATGAGATTAGCGGTCAAAGAAACGGAGACAGAAGACTTATTCGAGACTCTGGCCAACAAATCGCCAGTTGGACTTTGCATCATACAGGATGGAAAGTTTTGCTATACCAACCCCACCTTCCAGCATAACACCGGCTACAGGGAAGGTGAATTGCTGGGCAGGGATTCTCTAGAGCTTATCGTTCCCGAAGACAGGAAGATGGTCAGAGAAAATGCCATAAAGATGCTGAAGGGAGAACTCAGCGTGCCAGACCAATTCAGGGTGATTCACAAGGACGGCAGCATTCACTGGGTAGTGAAGTCAGTTTCCTCCGTCCAGTACTGTGGGAGACGGGCATCTATGGGGACCTTCGTAGACGTCACCGCGCACAAGCAGGCAGAGGAGGCGCTTCAAGCCGAGAAGAATAAGCTACAGTCACTAGTAGATGCCTTAGAATATGGTCTCACCATACAGGATAAAGACTATAACATTATTTATCAAAATACGTTGGTGAGGGGAGTTTTCGGTGACCACCTGGGGGAGAAGTGCTACCGAGTCTACGAAGGTAGAGACAAGCTGTGTAATGGGTGCCCGGTAAAAAAGGCGTTTGAGGACGGCAAGTCACACACCTCGGAAAGGAGGGTGGTAGTACCTTCGGGGGAGGTTACCTTCTGGGAGAATACGGCTAATCCCATCAGAGACGCCGGGGGAAGGATTGTTTCCTGTCTTGAGCTTACCAGAGATATCACCGAGCGCAAGCTGATGGAAGAAACACTGCGAGATTCGGAAGAAAAGTTACGGAAAATGTTTGAGTCAGTCACCGATGGGATATCGGTTATTGATTTGAAGGGTAACATCACCGAGGTAAACCAAAGGGCGGTGGAGATGCATAGCTTCGGGTCCAAGGATGAGATTCGAGGGAAAAACGCCTTTGAGCTGGTTGCTCCTCGCGACCACGAGAAAATAGCAGCCCACATGAAAAAAGCTATAAAACGGGAAGCAATTGGACGCGTCGAATACACCCTGCTCAGGGCAGATGGGTCTGAGTTTCCCGGTGAGTTAAGTACTAATGTGCTGAAGGATGCTTCGGACAATGTGGTTGGTCACATCACCATTGTCAGAGACATTACCGAGCGCAAGCGAGCAGAGGAAGAACGAGAAGCTCTGCTCCAAGACATAAAGAAGAGCAACCAAAAGCTGGAGGGGGCTAACAAAGAACTCCAGGATTTTGTCTATGTCGCCTCCCATGACCTGCGGGAACCGCTTAGGAAGATTTCTTCCTTCGGCTCACTCCTTCAGGATTCGCTGAAGGGAAAACTGGATGAGGACGAGCAGGAAAACCTTGAGTTTATGATAGACGGTTCTCGGCGGATGCAGGATATGATAGAGGCTCTGCTTAGCTATTCTCGGCTCACCACTAAGGCCAAGCCTCCCCAACAGGTGTTTTTAAATGAGGTAATAGAGGAATTGAAGAAGTTGGAACTGGCAACTTTGCTGGATGAAACTCGGGGAACTATTCATATTCCAGAGCCACTGCCGCCAGTTCAGGCCGACCCGATTCAGATGACCCAACTCTTCCAGAACCTGATTGGGAACGGGCTAAAGTTCCATAAAGAAGGAATACCCCCGGATATAACTATCCGTGCCCATGGGGTAGAGAACAAGATGGTTCGAATAGAGGTAGAAGATAATGGAATAGGAATTGATGAGAAATACCATGAACAATTATTCGTCATGTTCAAACGCCTTCATTCCCGAGCACAATATGAGGGAACTGGGATTGGGCTGGCCAGTTGCAAGAAAATTGTAGAGCGTCACGGGGGCAACATTGGAGTAAAGTCAACTCCTGGCAAAGGATCAACATTCTGGTTCACGCTGCCAAGAGGAAGTTACCTAAAAGAAAGTTACCTAAAAGAAAGCTAAAGAAAGGAGGTTAATGATGGATGGATTAGCGCCGCTTGTCATATTACTGGTGGAGGATGACCCAGCAGACCAGAAGTTAATTAAGACCTCTCTGCGAAACGAAAAACTTGGTAATGACCTTTACATCGTACAGACTGGTGAAGAAGGGCTGGAATTTTTGCACCACTGCGGGAATTACAACAATGGAACTCCTCAGCCTGACTTGATTCTGCTGGATTTGAATATGCCCGGGATGGGAGGGAAGGAATTTTTGAAGCAGGTCAAGCAAGACGAAGAGTTGAAACAGATTCCCGTAGTTATCCTGACAACTTCGGATGCAGAGCGGGACATTATAGACAGTTATAAACTGCAAGCTAGCGGATATGTGCATAAACCGGTGACCCTGGAGGAATTTAAGGATGGTATGAAGAAACTTGAGGAATACTGGTTTGTGCTCTGCAAGCGGATACCCAAGGAGGACTGATGATGCCGGAAACAGGGCAATCACTGCTTAAAATACTCATCTGCGACGATGACCCGGCAGACCGCAAGCTGGTTCGAACTTACTTACAGCAAGTAACCGGCAGGGAAATGGTGCTGCTGGAGGCCAGCCGGACAGAGGAAATCCAGAACGCTCTGGACAAAGGTAGAATTGACCTGGTCTTGATGGATAACCAAATGCCAGGGAAATCGGGGATGGATTGGCTTCCAGAAATCGCAAAAAGACAGCTTGCTCCCGTAGTCATGTTGACCGGGTCTGGAACTGAGGAAGTCGCAGTGGAGGCCCTTCAGGAGGGAGCGGTTGGTTACCTGTCAAAGAACAACCTGTCTCAGGAGAAGCTGGTGAACACTATTGATGCTGCGCTGGATAAATGGACCCAGCTACAGCAAGCCAGGGCCGACAAGAAAGAACTGGAAAGACTGGCAAATTCTGATTCGCTGACCGGATTGTACAATCGACAAGCAATTTTAGACAAGCTGGGTGAGTTAATCAATCGTGCCAAGCGATACCAAGAGAATTTCAGCCTGAGCATGCTGGACGTCGACCTTTTTAGGAGGGTCAACGACCAATACGGACACCTCACTGGAGATGAGGTCTTAGAGAAGATTGCGACTTTAATTTGTCGGAATATCCGCAATACTGACGTAGCGGGACGGTATGGAGGAGAGGAGTTTATCATTCTTTTGCCCCTAGCCGATTTGTCCTCCGCTCTGGTTGTGGCTGAGCGAATTCGAAGTGTGATCGAGAGCACTGAAATGAAAGACTCTGGCGAGAATGTATTTGCTGTAACTGTGAGCCAGGGGCTATCCAGTTGGGAACCAGATGAAGATGCCCATTCTCTTATTTCTCGCACTGACGAGGCTCTATACAAGGCTAAAGAGAATGGGCGAAACAGGGTGGAAATTTCACCCGGCTCAAGATTAAAAGAAAGAGTTTAAAGGTCAGGAAGGATTTCCGGAAACCAATATAAGGAGAAGTTACAGCTTCTAGGGGGTTCTGCATGCTATATTGCCCCATGCCGATTGCCATTGGTCCCAATGAGGCCAGCAAGCCAATCCTGAGCCAGTATCTTGAATTATATTGATATGGTTTGGTCTGCGGCTATGAAGAAATCCTGGCCTGACCAAATAGAAATATGGCCCTAACTTTCGAAAAGGAATTGCCGTCGTGGTATAACTCAATACACAAAAACGACCTAGCTGAGTCATAAAAGGGCGGTTTGTGTGATGTACCGAATTGCCGTTGCTCATTCTTGTCTTGTAACCCATGTCATCAAAATGGATTGAAGAATGGTAAACTAGCCACAAAAGACGGGAAAAGGTAGTAATGATTATAGGATTACTCGTTTTTATGGTTTTCCTGGCCTTTCTGCTCGCCTTCTGGGAAATCCAAATCGAGGGTAAGGATGGTTGGGCAGCGAAACTACCTGGCTGGCGTATAGAAAAGGGATTGCTCGTCAAGTTGATGGGTGGGCGCCCGATAACAGGCTACCACTTTTTTATGACGCTGTTTCTGATTGCCATCGTTCATCTGCCGTTGTTTTTTGTTCCGTGGAGTTGGCGGTTAGAAAGTCTGCTTCTTGGCTTTTATGTAGGCATGGTTTTTATAGAAGACTTCTTGTGGTTTGTTTTAAATCCACATTATGGGATTAAAAGCTTCCGCAAAGGAAAAATCTGGTGGCATAAACAGTGGTGGGGGCCGGTTCCTGCTTTATACTGGTTTTTGCTCATTATCGTCATCGTGCTAATTTATTTCGGAAGAACCGCTATCTAGACAGGAATCAGGAACTGTCCAGACCAATAGCTAAGGGCGATAATTATAGTATGCTGTGACGGCCAGCCGGTATCACACGAAGTAGCGAAGTGTTACCCAGCCTTTAACAACACTGCTTGCCTTTCCGAAGTTGTGACTATAAGCCGCATGCTCAAAAAAACAAAGCGATAAATCTGACTTAGTGAAGGGCTGTCAGCCTATGTATTGAAGTGGCGACCCCGAGGGGATTTGAACCCCTGATCTCCACCGTGACAGGGTGGCATGTTAAACCGCTACACCACGGGGCCTCGTATAAAAACTATAATGAAAAATTTACTTAATGTCAAACTTGTCCTAACAATGTGGATTTGTGGATTAAGGTATTACTTTATCTTTGAGCCAGGGGGAAAAAGTTGACAGAGCAGGGAGAATTACTGTAGAATATCTATGCTTGGGTACTTTAACAATTGAATAGTGGAAGGAAGGTTTTGAGTAGAGAGCTTGATCCTGGCTCAGAATAAACGTTGGCGGTGCGCCTTATGCATGCAAGTCGAACGGCTGAGCGCGTAACTTGTTATGTGCTCGGTAGTGGCGAATGGCTGAGTAGCGCGTAAGTAACCTGCCTTGGAGTGGGAAATAACTTGCCGAAAGGCGAGCTAATGTCCCATGTGGTAACGAAGCAAATGCTTGGTTATTAAAGCCTTAGGGTGCTCCGAGAGGGGCTTGCGTCTGATTAGCTAGTTGGTTAGGGTAATGGCCTACCAAGGCGATGATCAGTAGCTGGTCTGAGAGGATGGTCAGCCAGATGGGGACTGGGACACGGCCCCAACTCCTACGGGAGGCAGCAGCAAGGAATCTTGGGCAATGAGCGAAAGCTTGACCCAGCGACACCGCGTGAGGGAAGAAGGCCTTCGGGTTGTAAACCTCTTTTCTTGGGGAAGAATTTTGACGGTACCCAAGGAATAAGCCTCGGCTAACTACGTGCCAGCAGCCGCGGTAATACGTAGGAGGCGAACGTTATTCGGATTTACTGGGCGTAAAGGGAGCGTAGGCGGTTCCTTAAGTCGGATGTGAAATCTTCTGACTCAATCAGAAGGAGTCATTTGATACTGAGGGACTTGAGAGCAGCAGAGGGAAATGGAATCTCCGGTGTAGCGGTGAAATGCGTAGATATCGGGGAGAACACCAGTGGCGAAGGCGATTTCCCAGGCTGTTTCTGACGCTGAGGCTCGAAAGCGTGGGGAGCGAAGCGGATTAGATACCCGCGTAGTCCACGCCCTAAACGGTGGACACTAGATATAGGAGGTATCGACCCTTTCTGTGTCGAAGCTAACGCCTTAAGTGTCCCGCCTGGGGAGTACGGCCGCAAGGCTGAAACTCAAAGGAATTGACGGGGGCCCGCACAAGCAGCGGAGCGTGTGGTTTAATTCGATGCTACGCGAAGAACCTTACCAGGGCTTGACATGACAGAAGTAGGAATCCGAAAGGACGACGACCTGTATCCAGTCAGGAGCTGCCACAGGTGCTGCATGGCTGTCGTCAGCTCGTGCCGTGAGGTGTTGGGTTAAGTCCCGCAACGAGCGCAACCCTTGTCCTATGTTAAATTCTCATAGGAGACTGCCTTGTACAGCAAGGAGGAAGGAAAGGATGACGTCAAGTCAGCATGGCCTTTATGTCCTGGGCTACACACACGCTACAATGGGTGATACAGAGGGTTGCCAAGGAGCGATCCGGAGCTAATCCCTAAAAATCATCCCCAGTTCGGATTGCAGGCTGCAATCGCCTGCATGAAGGCGGAGTTGCTAGTAACCGCAGGTCAGCTACACTGCGGTGAATACGTTCTCGGGCCTTGTACACACCGCCCGTCACGCCATGGGAGTTGGCAACACCTAAAGTCGATGGGCTAACCCCGACTTGTCGGGGAGGCAGTCGCCTAAGGTGGGGTTGGTGACTGTGACGAAGTCGTAACAAGGCAGCCGTACGGGAACGTGTGGCTGAATCACCTCCTTTCTAAGGAGTCATAAGTCAAAGCTTAGGGATTCCTAGGTCGGTCGATAGACTTGAAAGTCTGTCGTTGAGTGTTTAAAATTTGCCTTCCTTCCACTATTCAGTTGTTAAAGGTCTGGTCTGCATAGTACGCATAGTAACAGTTAATTTCCCCCAAAAACTGCTTGAAGGGTTTTCTAGCTTATCAACCTGCTATTAAGGAGGGGCGTGAGACCGGGTTGAGTCCCTATCACCCAACTTACTAACTTTTTATCAATGTTGACGAAATTCTTGAAAAATGTAGATTACAGCTTAAAGCTGACTCAGTTTATAGCTGAAAACAACCCCCGGGTAAAATGAACGTTTTATTTGTGCCCCCGAATTTTTGGGGCTTTTGCGTGACACTAGCAAAATATTGTTGTATTATGTTATGGTATTATGAATTAGACTATGTTAAAAGGAGCGTAAGTTGAAAGTACTTTTAGTTTATCCCCGGTATCCGGATACCTTCTGGAGTTTTAGGTATGCTTTAAAATTTATTTTTAAAAAGGCAACTTTTCCCCCTCTGGGCATATTAACTGTAGCTGCCATGCTTCCCGAGGAATGGGAGAAAAAGCTTGTGGATATGAATACCACAACCCTGACAGATAAAGACATTAAGTGGGCTGATTATGTGTTTATCAGCGGTATGGTGGCGCAGCAGAATTCGGCAGGGGAGGTCGTCGAAAGGTGTAAAAAGTTAGGGACTAAGATTGCTGCCGGTGGCCCCTTTTTTAGCCCTGGGTATAAAGAAGCTTGGTTTGACGATATAGACCATCTTGTATTTGGAGAGGCTGAAAATAGACTGCCGCTCTTTTTAGAAGATTTAGAGAAAGGCTGTGCCAAACATATCTACACGGCTGAAGAATGGCCAGATATAAGGGAAACTCCTGTGCCTTTGTGGTCACTTATTAATAGGAAAAAATACCAATCAATGACTATCCAGTATTCTCGAGGCTGCCCTTTCAATTGTGAATTCTGCGATATCATTGTACTGAACGGGCATGTACCACGAACCAAGGACAAAAGTCAGGTAATAGCCGAGCTGGACGCATTATACGATATGGGGTGGCGAGCCAGCGTATTCTTTGTTGATGATAATTTCATTGGCAACAAAAGGAAACTAAAGTCGGAAATTCTGCCGGCAATAATTGAATGGACGGAGAAGAAGAAACGTCCCTTTGCATTTTATACGGAGGCATCTATAAATCTTGCCGATGATGAAGAGCTAATGCGTCTAATGGTCGAGGCGGGATTTGACACGGTATTTGTGGGCATCGAAAGCCCCAATGAAGAAAGTTTAGTCGAATGTAATAAGTTGCCGAATAAAAATCGTGATTTATTGGCTTCGGTTAAGAAGATACAGAACTACGGCTTGCAGGTGCAGGGAGGATTTATTGTTGGGTTTGATAGTGACCCACTTTCCATCTTCAAAAGCCAAATCGAGTTCATTCAAAAGAGTGGAATCGTTACCGCTATGGTTGGTGTACTGATGGCTCCTCCGGAGACGAGATTATACAAACGTTTAGAAAAGGAGAACCGTATACTGGTAGGTGGTACCGGGGATAATACAGATGGTTCAACCAACTTCATCCCCAAAATGGGTTACGAAGTGCTTGCCATGGGCTATAAACATGTTGTAGATACAATCTATGCACCCAAGCAATACTATGAGCGTATTAAAACCTTTCTAAGAGAGTATAAACCTAGCGATAAGGGAAGACTGAGGGTTTCTATTGTCCATCTAATAGCATTGGTAAGGTCCACATGGGCTTTGGGGATCAGGGAAAAAGGAAGAATACATTATTGGAAACTGGTTGCCTGGACCTTGCTGAGAAAACCAAAGACTTTCCCGTTATCCATGACGCTGGCTGTTCAGGGATTCCATTTTCGCAAGGTCGCCGAGAAAGTACGTGTATCCTCTAACCAGTGATACCCACGGGTTGGGGCAAGCAGGCAAACGTAGTTAACCCCAACGCAAACTCCTCATCAGATGTTCTCGCCCTGAAACGCACCTTGATAGCCTTGGGCTACCTCGCGGCTCAAAGAAAAAAAGACCATCTGAACAATTCGAGCATTCCTGTGCAGCCGGAATCCCTGTGGATTGTAGACCACCATGAGGGACTGCGACCTGCCAGAATAACCAGCATCCCAAACTGCATTATGAATGCTGACCCCGCAGCGCAGAAGACTTGACCGGGGCAGTGCCAAAGCCATTATGTTCTTGGGAAGATTAACCACCTCGTTGTATGTAACCAGGTAACAGTCTGGCAACAGGTCTACACGGCCCAGGCCATCGAAAACGAGTGGGGAAGTACTGGAAAGGGCTCTGCTTTCATTGTCAGGACCCAGGCTGCCCGGCGAGGAAAACAAAGCTACTTCTTTGAGGGTCAAGTCTATGCCGTTGGGCTGAACCTGCTGCTGGGCGTCACATAAGTTCTCTGCCAGGGGAGGACTTGCCTCCAGCATCTTCAGGATATCTTCTCTGGAAAGAATGCCAAACACTTATACACCAACAGATTGGGCCGATTTAACCCAGGTTATTGGCACTTAGTATAATCCGTGCTGAACTGCCAGGCAAGGCACTATGATAGTTGCATAAATCTTGTTAATATAAGTGCTGTCGCAATTCCCCAACTCTTATCGGGGTTGATTACGTGTAAGCCGTGAAAGTGGTAGCAATTGTTGGCATGGCCGGTGCGGGCAAGTCAGAAGTAGCCAGGATGTTTGAAGAACATGGCTTTAAGAAAGTACGGTTCGGAGATATTACAGACGAGGAACTCAAGAACAGAGAACTGGAGCCAAATGAGGAGAATGAGCGCTATATCCGACAGCAACTGAGGAAAGAACACGGGATGGCTGCTTACGCCAAATTGAACTTGCCCAAGATTGATAGCTCATTGAAATCATCGAATATTGTGGTAGACGGGCTTTACTCCTGGGAAGAGTATATTTTATTGAAGGAATATTATGGCGAGCAGTTCACCACGGTTGCCGTCTGGGCCTCGGCAGCAACCAGGCATGGAAGGCTTACCGATAGAAAAGAACGGCCCTTAACGCTTGAGGAAGCAGCCAGTCGAGATAAATCCGAGATAGAGAATAGCAACAAGGGTGGGCCAATTGCCATGGCCGATTTTACCATAGTAAATGAGGCTTCCCTGGATGAACTGGAAAAGGAGATGGGACGAGTTTTATCTGGGTTGAAATGAAAAAGGGAACCAGACCGGATATCGATGAATATTTTCTAAAGATAGCTTCCGTAGTGGCGGAACGCTCCACTTGCCGGCGCCACCATGTAGGCGCTGTGGCGGTGAAGGACAAGCATATATTAGCCACCGGATACAATGGGGCTGCCGCCGGACTTAAAGATTGTCTTGAACTCGGTTGCCTCAGGGATGAACTGGGCATAGCATCCGGAACCAGACAAGAAATATGCCGGGGTATTCATGCCGAGCAGAATGTAATCATACAGGCATCACTCCATGGCGTTAGCCTTGAAGGCTCTACCATCTACTGCACCCACACCCCTTGCATACTCTGCGCCAAGATGCTGATCAATGCCAAAATAAAGCGCTTTGTAACCTTTGGCAGCTATAATGATGACTCCTTCGTAGACCTGTTCCGAGAAGCCGGAATGGAGTTCGAGCTACACAAAAAACCGCCCTCCGAGATAACCTACCTGCCCTGAAACGAAGGCCGCACTTGTAATTGCCCACTATTTTATCATTACGAGGTACGACAGTGCCGAAGCAATCTTCAGGTAGTTATGTGAGCCTGTCACGACTTCGGCTCGCAATGACATAGGTGGGATGGCTCTAATAACATGAGGGACTATCGCACCTTCCCCCTGGCGAGCGAGGCGAAGATGCCGCCGAAGCAAAGAATGGCGAAAATGATGAACGCTGTCTTCATGCTTTGCTGGAAAAGAGAGTAGTATTCAGGCGTAATTTGAACTCTCCCGATGTACAGGGTAAACATCAACATGGCGATTCCCATGCTGAGAACCATGCCAACCTGCCGCATTGTTGCCAGCGTTGCCGAAGCTACCCCGTAAGCCGTATTTGGCGCAGAACTCATAACCGCGTTAGTGTTAGGAGACGAGAAAAGAGCAAAGCCGAAACCCATCAGAATCAAATTGCCTATAATGAGCCCCAAGGCGGTTTCTTCGTTTGTAAAAATGAAGATGACGAGTCCTATGGTGGTCAACACCATTCCTGCTGAGGCAATTAGCCTCGGTTCAATCCTGTCCGAGAGCCTGCCGGCCAGCGGTGAAAAAATAGCCTGCATAGCGGGCATGGCGACCAGAATCAAGCCGGCACTTTCAGGGTTGAATCCCTTCACATACTGCAAATAAAGACTTATGAGGAAAGTTACAGCGAATGTGGCACTGTAATTGATCAATGCCGCCACGTTGGAAAGGGTAAAAGCTTTGCTATTTTTGAAGAGGCTTATGTCCAGGACCGGGCTTCTTGTTCTCATCTCCCATCTGGTGAATGCTGAAAGCCCTATGATGCCTCCGACAATCAACCACACTCCTGACATCGCTGGCAGGAGTGTAAAACCGTATACCAGCGCTACAAGCCCAAGGACGTAGATTACAGAGCCGGCAAGATCAAATTTCTCGCCCTTTGCCCCGGTCCACTCACCTTTTAGCTTCCAGAAAACGACACCGAGAATTGCCAATCCCAGGAACGCACTTAGGAAAAAGATGCTTCTCCAACCAAGATGTTGTGTCAGGATTCCACCTAAAACCGGGCCCAGGGAAAGGCCAAGATAGGTTGCCGCGACATTTATCCCCAGGGCCTTCCCCCTCTCGTTGGCAGGAAATACAGTGGTAAGCAATGCTACTGCGGTTCCGGCCAGCATAGCACCGCCGACTCCCTGGAAAACCCGGCAAGAAATAAGCATGGTGGCGGAGTTTGCCATTCCCGAAAGGAGGGATGAGATTGCGAGGACAACTATGCCACAGGTAAAAATCTTCTTTCTGCCATATATGTCTGCTATTCTGCCGAAGGGAACGAGCAAGGTTGCCGAGGACAGGAGGTAGGCGGTAGCAATCCAGCCTAACATGACCGCGTCCAATGATAGTTCTTTTCCGATTGTAGGGAGGGCGATATTCACAGCGGAGAGTATAAAGGGATAAAGAAACGAGGCTATTGTGGCGACAAGAAGTACCGCTCGTTTACCTGTACCATTGCCCATAGGGTCATCCATAATCAGCCAGTTTAACCTATTTAGTGAGAATTCTTCTAGTTCCGGTTGGCACTCTCTAAACAATTGTTTTGCTTTACAGCCCTATTGCATTACATGGTGATGAAGACGGAAAATGCTAGATAACGGTTGCCTTAGCCGAAATATCGCTGTAAACTTCTGGTTCCCTGTAGTTTGATATCAGGGAATGCAGGAGAGCGAAAAAATGTTTTCAACCAAGGCCGGGGCTACCAAGCTACTGATTGGCGTAGTCGTCGGGTTGATAATATTTAAGGTGGTCGTTAGCTGGCTGACCGGCAGTATCAGCATACTGGCTCAGGCAACCGACAGTTTGTTCGATTTGTTCGCCGGAGTAATCACCTTCTTTGCTATTCGCATCGCGGCTAAGCCAGCTGATGCCGACCATCCGTATGGTCATGGCAAGGTAGAGGACATTGCTGGCGTTGCGCAGGGAATTCTCATCTTTATCGCTGGTGGGCTGCTAATCTATTCGGCAATAGTACGGATAATAGAAGGCTCTAGCGTTGAACTAGCCGAGGCTGGCATAGCTGTGATGGCGGTTTCCATAGTTGTCAGTATCTTCCTATCCCGGCATCTACTAAGTGTATCCCGGGCCACTGGCTCTGTAGCCTTGGAGGCTAATGCCCGCCATATTGCCACTGATGTCTATTCCGCCTCAGCAGTGTTGGTGGGACTGGCAATAGTGCGATTCACCGGGCTCAATATTATCGACTCTATAATTGCTATTGGAGTTGCTATTTACATATTGAAAGTAGCTATTGATACTATCCGTAAGCCGATATCAGGACTGCTTGATGAAACGCTACCTCCTTCACAACGGGCAGTTATCGAGGACATTTTAAAGAAATATAGCCGGGAGGTGGCCGGATTCCACACACTGCGGACACGTCGGGCTGGAAGCCAGATCTATATAGACCTCCATCTGGTAATGGCCAGTGACATTAGTTTGGAGCGGGCTCATCAAATATGCGACCGGATTGAGGGCGAAATACAAAGCGTGCTCCGCGAGGCTAGCGTAACAATTCATCCTGAGCCATGCGACAATAAATGTGAGCAGTGCTCTGCGATCTGCTCAAAACGCCGGACCAAACAAATTGAATGACGTTTTGGCCATTTCAAATCCAAGCGGAACCAGGAGTCAGGGCCCTGAACCTGATACTTGTCCTTCCGGTACAACGAATATTTGTGTCAGGTGCCTTCTGCAGGAGGTGTCGGAGCGGTTGGCGTCGTTCTCTTCTTTAAGCGGTAGACTACTAGAGCCAGCGCTACGGCGGCAACTGCCACTATTATCCAGGGCCACCACGGCATCCGGACAGTTGTAGCTTCCCACATGTTTGTCTCTGTTGCCTTAGCGGTGGCTGTAGTGCCGGCATAGCCTGTAGATGCCTCCACCACCACCCCAGTCAGTTTATCCCAGTAGTAAGTAAGCTGGGCTCCAGACTGCGAAATACTTGCATAGACTACTGTTCTGCTTGCTCCCGCATAAGTTCTTGTAGTTTCGCCTTCTATTGCTACATCGCCGTACCCGGTTATGTAAACGGAGTCTCCTTTTGTCAGGTTGGCGGAAATGACAGCTCCTGAAAGTCCAAAAGCTCCACCGCCGCCTGTCGCAAGGTTCACAGGCACGGTGTCGCTTTGTTCGGTTCCGTCAGATATGTGCAGCGTAGCCTGCACATTAACGATTGTGCCTTCAACGCTTAGAAACTCGAACTTCACCCACTCTGGATACGGCTGCCCAGCAGGCCAACCATTAATCTTGTACTCAACCTTTATCCAGTCGCCAGTCTTGATGCCTACTTGACCCTCTTGTGACGGTGGCATTGCAAGTACCAGATTCCAGCCGCCGACATCGCACTGCCCGTAGTCGTTGGCTCCCACGGCGACCACAGTGCTGGCGGACTCGAGCCCCACCGTGTGCCATGTGCTTGCGGCGACCTGGACAATGTCCGTCCAGCTGCCGACATTGCACTGCCCGTAGTCGTTGGCTCCCACGGCGACCACGGTGCCGTCGGACTTAAGCCCCACCGTGTGCCAGCCGCCTGCGGCGACCTGGACAATGTCCGTCCAGCCGCTGGCATTGTATGCCGTGGCAACCACGGTGCCGTCGGACTTAAGTCCCACCGTGTGACTCAAGCCTGCGGCGACCCGGGTGATGTCCGTCCAGCCGTCGACATCGCACTGCCCCTCGTAGTTACTTCCCACAGCGACCACGGTGCCGTCGGACTTAAGCCCCACCGTGTGCCAGCCGCCTGCGGCGACCCGGGTGATGTCCGTCCAGCCGCCGAGATCGCACTGCCCCTCGTCGTTCTGTCCCACAGCGACCACGGTGCCGTCGGACTTAAGCCCCACCGTGTGACTCAAGCCTGCAGTGACCCGGGTGATGTCCGTCCAGCCGTCGACATCGCACTGCCCCGCGTAGTTACTTCCCACAGCGACCACGGTGCCGTCGGACTTAAGCCCCACCGTGTGACTCAAGCCTGCAGCGACCTGGGTGATGTCCGTCCAGCCGTCGACATCGCACTGCCCATCGTCGTTCTGTCCCACAGCGACCACGGTGCCGTCGGACTTAAGCCCCACCGTGTAACCGTCGCCTGCGGCGACCATGGGGATTACCTCGCCTTCGGGTGTATTCAGAGCCATCGCCGGAGCAGCGCTTGAGCTATCTGCCGCCAGATGACTGATAGAGCGGCCATCTGGCCGAGACGCGGTTGCTGACGCTCCCGCTACCCAAGCAGGAAGAATAAGACTGAAGACGAAAACGACAGAGAGCAAAGCTGGTAAGAGCATTTTTCTATTTTTCATGGCTACCTACTATTATCCGTCATCCGAAAACTGAAACACCTTTCGTGCGTATAAAAGTCTCACCTTTTGTAGGACTTTAGTTTCCCCGAAATCCTTGGTTTATGATATTATGTCGCACATCAGTATATCACCCCCCACTATTGAGCGTTTTTTTCGAGAGTTTTCTTGATTTTTCACAATTTCGTCGGCATGCGCAAAAAGTCAAAAAACTATGGGTATTTAATCATAACTCCCCTTGCCCCTCTTAATCTTAAGAGGGGAATTTCGGAAAAACTTACCTGTTACATAAGGTGAGTGATCCTTCACTTATTTCAAATCCAGGCGGAACCAGGAGTCAGGGCCCTGAGCATCCCAGTTGCTGGAGCAACCAGCCGCCGCCATAAACTATGGCGAAGCCAATTGTCAGGCAAATCAAGACTATGATTGGGCCTCTGAGAAGGAATTTCTTTATCATAAAAACCCCCGGGCTTTAGCCTGTCTGCTTGGGGGCTTTCGTGGTCTTGGCTTTCTTGGATACAGCGTCCTTATATACTCTTGCCAGGCTCTTGCCATGCTGGGGCACCCTGGCCTTTTCCTTTGCTCGCCGCCTTTCTCTTCGTGCTTGTTTGGTTTCCCTGGCGAGCTGGTTCTGGTCTGGAAGCTGCTCGTTTACCACTTAATTTCGTATGAGCCGAGGATAAAATCGAGGTCATTTTGAAAAGCGGAGAGCTTTTCCTGGGGGAAGAGGGTTTCATCTATGGCAAGGAGCATTTTTGTTTCGCCCTGTGGTGAGCCTAGAATTTGTGCCCTGCCGCATTCCTTCTGGTTTGTCTCTTGCTCGGCCTGTGTTTTTAATGCCAGCGTAGTACGCGATTGAGTGTCGCCGCTGGGAAGGCCATATATTTGCGACTCAGTCTCAACAGCTATAATCCCTTGTTTCTGCAGCAAGCCTTGTACCTCATCGCAGAGCATCCCAGGATTTAAGCCCCTGTAAGTCTTTTTAATCTGAATTGTCATTTTATTCTCCTGCCGATTATTCTCCTGCCGAATATTATACCACTTTCCTGTCTCGGTTTCGCTGCTAATATGATATAATTTAGAATCTGAAATGAAAAAGGAATTAATGCAAATCTTGGCCTGTCCCGTATGTAAAGGGGGTTTGGAGCTTAAAGTGGATGAAGAGGAAGGGGAAGAAATAGTCAGGGGTGCCCTTTATTGCTCTAATTGCAACCATTCCTACCCCATTGTAGACACGATCCCCAATTTGTTACCGCCGGAGCAGCAAGCTTAGCTCAAGGGCTGTACGACACGCCGGTTGTGGGCGATTCCCAAACTTCTACGTTCACCAACTTTACCGGAGAGCCGGAAAGACGGGGCTGGAGAGCGTCATATATAGTGGCAGCAATATTCTCGCTGGAGGGGCCAATCTTATCAAAGGGGGGTACGTCATTCAGGCAGGTATGGTCGAATCGAGCTATGATTTCCCTCAGGTGCTGCTTTAGCTGGGCGAAATCGTAGGCCAGGCCAGTCTCATCGAGCCTGGCTGCTTCTAAACGGGCTACTACCTTGAAGCGATGGCCATGTAGATTTTCACATTTACCATGATAGTTCGGGAGATAATGGGCAGCATCAAAGTGCTCTTCCACAAATAGCTGATACATCGAATCCTCCTTTATACTTTCGCACTCCCTTTTGTCCTTTAACATCTTTAGCTAATTGTGCGATGCTCTTGCCCAGCTTGGGATGAACCAAGTCCGGGGCGATTTCCGCTAACGGTATAAGTACGAAAGCCCGGTCGTGCAGGCGGGGGTGTGGGATAGTTAGGTTCAGGGTTTCCATAATCTTGGTGTCATAGAAAAGGATATCTATATCTATAATGCGGGGTGCATTGGGAAAACTGGGAACTCTGCCCATGCTGGTTTCGATTTCTTTAGCGAAATGGAAAAGCTCCTCAGGAGGCAAATCGGTGATAATTCGGCAGACCAGGTTGAGGAACAATGGCTGCTTCTTGTCCCGATACAAAATCGGGACCGGCTCCGTTTCATAAATGGATGACACCTCTTCAAGATTTACTTTTGGAGAAAGCAGTGTTAAAGCCTGGCAGAGGTTTTCTTCCCGTTCTCCCAAGTTTGAGCCCAGACCAAGATAGACAATGGCCAATTCGCTTACACGCCTCTCACAATGGCATCGCTCATCTTGCACACGCGTGCCATCTCCTTGACATCGTGTACCCGAACGATATCAGCGCCCTTGGCGATGCCGATGGCTATGGTGGCCGCCGTTCCTTCCAGCCGCTGGTCGCCGGGTGGAATGAATGTCACCTTATTCGACCTTTGTTCAGGACTTAAATCGAGCACCCAGCCTATAAAGGACTTGCGTGAGCTACCCAAAAGGATAGGCCTGCCCAGCGCTTTAAGTTCCTCCAGGCGTTGCAAAATCTCCAGATTTTGCTCCTGTGTCTTACCAAAACCTATGCCGGGGTCGACGATGATATTCTCCCGGGGTACTCCTGCACCTAACGCTTGCTTGACGGCTCTTTTCAAATCGGAAATAACCGCAGACATGATGTCGTGGCAAGAAGAACCACGCTGATTGCTCATCAAAGCAATTGGCACACCTTTTTGGGCTGCTAACTCGGCCAGCCCGGGCTCCTTCTTCAGTCCCCAGATGTCGTTTATCATGTCGGCTCCGGCATTCAAAGCCTGGCGGGCTACCTCCAGTTTATAGGTATCTACACTCAGGGGTACTGATGCTTCGTGGGCCAGCTTTTCTACAACAGGAATCACTCGCCGTAATTCTTCGTCTGGTGAAAGCGGAGTTGAGGCGGGACGAGTGGATTCACCGCCGATGTCGATTATATCTGCTCCCTCGGAGACTAATCGTTTTGCCCTGGCTACGGCTTCTTCAACATCTGCCAGTCCATCGCCGGAAAAAGAATCCGGGGAAACATTTATCACGCCCATGACATAAGTTTGTTTGCCCCAGTGAAAGATGCTCCTGCCGCATGAGGTGGAACCCAGCTCGCTTGGTTTGTAATCAAGCATGTTATTGATTATAGCAGAGGAGGCGATTAAAATAGTAAGGCAACAAGCAGTAAAAACATAATAGCAATAATCGCGTAATCTTAAATGGGTAAGACATTAGCCGAGAAGATCCTGAGCCTTAAATCGCATGGCGAGGCTAAAGCCGGGGATGTCGTGATTGCCGATGTGGATTTGGCTTTCGTCCAGGATACCACTGGGCCCCTGACCATAAGACAGTTTAAGGAAAGCGGTTTTAAAGTTCTGGCTAAACCGCAGCAAACAGTAATATTTCTGGACCACGCTGCTCCCAGTCCTGCTCAGCAGCTTTCTAATGACCATATTCTTCTGCGCCGCTTCGCTGAGGAAACAAGCTGTCGCATCTACGAGGTGGGCGATGGTATCTGTCATCAGTTGGTCGCGGAAAATTTCGCCAATCCAGGGGATATCATCGTGGGTGCGGATTCTCATACTGTTACTGCTGGAGCTTTAGGAGCTTTTGCCACTGGAATGGGTTCCAGCGATGTTGCCGTAGCCTTAGCTCTGGGTAAAACCTGGTTTCGGGTGCCGGAAAGTTTTCTCATTGAGCTCAATGGCGACTTCCCTCGGGGAGTTTATGCCAAGGACTTAATTCTGTATCTCATTGGCCAGATTGGCGCTGATGGTGCTAATTACAAGGCTTTGGAATTTGGTGGCGAGGCCCTGGCTAAAATGGCTATGTCGCAGCGTCTCACTATCGCCAATATGGCTGTGGAAGCCGGGGCCAAGGTCGGCCTGTTTCCCTCCGATAAAATCACCCGGGAATTCCTCATGGAGCATGGACGGGGCGACAATTACAAGCCGCTATATCCCGATGCTGAGGCGAATTATGAACGGGTCATACCCGTGAATCTCGACCAGCTTGAGCCAATGCTCTCTCTTCCCCACGCTGTGGACAACGTCCGTTCAGTGACTCGAGTAAAAGGGGTCAAAATCCAGCAAGCATTTATTGGCACTTGTACTAACGGACGTCTGGAAGATTTAGCCGTGGCTGCGGAGATTCTTAAGGGCAAGAAGAGGCATCCCGGTACTAGATTGCTTATAGCGCCAGCTTCGAGGCAGGTGCTGATTCAAGCTATAGAAAAAGGCTATATCCGGAGCTTAATTGAAGCTGGAGCGGCTATTCTACCGCCTGGTTGTGCCGCTTGCCTCGGTCTTCACCAGGGAGTGTTGGGAGATGGCGAGGTTTGTATTTCCACCGCCAATCGTAATTTTAAGGGGAGGATGGGCAACCCCAAGGCTATGGTATACCTGGCTAGCCCGGCAACTGCCGCCGCCTCAGCCATAAAGGGTGAGATTACCGACCCCAGGGACATTATATAAAAAAGAAAAATGCAAAAGGCAAAAATGCAGAGCAAAAATTAAAAATGAAACATTTTTTCACTTTGATTTTTATGACTTGTATTTTAATTTTCTTCCTTTCTCTTTAATTTCCATGAAGGGTGACGATGCCTGACTTAATGCTAAAGGGTAAAGCCATTAAATTATGGGATAATATCTCCACTGATGATATTATTCCCGGCAGGTTTGCCCATCTGAGGAGCAACTTGCCTGAACTCGCCAAGCATGTCATGGAGGATGCTACGCCTGGATTTGCCTCAAAGGTAAAGTCGGGTGATTTTCTCGTCGCGGGTAAAAACTTCGGTCTGGGTTCCAGTCGGGAACATGCTCCGGTAGTAATCAAAATGTCGGGGGTAGGCGCTATTTTAGCCAAATCGGCAGCACGCATCTTTTTCCGGAACGCCATAAACCAGGGTTTGCCTGTCCTGCTTTGCGACACCGATAAAATCGGCGACGGCGATGAACTGGAGATAAATTTGACGGGTGGTACGATTGCTAATTTGACCTCTGGTATTACGTTAAGCTGTAGCAAGATGCCGCCGATAATGTCCGCCATCCTTAAAGAGGGTGGGCTTATCCCTTATATAAAAAAGCATAGGGACTTCAAGCTATGAAAGCATTACAAGCATGAGGGTTTTGAATTTAGGGCATTTGGATTTGCTTAGAGTTTAGAAATTAGCATTTAGGGTTTATTGCGATGCAGCACAGAGTAACTTTCATCCCTGGCGATGGCATAGGGCCTGAAGTGGCTGAGGCGACACGGCGGGTGCTGGAAGCTACGGGGGTCGAGTTCCAGTGGGACACTGTTATCATAGGTAGTCAGGCTCAAGATAAGTTTGGCACACCTCTCCCTGACCAGGCCCTCCAGTCCATAAAGAAGAACAAGGTCGCCATTAAGGGACCGGTGACCACACCCATAGGCACTGGCTTCAGGAGCGTCAATGTCGCTTTGAGGCAGATGTTAGACCTTTATGCCTGTCTTCGTCCTTATAAGGTGTACCCCGGTATAAAAACGCCGTTCAAAGGCGTGGATATAGTGGTGGTCAGGGAGAATACCGAAGACCTCTATGCCGGCATCGAGTTTGCCAAAGGTGATTCAGTGACAAAGCAGTTGCTGGCTCTGGCGCACGATACTACTGGAAGGGAAATAAGGCAAGATTCCGCTGTGAGCCTGAAGGTTATATCTCAAACAGCGAGTCAGCGAATTGTCAAATTTGCCTTTGAATATGCCAGACAGAACGGCAGAAAAAAGGTTACTGCGATTCACAAGGCCAACATACTCAAATTCTCCGACGGACTTTTCCTGGATACTGCCCGTGAAGTTGCCAAAGAATATAACGACATAGAATTTGGTGATATGCTGGTGGACGCAACCTGCATGGAGCTGGTCAGAAAGCCCCGGATGTTTGACGTCCTCGTGCTGCCCAATTTGTACGGCGACATAATTTCGGACCTCTGTGCCGGGCTGGTCGGCAGCATGGGCGTAGCGCCTGGAGCCAACATCGGGGATGAGGTAGCTATCTTTGAACCTACCCATGGCAGTGCCCCCAAATACGCAGGGCAAAACAAGGCCAATCCCATGGCTACGATGCTCTCCGGTGTGATGATGCTGCGTTATCTCGGAGAAAAGGATAGCGCCGATAAGATGGAAAGCGCTATAGCTGAAGTTATAGCCGAGGGCAAGAATGTCACCTATGATTTGAAGCTCGACCCCGCCACTGCCGTAGGCACCAGCCAGGTAGCCGACGCTGTGATAGAAAAGCTGAAGCCCTGAATTTCAGGGACACCATACTAATTAGTCCTACTACAAATAGGTACCATGTCCCCAGTAAGAGGGAGTGGTCGGGAATTCATCCGAGACCTTTGACTTATCAGGTATTACAAGCTACCATGTCAGCATGAACGCAAGCAGGGCGCCTGAGCTAGCCCTTTTCCCTTTAGCCGCTGAGGTGAATAATCAAGGGCATCTCGTTATTGGCGGCTGCGATGTTGTTGACCTGGTCAAGGAATTCGGCACGCCGCTCTATCTTTTCGATGAGTCCACCCTCCGCCATAAGTGCCGTGAATTTAAAGACGAGTTCTGTAAATATTATCCTGACACCCTCGTCATTTATGCCTCCAAAGCCTTCCTGAACAGGGCTTTGGCTCTCATATTTAAGGAAGAGGGCCTGGGACTCGACGTCGTCTCTGGAGGAGAACTTAGCATCGCCCATTCCGTGGATTTTCCTCTGGACAAGGTCTATTTCCACGGCAACAACAAGACGCCGGAAGAATTAAATCTGGCCCTGGACTTGGGAGTTGGCAGAATTGTGGTGGACAACTTTTATGAACTTGAGCTGCTTAATAAACTAGTCGGGGAGAGGGGGATTAGTCAGAATATCTTGCTTCGCCTCACTCCCGGGGTCGACCCCCATACTCACCAATACACTACTACCGGGACGATAGAGAGCAAATTTGGCTTTCCTTTGGCTACCGGGCAGGCTGAAGAAGCGGTAAACCAAGCTTTGTCAGCCTCCAACCTTAACCTGTTGGGCTTTCATTTCCATCTTGGCTCCCCGGTGTCTGAAGTTCAGCCGTATGAGCTTGCCATAGAGATTATTCTTCGCTTTGTCCAGGAAATGGGCAAGAAATTTGACCTTAGCCTCAGCGAATTCGACATCGGTGGCGGTTTTGCCGTTCCATACACTCTGGATTCTAAAGTACCCACAATAGCTGACTATGCCAAGGCTTTGACTGGCAAGCTGAATAGTCTTATTTCGGGACTGGGATTGGGTCGCCCCCGGCTCATTATCGAGCCAGGAAGGGCAATTGCCGGCCAGGCCGGAGTGGCATTATACAAGGTCGGGGCGATAAAGGAGATACCTGGCATAAAGAAATATGTCTGTGTCGATGGCGGCGTAAGCGACAATATCCGCCCGGCTCTTTATGGAGCTAAATATGAGGCTCTGGTGGCTAACAAAGCTTTTGGGGCGGAAAAAGAGGTGGTTACCATTGCCGGTAAGCTCTGCGAGTCTGGTGATATTTTAGTAAAGGATATCAATTTGGCTTCAGTGCATACCGGTGACATCATAGCTATTCCAGTTTGCGGTGCTTATTCCATACCTATGTCGAGCAATTATAATGCCATGCCCAGGCCAGCTATAGTTATGGTAAAGGAAGGTCGAGGGCGTCTTATTCGGCGCCGGGAAACTTATCAGGATTTGATGAGTCTGGACCTGATTTAACATGTGGCAAGTTATAGGACAGGATAAAATTTTATCTTTGCTGGATTACAGCCTTAAAACCAATGCTATAGCCCACGCCTATCTTCTAGTAGGGCCAAGGCATGTGGGCAAAGGGACTTTAGCCATCAATTTGGCTCAAGCCCTGAATTGCGATGGCCCCGAACTGCCCTGCGGTCAATGCCGTTCCTGCCAGCGAATCCTGGAGGGCAAGCACGCTGATGTCACCCCTATTGGCCTGGATTCCAGAACGGAGATCGGCATCGATGATATTCGAGGGCTGCAACGCTTAGCCAACCTGCCGCCGTATGAAGGTAAGTGCAAAGTGTTTATCATTGATGACGCTGAATATCTATCTACTGAGGCGGCTAATTCCCTGCTCAAGATATTAGAAGAGCCACCGCAAAGGGTAGTTTGGCTTTTATTGGCTGCTGAGGAGGAGCACCTCCTGCCGACAATTATTTCACGTTGTCAGCGGCTGGAATTGAAGCCTGTGCCATCGGAGCGAGTACAGGAGATACTTGTCAACTCATATAACGTTGATGCTAATAAAGCGAAGCTTTTGACTCAATTGTGCCAGGGTCGCCTGGGCTGGGCATTGTCCGCTTTGGCGAATGACGATATATTAGAGCAGCGCTCCCAAAGGATAGCCAAGGTGGTCTCCTTATTAACTCCGACAAGTCGGAGCTTAGAGCAAGGGTTTGCCTATGCCCAGGAGCTAGCAAGCCAATTTAGCCAAAACCGTAGAGCCGGGGCAGAAATAATAGAGATTTGGCTCGACTGGTGGCGTGATTTGATGCTCATTGAGGGTGGTTGCAAGGAAGGCATCGTCAATGTGGATTATGAGATGGCTCTGGAAGAACAAGCCAGGGGATTAAGTCTGAGCGAGATTGAAGGGTTTCTTGCTAATCTTTGCTTGCTGCAGGAGGAAATCTCTAAGAATGTTAATCCCCGTTTAGCATTGGAGTGGTTGATGCTTAATTTACCCAGGAAAAAACTGAGTACAAAATCCTGAATGAGATTGTCATTACGGAGTTAGGATATAATATATTTCGATGGCTAACATAATTGGAGTTAGATTCCGCTCTAGAGGGAAATTAGTCTACTGTGATGCTGATGAGCTATCCCTGCAGCTAAACGACTATGTAGTAGTGGATACTGGTCGTGGCCTGGACGTGGCTAAAGTCGTTACTCTTGAAGCCCCGTCTCAACCAGGCGAGCAATTAATGATGGTAGTACGCCAGGCTGAGGAGGAAGATTTAGAGGAAGCTCGGCGGAACTTGGAAAAAGAAGCCTTAAGCAAGTGCAGTGAAATAGCGACCCAACTTGGGTTAAAGATGAAGCCGCAAGCGGCTCGCTGTGATTATAGGGGCGAGCACCTCACCATATTCTTCAGCGCTCAGAAGAGGGTGGACTTCCGGGACCTGGTTCGGCAATTAAGCCATGCTCTGGAAACACGGGTGGAGTTAAGGCAAGTGAGGGCGAGGGATGAGGCTAAGCTGTTGGGTAGCATAGGCAAGTGCGGTTATCCTTTATGTTGCCAGAATTTCCTCACCAGCTTTGCCTCAGTATCTATTAAAATGGCCAAGGAACAGAACCTGGCCCTGAATCCTATGAAGATATCGGGCATCTGTGGAAGGCTCCTTTGCTGCCTGGCATATGAAAACAAGGAATATGTAGACCTGAAAAAGAAGATGCCTCAGCCGAAACAAGAAATAGTAACGCCCTGGGGTAAAGCCAGGGTAGTCAGCACTAACATCTTAAAGGAAACGGTAACAGTTCAATTATTGGACAATGAGGTGATTAAAGAGATAGCTCTGGACGAATTAATTCAACCGGAAGAAAAGTCGGAGTCTTCTCAGGAAGCTGGTCTAACTTAGGGCAAATTCACGGGGGTAACAGGTAAATTTTTTCAATTTTCCCCTCTAAAGATAACCCCCTCTTGTCCCCCTTATTTTAAGGGGGATGTTGGGGTAGGGAGTCCTTATCTCGAAGGGGGATGTTGAAGGAAAGAGCCCTAAATTTAAGACGGAACTTGTAGAGAAACTAAACTATTACTTCGTTGGGGTTAAGTTAATTCAAAGAGGGTAGATATTTTTGCCATTCACCATGGTTGTTGAGAAGGTGATAGGGAACATAGAAGCCATCGTTGCGAGGAGAACGCGGCTGACACAGCAATTTCATCCTTGCTTCCTCCGGCGTACGTCCGCCTTTGCGCCTGTTGCAAGGGATGCAGGCACTAACCACATTGTCCCATACGTGCTGCCCACCCCGCCGCCGCGGGATAACATGGTCTAAAGTAAGCTCCTTGGTTTGTCGGCCACAATACTGGCAGGTATATTCGTCACGATTAAATACCTCGAGCCTGCTCAATTTTTTCTGATGGCGAGGACGCTTAACCATATAGACGAGTCGGATTACCGAAGGTATCTGAAATATCTGGGTAACAGAGTGAATCTCACCCCTGCTATTTTCCACTACTTCAGCTTTGCCACGAAACACTAGCACTATAGCCCGGCGCGTGCGACATAGGTTAAGGGGCTCATAACTCTGGTTAAGCACTAAAACAGGAGAATCTATCGTAGTTATGACCCGCTTATCGGGTTCGCCCTGCAAGTTCGGTTCGCTATTTTTCACGGGTAATTAGTTGGCTATTTTAGCAAGCCCTTCTGGCCAGTGCAACAGTTCGAATTAACCACGTCGGCACTTTCTAATATGAAGAGCTTGGGACTCGAGGTATAATCAAAAAGTGTGCAAATAATTGGCGTCAGCGGTTACCCTTTCTGCCATCACTCCCAGACTTCGTCTTCGGCGAGGTCTTCCTCCAGCCCTAATTCGTCAGCCTCGTCCTCCATATAATTCAAGGGGCCCTCATGGCTAAAGGATTCTCTTTGGCCTAGGAATGGGCGAGAAAAAAGCCTCATTATCTCGGCGCCGCATTCGGGGCATCTTTTGAGCGGTTCATCATTTATTCCCTGCCTCACCTCAAACCTTCCCTTACACAGCCTGCAATGAGCACCATCTACTGCTTTATATTCATAAATTGGCATTTTACCCTCCTCCTTCGATAGAACAGTTACTCTTTCATAACTCCCCTCTCCCCTCTTATCTTAAGAGGGGGATTTTCGAACTCCCATTATTTGCCGCAGCAATGCTTGTATTTCTTGCCTGAACCGCATGGGCAGGGGTCATTACGCCCAACTTTCTTGCCCACCGGAACCGCCTCCTTCTTCTTTTGTGGAGTTCCTTTGGCGATACCGACGTGGTAAACGCTATGGACAACGTCATGCTGAATGCCGGCTAAGAGGGCTTCAAAAGAGGCATGACCTTCCCTCTTATACACCATCAGCGGCTGTTCCTGGCCGACAGCCCGCAGACCTATTCCCTGACGCAGATGCTCCATGTCAGTAAGGTGGTCCATCCATAACCGGTCGATAACTCGCAGCATTACCAGTCGCTCCGCTATGCGCATGTTATCAGGACTTAGCTCCTGCTCCCGCTGGTTGTAAAGCTCGATGGCATAATCAGTCAACTTTTCTGCGATTTGCTTGTCGCTGAGTTCGGAAAGTCCATCGCTTCTGAACTGTGGAGGCAGGGGGAAGATGGTGGATACATCCTCAAGTAAGCCGGATAAATTAGATTGCTCCTCTTCCTGTTCATAGCTAACGCTGCTGAGACGCTTGGCTACCAGGCTCTGGATTTCATCATGGACCATGGATATTATATTTGCTTTAAGGTCGGCGCCACTAAGGATTTTTCTCCTTTCGGCATAAATCACCTCGCGGTGCTTGTTGATGACGTCGTCATATTCCACAAGGTGTTTACGAACATTGAAATGATAGCCTTCGGTCTGGACCTGGGAATTGGTCAGAGCCTTGGTAGCGAAAGGATGCTCAATGGGGCTATTTTCATCCATACCTGCCCACTGCATAATTCCCTTAACACGTTCACCGCCAAAGCGGCGAAGAATTTCATCTTCTAAGGAAGCATAAAAACGGGAACTGCCCGGGTCTCCCTGCCTTCCTGCTCTCCCCCGGAGCTGGTTATCAATGCGCCTGGCTTCGTGGTGTTCAGTGCCTACAATGTGAAGTCCGCTAAGCTCGACCACCTTATTATGTTCTTCCTGCCATTCTGCTTCATCACGCTCCTCAGGATTGCCCCCAAGTATAATATCCACACCCCGCCCGGCCATGTTTGTGGCCACAGTGACCGCCTCGAGACGCCCGGCTTGAGCAATTATAGTTGCCTCCTTTTCATGATGCTTGGCGTTTAACACTTGATGAGGGACGCCATTTTTCCTCAGGAGGTCAGATAGATACTCTGATTTCTCAATAGAGGTGGTACCGATAAGAACAGGCCTTCCCTGGTCGTGTAATTGCTTGATTTCCCTGGCTACGGCGGCAAATTTGGCTTTCTCGTCTTTGTAAATCTGGTCAGGATGCTCGATGCGAATCAAGGGCTTGTTTGTGGGCATGATTACCACTTCCAGCTTATAAATCTTGTGGAACTCCTCGGCTTCAGTGATAGCGGTACCGGTCATGCCCGCCAGTTTTTGATACATACGGAAATAATTCTGGAAGGTGACGGTAGCTAAAGTAACTGATTCTCGCTGAATCTTTACCCTCTCTTTGGCCTCAATGGCCTGATGCAATCCTTCCGAATACCTCCTGCCGAACATCAATCTGCCGGTGAATTCATCCACGATGATGACCTGTCCATCCTTAACCACATAGTCCTTGTCCCTCTTGAACAAGACACGAGCCTTAAGGGCGCTCTCCAGATATTGAGTGAGAATGTAATTGGAGGGGTCGTAAAGGTCGGAGGCTTTTAGCAACCCTTCCCGCTTCAGCATCTTTTCCATCTTGGTCATGCCAATCTCGGTAAGGTTGGTGGTGCGTGTGCGCTCGTCAATGGCATAGTCTGTGTCTTTGCTAAGGCGAGAAACTAACTGGGCGAAGGTGTAATACCTTTTGGTTGCTTCCTCGGCAGCACCGCTAATAATGAGGGGTGTACGGGCTTCGTCAATAAGGATGTTATCAACTTCGTCGACTATGGCATAGTTCAAGGTACGCTGCACGCATTGAGACAAATCCAGGACCATATTATCTCTGAGGTAATCAAAGCCGAACTCGTTATTGGTACCATAAGTTATATCTGCCTCATAAGCCTGGCGGCGTGTGATAGGGCGGAGAAAATTCCACTTCTGGTCTTCCGACTCATAGCTGGGGTCATAAATATAGGAAAGGGCAGTTTGGCCGACTGTTTGCTGGGCATTGATGCAGGCCACGCTTACTCCCAGGGCATGGTAAATAGGGCCCATCCAGTGACAATCCCGCTTGGCAAGATAATCATTAACGGTAACCAGGTGGCTGCCTTGCCCGGTGAGGGCGTTGAGGTAGATAGGTAAGGTGGCGACCAGGGTTTTTCCCTCACCGGTTTTCATCTCGGCTATCTTCCCCTGGTGAAGGATGATTCCCCCCATTAACTGGACGTCGAAATGGCGCTGTCTTATGGTTCGCTTGGCTGCTTCTCTAACAGCAGCGTAAGCCTCCGGCAAAATCTCATCCAGGCTTTCACCGTCGGCTACCCGAGCCTTAAATTCATCGGTTTTCGCTCGGAGTTCAACGTCGGTGAGCTTTTCAAGGTCAGGTTCCAACGAGTTTACGTGGTCAACCAGAGGCTGAAGGCGCCTCACTTCTTTCTCATTGGAATCAATCAGATTGCTAAGCCACTTAAACATTGTCGATAAAATCCTAAATCCTAATTTCTAAGCTCTAAACAAATTCCCTTGAAAAGCAAAAGGCAAAAATAAAAACGCAAAATTACAGAGCAAAAGTTAAAAAGTTTGCATTTTGAGTTGTCAATTTGATTTTTTAACTTTCTACAGTGCTCAGGATTTTGGGTTTCCTAGCCTATCTTTTGACTTCGGCAAGTTGTTACTCAAACATTGCGCCCACTGATAAGCCGGTGTGAATGCGATGAATGGCTTCGCCGATAAGCGATGCTATAGGCAGGACGGTGATCTTGTCCCGTTTCTTATCGTCATTAACAGGTATGGTATCGGTAACGACTACCCCTTTCACCGGGCTCGTGGCTATCCTCTGGATAGCGGGACCAGAGAAAACTGGGTGAGTGCAGCAGGCATAAACCTCAGTAACGCCATGTTCTACGAGAGCATTCACCACCCCGACCAGAGAACCAGCGGTATCAATCTCATCATCAACCGTCAGGGCACGCATTCCCTCAACCTCACCAATTATGTTGAGGGTTTCAGTGGCATCGGCATTTCCCAGGCGCCTCTTTTCAATGATAGCCAGGGGGGCTCCAAGTTTAGCAGCCATATCACGGGCTACCTTGGAAATACCAATGTCAGTAGCAACCACTACCAGGTTATCCAGAGCTCTTTCCTTGAAATACTGAGCTAAGATGGGCCGAGCGGTAAGCTCATCCACAGGTATGGTGAAGAATCCTTGAATTTGAGGGGCGTGGAGGTCTACGGTGAGCAATCTGTTAGCTCCAGCGGTAGTAATCAGGTCGGCAATCAAGCGAGCAGTGATGGGAACTCTGGGTTGGTCTTTTTTGTCAGTGCGGCCATAGCCAAAATAGGGAACGACAGCGGTAATTCGTCCCGCTGAAGCTCGCCTGAAGGCATCGAGCATGATAAGTAACTCGACCAGGCTTTTGTTAACTGGAGAGCAGATAGGCTGAATGACAAAAACGTCTCGTTCCCGGACATTCTCGAGGATACGCACAAAGATGTTCTCATTACTAAACTCAAAGACCTCAACCTCCCCCAGGGGTATGCCCAAGTAATCGCACACAGACCTTGCTAAGGCAGGGTGAGCGGTGCCGCTGAACACCTTTAATTCGTCCATCATCGCCTCTTAGCCGTCTTAATACTAACTCGATTATAACATGAAATCATCGTCGTTTCTTGGCATATTTTTCTTTCGTCCTATGATTACCTGCCTAGCTTCAGATTTTCGTCAGAAGGTTATACAGTGCGGACTTTAAAATATCGGAGGTGCGAAAAGATATTACAGAAATTCCTTGCGCTCTTCCCCACTCGATTCTGCTTCTCTCAACCGGAAATAGACAAGAGTTATGGCTGTGATAGTGAATGGATTCACAATCAAGCCAGAGAGAAAGCTTCCTATTAGCGGTGTCTGGCTAATAATTACTGACATCGTCCCAAAGATTAAGACGATTGCGAGAAGCCTCCACCAATTCCCCTGTACCAGTTTCCAGCTTGTTTTTAGCCCAAAATTATTTTCAAGGACGCATGCCGGTGCATAAAGGCGTAGCCTTATCGCAACGTAAAGTCCAATTATGAATATGAAGCCCATTGCTACTCGAAGAACGGTGGTGGAAGGTCCTACGCCCTGAACTAGTGGAGACATTCCTATAAACATGTAATTAATGAGCGCTATCATCAAGCTAGTATACAGTAAGATGTAAATCGCTAAGCCTGCGATGGCTGGGACCAAGAGCCTGGGGACTTTTTTAAGTCCTCTAGATAAGGCTTCTTTCAACCCCAGTTCACTTCCTTTCTCAAGCTCCGTTACTTTAAGGATAGCCGCAGCCGATGCCCATACCTCGAATAAGAGGCCGACGATAGAAAAAAGGATGGAAAGAAGGATAAAAAGCGTTGGAGGGGTATTTTGAGGAGTCCCAAAAAGGATGAAAGTGCTTAGATAACTGGTAATTATGCTTGTAGTCGGAAATATCGCAGGCAGAATAAAAAGTGCTATGAGGGTGGGATCCTTTTTGAGAAGGTTGAAAGACCTTTTTATCGTATCGATTATTTTCAATTTGGACATTGTCCAGACCTTCGATCTTAATTACCTTAGCACAGTCAAAATTTTTTGACGATAGCCAAAAACACCAAAACCCTTTACCTTTGAAATAGTTCCAGCCGATGCGTATGTCCAGTTCCTGCTTCTTTGCCAAAAACAGGTAGAGGTATTAATCCAGGTAAAGAAATTAAGCAAGGAAGAGGCGTCTTATGCCAGCCCAGGAATGGGAAACCGTCGGCACATCTCTCGTATCTCCTGGCGTACTTGTTCTTGCGCACGCTTATCCCCCGAATGGGAAAGCACTTTGACAATGAGAGAAGCAATGCGCTTCATCTCCTCTGTGCCAAAACCTCTCGTGGTCACTGCCGGGGTGCCCAGCCTGATACCGCTTGTAATCAGTGGTGGCTTGGTGTCAAAAGGTATGGTATTTCTATTTACCGAAATTCCCGCTGCCCCTAAAGCTTCCTCGGCATCCTTGCCGCTTATCTCCTGAGGGGAGAGGTCAACGGGGACAATGTGGTTATCTGTGCCCCCGGAAACAATACGCATCCCATGTCTCTGGAGTTCGGAGGTCAAAACGCGGGCATTCTCCAGCACTGACTTCTGGTAATCGACAAACTCGGGTTGCATAGCTTCAAGGAAGCACACGGCTTTGGCGGCGATGATATGCATGAAAGGACCGCCCTGCATCCCGGGGAAGACTGCAGCATCAATAGCTGAAGCCGTCTCTTTACCACATAAAATAAAGCCACCCCTGGGTCCCCGCAAGGTCTTTTGGGTGGTGGCAGTAGTAACTTGAGCATAGGGCACTGGAGAGGGATGAAGTCCAGCGGCTATTATCCCCGCTATGTGAGCCATGTCAACCAATAACTTGGCACCCACCTTATCAGCTATATGGCGAAGCCTCTCAAAATCAATAATACGAGAGTAACTGCTCGCCCCGGCTATTATTAACCTGGGTTTATGCTCCAGAGCTAACCTTTCAATTTCGTCGTAGTTAAGCATCTCGGTTTTGGGGTCGACTCCGTAAGTGACAAAGTTATACCATTTCCCGGAGAAGTTGACCTCAGAGCCGTGGGTGAGATGCCCGCCATGGCTGAGGCTCATGCCCATAACAGTGTCTCCGTGTTCCAGTAGAATTGAATAGGCTGCCATGTTGGCTTGACTACCGCTGTGAGCTTGGACATTAGCATGCTCGGCTTTAAAGAGCTTTTTAGCCCTTTCGATAGCCAAATTTTCAATTTCGTCTATGTAGACACAACCGCCATAATAGCGGTGCCCGGGGTAGCCTTCAGCATATTTGTCAGTTAGCACCGAGCTTTGGGCCTCAAGCACTGCTCGGCTGGCATGGTTTTCAGAGGCAATAAGATTTATGGTACTTGCTTGCCTCTCTGCTTCCAGGCTTAGGATTTGAGCCGCTTTACTATCACGTTGTGCCAAGGAAAATGCCTTTGCGGTTTTCACATTTGTGTTATAATGGTACTCAATATTTCATTCTCGGTCAATAAGAAAAACCTATCAAAGTGGGCCCCTGCAGCATCATTGACAGAACGTGTTTACAGTGATAGATTAATCTATTTAGCAATTAAAAGGGGAGAGTGCTAAATGGCTTTAAGGGAAAGAAGCGAAACTGTTCTCAGGGTGATAATTGAAGATTATATCAGTGGAGCAGTACCGGTAGCTTCAAGTGCTATCGTGGGAAAGTATGGCTTGAAGGTAAGCCCGGCTACCATTCGCAACGATACAGCATACTTAGAAGGAGAAGGATATGTTATCCACCCTCACCGTTCAGCCGGAAGCGTACCTACTGATAAGGCTTACCGCTACTATGTGACATTGATAGGGGAAGAGATTGAACTTCCCCGTGTTGAGCATTATCTAATTCACCAAGTATCTCAGGAAGCAAAAGAAGAGCTAGAGAAATGGCTAAAGACGGTGGCAGCGCTTTTGGCGCGCCTTGTTCACAACCTGGTAGTAATAACCACTCCCAAAGCTGCTCACTGTCGCTTTAAGCATCTGGATTTGGTAGCCTTGCAGGATTTCATGGCTTTGCTGATCGTGGTTTTGTATGAAGCAAAGGTCAGACGGCAGGTCTTATCTTTTAGTAGAAAGGTTAGCCAGGATGAGCTAACAAAACTAGCTAACAAACTTACTTATATTTACGCCGGTATGACCAGCAGCGAGATCTTGGCTAAAAAAGAGGGACTGTCCTTTGAGGAAAGGCAGATATCTGAATGGTTAGCAGAGATAGTAGCTGCCGAGGATAAGCTGGAATATGGTGAGCCTTATCTTGAAGGACTATGTTTGCTGCTGGGTCAACCAGAGTTTACAGACAGCCTGAGAATGCTTAAGATTTTAGAAGTGCTGGAAGGTGGGGGTTGGCTTAGGAATATATTTTGCCAGGAATTTAACAGGGGAGGGATAAAGGTAGTCATTGGTGAAGAAAACCCAGAGCCAGCATTACAGGACTTGAGCTTAATAACTAGCCAGTATGGAGTACCTGATAAGGCCAGTGGCATAGTGGGCGTGATTGGGCCAAAACGAATGGACTACGCCAAGGCTATTTCTTCGCTTAACTGCCTCTCAGCATTGCTAAGCAACGCAGTGGCTGAATACATCTAAAGGGGGTCTAACGTTGGCTGAAGGTGACGAGGCAATTGAAGCAGGATTTGAGCAAGCTGAGGATATCCCGACTTTGTCGGGACAGCAAGCCCTAGCTGAGGAACGGAAAAAGGTAGAAAAATATTTGGCCAATTGGCAAAGATGCCAGGCGGACTTTGATAATTATAAGAAACGTAGTGAACAGGAAAAAGGGGAGGTTATTGAGTTTGCCAATAGCGCGCTTATTTCTAACCTGCTGCCTATCATGAATGACTTGGAGAGAGCCTTCGCTTCGGTTCCTGCTGAGCTCGACGAATCAAATTGGACTGAAGGTATCAAGCTCATTTATAATAAATTTAAAGCAACTCTGGAGGCACAAGGGCTGGCCGAGATTAAAGCTGAGGGAGAGCCCTTTGATCCTCACTTGCACGAAGCTGTAATGCAGCAGGAAGGGGAGGAAGGAATGGTTGTCGAGGAAACACAAAAAGGCTATAAATTTAGAGGAAAGGTAATTCGTCCTAGCCTGGTGATAGTTGGTAAGGGAGAAGAAAAAGGAAGAACAGAGCGAACAACTCAGAAGGAGAAGTAGAAATGGGAAGAACGATAGGGATTGATTTAGGTACTACATTAAGTGCAGCAGCGGTGATGGAGGGAGGCGACCCTAAGATCATACCCAGTGCTGAAGGCGGCAATCTCGTTCCTTCAATGGTAGCGATAGGTAAAAGTGGGGAAAGATTAGTAGGAGAGTTGGCCAAGCGCCAATCAATAGTCAATCCTGAGAATACTATATTCAGCATAAAGCGCCTTATCGGGCGTAAATTTAAGGACCCCACTGTTCAGGACGATATGAAGCGCCTACCATATAAGATTACCGAGGCTCCCAATGGCGATTGCCGAGTGGTAATGGGGGGCAAGGAGTATAGTCCCCAGGAAATATCAGCCATGATATTGCAAAAGTTGAAGGCTGATGCTGAGGCTTATCTTGGGGAGAAGGTCGAAGATGCTGTAGTCACCGTGCCAGCCTATTTCAACGATAGCCAGCGAAATGCCACTAAAGATGCCGGCGCCATAGCTGGGCTTAACATTTTGCGTATTATTAATGAACCTACGGCTTCATCACTAGCCTATGGAATGGACAAGAAAAAGGAGGAGAAGATTGCCGTCTATGACCTTGGTGGTGGAACTTTCGATATTTCCATCCTGGACATAGGAGAGGGTACATTCCAGGTTAAGTCAACCAATGGTGATACCCACCTCGGTGGCGATGACATCGACCAGAGGATTATGGACTGGGTATGTGCTGAATTTAAGAAGGAGCAAGGCATCGATTTGAAGCAGGACAAGATGGCATTACAGAGGTTGAAAGACGCTGCTGAAAAGGCGAAGAAGGAACTATCTACAGTGGCTCAAACAGAGATAAGCCTTCCCTTCATTACTGCCGATGCCAGCGGTCCCAAGCATCTTAGCATGACATTAACTCGAGCCAAGCTAGAACGACTATCCGCTGATCTGATAGAAAAGAGTATCGAGCCTTGTCGCCAGGCCCTAAGCGATGCCGGGCTCACGGCAAGCCAAATCAATAATGTGATTCTTGTCGGTGGTCAGACCAGGATGCCCAAAGTTCAGGATATCCTAAAGCAATTCTTCGGCCGGGAGCCTGTCAAGGGAATCAATCCCGATGAGGCAGTAGCTTTAGGTGCTGCCATTCAGGCTGGGGTGCTTAAGGGTGAAGTCGGAGAAGTTCTTCTTCTCGATGTCACTCCTCTCACCCTGGGAATAGAAACTCTAGGAGGGGTAGCGACACCGCTTATTGGTCGCAACACCACAATACCCACTAAAAAGAGCCAGATTTTCAGCACTGCTAGTGATAATCAACCAAGCGTTGAAATACACGTTCTTCAAGGGGAACGTCCTATGGCTGCTGATAACCGAACGCTGGGACGTTTTATGCTTGATGGCATTCTGCCGGTGCCACGAGGTATGCCCCAGATCGAGGTGACCTTCGATATAGATGCCAATGGCATCCTTAATGTTAGCGCTCTCGATAAGGGCACGGGGAAAGAACAAAAAATTACTATTACCGCCTCTAGTGGATTGAGCAAGGAGGAAGTGGAGAAGCTGAGCCGAGAAGCTGAGCAACATGCTGCCGAGGATGCTAAACGTAAAGAAGAAGTGGAGGTGCGCAATTCTGCTGACAGCCTGGCTTACACCGCAGAAAAAACTCTCCGGGATCACGGGGATAAGATACCTGATGATGTAAAACAGGAAATAGATGCTAAGATAGCCAGTGTGAAATCAGCTCTTCAAGGCCAGGACATAAATTCCATTCGTAATGCTGTGCAGGAGCTGTCACAGACTATGCAGAAGGCCGGGACATCGGCTTACCAGCAACCGGGGCAGCCCCCGCCTAGCGGAGAGGAACCTGGTGGGGGAGGAGAAGAGGGGGGAGACGAAGGCACGGTGGAAGGGGAGTTCCGCGAAGTCTAGGCAATCCCGACGAAGTCGGGATTAGCAACTAGTTCCTGGAAATTGGAAACGTAAAGTCGCATTTCTCCCAAGGAGCATAATGATGCCGTTTGAACTGGAACAATTCGCCATAACTGCCAACAGAATCTGTCAAAAGGCGCGAGAGGAAAATCGCTTGACTCATAACCCCGCTGACGAGGAATTGAGAGGGCTCGTGGGAAAACAGCCGGGGGTTAGGAAAACGATTTATGGAAACTTTGTCGCCCAAAGTGAGCCTACTTCCAGGTCAGCAATGTTCACCAAAAACAGTGTTGACCATCGCTTTGGCGAAGATGAACTAAAGCTATTAGCTCAGTGTGAGGAGGCTTTAGGCAAGGAAAGATTGATTTCCGTAGACAGAATTGTGGGCAATGAAAATAGTAACACCACGGTGAGGTTAATTGTTCCTGAGCGGTTTGCCCATGTTGCCTACGGAGGCGGGAACCTTTTTATACCCCCGAAGGGGGAAGTCGAGAAGCCAACCTACCACATCTTATTCTTTGCTGACGAGGCTTTTGAAACTAACCAGTCAAAGCCGCTCCCCGAGAAAGATATTACTATCAGATTGGCTATGCTGGATGACGGAAGGTTTGTCAAGGTAATCAGGAATGGTAACTACATAGGTGAATATAAGAAGGGGGTTTTCGCCGCTGAAGATTGGGTAACTAAGACGAGAAAGGGAGGCATCTTCTTACATACTGGCTGTAGAGAGGATTGTCTTCAATCAGTATGTGGGGATTATCGGACGGCAAGGACGTTACTTGTGGCATTAAGTGCCAATGGGAAAACAACTACGACCTGTAGAATCCTGGCCAGAAAAGGGAAAGAGAAATCCTGGCTTATTCAGGATGATGGAGGGACTCTCATGCCTGATGGTTCCTTTCATGGCTTTGAAGCCGGGGGGATATTTGTAAAAACAGAAGGCGTGAATCCCAGGGAGCAAATCGAAATATTTTACGGACTGTTAAAACCGCAGACTGTCTGCGAGAATGTTTATGTAACTGAAGACGGAGATTTTGATTTTTTTAATTTCGAAAGGACATCCAATGGCCGAGCAGTGGTATTAAGAAGAGATTTTATGCATGCCAGTCCCTATATCGATGTTGATAGGATTGATAATCTAATTATTATCACCAGAGGGCCACTGATTCCGGCAATATCAAAGCTAACCTGGGAGCAAGCAGCAGCCTTGATGGTTCTGGGACAGGCAATGGAATCCTCGGCTGGTGACCCAACCCAGGCGGGGAAAATTAGAAGAGAGTTTTTCTACGACCCCTTTGTCGCCGGGGACCTGGCCGAGCATGCTAATATATTTTGTGAGATAATAAAAGGTATTCCATACCTGAATTACTATTTGATAAATACTGGAGGTATAGGAGAGGGGGAACGTTACCAAGATGTAAGATTGGAATTTACCATGGCAATACTAGATTCTTTACTAAGAGGAGGTTTGGAAGATTGGGTAGATTCCCCCACAGGTTTTAAGGTGCCTGGGGCGATAAGATATGTAGATGATATTTACTTGCATCCTGAGAAACTTTACTCCAGAACTGAATTTGAAAAAAAGCAGGGGGAACTTAACAAAATCAGATACGAATCAGTGAAAGAACTCGGAGACTCCTTACATCCTGATATAAGGGGAGTTTTTAGCAAGCCCAACTCCGATGAAATCGGAGTATAGTAGACCTGCAAGTCTCACACAGTTCGTGTAGAATTTTGGTATAGGATAGCTGTAAATCATAGGGAGGATAAGAAGTGATGGAGTCCGCTGAACTTTATGAAAGATTAAAGAAGGAAAAAGCAGAGCTGTTAGGAAAGATAGAACAGTTGAGAACTCTCGGTCAACCATCGGCAGAGAGAAGGGAAGGCAGTCCGTTCGGCAAGAGGGAAGAGGGAGCTGATGAAGCCTCCGAACTAGAGAAAAGACTGGCCCTGGAAAACAGGCTGACGGAGTCTCTTAGTGAGGTTGAACATGCCTTACAAAAATATGAAGCCGGCACTTATGGATTGTGCGATTCCTGTGGGCAACCTATAGAGCAAGCGCGCCTTGAAGCCATACCTCAAGCAAGCTTATGTATGAAGTGTAAGGCCCAGCAGGAAAAGGAAACAAAAGGGACGAGATAAAGGGCGCTCGACTGCGTTGTGACCCGACAAAATCGGCGACTTTATTGTGGACAAGGAAAATTCGAAACTGCCTTTGCGTGACATCATTAAAAAAGCAGCATTATGTCTCCTCGTTATTGCTTTGGTGAGCGCTTCAGATCAACTGAGCAAGCTATGGATCAGGGCTCACTTAGAACTTGGGGAATCGCTCTCAATAACTGACCGCTTAAGTTTTATCTATATTGAAAATACGGGCTCTGCCTTTGGTTTACTTGCCAATCAAACCTTTCTTATTATCATCATAAGCATAGCTGCTTTGCTCTTTATCTTGCTGTTTCTTCGTTACTTATCCCCAGCTACTACCCTGAGCATAGTATCTATCGGTTTGATTATGGGTGGTGCTGTCGGTAATCTTATAGACCGCCTCCGTTTTGGTTATGTCACTGACTTCATTTACTTCCGTTTGTGGGGCAACTTCCATTGGCCTGCCTTTAACATCGCTGACGCAGCTATAACGGTGGGTGTCTTTGTTCTCATTTATTCCTTTTATAGGTCGGGGATATTTAGAAAAGCATATGAACGCGACCACGGACCCAAAAATTAAGACATTGCAATTCAATTCACCTGTTCCTGATATCCGCCTTGATAAGTATTTAACCCGGGTTCTTCCCCAATTCTCGCGCGCTTATTTACAGAAATTAATTGTGCAAGGTCATATTCTGGTCAACGGGCAAAGAACAAAGGCGAACCAGAGATTAAACAAGGTCGATAGGATAACGGTCGAGCTTCCTTTCTTACCTGTCCATCCTTTAGCTGAACCAATCCCTTTAACTATAATTTATGAAGATGAGGACATATTGGTCATAGATAAACCTGCTGGATTGACAGTACACCCTGCCCCGGGGCATCCCAGCCATACCTTAGTCAATGCTGTCTTAGCTCATTGCCCCGGCCTGGCCATGAGAAACGAGCCAATGCGCCCGGGCATAGTTCACAGACTAGATAAAGATACATCAGGGCTCATAGTTATTGCCAAAAACGACTTTGCCCGAGAATATTTAGCCGCACAGTTCAAAAGCCGCACTGTGACCAAAGGATATCTTGTCCTTGTTAAAGGAAGGCTGTCCCCGGAGCAGGGGATAATTGAAGCGCCTATCGGGCGAGACCCTCATAGTAGACGGAGGATGGCAATAGTGGAAGCAGGGAAAGAGGCTCGCACCCAGTATCAAGTCCGGAAATATCTGGATAACTACACCTTAGTCGAGGTCACCCCCCTGACAGGGCGCACGCATCAAATCAGAGTGCACCTGTCAGCTATCGGCTATCCGGTCGTCGGTGACCCCACTTATGGAATAAAATCGGCTCATCTTAACAGACAATTTATTCATGCCTATCGCCTTGGCTTTCGTCTACCCTCAACTAAGCAATACCAGGAATTCACCTCGCCATTACCTCTGGACTTGGAGGACGCTTTGGAGTACTTGGCCCGAAATGCCACTGTGTAGGTACAGGTCATAATTGCCCTTTTGAAGCGCAGGTTTTCCGAATCGCTACTCAGGTGAATGAGCGCAGTTTCTTGCAAGAGGAAGCCTTGTTTGGTATGATTGGGGAGATAGAATGGACAAAATAGAGTTAGAGGTTGCTAACCGAGAAATTCTCGGTAAAAAGGTCAGGCATTTGCGCCGTCAGGGAATTACTCCGGTGCATCTTTTTGGTCACGGTATCAAGTCTCTGGCTCTACAGTGTGACACCGATGAACTTGAGCAAGTGTTGGCTCAAGCTGGGCATACAGGGCTTATCGGCCTCAAGCTCGACAAGGAAAAGAAGCCAAGGCCCGTTGTGCTTCGCGAATTTGATAGAGAGTGGCGGAAGGGGAAATTGCTCCATGTAGACTTTTATCAGGTAAAAATGGAGGAAAAGATAAGGTTGGAGGTTCCTGTCGTCTTGGTCGGAGAAGCACCAGCACTGAAGTCTAAAGACAATATGCTGGAGCATGAGCTTGAGGCTTTGACTGTAGAGTGTCTTCCGGCAAAAATCCCCGCTAGCGTAGAAGTGGACATCAGTTCCTTCACCGAGCCGGGGCAAGCGATAAGGGTCAAGGATATCGCTCTGGAAAAAGATATTACAGTTCTTAACGACCCGGAGTTGGTTGTGGTGAAAATTAGTTTCCGACCTGTGGAAAAGATAGAAGAGGAAGTGGTGGAGGAAGCGGTTGAAGCAGAAGAAGCGGTTGAAGAAGCTGGAGCTCCCGAAGAAGCTCCAGCAGGGGAGAAGACAGAAGAAACATAATCGCCTGACTTACCTGGCAGTTGCTTCTGTATCTACACGGATACACTGGATTTGACAGGCTGTCAAACCCCTGATATAATGCCCAAAATTAAATGCTAGCTCTCTCCGAGCTGTCTTGCCTAAAGAGAATCCATGGCAAGCAGCCGGTAGGCTAAAAAGCCTCGAGGGCACAGAGAGAAATGTCTGTGCCTCCCGTGCTAGGAAAGGAGGGAATATGAAGCTTGGTTTTTGGACAGCACCGTTTTCGCAGCGGTGTTTTTTTGTTCTCTTTTCCCATCCTAGTACTCTACACCATCCTGCCTATCGTGCCGCACTTGTTTGTGGCGGGTATCGAAACCACCTTGCAATGAAGTTTGCAGGTGTTAGTATGCAAAGGGGCTTAGGAGCAAATTATTTGTATTGATTTTGCGGCTTTGCCGCCGGAAGGAGGAAGAATATGACTAAAATAAGTGGTTGGAAGAAGCCAGATAGTATGAGCATAGTTTTTATCCTGCTTGGCGCAATTATGCTGCTCTTCATTTTTGCTCCTCCGCTTAAGACAGTATTTTCTTCCTCTCCCGGGACTCTATGGAACACTCTACTTGAAGAGGACGTATACTCCTCTGTTCTGCTCACCATCTGCGCTGCCCTTGTAGCTACCCTGATAGGGCTTTTTCTTGGCGTTCCTTTAGCTTATCTTCTGGCACGGCATCAATTTCGGGGGAAGAGGTTTGTAGAGGCGATTATAGACGTACCTATCGTGATCCCTCACTCTGCTGCTGGTGTTGCCCTCCTGTTTGTCTTCGGCAGCAATTTTCTCTTCGGCAAGATCTTGAACGGCATAGGCATCGGCTTCTTTAGGTCTTTTACAGGGGTGGTCATCGCCATGATGTTTGTCAGCGTTCCCTTTCTTATTGACGCGGCTAAAGAGGGCTTCAAAGCCGTGGATGTCAGATTAGAGAAGGTAGCCAGGACCTTAGGTGCATCTCCCTGGAAGTCGTTCTTTCGGATTTCATTACCTCTGGCCTGGAGAAGTATCTTTTCTGGTTCAGTGCTCATGTGGGCTCGGGGCCTATCTGAGTTTGGCGCCATAATCATCATAGCGTATAGTGCCTCCTTTTTGGGATGGAGTCCTAAGGTTCTCCCTGTCCTGGTCGCTAATCGCTTTGATTTTGGCTTGGATTACGCCAGGCCAGTAGCAGCTATAGCAATCCTTATTTCTCTTATCGCCTTCATCGTGCTCAGGTCGATAGCCTATAGAGGTGAAAAAGCATGATTGCCATAAAGAACCTGAAGGTTAATTTAGGTGATTTTCTCCTTCAGAACATTAACCTCGATATCAAGCCAGGGGAATACTTTATCGTACTTGGACCCACTGGGGCAGGGAAAACCGTGCTACTTGAGGCTATTGCCGGGCTCTATCCAGTCCTTGAAGGGGAGGTCTGGATCGGCGACAAGAAAATCACTGGCCTAAGTCCTGAGAAAAGGGAAATTGGGATTGTTTATCAAGACCAGGCGCTGTTTCCCCATCTTTCCGTGGAGAAGAACATCGCCTTCGGATTGAAGATGAGAAAGTGCCCTAAGAATGAGGCAAAAGCAAAGATAGACGCTATTGTTGAGGTAGTGGGAATTTCGCATCTGCTTAAGAGGAGTCCTGCTACTTTGAGTGGCGGGGAGAAACAGAAGGTGGCTCTAGCACGGGCACTGGTCACCGAACCCAAGGTGCTCTTGCTGGACGAACCCTTAAGTGCGCTTGATCCCGAGACCAGGGAAAGGATGCAGAGGGAGTTAAGGGAAATACATAGCAGGATTGGGTTAATCGTCATCCATGTCACCCATGACTTTGAAGAAGCTATAGCTCTGGGGCGTAGAGTTGCCGTGCTGAACGATGGCTGTATAGCCCAGATAGGGACACCTGAGGAATTTCTACGCCGGCCGAGTTCGGAATTTGTGGCTCGCTTCGCTCTCACAAGAAATATCCTCTCGGGCAGGGTTATGGGGATAGAGGATGGCTGTACTCTCATTGACATCGGCGGCACACAACTCAGGGCGACAACGGAGGCAAAGGGTGAGGTACGCCTTTCCCTCCGCCCTGAAGATATCTTCATTTCCAAAGAGCCGCTCCAGTCTACCGCGAGAAATTGCTTCCTGGGTGTGGTCAGTGACATTGCCGACAGAGGCTCGGTCATCTACGTCACCGTGAATCTGCCGCCAGATTTCGTCTGCATCATTACCCGCCAGGCGTTTGATGAACTTCAATTGAGAAAGGGGGCGGAAGTATGGATCACATTTAAGGCTTCGGCAATTCATGTATTTTAAAAAGGCTTCTAGAGATAAAAGGATGTTTTTAATGAAAAGAATTTCGCCTAAGATAGCTTCAATCGTTTTGGTCATAACAGTGCTCATAACGGTTCTTGGCTGTGGCCCGCAAGGGGAAACGCTGACAATTTTTCATGCGGGAAGCCTGGCAGTGCCATTTGAGGACTTGGGAGCAGAGTTTGAGGAATCACATCCCGATGTTGATATTGTGCGTCAATCGGGAGGAAGTGCTACGATGATAAGCAACGCGATAGCACAAGAAGACGCCGGTGAAAGCCCACCCGACATAGTCGCCTCCGCCGATTACAAGCTTATTCCTGATAGGATGTATGGAGGTAACTACTCTGATTGGTATATCGCCTTCGCCAGAAACACGATGGTTCTTTGCTACAGCGACAATGCAACCGGTTCTGATGATATAGTAAGTGAGAACCGCACCTGGTATGATGTGCTCAGGAATGAAGATGTGAGCTATGGACACAGCGACCCCGACCAGGATCCCTGTGGCTATAGAACACTCCTGGTTGTCCAGTTAGCCCAGAAGTATTACTATGATGACGCTGCAAGCTTTAACGTTACTCCAGACGAAGATGCTGAGGGGCTATATGATGCGCTTATTCCTGGAAGCGAGCATGAAAGAGGCAGAACCGGTGGCACCAACAGTACAGCCAGACCTGGCGGCAGCGAAGAAGTTGTGAGCGCAAAGTCGGTCGACCTTATTGTTGCCCTTGAGTCGGGTGACCTGGATTACGCTTTTGAGTATCGCTCCGTAGCTGTGCAACACGACTTGAATTTCATTGAGCTTAACGAATATATTAACCTATCTATGACAAATGAGGAACTTCCTGGCGTTGAAGATTTCTACTATGAGGCATCTATAGAGATTCTTACAGACCCCGGACCTCCGGCTGAGTATGCAGCTAAACATGGCGCGGCCATAGTATATGGCATTACTATACCGGTGCATGCTGAGAATGAGGAGCTTGCCGCGGAGTTTATTGAGCTCCTTCTTTCTGAAACAGGCAAAGAGATAATAGAGACTGAAAATGGTCAACCAATGCTTGACCCGCCGCTATGCGACCACCCTGAAAACCTGCCCGAATCATTACAGGATCTGTTCGACTAAAGGAGCATTATAGGAGGAGATTTAAGATGGGAGCTCTAGACGATTTAATTTCCAGCTTAACTGGAGACAGCGTAGTCCGTGAGGTATATACGTGCGTCTTCTGGACCGCAGTGCTAAGCAAGCACTGCGGTCTGGCCTCCACTTTCCATGAGCCACATCCATCTCACAGGCCAGTAAAAAATGCGGGGAACTTAATTGGACTATCTGCATTAGAGCTGGCACAATATGCCAGGTCGGACAATGTTCTGGAAGCATCTATTGGAATGGCAGCTATTAATTCGCTAATAGATATTGATGAAGCTAGATGCGTTAGGGAAAATGCTCTTGATGTTCTGGCACGGAAAGGCAGGAGCAAAAATATAGCTATAGTAGGTAGCTTCCCGTGGATTCCGAAGCTGCGAACGATAGCAAGTACGCTTTGGGTCATAGAACAAAACCCTCGAGAGGGAGAATTGCCAGCAGAGGCGGCGGAAGATGTGTTGCCTCAAGCTGATGTGGTGGGTCTTACGGGGACTTCATTCATAAATCATACAGTTGGCAGGTTGCTAGACTTAAGTAAGAATAGCTTTACTGTCATGGTGGGGCCCACCACGCCTTTATCGCCAGTTTTGTTTGAATATGGTGTGGATATCCTCGCTGGAGTGAGGGTAGTCGAACCTGATAAGACAATTCATTCCATCAGCCAGGGTGCCATTTTCAGCCAGGTCGAAGGTGTGAAGCTTGTAACTATGGCTAAGGAGAGAAAGAATGACAGGACCTCTTGATTCTTTCGGACGAAGCATAAATTACCTACGGATCTCAGTTACCGACCGTTGCAACCTGCGCTGCATCTATTGCATGCCACCCGAAGGTGTTCCCCTGATATCCCATAGCGAAATTCTCTCCTACGAGGAGATTCAGACGGTCGTCCAGGCAGCGGCAGAACTGGGCATCAACAAGATAAGGCTCACTGGTGGCGAGCCTCTGGTTAGAGCTGACTTGCCCAAACTCATTAAGATGATATCTCAAGTGGAAGGAATTGAAGAGCTATCGTTGACGACAAACGGGGCGTTTCTCAAGAAATATGCCCTGGAACTTAAGCAGGCAGGTTTGTCTAGAGTCAACGTGAGCCTGGACACGCTTAAACCCGATAAATTTCGATACATAACCCGTCTTGGGGAATTGAAAACTGTTCTCGAGGGCATCGAGGCGGCAAAGGAGGCTGGCTTCGAACCTGTCAAGATAAACACTGTAGTCATGCGGGGCATAAACGATGATGAGGCACTGGATTTCGCCAGGATGACCTATGAAGACGGATGGCATGTCCGCTTCATCGAGCTTATGCCTTTCAAAGGTATGGCAGAGTTTGTACCTTCTATGGAGTTGCGACAAAATATTAGTCTACTTGGCAGGCTTGAGCCCTGTGCGTCCATAACTGGCAACGGACCTGCTATGTACTACCGTTTAGCGGGAGCCAGGGGCACTATAGGCTTCATCAATCCCCTCACGGAGCATTCGTTTTGCTCCCGGTGTAACCGCATGAGACTTACTCCAGATGGCAAGCTACGCCCCTGCCTTCTGAGAGAAGACGAGATTGACTTAAAAATGCCGCTACGCAATGATGCCTCGATGGAGGAACTAAAAAGCCTGATCCTAAAGGCAGTTGCTTCCAAGCCGGAGCATCATAATTTGGCGGAAGGCAGTGTCAGGCTGGTGAAGCGGAAAATGTCGCAGATTGGAGGTTGAGAATGGAGTTAGGGCAAATTCATATGATAGACGTTACCCAGAAGAAAGGCACAGAACGCCAGGCAGTAGCCAAAGGCAGGGTGCAGATGAAACCGGCTACCTTAGAACTTATCCGTAAAGGGGAATTAAAAAAAGGAGATGTCTTAGCCGTAGCGAAAACGGCTGGAATCATGGCCGCAAAAGAGACTCACCGTCTCATACCTCTGTGTCACCCTCTCCAGCTCACCCACGTTGCAGTTGAATTTGATCTGCCTGAAAACGGCAATTCTGTCGAGGTTACCGCCAGCGCTAAGGGGATAGGGAAAACAGGATTTGAAATGGAAGCGCTATTAGCAGTATCTGTGAGTGCTTTGACCATATATGACATGTGCAAAGCGGTGGACAAAAGTATGACCATTGGGGAGATTCGCCTGGTAAGGAAGAGCGGAGGCAAGAGTGGGGTTTATCTAGCCGACTAACTCCTGCAGCACCATCTTGACCAATTCGGGAATTGCCCGCTCCACCTGGGGTGTGCATTTCTCGCTAAAGCTAGTAATATCTTTGGCTTCTACAGCGAATATAGTGATTTTTTGGGGCATCGCCAGGTTAAGCGCATTCCCCAATTCCAGAGAAGTAGCCAGGTTTATTTGGTGGGGTAAGGAAAGATATTTAGCGGAGGAAAAATCCTGAGGTTCCATGCGATATATCTGGCCTGCTTGCCCCTTTTCAGTTTGAACGGCATCAATGATAATAACTTTATCATAGCCCACGATAGAATCTAAGAGGCGAAGCCCGGCTTCACTTGTTTCAGCTACGGTTATTTGGGGGTCATCGAGTTGCTTTCCTACCTCTTGGGCCACCCTAATCCCAGCTCCGTCATCAGATAGAATAGGATTCCCTAGCCCTAAAACAAGGGTTTTCATTTCGATTAGCGAAAATTTGTTATTAGATGCCCTGGCTTAGTTTCTTAATTTCGTTGCCTTGGGTATCATATATGGTCACCTCCAGGGGCAGTTGCCCGGGGAGAGAATGTGTGGCACAGGCAAGGCAGAGGTCATAGGGACGCCATGCCATCTCGATGCGGTTGAGCAATCCTTCAGTTATCTCTTTACCAGGTTTTATCAAGTCTTCAGCTGCCTTCTTAACCGACATATAAAAGGCGGCATAGTTATTGGTGGTGCCCACGATCAAGTTGCACTTCTTTATAATCCCTCTTTCGTCAGTAATGTAGTGATGGGTAAGAGTACCCCTCGGTGCCTCCACGATGCCTACCCCTTCATCAGGAGTCGCCGTCGGTATGTTTCGAATATCCGTGCTGGTTATCTCCGGATCTTGCACAAGCTCCACCATTCTTTCAGCGGCGTAAAGAAGTTCAATCAGGCGTGCCCAGTGAGTGGCCAGGGTATAGTGGGCTGGCTTGCCTCCGAGAGTGGAATACATCCTTTCATATTCTTCCTGGGCCAGGGGGGTTGTCATGCCATCGGCAGCATTCAGCCGGGACAGAGGTGTGGCTCGATAAACTCCACTATCCTTGCCGTCAACAAAACCTTTCCAGCCGACATTTTTTAGATAAGGGAACTTGAGATATGTCCAGGGCTCGACATGTTCCGCAAGATGCTCCAGATAGTCCCGAGGGGCATACTTGACAAATTCCTTGCCCTCGGGGTCAACCACACGAACTTTACCATCGTAGAAATTGACCTTATTATTTTCATCAACCAACCCCATAGAATAAGTTCGGTGGGTAAAGGTATCGCTCAGGACCATATCCAAGTAGTCTTTGTTCTTGAGAACCACGTCATCGAAGACTTTGAGCGATAATTTGCCGAACTCCACCGACGATTTGGCTATTTCTTCTATCTTTGCTCTTTCCTCTTCATTTATGGCTTTGCTTACACCGCCGGGCAATCCGAAGCAGGGGTGTATTGGACGGCCACCGATTGTCTGGATAACCCAGTGATTTTCATGGCGGGTTCTAATTACAGCGCCCCCGAGCTCCAGTCCCACCTTAGCGATTACTCCAAGAATGTTGCGCTCAGCAGGAGGAGCATCCGGCCCCATAACGAAATCGGGGGCAGCAAGGATATAAAAGTGAGTAGTATGGTCAGTTACGTAGAAGGCGCTGTAGAGGAGTTCACGGAGCTTTTTGGCTGCGCTGGTTGGTTCGACATGAAACAGGGCATCCAGGGCTTTGGTTGATGCCATGTGGTGGGCTTCAGGGCAGACACCGCAGATACGCTGGGTTATCTGAGGCATGTCCTCGGCCGGGCGACCCTCGGAAAATTTCTCGAAGCCCCTGAGCTCAGGAACCTGGAAATAAACGTTGGCTACCCCACCATCGTCATTGAGGAAGATGGCAATTTTACCGTGCCCTTCAAGTCGGGTGATGGGGTCTATCATTATTTTTTTCATTTTATCCTCGCCCTCCTGAGTAGTGAATCTGGAAGACTGTAGCGGTAAAAAGTGCCTGCCGGGTCGGGAATGTCGCCAATTATCCTTTGAATTTCCTCGGGGTCGTTGGAGTCAATGATAGATGCGAGAGCACTCAAAAAATGAGCTCCTTGGTCGACTACTCCTTCTACTGGCCCGTAACAGCCAGTGCAAGGCATATTAGCCTGAGGACAGAGAGCGCCACAGCCGCCTCGAGTAGCTATGCCATAGCATAATAATCCCTGCTCAAGCAGACACTTTTCCGGGTCAGGGACTATTTCGTAAGGTCTATAGAATTTTTTGACCTTCTTCTCTTCTCTAATACGGGGACACTCATCGCAAAGAGCCTTCGCCGAGTGACTTATGACAGTGCCTTTTGGTGGTAACTTACCTGTAATTAAAGCTTCAAGTGCAAGCCAGGTAGTCTTCTCCTCCGGAGGACAACCGGGGACGAAATAATCGACATCCACGGTTTGGGCCAGAGTCTTAACCGTATCATAGAACTCAGGGAGCTCAAGCTCACCCTCGGGCACCTTAACTTTCGTCTGAGGGAAAATTTTCCCAGGATTATCAGTCGTTGGGGTTTCTATGTAGACGCGCTCGAATGTCATCTGCCGATTGTAGAAGTTAGACAGCCCGGGGATACAGCCTTCATAGGAACAAGAGCCATAAGCAATCATTATCTTGGACTTGGCTCGTAAGAGTTTGGCAATATGCTCATTCTCCGAAGTCCGAATAGCACCATTAAATAGACAGGCATCAATACTTTTATCTGGCATCTTCTCTACATCAGCATACTTGAAATCCAGGCCTATCGGCCAGAACACGATGTCGGCGGCCTCAGCTAGCTTCAAAATCTTTTCGCCTATTGCTAGGGTGGCGATGTCACAACCACCACAACTAGCCGCCCAGTAAAGAGCTATCTTAAGTTTAGCCATGCCTTGCCTCCTGAGAATTTTGTTTGGAAGGACCTAATGAACTTGGCCCAAGGTCTTTTATGGCTTGAGTAAAATTACTAGCTACCTCCGCAAATTTTGCTCCTTCAGACGCAGAAATCCACTCAAGCCGAACTCTTTCCTCCTCTATCCCCAACTGCTTCAACACCTTCTTAAGCAATGGAATTCGGCGCATTGTCTTGTAATTCCCTTCAATATAGTGGCAATCACCGGGATGGCAACCAAGAACTAACACGCCATCAGCACCAACGCTGAGTGCCTTAAGGATAAAGAAAGGGCTCACCCTGCCGCTGCACATCACCCTGATTATCCTTACAGCAGAAGGGTACTGCATTCTCGAAGTGCCAGCCAGGTCAGCACCTGCATAAGAACACCAGTTACAGCAAAAAGCTACTATTTTTGGTTCAAAGTTGTCCATCTATCCTCCTAAAAGGGGTAGTTTGAATCCACACTTACTTGCCAACTCAATAAAACGGATAACTAATACCATTTTACTAATCTTGCAAATACCTATAATAAACTATTCGACACTACCCGCTCAAATACTCATTTATATCCTTTGCTGCGCGGCGGGCAGCGCCCATAGCGCTTATTACCGTAGCGGCGCCTGTAACTATATCCCCGCCAGCCCAGACTCTGTCCTTCATCGTTTTTCCAGTAGTGCCATCAGCCACTACCGTACCCCATCTGGTTGTCTTCAAATCAGGAGTAGTTTGAGCAATAAGGGGATTGGGACGGGTGCCCAAGGCAGCTATCACCATATCCACATCCAGGATAAACTCACTTCCTTCTTTAGCAATGGGGCGCCGCCGACCGCTCTCATCAGGCTCACCCAGTTCCATTTCATAACACTCTATACCCACTACCCAGTTCGACTCATTGCTGATATACCTCTTTGGGTTAGTCAGCAGCTTGAACTGGATTCTCTCCTCCTGGGCATTCTCAACTTCTTCACGGCGGGCAGGCATCTCTGTCTCTGAGCGGCGGTAGATAATGTAAACCTCGTCAGCACCAAGCCGGAGGGCACACCGGGCTGAGTCCATAGCCACATTACCACCACCAATCACTGCTACCTTTCTGCCCACCAACACCGGTGTATCATATTCAGGAAACTTGTACGCCTTCATCAGATTAACCCGGGTCAGGAATTCATTCGCTGAGTAGATGCCGTTTAGGTTCTCGCCGGGAATGTCCATAAACATGGGTGCTCCAGCACCGGTCCCCATGAAAAGAGCATGGTAGCCGCTCTCCAGTAATTCAGCCAGCGTTACCACCTTTCCCACTACCGAGTCCAGCTCAATCTTCACCCCCAGGGAAGCGACATAGGAAACCTCAGCTTGCACAATTTCTTTGGGTAGCCTGAACTCGGGGATACCATACATCAGCACCCCGCCAGCCACATGCAATGCCTCAAAAAGAGTAACGCTATGGCCGAGCTTGGCTAAATCGGCAGCGGCAACCAGTCCGGCTGGTCCTGAGCCGACCACCGCCACCTTTTTACCAGTTGGTCTGGGTGGGTCCGCCTTGGGGTTCGTCGCCCCCCTATTAGCCCGCTCCCAGTCAGCCACGTAGCGCTCCAAGCGTCCGATGGCAATAGGTGCTCCTTTCTTAGCTAGCGAGCATGCTTGTTCACACTGTGTCTCTTGCGGGCAGACCCTCCCGCAGATGCCGGGAAGGCTGTTCTTATTCTTGAGTATCCTTACTGCTTCGGGCATATTATCATCAAGGATAGCCTTGATAAAGCCGGGGATATCTATCTCCACCGGGCAGCCCTCAGTACAGGGATGCTTGGGACACTGAAGACAACGGCTTGCCTCGGCTTTAGCCTGCTCGGCGCTGTAACCCAAGGCAACCTCATTGAAGTTTTTACCCCGGGTCTTGGGGTCCTGCTTTGTCATTGGCTCTCTGTTGAGATTAACCTTAGCCATGAATGTTGTTCAGACCTCCATTCAACGACGCTTGCCCAACTGAGCCTGCCAATGCTCAAAAGAGCGTTTTTCCTCATCAAGATAAGTGCGCTGCCTGGCTGAGAGCAGGTCCCAGTCTACCTGATGCCCGTCAAAATCAGGCCCGTCTACGCAGGCGAGCTTGGTTACGCCACCAACTGATACCCGGCAGCAGCCACACATCCCGGTGCCATCAACCATTATTGGATTCAGGCTAACAATAGTTTTCACCCCGAAAGGCTGGGTGGTCAGGGCACAGAACTTCATCATTACGGTCGGGCCAATGGCAATAATTCGGTCAACCTTCTCCCCACTCTCAAGCAGCTCCTTCAGTGGCTCGGTTACTACCCCTTTGCGACCATAAGTGCCATCATCAGTGGTAACTGTTAACTGGTTGCTGACACTGCGTAGTTTGTCTTCCCAGAAGAGCAAGTCCTTGCTCCGTGCCCCCAAAATGGAGATAATCTTGTTTCCTTTCTCCTTCAACGCCCTGGCGATAGGTGCTATTACCGCAACACCAACCCCTCCTGCCACACAGACTATAGTACCAAAGTTGTCAATATGCGCTGGTACACCAAGGGGACCAACAAAGTCAGCAATGGAGTCACCGGCTTTCAGAAACGCCAGCCTAAAGGTTGTCGCTCCCACTTCCATAAAAACCAGGGTAACACTGCCTTCCTTCGCATCCCAGTCAGCGAGCGTCAGAGGAATACGCTCGCCTCTTTCATCAATCCTGACGACAACAAACTGCCCCGCCAGCGCTTTTCTGGCAATTGCCGGTGCTTCGATTTTGAACAGATGAATTTTCGCCGCTAAGGTCTCTCTATAAATAATTCGAAACATTTGGGGAACTCCATCCCAGTTTACTTAGCTAAATAAAGCTTCTACCTGAGCGAGAATTTGCTCATCAGTGAAGTGGTGCATGGAGATAGCTCCTGAAGGGCAGGCAGCACCGCAGGTGCCACAACCCTTGCATACTGCTTCATTGACATGGGACACTCTCTTACCATCTCTAGGCTGAAGCTCAATAGCCTGGAAGGGACACAAAAGTTCGCAAATCCCACAGCCTGAGCATTCATCCTCATTAACCAATGCGTTTATCGCCTCAGGCTTGACATAACCCATTCTCAGGGGACCGGCCGCTTTTGAAGCAGCAGCGTAGCCTTGAGAAATTCCTTCAGTTACATCTGTGGGCCAGCGTGCTGAGCCACAGATGTAAATTCCGTCCATGGCAAACTCTACAGGGCGGAGCTTCAAATGTGCTTCCAGGAAGAAACCAAACTCATCTAAGGAGACTTTAAGCATTTTGGAGATATTTTGGTTATCCTCGGCAGGGATAAGAGGAGTAGTTAAAACAAGCATATCACAGGGAAGTTCTATTTCCTCTCTCCGTAGTTCATGGTACACCTTTATTCTTTCAACCTTCCCATCTCCGATAACTTCGGGAGGCCTTTCTAAGCTATATCTAACGAATCTGACCCCCAGCTCCATGGCTCTTCGATAATAGCTCTCGAAATCTACACCATAAGTCATGAGGTCTCGGTGCAATATCCAGACCTTTGCCTTTGGATTCGACTCTCTAATAAGGGAGGCATTTTTAATTGCCGTCATGCAGCAGATTCTGCTGCAATAAGTTCTCTCCGGAACCCGGGCTCCCACACAATTGATCATAACAACATTCTGACCCAGGGTTTCCCCCTTTTTCATATGCTCCTCTAGCTCCAGTTGAGTAAGTACATTAGTCATCTTCCCGTAGCCATATTGACCCTTCGGTTTTAGCGCTTCAGCTCCTGTGGCCAATATAATAGTACCCACATTGAATTTGTTCTCCTCTCCCTTCCCATCCAGACTGACATCGAAGTTGCCTATAAATCCAGTTACTTGTTTTACTTTGGACGAGAGATAAGTCTTGATCTTGGGATGGCCTTTAACTTGTTCAACAAGTGGTTTGATTAACTTCTTTGCCTCTTGATTCGTGGGAAAAAGTTTATGAATACTGCGTAGCTTTCCCCCGAGTTCTGGTTCTTTTTCCACCAAATGAACATCAAAGCCCTGCCTGGCCAGGTTTAAGGCTGCCTCCATTCCAACAATTCCTCCACCAATCACCAATGCCGAAGGAGCTACCTTGATTTCAATCTCCTCCAATGGCTCCAGCAACCTGGCTTTGGCCACTCCCATCCTTACAAGGTCCTTAGCCTTTTCCGTAGCTTTCTCAGGCTCATGCATATGCACCCAGGAGCATTGGTCTCTTATGTTAACAAACTCGAAAAGGTATTTGTTCAAGCCTACAGCTTCGCAGGCAGACCTGAAAAGTGGCTCATGAGTCCTAGGTGTACAAGAAGCTACTATGACCCGATTTAAATTGTATTCCTTTATCCCTTTCTTAATTGCTGATATCCCCTCTTCAGAGCAGGTGTAGAGATTATGCTCAGCATGCACGACATTAGGCAATCCCTTTACGTATTCCACCACTCCAGGAACATCTACATATGCCCCTATGTTCCTGCCACAATGACAGACAAAGACTCCGATACGAGGTTCCTCCACTTTACTTGCCTCCTGCTATAACTTCAGCAGTTCTGCCTGCTGCCCCTGAGGCCTGGGTTACAGAATCCGGGATATCCCGGGGACTGTGGACATAGCCACAGGCAAAAATGCCCGGCTTTGTAGTATCCAGCGGTTGCAGCAATTTATCTGGCACCTTTACAAAGCCATTTTCATCCAATTCTATACCTAATATTTCTGCTAGCTCCTTTGTGATTTGAGGAACCATGGCTTGGGCAAGAACCACTATTTCTGCCTCAAATTTCTTTATTTCCCCCGTAGTAGTGTCCTCATACCAGATAATAGGGTTATCATTGTCGGGGGTAACTTCGATCCTGCCAGGACGACTCCTGATATAAGTCACATTATAGTCACTTTTAGCTCTAGCAATGTATTCCTGGAACCTTTTACCCACAGCTCTCATATCCATGTAGAAAATGGTGGATTTTGTCCCTGGGTGATGCTCGAAAGCCAGCATTGCCTCCTTGGTGGCGTGCATGCAGCAGACACTGGAGCAATAAGCTTTATTCCTGAAATCGCGAGAGCCGACACATTGGATAAAAGCTATATTCTCAGGTATCCTGCCATCCGAAGGACGCTTCAGTTCTCCCATAGTGGGTCCGGAGGCAGCAGTCAACCTCTCAAATTCCATAGCCGTGATGACATTCTTTATCCTTCCGTAACCATATTCCTCAAGTTTTGAGACATCGTAGAAGTCCAGTCCACTAGCAACTACGATAACGCCAACATCCAGATCCACAATCTGGTCAGCCATGTCATGAACGATTGCCTTAGCTTCGCAAGCGTTTTCACATCCCTTACATTCGAGCTTCTCTGTGATTCGTAGGCAGTGATTGGGATCTCTGACGTTTTTCTTAGGCACTGCCTGAGGGAAGGGTAAATAGATGGCCTTTCTCTGCCCCAGGCCCAAGTTAAACTGATCGGGCACCAGGATGGGGCAAACATTTATTCTTTTGATAGCTTCCTTTTCACACTTTTCAATACACTTCCAGCAACCGGTGCAATCCAAGGGAGTATAGATTGGCTTTTCACAGTTGCATTCCTCCGCCTGCTCCATGGAGCATGTTATGCCTATAAAAGCCACGCCCTCTTTACTAAAAACACCTAGTTCTTCAAGTTTATCCAAAGCCCTTTCGTCACATCCTCTAGAAACAACACCAAACCTTCTATCAGGCCACTTATCCTTAATCTGCCGAACAAAAGTTGCCAGGTTATATCGGGGCTCCAGTTCCAGTTCTTTAAGCTCGTCCTTAGTTATAAAAAGATAAGGGCTTACATGTCCCCATCTTTTTCGAAGCCCAATGATGCCATCATAGCCTTGGTCTAAGACTTCCTCTGCTTTCGCTATTATGTTTTCCCTATCCAAAATTTTCTCTGCTTCCGTTATTACGGTTGTTTCCTTCTCAGCCATGTTTATCACCCCTTGTAGACTTTCACAGCGCAGACTTTAAACTCGGGGATTTTAGCTTCAGGGTCAAGGTTGCTGCTGGTAAGCTCATTGGCGGGACATTCAGCAAAGTGGAAAGGTATGAATACCACTCCTGGGAGAATTCCATCGGTAACGAAAGCCTTTATCTCAATTTCGCCTCGCCGTGATTTTACTTTTACCTTTTCCCCTTGTGCTATCGAGAGTTTTTTCGCATCTTCAGTATTGAGTTCCACAAAACCGGTAGGGAGTTCCCTCTCCAGGATAGGAATCCTGCGAGTCATGGTCCCAGTATGAAACTGAAACATTAACCTCCCCGTGGTTAAAATGAACGGATATTCCTTGTCAGGCAGTTCAGCAGGCTCTTTATACTCAATGGCAAAGAACTTTCCCTTACCTCTCGTAAAAGCATCTTTGTGAAGGAACTTAGTTCCTTTATGCCCTTTTGAAGGGCATGGCCAAGCTAGAACCTCTCCACTGTCCAAGCGGTCATAGGAAATACCGGCATAACTGGGGGTAAGCTGTGCGATTTCCTTCATAATGTCTTGAGCTGACTTATAATCAAATCCTTTGCCCCCCATTTTTTGGCCAAGCTCACCCACTATGAGCCAGTCCGGCTTAGAATCACCTATGGGCTCTATCGCCTTCCTTACTCTTTGAACTCTTCTATCCGTCGCAGTAAAAGTCCCCTCCTTCTCAGCGAAGGAACAGGCTGGCAATATCACATGGGCGAACTGTGCCGTCTCAGACAGGAATATATCTTGTACCACCATGAAATCGAGAGAACTGAGAGCCTTCTTCACGTGATTTATATCTGGGTCAGAAAGCATGGGATTTTCTCCCATGATATACATTGCCTTAAGCGAGCCCGTAAGGGCAGCATCAGTCATCTCAGTTACCGTAAGCCCTACATTCTCCGGCAGCTTAACTCCCCAGGCTTTTTCAAATTTGGCTCGTGCCGCTTCATCTGTGACTGATTGATAGCCCGAGTAAACATTTGGCAAGCCGCCCACATCGCAGGCACCCTGAACATTGTTTTGCCCGCGAAGCGGATTTACCCCGGTTGACTCGCGACCAACATTCCCGGTGAGCATCGCCAGATTAGCGCAAGATTCCACATTATCAGTGCCGGTGGTATGCTGCGTTATACCCATGGCATATAGGATGCTCGCTTTTTTGGCTTCGCCATAAGTTCGAGCTGCGTTCTCCAAAGCAGCCTGTTCAACCCCAGTTACCTGACAAACTTTCCCCGGTGGATATTCTTTGATTTTATTTTTGAATTCCTCAAACTCTTCGGTACGCTGGGCAATGAAATCCTTGTCAGCCAAATCCCAAGAAAGGATGAGATTCATAATGCCATTAAGCAGGCAAACATCCGTTCCTGGCTTATGCTGAAGATAAACATCAGCAAACTCAACTAGAGGTGTACGGCGCGGGTCGGCCACAATCAGCTTGGCTCCCTTTTCCTTGGCCCGTAGAACCCTCGAACTTATGAGGGGATGCTGCTCAATCGTGTTAGTTCCTATAGCAAAAATACAATCCGCACCTTCCACTTCCGGTACGCTGTTTGTCATCGCTCCACTGCCAAAAGACTTGACTAAACCCAGCACCGTCGAGGCATGACAAAGTCGAGCACAATGGTCAACGTTATTTGTGCCAATGACCGCCCGGGCAAATTTCATCAGGACAAAATTTTCCTCATTGGTACACTTAGCAGATGAAAGGACACCTACGGAATCAGGGCCGTGTATTTGCTTTATCTGGCTTAGCCGTTTACTCACGATGTCTAAAGCTTCATCCCAGCTTGCCGGTTCAAATTTGCCATCTCTTTTTACCAAGGGTGACTTGAGTCGGTCAGGGTGGTTGACAAAATCTGCTGCATTTCTTCCCTTTATACAAAGCCTTCCTTCACTTATTTCGTCGGTCTTGCAAGGAACCACTCCAGCTATCTCATTATCCATACTCTGGAGATAAAACTGACAGCCACAGCCACAGAAAGGACATACGGTTAATACAAAGTCGCTATTCATTTCCTTCCCTCCCTCTTGGCTGCAGGTTGTTTCTTCTCGGCTTTGGGTTGCTTGCGCACTGCTTGCACGAGTTTCTTTTTCGTCTCCGCATCTAAGCCCGGAATGATTTCAAAAATTGACTCAGGAGGTTGACGCCGCATAAGCTGATGGATAGTACGCAGAGGTATACTCATAGGGCAAGTCTCTTCACACATACCACAGTTAATGCAATTATCGCCAACGCGATAAGCTCTTATTATGTGAAACAGGGGAACAGCGGGAGGTATTTCCCCGGGCTTGATCCATTCCGCATCTTCTAGCTCAGCCCCATCATAAACCCATACCGGGCAGACATCACGGCATCCGAAGCACTTTATGCACTTTTTTAGTTCGCTCTGCCAGAACTCATTCCGCGACTCTTCGTCCATCAAGGCTACCCGCTGGGGCAATGTTTCAGGCTCCCTCCCCTCCCGCTCCTCAGGAGGAAGTTCAGTAAAACTTCGCCTTTCAAAGGCAATGTTGGTCATGGCATGTTTTTCCTTATTCTCCTCAACGCAAGCCTGGGCGCATTCACCACACTGGATGCAAGTTCCCTCGTCTATCTTGATCCTGTCAACCCAAATCTCCCCATTAAACTCCTTTGCCTCGCCTAACTCCGTCTGAGTGCATTCCCCGCATCCGGTGCATTTATCCCAATCAACATATGTTGCTTTTTTCCTGACCTTGACTTGGAAATTGCCTACTTCGCCTGAAACCTTTTCAATTTCGGAATAAGTTAAAAGTTCTATGTTAGGATGCTGGCTTGCCTCTATCATCTTGGGGGCAAGGATACACATGGCACAATCATTTGTGGGGAAGGTCTTATCCAGTTGTGCCATTCTGCCCCCGATGCTGGGCGTCTTTTCCACCAAATATACTTTAAAGCCCATATTAGCCAGGTCAAGTGAGGACTGAATACCAGCGATGCCACCACCGATTACTAGTACCGATTTACGTCCGTTTTCACCGTTACTCATTATTTTGATAAGGTTGCTCCTTCCTTAATAGCGCTTGCTACCAGGTTTACCAAATCCATGACCTCAATTTCTGGCATTGACCGCTTTTCCTCTCCTTTATCTATCATGGCACATCTGAAATGGGTTTGACATTTGGGGCAGCATGTTATAAGCACCTCTGCCCCGGTTGCGGTTGCCTCAGACAACCTTTCCGCCCGGAGCATGTTGGAGCACGAGTCACAATTAGTCCAAGCACTGGTGCCACAGCAAATAGAATCCCATCTACTATATTGCATCTCGACAAATTCTATACCTGGAATAGACTCAAGTACCTTTCGGGGTGCATCATACACACCCAAATGCCTTCCTAACCTGCAAGGATCTTGATAAGTAACCTTCTTTTTCACTTCGTTGAACTTCACCCCATCTTTTTCTATTCTCTCCGCTAGAAATTCAGAGATATGTTGTAACTCACAACCTACATCAAAGCCATAACTTGGATAATCCAGCTTGAATGTTCGGTAGCCTTCAGGGCAGGAGAAGATTATTTTCTTCACGCCGGCTTCTTTTATTTGGGCGGCATTGTGCTCGGCTAGTTTCTTGAATGTCTCTATATCGCCAGTCCAAAGCGCATCATGACCACAGCATTTCTCATTAGGAAGTAACTTGGGCTCGACCCCCAGCGAGTTCAAGGTCTTGAGGCTTGCCTTGGTTATGTCCAGAGCACTGAATTCAATATCTTCAAAGATGGGTTCAAAATATGGAGCACACCCAACCCAAAAAAGAACATCGGAGTCATCGGAGGTACGATATTTATCAGATAGCCATTCCAACCTTCTTTGCTTGATGTCAGGACTTGTCATAAGCCGTGCCAAAGATTGCAGTTGCCCCGAGTGGGCACGGATTCCGTGCTGTCCATTATCCTGGGCTATAGCGCGGGCTTTGCGGATAAAAACAGGAAAATCGACATCGCAAGGGCATCTCTGTTGGCAGGTATAGCAAGTCAGGCAAGAGAAAAGTTTTTGGTTGAAAATCAATTCATCCTCAAACCCCAAAAGAGCGTCTTCAATTATTGCCCGCGGAGAGAAAGATGGATCATATTTGGCGACAGGACATACACTAGTACATTTGCCGCACTCCAGGCAGTAATAGGTCTTAGTTTCTTGAATAATGTCCTCTAAATTCAAACTGCTACCTTCTCTTTTCTCAAAGATGAAAAGGGTGAGGGGCCAAGCTTCTTAAGCTGCTCGACAAATTCCGTGACTACTCTGGCAAACACCGTTCCCTCTGAAGTAGATATCATCTCACGCTTTAACCTTTCGTCCTCCAATCCGAGGACATGCATCATCTTACTTAGCTTGGCAAACATGGCATCGCACTTTACCGGGCCGTCTATGTAATGGCAATCTGTATAGTGGCACCCGGAGACTATAACTCCATCAACTCCCTCTTCAAATGCCCGTAAGACATAATCGGGATTTATCATCCCGCTACACATCAGCCTCACAATATAGACATTGGGAGGATATTGAACGCGGGCTGTCCCGGCTAAATCGGCTGCGGCATAAGTACACCAGTTACAGGCAAAAGCAACAATCTTTGGCTCAAATTCAGCCATGGTACACCTCCAGTAAACCATCAACCAAACTCTCTATTTCCTGCATATTGAAATGCCTAATTGATATTGCTCCCGTGGGACAGACTACAGCACATGCTCCGCATCCTTTACATAGGGCTTCATTTACACTGGAAACCAAGGCTCCATTCTTTCTAATGACTGTGGGAGCATGGAAAGTGCAAATTTCCTCACAACGTCCACATCCGTGACAAATTGTTTCATCAACGTGGGACACAGCTGCTTCAGTGGTGACCTTCCCTTTGCTTATCAAAGACAAAGCCTTAGATGCTGCCGCGGATGCCTGAGCTACGGTATCGGGAATATCCCTTGGTGCTTCACAGCAACCAGCGATGAAAACTCCGTCTGTCGCCGTGTTTACCGGAGCAAGTTTAGGGTGAGTTTCCAGGAAGAAGTTGTCGCCTCTTTGGCCTATTGTAAAGCAGCTAGCCACCTCACTGGCATCAGACCGGGCTTGCAGGGCAGCACAGAGGATTACCATGTCTACTGGGACACGGATTATCTTACCCAATAAGGTATCCTCAGCCACAGCAACTAGTTTCCCCTTTTCTTCTTCAGTTATAGCTTGGTCGGTTATTTTGGCCACTTTGCCCCGTATGAAATTGACTCCCATCTCCGAAACGTGTTGGTAAAATTCCTCATAGGCTTCTCCAAAGCAGCGCATGTCAATATAAAATTCATATACCTCGGCTTTGGTAAACTCTTTTATCAATTCCGCATACTTTAGGCCATACATGCAGCACACTCTTGAGCAATACTCATGGTAGTTCTTATCACGGCTGCCTACGCAATGCACTATAGCCACACTCTCTGGTTCTCTACCGTCTTTGAGTTGAATTCGGCCCCAGGTTGGCCCTCCGGCACAGGTTATCCTCTCAAATTCAAGTCCAGTTAGAACATTATCGTACTTCTTGTATCCGTACTGGGTTATGACACTGGGATCAAACTGATCGTAACCAGTAGCCAGAATGGCTGAACCTACCTCTATCTCAACCGTCTCATCCTTCATTTCGTGGTTAATCGCTTCCTGCTCACACACCTTCACGCATTCCAAGCATTCTGAACACACGCCACAATTGAGACAACGCTTAGCCTCCTCAATGGCTGTTTTTTCATCAAAGCCTTGTTCAACCTCGGCAAAGGAGCCTTTTCTCTCACTAATTTGAAGTAGTGGCATGGCAGCTCTTGCTTTTGGCTTGACTCCTTCCGTTGATACCTTCCCTACTTTTTTCGGCGTTATTTGCCTTTCCGCTGTGAGGCTAACGCCTCTTAGATAGCGATCGATGGAAATAGCTGCCTCCTTGCCAGCAGCAACCGCGGCAACAACATCAGCAGGTCCAGAGACTAAATCGCCGCCGCCGAAAACACTATCAATATTTGTTTGTAAAGTAACGGGGTCGACTTCAAGTGTGCCCCAACCGGTGTAGTCTAACTCCTTAGGCAGCATTGTTTTATCCACGGCCTGACCAATGGCGATGATGCAATTGTCGACATTCATGGTGAACTCCGAACCCTTGATAGGTACGGGACGTCGGCGACCACTAGCGTCGGGCTCGCCCAATTCCATCTTGATACATTCCATCCCGGATAATTGACCATCTTTGGACAGGATTCTAGCTGGAGCAGCTAAGAAGTGGAATTTGATTCCTTCTCGCTCGGCTTCTTCAATTTCCGTTCTTATAGCGGGCATTTCAGCTTGAGAACGACGATAAACGATGGCAACTTCTTTTGCCCCGAGGCGTAATGCTGCTCTAGCAGCATCAATAGCTGCGTTGCCACCACCAATAACCGCCATCCGGCTCCCCAATTTCATCTCCACTCCAGAGTTCACCGTCCTCAGAAAGTCAAGGGCATGGATCACCCCTTTGGTGTCCTCACCAGGGATTCCCATCTTCTGGCTGACGCCAGCACCTGTACCCAGGAAAATGGCCTTATATCCTTGATTGAAGATTTCAGTAAGATTTTTCACCGGGGTCTTTGTCTTGATTTCCACCCCTAGTTCTTGTATGTAACTGATGTCGTTATCCACTACCTCTTGGGGCAATCTATAATCAGGGATACCATAACTCAGAAGACCGCCTGCTTGAGGGAGGGCCTCGAAAACGGTAACGGCATAACCTTCTCTTATCAAATCGTAAGCACAGGCAAGTCCAGCAGGCCCGGAGCCGATAACAGCTACTTTCTCTTTTTTCGTCTTTTTAACCGGGGTTGTCTTCTTTCTTCCTGCCTTCAGTTCGTAATCAGCTACGAAGCGCTTCAAAGCACGGATGCTAATAGATTCATCAAGCTTCCCCCGCTCGCACTCTAGTTCACAGGGGTGGGTGCAGACCCGCCCAAGAACCCCAGCAAACGGCATAGTTCGTCTAACTAACTCCAAAGCCTCCTTAAACTTGCCCTGCGAAATAAGGGCGACGTAGCCGTGAGCGTTGACCCCAGCTGGGCAGGCAATACGACAGGGCGAAGTGCCTCTTTTGTCAATGGCAAAAGCAGCAGGGACAGCCTGGGGGAGAGGAAGGTAAGCTGCCTTTCTTATGTGCAACCCCATTTCAAACTCGTCAGGCACCTCAACAGGACATGCCTTAGCACATTCTCCACAGCTGTTACATTTGTCAAGGTCGACATACCTGGGCTTATTCTTCACTTTGACCTTGAAATTGCCAATATAGCCTGAAAACTCTTCCACTTCGCTTGAGGTCATTAATTCAATATTAGGATGGTGACCGACGTCAGTCATCTTTGGTGTAAGAATGCATTCTGAACAGTCCAAAGTGGGGAAGGTTCTATCAAGCTGGATCATGTGTCCGCCGATGGATGGGTCGCGTTCCACCATATAGACTTTCTTACCCCCATCAGCGATATCCAAAGCAGCCTGAATTCCAGCGATGCCCCCGCCGACAACTAAGACATTAGGATTAACTGGAACCTCCTTAACCTCTAGAGCTTCATGCCAGTAAACACGCCTTACTGCAGCACGCACAAGATCCTTGGCTTTCTCTGTAGCTCGCTTCTTTTCTGTAGCATGGGGCCAAGAGCAGTGCTCCCGGATGTTAGCATGTTCATACAAATAAGGATTTAGCCCGGCATCCTGACAAGCCTTACGAAATGTAGGCTCATGCATTCTTGGCGAGCAAGAAGCAACCACAACTCGATTGAGCCCTAGCTCTTTGATGTCCTTCTTTATGAGATCCTGCCCTGGATCAGAACACATATACCTGTAGTCACGAGAAATCACTACATTAGGTAGAGTTCCAACATACTTGGCCACCTCTTCCACATTCACTACGCCAGCGATGTTTAACCCGCAGTGGCAGATGTAAACGCCAGTCCTTATCTCTTCCATCTCACTACTCCATTATTACATTGCCTCAGCAACAAGCTCAGCGATATCTTTAACCTGTATAGTATCTGACTTGCCTGTAGAGAGCACACTATCCCTATAGTTGAGGAAGCAGTAAGGGCAAGCTAAGGCTATAATATCAGCGCCCCTTTCAACCGCTTGCTCTACCCTTATATCAGAGAACCTTTCTCCTTTCGGCGTATCCATCCAGATTCTACCGCCGCCACCACCACAACAAAGAGCATCCTCACGAGCATCGGGAAATTCTATTAATTCCAAGCCGGGAATACTTTGCAAAACCCTCCTTGGCTCATCATAGACATCATTGTGTCTCCCCAAATAGCAGGGGTCGGAATAGATTACCTTTTTGTTTATCTTTTTAGAGAGCTTCAATTTCCCTTGCTCGATAAGTGAGGCCAGGTATTGGGTAATATGAATTACTTCAAATTTGCCTCCAAGCTCGGGGTACTCATTTTTGAAAGTGTGGTAGCAGTGCGGTGAGGAAACTACCACAGTTTTGACACCATTACTGGTAAAGAGATTAATATTGTTTTGGGCCAGACTTTGAAACGTATCTTCATATCCGGCTTTTCTAATAGCCTCGCCACAGCATCTTGCTTCAGTGCCTATAAGGCCGTAATTAATCCCAAGCTTATTGAAGATTGTGGCGGTAGCCCGAGCCACTGTTTTTACATCAGGGTCGTAGGATGGAACGCAGCAGGGGAAATAAAGTATTTCGGTGCCCGAAGTAAAATTTTTTACCCCCATATCCTTAGCCCAGTCATTTCGCTTTTCCGGTGCCTCACCAAATGGGTTACCTACGCCAGCGATGTTCTTAGCTGAAATTCTTAGGGCGTCGGGGACAACGCCGATGCCCAGACTAGCTACGGCCCGGCGCATAGCCCTCATGACATCTATTATCTCGACGCCTCGGGGGCAGCGCTGAACACAAGCTCGACATGTGACGCAAGTCCAGACATCCTCGCTGCCAAAATCGGTTGCCCCAAGCTGAGCTTCATGGATGATGCGGCGAACGGCAAAGCTTCGGACCAGGTTCCAGGGGCAAATACCGGTGCAGAGACCACACTGGTAACACAATTTGAGAGGTTCGCCACCGGCCTCGAGGATCACGTCTGTAGCTTCTTTGTAAGGACTCAGTACTTCCATTTCTGTATTTACCTCGACTCTCCAGAATTGGTTACAAAAAAGGGTGGCCTTACAAAAGCATTGCAGCCACCCTTTTTCTCTGGAACATGAACTGAAGCACGACTGCGAAGTATAACAAACCCCGGCAAGAAAGGCAAACTTCTGTGCTGGTCTTCTGGCAAAATGGCTAGTGATTTATTTTCTAAGAATTTTTCTTGAATTGGGTTCGTGAGCAGATGAGAGAATTCCTTATGATGCTACCGCTGTTTGGCCATCTTCTCAGCTAAACTAGGCCTGCCACGAGTCGCTAGTCTGGCACAAGAAAGGGGTCAGATAACTTATGTGATACCTGACCCCTTTATGCCAGTTAGGCCTGTACCGCCTTTTGCCGCAATTTTAACTAGCCTCGCCTTTAGCGCTGGCTTCCTTTTTGCGCAGGGCCTCCCGACGGGCTGCCAGCTTGGCCATCTTTTGCTCTAGGGCATCCTGCATAATCTGACCAAATTCGCAGGTTGCGCATTGGAACAAGCGCGTGCAAAGCCGATAGGAGACGTCGCCCTTGAGGGCATAGCGGCAAATCCTCTGTGGTCCCGGTAGCTCCTTAAGCCTCTCCAGAGCCTCGTCGAGCTCTGGAGCCTCGCCAGCGGTTATTTTTTCCTGCATCGTCTGGTCAAACTCGCAGGTAAGGCAGTCATAATTCCGGGTGCAGATCCTGTAAGAGACCACTCCCATCTTTGACCAGAGACACTCGTTGATTTTCACCGCTTCTTCAACAGCACCCTCACCTTCAGGAACCTCAACCTTTGGCTTCGCCAGTTCTTCCTTTGCCTTTCGGACCCAGACTCGAGTTTCTATGTGTCCTGGAGCGATGTGTAAAATGGACTGAAATTCTCTCAGTGCCTCCTTATAGCGACCCGCTTTGAAGTAAGTCTGGCCTTGCTCCAGGTGGGCAGGAATCTCCTCCTCAGTTGTTGCTATAGCTTCCTCAACCTCGGTCTCTTCAACTACCGGGATTTCCGCTGCGGCTTCCTTAGCCTTACCCTCCTTGGGTTTTACTTCTGCCTGAACAGGGCCGAGAACCTCCTCAATCGCTTTCTCCAAGGCGTCGGGGGCAAAGGGCTTGGCTATGTAACTCACTGCCCCGATTTTCATCGCTTCTACTGCCGTCTCCACTGAAGGATAAGCAGTGATGATGACCCCCTTAAACTTTGGATTTTGCGCTGTAGCCTCTCTTAACACCTCGAGCCCATCTTTCCCCGGCAGCTTCAGGTCGAGCACGGCAACACCAAATTCCTTTTCTCCGATCTTTTGTAGTGCCTCTTCACCCGACTCAGCAGTGTCCACTTCATAGCCTTCCTCTTTAAGCCAGTCTCGGAGTGACTCCCGCATGATGTTTTCGTCTTCAACGATTAATACTGGTTTCATTTCTTTCACCTCCTTTTGTTGTTTTGCTGGGATTATTTTCTTATTCATTTTTGTCTCCTTCACCCTTTGGTGTTGCAATTTTCTTGCCAAAATAAAAAGGGCTACCCGAATTTCCGGGTAGCCCTTTTTACAAATGCTGAAAATTTACTGTCTTTTTAACTATGTCTGACTATGTAAAAAAACGAGTCACTCGGCGTCTATTTTTTTACATCAAAACCATATTCCTTTGCCTTGTTGTAGAGTGTCATTCTACTGATTCCCAAAATTCTGGCTGCCTCACTGTAGTTCTCGCCGGTTTCACGGAGAATTTTCCAGATGTGGCCTTTCTCCACTTCTTTAAGATTTTTCCTTGGCGCAGTTGAATAAGTCGGCGACAGATTTTCCTGAGGCAGGTCAGCAATAGTGATAATGCTATCCTTAGCTAGGATGACTGCCCTTTCAATGGCATTTTCCAGCTCACGGACATTGCCCGGCCAGTCATAATAAAGCACAAGCTCCATTGCCTCGGGAGAGAAACCTGTGATCTCCTTCTGGTTCTCCATTGCAAACTTATGCAAGAAGTGTCCAGCTAATAGAGGAACGTCCTCCTTTCTTTCCCTTAAGGGAGGCAATTCAATGTTAACTACATTAAGCCGGTAATAAAGGTCTTCCCGGAATTCTTGCTTTCCTATGGTCTTTCTTAGGTCTTTATTAGTTGCTGAAAGAACTCTTACATCAACCCTGGTTGGCTCATTGCCACCGACACGAGTAAATTCTTTCTCTTCTAGGACTCTTAACAGGTGAACCTGGATATTGGCACTCATCTCGCCGACTTCGTCTAAAAAAAGTGTCCCCCCATTGGCGAACTCGAATTTCCCTTTCTTTTGAGCATAAGCTCCCGTGAAGGAACCCTTCTCATGGCCAAATAGTTCACTTTCCAAGAGGCTTTCAGGCAAAGCGGCACAACTAACAGCGACAAAAGACTTGTTCCGGCGATGGCTCTGAGAGTGAATGGCACGCGCCACCAACTCTTTCCCTGTGCCGCTTTCGCCTGTGATCAATACTGTGGCGTTGCTTTTAGCTACGACTTTTATTATCTCGATTACCCGCTGCATCTTAGAGCTTTTCGCGATGATATTCTCAAAGCGGTAACGGTCTTCCAATTTCTGACGCAGGGAGAGGTTTTCCTCGACTAGTTCCTGATGTTCAGCTAATTTTTCGACCAGGAATTCGGCTCTCTCGGGACAAAAGGGCTTTTCAATGTAATCGTAAGCCCCTTCCTTCATAGCAGTGATGGCGGTGGGAATGCTGGCATAGGCTGTGATGATAATAACCTCAATCTTGGGCTGCTGTGCTTTAGCTCTTTTCATCAACTCAATACCATCCATACTTGGCATCACCAGATCGGCAATCATGATGCCTGGCTTTTCCTTCTCAATCACCTCTAATGCCTCGTGACCGTTTTCAGCGGTGAAAACCTGATAGCCAACATCCTTGAGCCAGTCGCCTAGCGACTCGCGGACAATAGCCTCATCATCAACCACGAGTATTTTAACCCTTTTCATCGTTGTGGCCTCCCAAATAGACGCTGAAGGTGGTTCCCTTCCCCACCTCACTTTGTACTTTGATTCTTCCCTTGTGCCTCTCAATAATCCCATGAACTACAGCTAATCCTAACCCTACACCCTTGCCTTTTGCCTTGGTGGTGAAGAAGGGGGTGAAAAGCTTGCCCATGTTCTCTTTTGAGATACCACAGCCTGTATCCTGGACATCGATCTTGACCTCACCATCCACCGCCGCACTGCGAAGGGTCAGCCTGCCCCCATCAGGCATTGCCTGGATAGCATTAAGAGTGAGGTTGGTAAAAACCTGCTGAAGCTGGTCGAAATCAGCCATGACCTTAGGCAAGGATTGCCCAAAATCCTTCACAACTTCAACTTTTTGAAGTTGAGCTTGATGACCTACCATAGCCAAGACCTGTTCTATAACCTGGTTAACATCCACAAGCCTCAACATCGGCTCTGTCTGACGAGCAAAATCCAAAAGATTTCGGATTATCCTAGAGCAGCGACCCACCTCAGTTTCCATCTTGGAAAGGTAACCCAGCGCCTCTTCTTTATTAAAAGCATCACCAGTCACCTTTTTCGATAGCAACTGAGTGTAGACCAGGACTCCGGCCAGGGGATTATTAATTTCGTGAGCGATGGAGGCAGCCATCTGACCCAGGGAGGTCAGCTTTTCAGCCTGGATGAGTTGATCCTGGCTTTCCTTTAGCTGCTGAACATAGGTGTTAAGTTCTTGGTGAGCTATATTTAGCTCGGCGTGAGCCTTTTCTTCTTTCTCAACTTGATCTATCAGCAGCGCAGTTAATATCCCGAGTAAAGCGGTAAACAGGACAAAGAGAAGTGGCCTGACTAGCGGGTCAGTGTATGGGGAGTAAAAGGTGCGTGGCAACACAACGCACAGGCAGATGAATGAAGCACCCAGGGCCCCCCGCACTCTGAAAGTTAGAGCTGCGTAGATTATGGGAATTAAAAACAGAGTCCGATGCAAATCGTGAGGAAAAGCATCGGTGAAAAAACTCCCGAGATTGGCTAAGGGTGTATACCCTGCATAGTAAACGAGCGTAAAAACTGCCATTAGCGCAGCGATTATCCAAAAGTGGTGACTTCGCACACCCTTAGATATTTGGTTCTCCGGTAACCATTTAATGGTTTTCATTGCAATGCTGTCCCTCCAGCGCTGCCATTTACTCTTTGGAGTGGGATGATCAGTCATAGTTTCCTCTCCTGAAGCAAATCTTGTTTTCTCTTCCAAGCTGGGGGAAATTTCAACTCCTTCCTTAAATCTGCTATTGAGCGACGGGAAATAGAAACGCCAAATGTTTGTTCAAGTTTAGCTTTAATCGCTTCATCAGAAGGGAATTCCTCCCCTGTTTCAAGGAGCCGCCTGACCAGTTCCTTTCTAAACATTCTCGGCCGGGGAAAGAAATCCTTAAGCGCCTTCTCCTCACCCCAGGGTGTCTCAAGGCTTTTGCCGCTAATAGCCCGGCTAATTGAGCTTGGAACAAGCCCAATCCTTTCAGCTAGCTCCTTTTGACTAAATGGCAGGACTGCTTTGCTGTTACCGGATTCGAAATAGGGTGCTTGCTTTTCCACAATTCCTTGCAATATCCGGGTTACCGTGTCCTTACGGCTATTGATTAGCTCTAGCCTCTTAAGTAGCTGTCTGGTTTCCTTTACTTCAGCCCCGGTGATAGCTCCACTCTGCCTCAATTCCTCAAATCTCTCATAGTCAATCGAATATCTTCCCCGAGCATAGGAAGGTGAGAGATAGCCGATAATAAAACCCTTAGCCTCCCTTTCTATCGAAGCAACCTTGGAGTAATAAATTCCGTGTTCTGAACTCAGAACAGAAGGGTTGTAAAACTCGCTCATAATGGAGAATTCGTTAATGAGGTTATTTATCCTTTCAACCTCTGCAAGCTCCAAATTGCACCCTTGGGAAACCTCCTCTGCACTTACCTCCGGTTCAGGATATAAGTAATATCGCTCAAAATTCTCCCTCCCTATTTTCTTTATCAGACGAATTACATCCTCTTTGTTAGATAAAAGGGATTCGATATCAATAGTGCCTGTCCCGGCGGCGATCTCTTCATTAAGCTGGTAAAAGCTAGGAGAAATATCCGTCTTAGGCAATCTCTGATAGCGAATTATTCTCTCCTTCCGATATAACTTTTTAAACAAGCGGCTGTTTTCTACATCAGCGATAAGCCTGTTGAATTCATCTTCGGGCATTTCCAGCAAACCAGCCTGTTCCAGTCGCATAATCAATTTGAACTCTTGCCGTGCCTGCAAGGATTGTGTTTGTTGAATCTCCATGCTAGCCATTGTATAAATATTTTACATTAAATTTAATTACGCTGTCAAGAAAATTTACCATTTAGGGGGAAGTCAACCCGCTTAATAGGTTGCCGGATAGCAGACAAGGCTCTCCAGTCCCTTAGGAAGGCTTTATCGTTCTACGCCACGTTCAGTTGCTATTGAGCCCAATACTCCGTTGATTAATCGAGGGGAAGAGTCACTTCCGAATTCCTTGGCTAACTCTATAGCCTCATTTATAGCCACCTTGATGGGAGTTTTATCGCTAAATGAAATTTCGAAAATAGCCAGGCGCAAAATATTCCTATCGATGACCGACATTTGCTCCGGGGGAAAGGCTGGAGCAAACTTCTTAATGAGAGCATCAAGTTGAGCTTTGTTTTGGAGCACCCCTTTTACAAGCTCCTCGCTGAAGCCGAGTGCTTCCTGGGGCAGCGTTTCCCCCGCTCTCAAGTGAGCAAAAATTTCCTCCGCCTTATGCTTTGTGTAATCAAGCTCGTAGAGCGTTTGGAGAGCAGCAATTCTTGCCTGTCGTCTGATGCCAGCCATTAGTTAGTTGGTCCCTCTTTAGATGCTAGCTGCGCTATATCCTCAGTTCCCGATATATTGAAAGTTTGGAGTTCTGAATTGATTCGCCTGAGTAAACCGCTGAGCACTCTCCCTGGACCTATCTCATAAAAGGTGGTGACTCCACCTTGCATCATATATTCCACCGACCTTTGCCATTGGATGCAGTTACGAAGCTGCTTCACCAACTCTTCTTTTATCGAATCAACATCGGTTAATGGCCGAGCAGTCACATTAGCTATTATGGGGATGACTGGTGGATGGAACGCAAAGCTCGAAACTATTTTACTGAATTCAGCTATGATTGGCTCCATTAAGGCAGAATGAAAAGCCCCGCTAACTTTCAAAGGAATAACAGCACGAGCACCTCTTGCCTTGGCTAATTTATCAGCTTCAGCCAGAGCCTGGGCGGCACCACTGACTACAATCTGCCCGGGACAGTTTATGTTGGATATTTCAGCTCCACTATGAAAGCTTATATCTTTAACTGTTTCTTCATCGAGCCCTATTACAGCCAGCATGCTCCCGGGATTTTTTAGCCCAGCTTCATACATTAATCTCCCTCTTTCCCTGACAAGCAAAACGGCATCAGTCAAGCCCAGCACACCAGCAGCAACCAGAGCAGTATATTCGCCCAAACTATGTCCAGCAACAAAAGTGGGAGAAGGGAAATGAGCTATGGCTGCCTCTTCAAGCGCTTTAAGACAGGCAATGCTGACGACCAGTATTGCTGGCTGGACGTTATGCGTCTTTTTCAATTCCTCCTCTGGACCTTCGAAGCATAAACGGGAGAGGGAAAAGCCTAAAGAAGCATCAGCTCCATCAAAGACTTCTTTAGCTGAAGGACAGTTACTGTACAGGTCCAGTCCCATGCCAGTGCTTTGGGAGCCCTGCCCTGGGAAAACATAAGCTACCTTGGGTAACTCAGCCATGCGAACTATTTCTTGTTCTTGGCGGGTTTGATCTCAATTACTTCTCTACCATTGTACCAGCCACAGTTAGGGCAAACGTGGTGAGGTAACTTAGGACTGTGGCAATGTGGGCACACATCCGTGGCAGGCAGAGTCAGTTTAAGGTGGCTGCGCCTTTTCCCCTGGCGCGCTTTAGCAGTTTTTTTCTTAGGTAACGCCATGTGAATTCGCCTCCTTCATTCCTGGGCAGTCAAGTCGACACAGTGGTTTCATGGGTAAATTTAGTAATGTATATTGCCGTATTAGCTCGCTGAGGTCAAGTATATTTTTATTATCAATGGTGAACCCTTCTGATTGTTCTGGCGAAGAGCGTGCTAAATCAATAGGCACATCAGATACCGAAAAAAATTCTTCCTCTGCGGTGAAACTTATTGGGTATAAGAATGCGTTGAGGCAGCGGCTACATATGAGTTCTACCTCAGCAGTTAATTTACACTGGACTAAAACTCCCCGGTTGGTACGAATCACCTTTGCCTTTCCTTCAACAAAACCTTTAACTTCCTCACTGATCGTCCCACTTATATCATGGCTCTGGCTAGAGCCCACAGGCTCTTTCCGCAACTGAGCTATATTTATCAAAGCACTCAGAGGTTCTCTTTCCATCTGTCATAGCCTAGAAATTTAGATCAAGCACAAAGTATAATAACTATTCATAAGAGGTTCAAGTTTGGAAATAGAAAACGATTGTCTTATCACCTGAGCGGAGGGGTTAGAATGGCAGAAGGGAGTGCTAAACAACCTTGGAGATGGGAAAGCTGAAGCTAAAGGTAAAAGATAGCGTCGAATTACAAAGGCAGCAACTTACCCAGTTGAGCCTGAATATCCATGATAACCCTGAGTTGGGCTTCGAAGAGGAAAAGGCGGCAACCTGGCTTACTAGCTATCTTGAAGAGAATGGATTTAATGTAGAACGAGGCATTGCCGGCTTGGCTACAGCCTTTCGGGCGACATATGGCCAGGGAAGCCCGAGAATTGCCTTGCTTGCTGAATATGATGCCTTACCCAAAATGGGGCATGGCTGCGGGCATAATATAATAGCTACTTCGGCAGTCGGAGCTGCTGTGGCTAGTAAATCTATCATCGATCAGTTAGGAGGCAGGGTTGTAGTCCTGGGCACTCCTGGAGAGGAAGTCTTCGGTGGCAAGATAGACATGGTGAAAGCGGGGGCCTTCGAGGAAATGGACGTGGCTATGATAGTACATCCCGATGTGCGCAACATGGTAACCATACAAGCGCTTGCCTGTAGCTCCCTGGAGGTGGAATTTTTCGGCCAACCGGCCCACGCCGCTGCCCAACCTTACAAGGGTGTAAATGCCCTTGAAGCTATGATATTAGCCTTCAACTCTATAAATTCATTGCGTCAACACATAAAGGGCGAAGCGCGCATCCATGGCATAATCACAGATGGGGGAGAAGCCCCTAACATAGTGCCTGCGCATAGCGCTGCTGTGTTTTTGATACGTGCTCCAGACAATGAGTATCTTGCTGAGTTGAAGGGTAAGGCCTTAAACTGTTTTACAGGAGCATCTGTAGCTAACGGGGCACGATTAGAATACAGGTGGAGGGACAGGTCTTATGCTCCGATGAAAAACAATGCGACTTTAGCCGGGCTATTCAAGCAAAATCTAGAATCGCTGGGAAGACAAGTCGAAGCCTTCGACCCTCGCTTTGGCTTTGGCAGCACAGATATGGGAAACGTCAGTCAGGTGGTACCAAGCATACATCCTACGATAGCCATAGCTTCGCCTGAGGTATTGATACATACACCGGAGTTTGCCTCCGCCGCCGCTTCTGAAACTGGACACGAAGGCTTAATGGACGCCGCCAAGGCAATGGCTATGACTGTGGCTGATATCCTACAGCCAGGAATGCTCGATAAGATTAAGCGGGAATTCTGCAGTGGTTAGGGTAGGCACGCTGTGATTTGTGGGAGGAAGCAGCTACAGGTTAAAATTTCGTGCTATGGGCAAAATTTATCATGTAGTCGTAATTGGTGGTGGACCGGCGGGACTCGCTGCCGGGCTATATTGCGCCCGCTCGAGGCTTAATACTTTGCTTATCGAAAAGGGAATAATGGGCGGGCAAATAACCAATGCTGATCAAGTGGAGAATTACCCTGGCTTTCCCAAGGGTATCTCAGGTATTGATTTAGGACGACTTATCTATGAGCAAGCCACTAGTTATGGATTGAAGACCTTGCCTGCCGAGGTTACCAAGGTAGTGCCCGGTCAGAGGCATAATCTGGTCAGCACCAGTGAAGGTGATTTTGTATCTGAGTCGGTAATCATTGCCTCTGGCTCGCAATATCGCAAACTAGGCGTGCCCGGGGAAGATGAACTTCTGGGCAAGGGAGTTTCTTATTGTGCTACCTGTGACGGCCCTTTATTCAAGGGTAAAGCACTGGCTGTAATAGGTGGCGGCGATGCTGCTATCACTGAGGCTCTCTACTTGAGTAAGTTTGCTTCCTCGGTTAAGGTCATTCACCGTCGCAACCAGCTTCGAGCCAGCAAGATATTTCAGGAAAGAGCTATGGCTGACCCCAAGATAGAGTTTATTTGGGATACTGTGGTAACCCAAATCGAAGGAGATGGGTTAGTTAAACAACTCGTGCTAAAAAACACCAGAAATGATAAAATATCAACATTAGAACTGGCTGGTGTTTTTGTGGCTATTGGCTCGGAGCCCAATAGTGCTCAGTGGCGGGGATTGTTGCCTCTGGACAAAATGGGCTACGTAATCACCAATGAACTTATGGAAACGAAAATTCCAGGGATATTTGCTGCTGGGGATGTCCGCCATAATTCGGCCAGGCAGGCGATAACTGCGGCTGGAGATGGCGCTACTGCTGCCATATCGGCAGAGAGATTTCTGTCATTTTGACCCAGCACTCAGAGCGCTGAGTGCTGGGGGAGGAATTTTATGAAAGTTGTTTTGCTAGAAGACCTCCCCGGAAAGGGAAAGGCGGGGGAGATAAAGGAAGTAAGCAAAGGTTATGCCAGGCATTTCCTTTTGCCTCGGGGGTTAGCTGTGCTAGCCACACCCACGGTTATAAAGCAAGTAGAGTCCAGGCTAGAGAAGGAAAAGCTCGAGGAAAGTATTGACCATGATAAATTAGTTGAACTGGCTCAGCAAATTGAGGGAAGGGAAATTCATTTTAGAGCTCGCATGGGTGCTGGAGAACGCTTGTTTGGCTCTATTACCGCTGCCGATGTGGCTGAGGAATTAAGTCAGGCCATAGGTTCTGTTATTGATAAAAAGAAGGTAGACATAGAGAAATCTTTACGCAAAACAGGCAGCTATGAAGTAGCAGTTAAGTTAGCCAGTGACGTTAATCCGCAAATTACGGTGGTTATCGAGGAGGGGAAAGAGACAGAGACGAAGACAGAGAAAAAGGCAGAGAAGAAGGTAGGGAAAAAGGTAGATAAGAAGGCAGAGAAGAAGGCAGAGAAGAAGACAGAGAAGAAGGTAGGGAAAAAGGTAGATAAGAAGGCAGAGAAGAAGACAGAGAAGAATACAGAGAAGAAGGCAGAGAAAAAGACAAAGAAGAAGGTAGAGAAGAAGAAGAAAGAGGAGGAAAAGGATTAGGCATGGCAGAGGAAAAATTGCCACCCCATGATATTGAAGCTGAGGAAGCAGTAATTGGATCTCTGCTTATTGACCCTGATGCCATATTGAAAGTCGCCGTTTCCCTCAAGGCCGAGGCTTTTTTTTCAGAGACAAATCGGGTGATTTACCAGGCTTGTCTCTCTCTTTATCAACGCAACGAAGCTATAAACCAGATTACAGTGGCTCATGAGCTAATGCGGCAGGACAAGCTGGAGCAAATCGGTGGTGCTGCCTTCTTGAGCCATTTAATAAGTAATGTGCCCACATCACTCCACGTTGAATATTATGCTCAAATAGTATCCAATGCAGCATTAATGCGGCGGCTGATTGCTGCCGCTGGGCAAATCGAAGCTCTTGGCTACGAAGCCAGCCCGGAGGTTGAGGCTAGCCTCAATAAAGCTGAAGATATCCTGTTTCAAGTGCGGATGAGGCGGGAACTCCGGGATTTCATCCCAATTCGGGATGCTTTAGGCCAATACTTTGAGGAAGCTGGGCCACCTACTGCACTGCGGGAAGGGGAAATACCCCATATTCTGACTGGTTTTACTGCCTTAGATGATTTTTTAGGAGGATTACAGAGGTCTGACTTGATTGTTTTGGCTGCCAGGCCTAGCTTGGGCAAAACGAGCCTGGCCTTGAATATTGCCAGAAATGCCGCTATTAACCAGAAGGCTTGCGTTGCTTTATGCAGCTTAGAGATGTCCCGAGAAGCGGTGGTACAGAGGCTTCTGGCCAGCGAATCCGGGGTGGATTCTAGAAAGGTTCGTCTTGGGCGCTTTGGCGAGAAGGATGAGATAAAAATTATGGAAGCCAGCGGCGTCTTATCCGAGGCACCCATCTATGTCGATGATTCGCCTCAACTTCGCGCTTTGGATATAAGAAGTAAGGCACGACGCCTTCACTTCGAACGCAACATCGACCTGATTATCGTGGATTATCTGCAACTGATACAAGGCGATGGCAAGAATGAAACCCGGGTCCAGGAAATTAGCAAGATAACCCGTGCCTTAAAAACCCTGGCCAGGGAGCTAAATGTGCCCATACTAGCGGTGTCCCAACTCAGTCGAGCCGTAGAATGGCGAGCCTCCCATGTGCCTCAGCTTGCTGACTTGCGCGAAAGTGGCAGTATCGAGCAAGATGCTGATGTCGTTCTTTTCATCTATCGAGATGACATGTATTTTTCTGTCGAAGACTGGAGCAAGGTGCATGATATCGAGAAGGAACCTTATCCCCGCGGCATCGCCGATATTAACATAGCCAAACACCGTAATGGTCCTTTAGGACAAATCAAGCTGCGATTCCTGAGCAGGGTTGTCAAATTTGATAATTTAGAGGCTGAGCTGGTTTCTGCCTCTTAAGGGTGAAAATATGCCTGACCGGCAATTATCAAGCTCTCAAAAGAAAACAGATTTTATCTCCTTGCCTGACTCTTTCTTTACCCAGACGGTGCCTAAAATTCACGACCTGGCTGAACTCAAAGTAGTGTTGTATGTCTCTTATCTTATCCTGCGAAAGCAAGACCATCCTCACCCCGATATTATCGGGGTTACTTACAAAGAACTGAAAGCTGAAAGCTGTCGGCTGTCAGCCGAGTTAGATGAGGAGACACTTCGCCAGGCTTTGAGCTCGGCTGTAGAGCACGGTACTCTATTACACTCGACCTTAAATATAAATGGAGTGCTCGAGGATGTTTACTCCTTGACCGATGATAGCCGTCAGCCATCGGCTGTCAACATTTTTGCTCTCTATGAGCAGAATATCGGCATAATAACGCCAATTATTGCTGAAGAACTCAAGGAAGCAGACAAGCTTTATCCGCCTCAGTGGATTGAAGAAGCCTTTAAGGAAGCAGTTACGCTGAATAAACGCAGTTGGAAATATATCGCTCGCATCCTGGAAAGATGGGCTAGCGAAGGTAAGGACAGTGGAGAGTATAAGAGAAACATTAAAAAGGATGACCCAGACAAATACATCAAGGGCCGATACGGACACCTCGTCAAAAGATAACGTCCCCCTTCCCTCGATAGAAGAAGGCGCAGGTGAAATCTGCCCTGTTTGCAAAGGGGCTGGCTTTGTTCATCCTGCTCTGGATTCAGGGCAAGTTGATTTCAGCCGGGTGGTACCCTGCCGATGCAGTAAAGGGGAGCTGAGAAAGAAAAAAACAGAATATCTTGAGAAATACAGCAATCTGGGTTCCCTGTCGCAGCTTACCTTCGACAAGTTATCTCCCGAAGGAAAGGCGGCGAGTGCCATTTCCCAGGAGCACTTTGCTCAGGTTTACCAGGCTGCCAAAGCCTTTGCTGATAATCCCGAGGGTTGGCTGGTATTTTTAGGTCCTAGCGGCTCTGGTAAAACACACATGGCTTGTGCTATCGCCAATCACCGTCTCAGCTTAGGGGAGCCTGTATTTTACATCGGTGCTGCTGACCTGCTTGACCACCTCCGCTCCGCTTTCAGCCCCACAAGTGACATTACTTATGATGAGCTGTTTGAGCGAGTAAAGAATGTGCCTCTATTAGTGCTTGATGACCTTACTCTGGGAAGCGCTACTGCCTGGGCTAAAGAGAAGCTGGAGCAACTCCTTCATCATCGCTTCAATACCAGGCTGGCCACGGTAATCATCACCGATATACCGCTAGGAAGAATGGATGAACGCTTACGCGGCCATCTTGCAGATAATGAATTTTGCCAGGTATGGACGATTGAACCGGCACTGCCCCTGGAATCCCAGGGTGGCTTAAAATTAGAGCTATTACGAAATATGACCTTTGATAAATTTGACCACAAAAGGATGGAACTTCCCTTGGAACAGCGGCAAAATTTGCGCCAGGCTTTCAACTTAGCAGTAGATTTCGCTCGCTCCCCGGAAGGCTGGTTGATATTCCATGGTCTCAATGGCTGTGGTAAGACTCATCTGGCGGCAGCTATCGCTAATTATCAACTGGCGCAAGGAAAACCGGTCTTCTTTGTGGTTGTTCCCGACCTTCTCGACCATTTACGTTCTACATTCAGCCCGGATAGCAAAATATCCTATGACGAGTTTTCTGAGAGGATTAAAGAGGTTCCGCTGCTGATACTCGATGACTTCGGGGAGCAATCAGCCACGCCCTGGGCTCAGGAAAAGCTATATCAATTGATAAACTACCGTTATAATGCCAGGTTGCCAATGGTAGTTACTACATGCCTCTCGTTAGACGAGATTGAAACACGAATCAGTTCGCGAATGGTGGACCCTATGATAAGCCTGGTATTCAACATCACCGCTCCTGATTATCGGGGCAATGTAAAGCCTACACGGCAAGCTAAACGCTACTGATTTAAGCATTTCATAGTTACCCTCTGCTCCTTGGCTCGGCTGAGAATGAAATATCCCCTCCACGATTATTTAGTCCTACGAATAGAGAGAACGAAATTTTCAGAATGGGCTAGGGTTAACGTAACACCATAGATAGGGTGTATGATAAGGCTTGTAGGGGCTCTAAAGTGCCTTTGAGGGCATTGTGTGTGAAGTGAGAGGGTCAGTAGCGGGTCGCTTGCGACAAGACACCGAAAGAGAAGAAAAGAGAAGCTATATACCTACTTACTAACTAACTAATAATTACCAATCCCGTTAATGGCTGTTCCAGTGTCGGAAGTTGAGTTATCAAATAGGTGTAGTGAGTGAATTGAGATGCCTCTTGCGTGTATGGTAAAGTTAGTATATCTTAATAAATAATAGGTATGAAGATATGGGCGGTTAGCTCAGTGGTAAGAGCGCTTGCTTCACACGCAAGAGGTCACTGGTTCAAGTCCAGTACTGCCCACCATAAAATGAGGAGAAAAGGAAATGGTATCTAATGGTAATAGCAGGGGCGGGTTACTTACCGCTGGCGGAGCCTTAAGCATAGTAGAGGGAGCATTTAAGGTAATTGGCGGAGGGATAATGGTGGCTTTAGTGAGCCTTGGCATACCGCTCAGGCTGTGGCTTTCTTCATTCTTGCCGGGCATTCCAGGCGGTTGGTGTGAACATGTTTGGGCTGTTATTCCAATTTGGCTGACGATTATTGGAGGACTTCTTCTTGTTCTGGGTATAATAGCCATAGTAGGTGGCGTCTCGGCCATAAGAAGGAAAAGTTTTGACCTGTCCTTAGCCGGGGCTATCTGCGCCCTTATTCCCCTCAATCTATTGGGGTTATTGGCAGTCATTTTTGTCGCCCTGGGAAAGAGAGAATTCGGAGCAAGGGATTAGATGCCGAAGTGGCGGAAAGGCAGACGCGCTACGTTCAGGGCGTAGTGCCCTTAAGGGCGTGAGGGTTCAAATCCCTCCTTCGGCACCAATTTGATGATGTGTATGCGCCTGTAGCTCAGATGGATAGAGCGCAGCCCTGCGGAGGCTGAGGTCGCGGGTTCAAATCCCGCCAGGCGTACCATGGGCGGTTAGCTCAGTGGTGAGAGCGCCTGTCTTACACACAGGAGGTCAGAGGTTCAAGTCCTCTACCGCCCACCATAGGTAATGATATTACCTTCCAACTGATAGTCCAGAAAAATTTTTTCATAAAACCTCTTGAAACCTCTTGACAAAACAGGGATTTAGTGTATAATAATATCTAGATATATCTAGATATTATTTATGCCATATTAGTTAGTACGACGAAAGGGGGGATTTAATGTTTAGGGACCGGATATTTGACGAAGAGCGATTTTTTCGAGGTTCACGGCGATGGGCTTCCTTTCATAAAGGTGACCTCAAATACGTAATATTAGACCTGTTGAAGGATAAACCAAGGCACGGTTATGACATCATCCGGGAGCTTGAGGAACAGTCTTACGGTTTTTATAAGCCGAGCCCCGGAGTTATCTACCCTACTCTCCAGATGCTGGAAGAAATGGGATATGCCAGCTCCAATGAGCAGGAAGGCAAAAAGATTTACACGATTACGGAAGAAGGCCTTAAGTTTCTGGAGAATCAGAGTAATATAGCCGACGGCGTGAGAAGGCAGATGAAACATAAGTGGAGTTTTAAGAATATTGGCAAGATGATCATGGTCATGAAGGAATATCATGCGCTCGAAAATTTGCTTGGTAACAGCTTTCGCAGCCTGGATGCCGATAAAGCAGAGCAGATTCGCCAGATTCTCTCCCAGGCTTATCAAGCAATCGAGTCTGTGCTACAAGAATAAAACAAAGGAGGTCTAAAATGGGTTACTTCAGAATATTGGCGGCGATACCGGGTTTCTTCTTGAGTTCATTCTTCCTAATGCTTCTCTGGGATGTTATTGCTACGAGGCTTGGCGTCAGTGTGGATATTAACTACGTCACAGCCATGCTGATAAACATTACACTGTGGATAGCAATAGCTCCCCTGGCCGCAGCTTCAGTTAAAAACAAATTTTTTGGTTAGAAATGAGCCATATGGAACAGCTACCCTATGATGAAATAGTAATTGCCTATGATGGTGATAGTCAAAATTACTATTGCATCTGGCGACCTCTGACCAGTGTCGGCCTGGGAAAGACAGAGGCGGAAGCCCTGGATGACCTGCGAGCGGCAGCACTTTTTGGTATTGAAACGATGGTCGACTTGAAACTAAGAGAAATTGAAAAGAACTCCTAACAAAGGAAGCGAATGTGATGGGCAGAATAGCACAAGAAGCAATCCTGGGCCTGGATAATTTCTACTTTCTACGCTTCAGCAAGCGGTAGAGACCTAAAAAGACGTTCATTCTAGGTACCCTTTTCATATAGTCTACATAAGCGTCCCCGAACTTTTCGATTAGACGTTGGTCTTCCTCTCGACAACCCATATAGACAACTGCCGTGCCTATCGCCCCGAGTACTGCGAACAACCAGTGTGGATACCATAACAATGTCGTGACAAATATTGCGTAAATTCCACCGGTGTATTGAGGATGCCTGACTATGGCGTATATGCCCGTATCCACCAGTTGGGTGGTATGGGCAAACGATTTACCTTTGGCAACACTCCCCCGTCGTGGGAACATGACTATAGGAGCCATGACCAGCACCATGCCAAATGCCCATACCACCCAACCGATGATGAATAATGTTGTATATGATTCTACTTCTATGACGCCTGTCAAGACGAGGGGATTGGCTGGGAAACAGACAATACACAGGATGGTTATAAGCGTGCTCCAGAGGATATTCTGCCAATTCTTAAATGACAGATTCTTACTCATATCTGTGGCTCCTTCGCTAGGTTAAAGCACTACTGACTCATTGTCAATATCGCTGCTTGCATGAGTGGTAGACAGGTAGCTGCTGCAGTGCCGGAATCAATTGCTTCTTCTCCAACAAGAGTTTGGGGACTGTTTTCTGATGCCCGCCATGGGTAATGATATCACCATGTCTGGCATTTGAATTACCTTGTCCTCTAAGGTGGTATCCCTCTGAGCCGGCGACCAGATGCCTATTGACAATAAACTCACCGCGGACTACACTCCGTCTCCAATGTATATGTTGACCGAGGAATATTTTAAAAAAGAGGTGAATCATGCCAGCGAATACATGGAGAGAACGCCAAGATGGATAGGATTGCCGAAATCCTGAATACAAAAGAAAGGAGGTTATAAAGATGGCAGAAATCCCCAAGGACGTAAAGAGGTTGCTATTTGGAATGGGCATTAAGTGGCATGCAACTGTTTCAATGATTGTGAACTCGTTTGCCCTCGTTTGCCTTATATTAGGCATTGTAGCTGCTGCTATGGGTAAAACGCTGGGATTATCAGCTGACCACTGGCTTTTAATAGCTATTGCCTTGATTGTATTTGCCTTATCAGCTTGGTTGCTAGCCTATCATGCCGCCAGGGAAGGGTATGAAAAATAGGGTGTATATCCTTATTTAAATAAACATTAAGGGGGGTGATAACCATGAAGGAAATGTGGACAGAATCCGGATTCACCAAGCGCAATCGCGGTCGCATGGGAATCATGGGCAGTATTGCGACCTGGCTCGGCGTCGCATTCGCTATAGTCGGAATTATTAGCGACGCAACTCGCACTATTATTGGGCTTTATCCGACAGACTGGTTTCTGCTGGCAATCGCCAGCTTGATATTCGGCCTGGGTTGCTGGCTTGGCTGGGCAGTTGGCATTTATTTACACGCCAGGGAAACGGAAAGTAAAGAGTAAGGCTATCCTGATTTCACAGTCGTAGATTGTCTTATGTAGTCTTGCTCAGGATTGGCATGGGGATATGCCCCTGGGCATTGGTGCTACCTACGCCTTGGACTACACGAAGGGCAGTAACACTGAAATCATGGTCACCCTTCTTTTTCTACAAGCTGCTTCTTAAACACTGCCAACCATTGCATCTGAGTTGGTTTCTCAGTTCCTGATAGTCTCTTCAAACAAACCAGTTCCCAGCCCTCTTCTCCAAGAGAATTTAAGTACCCTGGTTTTACTAACTCTCTAAAGTTGTATTTTTCTACATGATAATGCCACTGGCTCATTTAATTGTACCTCCTGCTTATATGTCTTAAGCATACTGTATCGCCCGAGCGTAGTCAATGGCCTGGAAAGCTCTGTCTTGCTGTGTTTGACACCCGCTACTGAGAAGGACAGAATCCTTGATATCATAGATTTTCAGTTACCTAACCTATGATACTTGTCCATCCTGATGTGGGTATTACCTCATATATTGTTACCCTCGGCTCTGATACCCAGAGTGCCTCTGCCTCGTTTATTAGCTGTTGTCTGAGCTTTGAACTCTCCCATATATCCCAATCCTCAGGGCTCGCCCAATTGTATAACAGAGCGGCAATAGGACTGCCTTTCACGCTTCTGATATGCTCAGCACTAACGAAACCTGGAAATGTCATGGCATATGACCTGAGCTTTAGAAATAGAGGTTGCATATCTGCATCCTTTTTCAGTTCATAACCTTCTATAACCTTTATCATTTTCCCCCCTTCTATGTTGATGATAAATAACCGACTTCTATTTCCCAATCACTCTAGGCGGTAGGTTAAGGAATGAGATTTTATACTCCTAATTGCTTCAGTTAAGCAAAGTCTGTTCTGGATTATACCACCAATAACCAATCTGGAGGGATATAAGGTATTGATGGAGAGTTGGAGGGGGGAGTATAATATGGCTACACAGCATGCTGTGGGTTATCTGCTACCACCTCCCCGTAGGGGGGGATTGTTTTTAGGCAACGGTAACTTTGGAGGTGTTTAAGGTGAGCAACGCGAAAGAAGCTAAAGTAAGTGTTCGGAGCATGATACGTAGCGACATTCATGAAGTCCTGGCTCTGAATAGAATAATCCAGGGTTCGAGCCGCGATGTTATCAGTTATGAAGACATGGCTTCTGCTAACCCCGGGACACCACCTGACTTGAGTCTTGTAGCTGAGGTTGAGGGTAGAATAGTGGGCTTTGCAATCAACCGGTCGATGTATCTAATGGTACCGCTTACTGAAGTGTGCATTATTCACGCTATATTTGTTCACCCTGACTATCAAGAGCGTGGCATCGGCCGCAAGTTAGTTCAGGCGCTCCTGTATCATTGCCAGACCCAAGATATTGGCACGGTCCGTGCACTCATTCCGAAAGATAACAAAGTAGTGCAGGACTTCTTCGAGCGGCAGGGTTTCCAGCATAGCTCTATTATTAATTTCGATAGGATTACTGAGGTTTAGGTAAAGCTAGGCTGCCTTCCGGGTTTGTCCCTCCCTGTACGCCGCAGACCTGCGCTCACCTCGCTTATGTTATTCGCTGAAGGTTGGGCAAAATTCTTCAATCGCTGAGATTCTTCGCTTCGCTCAGAATGACAAAGGAATCGCTCAGAATGACAAAGGAATCGCTCAGAATGACACGCAAGTGAAGGACTCAGAATAACAAAAGAATGTTATTAAACAATCTCTAGCTAGCTTGGTTTGACAGGAACAGGCTGAATGTGCTATGTTGTGGAGCTTGGCTAACAAAAACCACTTGAAGAACTGTTTAGCAGCCGCGTAACCCACCGGGGACTAAAAAATGAGGTATGCAGAGACAGGGGTCAATTTAGAAATTGACCTGTCCCGTGGAAGCATCGAGAGAGAAGCAAGTGACCCAAGATTAACTGAGCTTCACCTGGGGGGTCTAGGTACTAACGCCAGGATATTATGGGATAGAGTTCCCCCTGAAGTTGAGCCTTTTTCTCCTGATAATCTGCTGATATTTAGCGCCGGTCTTTTAGCGGGCACATCTGCCACCGGAGCTAATCGTACCATCGTTTCTGCGGTTTCTCCCCAGACTTTGTTGATGGCATATTCAATAATGGGGGGGTTCTGGGCACCCGAGCTGAAGTTTGCCGGTTATGACAAAGTAATCATTCGTGGTAAGTCCCCCAATCTTGTTTATTTGTGGATAAACGGTGACAAGGTAGAGATACGTGATGCCTCTCACCTGCAGGGTAAAAGCTCTCTTGAAACTGCAGAGCTTATTCGGCAGGAACTGAAGGAGCCGAAAGCCCAGGTGGCTACTATTGGCCTGGCCGGTGAAAACAAGGTCTATTTTGCTTCCATCGAGCAAGGGAGGTCCAGCGCCAGCCGAGGCGGAATAGGCGCCGTTATGGGGGATAAGGGGTTGAAGGCGATAGCTGTTCGCGGGAAGAAGGACCTCAATATTGCTCGACCGGATGAATTCATAGGGCTCTGCAACGAAGTGTTGCAATATATACAGTTCCGGCGAGACAACCCGGTCAGGGGGGTACCGCCCATTTTAGCCGGGCTTGGCTCACCCCAGGAGATGTCTATCCACGATGAGGAGTGGCACACTACCAGTTTCTCCTGGGGGAATGCCCGCTACCGGAGAAAGGACTTTTGGACCAAGGAAACCGCAAAGAAGTGGAGTAAGGTTCAGGACAAAGCGGTGGAGCGGTTGATAAGTTGCTATAACTGTCCGATGGAATGCGGGGCAGTGATTGCGCACCCATCACTGGGGCTTCCCAAATTCATGATGAAATGCTATTCGAAACTTACTTATGTGATGGGGGCTATGACAGATAACCTGGAGTTTGGTTTTAAAATCACTGGAGATGCTCAGGGGTATGGTGTGGACGGATACACGACCCCGCAGGTTATGGCCTTCGCCGTTGAGCTTTATGAAAATGGTATTTTGACCGACAAGGAACTGCCAGGATTCCCGTCCAAAAACGAGAACAGGTTCTTCTATTTACTTGAAAAAATCGCGCGGCGAGAGGGGATTGGCGATGTTCTGGCCAATGGCGTTTACTGGGCAGCTCGCCAGATTGGCAAGGGGGCAGAGGAGTACGACCATAATACTATCAAGAAACAGGAGCAGATTCCTATTAAACTGGGAATGCTGAACCCCATTTATTACATTATGTGGTCAACAGGCGAGAAGGTGAATATTACGCAAATCGAAGGACAGCTTCCCCAGGCACCTTTTCTTACCAAAATGCTGAGGGAGGAGTTTGTAGGAGATTGGATCCAGGTCCCAACCGGAAAGGAAGAAAGGTTCAAACGATTTATCTTGGAGTGGGGAGATAAAGACACGGGATTGCCATTTTGGCCACCTCTTGATTTAGTTTTTGACCTTGTTGAGTGGCAGGAGACAATGCATTACATTGACGACGCTACCGGTATATGCGCCGGCTTGTCGTCATTTCCAATTAAGCCTCCCTATCATATACATAATCTACCGAAATTAATCTCATCTGCCACCGGGCTGGATATCGATGAAGACAAGCTGTGGGAAATAGCCAAGAGGAATCGGAATTTGCTCCGAGCCATTAATATCAGAAGAGGCATGAGGAGAAAGGACGAGCGTCCTCCCGAAGACCATTGGAGGAAGCGATTCCCCGAGTTTGAAGTCAAGATCCAGGATGAGTATTACAAATTTAAGGGATGGAATAATGAAGGTATTCCAACCAAGGAGACTTTAGATGGACTCGGTTTGGATTACGTTAGCCAGGACTTTGAGCAAAGAGGGGTTTATAAAGAGGGAAAAGTCAAGGTAACCAAGCAGGATTCCCTCAAAAGCGAAAAAGCGAAAGTGGCTAAGAAGGGTTCTAAAAAAGGGAAAAGTCAGGGCAGTAAACAATGAAAACGGTCAAGCTGATCAAGATCGACGTTGATAAATGTAATGGTTGCCGGGCGTGTGAGTCAATCTGTTCCGCCTTTCACGCTGCGCCCAAGTATAGCAGCACTAACCCGGAGCGGTCTCGGATTCGGGTGCTTTTTGATCCACTAAAAAACATTTATGTTCCGGTAATAGCCGGCGAGTACACTGAAGCCGAATGTAATGGCAGAAACATTTATACGATCAATGAAATGGAATATGACGAGTGTAGTTTTTGTAGAGCTTCCTGCCCATCCAGGGACCTTTTCAAAGAACCTGATTCCGGTCTCCCTCTTAAGTGTGATATGTGTGAAGAGAAATCGCCAGAGGAAGAGCCGTTATGTGTGCAGTGGTGTATAAACGATGCTCTGACTTATGAAGAAAAGGAAGAGGAAGGGGAAGAAGAGGAAAAGCCGAGGGAGATGGAGGTAGGATTAGAATCATTAGTGAAAAAGTATGGAGCAAAGACGGTAAGGGATACCCTTGCCCGAATAACAAAGGGCTAAAAATTAAGGCGAAAGAGAAGGAGTAAAAGATAACGGAGATTGTAGCCCCCTTCCAGGAGGGGATAGATGCGATAAAAGAGGCAGGCGGGGAAGCCTTCAAGTTATGTTATCAATGTGGACTGTGCGATACTGTTTGTCCGTGGAATAGGGTCAGGACCTTCAGTATGCGCAAGATGGTACGACAGACTACGTTTGGTGTTCCTGAGATAGAGAGTGAAGACATATGGCGTTGTACTACCTGTGGAAGCTGCTCTCAGCGTTGTCCGAGGGGAGTAGGAACGATAGATGTTACTCTATCTTTCCGCAGGATTGCTTGGGGAGCAGGAATTTCTCCTGCTCCAATCCACACCGTAAATGTAAGCCTGAGTGCTGAAGGCAACCCCCTGCGTGAAGCACGAGCAGAGAGGGCAAATTGGGCAAAAGGTCTGTCTGTAAAAACGTTCACCGAGGGGACAGAAATTTTGTATTTTCCCGGCTGCTACCCCAGCTATGACTCAAGGTTAAGGAAAGTAGCTATTGCCACCACCAATATCCTTAACAGGGCAGGGGTAGATTTTGGGATACTGGGTCCCAAGGAGAATTGCTGCGGAGAAAGTATCCGCAAGACAGGTGATGAGGAACTATTCAGGCACTTAGCCAGGGAAAACATCAAAACCTTTATCGATAATGGAGTGAAGAAAATCCTTGTTTCTTCGCCCCATTGCTACCACACCTTCAAAAACGAGTATCCCGAATTTAAGGTCAACTTTGAGGTAATTCATATCTCCCAATATTTATTCGAGCTTATTAATGAGGGTAGGCTTGAGCTCACCAAGGAGTATGGTAGGAAAATTACTTATCATGACCCATGCTACCTGGGTCGGCATAATGGCATATATGACGAACCCCGAGAGGTCTTAAAGAAGGTACCCGGCTTGGAACTGATTGAGATGGCTGATTCGCGGGAAGATAGTCTCTGTTGTGGAGGAGGAGGGGGCGGGATTTGGATGGACGTTCCCAAGAGCGAAAGATTATCTGACCTCAGATTAGAGCAAGCTATTGAGGTTGGGGCTGAGGTGCTGGTTACTTCCTGCCCATATTGCATCACCAATTTTGAGGATAGCAGGTTGACCCGAGAGGATAGTGAAGTCATAGAGATTAAAGATATTACGGAAGTTATTCAAGAGGCGATTTAGCGAAGAGTGATGGAGGGCGTTGCTCTCGACCTTTAGCGCCCATAATCAGGGCATATTGATAAGAATGGTAGAAAATGGAAGAAGAACCAATTGAAGGGCAGTCTGTTAATAGTGCCGAAGAAAATAATGTCGGCGATGTTATGGTTGTTGGTGGAGGCATCAGCGGTATTCAAGCCTCCCTTGACCTGGCTGAAATAGGCTTTAAGGTTTACCTGGTTGATAAATTGCCGTCTATTGGCGGCAAGATGGCCCAGCTTGATAAGACCTTCCCTACCAATGACTGCTCTATGTGCATCGAATCTCCCAAGTTTATTGAATGTGATAGGCATCCCAATATAGACGTCCTTACCTATACTGAGGTTGACAGGGTGGAGGGGGAAGCCGGAAACTTCAAGGTAACCCTGATTAAAAAACCCAGATACATTATAGAAGATGAATGCCGGGGTTGTACTACCTGTACTGAGTACTGCCCGGTCAAGATTCCCGATAAATACAATCAAAACTTATCTGATAGTAAATGCAGCCATATATACTTTTCTCAAGCAGTTCCGCTTATCACCTATATAGACCCTGAAAGCTGCCTTTTCCTCAAAGACGGGAAATGCAACATTTGCGTAGGAGTCTGTGAGAATAAGGCCATAGACCTTCATCAGAAGGAGGAGAAGGTAGGAGTAGAGGTAGGGGCGATAATTCTGGCTCCGGGCTGTGAGGCCTTTGACGCCAGGTTGAGGGGCGACTATGGCTATGGAAAGATGGAGAATGTGGTAAGCGGTCTTGACTTTGAACGGATATTGTGTTCCACCGGTCCTTACGAAGGTGAGATAAGGCGCCCTTCTGATGGAAAGTACCCGAAGAAGATAGCCTGGATTTCATGCGTCGGTTCCAGACAGGTTATCCCGGGCGGCAATAGCTATTGTTCCGCCGTATGCTGCACCTATAGCCAGAAGCAGGTGATTCTGGCCAAAGACCATGACGCTGAGATTGAGGCTACTATATTCCATAACGATATCCGGTCATTTGGCAAGGACTTTGAGCGATTTTATCAAAGGACGGCGAACCTTCCCGGCATCAGATTTATAAGAAGCTACGTATCAATAGGCAAAGAGCTGCCAGAAAGCAAGAATGTGACCATAAAATACTCTACTACTGATGACGGAGTAAAGGAAGAAGAATTCGACATGGTGGTATTAGCCGTTGGCTTGAACCCTCCTGATGGTGTGGAAGAATTGGCTGATAAGTTCGGCATCGAACTCGATTCTCACAGATTTTGTAAAACTAATCCGGTTAATCCTATTGAGACCTCCCGCCCGGGAATTTTTGTCAGCGGAGCCTTCCAGGGTCCTAAAGATATCCCCGAGTCGGTTATGGCCGCCAGCGGGGCTAACGCCCTTTGCAGCCAACTCCTTGCCTACCGGCGAGGGAAGCTGGCCAGAGAAAGGGAGTATCCACCGGAAAGGGATGTTTCGGGAGAAGAACCAAGGATAGGGGTCTTTGTCTGTCACTGTGGAGCTAATATCGGAAGAGTGATAGATGTTCCTTCGGTAGTGGAATATGCTTATACCTTACCTAATGTTGTCCACGCTCAAGAAGACCTCTTTACCTGTTCTACCGATGCTGCCCGGGAAATAGCCGAGGCCATCAGAGAAAAGGGGCTCAATCGTGTGGTTGTCGCCGCCTGTACCCCCAGGACACATGAGCCGCTATTCCGGGACACGCTTCGTGAAGGGGGAATTAATCCATATTACTTTGAGTTTGCTAATATAAGGGAACATTGCTCCTGGGTCCACTCTCGAGAAAAGGAAGCCGCCACCCGAAAGGCAAAGGATATAGTACGGATGTCGGTAGCCCGGGCTGCCCTTTTACAGCCCTTACAGGAATTTGAGTTGCCGGTCGACAAAAGGGGGTTAGTTGTCGGGGGAGGTATAGCCGGAATGACCAGTGCCCTGAGCCTGGCCAACCAGGGATTTGAGGTTTACCTAGTGGAAAAGGATACCGACTTGGGGGGAATAGCTCGCAGAATTCATTACACCCTGGACGAGATGGATGTTCAGGCTTATCTGAGCGATCTTATACGCAAGGTTTACCAACACCCCTTAATTCATGTATCTACTGATGCTACCATCACCGAGGCTTCCGGTTATGTGGGGAATTTCGTAACCGAGGTAAAGTCTGGAGGAAGGGTCAGGGGGATACACCATGGAATAACCATCATCGCTACCGGTGCTGAGGAATATAAACCCACCGAATACCTTTACGGCCAAGATGACAGGGTATTTACCCTGCTGGAGTTAGAGGAGCAAATCGCCAAAGGGGAAGCCAGGGTGGTTAACGCCGAGAGCCTGGTGATGATTCAGTGTGTGGGTTGCCGAAATGAAGAAAGAAATTACTGCAGCCGGGTATGCTGTAATAATGCGATAACCTGCGCCTTGAAACTAAAAGAGATAAACCCCCAGATGGATATCTACATTATCTATCGGGATATGAGAACTTATGGGTTTGCCGAGGACTATTATCGGGAAGCGGCTGACCGGGAGGTGAAGTTCATCCGCTATGAGCCGGAAGATAAACCCCAGGTGGAGGCTACCCAGGAGGGCGGCAAGCAGATTCTAAGGGTTACCGTGACAGATCCTATTTTAGGTAAGAAGATTGCTCTGGATGCCGATGCCCTTGCTTTAGCTGCCGCTGTTATTCCTCCAGCAACTAATAATGAAATATGCCGGTTATTCAAGGTACCTCTGAACCCGGATGGTTTCTTCCAGGAAGCCCATGTAAAACTACGGCCTGTTGATTTTGCTGCCGATGGCGTTTTCCTGTGTGGGACGGCTCACTATCCCAAGCATATACCAGAATCGATTAGCCAGGCTTACGGAGCTGCTGGCCGGGCGGCAACTATTCTTTCCAAGGATTCAGTCACCGCCTCCGGTGCTATTTCTGAAGTAAATGAGGATGAGTGTATAGCGTGCGGAGCTTGTATTTCGGTTTGTAAGTATGGTGCTATAGAGTTTCATGACACGCCACAAGGCAAAAAAGCCAGGGTTATTCCTGTCCTCTGTAAGGGGGATGGTCTTTGTAATTCAAAGTGTCCAGCGGGGGCTATTTCCGCGAAACACTATACAGACGAGCAAATCTTTGCTGAAATTGACGCCGCGGCTCCGGCTCTTGTAGAAGTCCACTAATGAACATAGTAGGGTTGCTCTTTAAGAGGGAGCTAAAGAATAGCTATGGGATACGAGTTTGAACCAAAGATTTTAGGATTTTTGTGTAACTGGTGTTGCTACGCAGGGGCGGACCTTGCTGGAGTTTCCCGGTATCAATATCCCACTAATATGAGGATAATAAGGGTGATGTGCTCCGGCAGAGTCGACCCGGCATTCATCCTCCGAGCTTTCTCAAACGGAATGGACGGGGTGTTTGTCGGCGGTTGTTGGCTTGGCGAATGCCACTATGTTACGGAAGGAAATTACGCTGCATTAAGCGTGATGCATATATGTAAAAAACTATTGGAACAGATAGGGGTGAACCCCGAAAGGTTAAGGCTTGAATGGGTATCTGCCTCTCAAGGAATCCGTTTTGCCGAAGTTATTACCGACTTCACTAAGAAGCTAAAGGAATTAGGACCTCTGGGGATAGGCGAAGGAATAGATGCAAATGGATTAAAGTTAAAATTTGAAGCGGTTAAAAGTTTGGTCCCTTACATTAAGCTGGTGGAAAGGGAGCGGCTGAGAGTACATTTTGAAACAGAAGATGAATATGACAAGTTTTTCAGCAGTGAAGAGGTAGATAGATTATTCCGTGAATTAATTGTAGATAAATTGACAATAAGCCAAATTTTGTTACTCTTGCGAGAAAGACCTCTTTCCACTGGGGAAATCTCTGAGATTTTAAGCTTAAGCCCGTCTGAAGTATCGAGATACCTTAATAGTTCAGCAAAAGAAGGGTTAGTCAGGTTCGACGAAGTCCAGAAGTGCTTTGTTCCCGCCTAAGTTGAGAGAACAGGAAGAAGATCAGTGAAAGAAAGAGAGGAAGTTAAGACAGCAGCCACGTCTAACGGTAAAATCGATCAGATTATAGACAAATATCAAGGCGATTCCAGTGCGCTAATACAAGTATTACTGGAGATTCAGAGCGAGCATCATTGGCTTCCTAAGGAAGCATTAGATAAGGTCAGTAAGAAATTAGAAGTGCCTTTAAACCAGATACAACATGTAGCTACCTTTTATAAAGCCTTTAGTTTAGTTCCTAGAGGGCGACATGAGATTCAAGTATGTATGGGCACTGCCTGCCACATTCGCGGTGCGCCACGCATCCTCGACAGAGTTCAAGACCTACTTGGAATTCACCCTGGCGAAACGGGCCTGGATTTGAAGTTTAGCCTGGAGACCGTTAACTGCCTCGGTTGTTGCGCTTTAGGACCGGTGATGGTAGTTGATGGAAAGTACCACGGAAAGACAGTACCAGCCAAGGTAGAAGGCGTGTTGAAAAACTATGATTAAGGGAAGATTATGCCAAGGATAAATTCGCCTGCTGAATTAGAAGAACTCAGGAAAGGCATCCTGTCGAAAAGAGACCCCGATAAACCTTGCATTACACTCTGTTCTGGAACTGCCTGCCATGCTTCTGGTAGCGAAGATGTTGCGGCGAGCATTGAAGAGGAAATTAAAAAACAAGGACTGAGTGGCAAGGTAGACTTCAGGAAGACTGGTTGCCATGGCTTTTGTGAGAAAGGCCCTATCGTAGTTATTCACCCTGAGAAAACATGTTACTTGCAGATAAAGCCCGAGGATGTTCCTGAAATTATCTCCCAGACTATAAAAGAGAAGAAGGTCATAGAGCGTTTGCTCTACACCGACCCCACAACCAATGAAAAGATAATTCATGAATCTGAGATTCCCTTTTACAAGAACCAGGAGCGGCTTGTTTTCGGTTCCAACGGGAAGATTGATCCTAAGAGTATTGATGACTACCTGGCACTCGGTGGTTATTCTGCTTTAGCCAAAGTCCTTTCCCAGATGACCCCCGAGCAAGTATTGGAAGAAGTTAAAAAATCCAATCTGAGAGGTAGGGGAGGTGGTGGCTTTCCCGCCGGGAGAAAGTGGGAAGAGTGTCGTAACGCCCCCGGTGAAATAAGGTATGTGATAGTCAATGCCGATGAGGGAGACCCAGGAGCTTACATGGACAGGAGCCTTCTCGAGGGGAACCCTCATTCAGTCCTTGAGGGGTTGACCATCGGCGCCTATGCCATCGGCTCCCACGAGGGATATATTTACGTTCGGCAGGAATATCCCCTGGCAGTAGAGAACGTGGGCATTGCTATCGAGCAAGCCCAGGAATATGGTTTCCTCGGGGAAAATATCTTTGGCTCAGGTTTTGATTTCACTGTGAAAGTGCACCGAGGAGCCGGCGCTTTTGTCTCTGGTGAATCGAGTGCCCTGATGACGGCAATAGAGGGCAGGGTAGGCGAGCCCAGACCGAAGTATATCCACACCGCCATCAAGGGCGTTCGGGATAGACCCAGCTGCTTGAATAATGTCGAGACCTGGGCTACTGTGCCCCTTATTATCAGCAAAGGTGCTGACTGGTTTGCTCAACTCGGAACTGAAGGCAGCAAGGGGACGAAGATTTTCTCATTGGTAGGTAAGGTAAATAATACCGGCCTTGTGGAAGTGCCCATGGGTATAACCCTGAGAGACATTATCTATAAGCTGGGCGGTGGTATCCCTGGGGGCAAGAAGTTCAAAGCAGTACAAACCGGAGGTCCATCCGGAGGATGTATACCTGAGGAACAGTTAGACATGAAAGTCGATTTTGATGAACTCGCCAAGGCTGGCTCAATGATGGGTTCAGGCGGGATGATTGTAATGGATGAAGATACCTGCATGGTTGATGTCGCCAGGTACTTTCTTGATTTCCTCTCCGATGAATCGTGTGGCAAGTGCGTCCCCTGTCGTGAAGGTATCAGGCAGATGCTTAAAATTCTGACTAATATAAGCAAAGGAAAAGGGAAAGAGGGCGACATCGAGCTTTTGGAGGAGCTATCCCAGGTAACCAGGGATGCCTCACTTTGTGCTTTAGGTAGGACTGCCGCTAACCCGGTTCTAAGCACGATACGCTACTTCAGAGATGAGTATGAGGCACACATCAAGGAGAAGCGCTGTCCGGCTTACGTGTGTAAGGCGCTAATCTCATATTATATTGACCCCGAGAAGTGTCAGGCTTGCATGATTTGTCTCAGGCAATGCCCCGCACAAGCGATTGCCGGTGGTAAGAGCCAGATACATGTAATTGACCAGGAGAAGTGCACAAAGTGCGGGACTTGCTTTGAAGCTTGCCCCCCTCGCTTTGGTGCGGTGAAGAAGATTTCTGGCGAGCCTGTTCCCCCTCCTATCCCTGAAGAAGCAAGGGTGATAGCCAGAAAGAGTAAAGAAAATGAGTGAAATCACTTTACAGATTGATGGAAGGGAGGTTGAAGCCAAGGAAGGGATGACCATTTTGGAGGCAGCACAAAGTGCAGGGATATATATTCCTGCACTTTGCCACCACGAGAAATTAGAACCTTATGGAGCTTGCCGAATTTGCACAGTAGAAATAGAAGCTCGCGGCAGGACAAATCTCGTTGCTGCCTGCCTTTACCCGGTAGAGCAAAATTTGGTAGTAAGAACCAGGTCTGAGAAGGTAGATAAAACTCGCAAAGTGCTTCTGGAGCTGATGCTAGCTCATGCTCCAGATGCCGCAGGATTGCAGGATTTGGCTCAAGAGTATGGAGCAGACAAAGCCCGTTTTGAAAAAGAGTCCTCATTCTGTATTCTCTGTGGTCTATGCGTAAGATACTGTGCCGAGGTCAAGAAGAAGAACGCCATCGGGTTTGTCGACAGGGGAACAAGACGGGAGGTAATTTTCATTCCAGAGATAGCCTCTAAGGAATGCTGGGACTGCAAAGAATGTTTTCCGCTTTGTCCTACAGAGGCACTACAGGCAACTTTCCTGTTGACTAAAGCTCTAATGTCTCCCTCGCCTACTTGCGCCCCCGAGTCAGAAGAATAGTCAACATCTGAACCTTTCTCAAGCCCAGCAGGAGAACCTTGTTTCTCGGACGATTAGCTCTGCTATTGTCGGGTAGAAAAATTTCACTGCTCTTGCTATAATGCTCTGTTGCAAATAGCTATGATTCTGGCAGCTCGCATGGCTGCCTATCCTGGCTGAGAATGTAGCCTTCCGCTAGCTATAAGGATTGAATTTGGCGAAAAAGTCTGTTCTGGTAATCGGTGGTGGTATCGCTGGTATCCAGTCTTCGCTTGACCTGGCCAATATGGGGTTTCAGGTATATCTCGTCGAAAAGACACCCAGCATTGGCGGTAGAATGTCCCAGTTGGATAAGACCTTCCCTACCAATGATTGCTCCATGTGCATCCTTGCCCCCAAGATGATTGAGGCGAGTCGGCACCCCAACATCAAGCTGCTGACCTATTCCGAGGTAGAGGAAGTGGCCGGGGAACCCGGAAAATTCAAGATTAAAATCAGGAAAAAGGCAAGGTCTGTTGATGAAGAGAAGTGCACCGGGTGTGGTGATTGCTGGAATAACTGCCCGGTAAGGTTCAAAGCCTATGTTTCGCAGAAGAATGGTGAATAGAAGTATGACCACCGAAGAAATTAGCAGGATTGACAAAATTATCGATAAGTACGAGGGAGAAGAGGGCATCCTCATACAGCTTTTGCTGGATATACAGCAGGAACTGAACTGGATTCCTAAAGAGGTGGCGGAGCGAATCAGCCAGAGACTTAATATCCCTCAGAGTCAGATATATCGTGTTGCTAGCTTCTACACAGCAATGAGCCTGACGCCCAGGGGCAGACATCTGGTTAGCGTCTGTATGGGTACCGCCTGCCACATACGTGGTTCACCACGACTTCTGGATAGAATCACCGATATTTTAAAGATACGACCCGGGGAAACCTCCCCCGACAGGCGATTCACTCTGAATACGGTTAACTGCCTTGGCTGTTGCGCTTTAGGACCGGTGATGGTAGTTGATGGGAAGTATCACGGCAAGTTAGCACCAGCCGGGGCAGAAGAAGTGCTGAAAAACTATGATTAAGGGAAAATTATGCCAAGGATAAATTCGCCTGCTGAATTGGAAGAACTCAGGAAAGACATCCTGTCGAAAAGAGACCCCGATAGACCTTGTATTACACTCTGTGCCGGGACTGCCTGCCATGCTTCCGGTAGCGGAGAAGTTGCAGCGAGCATTGCAGAGGAGATTAAAAAACAAAAATTAAGTGCTAAGGTAGACTTCAGGAAGACTGGGTGCCATGGCTTTTGTGAGAGAGGCCCTATTGTAGTTATTCACCCTGAAGGAATATGTTACTTGCAGATAAAGCCCGAGGATGTTCCTGAAATTATCTCCCAGACTATAAAAGAGAAGAAGGTCATAGAGCGTTTGCTCTACACCGACCCCACAACCAATAAAAAGATAATTCATGAATCTGAGATTCCCTTTTACAAGAACCAGGAGCGGCTTGTTTTCGGTTCCAACGGGAAGATTGATCCTAAGAGTATTGATGACTACCTGGCACTCGGTGGTTATTCTGCTTTAGCCAAAGTTCTTTCCCAGATGACCCCTGAGCAGGTATTGGAAGAAGTTAAAAAATCCAATCTGAGGGGTAGGGGAGGTGGCGGATTTCCCGCAGGGAGAAAGTGGGAGGAGTGTCGCAATGCCCCGGGTGAGATAAAGTATGTAATCGTTAACGCTGATGAGGGAGACCCCGGAGCCTACATGGACCGGAGTCTGCTTGAAGGTAATCCTCACAGCGTGCTGGAAGGTCTAATTATTGGCGCCTATGCCATCGGCTCCCATGAGGGTTATATTTACGTTCGGCAGGAATATCCCTTTGCAGTAGAGAACGTGGGCATCGCTATCGAGCAAGCCCAGGAATATGGTTTCCTCGGGGAAAATATCCTTGGCTCAGGTTTTGATTTCACTGTTAAAGTGCACCGAGGAGCCGGCGCTTTTGTCTCTGGTGAATCTAGTGCTCTGATGACGGCAATAGAAGGCAGGGTAGGAGAGCCCAGACCGAAGTATATCCACACCGTTATTAAGGGCGTTTGGGATAGACCCAGCAACCTGAATAATGTTGAGACATGGGCTACTGTGCCACTTATTATCAACAAAGGTGCTGATTGGTTCCGGGGCATCGGGACGGAAGGCAGCAAGGGAACCAAGATATTCTCTCTGGTGGGCAAGGTGAACAACACCGGGCTGGTTGAAGTACCAATGGGGATGACACTCAGGGAGATTATCTTTAATATTGGTGGCGGGATTCGCGACGGAAAGAAGTTCAAGGCAGTCCAGACCGGCGGTCCCTCCGGGGGTGTTATTCCGGAAAAGTATATTGACCTTCCCATAGATTTTGACGAGCTCGCCAAGGCTGGTTCCATGATGGGTTCGGGCGGCATGATTGTGATGGATGAGGATACCTGTATGGTTGATACCGCCAGATACTTCCTCAACTTTCTTGCCGATGAGTCCTGCGGAAAGTGCATCCCCTGCCGTGAGGGCATAAAGCAGATGCTGAACATACTGACTGATATTACCGAGGGAAAAGGGGAAAAGGGAGATATTGAACTTCTGGAAGAGGTCGCCGCGATGGTCAAAGACTTCTCGCTATGTGCCCTGGGTACCACGGCGCCTAATCCGGTACTGTCCACTCTGCAGTACTTCCGGGACGAATATGTTGCTCATATTGAGCAGAAACGCTGTCCCGCCTATGTCTGTAAACCGCTTGTCTCTTACTATATCGACCCCGAGAAATGCCAGGCCTGCATGATTTGCCTCAGGCAGTGTCCGGTCGGGGCTATAAGCGGCGGCAAGAATCAAATTCATGTCATCGACCAGGAAAAGTGCACTAAGTGTAACACCTGCTTTGAAGTTTGCCCGCCCCGTTTTAGTGCGGTGCGGCGGCTTTCTGGTGAGCCGGTGCCACCTCCGGTTGAGGACAGAGTTCTAGTAAGAGGAAAAGGTTAACCATGGTAAATCTGACAATCGATGGCAAAGCAGTAACGGCTGAGGAAGGGACGTATATCTTACAGGTTGCCCAGGCCAACAGTATCGACATCCCTACCCTTTGTTATCATCCGGCGCTGGAACCCTTCGGAGCCTGCCGCCTCTGTACTGTGGAAATCACCAGCAGGGGTAGAAAAAGGCTGGTAACTTCCTGCAATTATCCCGTTGAGGAGGGTTTGGAAGTTAGCACAAACTCGGAGGTAGTAATAAAAGGACGCCGCATGATATTGGAGTTGCTCTTGGCCAGATGTCCCAACGTACCGTTGATTCAGGAGATGGCTAAGAGTTACGGGATTGAAAAGCCGCGGTTTAAGCTGGAGGATGATAACTGCATTCTCTGTGGTTTATGTGCGCGTATCTGCGAGGAGAGAATGGGAGTAAGCGCCATCACTTTTTCCGGCAGGGGGCTGGAACGGAAGATAGATACCCCCTTCCATATACATTCTGAGATATGCCAGGGCTGCGGTGCCTGTGCCTTTATTTGTCCTACCGGAGCCATTAAACTGGAGGATATCACCGCTAAGGAGCCCATGCCGATTCTCTCTGAATTTAACGCCGGGCTTAGTCCAAGGTCAGCCATCTACGTTCCCTTCCCCCAGGCAGTACCTAAGGTCCCGGTGATTGACCGGGAGGCCTGTATTCATTTTCTGACGGGCAACTGCCGGATCTGTGAAAACTTCTGCCAGGCCGGGGCGATAAACTATGACCAGGAAGATGAAATAATCGAGGCGGATGTTGACGCCATTATTCTCGCCTCCGGTTTTGACCTCTATGACCCCTCGGCGCTGGAAGAATATGGATACGGCAAAATCAAAAATGTAATTACGGCCATGCAGTACGAGCGCATGATCAGCGCCTCGGGCCCGACCGAGGGACAATTGCAGCGGCCATCCGATGGGAAAACACCAAAGAAGCTGGCCTTTATTCAATGTGTCGGTTCGCGGGATACTCATTATAAGCTGTATTGCTCCAGTGTTTGTTGTATGCATGCCACCAAGGAAGCTATTCTGGCCAACGAGCATTATCCTGATTTAAAGGCCTTCATATTCTATACAGATATGAGAGCGGTGGGCAAACGGTTCCAGGAATATGTTGCCCGGGCTGAGCAGGAATATAATGTGACCTATATCAGAAGCCGCCCCAGTAAGATTACGGAAAACCCGGACAACGGGAACCCCATTATCTGGTATGAAGAGACCACAGCCAGAACCAGAACCAGCATGGAGGTGGATATGGTCGTGCTCTGTCAGGCGATGATTCCGTCCGGTAGTATAAAAGATATAAGCGATATGCTGCATCTGAGCCTGAATGATTACCAGTTTGTCAACATTCCGGATAGATTGTTTCAGCCGGTGGACACGGAGATACCCGGAATCTTTGCCTGCGGCTTCTGCCAGGCACCACAGGATATACCGGATTCGGTGGTCCAGGCATCGGCGGCCGCGGCCCGGGCGGCAGAATTTCTGAGCAGGAAGGACTAAATGGCAGCACCTCGTATTGGAGTTTTTATCTGTCATTGCGGCACTAATATCGGGGGGGTTGTGGATGTCCCCCAGGTAGTAGAGTATGCTAAGAACTTGCCCTATGTGGTACATGCCGAGGCTAACATGTATACCTGCTCCGAGGAGGGTATCTCTTCCATAAAGCATGCCATTAAAGAATACGACCTCAATCGAGTGGTGGTGGCTTCATGTACCCCCCGAACCCACCAGCCGCTGTTCCGTAATGCCTGCGCGGATGCGGGACTGAATCCCTACCTGTTTGAGTTTGTCAATATCAGAGAACATTGTTCCTGGATTCACATGAAGAACCGGCGGGAGGCCACTGAGAAAGCCAAGGAACTGGTAAAGATGGGGGTAGCCAAGGCCCGCTGGCTGGATGCTCAAGAGGAATTTGAATCTGAAGTTTACCCGGCGGCCATGGTAATTGGCGGTGGCGTTGCCGGAATGAGCGCCGCCCTCAATATGGCTAACCAGGGCTTCGAGGTGCATCTGGTGGAGAAAGAGCCGGAACTTGGCGGGAGGTTGCTCAAACTCAACCGGCTTTTCACTATCAACAAAGAACCCGGCGAACTGGTTGGGAGTATAGTTAAGACAGTAGAGGGTCACTCCAAGATAAAGCTCCATATGCCGGCTGTGCTCAAGGCTGCCAGCGGATATATCGGTAATTTCGATATCAGCGTGGATGAAGGAGGGAAGGAAGTCAGCTTCAAGGTGGGGGTGATTATCGTGGCTACTGGCGCTCAGGTGCTCAAGCCGGAGCTATATCGCTACGGGGAATTAGCTAACGTGCTTACTCAGCTTGACCTGGAGCAGCGACTGAAGGATGGCGAACTGGGAGAGTTCCAGAATGTGGTGATGATTAACTGTGTAGGGGCACGGATACCCGAACGGCCTTACTGTTCGAGGGTATGCTGTATGACTGCTATAAAGAACGCTGCCTTGATGAAGGAAATTAACCCGGAAGCCAGGGTCTACGTGCTGTATAGAGACCTGATGACCTATGGCGTGGAGTTTGAAGAGTACTATAGGGACGCCAAGGAAGCCGGCGTCAGGTTTATCAGATATACCCCTAGTAACCCGCCCCAGGTTATCGGGACAGAAAAGGTTGAGTCGGTAAAGGTATATGATGAATTAATGGATATGGAGCTGGAGCTTCCCTGTGACCTGTTGGCTCTGGCTACTCCTCTGATTGCCAATGATGATAATGAAGAGCTTTCCAGAATGCTGAAGGTGCCGATAGGCGATGGGGGCTTCTTTCTTGAGGCTCATATCAAGTTGCGCCCCGTTGAATTTGCCATGGATGGTATCTACGTGGGTGGCACCTGTCGGTGGCCGGCGGATATTCGGGAGAGTATCGCTCAGGGATATGCCGCCGCCTCAGAGGCAATGATTCCTTTGAGGCAGGGCATGGTCAAGGTCGAGGCAATAACAGCTGTAGTTGACCCGAAAATCTGCAAGGGGTGTGGGAACTGCGCTCTGGTATGTCCCTTTGATGCTATCGAGCTTAAGAAATCTGAAATAAGAGGGCTTGAAGGTAAGATTGTCTCCGAGGTTAATACCGCCCTGTGTAAAGGCTGCGGGCTTTGTGCTGCGGCCTGCCCTAATGGGGCGATACAGCAAAGGGGCTTTACCGATACGCAACTGCTGAGTATGGTTAATGCCCTGAGCGGAAAGAGATAAAGTTGCAGGACACTAAAGAAGTCAAAACCGAATTTGAACCGAAAATCCTCGCCTTCTGTTGTAACTGGTGTGCCTATGCCGGTGCCGACCTGGCCGGCGTCTCCCGTTTCCAGATGCCAACGAACGTGCGGGTGATAAGGGTGATGTGTTCCGGTCGGGTACCCCCGGAACTGATAATCAGAGCTTTGGCCAATGGTCTTGACGGAGTAATGGTGCTCGGCTGTCATCCCGGAGAGTGTCATTATTCAGAGGGCAACTACCTGACCCGGAGGCGGGCGCATGTCCTCAAGAGGTTACTGGATTATATCGGCATCGAGCCTGAGAGGTTTCAGTTGAGGTGGGTATCGGCCGCCGAGGGCGCCAAATTTTCGGCTGTGGTCAAGGAGACGACGGATAAGATAAAGGCACTGGGTCCCAATAAGTGGGTAGACAAGAAGAAATGAAAGCAACCTCAGAAGAAGTACAGACCAGAGTTAAGAAGCTGTTTGAAGATGGCAGCATCGCCCATTTTATCGGCTACGAAACAGGCTCCGATAGCCTGCGTGTAACGCCGTGTTTTCTGAAAAGCGGGCAGGCGGCTTCCCTGTTGGTCTGGAACCCTCTCTGTGCCAATAACCTCTCCAAATACTTGCTGGATTTCAAAAACGTCGAGGGGAAGGTAGGTATTATGGTCAAGGGGTGCGACTCCCGGTCAGTGGTGGAATTGCTCAAAGAGAACCAGATCGACAGGGATAAGGTTTTCATCGTGGGTGTCCCCTGTAGCGGTATTGTGGACAGGGAAAAGCTGCTGGAAGTTCTGGGTGTCTCGCCGGGTGAGGTGGTTGCGGTGGAGGATGACGGTGGCGCCTTTCTGGTTACCCTCAAAAAGGGCAAGAAGCGGGTGGATAAGGAGAAGGTACTGCGGGGTGAGTGCCTGGTCTGTAAATATCCCACTCCAGTGGTCTATGATGTGCTGCTCGGAGAAGCCATCTCCAGCCTGCCCTGGGTAGGTGACGATTACAGTCTGATTAAGGAACAGGAGGCACTATCTTCAGAAGAAAAGACACTCTACTGGAACAGGGAGTTAAGCCGGTGTATCCGCTGCTATGCCTGCCGCAATATCTGTCCGGTCTGTACCTGCCCGGAATGTATCTTTGATAAAAAGGCGCCGCGCTGGCTCACCAAAGCGAACGATGTCTCGGAGAATTTATTTTATCACTTAGTACGTGCCTTCCATGTTGCCGGGAAATGTATTGACTGCGGTGAGTGCGAGCGGGCATGCCCGATGAATATTCCACTGCGGAGCTTGAACAAAAAGGTGGAAAAGGACTTGCTGGAGCTATTTGACTATACCGCCGGGATTGACGTTGAGCAGCAGCCACCACTGACAACTTATAAGGTCGGTGACCTTGATGATTTTCTCTAGGGGTTGATATGGCAAGTCAGACGAAGAGTAGAATAATCGAGAAGAACAATCTAACCAAGCTGCTGGACAAACTGGCGCATGACTACTATTTGATTGCGCCGGTGCGGGACAATAATGTTTCCTTCCGGCGGGTGGACTCGGGCAACGAGGTCACGCTGGACTACATCAACACGGTGCTGTCCCCCAAGAGCGCTTTCTTCCCGCAGACGGAGACACTCTTCCGGTTTTCCAGGGATGATAGCCGGGGGCTTGGGATAGAGCAAGATGACGAACCAGACCGTGAGCAGGTAATCTTCGGCATCCGTTCCTGTGATGCGCGCAGCCTGCGCCTCATGGACATGGTTTTTAACGGGCAGTACAAGGATAGTTATTACATGAACAGGAGGGAGAAGACGACCCTCATCGGTCTTGCCTGTTTCGAAGCCGCCGAGACCTGTTTCTGCCCGACCTTTGGTATAGACCCCGCTTCGGGGGAGGATGTCGATATACTGTTCAGCGATATCGGTGACCGCTATCTGGTAGAGCCATCCACTGAGAAAGGGGCAGCCCTGCTTGACCGGTTTGCCGAATTCTTTGCCGAGCTTCGGGGGGATGAGGAACAGCTCAGAGAAGCCAGGAAAGCCGGGCTTGCCGGGATGAAGAAACTGGACGTCAGCAATATCGCCGATAAAATGGCACCGCTCTATGGAGGCGATTACTGGGAGAGCATCGGCATGAAGTGCCTGGGATGTGGCATCTGCACCTACTTGTGTCCGACATGTCACTGTTTTGACATCGCTGATGTCAGCATGGATGAGGGCGGAGAGAGGTTCCGCTGCTGGGACAGCTGCATGTTCCCCGAATTCACCCTGATGGCCAGTGGGGAGAACCCCAGACCGAACCGAAAGGCGAGGGTACAGCAGCGTTTCTTCCATAAATTGAAGTACTTCCATGACCGGAATGGTGAGTTAGCCTGTGTCGGTTGTGGCCGGTGCATCAAGTATTGTCCGGTCAACATAGATATTGCCCAAATAATAGAGGATGTAACCAGTGGAAAAGCCGGAAATGAATGAGAATATATATCTGCCGCGTATGGCGACCATCCAGAGCATGAGGCCAGAGACGATAGATGTCACCACCTTCAGGGTGACTATTGACGGTTCGGGTGGGACCGGGAAATTCGAATATAAGTCCGGCCAGTTCGCCGAGGTATCGGTGCTCGGCGTGGGAGAGGCACCGATAGCAATTACTTCTTCGCCGACCCGCCCGGGGACTATAGAGTTCGGCATCAGGAGGGTCGGGGAGTTGACCAATGCTCTCCACGAGCTTCAGCCCATGGATGAAATAGGTATTCGCGGCCCCTTCGGGAATTTCTTCCCCCTTGAAGAGATGGAGGGGCAGAACCTGCTCATCATCGGTGGTGGCATTGGGCTGTCGCCGCTACGCTCGGTCATCCTCAACGTCTTCGATAATCGGGCAAAGTACGGCAAGATTGATATCATCTACGGTGCCAGGAGCCCGCAGGACCTCGTCTTCACCAGCGAATATGAAGAATGGCAGGCGGTGGCCAATACCAGACTGCATCTCACCGTTGACCGTGGAGATGAGGAGTGGAAGGGGAATGTGGGGTTGGTGCCGACATTCCTGAGGGAAATCAATCCTTCCCCGGAGAATACTACCAGCATTACCTGCGGACCGCCAATAATGATTAAATTTGTTATCGAGGCCCTGAACGAACTGGGATTCTCCAGCGAGCACATAATCACCACTCTGGAGAGAAGGATGAAGTGCGGCGTCGGTAAGTGTGGACGCTGTAACATCGGCAGTAAGTATGTCTGCCTGGATGGTCCGGTTTTTACCCTTAAACAGCTAGAGGAGATGCCCAGCGACTGATGAAACAAGAAGGAAAAGTTGGTGCCGGGAAAGACCCGCTGGCCAAAATCATCGACGAAAAGAAACTAGCTCTCTGCGTCGAGTGCGGAAAGTGCGTCGCCAGTTGCCCCATGGCCGAGTTCTATGACAGGTTCTCCTTCTTGTTCTCTGCCCGGGGCATTATCAAAAAGGCGCTGCTGGGGCTGGACATCTTAAATGACTCGAATATCTGGTTTTGCCTGGAATGTGAGGTTTGTGCCCGGCTGTGTCCGGCCGGTGTCAAGTATGCAGAGTTTGTCGAAGATGTCAGGCAACTCGCCATCAGCGAAGGTATTACCGAGAATTCTGCGGTTTGTCCGCGCTGCGGGCGCTACTATCTACCCTTACCGACCGTGGAGCGCTTGAAAGAAGTACTGGCCGGGAGCGGCCTCGCTGATGATTTTACCGAACTCTGTCCACAGTGCCGCCGGGACGACGTGGCCGAAAAATTAGCGTTCCCGCCGGTGCCGTTGAAATCCGGCGCGACCCGGCACCACCCCGGATGAGAGTCTCTAGAACGGAACTGTTGTCGCCTGATAATATACTACGGGCTTCTGAATCCAGTTTATCTCACTTCCCGTATCATGACTTGTGCGAATATTGACACGCTTCCTCAGACAGGGTATCATATACACTTTGATGTACACCCCGAGGGTGCTTGTTTGTCAGAGGAAATCCCGGAGAAATGTCCGCTTTTTGATCTGCTGCTAATTTCTTATTACAGAAAGTATTAAAAAGGGGGGAAACAAAATGAAGGTCAACAAGGTCTGTGTTGTGGGCGCTGGCGTTATGGGTAGTCAGCTCGCTCAGCTCCTGGCTCATAATGGTTACGAAGTGTCAATGACGGATATTGAAGACAGGTTTGTCCAAAATGGCATGAACGCCATTAAAGGCAATTTAAAGAAGTATTTTGTCGACAAGGGCAAAATGACCCAGGAAGAAGCCGACAAAGTGCTGGGCCGCATTAAAGGTACTGCTGACCTTAAACGAGCGGTGGAAGGAGTTCATGTGGTGATTGAAAGTATTCCTGAGGAGATGGAGCTCAAGCAGCAGATGTTTAAGCGGCTGGATGAGGCGTGTGCTCCGGAAACAATACTTGCTTCTAATACCTCAGCACTTAGTATTACTGCCATAGGTTCGCTAACCCGGCGACATGACAAGGTGATAGGGATGCACTTTTTTAACCCGGTAGCGGTAATGAAATTGGTTGAGATAATTCGTGGAGTCAAGACTTCGGACGAGACCTGCCAGGTCATTAAGGATGTGTCAGCCAAACTTGGCAAGGAGATGATTATTGTCAATAAAGATGTCCCGGGCTTCGTTGTGTCCAGATTGTTTCTCGTTTTTTGTAATGAGGCAGTTAAGTTGCTTGAAGAGGGTATAGCCAGCGCTGAAGACATTGATAAAGGGTGCCAGTTGGGACTGGGGCATGCTATGGGTCCATTCAAGTCACAGGATATAGTAAACGGGATACCGGTCGGATTGCACTCCCTGGATTATATGCGAGATGAGCTCGGAGAGTGTTATAGGCCTTGCCCGACATGGAGAAGGAAGGTCGAGGCTGGTGAATTAGGTGTGAAGGCGGGTAAGGGCTTCTATGACTACAGCCAGCAACAGTGACAACTCTGGGATTGCTCTCACAATGAAGGGTAACTAGTCTTTGATATAGGAGGTCAAGAATGGCTGGAAGGAATGCTTGTATAGTTGGAGGCGGCATGTGCAAGTGGGGTGTTAGGGAAGCAAGTTATATAGATATGGTTCAGGAGGCAGCCAAGGAATGTCTGGGTGATATACCCGGACTTAAGCCAACGAGTATTGACGGTTTGCTTTTTGCCTCCACTTTTGTTGGCAGGCGTTCTGCCCAAGCCAATACAGCTCCTGTCGTGGCTGAGAGACTGGGGTTAAAACCGACTTCTATCTGCGCCAGGGTGGATGTCCTTTGTGCAGGGGGAAGCACGGGAATTCTCCTGGCCAAGGGACTCGTAGAGAGTGGAATGTCTGACATAGTTATGGTGGCAGGTTGCGAAAAACTTTACACTCCTGAGAGATGGCAGGTGCAATACGATGAGATTGCTGCTATAGACCACGACTGGGATGGGCCGCAAGGCATCGGGCCTCCGCCACTGTGGTTTGCGATGATTGCCAAGGAACACATGAAACATTATGGGACAAAAAGGGAGCAATTGGGGATGGTTTCCGTAATAAATTATGATTACGGTTATGAGAATCCCAAAGGTCATTTTCAAAGGAAGCTGACGATGGAAGATGTCCTCAATGCAACTGAAATAGCCGCTCCTCTGGGATTATATGATTGTTGTCCATTGACGGACGGCTCTGCGGTAGCGATTATTGCTTCTGAGGAGAAGGCAAGGGAGCTCAGCGATAGGCCACTCGTTTATATCCGTGGAGGAGCTCAATTGTCAGTTCACAGCATAAGCGCTAACTGGCCCGGGGAGCATTTAGGAGATTGGCCGCATTTGAGGATGGCAGCTAAAAAAGCCTATGAGAATGCAAAAATTAGCCCTAACGAGGTCGATGTTGCTCAGGTACATGACTGTTTTAGTATTTCCGAGATTGTCGAGGTAGAGGAGCTGGGATTCTGCAAAAAGGGAGAAGGTGGACCTTTTGTAGACTCAGGGCAGACGAAGCTCGGGGGCGCCACCCCCACCAATACTGATGGTGGGCTTCTTTCCTGCGGGCATCCCTTTGGGGCAACCGGGATTCGTCAGGGTATAGAGATATTAAAGCAACTTCAGGGAAGAGCCATACACCAGGTCGATAAAGCAGCAATTGGGCTTACACATAACTTGAGCGGCTCCAATGTGGAACACACTATTGTTATCTACGGCAGAGAGCCCGGAAAATAAAGGAGGCGAAGGATGGCAAAAGCATGGATTCCTTTCTTGGAAGGAAGATATTCTCCTACACTAGATGTATGGCCAATCGAGGCTAAGGAGTTTAACCGGATACACGAATTCTACGAAAACCTTCGGGAAGGCAAGTTTACAACAACGAAATGTAAGAAGTGTGGGAGGGTAGCATATCCGCCTCGCGTGATATGTCCTGAGTGCTACTCTGACGATCTTGAGTGGATTGAGTTGCCAACGAAAGGCAAGGCGGCAGTTGTCGTAGAGAAATGGGGAGGGGTTCCAATATGCTACAAGCCACCTTTAATTGACGCCTGGATTGACCTGGGTGAAGACAGTCCGGTCAGACATATTCTAAGTCGGATGGTAAATTGCCCCACAGAAACTCTCAAAGAAGGTGATGAAGTTCAGCTTGCAGTATTTGATGTTCCAGCCCACCCGATAGAACTAAAAAGAGAAACAAAAATAGCAGAGAGGGTATTTTTTGCCTTTGAGCCCGTTAAGAAATAGGCTGGGTACTGGACAGAGGGTGACTTGCCTCACCCTCCAGAAATTATAATTAGTATATGAAGCTCATCTCCGTCCTTAACTGGCTTAGCCAGTTCTTCCGGGTAGGAGCTTTCCGCGTTGACATAGATTTCGACGAGTCTATTTAACTTACCATCCTTTTCAAAAAGCCATTTCCTGAGCTCAGGAAACCGGGAAACTAACTGCTCAAGACACTGGCCAACGGTGCTTCCGTTAACTTCAACCACATCCTGGCCATTAGTATGCTGAGATAAGAAGGGATGGATGTTTACCTTAACGCTCATTACTTCCCTTACCTTTCATCCGGCACTCAACTCCTTGAGTGCCGGACCAATCATCCTCGCCCCTCTGGTACCAATGCCCTGGTTTCGACGACCGTCAGGTTCCTTTGGGTGACTTTGCTCGCCAACAAAAAAGCGAGGCTTGCATTGAAGTAATAAGTACGCAGGAGATGTTTCTTTTGCGCGGGGTCGGTACTATACAGAGGCTATGGCTGCGGCAACCTTTCGCATTGCCCCTGAGAATTTGTCTGCGATTGCTACCTGCTTCTCCATGCTCTGTTCACTGGCATCCAAATATTGTATGGCACCTACTTCACAGAACCTGACACACTGGGGGTCGCCATCACAGAAGTCACACTTTATTACCTTTTGAGCTATGGAATCAAATGACATACCGCCAAAGGGACAGATAGCAACACACATCCGACAGCCGATACATAGATCGTAATCGACCATTACTCTATTTAGGCTCTCGTCGCGGGAAATAGCCTTTACCGGGCATATTGACTGGCAGGGAGCTGATTCACATTGTTGACAGACCATGGGGACATATCGTCCCTCTTGCTCCCACTTGATTATTCTTATCCGACTTCGAGCAGGATTGACTACACCTTCGTGTTTTACAGTACAAACCTGCTCACATATTCGGCAGCCAGTACACTTCTCATAATCTATTACCAGGACCTTTGCCATTAAATAGTCCTCCTTAGAACATTTTACAGATGCTAGAGCATATGAGATGGCTCTTTATCTATGCCCAGTTTTTTCAGGGTTTCCGGGCGGGGGACTCCATTCTCATCCCAGCCATGATGCTCGTAGTATTCGTCTATCATCTTGGTGAACTTTTTTCTGTCTATCGTCTTGCCACAAGCAGCAGGTATACCTCGTGTAGTTGGCTCATCATAGTATCGGTCAGCCAACCAGTCATCCTTTCGGGTTAGCCCCTCCCTGATGTTGAACAGCCTTTCTATGTTATAACACCTGTCGGCAACGTTCCAGATATCAAGCGGCGATAACTCTAATCCAGTGTTGAGGTACAGTAGCCGAGACCATTCTTCAAAGTTGGGGAAGTTCGGACCGAGGAATATAGTATGATACTTGCATATACCAAGGCAATCCACTGCCTCGTAGCACATTTCTTGCCATCTTACCATCCAGGGTTTCCCTTCATAGTCTTTCCAATGCGAGGTCAGCGGACCGTCATAGGGAACCGGCTGGCTATATATCCTTCTCAGCACTGGTTCTGGCAACCCGTAAAGGTCGATTGCTGGTCTGCTTCTCAAGTGGTCAGAACCTCTTGAACCGGTGGCTATACCTAGTGCCAGTGCCGGTGTTGCTCTTTCATCCGAGTGAAGGTTGCTCATCCCTTTTACATGAATTAAATACTTAATAGAATTTTTGCCTATTTTCTTGGCGGCTCGTAGCGGTCCTTCAGCCAGGATATCACCCAGTCCCTCTCTTCGGGCAATACGGTGTATCATCTCATTAAGTGCTTCAGCATTACCGAACCTTAGTTCCAAGCCGCCGGTGTCCTTATCGGTAAGGATTCCCGCTTCATACAGTTCCATTGCCCAGGCAATCATGCTACCTGCCTCCAGACAATCTATACCATACGAATTCAACAGGTGACCACCTGATAACAGTGCAATCGGATCGGAACACCCTGGCTCTGCGGTTAAGGCACCCTGCACTGTATACTCAGGCCCCTCATCATAAACACCAGCATATTCACCTGAGGGAATAATATATTTGGCTCGGCAGTGAACCTGACAGCCGAAACAACTGGCATAGCCGGTCACATATTCATCAATCGCTTCAGGCTCAATAGCATCACAGTTCTCAAATTGATTAGTCTGGAAGTTTCTGGTCCTTATTCCACCCCAGGAATTAGTCGCTCCCCAGATAAATGGCGTGCCTAATCTGCCCTGTGTCTTAGATACCTTGCCAGAGACTACCATGTCAATTACATGCTTATTATATTCCAGGGCTTCAGCGGGGTGCGCTATTTTTATATCCATAGTACCTCTCGTTGCTATTGCCTTGAGGTTCTTGGAGCCGAGGAGTGCACCCATCCCTGTCCTGCCGCCGGCATTTTTTAGTCCGGTCATAACATTGGCAAACCTCACCAGATTTTCACCGGCTATGCCAATGGTTAATACCTTGATATCTCTATCGCCTAGTTCCTGTCGAATAGTTTCTTGAGTCTCACTGATATCCTTCCCCCAGATGTTTGAGGCATCCCTTATTTCAATTTCGCCATTGTGAATCCACAGATATACGGGCTTCTTTGCCTTCCCCTTTATGACCAGATGGTCGAAGCCAGCAAGCTTCATCTCCGGAGCAAAGAAACCGCCCATGTTAGAGCTGCCAACGAAGCCGGTGAGCGGCGACTTGCCACCGATATGGGTTCTGGCAGAGGCAGAGGCTAGAGTATTGACCAGAATCCCGGCGCTAACACAGGCCACATTATCCGGTCCCAGAGCGTCAACCCCTGGTTTTATGTGGTTGTACATTAAGTACATATCCAGCCCTCTACCACCGAGAAACTTCTTTCGCACTGCGAGGGGAATAGGCTTTGCCTCAATTTCACCTGTAGTTAGATTAATGTAAGCTATCTTTCTATTTAGAGCCATCTCTACTTTTTCTTCCTTCTCGTTTCCTTTTTAGCGGTTTCCTTTTTAGCTGTGGCTTCTATGGTCAGTCGCCTGTTTACGTCCCAAACCGGGCCCCTTATCCTGGGAAAGTCCGGCCATAACCAGGTTATGCGCCACTCGAAGCCGCAATGGGGGCACTTATATTGTTTTGAACCCTTCGGTGGTGTAATCCTGTTCATGCAGTTCATACACCTGACCTGACCTGTCGATCGACCTCTGGCTGTGATTTCGGCTGTTGTCTCTTTTTTCAAGATAATTTTCTACCTTCTTACTTGAAAATTTAGCCCTACATGATAGCAACGTCCCGGTAAATTGTCAAGCTCACCGGCATATGCGCCGGTAACCTCAAGTTATGGAATAGAGGGGAGATGCAGGGAAAAAACAAACTTCCCTTCCTCAATCCGGAACTTCGGGTTACTATTATAAGGGCATTGATTCGTAAGATGCTGGCAGCTTAGAACCTGCGCCGTCTACCTCCTCCACCAAACCCACCACCACCACCACCACCACCGCCATAGGGTCTCCTGCCGCCGCCGCCTTCGGCGCGAGGGCGTGCCTCACTAACACTGAGAGTCCGTTCTCCCAGTGATGTTCCATTAAGCCCGTTGATTGCAGCCTGGGCCTCGGATTTCGTTGCCATCTCGACAAACCCAAAACCTCTAGATTCGCCAGTGTACCTATCCTTAATAACGTTTACCGATGTGACTTGCCCAAAAGCCTCAAATTCCTTGCGCAATTCGTCCTCGGTAACCTCGCGAGATAAATTGCCTACATATATATTCACAATATTAACCCCCTTTTAATTTTTATGGCCTTGCCCTTCGTGCAACCAAACTTTTAAAAACACGCTGACTGCCTCTGCTTCCGAACCTTCGGGGGCTGGGTTTGGTTCCAGCCCCTTTTGAATCCAGCTACATTAAATTATTGCTGACTGTTCAATTTCATCTTGCTGTAGCACTCACTACAATATACTGGCCTGCCCTCTCGAGGCTCAAAGGGCACTTCACAATCTTTACCACACTCTACACATACTGCGGGATACATTTGGCGGTTAGCTCTGTAACCGCCGGAGTTATCGTACCGGGCTCTCTTGGCTTCACGGCAAGCAGGGCACCGCTTGGGGTCATTAGTATATCCCCTGCCAGCATAGAACTCCTGTTCCTCAGCAGTAAAGGTGAATGTAGCACCACAGTCAGAACATTGTAGAGTTTTGTCTGTAAATCCCATTGGACGACCTCCTTTCTTCTAATACTTGGCTCGAGTTTCGGTCATCCAACGTTCGCGTGAGCTCGGAAGAGCTTTCATAGTGACGTGGTAACCTACGCTTATAACCACTAATTTAAGTATAATAAAGTGCTTTAAAAATTGCAACTATTGAAAGTTGCTGTCTGAACATTTTCATCTGGAAGTATCTGGGCTTTGAGGCTAGCCATTACTCAAATTGTCCTCGGTTTAGAGCCAGAAAATAACTGCGTAAGTCTAGATATGAAACTCGACTATGTCGCCGTCTTGAAGTACATGTCCCTTGCTGACCCTTTGCCCGTCATACTTTCCTGAGCCCCAGACGACAGCATACTTCAAATTTTGATAGAAGTCCTTATGGAGGCTCTCGGCAGCTTCTCCCAGTGTGCTGCTCTTCTCCAGTATCATAGGGTCACTCAGGTCGGCCTTGCTGCCGGGGGTCTTGGTATAAACCCGGATGATATTCAGGGCTTGATAAACTGCTCTTTTGAACTCCTCCAGGCCGCCGCCTTCCCTGGCTGAAATGGAAACCAGGGGAAACAGCCTGGCATATTGTGAGCGCAGGCGCTCCCAGTTCTCGTTGGAACCTGCCAGCTCATTCTTGTTCCCCACGATCAACATCTTCCTGGGATAACTTCCCGGGGTTACCTGTGTACCATCATCTGTCAAGGGCTCTATTCTTGCGTCTCTCAGCCCTTGCAGAGCTGCCTCCACCTGGATTATTGGCTCCCGGGATAAATCTATTACAATGGCAATCAGGTCGGCGTTTCTCAGGGTATTTGCCAGCAGTACTCTCACTTCTTTGCGCCCGATGGGCGGTGTATCCACCAGTTGTATCTGGATATCCTTGAACTTCATCATCCCCGGAATAGGGGTTTTAGTGGTGAAGGGATATTCGGCTATTTCCGGAATGGCCTCGGTTAGCGCCGCTAATAGCTGTGATTTCCCGGCACTGGCTGGCCCGACCAGCATTACCTGTCCGGCGCCCTCTTTGCTGATATAGAAGCCTGCTCTCCTGGCTGTGGCGTACTTTTTTTCTGCCTCCTGGGAAAACTTCGCAATCTTCTGCCTTAGCGCGGCATGAAGCTTATCGGTGCCTTTATGATGGGGCATAGTGGCAAGCATGGCTTCCAGAGCCGCAATTTTTTCCTCTGGCTCCCTGGCTGCCCTGTATTTCTTCTCAGCCTCGAAATACTGTGGCGGTAAATTCGCTGGCATATAACTAATTTTAACATTTATTTACATGAGTAAACCCTATCCACAAGTAGTAGGGGTGTCAATGGGAAGCATGGGGGACTAGCTCATTGCTAGTCCCTACATTATTACAAGAAATATCTGAATCACATTTATTTGGATATGAACAGATACTCCTGTACTGGTCTACGCTTTGATGAGTCAGGACAGAGCACGCTATTACGCCCAACCATGATAGCTTCAAATCTATCATATAGATTCCTAATTTCGCTGTGATAAGCATTGCTTACTACTACAGTCGCCCCTCTTGAAGCTGCTCTATGACATGCATTAGCTAATCGTTTTTGATCGGCCCATGAAAAACATACCTCATTATATTTGCGGAAACCGTTGTTATTATGCATTGTCGTGTAGGTAGGATCACAATATAACAAGTCACTCTTCTTCGCACTATTCACGGCTGTTTCGAAATCCGAACAAAATATGTGCGAACCTTCTAGAGCTTGCGATGCATTAATGATTAAATTCTGTTCCCATAGTATTCTTGTTCCATCTTGGTAACGCCCGAACGGTACATTAAACTCACCCTTTCCATTTACTCTGTATACCCCGCTGAATGCAGTACGATTTAGATAAAGAAATCGCACTGCCCTTACAATGGAGCTAGTGGGATTGAGGCTACGCATCCTGTAATAAGTTTGAGCATTAACCGGAATCATCCTTAGTCTTCGTATGATCTCCTGTGGATTGTCTCTAACTTGGATATAGGTATTTATAAGTTGTGCGTTTAAGTCGGATAATAGTGCAGGTTTCAGTCTAATATAAAAGAATGAAGCTCCACCACCAAGAAAAGGTTCTATGTATCTGGAATATTGCGAATCAGATAATTTCTCTTTTAGGAAAGGCATCAACCAACGCTTACCACCGAGCCATTTTAAAAATGGAGTGACAGGTTCACAACTAATGGATTTTTTATCTTCATCCACTGCATTATCAATTTTATCTTTAGACTCACTAACCATCTCAATTGGACCTACGGTCATTCTTTAGAGAAATCAATCGATCTCTTATATGGTATTTCTCGATCATTTCAACGGTTGCTTGCGGGACCATATTTCCCCAAGCCTCTTTACCCTCACATATCAAATTCCTAATGGTTATTCCGTCTATCGCTTTTATGCTCTCTTCCCATAATACTAAGACCTGGTATCCTGTCTCTCTCAATACATTGACTTTATGTTTGTTCCATTGGTCATAAACGGTAGTGAATATTGGTATAGATATAGGAAGAAAGTCAGTTAGGTGAGTAGGCGTTTCTATCGGAAAGGGGATAATACCGAATTCATTTAGTGACAAACCGCTATCTGTAATAGCCTTACGTATCATCTCTACACGTTCAAAAAAGGTAAAAGGATTATGGAATCGTTCCTGTCGATGTGGATCTTGAGGGCTTTCTAAAAGATTGTTTATATTGTATTGAGTTATTCCAATCCATAGAAAATCACACTGGTCTTTGGCAGCAAGAATATATTGCAAATGACCATTGTGTAATGGTTGAAATCTACCGTGGACTGAGCCTTCTAAACACTTTGTCATCTCTACAAATACTTATTGAAGTCCCACTCTTCTGAGTTATCCCACAGATCCTTGAAATAGCGAGCAAATACATGATAGAAACTATCAACTTCACGCTCGCCTTGTCTGGTTGCTAAATGTAGTTGAGGAAGCTGTGAGCCGTCCCACTCCCCCATCAAGTTATAACTAAACAAGCATATAGAATCGTCTATAAACATAAGCCTAAACCATTGGAATTCCTGGTAGAAACGAACCTCTATATTAGGACATTTCTCTTTTACGCGCGAAATTCTTCTTAACGAATCGATTACTCTCTTCCGATACTCTTGTCTTTCAACTCCAAATCTTGCCGCTGCCTCTTCCAACTGTCTATGCTCTGGTTTACAGAGTAGAAATTTTATGGACTCTGTATCCTTACACCTACGTATCGCATTTTCAAACTCTCCTTCTCTAGTCAGTTTCCCAGCTCCTATACCTAAGAACTTCAACGTATTCCTACATAGACTTAGAGCTTTTTTATAGTCGATACCTTTTCTTATCTCTTGATCAATACCCACAATCCCGAATTTATGCATCCTGTTTCGTTGTCGCCAGATATAGATTGTCACTGTCAAACACCAAATAGAAAAGACAGGGATTAACCACCAGAATTTCAGATCTAACAAAAATGTAATGAAAATGGAAGTAATGTTGAACACCCAACCTAAGATTAGGATCGCGTTAAGAATATATCTAGGCCTTCTGGGATCCGATCTAGCTATGCTCAAAGAATATTTGTCATGAGCCCTCACGATTAGACCAGCAGCGATTAGTACGATTGCACTGCCGACAATACTCTGTATCCAACCATCCATCGTAATACCTCACGCGAAATGAAATTTAGGTTGTTAGCCTTTCTTTCTCATAATCCAATATGATACATGACCAATTCTCAAAATCATTCCTTCTATTTTCGATCTCATCTAAGGTCTCGAATTTGGAGTTCATTAGGAAACCACGTTCACCAATTATATATGAGGGTGATTCTAGGCACACATCATACACAACACCAAGATGTTGTGTGCTGACTTCCCGACTATTATCGTAAAGTAAGCCTACATAAACGAGGTTCGGGATTTTGTTGTTTGGAAGCCTTAATTCCTCTTCGAGTTCACGTTTTAACATTAAATATGCTGCTTTTGGATCGAATACGTCGAAGAGAGGAAGAATATCGTCTGGGTTAAGGTGTCCACCAAAAAACATTGAATAATATCCATGTAAGCGACTTTCTGGTAGTCTCCTAGTTCTCTTATATGTTAAATATTTGTTCTCGAACCTGACAATAAAGACAGATATTAATTGGATTACGCTGAAGTCTTTCTCCGCTAAACTACGGCGCATAGGTCGTAGCTCTACTATCAGCTTCCTTCTGTCTCTAGGAGGTGTAGTGAATAGTCCTCTTCCACGCACGTATTTGCGGAGGGAGCTAGCAGGGAATACAACTATATCTTCCTCTAATAGTGATTTCTTGAAACGTGGTGCTATGTATTCGGATTCAGGTCGTGCCCACTCTCTCAATCCAAATGTTCCAGAAGCTGTGCGCATAAATACGGACTTATCTCTCTTGTCTAATATATCCGTCGATAATCTTGCCCTCATGGATTCAGTAGGTGTTTTACCTCTAGTTATCAGCCATCCATTCTTCAACCCGATTTTTGTGATTTCCTCTGGCGATAGCGGCTTATTCTTTACAGATAGAACTCTATAAGCAATGTCTAGAAAATGCCCCATTCTAGCCTATCCCATTTATTCATTCACGAAAATTAAAACATACACAAGGTCTTCCGAGTAAACAAGTCTGAGCAATACTTTATGCTCATTGTCGTCACTTTTATATTTGGTTCAATTCTATCCCCCGCAGTAGGGGGTGTCAATGTGTAGATCTGGATTAAGAATGTTCCCTTATTGTTACGAAGTAGGCCGTACAGGATTCGAACCTGTGACACCCTGATTAGAAGACGAAGGCACAGGGCTCAGCCTTTCCATCTTTTTGAAAATTTTTAAAAATATCCGCACAAGGACTTGACAAAATTAATTAATATCATTATAATATATTAAAATAATTAACTTGTATATTGATTTTAATAATGGAGACTAAATGACTACAGAGTGGAATGAGCTAACAAAAATGACCCGGGGTAAGCCCGTAACGGTTGAACGGGTCCGTGTGGTCGATAGCGGTATCGCCATCGAAGGCAGCTTTGCACCGCCGACTCTAGCCAGTCTCTCAGCCGAGGACCATGTCTTTGTGATGGCATTTATCCGCTGTCACGGCTCCATCAAGGAGATGGAGGAAATGTTCGGCATAAGCTACCCTACAGTTAAAAACAGGCTTAACCGCATCGCCAGGCAATTTGAGTTTGTCGAGATCGTCAAGATTACTGCTGGCGAGGAAGTGATTGACGAACTAGAACGCGGTGAAATCTCCGCTGAGGAAGCAATAAGGAGGTTATCGAAATGAAGCGTCCACCTATGTTGATGCATGTGAAAATTCGAGGTGAGAGAAGGGGATTTGGCTTGTGGCTACCCCTCTTTTTGGTGCTGCCGCTGGCGCTGGCATTGTTTATTATCCTGTCACCATTGATATTAATCGCAATCCTCGTTTTCTGGCCGAGAGGCTGGCGGAAAAGGGCGCTGCACATTTTCGGAGCTGCTTTCGAGGTATTCTGCTCAATGCGTGGCCTCCAGGTCGATGTTCAAAGTGACCATCATTGTATATATATTTCTGCCGTATAAATGGTAAAGGAGGATATTAACATGGCTGAGAATAAGAAAAAGGTCTTAGAGATGCTTGCCCAAAACAAGATAAGCACTGATGAAGCTTATCGTCTCCTCAGTGCGCTGGAATCTGAAGGGGGCGCAGCTGAAGGCACTCCAAAGGCAGGGACAGCAGCAGGAATGAAGTCCAAGTACCTGCGCGTCTGCATTGTGCCTGGCTCTGAGCACGAGCATGGTGGTAAGGCCGATCGTGTCAATGTGCGTGTGCCCATGACACTAATACGCTCCGGCATGAAGTTCACTTCTCTGCTACCACCCGAGGCCAGAGATAAAGTTACCGGGGCTCTGCGTGAGAAAGGTATAGATTTCGACATGCGTAATCTGAAGCCGGAAGACATGGACGAACTTCTCGAAGCTTTGAGTGACCTGGAAGTGGATGTGGTGAGCAGTGATGGAGAAGAGATCAAAGTTTTTGTCGAATAGCAGTGCCACAAAGCAATCCCCAAGGAGCTGCGTACCCGGTTCAATACCCCGCTTTCTATTGTTTGGTCACAATCACAGTAGTTTATTCGATGGAAAACTAGAAATCCATTGGGAGCTCTGCTAGCCTGACAGTTTTCGGCAGCCAATTTCTAACATAATTTCATTTTCAGCCGGAGACAGGCCAAGAAGAGTTTAACTGCTCTTGAAGTTCTTGTAAGGTGACGTGACCACCGACGTATCCATTGATGCGTGCCACAGCAGTGGAATCTATGAAGTCGGCAAAATTCGGATAGATGGTAGCTAATTCTTTCAGAAGCTCTGGTATCTGTTGCAGGTAGTACTTCTGATGATAATCTTCGGCCGAATAAAACTCGGAAAAGGGAATAATCTCGGTGTAAACCGGGCCACCTGAGCTAGCCTCCTCACGTTGCTTGGTTTCCATAGCTAGTTCGCGCTGCTCGCTGTTATGGTAGAAAACTATGGACATATATTGCCTTGACCAGGGTTGCACTGTGGGATTGTGACTATCCCAATAAATCTCCAGTAGCTGTTCATAGGAGATTAGAGTCGGGTCGTAATCAATTTGAATAGTTTCAGTATGGTCACCCAGGTTGTGGTAAGTAGGACTTTCTGTTGTACCGCCTGCGTATCCGACACGGGTTCGGACGACACCGTCCAGACTCCCGAAGATGGAGTCCGGAGCCCAAAAGCAGCCCAGGGCAAAAGTCGCCGTTTCAGTTTGCGCCGGCGCAGATGCATCTATGGGAGGTATAGAGTCACCAGTAATTACACCATCCTTTGGAAAATTCACCGTCGTACCCTCCTTGAGACAACCGAGAAGAATCCCAGCCAGAATAGCAGCAATCAATATTACACCCAGTAATAATGGTATAGTTGCTTTATTCGAACCTGTCATTTCCTACTCGTGTTCCTTTTCGGTTTCTACGAAGTCTAACGCAATTGAATTTATGCAGTAACGAAGACCGGTCGGTGCCGGGCCATCTTTGAATACGTGTCCAAGATGGGCATCACACCTTCGGCACATTACCTCGGTCCTTATTATTCCATAGCTACTATCTATGGCGGTTTCGATGCTCTGATCCGAGATGGGAGCCCAAAAGCTCGGCCATCCTGTTCCAGAATCAAACTTTGCCTCTGAACTGAACAACTCATTACCACAGCATACACATGTATAGATACCCTGTTCGTGAAAGTCATAGAATTCGCCAGTAAATGGTGGTTCAGTACCCTTCCTCCGCGTAACCTCATATTGTTCAGGTGTGAGTATTTGCCGCCACTCCTCATCTGTCTTGACAACCTTGTCGGACATATCGCCTCCTTCTTCTATTGGGTATTGGTCATTACTATCCGGCGACACTTCGCTAACACAGCAAACTGAAACAGATAGCGCTAGTATAAAAACTAAGAACATAGAGAGCGTGAATAGTCTAGACATGATTTCTCCTTTCTCTTTTTATCCGTTTCTGTAGCTGCTCTCTCAAAAGCCGCACAAGTCAACAATACAATTGAATTCTAGTTTACGTGGTTACAAGATTTTTGTATGTGATTTTTGTCTCATCTGGCTTAAGGACATCGCACTGAGCAGTCCGTAAGCTCCTGAACTTCAGTGCCAGGAATCTTCAACGAAAGATGCAGAGCACATTGAAGATTTGCTTGCTTGTTGCCTTAGTACGCAGAAGTCAATCTTGTTGGGTAGCGACGCATGCCCCTGAGACTTACCTGCACGTTATGGTTTTTGTGTAATGTAATTATAAAAGCAAAAACTTTGTTTTTGAGAGAACCAACGAGTAAATAATAACCTTACGGTATGATATTTAGATTAGGCGGTGTAATTCGCTACCACCTTGCCTTTTATGGTGGTGAAAAGTGCGTTAGCAAAATGTTAGCGGATTCTGATGATTTAGCTAGTGAGCCGTCAGGGATTCGAACCCTGGACACCCTGATTAAAAGTCAGGTGCTCTACCAACTGAGCTAACGGCCCATAACTTTGTGAACTATACGCAGACTATTTTTCTACTGTCAAAAGATTGGAAATGTAGATAGCGAAAGCGGGGTGAATATCGCAGACAAATCCCCCGTCGACTGCCTCCACAGAGAAGGTCACCCTGTTTGGCTTCCTGAGGGGATCGCCAAATTTATTAAGCCCCATTTCATCCCAGGGCATATTGTGGCCTAATATTTCCAACAGGCCCTTAACATCCCTCGGGTCTTCTACAATCACTTCGAAGGGAAGCTGATGTGCCAACCCTGCCAACTGCTTATTCTTTAGCTTTATCCTCATTTTCTAATTTATAGTTTTGCTCGTTACGACTATCACCACAGCGGGTGGTGGGATTCGAACCCACGACGTCTTGCTTGGGAAGCTAGTAAGTTCTGGAATGACTATTGACGTCTAAACTATCATGTTTTATTATATTTTATCATATTTTAGGGGGGTTGGAATGTCAAGGCAAATGAAAACGTTAGAGGTTTTAGAAAAAGTTTTGAAAGGTAAGAGGTTGAAGCCTAATACTCAAAGACATTATCGTGATGCGTTGGGTTCGTTGGCTCGGTATTCGGACGATTGGCCTGTTAGGGGTGTGGTTATTAATGAGTGGCTGGCGTCTTTGGAAGGGTATGCTGATACGACGATAAAGATGTGGTTCGACTTCGTCAATGCTGCTGGTAAGTATATGCAGAAGGCTTATAAGGTGAATAATCCGTGTGCTGAAGCTGAGAGGCCAAAGGTAAGTAAAAAGAAGCGCAGGTACTTTACTATTGATGAGATGGTGGCGATAATCAAGGCTTGTGTGAATGAATTTGAGCTTTTGTTGGTGCTGACGTTGATAGACTCTGCCTGTCGTATAGGTGAGTTAGTGAATTTAAAAGGTGGTGACGTAGGTGATGGGTTTATTAATGTGATGGGTAAGACCGGGCAGAGGCGTTATAGGCTCGATGTAGGGTTGTGTGAGAAGTTGAAGGCTTTAGCTGGTGGTGATGATGAGCCGGTGTTTAAGCAAAAGTCCGGCGGGTTTTATCAGGATGGTGATGGCCTTGGTCATAGAGTTCGGTATGTAGTTGAACGTGCTGGTATTAAAGGGAAAAAGGTAGGTGTGCACACGTTAAGGCATAGTAGTGCTTCGTTGGTAGCACGTGAGACAGGCCAGGCGTTAGTGGTAAAGGCCCTGCTTCAACATGACGATTTGAAAACAAGCATGAGTTATATTCATGACGTCGAAGATATAATACAGGATAAGTATAGTCCTCTTAGGCTGTTAGGCGAGCAGTGTAAAACGGCCGGTGGTGATAATGGTGGAATTAAGTTTGAGCAATTAGAGTTAACTGAAGGTGAAAGTATTGGTGATTCTGTAGCTGTAGTGCCAGTTTCCAGTGAGATAGTAGCTGGAGCTGATATAGATGATTTGGTTAGTGATATGTTCCCGAAGGTCCGGGAAGGTGTTGCAGTGAGGACCGTATTAAGGTATGAGGACCTACTGCGGATGCGCAAAGTCTTTGTGTGGTATGCGAGGAATAATCCCGGTGATAGTGATATAGCTTGGGCGAGGGAGCTTATGAAGCGTATGCTTCGTAAAGGTGGTAGTGAATTTTACTCAAAGAGGAAGTGAATGAAATGATAGGGTTATAGAAAAAGGAGGTGAAGGATGAAACTTGATAGGACTGGTGTTAGTCGTCTGGCATTCATTAAGTTCTTGTTCAATCTTGCTATTGAGCAATCAAGGAAACCTGAACCTTTGTCTTCAGCATCGATTCTAGCGTTTCATGATGCAATTGAGCTTTTCCTGCAGCTTGCATCTGAATACTGGAATGTTGGCAAAAGCGATATAGGGTTTATGGAATATTGGGATTTGCTTGGCAAAAAACTTTCACCGAATGAACTTAGTCAAAAAGAATCAATGCGGAGGTTGAGCAAAGCGAGAGCGGAACTTAAGCACCATGGTATTCTACTATCAAAGTTGGATATTGAAGGTTTCAGGGTGAATGCGACGAATTTCTTTGTGGAAAATACGCCAATTGTGTTTGATATTGAGCTTCAAGACGTATCTTTGACCGAATTAGTTCAATGTGAGAAAGCTAGAGAATATCTCAATGAAGCTGTAAGAGTAGTGGAAGAAAATAAAAGAGAGGATGCCCTTGATAGTGTTGCCTGTGCGTTTGAAGAATTAATCCGAGATTATGAAAGTACGAAAGTAGGAAGGTTTGGGAGGTCCCCGTTCTTTTTTGTTGGAGATATGACTTTTCTAAGTAGTTTCTTCATGGGTTTGCAGAGGCCGGTGCAGGGGTCTGGATTTAATAGGGATAGGATGGGAGAATTTGTTGACAAAGTAAAAGAATCGCTGGTAAGTCTTCAAGGTGCGGTGAAAATTCTTAGCTTAGGAATAGATTATAGAGCATATATCAAATTCAAATTACTCACCCCCCATGTTTCTTTGAGGCAAGATGGGGAGTGGGAGGTTGACCGAGAAGTGCAGGGGTCAAAGGGAACTGCAACCGAAGAGGACGTACAGTTTTGCATAGACTTCGTTATCGAAAGTGCTATTAGTCTTCAGGAATTAGATTTTACCTTGGAAGGTGTTCGCTGAAGATTCACATGGATTACCCCGTTCTTGTCTAGAACGTGGATTGACATGTATTTCTAGGAAGGTATAATAAAGTTATGGTCTTAAAGTCCAGAGAACAAAGAGAACGGAGTTTGTAGAGTGAACTGGATGGGAGAGGAGAAGTATGTCTGGGGTGGATGATAGGTTTGTAAGAGGCTTAAAAGTGCCTCTGAGGGCATTGTGGGGCAAAGCGAGAGGCGGTGGCGGTCGCTTGCGACAAGCCACTGCAAGAGAAGAGAAGAAAAGAGAAAGAAGAACAGAAGGAGAAAGAGAAGAAGCAAGAAAAGACGCAAGAGGAGACGCAAGAGAAGACGCAAGAGAAGGCGCAAGAAAAGAAGAAAGAGAAGACGCAAGAGGAGAAGCAAGAGAAGACGCAAGAGAAAAAGATAAGAGTAGAGAAGATAAAAGTAGAGAAGGTAAGAGAAGAGAAAGAAGAAGAGAAGAAGATAAGAGTAGAGAAGATTTAAGTACTTAATATATAGTATATATTATATATATCTTGAATAATATCCCATATTTGCAGATTTTGTCTTGGAAGGTTTGAGTGGTATCTGAAGATTGGTAGTAGGATTGATTTTGAGGCTGTTCGAGGTTACCATAAAATGAGAAGGAAGGTAAATGGCATCTAATGGTAGTAGCAGGGGGAAGTTACTTACCGCTGGCGGAATCTTAAGCATAGTAGGTGGGGCATCTGAGGCAGCTGGTGCAGTAATAATGGTGTGTTTAACAATAGCTACTAGAGAGCTGCTCACACGGGTGTCTCCTTATCCCTACCCGGGCATTATTTGGCCGATTAGTGCGGGAGTGTTCATTTTTGCTATGGGTATAGTCGCCATAATAGGTGGCGTCTCGGCTATGAGAGGGAAAAAATTTGGCCTGTCTTTAGCCGGGGCCATTTGCTGCGTGCTGCCGTCAGTCATTAATGGAATCATGAACTTATTTGGCCTATCTTTAGCAGGGTTTATTTGGGTCCTGGCAGGGCTGATTTTGGGGATACCGGCAATTATTTTTATATCCCTGTCAAAGAAAGAATTTGAAGTAGAGAAATAGATGCCGAAGTGGCAGAATAGCAGGAGTAAAGTTGGCAGTTGGCTCAGTGGTTATGATAGCGAAAGGGGAAGTGAGCGGGAGACGGGACTCGAACCCGCGACCCTCTGCTTGGGAAGCAGATGCTCTACCACTGAGCTACTCCCGCATGAGTGCTGTTAATGGCTATTGGTGCTGAAGTCATTTGGTAGTTATCCACCCCAATGACTATTCAAAGCTTGCTTGGGAAGCAAGCACTCTACCGCTGAGTTACACCCGCAATTAACTATATTATATCAAACGGGAGGGATAACGGTGTCAAGGACGTGTTACTCTGGTGGTAAAAGTGTTAACAGTTTTTTCACAATTTTGGGATATTTGGCGATGAAGAGTAGTTCATCCTCCTCCAGTGGTTTTTGCGCTTCCACGTTGGCATATCTTGCTAGTTCCAGAATCTCTTCAGCTTGCCTGGCATCGTCAAACGACACCTCCATCTGACCCATTATATGACTGAAGCCTGATATCCCGCTATATTCCCCTGAGCATATCTCTCTGCCAGTCTCTACAAGCTCCTGTTCACCTCTACCCAGTTCGTCGAAGCTATATAGCTCGTAGTTCTCGGGGTCTTTCAATACTCCATCAGCATGAATACCAGAGCTGTGAGCAAAGGCATTGGCTCCAACGCCGGGCTGGTTTATGGGAATGGGGACCCCGAAAGCATAGCTGGCAAATTTGCTTACTTTCCAGGTCTTTGTCAGGTCTATGGGCTTTCCCAGTCGATATTTGTCCGCAAATCCCTTGGATTTGGTGGCAGCTAGAACTGAGGCTACAAGGTCAGCATTGCCGGCTCTCTCGCCAATTCCATTGATGGTGGTGTTGATGTAAGCATCCTGTCCACCGTCTATAGCCCCTTTAGCCCCGGCAACGGAATTAGCCACAGCCATTCCCAGGTCGCCATGACAGTGGAGCTCAATAGGTATTCCGACATCCTCCGCTAGAGTTTTGGCACTCTCGTAGATGGTAAATGCATTGTCATAGCCCAGGGTATCACAATACCTGAGTCGGTCAGCCCCGTGTTCCTTGGCTGCCAGGCCGAATTTGACTAAAAAATCTATTTTAGTTCTGGAGGCATCCTCGGCATTTACACCTATGCTTTCAGCTCCATGGGCACGAGCCGCTTCTAAAGCATCGACCATCATGCCTACGATGTCTTCCCGGCTCTTTTTACCCTGAAATTTGCCTTGAAGCATTTGGGCCGATGTGGAAATAGAGATATTGAGGTGCTTAATATTCGGGACAAGCTTGAAGGTTTTTTCCACATCAGCGACGATTGCCCTTATCCACCCTCCTAACCGGATGGGTTGCAGGACGCCCATTTCAGCTAATTCCAGGTTCGCCTGAAGGTAAAACGATTCGTGTCTCGTCGTAGGAAAACCAAATTCGGACTGGAAGACACCCATTTCGTTGAGGTACATGTTTATCATGGTCTTTTCCAGCTTGGAAAGACCGAGGTTGGCGGTTTGAACGCCATCGCGATTGGTAACATCTAAAAAATAAATCTTGGCCATCTCTGCCTCCCCGAGGATGAATCGGATAAGGGTAGCATGATTTCCTCCTTTTATCAAATCAATATATTGGTTGGGGTAACGAAATCCCGGGCTATATCAGGCGAACCAGGTCATGTAAGCTTGGGTATTAATTGGTCCAGCGCCATTACTGTTGACTCGTATGCTGAGCCCAGCGGTGGAGAGTAACAAGTATCAATCAAGGCCAATTGTTCAACCGGGACTCTCAGCGCTATGGCAAGGGCGAGTCTGTCGATCTTCCCTGCCACCATTTCTTCCGAAATGATTTGGGCCCCAACCAGGCTTTTGGTCTGCGGGTCGGCAACGAGCTTGATGTGGATAGGTTTGCCCCCGAATGATCTCCGCCGCGTAGCAGTCCTCATTATATTAGAGACGACATTCAGTCCTTGCTCTCGTGCATAGATTTCGGTGAAACCTACCGTACCTACTTCGTAGTTGAAAACCCGGGTAACGAACGTCATTACAGTACCCTGGTGAGGAAGAACATTGCCCCGAATTAGATTTGTAGCTGCAATTCTTCCCGTTGTAGCCCCGGAAGTGGCGGTCTGGTAAGTCCTTTTAGAACCTGTGATTCTGTCCCAATTCTCCATACAATCCCCGATAGCGTAGATATCAGGGTCATTGGTCTGAAGGTATTCGTTCACAGCGATAGCCTCTGATTCGCCTATCCGGATACCAGCTTTTCTGGCTAGCTCTACATTGGGCCTGGAGCTAGTAGCGAAGAAAACGAAGTCCACCTCGAGTTCCTGCCCCGGGAGAGATACGATTTTTTTACCATTATGGCTTTTTATACTGTTGATTCTCGCCGGCAGAATTAGTTCTATACCTTTTTCTTTTATCCCCCTTTCAACGATTTCTGCCATATCTTTATCCAGGTAGGCTCGAAGGAGACAGTCCGACCTGCCTAGGAGGTATATTTTGTCATAATTTCTTGCTTTCAGGACCCCGGCTACATCCAGGGCTATTTGTCCCGTGCCCACGATAGCTGCGCTCGAATACTTGGAAATCGCCTCTTCAAATACTCTGGCAGTCTCCAGACTGGTGTCCAGGAAGAATTCATTTTCGCCGTTTAGTCCTGGTATAGGAGGGGTAACAGAGATAGAGCCCAAATCTAGAATTGCTTTATCATACCGGTAACTTTCTCCACCGGCTATCAGGAGCTTTTTCTCCCTGTTGATATCGGTAACCTCCATATTCAAGTGGACCTTAATGTTCCTTTCGTCGTAGAATTTCTGCCTGAACACAAAAGTGTCCTGCCATGATGAGAGGAATCCCCTCAGCACGTAAGGAATTTCACAAGGCTGGTGACCCATCTCGCTACGCTTATTGAACAGGTCAATTTGAGCCTCTTCGTCTAAACGGCGAATAACATTGGCTGCATTGCTAGCACCTCCTCCACCGCCTATTATGCAAACATTCATATTGCCTCCTTTGTATGCTTTTGTATTGTAACCTTAGACATAATGATAGACAGCTTGCCAGGTCAATTGCTTCCTTTATTCCTGTCTCTTGAATTATACTATTATAAGGCAATGGCAGCCAGAGCAATGGAATGGCTTGACGGCAAGCTAAGGATACTGGACCAGAGCAGGCTTCCCGGGGAGCGAATCTTTGCCGACCTGGACGATTACCGAGGTGTAGTCCTGGCTATCAAGGAAATGCGGGTTCGCGGGGCGCCAGCCATCGGGGTCGCTGCTGCCTACGGCATAGCTCTGGGGGCGTCGGATATTAAAACAGCAAACAAGGATGAATTTCTCGCCCAATTGAATCAGGTCATGCAAAGTTTTGCTGACTCCAGGCCTACTGCGGTCAACCTTTTTCAAGCTATCAACAGGATGAAGAAAGCTGCCAGGGGAGACAGCGTTGCTGAAATAAAAAGTTCGCTTATAAATGAAGCAAAGCGAATTCACCAGGAGGAAGTAACCGCAACCAGGCAGCTCAGCCAGCTAGGAGCCGAGCTTATCAAGGATGGTTTCACCATGCTTACTCACTGTAACGCCGGTCCTTTAGCCACCGCCGGCTATGGCACTGCCCTGGGTGTAATCAAGGCTGCTAAAGAACAGGGAAAGAAAGTGAGCGTCTTTGCCACGGAAACCCGTCCCCTTCTCCAGGGAGCCAGGCTAACTACCTGGGAACTAAGGCAAGAGGGCATCCCGGTAACTTTGATTACCGATTCCATGGCTGGCTATTTTATGCAGCAGAAGAAGATAGACTGTGTCATTGTTGGCGCCGACAGGATTGCCGCCAATGGCGATGTCGCCAATAAAATCGGCACCTATACTCTGGCAGTACTGGCTAAAGAAAGTGAAGCCCCCTTTTATGTCGCTGCTCCTACAAGCACTATTGACCTTTCCTTAAGCTCGGGAGACAAAATCCCAATTGAAGAGCGAAGCCCTGAGGAGGTAACTCATATCCAGGGAGTACCCATTGCTCCCGAAGGCATAAGAGCAGCCAATCCCGCCTTCGACGTCACTCCCCATAGTTATATAACTGCCATAATCACCGAGAAGGGTATAGTAAGGGAACCTTATGCTGAAGGACTAAAAGGGATGGGCTCCGGATTCCTGTAGTTGCTCTGATGAAATCAGAGCGCAAGCATTTTTGTCATTGCGAGCCCCGACTTGTCGGGGCGTGGCAATCTCATTGGCTCCACGAGATTGCGGAGCCTGTTCCGAAGCGCAAGCGAGGAATCTCACTCCTCGCAAAGACAGAGGGGAGGAGATTGCTTCGTCGCTACGGTCCTCGCAATGACAGAGGAGGGAGCCCAATGAATAGGGCAACTACAGTAGGCTATATTTTCAACCCCTGCCGACCAAAACGTTGCAGTATCGCTCAAGTATGTCTGCTTTCCCTTTTAGGAGTTGCAGTGATAAAATGATATAAAGTATAGCAATGTCAGGACATTCTAAGTGGTCACAGATTAAGCGGCAGAAGGGAGTAGCTGATGCCAAGCGCGGGCAGTTATTTACCAAGCTTGCTCGAGAAATCATAGTTGCAGTGCGACAAGGTGGTCCTAATTCAGAAAGTAATTTCCAGTTACGTTTAGCAGTACAGAAAGCCCGTGATAATAACATGCCTTTGGAGAATATCGAGAGAGCCATAAAGCGGGGTAGTGGTGAAGCCGGGGAAGCTGCCTTAAT